>OBYX01000001.1_pt1 | contig 461378 bp, 487 predicted proteins | sample 1476831 | NCBI WGS metagenome assembly OBYX01 (sample SAMEA2580219, study PRJEB22360) | human gut metagenome | biome: human gut; feature: human-associated habitat; material: faeces | place: Denmark | collected 2008/2010 | reverse complement strand
GTGATGGAGCCGGATTAACAAGAGGGCTGGCTCAGGCAGGAGCAAACGGAATCATCGTAGCACGTCATATTATTGGGACAATAAAAAATAGAGATAGTAAATTAGCGTGAAATCATTTAATTTAGATTTCACGCTTTATTTTATAACTATCTTTTATTAATTAAATTTGTTCAGTTGTTAGAGCTGAAAGAGTATCATAAATATAGCTTTCATCTATTTTATCACACATGACAATAATACTATCACTGGCTTTTAAATAAGTGTCACCATGGGGAATGAATTCTTGTCCATCACGTCTAAGTGAAACAATCAAGCAGTGATTAGGCCATTGAATTTCTTTAACTAAATGATTATCCAATGGAGAATTATGTAAAATCATAAAATCTAATAATACTTTTTCTCCAACTCCCTGTGGAGTTGGAAGACTTCTTTTCTTTAATAAATTTTCTAACAAACTTTCGTAAATTGGTTTAGATTTTAATAAATCGGCAACAACATAAGCAACGATAGTAACAATAGCAATTGATAAGAGGTGATTTAAAGAACCTGTCATTTCAAAAATCAGAATAATTCCTGTCACTGGAGCCCTTACAATTGCAGTAAAATAACCAGCCATAGCCAGTAGAATAAAATTATTAATATAAATAGGATCTAAACCTAAGTAATCGACGGAGATATTAGCAAAAGCACCACCAATCAAACAGCCAATTACTAATAGTGGGAAGAAAATTCCACCTGGAGCTCCTGAGCCAAAGCAGGTAATTGCAAATAAGAATTTCCCTGCCAGCAAAAGAAGAATTAAGGACATTGTTAATTTTCCTTCGATTAATAAGTCGACCAAAGTATCGCCACTACCTAATAGCTGAGGAACAGTGAATCCTAAAATTCCTGCCAAAATAAAAGGTATTAATAATTTAGTATAGTTATTTAAATGCTTTGAGTGATTATAGAGGCTTTGAACAAATAGTAAGGCTTTATTATAAAAAGCGCCAAGCAGCCCTAAAATGATTCCTAAAATAATAACCATCCAATAGTATTGGGTAGGCAGAGTTCCATGAATATTGAAAGAAAATACAGGAGCCATTCCTAAAATAGAACTCATAAGATAATCGGCGGCAATTGATGAGGTCATCACTGAAATCAATAGTGGGGCAGAAAAATGTTTATGTACTTCTTCAAGGGCAAACATTACTCCTGCCAGCGGGGCATGAAAAGCAGCTGCTAATCCGGCACTGGCACCACAAGTAAGTAAATAGCGTTCCTCAGTCTTACCACGTTTTAAAACTTTACCAATTCCTTTACCAACCATTGCCCCTAATTGAATTGAAGGACCTTCACGACCAAGGGCTAAACCAGAAAAATTAGCTAAGAAACCACCAAAAAATTTAGCAATCAAAACTCGCCACCATTTGGCATCAATCTTACCTGCCAATTCTCCTTCAAGCTGTGGAATCCCGCTTCCAGAAATTAATGATTCCCAATCGAGTAATTTTGTGACAACTAGTGCTATCACAAATAGGATAACAAACCAGATAATTATTGTGAATATTGATTGTTTACAATAGGCTAAAATTCGCTGTAACCAAAGAGCTCCATTAGTTAAACAAATTCGATATCCAACAATTACTAATCCCGCTAATATTCCGACCAGCAAACCTTCTAGTAATAATACTAATTTAAATCTTTTGATATTTAATGTTTTAATTAATCTATTTTTCATATCTACTCCCCATTCCTAGGACATTATAGAACGATTAGTAGTAAAATTCAAAGGTTGTTTTGAAGCAGAAACAATAAATGTTTCAATTATTGACAAAATATTGTACAATTAAGGAGGTGATAGGAATGGACAAACGCTCAGATGCAATCGAGACAGTAGTTGATGTTTTTAATGAAGCAATGGTTATACAAGAATTGTACCTCAAGAAGAGCAAATTTAAGGAATTATCGATGAGTGAAACTCATGTCCTTGATGCAGTGGATAAGGTAGAATTTCCTTCAATGACTAATGTGGCTAAGTCATTAAGTGTAACGATGGGAACATTGACAACAGCAGTAAAGAAAATAGTTGAAAAAGGTTTTTTAGTTAAAGAGAGATCAAGTAAAGACCAACGAGTTTATTATCTAAAGTTAACGGATAAGGGACATGAAGCATTGGCTATTCATGAACAGTTCCATCATGAATTGGCAGATTTATACAAATCAGCAATTCCTGACGATCGAGTTGACTGGGTCTTTAATACGTTAAAGAAGATTAAGTTGGATTTGGATAATTATAAAAAGGCATTAGAAGAAAAATAAGTGGGCAGCCACTTTTTTTGCTTAAAGATAAATATGATTAAAAAATAAGGAATAAAAGGGCAAGAAATTAAATTCTTGCCCTTTAAGTAGAAAAGTATTTACGTTACACTATATTTAATGGTTATTTAAAACGATATTATTAGTGGTAAAACACAAGTTTTAGTGTGTAATATTTATTTAAATAATTTATCTAATTGATTACTTGCCATAACGATTATACTAATTGTTTTGGGCTGATAGGAACTGATAACTTTTGCACAAGTCATGATAGTATTGCCTGAGGTAATAACATCATCAAAAATTATCACATTTTGATTATATAACCGCTGACCATCTTTAATCTTGATAATCTGACTTACTTGACTGCGATCAGTTTGGCTGGTCTGTTTATAGGCGGAATTTTTGTATAAACCAGTAAAAATATGATTACTAAAACTTCTTACAATCATTTCATTTGGGTTAAAACCTCGTCTTAGATCGTCTTGTTGGCTGCTGGGAACAAGCGCGATGAGATGACGCCGATATTTGGTTTTAAAATGAGGATATGCATTCAAAAAAGCATCTTTTAAAGCATAATCACCTTGTCCTTTATATTGAAATAACAATTGTTTAAAGAAATCGTTATAGTAATATAAAATCGTAAGTTTGTAACCATGATAGTCATGAGTTCGATTATAGATTGAAAATTGGTTAAGACAATGAAAACATAGTGTAGCATGATAATAAAGATGATATAAGCTAGGTGATTTATTGAGATCATTAAAACAGATTAAGCATTGTCCTGCTTGATTGTTTTGAGACACTCTTTAATTGCCCTGGTCTTGTATGGAGTAAAAATACTAATACTTCCACTGGGATGTGCTGTTTTACGACCTACTCGTCCACATATTTGAATCAATGTAGCAGTTGTATATATCCGATTATTGCCGTATAAAATAATTACTTGAACATTATCGATGGTGATGCCGCGCTCTAAAATAGTCGTTGTAACTAAAACATCTAATTGATGATGTCTAAGACGTTCTATAAATTTTTGAATATCTTTAGTGTTAGAGCTGATAGCATGACTTTTAAGTTTAAACAGTTTAAAGATGCGGGCAACTGTATTTGTTAATTGTATGGTGGGAACATAAACAAGTACGGGTTTTTTCTTTTTGACAAAATCTCTAATTTTTTTAATCGCCCAAAGATACATTACCAAAGATGAAGTTAGATAGCACTTGGGAACATCTAGAAGATAACCATGATATCGTTTGGTCATTAATAAATCTGGTTGATTGGTTAGAGTTGCAGACATATAAATATAGTTGCCTTTAATACTGTTTTGGAGTAGACCAATTAAGACTTCGTTATTTACGTAAGGGAAAGCATCCAATTCGTCTAAAATTAATAAGTCAAAATATTGGGGATAGCGATATAACTGATGAGTAGTACAAATAATAAATTGCCCATCTACCAATTCACTATGACCGCCATAAACAGTAGTTATTGAAATATTTTTGAATTGACTTTGCAATCGCTTTGCTAATTCAATTACTAGTTCTTTTCGCGGTGTAGTAAAGCAGACTCGCTGCCCCTGGTTTAGTGCATATTTAATGACCTCATAAGTTATTTCTGTTTTACCGGCACCACAAACCGCTTTAAGGGAAGTGTTGAGATGCTGCTGATAACGTTGAAGTAATTGTCTGGAAATATTATTTTGTAATGGTGTTAATTCGTAGTCGAGCTGATAATCAACTGTCTTAATAATAGAAGGTAATTGTGAAGGAGAAAAACAAGTTGAACCGATCTTAACGCACTTACGGCAATAAGTAATATTTTTGAAAGTATAAAAATATTGTGAATCTTGATTCTTACATCGTGGACAAATCATCTTATATCACCCACTTATATTGTAACTCAAGATGCTAATAAAAGGGTCTCAACTTGATGCTAAATTTGTTTCAAGAAAGTTTTATTTTTTTTAAATGAAAATAGAGCATATATCGACTTTGATTACCGAATTTATACTTGACGCGACAACAGTTCTATCAAAATAGAACAAAATTCTTATATTGGCAAACTTTGTCGAGTGAAATGAATTCATCTTTGAAAACAATAATAATATACTAACATTGACCATATTATTAAAGGGGTGAATGAGATGCAAGGAAAAGTGAAATGGTTTAACGCAGAAAAAGGTTTTGGATTCATTGATCGTGGTGAAGGCAAAGATGTATTTGTTCATTATAGTCAAATAACTCAAGATGGGTATAAGACTTTAAATGAAGGTGAACTAGTAGAATTTGAGCTTTATCAAAGTGACCGTGGGATGCAAGCAAAACATGTTGTTAAAATCTAAGACAAGGGATAAAACCTTGTCTTTTAATTTGGACTTTAAAATAATATATTTAAATGTTATAATACGGTAGACTAAACCTATTAAAGAGGAGCGTATTTCATGGCTAGTAGAAAAGAGCAAATAAGAAAAGAGTTAAAAAAGAAAAATGAAAAAGAGGGATTAAATCCTGAAGCAGTAACAAATATCGTTGATTTGCAAGATCAAACCGGTGAAGATATAAAGGTTGAAGATTTCCAAGGAATCTATAATGGTGAAGTAATTCCATTTAATACAACACCACATTCAACAAAAAAAAGCTTTATTGGGAGAATTAAAGGTGTTTTTGACGATGAACGAAAACAATTAAAAAAATTAGATAAAATGGCTGACGAAGTAATTGCTTTAGAATCAAAATATGCAGCGATGAGTGATGAAGAATTAGCGGGGCAAACTAGTATTTTCAAAGAGGCTCTAGCTAATGGTAAAACGCTTGATGACATAATTATTGATGCCTATGCTACAGTTCGTGAAGCTGCTTATCGTCAATTAGGCCTAAAAGCTTTCAAAGTACAGTTGATGGGTGGTATCACATTACATGAAGGTGATATTGCAGAGATGAAGACTGGTGAAGGTAAAACATTAACTTCGATTTTTCCAGTATATTTAAATGCTTTAACTGGTAATGGTGTTCACGTTGTTACTGTTAATGATTACTTAGCAGGACGTGATGCTGTAAATAATGGCAAAGTATTTAACTTTTTGGGATTAACAGTTGGATTGAATAAACGGGAGCTAACACCTGAACAAAAACAAGAAGCTCATGGGTGTGATGTTACGTATACAACCAATGCCGAATTAGGATTTGATTATTTAAGAGATAACATGGTAACTCGTTTAGAGGATAAAGTATTAGTAAAAGGGTTAAATTATGCCCTTGTCGATGAGGTCGATTCAATTTTAATCGATGAATCAAGAACACCATTAATTATTTCTGGTGGTCGTAAAAATACAGCAGCGTTATATTTACAAGCTGACCGTTTTGTTAAATCTTTGAAACAAGATAAAGATTATGAAGTTGATATCGAAAGTAAGACGGTTGCTTTAACACCTGATGGAATTGCTAAAGCTGAAAAAGGTTTTAAGTTGGATAACCTATATGATCCACAACATACTGCATTAGTGCATCATATTAATCAAGCTTTGAAAGCTAACTATACAATGACTCGCGATGTTGAATATATGGTTGCTACAGAAGATGGTACTCGTGATATTCGTAATGCAAAAATTATGATTATTGACCAATTTACAGGTCGTGTTATGCCTGGTCGTGCTTATTCTGATGGATTACATCAAGCAATCGAAGCTAAAGAAGGTGTTCCAATTAAAGAAGAAACAGAAACTAGAGCAACAATTACTTATCAAAATTTCTTTAGATTATTTAATAAATTAGCAGGGATGACAGGAACAGCTAAAACTGAAGAAGAAGAATTTAGATTGATTTATAATATGCGTGTTATTGAGATTCCAACTAACCGTCCAGTTATTCGTGATGATCGCAATGATAAGATTTATTCTACTAGAGCTAATAAATTCAAAGCTTTATGTGAAGAAGTAGAAGCTCGTAATTCATATGGTCAACCGATTTTGATTGGGACTGTTTCTGTTGAAACATCTGAAGTATTATCAAAAATGTTAGATCGTCGTAAAATAAGACATAACGTTTTGAACGCTAAAAATCATGCTAAAGAAGCTGAAATTATTGAAAAAGCTGGACAACGTGGAGCGGTAACGATCGCCACCAACATGGCTGGTCGCGGTACCGATATTAAATTAGGTGAAGGTGTTGCTGAAATTGGCGGTTTAGCAGTAATTGGTTCAGAACGCCATGAATCTCGCCGTATTGATAATCAGTTGCGAGGACGTTCTGGTCGTCAAGGAGATCCTGGTTATTCGGTTTTCTATGTATCATTTGAAGATGATTTAATGGAACGTTTCGCTGGAGAAAGATTAAAATCATTTACAGATTATTTAGAAGATGATCAAGCAATTGAAAATAAAATGGTTACTAAAGCAATTGAAGGTGCTCAAAAACGTGTTGAAGGTCAAAACTTCGATTCTCGTAAACATATTCTTGAGTATGATGATGTAATGCGTCAACAACGTGAAATCATGTATAAAGAGCGTGATGATATTATGTCTGAAGAAAATTTGGATGCTATCGTTAAAGGAATGTTTAATCAAGCAATAGAAATGACTGTCCGCCAATTTACAAAACATGATGGAAAAGATGATATTGTAGATGTTGCTGGAGTTGTTGATTTTGTTGCTAAAAACTATATGTTATTAGTTGAAGTAGAAGCTAGTAACTGTGAAGCATTACAAAAAGATCCACAAAAATTAATTGAAACATTAACGGATTTAGTTTTCAATCAGTATATTAGTCGTTTTAATAAAGAGTTAGAGCCAGAAAAGAAATTACAATATGAAAGAAGTATTCTTTTAGGAGTAATTGACTATACTTGGATCAATCATATTGATGCTATGACTAAATTACGTAATGGTATTTATTTAAGAGCTTATGCGCAAAAAGATCCTTTAGCTGAATATACAGAAGAAGCTTTCTACATGTTTGAACAAATGACATCAAGTATTGCAGATGCAATTTCTCGTAATATTGTCCATATGGGAATCCGTCCTGGTAGTGAAGTAGAACAAACTATCCCTCATCTAAAGATGGAACTTACATTTAAGTAATGGAATTATACGAAATTAAAAATGGGCTTACTAAAGCCCATTTATTAATGACGGAGTTTTATCAATCAATTGATATTGAAGCATATCGTCGAGAGATTGAGGGGCTCACCGTAATCACACTACAAGAGGGATTTTGGGATGATGCTAATAAAGCTAAAGTGACTTATGATAAGTTAAATAAGATGAAAAAAACAACTGATCAATATGATTTATTAGAAACGACATTAACTAGTTTAGATGAAACATATGAGCTTGTAAAGAATACTGAGGATCAAGAATTTAAGGAAATTCTTGAAAGTGATTATACTGTTTTTGAAAAAGAATTATCAAAATTTGAGACAATGATGTTATTGTCTGGTGAACATGACGATTTAAACGCAATCGTTGAAATTCATCCTGGAGCAGGTGGAACAGAGAGTCAAGACTGGGCAGAAATGTTATTTAGGATGTATCAACGTTATGCTGCTAATAAAGGCTGGAAAGTCGAGGTTTTAGATTATTTAGATGGTGATGTGGCAGGAATAAAATCGGTTACAATGTTAATAAAAGGGGATAATGTATATGGACATTTAAAGGCAGAAAAGGGAGTTCATCGTTTAGTGCGCTTATCACCTTTTGATTCAGCAAAACGCCGTCATACTTCGTTCGCATCGGTTGATGTAATGCCCGAATTTAATAACGAGATTGAAATTGAGATTCAAAGTACTGACTTGAAAATAGATACTTATCGAGCTAGTGGAGCCGGTGGTCAACACATCAACAAAACTGATTCAGCAGTTCGAATTACACATTTACCTACTAATATTGTTGTAACCTGTCAAAGCCAGCGAAGTCAAATTCAAAACCGTGAACAAGCAATGGTAATGTTAAAAAGCAAGTTATATCAGTTGATGCTGGAAAAACAAGCTAGTGAATTAAAAGAATTAAAAGGAGAGCAAAAAGAAATAGCATGGGGTTCACAAATTAGATCATATGTACTTCATCCGTATTCGCTAGTGAAAGATAATCGTAGTGGATATGAATCTAATAATCCCAAAGCTGTTTTAGATGGGGATCTTGATGGATTTATATATGCCTATTTAAAATCAGCATTGTAAGGAGGACGACATCGTGAAGAAGCATATTTATGAAACACTGATTATTATTGTCGGTAATTTTATTTTAGCGTTAGGAATTTGTGCTTTTATTACCCCGGTTGGGTTGATTACAGGTGGTGCTTCAGGTATCGGGATTGCTGTCAAATCATTGACAGGAATAAATATTTCCTATACTGTGTATGCAATAAATATTGTAATGTTTGTTGTTGGTTATTTTTACTTTGGTAAAAAGTTTGCAGCTGGAACCTTGTTAAGTACATTTTTATATCCAACTTTTTTAGCAATTTTAGAACGCGTACCTGCTTTATCAACGATTACTAGTGATGCTTTATTATCAACTCTATATGCCGGATTATGTATTGGCTTAGGGTTAGGGCTAGTTTTAAGAGTTGGAGCCAGTACCGGGGGAATGGACATTCCTCCATTGATTGTTAATAAAAAAACCGGCTTTTCAGTTGCCTGGCTGATTAATATATTTGACTGTGCAATTTTGCTTTTTCAGGTGATTTTTTGTCCAATTACAATTGAACAGGTTTTATATGGAATTACAGTAGTGATTATTACAACGATTGTGATGGATCAAGTTATGATGTTGGGGGAAACTAAAGTACAAGTAACTGTTATTTCTCCTAAATGGCAGGAAATCCGAAAAATTGTTTTTGAGGATATTAATCGTGGCTGTACATTATTAAATGTTACAACTGGATATCATCAGAAAAATCAATATGCGGTAATGGCTGTTGTGTCGAAACGTGAGCTGCATTTATTAAATGACATGATTTTAGCGATTGATCCAACTGCATTTATTATTAGTAATGCTACTCATAGTGTAAGGGGGCGTGGTTTCACGTTGCCACCAATTGATTTATAAAAAAAGAAATCATAAGATTTCTTTTTTTTGTTGTACTTTTTGTGATCAATCATTTTTATTTTTTTCAGGATTATTTAAATCAACAAAAAATTCAACATGACCGCAGTTAGGACAATAGCAGCTTTTCAATTCATAATTAGTTTTTTTGAAATCATCATCTTTAATAATAAGTTCTAAATAGCTAAGTGTAGAAATGCCATTATCCTTAATAAAGCAGTTAGTTTTAAGCGTGGTTTGACAAACCGGGCACACTTTTTTCATACTGTCACCTCTTTAATTTATTGTATCATAAAATTGCGATATAATAATAGTATTTGTGCCTTTATTCGATAAAGTATGCTATAATATGCGTGGAGTAAAATCGGACTCTAGGAAAATTGAATATAATAAAATTGAATATATATAAATATAATAATAGAAAGGGGTTAGTCGAATACGGCAATAAATATGATAAAACTTACAAATGTAACGAAAATCTATAAAACTGGTGTAAGAGCTTTAAATGATATGAATCTTACGATTGAACCAGGTGAATTTGTTTATGTTATTGGTACTACTGGTGCTGGTAAATCAACATTTATAAAGCTTTTATATCGCGAAGAAAAAGCAACTTCAGGGAAAGTAGAGGTTGTAGGGCGCGATGTATCAAAAATTAAAAATCGAAAAGTTCCTTATTTTCGTCGTAATATCGGGGTTGTATTTCAAAATTTTAGACTTCTACCAAAAAAGACAGTTTTCGAAAATGTTGCGTTCGCGTTAGAAGTAATTGATACTCCACGTGTAGAAATCCGTCGTCGCGTTAGAGCCACTTTAGAGTTAGTAGGACTTGAGGATAAAGTCAATGCTTTTCCACATGAACTTTCAGGTGGTCAACAGCAGCGTGTAGCAATTGCTCGTGCAATTGTCAACAAACCAAAAGTGCTAATTGCTGATGAGCCAACAGGAAACTTAGATCCAGAAACATCTGAAGAAATTATTAATCTTTTAGAGAGAATTAATGAACAACAGAATACTACTATTCTAGTAGTTACTCATGACAGTAAAATTGTTCAAGAACATAAAAAGAGAACTATTTTGATTGAAAATGGATGTGTTAATGCGGACACTAGTTTAGGAGGTTACGATATTTAATGAACGAGTTGATTAGTTGTGTGAAAAATCTGCCTAAACATTTTAAAACGGCAGTTCAAAATATATGGCGTAATGGTGTAATGTCATTTTCATCAATTTTCGCTGTTACGATTACGCTTGTTTTAATTGGTGTAATTGGTGTTTTAGCTTTAAATGTTCAAGATATTAGTTCGAACATTGAAGAGGGAGTTAGTATTTATGTAAAATTAGATAGATATATAGACGAAGCTGCTGAACAAGCAGTTGGGCCACAAATAGAAGCTATTTCTGGAGTAAAAAAGATTACTTATTATACTAAAGATCAAGAATTAGATAAATTAATTGAAACTCAAGGTGATGAAGGTGCTGCTTTATTTGAATCATACCGAGCAGATAACCCATTAGGTGGGGCTTATGAAGTAGAAGTTGATGATGCAGCAAATATTGCTAAAATCGCTGAAAAGATTCAAGAAATACCAAATGTCAATAAAACAAGTTATGGTGGACAATCAACACAAGATATGGTAAAAACTTTGAAAACTATTCAAACTGGAGGATCGATTTTTATTGTCGGACTTGCCATTATTGCATTATTTATGATCGCTAATACAATTAAAATCACGATCACAGCGCGTCAAACTGAAATCAGTATTATGCGTATGGTCGGTGCTAGTAACTGGTATATCCGTATTCCTTTTATGCTTGAAGGAATGTTGATTGGTCTAATTGGATCAATTATCCCGATTATTGTTTTAGTTTATGGTTATGGAATGGTATATGATTACGCTAATGGTGCATTAATGTCAGCAATGTTAGCACTAAAACCACCAATGCCATTTATCCGCGATTTCTCACTAGTTATTGCTGCTGTAGGGGCTGGCGTTGGTTTGGTTGGAAGCTTTGTTTCAATTAGACGATTCTTAAAATTCTAAAAACAGGCAGTGCCTGTTTTTTTAATAGGAGTAGGAATGATGAAAAATGAGATATTAAAATTTCTTAAACAAGATTATCTTAATAATTTAGATTTAATATATGCTCTTGAACATGGTGCTAAGATAAAATATTATAATCAGGCAGGAATAATGCTTAAATTTGAGGATATCTATATGCTTGCATTCAAAGATGAAAAAATTGCTGAACAATTACTTAAACAAATAGATAAGTGCTCAATGCTAGCAATTCACAATGATAAATATTTTAATATAATTAATCAAAAATGGAGATTAAATAAAGAAATTGTAGCTTACCAGTATGGCTATTTAAAAAAATATGTTAGAATAATTAATAACCCAATCGTTGAAATTAAAGAAATTGGGAGGGAATATTTTGAATTTATTAAAGAAAATTATTCTACTCCGATTGAAGAAGCATATTTGCTTGAACGAATTGATGCTAATGTATTTGTGGGTGCGTTTATTGAAAAGCAGATTGTTGGATTTGCTGGGCGTCATATAGAGGGAACAATTGGTTTTGTTGAAGTAATTAAAGAATATCGACGTCTTGGAATAGCTCAGGCTCTAGAACAGTATTTAATGCAAAAACTAATTGCTGAAAACGAAATTATTTATTTACAAGTAGAAGTAGATAATTATCCATCAATGCGACTACATGAAAAATTAGGCTATGAGCGTTCTGATGATATTATCACCTGGTATATGTAAAGAAAGGAAAGAATAATGGGAAATTATAATTTTGATGACTTACAGTATTTACAAATTCCGTTGCCAGAGGAATTATTAAAATTAAAATGGCATGGTAGTTTTACAAGAATGAAAAGAATAATTGATGCAAAATTAGCTAATGATATTCCAATAGCTTTAAAAAAACGACTGCTTCATGAAAAAGAAATTATTCGTAGAATACCTCAAGAATATCCGTTATCATATGAAGAAGCTTTAAAAATTTGTCATAATAATTTTAATGATTTTAGTGATGAGGAACTAGAAAAATTACAAGATGAAAATGCGGTAGAATGGATTTTTGTAGAAGGACAACCATACTTTAGAGCTGATTTTTTTGATAACATTTTAAAGACTAGAAATGATTATGCTGCACGTTTGTTTGATAAAAGCAAAGTTGAAAGTCGTGAAGCAAATTTTGCACTGCTTAATAATGCAATACATGAAATTAAAACAAAGGGACAATTAACATATCATTTTCGTTTAAAGACGGGAATTAAGATCAAGGCATCAGATTCAAATAAAAAAATTAAAATTCATCTTCCTTTGCCGTTAGAAGATTGTCAAGTTAAGAATTTTAAATTAATTGCGACAATGCCGCAATACAAATATTTAAATGACGGAAGTCATCCACAGCGAACTATCTATTTTGAAGAAAATATTGATCAGGTTAAAGATTTTTATGTGGAGTATGAATATGATAATGAGATGAAATATGTAGAACTTAAACCCGAAGATGTTTTAGAAAGTCAACCTAATTTTTATTTACATGAACAAGCACCGCATATTGTTTTTACCCCTTATTTAAAGTCTTTGGCAAAAGAAATAGTTAAAGACGAGACAAATAATTTAATTAAAGCTAAATTAATATATGAGTATATTACAACTCACATAACCTATTCATTTGTTCGGAATTATTACACAATTCCCAATATTCCTGAGTATGCTGCTTTAGGTGGAAAAGGTGATTGTGGTGTTCAAGCACTATTATTTATTACTTTATGTCGTTGCGTGGGGATTCCTGCCCGTTGGCAAGCAGGTTTATATGTAACTCCACAGGATATCGGTAATCATGATTGGGCAAGATTTTATATTGCTCCATATGGCTGGTTATATGCTGATTGTTCTTTTGGAGGTTCTGCTTATCGTAATGGTGATCAGGAACGATGGCAGTATTATTTTGGACACCTTGATCCGTTTAGAATGCCTGCAAATAGTGAATATCAATACGATCTTTATCCACCGAAACAATTTATTCGTCAAGATCCATATGATAATCAAACTGGTGAGGCTGAGTTTGAAGATCGTGGGCTGTATTTAGATGAATACGATTTACATTTAGAAGTACTAGAGATCAAGAAAGTTTAATTATAAAAGTTAAAAATTATAGTTATCAAACTTTTCCAGAATATCCCCAAGATGTTGAGGGAATGATCGATTTATATGGTGTGACTAACTTTTTAACTTTCAATCAAGGTTTTAGTAAATATAATGAAAAAGAAATGACAAATATTTATGATTTGTTGGGGTGCTGGTGCGAGGATGATGAAGTTCTCTATCGTGAAGCATCACCGGTATCTTATCTTGAAGCGAAAATGAATTTGCTACCAATTCTTATTCTGCATGGTTCTAAGGATCATGTTGTTCCTTTTGAACAATCAGTAGAATTATATCAAAAATAAAAAGAGTATGGTTATAATGCAACTTTATGCAAAGTTGCTAAAGCTGATCATGGGCGTTCAATTTTTTATGTTAGAGCGGTCTTTGATGTTATCATAATTTTTTTAAATCAATATAAATAAAATAGCGCATAAGGCGCTATTTTATTTTTGACTTTGTTCTTGTTTTTCTAATAGCTCTAACCAGCGTTCATTTTTAATCTCAAGTTGTTCATTTAAATAGTCACGCTGATTTGATAATTCTGACAATTTATTATAATTACTTTGATACTCATTCATTTGTTCATTAATAATTTTGATTTGTTGTTCAAACTCAAGAATAACCTTTTCCATATTTTCAAGTTCTTGTTTTTCTTTAAAACTTAAGCGAATAGCACTTTGAAGTTTTTTCTGTTCTTTATATTTTAAAGCTCCGTCGCTTTTATTCTTATTTTGTTGTTCAGAAATATCGATATAACTGCTATAGCCACCATTACAATAAGTGATTTGTTGATTCTTAAAAACGAATAAGCCATCACAAATACGATCAAGAAAATAACGATCATGAGATACGGTAATGACTATGCCATTAAAACTATCAAGATAATCTTCAAGAATAGCTAAAGTGGAAATATCTAAATCGTTAGTTGGCTCATCAAACAATAGTACATTGGGAGCTTGCATCAAAATATTCAACAAATATAGACGACGTTTTTCTCCACCTGATAAACGAGCAATATAAGTATGTTGTAAACTTGAATCAAAAAGGAAACGTTCACACATTTGTTTAGCAGTAAAGCTGCCTTCAAGGGTTTTTAAATCATTACTTGTTTGTTTGATATAGTCAATCACGCGCATATTTTCATCAAGACCATCATTCATCTGTTTAAAATATCCGATTTTAATTGTATCTCCATGAGTAACTGATCCACTGCTTGGTTCTAACTCTTTAGCGATAATCTTTAGAAGGGTGCTTTTACCACAACCATTTATTCCGAGGATTCCAATTCGATCTGTTCGTTTAAATAAGTAAGAAAAGTTGTTAAACAAGGTATGATCATCGTAGCACATACTCAAATCTTTCAACTCAATTGTCTTTTTACCAAGTCTAGAAGCAGTATTGATTAATTCTACTTGATTAATAGTTTGAATATCAGAAATATTGTTGAGCTGTTCAAATCGTTGAAGTCTCTCTTTGCTTTTAGTAGTTCTAGCCTGGACTCCAGCTCTAACCCACTCTAATTCTTTTTTTAAGAATAATTTTCTTTTTCTTTGGGAAGCTAAATCAGCTTCTTCGCGTTGTGCTTTTAAATCAAGGAATTTTGAATAGTTAGCAGTGTATTCATAAATTTTGCTACGATCAATTTCCATGATCTTATTGGTAACTCGTTCAAGAAAATAACGATCATGGGTAACCATTAGAATGGCTTTGTTGAACTTAATTAAATATTTTTCTAAATATTCAATCATTTCGTTATCTAGATGATTAGTTGGTTCATCGAGAATTAAGAGATCACATGGTTTTAGCAAGGTGATTGCAAGGGCAATGCGCTTTTGCTGACCACCTGATAATTCTTTAATTAACTGTTCATAATTAGTAATTCCAAACTTATTTAAAATTGCTTTGATTTCATATTCATTAACTTCGCTGGCATCAATTAATTTATAAACTTGTTTAATAACGCTGTTATTAGGATCAAAATCAGGGTTTTGTGGTAAGTATGAGATTGTCATATCTTTTTTTCTAATAATATCTCCCTGATAATTTTCATTTCCAGCAATGACTTTCAACAAGGTACTTTTCCCCGTACCATTAACTCCAATCAAAGCAACTTTATCGGTTTCTTCAATTGAAAAAGTAACATTATCAACAATATTTTTAATACCATTCGTTTTTGATAAATTATTTGCACTTATTAACATATACGTCTCCTTAAACCTTCTTCTATTCTATCATGGAATAGAAATTTGTAAACGAAATATTATCATCTCAATTACCAAAAAACCTTATTCTTGGTATAATGTTTATGGGTGATTTAAATGAAACGTTATACAATAGGGAAAATGGCAAAATTAAATAACGTAACTGAACAAACCCTAAGATTATATGACAAAATGGGTTTATTTAAACCAGCTTATGTAGATGAACATAACGGATATCGACTCTATGATATTGGTCAGTCTGCACGACTTGACATAATTCAGTATTTAAAGAATTTGGGAATGACTTTAAAAGAAATCAAAGAAATTTTTGATTCAAAAAATTTAGAATTATTACAGGAAAAACTAGAAGAAAGTAAGCTACAGATTAACAATCAAATTATTCAATTAAATGAGCAAAAAGCAGCAATTCAAAAAACAATTGATTCATTTGAACTTTTTAAAGCTGCCCCAAAAGTTGGAATGATCACATTAGAATTTATAAATAAAAGAACGATGCTCTATGTTGATGAAAAAGTAAATTTTTATGATTATGATCTAGATGTTTATGAAGAATTATTAAGGGAATTTAAAGATGATCTCATTAAACAAGCTTTACCTCCAACAATCTTTTTTAATCCAGGAACTATTTTGCGTAAGGAATATGTTTTGAAAAGAAAATTTTGTGCAACTGAAATTTTTGTTTTTATTGATGATAAAAAAGAAATTCCGTTAAAAAAAGAAACAATTCCAGCTAATATGTATCTATGTATTTATTGTGATGATTTTACTAAAGAAAAGGAATATGCACATCGTCTTTTTGATGAAATTGAATCTAAAAATTATACAATAGTCGGGGATTATCTATGCGAAAGTTTGAATGATATTTTGATATTTAACGATAAACAAAGAAATATGTATTTAAGGTTACAAGTTCCAATAAAAATTTGATAATTATTTCACAAATTCTTGACCTTATGGTAACAATAAAGTTTATACTTAGAGTATATGGAGGTAATCAAGATGAATAAAGAAAAAATTAGAGTTGTACAGTATGGATGCGGAAAAATGGCAAAATATATAATCCGTTATCTATATGAAAAAGGTGCTGATATTGTTGGTGCTATCGATGTAAATCCTGATGTTGTAGGCAAGGATATTGGTGAATTTGCAGAATTAGGATTTAATCTAGGGGTAACGATCAGTGATGATGCAGATGCTGTGTTAGATGAATGTGATCCAGATATTGCAGTAGTCACATTATTTAGTTTTATGGAAGATTGCTATCCTCATTTTGAAAAATGTGTTCGCCGTGGAATAAATGTTGTAACAACATGTGAAGAGGCAATTTATCCATGGACTACTTCATCAAAACTTACTAATAAATTAGATGAATTAGCTAAAGAAACAGGGTGCACAATCGTTGGTTCAGGAATGCAGGATATATACTGGATCAATATGATTGGAACAGTTGCTGCTGGATGTCAACGTATTGATAAAATTGAGGGTGCAGTTTCTTATAATGTTGAAGATTATGGTTTAGCACTTGCTAAAGCTCATGGAGCTGGATTTAGTCCTGAACAATTTGAAAAAGAACTTGCTCATCCTGAGACATTAGAACCAGCTTATGTATGGAATTCAAATGAAGCGTTGTGCAATAAAATGGGATGGACAATCAAATCGCAAACACAAAAATGTGTACCATATTTTTATGATACTGATTTATATTCAGAAACATTGGGTGAAACAATTCCGAAAGGAAATTGTATCGGAATGTCTGCGGTAGTTACAACAGAAACTTTCCAAGGACCAATCATTGAAACTCAATGTATTGGTAAAGTCTATGGACCTGATGATGGTGATATGTGCGACTGGAAAATTAAAGGTGAACCTGATGTAAGTTTCTATGTTCAAAAACCTGCGACAGTTGAACATACATGTGCAACCGTAGTTAATCGTATCCCATCTATTTTATTAGCGCCACCAGGATATATGACAGTTGAAAAATTAGATGAATTAGAATATCTATCATATCCAATGCATTTGTATTGTGATGAATAAGAATCCTTTGGGATTCTTTTTTTAGTTAACTATATTGATTATCAACATAGTTAGTGTATAATAAAAGTAAGAAGAGTATCGATAATCGATATAAGGGTGGTAAAAATGGCAAGAAAAGAGTTTGAGACACTCACGCCTCAAATGTTCTATATTTTAGTAGTATTGAATGTTCCTCGACACGGCTATGAAATTATGAATGAAATTATGCGAATTACAAATGATGAGATAAGGGTAGGAGCAGGAACTTTATATACTCTCTTATCGCGGTTTCAAAATGATGGTTATATTGAATTAGTAAGTGAGATTGATCGAAAAAAAATTTACCAGATTACAAAAATAGGTAAATATAAACTGCAAGAGGAAAAGCGGAAACTGGAAATGCAGATAAAAGCTTTGAATGAGGTAAATCAAGATAAAAATTAAAATAAAAAGATATGATATGCTGTTTATAGATGAGGAGGAATATCTAAGTCAATTAAATTTATTAGGCAAGAAATGGCTGGATTTTAAGAACTATTAAATTTTATTTTTGTAAGGGAAAAATCTCAGAATTTAAAATATCAAGTTGATTATCACCTGCATAGTGATGAATATAAAGATTTGATAACTGGTATATGTTTATAGATATTTATAAATGTATCACAATTTTTATACCGAAGATTTAGCGGTAGTTGATTTGCGTATTGATATTGGCAATTGTTAATTTATTTAATGGCTTTTTTTAATAAAAATTACATGGGGAAATTTTATTTTAAATTATGGAAAGTGGGAGAACATAGTGAAGGTTAAATATAGATTGCTCAATGATTTGTTACTTTATGAAGATGAATGTATTACCTATTTAGAAAAAATGGCACAAGATGGCTGGTATTTAGTGAAAGTGGGAACAACTTTTTTTAAATTTGAACGGCGGTCGCCCAGAAAAGTTAAATATCAAATGGATTATAATCTTTTAACACCTGATTATCTTGAAATGATCACTTTAGAAGGCTATCGCTTTGTTGACAATTATAGAGAAATTTCATTCTTTTATAATGAAGATATTAATGCAGCGAATCTACATACAGATGAAGCAGCAAGGCTAATGGCATTAGGCAACATATATAAATATTTCCATGTTTTTTTAATAATTGGATGTGCATTAATATTATTGATTATAAACTCAAGTATATGGAAAATGAATTTATTGGTAATTCGATATACTCTTGGCAGTTTCTTTCTTAATACAAAGCTGTTTTTCGGTCATTATTTATATATCTTTATAGCTTTAATGTTTGTTATCGATGGTATTGCACTATTCTTGATGAAGCTAAGTATCAATCGCCAACAAGAAAATAAAAAATCGTTAAAAAAATGGATAAAACTATGTTTTATAATTGAAAAGTTAATTGGGCTGATTCTATTATTTATCTTAACTTTAGTGATAATTGATATTGTAGTATATAACCCGTTTGTTTTGATCGGCCTGATAATAGTAATTGGTGGTTTTGAAATATATAATTATTATATCAATAAGAAAGCTTACCATGAAATTAATAGTACACTTAGACGAGGGAAGACTGCTGTTGCAATGGTATTAGTTGTAGTATTTGTGATTGCAATGCAAAATATTGATTTTGATATTAATATTAAAACTATTCAGCCTTTACAAAAGGGAATAAACGTTGAGAGCACTTCAACGCGGTCGATTTTAGTTAGTAATTATGTTAATACTTCTTATGAAGGAGAGCAATTGATTTTTTTAGAAAGTAAATATGAATGTTTAAATAATTATATTGCAAATAAGGTATTTGAAGAAATAGTTTGTGGCGTGGAGCGAGATAGCAGGATTCCTGATGAAATAGAAATTGATGCAATTGTTGAAACGACAGGGGAATGGTCTACTAATGATGTAAAATATTTAAATTATTTACAAGCGATAAAAAAATTTAAGTATATTCAAACTGAGTATGCTGATAAATGCTATTATTTTGATAATACATTTGTAGCAATTAAAAATAAACAAATATTATTAATAGTAAAAAAAGAAGATACCAAAATCGATGAGATTCTAAAGTACTATTTATCTTAAAATGATTCATTACTTCAAACAGTTGTTGATAAAGTTATTGATTGAAAAAGTGATGATAAAATTTCCAGATAATTCTTTTTAATAAATAAAAAAGTGGCTTAATTAGCCACTTATTTGTTTACTGGCAGAGGTAGTAGGAGTCGAACCCACATCAACGGTTTTGGAGACCGGTATTCTACCATTGAACTATACCTCTATTTCCAACTGCCAATTAATAATAACATAATTGTAAAATCTTGTAAATAAAAAATTAATAAATATTATAAATAAGTTTCTTGTGATGTTAACCTATACGAATTATTTCAATATTCATAATTTAGAGTAGAAGGAGGAATTTAATGAATAAATTAGAGTTAGGTATTTCATCAATAAAATGCCAAGAATTTAGAAAGATATATCCAATTGTTAAAGCTTTTCACTCTGGAACTATCTTTGAAGAGTTAGATTTGCCATGGGGTGAGTTATGCCGATGAAAAATGATGATCTATTAATGCAAATCATGATGTTGGATTTTGCAGTGCAAGATTCTGCATTATTTATTGATACTCATCCCTGTGATAAAGAAGCGATGAATTATTTTAATGAGGCAGCAACACGTTTAAAAGCAGCAAAAAAAGAATATCAAAAACAAGGTCATGCTTTAGTAAATCGAGAAGTTGGAGCTTACCAAAACGATTACTTATCTGCACCTTGGCCATGGGTAGGTGATCATAAATGTGGTTGTACGAAAAACGTTTGCAATACCCTATAAACATTACTAAACCGAATGCAAAAGCAGCGGCAGTTATTATTGACCAATTAGGCGGACCTGATGGAGAGCTTGGAGCGGCACTTAGATATTTATCTCAACGCTATACAATGCCATATCCAGAAATTCAAGCGTTATTGACAGATATTGGTACTGAAGAATTAGCCCATAAATGATGTAGGTTATAATGTGACTTATTACACCTTTAAATATATTTCTAACTTAAATTGCTTTATCGCATCAGGATCCCAACGTCCTCCTTTTTCTTTTTTATAGATACATTTATCTATAATGGATTTTAATATTTTGTTTTTTTCTTCTGTAGAGCTTTTCCAATATAAATCAATTGCATTTTGTAATTGTGGGATAGCTTTTTTATATTGTTCTATTTTCATTGCTTCCGTTTCTTTTGCTAGGATGTCTTTTCTTTTGTTTACAGTGTTAATTTTATTTTCGAGGGTATTTTTACGTTCTTTGAATAATTCAACTGTATACGCTCCTAACTCGAGCATTTCGCACGCTTTTATAATTTGCTTATTTAATTTTTCAAGCTCTTTATCACATTCTTCAAGTTGTAGTTTTTTATTATCATCGTAAGTTTTATTAACAGAAACAGAATAATTATTAACGTAGTTAGTATAGTTTTTTAGTGTATCTTTAAGAGTATCTATTATACGTTGTTCGACTACATGAATATCACTTGCAACGTTTTTGCATCGTGATGTGGTACATAGGATAGTTTCAACTCTACCATTTTTATAAGGTCGCCTTGCCATTTTATGATTACAAAATCCACATACGATTAAACCAGCTAATGGATTTTGTAAGGTTTTATCTTTTTTTACTGGATGACTTCGTTTTTTCATTAAAAATTTAATTCTATCATATTCATCTTGCGTCATTATGGCAGGATGTTTACCGGGATAGAGTTCATAGTTAGGATTTCTTGGGCGTGTTTTTACAATTTTACCGTCTTTAAAAACTTTTACTTCTTTTCTAGAATTCCATTTTATTAATCCTAAATTAGTTTCATTTAGCAGTATCGCTTCGACTGCACTTTTAGTCCAATATTCACCTTTTCTTGGTTTATATCCTAATTCATTTAAATGATTAGATATATTTGTAGACCCTTCATCTTCAAGCGCCTTTTTTTTCATAATGTTGAAAACTATGTTTTCCTCTTCGTATATTTCGAGTGAATATCCTTTTTCTAGTTTAATACGACTATAAGAATAGGGGGCGATGCTACCAACATAGTAACCCTCTTGTGCTGCAATATGGCGCCCACGCTGCATACGACGGGTAATCATCTTGTATTCGCGTCTACCCATAAATAAATCAAATTCAAAATACTCCTGGTCATATTCGTTTTGTGGGTCAATCGTCTTCATGGGAGTAATTATCTTTGTATTATTTATACTAAATGCTCTTATAATAGTTCCCTGATCTACAGTATCACCACGAGCAAGACGCTGACTATCAACTACAAGAACACCCTCTAAGACACCCTCCATTACATACTCAAGTAATTTCTTCATTTCAGGTCTGTTCTGAATATTCTCACCGGATACGACCTCTTTAAATTGCATTATTTCTTTTCTGTTTATGTTTAGGGAATCGGCTAAATCAAATAATATCTTTTCGTGTTTGGCCAGTGTATCATTTATATCTTCGTTTGGATCATCGCTACGAGATTTTCTTAAATACATCCCATACATTTTTTTCACCAACTTTCTCTTTCTATAAATTGTATGTTTAATTTAATTTAAAATAATTATCTTTGTTAAAATTTGATGTTATTCTTACAATATCAACCATATCTTCCGGTGTAATTTCCCCGTCGCTTAATGTTACACCGTTTTCATAAAAATCTATGTAATCATCCAATAATTCGGGATAATTATCTTGAAAGTAGTCTAAATTTTTTTCATGATTTGTATCAATTCTTTTTTTCAATTTAATTCCTCCTGTCATGTCATAGTTATCTCAATCGTTTTTTTGGATTGTTTTTATATATTTCTGTTACTGTTTTTTTTATTTCTGATATATCATCTTTGTTACTCTTTCCAAATATATATACAAAAGACCCAGTCATAACGGAACCTAATATTGTAAAGATTGTTACAACAGTACTTAAACAGTCTTTGTATTCTATAGTTCCTTCTGGAGATATGTAGCTATAGAGTTTTACTGCTATATCAGATATTGAAAAAGTAAGAGAAGATAATATTACTACAAGCCCAACAGCAAACAATAGTACAATAGAAAAAAGTAATATATATTGTAATACTAATATTTTCCATGTAGAACTTGTATTAATTTCGCTGATCATATTTTTACGCAATACAATCGCTATTACCCAAAATGCTATTCCCATTGCTAGGTATATAATAAAATTAAAATTCATGTTTGTTTTTTCACCTTACCTTATATTTAATTCCTAATAATTTTTATTTTTTATGTAGATTATTTAATAAAAAGTTCCTATCATAATCGACAGGAACTTGAGTATCTTTAAATCATAATTTATTAATGGTATTTTACTTTTTCTCTAATTTAACTGTCTTTGTACTACCCATTGCAGATGCTTCATAACTAATGACACCATCTTTGTATGTAAATTCTTTTGTATCATCTGAAGAAGCTAACATAGCACCGCTAGTTTTCTCAGTATCGTTTTTTGAGGTCCAAGAATATTCATTTGTTGCTTTTGTTGGTGCATCATATGTACCTGCCCAATATAATGATCTAGTATCATCTTCACTAACCCAGTTAATTTCTATAGTACCATCAGAAATAACCGCTTCTTGATAAGTACCTTCTTCATTAGAAGCCCATGTACCAGTTAGATCAAGTGGCTTTTCAACTTTTTCTTCTTTTTTTGGAGTTTCTTTTTTACTGTTGTCATTACCTCCACAACCAGTTAGTCCAAAGCAAAGTCCAAGGACTAAAAATAAACTTAAAATTTTCTTCATACTTAGTTCTCCCTTCAAATTATTTATTATAAACACTATGAAGTGTGTTTATCGTATTTGGCATGTCAATTAAATTGTATTTTCCAATAACAAGAATTAGTGGTATCGTGATTGAACTAATGGCTATTTCCAATGCCTTTTTTCCAGTGTAACCTCCTAAATGTAAGATGATAAGTATAATGATAGCTATTAGAAGAGCTGGTCCAATTATACCTAGTAATTTTATAATAAAATTTTTAATACTTACCATCTATATTTCCTCACATAATGAATACCATATTTTTAGTGGTATTCCCTTTTCTTTAGCTAAAAACTCTAAATTTTCATAATTGTCCATATTGACATCATAAGTTAGAAATCTAATTGCAAATTCATTAGCTTCTTTTTCTAATCTTGTTTTATAGATACGCTTTAAAAAGTTAAAATTAATGTTTTTATCATAATGTAGAATATAGTGTCCGAGTTCATGAGCAATCAAAAAATTCTCATAGCGCTCATCTAAATTTGGGCGAACAAAAATATAACCATTACCATCAACAATCATTAATCGTGATTCTAGTGTTTTTGCTTTAAATTCTGTATACGCAATCTCTATATCTAGGTAATCGCATATTTCTTTAACATTGGTTGTATTATAGTTATTTACAATATTTTTTAGTTTTGTCTTTAATTCCATAGCACATTTCTCCCATTTAATAATTATTTATTTTTTGTGCTTTCTTGAAACAATTTTTAACATATCTGCCACATCTTCCGCCATTTCCATTATTTCATCATCAGACATAGTATCAAGATCATATCCACCATAATCTGCAATCATTTCTTGTTTAAGAATAAAACTCAATGCTTCTTGTGGTGAGTTAAACTGCATATCTAAAATATTACTATTTGATATCGATTCATTTTGACCATTTGGAATAGTTCTGCAAGCTAGTGTATCTAAAGTTACACCAAAAAAATCCGCAATATTGACAATACGTTCTAAATCTGGAACACGTTTATTATTTTCAAATTGTGATATTGTAGCCTTTGATTCGTTTAAATCGTATTTTTCGTTCAAAGAATATGCTAGTTCTTCTTGTGTTAATTTTGCTTGTAATCTTAGTTCTTTAAGTTTTGAACCAAATGAATGAGCTTCTGTTTTTCTCAAAGTTATCACCTCTTTAACTTTATGATATATTTTTAATCAAAAAAATACAATAAAGTTAAAGAATATTAAACAAAGTAATTGATTTTTAAACTTTTGTATAGTATACTAGTATTATAAGTTAAATAATAGCTAACTTACAAGGAGGTGATAAGATGTGTATGAGATTAATACTAACCTTATAAAATCAAGGCGAGTTTATCTTGGGTTAACACAAAAAGATATGGTAGGTGGTCCAATAAAATCTAAATCATCATACTGTCTCAAAGAAAATGGGAAAGTAAAATTCTCTGGTCCTGAACTTGTTTATATAGCAGCGAAGCTAGAAATGAACGAAAGGGACTTTTATTTAAAAATGTAAGTTAGCTATTTGTTTACTTAATGAAATAATGTTATCAAATTGTTAACTTGAAGCACAACTAAATTATAACTCTAAATAAAAACAAGTGTCTTTAAAAGACACATATTAAAAGTTATAAAAACGGAGTTAAAAAGAAAAAGGAGAAGTATAAATATGAAAGAGGATGAATTTCAAAAAGTAAAAGCCTTTGCTAACACAGTTTTGCAGGAATGTGAAAACAAAGGTTTGACAAATAAGGAAGTGGAATATTTTAAAGAATACTTACCAAAATTAATCCAAATAAAACTTGAAGAAAATTATCTGAATGCCTATTTTAAAATTTATTAATCAGAGCAAGAATTGATATTAAAATTGCAAAAACTGAAAGTGTACTAGAAATGATAATTGGTAACCAAAAACGATAGGAATTAAGTTTTGAGGTGTTGATGTATTCAAAACCTTTAATAGTTAATTCATATGAAATAAAAACACCTACTTTTTTGAAGCGTTTTGATATTAGTTTTTCTTCAACTAGTATTTCCAAATCGTCGTTAAGATTGTCAATTGATTCACAATCTATCTTTTTTGCAATCTCAGTAGATAAAGCAATTGGTTCAAGTTGATTTATTGCTTTTAAAATATCTAATTTTGTATACAAATTTTTAACCTCCTCTCATGAAAATTATAGCATGAATGGGGTTATATAAAAATATCGTGGGGCAGGTATGAGGGAATTATCTAATTATTAGACTGATACAAATACCATTATTAAAAACTCCAAAACCACAGTGAATAAATCGATTAAATATGTTTCCAACTTAACACACACGAATAGCGGATAGTTTCCTCATACTTGCCTCATGGTAAGAAAAATTAAGAAAGGAGTGATCGTATGAGCGAAAATGAAGAATTAAAAAAAGAAGTCGAGGAATTAAGAAAAATTGTAGAAGATTTAAAAACTGGAAGTATACGAATTGAATCTAATATTTCTAAATTACACAGATTAAAACAAGAAATTGTTAATGAGCTTCTTAAAGACGAAAAAGAACCTTATACAATTTGGAGAGTACGTAGGTTTGCAGGTGAATTTGCACTCGACATATTTGATGATAAATATCCAATGCAGGAAAGAAAATTACATGTAAAAACAGCTAACAGGATATTTGGTTATCCAGATGAAGAAGAAAGACTTCAGTATTATTTAGAAACCTATAAACAGTGTATTAAGTTTGTTATAGATATGACTAGAAAATCTAGAGAGGATGCAATTATATGAACGAACTTTTAAAAGTTAATTATGATAATGAGCGCATTACATTATCAGCAAGACAGTTGCATGAGTTTTTAGAAGTAGGAAGCAAATATAACGATTGGTTTAAAAGAATGTGTGAGTATGGTTTTAATGAAAATTTAGACTATAGAGCTATTACTCAAAAAAGAGTAACAGCTCAAGGAAATGAAACAAAGTTTACTGATCATGAAATCACACTAGATATGGCCAAAGAAATTGCAATGCTCCAACGCAATGAAAGGGGCAAGGAAGCTCGTCAATACTTTATTGAAGTTGAGAAACAATGGAACAGTCCAGAAAGAATAATTGCTAGAGGTTTGATAGAAAGTCAAAAAATGATTGAAAATCTTAATCAGCAAGTTATTGAAATGAAGCCTAAAGCAGAGTTCTTTGATGCAGTAGCCAGTAGTAAGACTGCTATTCAGATGGCGGATGTCGCTAAAGTGCTGGATTATCCAGGATATGGAAGAAATCGTTTGTTTGAGTTTTTAAGAAATAAAAAGGTGCTGATGCATAATAATCAACCATATCAGAAATATATTGATTGTGGATATTTTAGAGTTGTTGAACAGAAGTATACGAAACCAAATAGCGAAACAGCCATAAATATTAAAACTTTGGTTTATCAAAAAGGAGTTAATTACATAAAAAAGTTATTGGATAAAGAACATGAACTTACATAAGTGCATATGTTTAATCAAGGAGGTTAGGAAAAGTGATAAAGATGCAGATTGATGAAAATACAATTGTTTATCGCCCTGATGTGCCGGATAGAAATGCACTTATTGAATTGTATGACATTTTAAACCAAGTAAATATGAGAGAAAAAAGAAACGACCTGTTCTACACAGAAGAACAAGTCGCTGAGTTAAAGAAAGATACTCGCAATACCTTTCTTTAAAAATTGGTCGAGAGACCAATACATAACACCTTCATTATAGAGGGTTTTAGGAGGAAAGTCAAAATGATTAATAAGGAAAGTACAAAAGCCGGCGTAATAGTGATGGCAATGATATTAGCTATGTTTGCTTTAGCTGGAATTCTTGCAAAGGGATGTGAACGCATAGATGCAACATGGGAAGAACAGTACCCCACGGAAGTGCGTGAAGTTGCTGCTAGAGGTGTTAGAGAGATACCCGCTTGAACTTCATTGGGAATATTCAAAATCACAAATTATTGTACGTGTAAGGAATGCAATGGTCCATGGGTAGGTTATCCAACAAAACTAGGAACTGAATATGTAGAAGGACGAACGATTGGTGTAGATACTTCAATAATTCCTTTAGGAAGTGAAGTTTTAATTGATGGTCATATATACATTGCTGAGGATACTGGTTCATTTACTGGAAAAATTATTGATGTTTACGTCACTGATCATTCGAAATTCGATAGAAAATATTTAGAAGTTTTTATAAGGAATAAGGAGGATTAGAAATGAGTAAAGAGGTATTGGAAAATCAAATTTGGGAGCTTGAAAGACAGTTAAATATTCTTCAATGCAAAGATCGTTTCGATGATGAAGATTATGATTTGCAAAGAAATCTTAATCGCCAAATTGCTGTTAAAAAGAAAGAACTGGAGGCATTGGAATGACAGATATAAAACAAGCAAATTTACTTGAATATTTAAGGCATATTAGAAAAAGTGCATTAACAAAAGAGGCTAAAGAAACGCTAGTTAAAACAGTTAAAGAAACTTACACAGTAGAAGAAATTGAACGAGCAAACGCAATATTAGATGTTAGTGAATAAAGACTTTGATTATATAAGTTTCTTTAACAACTGCGATATAGATTTTGTAAAAAGTGATGAACATTGGCATGAGTTAAGAAATAAAGGTATTGGCGGTAGTGATGCCGGAATAGTGATGAATGTTAGTAATTATAAAAGACCATACGAACTATGGGAAGAAAAAACAGGACAGGTTAAAGCATCGTTTATTACAAACAAGGCAATTGAAAAGGGAAACGCCTTAGAACCTGTTATGTTTAATCTTTTTAAGATTTTGTACAGTGACAAATATGAAGTTATAGATACTAAAGATATTAGTTTGTCTAATAAGCAATTCCCGTTCATGAGAGCTAATTTAGACGGGGCTTTAATTAACAAGGCTACAAATAAAAAAGGTATCTTGGAAATTAAATCTACAACAATTCAAAATGCCGCAATGCTTAAACAGTGGTCCAAAGATAACATGCCTATTACATATTTCTTTCAATGTTTGCATTACTTGAATACAACTCAGTTTAATTTTGCAGTGCTATATGCAATTTTAGATATTCCATGGGCTAATGACGGGGACGGAAAACAAGAGACAAGAATTATCTATATGGACCGTGAAACATTAGTGCAGGATATTGATTTATTGGTTAAAACTGAACTTTGGTTCTGGAAAAAAGTTATTCACTTAGATCCACCACCGTTCAGCGAAAATAGAAATTTAGAACTTAAGGAGGTTAATTAAAAATGAATGATTTACAAAACAAGCTGTTAGGCGGTTATGCAGCGGTAAGGATTGCCGGCAAAGAAGAATTCGAAAAAGTTATTGAATGGTTAGCTATTAAAAACTGTTTTCTAGCTAATAAAGAACCTGTAAGCAAAATGAATTATCCAGGGGATGCAATCTTTGTATTGTATCGTGCAGATGATGGTTTTATATGGTGGGCGCCAGTGGCAGATATTGATACAAATACGTACCAATTAGTTGATGTTAAACAATTAGAACTGAATCTGATTGATGATCAAAAAATTATTGAAGCAAATGCAACGGTCACAGGTGAAATTGTTGAGCTAAATGAAAAAGCCTTAACACTTGTTACTAACACGAAACCAGAGGGAGCGACAATTGATTCCAACGTTGATAGCTTGGTTGCCTTAATTCCAGTTATTCAATCAAAAGCTAATGTTGTAGTTACAGAAGAAAATTATAAAAGCTTTATTGCTAAAGGCACGGGAGTTGTTCCCGAATTAAGAAAATGGGCAAAAGCCATTGACGATGAAAGAAAACGTTCCAAAAAAGTATATATGGATTCGTTTAATACATACGAGAACAAAGTAAAAAGTGTTGTAGAGGCACTTAATACTACAGCTCAAAAAATTGCAAATGATGTTGATGTTTATATCCAAGAGAAAAAAGATAAGCTTCGCAAGGAAAGAGAAGGAATTATCGAGCAGCTTAAAGAAGTACTCATAAAAAAAGAAATGATTTCAAGGGAGTATGCTAATAAGTTTGTATTTGATGAAAAATGGCTAAATGCATCATGCTCAAATAAAAAATTTCAAAGCGAGGCTGAAACTCAGTTTAACGACCTAATGAATCAGGAAAATCTATACAAAAAAGATATGGAGCTTATTGAAAGTACTATCATTAATACATGCGCTATGGTGGGGGTAGATGAAAAGTTAATAAGTCGTGAAAAATATAAGCTTCAGTATCAAGTAGGTAATAATCTTGGCGATATTACAAAGAATATTACAGATGAAATAAACGCTTTAAAAACACAAAAAGAAGCACTTAAAGCTGAAGCAGAGAAGGAATTACAACATCAAAAAGTACAGCTTGAAACACAACATAAAAAGGAACTTGAAAAAGTACAACAAGAAGCGGTTCAACAACCATCAATTGAACCTAATAAAAATGAACAGATATTTAAACGTGGTGATGAAATTATTGCTAAAACAACTGGAAAATATGTTGTTACAGAAATTAAAGAAACACCTGAAAAATTTAATGGTAAAACATGGACTAAAACATTTGAGTTTACAGGAGATTTAGCATCACTACAAATGTTGAATAGATACATGGAATTTCTAAAACAAAGTAAAGAATTTGATTTTGATGAAGTAAAAATAATTGAAAAAGAGCTAGTTGAGCCAGAAACAGGAACGGTTAGTAAATACAATGTAAAGGAGATTAATTAACATGGCAATGCAAAGTAAAGTGGCAAAAAATCAAACAAAGTCAACTGGAATTAAGGGATTTAATAATTTAATCAATAGTGATTTAATGAGAACAAAAATTCATCAAATGGTTGGTGCGACTGATTCACAGGAATTTATTACAAGTATTACAAGTGCAGTCAACACAAACCCTGCACTCGCTGAATGTGATCCGCAGACAATCATTAGTGCAGCATTATTAGGGCAGTCATTACATTTAAAACCTAGTCCACAACTTGGATATTTCTATATGGTTCCATTTAACAATAGAAAGAGAAAATGTAAGGAAGCGCAATTTCAACTTGGATACAAAGGATATTTACAACTGGCTATTAGAACTGGTGAATATATTGATATTGATGCTATTGAAATTAAAGAGGGAGAATACAAGGGGCGCAACAAATTTACAGGTAGACCCGAATTTGAATTTGTAGAAGATGACGGCATTAGAGAGAATTTGCCAGTCGTTGGGTATATGGCGTATTTTGAAATGAAAAATGGATATATTAAGCGATTATACTGGTCAAAAGAAAAAATGTTAAAACACGCTGATACATATTCTCAAGCGTTTTCTAAAAACGAAACCACTGTAACAAATCAATATGGTACATATAAAAAAGTATCGTTTGCTGATTATGAGGCTGGAAATTATGATGGTGAAAATGATTGGCTTTATTCATCATTCTGGTACAAGAATTTTGATGAAATGGCAAAGAAAACGATGCTAAGACAATTATTATCTAAACATGGTTTATTAAGTACCGAAATGCAAAAAGCAGTTGAATCCGATCAAGCCGTTATTACAAAAGATTTACAACCAGAGTATGTTGATAATGAAAACGTAATTGATAATGCAGCGGTCGAAAAAGAGCAAACTCAATCTATTGAGGAAAATTCAGCACCAACCGTTGAAGAAGTTATGAATCAAGTAAATCAAGCTCAACCTGAACCGGTGCTAGAGGACATTGATCCAATGCAGATGTAAGGAAGAATTATAAATGGCAAAAGAGGTAGATACAAAAGGCTACATAAAATTGTATAGAAAGGCACAGGATACCAAAGTATTTAAGAACCCTCATGCGTGGCAATTATTTACGTACTGCCTCTTTAACGCCAAATTTAGTGGTTCAGAGGCAGGAACTTTTGAAACAACTCAAGAAAAAATAAAAAAAGATTTGAATATGAGTAGACCGTCAATAGTTAAATTTATGAAAATCCTAAAAGAAAATAATTGTATTGATTATAAATCAATCAAGGGAACCGGTGGCAGAACTGTAATAAAAATAATAAATTATAAAAAATATCAAGGTATCTAATGTAAATAAGCTTTACATTGAATGTAAACGATATTTACATTGAATGTTAACCAATTTTACATTGAATGTAAACGATATTTACATTTCTACATTATATATAAGAACGATAAGAACGTATAAGAACGGTAAGAACGTATATATAGTTCGATTTAAGAATTTTCTTAAGAAATTATTTGGCTGATTTTTAAACAAAAATGTGAGGTGATTAAAAAATGGCTAAATTTAGTAAAAATACGATTTTGCTAAATCAGGAATTTTTTGAAAATACAAAAATACAAGAGTTGATAAATAATGAACTTGGATATAAAGCATTGTTTATGTTTATGAGATTATGTGTGTTGGATTGTAATACAACAAATGTAATTGAGTGCATGAAGATATTTAAAAATGATGATTACGAAGAAATTAAAGCACTGCTATTAATTCTTAATGAGTATAACTTACTAAGAAGCAACGACAGTATAAATTTTAAACTGGTATTAGATGATCTAAAATTCAATAATCCAAGAGATAAAGATAATTACATAAAAGCTCGAAAAGAAATAATTGATTATTTAAATCAACGAGCTGGTACAAATTACCGTGCAAATGCCGAAAAGGCTAAAAAACATATTAATGCTAGGCTGAATGAAAAGTACACGGTAGATGATTTTAAAAAAGTTATTGATAAAAAGTGCAATGAATGGATAGGAACCGAATATGAAAAATTCTTAAGGCCTGAGACATTGTTCGGATCTAAGTTTGAAGGGTATCTTAATCAAAACATTCGTACTAAGTCGGTTAAATACGGATACAATCCGTTCCTTAATGATTTAATTGGGTGATGTATATGACCTATGAAGAAACAACTAAAATATTAGCAATTCTTACTGCTATGTATCCAAAAGATTTTGAACATATAAATGAAACCAATCAAGAAGTTGTTACAAAAATCTGGTTAAGACAACTAAGTAACAGGTCTTATAAAGAAGTTTCGCATGCTGTAGAAGCATATATAGCTACCGATGTGTATGGTAAAGCTCCAACAGTGGGAAAGATTAAGCAAATGCTACAGACAGTATCAAAAGCAAATATAACTCCTCAAGAGGCTTGGAATATTCTTTATCACGCAATATGTCATGGTGGATACGATATGCATAGGGTACATGAAAAATTACCGTATGAAATAAAAATATGTGTTACTCCCGAACAAATGTATGAATGGGCGTTCGAAACAGATGCAAAAACTTGTCAGACAGTAATTGCAAGTAATTTCCAAAGAAGTTATCAAGCGAAGCAGCAGTACATTAATCAAATGGAAAGAATACCCGAGAGAAGTATTCAAGCGATAAGAAGTGAAAATATCAAAACACTTGGAAATGACAAAAAACAGAAAGAAATAGAGATGCTTAGTGGACTGTTAGAAGTGCTAGATAAAGCAAAATAATTATATTAAAAAATGAAAGTGAGAAATATAGAAATGGGTTTATTATTAAAGATTATTTTATTAGTTATTGCAGTAGTTTTATTTTTTGTGTTAGGAAGGTATAAAAAAGAAAATGGATATGAGTATGGATTTAAATTTAATAAAAAACATTTTTTAGCATTAATCCCAGTTATTGTATGGGCATCAACATTGTTTGTGGCTATTGTTCCTGCAAACACAGTAGGAGTTAAATATAGCCGTTTAAATGGTACAAGTAATAAGACATTAGACGAAGGTATACATTTAATAACTCCAATGGATAAAGTTTATGAAATTGATACAACAGTTCAGGAAAGAACTGTAAAAAACGTTTCAGTGCAAACTCAAGATGCACAGTTTGTAAAAATGGAAATCAACGTTAAATATCAGGTGTCAAAAGATAATGCATTCAAAGTATATAAAGGCTATAAAAGTTTAGATAATCTAAATAAAAATATTATTGCTAACTATTCTCAAGAGGCATTGAACGAAGTATGTACAAATTACAATGTAATCGATGTTTTAGGGGAAAAGCGTACAGAAATTTTAAATAAGGCAACTGAAATTTTAAACAAAAAATTTGAAAATGAAGGAGTTACATTAAAAGCACTTGTCTTAAAAGATACCGATGCGGGTGATGAAATTGAAACTGCTATTAAAAACGAAGCAGTAGCAAAAAAAGAGGTAGAAACTGCTGAACAAAAGAAACAGAAAGCACAAAAAGAAGCAGAAACAAAAATTATTGAAGCACAGGGCGAAGCTGAAGCAAATGCTGCTAAGTCATCACAGTTAACTGATCAAATTCTAAAAGAAAAATTTATCGATAAATGGAATGGTGAACTTCCAAAAGTAAGCGGTCAAAGTGAATCATTATTTGACATCAGTAGTATTTTGGGAAAATAGGAGAAAAACAATGAAAAGAGATAATGAACTCGAAGAACTTTTAAAAATATTAGATAAAGCAATAAATGAAAAATTTGAAAATATTTGTAATAGCTCATTTAACGAAAGTAACAGTCAATACAAAGATCCTATACCGGTGTTAAAAAAAGCAATTTGTAAATATGGGAAACAGGCACAGCTAGATGTTGCAGTCGAAGAAATGGCCGAACTCACAAAAGAAATTATTAAATCAAAACGAGGAGCTTCTAATTATCATCAGATTGTAGAAGAACTTGCGGATGTATATATCATGATGACTCAAATTAAATTGATTTATGGAATCTATGACGAAGAATTAATAAATGCTATGGACTTAAAAATCGCACGTTTGGAAAAGAGGCTACAAAATGATTAATAGGGTGGTCCTTGTTGGACGAATGACTAGAAATCCTGAACTTAGAAGAACTCAACAAGGCGACGCGGTTACCTCGTTTACTTTAGCGGTAAATCGTAATTTTACAAGCGGAGACGGTCAACGACAAGCAGATTTTATTAATTGTGTTGTATGGCGCAAACCTGCTGAAAATGTTGAAAGATACTGTTCTAAGGGAAGCTTAGTCGGTGTTGAAGGAAAAATTCAAACCCGAACATACGATGATAAAGACGGTAAAACAGTATTTGTTGTTGAGGTTAGATGCGATAGCGTGCAGTTCCTTGATACTAGAAATCAAAACGAGGCACCTATGGATACTCAAAAGGTTCAGCAAATGGCCAACGATAATTATTTTCATAATGGATCGTCAGGTCCGAGTGATTTTATGGAAGATGTGAATACATACGACATCATGGAAGATGATATACAGTTTTAAAAATAAGTAAAATTTTGATTTTAAGGAGTTTTTAACTATAAGAGTAATAAGTTTACCTATTATGACTAAAAGCTCCTTATATCAAAGAAAACCTATTAAAAAAAGAATTTTATTATGAAAGGGAAATTAAAAATGTTAATTAAAAAGTCTTATGAACCGTTTTTATATAAATTCTTAGCAATTGCCAAAGATATTTTCAAGAAAACTGGTTCTAAAAATATTGTAATTTTCGGTGATGGTGAAAAGCTGAAATTTATTGCTAATAACTATGCAGGAATATTTGACTATCATACAGAAAAATTTGATCGCGAAATGTACGATTTTAAAGATGCAGCATATGAGATATCATTGCTGCCTAACGATGACATTAAACTTGAAAAATTGGAATTCTATCCATGCAGTGATGAATATTTAAGCAGTGTTAAGGAGTTTTTTGTCAATACTGATTATTTTGCAACTCATGTATTCGAATTGGATTCAGGTGATGAATGTAAAATTGCTAAAATTGTAACTCTATCTGAGGCTTGGTTGTGTGATGATGATTTGAAGTTTATCAATAAATTAAAAAATTTTGATGTCTATGTTTGTTCGGATAAGGATAGTTTTAATGACCGCGTTGGAAATGAGTGGAATGCTGAATACATATTATGCAATGAAGCAGTTGAATTTGACAACGGGTATACTACTGCATCAATTACTTTGATTTTCAATACTAGATATAATCCTCGTAAAAGTGAGGTTGTTCAGCAGAAAATTAACTTTGAAAAGGATGATTTAGCATCTGAAATAATGGATAAAATTGAAGAGTTACCCGAAAAGGTAACGGTAGAAGTTGTTGGAAATGATACTTATGTTGAAGAAAAAGAACTTGATAATTTAATGTCTGAAGCTGAAAAACTTGAGGAGGAGTTCGAAGATGACTTCGACCCAATGCTCGCTTGATGTATTAAGTGATGATCTAAAAAAATTAAGGTTTGTTGTTCCAGGTGAAGCAGTTGGCAAGGGTAGACCTAAGTTTACTATGCAAGGTGGTTTTGCAAAAGCCTATACACCAAAGAAAACATCAGATTATGAAAAATTTATAAAACACTGCTATAGAAGCAAATATAGGAATTACATAAGTGATAAAGCTGTAAAGGTTATGACGTTTATTTATGTTAAGCCAGCTAAAAGTTTAAGTAAGAAAAAAAGAGCTAAATTATTAAACAATGAATTTCTTCCAACAAAGAAACCTGACGTTGATAATGTACAAAAATGTATATTAGATGCACTTAACAAGGTTGCTTTTAAGGACGATGTGCAAGTCGTAGATCAGGTGACTATGAAACGTTTTGGTGAAGAGGATAAAGTCATTGTTGTAATTGAAGAAATAGGATTGACTATGCAGTCGATTTAAAGGAGGAAAGATTTATGGGATTGTTTGATTTATTAAAAGAAGAAACAGAAGTTAAAGAACCACAAAAAGAAGAAATTAAAGAAGCTGAGGTTGTTGAAAATGAAGCTGCAGTAAACGAACCTGAAAAAGAAGTTAAGGAAGAACCAAAAAAAGAAGTAAAGAAGAAAGCTAAAACTTCTAAAACAAAAGCAACTAAGAATGAAAAAGCAGGCTATCTTTATCCGTTTAATATTTATAGTGAAGGTTGTTTAATTGACATTGACAACTATGGTTTTGAAGAGGGTAAAACGTATAAAGAATCTGAAATTACTAAAATTATGCTGGCACACAAACACTATGAATTTTCCGGAACAATGGAGTATTCATATATTGAAGATGATAATGTCGTTGTTGCAAATGCAAAACAGCATAAAAAGGGGTAATTGATTATGAGATATATGTTTTACATTGTTGGTGTTGGAGGAACCGGGTCGTTATTGGCTCGAGATCTTCCAAAATTACTAACAGATACTAGAAATAGAATGTGCCTTATTGATGGTGATGTAGTTGAAAAGAAAAACATAGTAAGACAAGGATATCAGCAACAGGATGTTGGAGATAATAAAGCTGTTGCATTATCTAGAAAAATAAATTCTCTTTATGATACTAATTGTATTTTTATGGATCAGTACATAAATGATGAAAATTTAATTAATTTAATAAAAAGTTATAAAGCATATATACCAGTAATTCTTGGGTGTGTTGACAATGACAAGACTAGAAAAATTATTGAAAAAGTAATAAATGACAAGGATTTAAAATACTGTTATTACATTGATTCCGCAAATAGCGAATACGAGGGTAATGTTTATACAGTATCAAAGAAGCAAGGTGTTATTACGGGAAAATTAAGAAGCCAAGTGTATAAACTGGATGAAGATAAGCATCCCGATGAAGTATCTTGCCAAGATCAAGCTGCTAATGGAAATATTCAATATCTTGTTACTAATGCAAAAATGGCAGTAACGGTTTTGGAACACTGTCATGCATTATTAAAATCAGGATATAAAGAAGGTGTTCAGGTTGTCAAACGATTTGAGACAGTATTTTACTAAAAAACAATATAATTACAAAAACAATGATTTAACACTAATTGAAGCAATAATTGGCTATCAGCTGGAATCTGATGATTGTATAGATACGTTTGAGGAATATGCAGACTCACTCGGAGAAATATTTATTGATTATGAACAAGATTTAGAACTTTTAAATTTACATGTTTTTAACGATCTGTTTAATTCCAATATATACCAATATATTTTTCAAAGCTTTATTAAGTCTGATGATTTTGTCTTAAATGAAATTGATGGTGTTCTCGGTTATATGTATGACGAAGGAAATGAAGAATTTATTAATATATCTAATAATATGCCATTGCAAGTAAGAAAACACATTAACAGATTCTATAAAGAAGCACAAAACGAATGTTATTACGTCGATGGTGAAGAACGAAAATTAGATAGTTACTGTGCTGAAACTATCGGATTTAGGTTATATCATTTAAAAATTTATAACAAATCGCTTGCAAGGCGATTAAGAAAGAATTATAAAGCGAACGGTTCATTTTATGCATTATGTAATCAACTAGGGTTTTATATGGAGAATGGACAATTCCTGCTTATGGAGTATACATATTTAGAAGCTTCAGGGTTTTATGATCAATATATTAACTCAAGCATTATAGCAAATGCAATAGAGGATCTAAATAAAGAGCTTCAAACAAATAGAGTTTTTAATTCAGGAATTTCAGCTGCCATTGATGAAATAAGTGATTATGAAAGAGATGATTTAATTACTGCAATAATAAAAATTCTAGAAACTGAAAACGAGGTGATAATATGAGCCAAATGGTAGTTAGATTTGATTCGAACAATCGTGATGCTGAACTTTGTATAAAAAAAGGAAATGAAATAGTTTTTAAAAATATATCTGTTAAAGCTCTTGTTTCAACACTTGTAAACAATGGATATGCCGAAAACACAAGTGAAAGAATAACTATTTTAGACAAACAAATAATAGCTGCTAACTTTCGTTATGTAGTAATAAGACAACCGGAACATAAAAGAATCGTGACTTTATTTGATAAAAGCTACATGATTAATTTTCCGAATGCAATTTATATTGTTCATCATCATGATTCAAAAATAAAAAAAATAACGGCTTTTTCTTACAAAGAATACGAGGGTTTAGAAACCAATTTGTATGAATATCCAATGCCGAATGAATTAACTGAAAATACAATTTGTATGGGATCTGCAAAAAAAGAAATATTCAATAATGATTATGTAGCAGCATTAAATAGAGTTATTGCTACACCGTATTCACACACTAACTTTAGTGGAATAAAGGGATTTACTAACTCACAAAAATGGTTTGAGTATCTCCAAAAAAACGAGTTCCCTTACAAACTAATGCGATCATTAAATAAAAAGCTGAAAGACATAAGGGTATAGAAAATGTGGATTTTATCAAGAAAATACAAGAGATTTTATTTATGGAAAAATCGCAAATCAGGGTGCCGAGAATGTTTCTGGCCAGAGATAGATCCAAATAAAATAATCAAAGAAAAAGAAGAACAAACATACAAATATAGTCAAGCACAAAAGAATGTTAAATGTCGTAAAAAAAATAAAAGTATTGTGCTTGATAAACACACTAAACTGAGGTATTAAAATGCAAGCAAGAATATGGAACGAAACAAAAGGTACGTATGATCCTTATGAATTACCAGAAGGATCAAGTAAATATGAAAATGATATGGATGTAATTGTATCGTGTGCGTGCTGCGGTAAAAAAATAACTTACGGAGATGCGTATACATCACACAAAATTCATGATCATATCGGTTTTGGTTATGCAGTATGCGGAGATTGTTATTTTGATAAAGGAATGTAACAAATGGTTAAAATATTAATCGGATTGGTAAGTGTAACACTGGGGCTTCTAGCCCTGGCTGTTACCATTAGATTTTTTGTAGAAATTTGGAGAGGTAAATAGAAATGTTAAACATATTACTAACCATACTTACAGTAGCGTTTTTATTTATTTTAGGTTGTTTTATTATATTGAATTCTCTTGAAGAAAGATATAGGGAATTGGAGGAAAAACAAGAATGTTAAAGATAGAAAAGATTAAAGAAGAAATATTAAATTTTGATAATAGTGATAGTCTTTCTTGTTACTTAGCACAAATAGTAACTAAGAAAGGTGATAAAAATAATTGCAGTAGAAAAAATACAACTTCTTGCAGACAATGCTTAAAGCTGTCACTTATGGACTTATTAGAAGAATATAAAGAACCAGTTAAATTAACTAAATTAGAACATGAGTATTTAAAGGAAGCAATAAAAAATGAATATATGTATATTGCGTGTGAATGATGATATAGAAGTATTACAAGAATCATATACGATTATGAATATAATAAAAGATTTAAGTATTGTTCTAATTGCGGGCAAAGGATAGATTGGAGTGATATAGATGGAAAATAAAGTAACGATTTACAAAGGTGAAGTAATGCATGATTTGAAAGCACTGTTTGATAATGCTGGTGATTATTTTAAAGATGAATATGAGCTTGTAAAACAATATATCGAACAGTTGGAACAAGCATTAGATAAAGCATGCGAAGTGATTGACGATATAACCAAAGACAACGCAACGGAATTTTGTCCAGCTACTCAATTTGATTGGCTACCAAGTAATTGCAATGAACATACATGTGAAAATGGTACTAAAGAATGTTGGAAAGAGTGGTTAAAAGAAAATGATGAATAAAAAAGAGCAATTAAAATTAGAAACAGAGTTAATTCTTTTATTAGATGAATTATGTTCTGATTGTATGTTGTATAGAGGCGTTAAGGAAAAATATGTAATAGCAAGTACGCTATTTAGAGGTAAGTTTGCATTGGGTCGTATCGTTGATTGCAACCATATCTATAAAGCGATTGAGGAGAGCGGAAAGCAATGTTTATCGCCTAGAGAAGCATTTAAAATATTTGTGGCTAAGGGGTGGATTTGATGGTAAATAATGTTGCTGATGAAGTGTTAGAAAAATTATGTAAAAATGGTGTAATTGTTTATGACAAGTTACCAAAAGATTGGAAAATAATAAAAGATGCAACAACTAATCCAAAAGGGTATAAATGGATTAATAATGGAAAATCACGTTTTAGTAAAAATTATAAACAAGGATTGTTAAAGGTTAAAGAAAATGCTGAGTAAAGAAGAATATTTAACGCATTTAGATAACGGAATCAAACAACCTATAATTAGGAGGTAAAAATTTGAAACAAGCTAAAAAATTAACCGTAGCAATGAAAAAATTAATCAATAAAAACAGTTTAAATCCAAACGATTACTGGTTTATAAAAAACACATGTGATCAGCTGGTAATTATGCATAAGAAAACGAATAAAATTATAAAAATCGCAAAATAAAAAAACGGAGGACAAGGAATGGCTAAGTACAACATTGAAGAAAAAGAAACTATAGAAAAAGTGAAAACATATCTAAAAGCAATAAGAACACTTAATCAAGAAAAATTTTCACTGAAAATTGAGTGCGAGGACATTCCGACTCCGCAGTCGGTTAAATTCAGTAAGGAAATGCCAGGAGGGTACTCAAAGCCAAAAGATGAACAAATAACCAGCATGATGATGCGCAGAGAATTGATAAATAAGCGCTTAGAACTGTTTAACGAGGAACTGGATAGATTCACTCCGGTTCTTTATCTGTTAGGAGCCGGTCATAGAAACATTATAAATGTGTACGTAAATTCAAGAGGTTATACGTCCATGATTGATACTTTAGATTCCGATTACTGCATCACTGAATCTTCTTACAAACGTAAGTTTCCTGAAGCTTGTTTAAAGCTATCGAAATATATAGATTTAGACAATATCCCATCGCTTGAAAAACTCAATAACGAATTTAATGAGTATGTAAAATCGGTTAATAAATCAAACAAGGTTACTGATTTGAAAAGAAAAATGTAATAATAAGAGATTGCTCTTTGATACCGGAGAGCAATTTCTTATTATTAATTCTAAAACTTAATATTTGAATATTTGATTTGTTTTTTGCCATATAATCGTATTTATTTGATTTTTACAACGGTAGGACAATCTGAATATTTTGATTGTATATTATTTGATTGTTGTGGTACAATATTATACAGTATGGGGATATATGAAAATGGTTAGTATATAAAAATTATGTAACTTTTTTTATTTTATTATGTGTAATATAAAAAACAATTTCATGTTATATTTGTATTATAGCGAAAGGAGAGTTGATATGAAACTACACATAGAAAACATCGCTAAAATTGAAAAAGCGGATATAAAAATAGATGGTATTACAGTGTTAGCAGGTGAAAATAGTACTGGTAAAAGTACAGTAAGTAAAGTTTTATATTGTATATATGAAACATTTTATAATCTTGAAAGTAAAATAATAAGAGAAAAAAAGAGTTCGTTAAGCAATCTTTTGGAGAGAAATTTAAGAAGGAAAGTAAGCGCCTCTGTTGAAGATGAAGAATTAGAATTTAGTAGTTATATTAGTTTAAGTGATCTTCTAGAAATTACAGATATGATTATGGATATTTCTAAAAATTTACCATCAGAAGAGTATACAAAGAATATTAAAGCATGTTTAGAGAAAAGTGATTATATATTTGAAGATTTTAACCTTTTAATAGAACGGATTCAAAGAATAAACGCAATGACTGAAAAACAAGTTAATGGGGCTTTAATGAATCGTTGTATGAACTTAGAATTCAATTCACAATTTTTACCGTTGTTTAGCGAGAGTGACAAAAATAAAGAAACCATTATTGATTTGACGATAAAAGATGATCATATAACAATGATTTATAATAAATTCGATAAAACCTTTGATGTTAAAAATTATGTGCCTATTACATATGAGGTAATTTATTTAGATAATCCATATTTAATAGATGTCTTAGATAAACAATCAATTTATAGAAATAGAAGGTATAATAGGAATGTTATAAGTCATGAAAATAAAATGCGTAATTTAATCGCTAGAGAGAGTGTTAATCTGAAGGTATCGATATTTGATGAAATATTAGATAATGAGAGATTTAAAATTTTTGAAGATAAGCTTCAAGAGCTATTGAATGGCGATTTTGTTGATTTTGAAGAACAATTAAGATTTAAAGAAAATGGAATTGATGAACCTGTCAGAGTATCAAACTTATCAATGGGATCTAAAAGTTTAGCAATTATTTTAAAACTAATAAAAAGTGGATATATTATGGATAAGGGGATAATAATTCTTGATGAACCTGAGATACATCTCCATCCTAAATGGCAATTGTATTTTGCGGAAATTTTAGTAATGATGCAAAAGGAACTTAATTTACACATTTTGATAAATACCCATAGTCCTTATTTTATCAATGCTTTAGAAGTATATTCAATAGAATATGATACTGCATCTAAGTATAGTTATTATTTGGCATCTTTGAATAATAATAAAGCCTTATTTGAAGATGTGACATCAAATACCCAAAAAATATACAAATTGTTAGCTGAACCATTAAGAAAGTTAAATGATATGATGTATGACTATAGAAGAAATGCAAAAAACGGTTAACACCCTTAAACAAACGTCTTATGATAGTGCAAATGATGATTATATGTCAAATATTGATTATCAAGTTATTGATTTTGATAAGGTAAAAGATAAATATCTCAAATCTTTGGATGGAGGGCCTTGTCAAAAATGTCTTTCAAATGATGCTCTATTTCAGGTTGGTGATCAGTGGTATTTTATTGAATTTAAAAACGGGGTAATAACTATACAAATTGATGATGAAATAAAAACAAAAATATACGATAGTTTACTTATTTTTTTGGAAATAATAGATGAACACATTGATTATTCTAGGGAGAAGGTAAATTATATTTTGGTCTTTAATAGTGACTATATTGATAGGCCTAATTATTCGAGAAATTTTAAAAGAGATGAATATAGAAGATATTTTGAACAGATTGATTGTATAGATTATAGAGCAGATTTATTGCATTCAATGGAAAGCTTAAGTGGAGAGTTTGGTAAACCGCAATTTGGACTGGGAAGATTAAAAAAATTCATTTTCAAAGATGTTAAAACACTTCCAAAGAGGGTATTTGATGAATATATTAAAGAGGTTCTTACGAGCGGGTAAGAATCTCTTTACAATTTAATTTAGTTATAATGTAAAAGTAGTTACGATTAAATGCTGTTTAGATTCTATTCGAAGTGAACCTACTTTGAGCCCAAAGTGGACCTAAAATGAACCCACTTTGAACCTAGTTTGAACGTACTTTTATGTGCTAATATGATATCGTGGTTTAAATGAAACAATCCTATAAACCACCTTTCCCAATGTCGATATACTCAAGTGGCTTAAGAGGGCTGTTTGCTAAACAGTTAGATGGAAGATCCATGCGTAAGTTCAAATCTTACTATCGACGCCAATTAAATAATTCAGCACCTTTGAGGTGCTTTTTTATTTTCGTTTTAAGCGTGATTTAACCGAGGAGGGATATTTATTAGTATTAGTATTAAAATGTTCAAAACAAGCGAAATTAAGGCGTATAAAAACAATCCTAGAAACAATGATGATGCAGTCGGTCCGGTTGCAGAATCGATAAAACAGTTTGGGTTTAAAGTTCCGATCATTATAGACAAAAATAATGTGGTTGTTGCTGGCCATACACGACTAAAAGCAGCTATAAAATTAAAACTTACCGAAGTTCCTTGCATTGTGGCCGATGATTTAACCGAGGAACAGATAAAAGCGTTTAGGCTGGCTGATAATAAAGTTAGTGAATTCGCTACATGGGATTTTGAGTTACTGGATATAGAACTTGTTAATATCTCATGTATTGATATGAGTGATTTTGGTTTCCTTAATGTGGATATATTAGATGATGAGCTTGAAAGACAAATGGAATATTTAACCCAGGATACTAAAACAAAAAAATTCATTGTAAAATTAACATTTACCACAGAAGATGAAGCAAATGAGTGCAAGGACAAATTAATGTCGCTTGGATATGAAAACGTTGATATAGTATGAAAATTTTCTTAGCAGGTTCTGGTTACTTATTTTCAAGTCCTGAAGTTATCAATAATTCTAAACCGGCTTTTGTTTTACAGTCCTATTGGTATTTAAGAAATTTTTCCAGAAAAGAAGAATTAATGAAATACTATCTAAGTGAAGATTGCAAAATGTTTTTGTTGGACAGTGGAGCATTTACTTTTATGAATTCCAATAAAAACGAAGATATAAAATCATATTTAGACAGTTATATTGATTTTATTAATAAATATGATATCAAATATTTCTTTGAGCTGGATCTTTATACAATTATCGGGATTGAAGAAACATATAAAATGACAGCTTATTTAGAAGCAAGAACAAATAAAAAAAGCATACCAGTTTTTCATAAATGTTTAGGTTTAAAAAGGTGGAGAGAGATGTGTAAAGACTATAACTATGTTGCAATTGGTGCTAGTGGATTAACTCAAGAATGTAAATGGGTTAAAAATGAGAAGATTTTAAACCAAATGATTAGCATAGCACATAGTAGTGGAGCTAAAATTCACGGTTTGGGATATACAAGGTTAAAAAATCTAAATAATCCAACTGTTAAATTCGATACTGTTGATAGTAGTTCGGTTTGTAGTGGGAGTAGATTTGGTACTTCGTATTATTTAAAAAATGGATGTATATATTCAAAAAAACTAAAAAGAAGTGGCAAAAGAATTAAAGATTTAAAAATAATAGATGATCACAATATGGAAATATGGTGTACTTTCCAAAAAATAAAAGGAGGACTTTATGAAAAATAAAAAAATAAGGGGAATAGCTTTAAATAGTATTATATGTGCAGCATATGTAACTTTATGTTATACATTAAACGCAGTCAGCTTTGGACCGCTTCAATTTAGAGTAGCTACCTTGCTGCTTCCTTTTGGCATATTAGATAAAAGATTGGCCAAAGGTCTTGTTCTTGGCGTGATAGTTGCTAACTTGTCAAGTTCATTAGGAATAATCGATATTATAACAGGTGCTTGCATTCAAATACTACAGTTCTGTGTATTTGCTAAAGTTGTAAAGAATATTTATTTAAACAGTATTATTTATGCTTTATTAAGCGGAACTTTTGTAGGGCTAGAGCTATTATATGTTTTAAATGTTCCCTTTTTATATTCTTTTTTAAGTGTTGGTATAAGCGGTATGGTACTGTTTTTGATAGGAATTCCTCTATGTAAAAAACTATTAAAATATGTAAACGAGGCTTAAGATAATATGGTTATTATATTGTATCACCGCTTGCTAATTTATTATGAAATATGAATGAAACAAGCAAAAAAAACCTAGTCCCTTTTACAAAAGAAACAGCTAGAGAAGCTGGTTCAAGAGGAGGAAAAGCAAGCGTAAAAACACGTAGAAGAAAGAAAAAAATGAAGCAGGCAATGGACCTGCTTTTATCTTTGCCAGTTTTACCAGAAAACATGTCGAAATTAAACCAGCTAGGGGTAGATATAGAAGACGCTGATAATCAAATGTTGATGCTTACTGTTGCTTTTCAGAAAGCAGTTAGCGGTGATGTTAAGGCAATGCACTTTATTAAAGAAATTACCGGCGCTACTGCAACAACAGAGTTAGAGCGACAAAAACTCAAATTAGAAAAAGAACGTTTAAAGATCATGCAGGAGCAATTAGAAATAAATAGAAAATTAAAAAACTCATTTGATGAAAACGATGATGGAGTAGAAATTATCAATGACATCTAGGTCAAAAAAAAGGCAAGTAAAAATTTCTAATTTGATTATCCCTAAGTTTTATGAGACTTTCAATGATACAGTAACCACGCATAAGATTTATTCTAGTGGACGCGCAGGCACAAAATCGAGTTATGGAGGTATCCATGGTATTTATAAAATTATCAGTGATGATAATTGTTCAGTTGTTGTAATGCGTAAGTTCCATAACAAACTTTATAAAACAGTATATAAAGAGTTTTTAAGAGCTATTAAGAGACTTGGTATTAGCAAAAAAAAATTTAAAATAACTAAAAGTCCAATGCAAATAACTTATAAGAAAAATGGTAACACAATTTATTTTACTGGTAATGATAGTATCGATGATACTAAAGGTATTATTGATGAAGACAAACCAATTAAATTAGTTATTTTAGATGAACTTACAGAGTTTTTTGAACGTGGACATGGAGAAGATGAAATAGCAAATATTGAAGCAACTTTTGTTCGTGGTAATGATAAAGAATTTTGTATGGAGTATTACTTTAACCCGCCTAAAAACCCTAATGCTCCAATCCTTGAATGGGTAAAGAAAATGGAGCTGCGCGATGATTGTATTCATATACATACAGATTATCGAGATGTTCCAGAAGAATGGTTAGGGAAGAAGCTAATCCAATCAGCTATGGAAATGCTAAAATCTGATGAACGAATGTATAAATGGATTTGGTTAGGAATTTCAATCGGGCTCGATGAAATTATATATTATATGTTTGATAAGGAATCACATATTCTTAATCGCGATTTGACAGATAATGAAAAAAATAAGATCGATCGAATAGATGCAGCAGTAGACTATGGTCAATTAAATGCAACAGTTTTCGAATTTTTTGGTTTGGATCGTACTAGTGAAAAAGTTTATGGATTAGAAGAGTTTTATCATTCAGGACGAGAAAGCGGTAAGCAAATGACGCCAAGTGATTATGCGAAGGCTTTTAAAAAAATGTGTGAAATGATTAATAGAGAATATGGTCAGTATCCTACTAATGTCTTTATTGATCCTTCAGCTAGAGGATTGGCCGAAGAAATCAAACGTATATGTCCATTTATTAAACTTAAAAATGCGCCTAATGCGGTTGAATTAGGTATTGGACGGGTTCAAAAGGTTATGGCATTTAATAAGATTATTTTTAGCTATAAGCAAGAAAAGCTTATCGATGAAATTGTTAATTATTCTTACGATGAAAAAAGTATCGAAAACGGACAAGAAAAACCGTTAAAAGAAAAGGATCATACTATGGATGCAATGCGATACTACATCATGGGATTGTGGAAATATATAAGACGTTTTCTACCTCCTGATATTGGAAATGAAAAATAGGACGAAGGTGGTGAGTAAATACAGTGTTTAACGCAATAAAAAATGTTATAGAAAGGATTAAAAGTGTAATGTTTCCGACTAAAGATATTGAAAAATATTTAAATATTGAAATAGCAGTATCGAGTACTATGAGTAATTCTATTGAATTGTGGGAAAAGATATTGAGCGGTGAAGCACCGTGGATCAATAAAAAAGAGGGAGTATTTTCTTTGAATATTGCAAATGCTGTTTGTAAAGAACTTACAGATACCTCAACTAATGAACTTGTTTCTTCGATTTCAGGTAATGATTTCATTGATAAACAGTATCAGTATTTAATAAAAGATATTAACGATTGGCTTCAGTGGGGACTTGGTGAGGGTGGAATTGCATTAAAGCCATACATAAGCAACAATCAAATTATAGTTGATTATATACGTGCTGACATGTTTTTTCCTGTAGAGTTTAATAATCGTAAAGAAATTACCGCAGCAGTTTTTCTAGAACAGATTTCAAAAGGGAAATTCATATACTCCAGACTGGAATATCAAAAATATGAAAATGGTCTACATACTTTTGATAATTATGCTTTTGTAAGAAAAGCTGATAATCATGAGGTAAACTTCAACCAGTATAGTGATCTTGGAAATCAAATTGACTTACATAGTGTTTCTGAATGGATGGATTTAGAACCGCATTATGAAATTGGGAATGTTGATAGACCTTTGTTTGCATATTTTAAAGCACCAGGAATAAATACGGTTGACTTTACTTCACCTTTGGGTACTCCCTGTTATGAAAATGCAATTGACTTGATAAAAGAAGCAGAAAAGCAGTATTCACGTTATTTATGGGAGTATCAAGGCGGAGAATTAGCTATTGATGCCTCTGCGGACTTGTTTGATATTGAAAGAGGTACAAATAAACCGGTACTACCAAATGGGAAGGACCGCTTGTATCGTACTTATGATTATGATACTTCCAGTAATGTTGGTAATGGCGGGAGCAATAAATTTATAGATGTATTCGCACCAACTTTACGTGATGAAAGCTACGCAAGAGGGTTTAACAATATTTTAAAGCGTATAGAATTCAACTGCGGTTTAAGTTATGGAGATTTATCTGATCCACAAGCTATAGAAAAAACAGCAGAGGAAATCAAAAGTTCAAAACAACGTAAATACAATACAGTAACCGCAATTCAAAATGAGCTTGATAATGTATTTGAACATATCGCTTATATTATGAATATTTATGCAGTAGGATTAGGAAAAGCAGATTCAATGAATATATCCTTAAATAATGACTGGGGAGACAGTGTGCTTGTTGACAGTGAGAAGCAAAGAAATATTGATCTTCAAGAAGTTAATATTGGGCTCATGCCAGAATGGAAGTATAAAATGAAGTGGCAAGGATTAACCGAGCAACAAGCTAAAGCTGAGGTAGCTGAATCATCTAGCAATGGTCTTGAATATGGTGACGAGGAATAAATGATAAATGCTTACTGATAAGTATTTGGAAGAATCTGGCGATGAAGTGTCTAATGAATTTAGCACACTGGAAACCGTGCTTCTTGTTTGGATGGGGTTAAGACTTCGTAATTTATCAAATATCGAGAATATTGGAAATGATTATCCAAAATGGAAAAACAAGGCCATAGCAGAGTTTAATAAGTATAGTGGTACTGAATTTGGTAAAACTAAAAAAACGTCTCTAGATATGGTAAAAAATGCGGTAGTAAACGGAGTGACGTTAACAATTGAAAATGTCTACAACCGTTTAAAAAAGACTGATGATAAGTTAAAAAAGAAAAATATATTAATAAATGGAAAAAAAGATTTAAATAAAGGAATTAAAAGTACACAAAACGAATTAAAGAATTTATGCAATATCTCGAATAAATGTGCTAACAAACAGTTTATAAAAGCATGTGATGATGCATATTCAAAAATTATTGCCGGTCAAGATGCTGAAAATGCAATAGAAAGTTCAATTAAAAAATTAGTACAAAATGGCATTGAGGTTATAGGTTATACAAAAAACAATACTTCAATGGATGCTGCAGTCCGAAGGGCTGTTACTAGTGGGGTAAACCAGACATCATTAAAAATTAAAATAGCTAATTGTGAAAAGTTTGGAATAAATATTGTTAAAACATCATCACACGGTGGCGCCCGTCCTGATCATGCTAGATGGCAAGGTCAGTTTTTTTATTTAGATAAACCGGTAAAGGGATTAAAAAAATTTAAGAGTTCTACAGGGTATGGTAAAGTTGATGGATTAGGCGGCGCAAATTGTCGACATTCATTTTACGAAGTAACTAATTATGAGTATGAGAATAATTTAGTTAATGATGAAGAATTTGAATTGAATCGTAATAATGAGCAGTATGAGCTTGAGCAGAAGCAGCGCTATTATGAACGTCAAATTCGTAAATGGAAAAAAAGAAAAAATGTTTTAGATGACTGCGGTGTTGATAGCACAAAAGAGTCTAAAAAAATTAAATATTGGCAGAATAAACGTTCTCAATTCATTAAAGAAAGCAATATCCAATTCAAGAAAGAACATGGAATTAATAATATTCTTAAAAAGGCTTATCCAAGAGAGAAAGTCATTAAACGTCCTCTTTTTGGAGAAAATTCAAATGAAAAATTAATTAAAAAAGCTAATAACATTAAATATGATGGTGCTCCTAAAATCTTTGATTATTCAAAAGAAAAAGAAGAAAAAATTATTGAAACATTTGCAAAAATAGATAGTCTTTCTTTAAAAGATGGATATGAATATATGGCTATTTCAAATAAAAAAACAGGACAACAAATTGGAAATTTATCAACTTCCAGCAACAAGTCACATGTGAATCCTAGTAAAGAAATGTATAAGATTATTTCTGAGGCAGATGAAAATAGTCTTACAATGGTACACAATCACCCTAAAAAATCCCCTCCCTCTGTTGGAGATATTATTAGTTGTAATAACAACAAAGCAATTGGTGAAATGTTAGTTGTCAACAGCGATGGTGAAACTTACTTTTTTTCAATTCCAAAAGATGCTAGAATTGACTTATCAACTGAAGAAGCACGTCAGGAATTAAGAAGTTATTTTAATGCAAAACGTAATTGGATAGCAAGTCAATATCCTGATGCAAGTGAAAATGATATTAGACACTTAACTTTAAAACGAATCTCAGAGGAAGCAGGATGGAATTATGGAAGAAAAAGAATTGAAAAAAAATGATGTTGAAGGAATTCAGGTAACAGTTGTTCCTGTTACAGAGGAAGAGATTGCTGAAAAAATTAGAAACGGAGACTATGAATGGACTGAATATGATGGAGATGATACAGCACATCAATATGACGATTTAACTCCTGAAGAGCTAGAAGAAAAAATGGAAGAATTAAGAAAAAAACTTTTTGGAAATGAGAAGGACGGATTGTCCAATGAAGTCACAAAAGGAAAGTGATTAAAAAATAACAATTGAAATTATAGGTAATCTCGAAGATACAATGACTAAAGAGCTAGAAGAAAAAATGGAAGAAAAAAAGTATAAGAAAACAAGTAAGTATGAGTGGACTGAGAATAATGGTGAAGAATTTGACCCTATGATTGAAAAGATGTCTATGGAAGAGTTAGAAGAATCTATGGAAGAACTTGAAAAAAATCTTTTTGCAGATAGGAAACCAATTGAAGGTCCTGTTGGGGCATGGAATAAAAAAGAGTTGAATGAAGCTTTGCGTGAAAGTGATGATGAGTTTGAAGAAAATAAAAAATCATCAAGAAAAGATGGTAAATCTATATTTGAAATCTTAAAAGAGAGTCATAGTAAATAACAATTTAGGCCGACAAAAAGTCGGTTTTTATTTTACTGAAAATAGAAAGGAATAAAAATGGATAGTAAAAAATTTATTAAACTGTGTATAGATGAGGTAGTTAAATATACTAATGAGCACCTTGATAAAACTGATAAAAAACAAATCACAAAAGATGATGTATTTGTTGTGTGGTCATGCAAAACACTTCAAAACAACAAAGCATTGCTAAGTACAAATATTTCTGATGGTATGTATTATGAATGCACATATAACGGTGATAAGAATGAGCTCTATTTTGATGCCTATAAAAAATGGGAAAATAGATGCATTAAATTAGGAGGATAATATGGAATTAAAAGATACAATTGAAATGATGAATAGCAAAGATTATAAAGAAAGGTTTATAGCTGAATATCGACAAACTAAAATCAGATATGATAAATTGGACGCGATGACAGTCAAATATGAAGCTGGTACATTGACATTTACGCCAAAATGTTCATTAGAATTATTGAAAGAGCAAAAGAAATATATGGGTAACTATATTCGTTGTTTAAAAATTAGAGCAGAAATCGAAGGGATTGCTTTAAAATAGAATATATAGTTGTACAAAAATGAGATATTTATGCAGGACTAGGAATAGTCCTTTTATTATGTAACTTATTGTAAAGGAGTGGTTAAATTGGGCAAGGTTTAAAAAATCACTGGCATGTACCATATCACTATAAGACGATTCATTATGATGATATGAACCGTGGTTTACATATTAGAAAAGATTATTATAGATGTATGATATGCGGAACTGAATGTCCATGCGAGACATATGCATCTAAAATTATTAAATCAAATTCAAAAACAAAAACACTTATGAAAAACAAGCGTAAATATGGCAATCGTTACTGATTGCTTTTTTTATGTCTGAAAGCAAATTTTGAGGCGGGCAACTCGTAAATCTGCGACCCCACAAGTTGATGCAACCAACGTACAAAAAGCGTAGTGACGAAAGGAAATAAAGGTATGAAAAGAGAATTTTTAACAAATTTAGGGTTAACTGAAGAACAAGTAAATAAAATTATGGACGAAAATGGTAGAGATATTGAGAAATATCGTAAAGATGTAGAAAAGTATTCAAAGGAAAGTGAAAAATATAAAACTCAATATGAATCTACAAAATCTTCTTTAGATGAGGCTAATAAAACTATTGCTTCTTATAAAGATAAGGATATGGATATCGAAAAAATTCAAAAGTCAGCTGATGAATGGAAACAAAAATATGAAACTGACACTAAAAACTTAAATGAGAAATTAATTGCACAAGAAAGAAGTCATGCAATGGATAGTTATTTTTCAGGTATGAAATTTACTAGTGAAAGTGCTAAGCGTGGAATTATGGCTCAATTCAATGAACAAAACTTTGAATTAAAAGAAGGTAAGTTTATTGGAGCAGATGAGTATATAAAAACGTTACAAGAAAGCGATTCAGGAGCCTTTGTTAAAGAGGAAACTAATAACGTTTCTTTACCTACTTTTTCCAGAGGTTCAAACACACAAATTAACAATGATAAGAAGGATCAAGCTTCTGGGTTTGGCTTTAGCTTTAATGGGGTTAGAGCAAAACCAAAAGAAAATTAGTAAATAAAAATTATTTAGGAGGAAATAAAATGGATCAATTAAACTATGCAGAAAGCTACCAACAAGCGTTAGAACAAGGGTGGCCATATACATTATATTTTGGGGCGTTGTTTTCAACACCAAACAACGGGCGATATAGATGGGTTAATGCTCGTACAATTGAGATTCCTACATTAGAAACAACAGGGCGTGTTGATGCAAATAGGGATACTATTGCAACTGCAAAACGAAACTATAACAATAAATGGAATGCATTAACATTAAGCAATGAAAGAAAATGGTCAACGTTAGTACATCCAAAAGATATTGATCAAACAAATTTAGTAGCTTCAATTGGAAATATTACTCGTACTTTTAATGAAGAGAATAAGTTTCCAGAAATGGATTGTTATTGTGTTTCTAAAATTTATTCTGATTATACTGAAAATGGTAAAAGTGCATTAACTGATGAAATCACTGTTGATAATATCTTAACCATTTTTGATAAAATGATGGAAGAAATGGCTGAGTCTAGGGTTCCAGTAGAAGGACGTATTTTATATATCACGCCAGTATATAATACAATGTTAAAGCAAGCTAAGGAATTGGCGCGTCAAATTGTTATTGGTAACTCAGCAAGTGCTTTAAACCGTACTATTGCAAACTTAGATCGAGTTACAATTACTGAAGTACCAAGCAGTATAATGAAAACTGTTTATGATTTTACTGAAGGGGCTAAGCCTGGAAGTAGTGCAAAACAAATTAAAATGTTCCTTGTTCATCCGTTAGCTGTAATCACACCAATCAATTATGAATTTGTTAAATTGGATGAACCTAGTGCCGGCAGTGAAGGAAAGTATGTATATTACGAAGAATCTCATGAAGATGTATTTGTATTAAAGAAAAAAATTGATGGAATTCAATTCGTTGTGGAGGAATAGTTATGGCTATTGTATTAAAAGGAAATAGACAATTAACAATTGAGGAGCATAAGGTAGAAGACTATGTTGCTCAAGGATATGATTATATTGATAAATGCGGTAATGTACTTACTAAAGGGGATCCAATTACCTTAACTGACTATAAGCGTGAATATGCAGTTTTAAAAAAAGAAGTTAAAACTAAAGATAGTACGCTGCAAGAGGCATTGAATAAAGTAAAGACCCTTGAAAGTTCAGTTGCTGATAAAGAGGCTGAGATTGAAACATTAAATGCTAAAATTGCTGAATTTGAAAAAAATCAGTCAACTAGCAAAAATTCAAAATCAGCATCTAAATAACAATGGAAGTTACATATAAATATTATTCAAGTGTGTTCAAGGGCAAATTATGTCAAGTCGAGTTTGAAGAACTTGTAAGTGTAGCGGTAGATATGGCTAAACAGTATGCAGAACAATTTATTGCACCATGGGCTTTGAAACCGGACATTGAATATTATTGTATAAAAGATATCAAAAAGGCAGTTTGTTATCAAATTGATTATTTAGCTTTTAATGGTGGTATTAAAGTGCTTAGCGGTTCTAGTGAACTTGATTTAACAAGTGTTAGCAAAGATGGATTTACCTACAATTATAATGCTGATAGGGGAATAAAATTTAATGGGATTCCCTTTTCTCCGTTAGCAATCAACATCATTAGATGCGGATTACACAGTAATGGTTTGATGTGTAGGAGAGCTAAGCGGTATGATTAGTTCTCCTAGAATATTAAGACCGTTTACAGCAACACTTATCCACAAAATAGATGATGAATCATTTATTACCGTTGAATTGAAGTACGTTGCGTTTGATGAGAGTTATGGAATCAAGCAGAGCAATAAGGGTATTAGTGATGCTGATAACGTTTTATTAACGATAGATTTAAGTGATTGTGGCGGTATGAAATATGTTGATGAAATTTATTTTAAAAGAGAAAAAAATACCTTCACAATCAGTAATGAAGATTATTTTGTTATTGGAAATGTAACAGAAAGTGATTTTGACACATTAAGGGAAACTATGAATGTATATTCAATTAATAAATTTTCATTTTCTCGTACGCTCAATAGTAAAGAGGTGCAGTTTATTGAGGTATATGCATCATGAAAATTACTATTGATGTTGATTTCAACGCTATAAAAAAAGGCTTAAGAAAAGAACGTGAAGAAAGTTATCGTACTTTAAAAAATGCGGTGATAAGAGATACAGATCCATATGTTCCGATGTCAAATTTAAATCATACACATTTAAAGGATACTCCCGGTCTTAACCATGATATGTATAGTGTTGTTTATGATACTGATTATGCTGGTAAGATTTATAAGGGTTCTGAAATGAATTTTAATAAATCACAACATCCGAAAGCAACTCATGAATGGCTTGAAGCATCTAAGGCAGTGAATATTAAGAACTGGATAAAATTAGTAGGTGAAACTTATGGAAATAAAAAGAAATAAATTAACATTTGAGGAATACAATCGCGTTTTTGAATGTATTTATGGCTTTATGAAAAAATTGGAAATTCCTAATATTAAAAAAAGCATGTGGAAGCTTGAATTTATGACGAGCAGCAAGAGCAATCAAATTATGGTACAAAGAGTTTCTAATCGTGCTGAAAAGCTGAATGAAAATATAATCGGAGGCTATACTGCGGTATTGCCTTTTTATATTAATTATTTATCGAGTGCGAGAACTGAAGATGCTCTACTTAGAATTACTGAGCCTTTAGATATACTCGCAAAAAAATTCGAAGAAGAAATGCATAATAATTTTATAAGTATTTCTTTTCCTGATGACATTGTGCCACAAAGACTTGAAATGGTTGTTAATCCAGGATCAACAACATTAGAAAATGGAATGACAGTCTTTACAGCAATGTATCAGCTTACTTATTACAAGAAAGGAGCATTTGAATAATGACAATTGTTTTAAAAGATAAAGTAGTAAATCGTCATGAAAATTTACATTATGTTGAATGGGAAGGTGTTTCAAAACCGGTATTAGCAGGTACTGGTATAACTGACTGGACACAGGCATCTGAGCCAAGTACTGATGATGGACAATATATTAATGAAAAGACAGCTCATAAAAATATGATGGCATATAACCCAAGTGTTAGTTATGTCGGTGAACTTATTCCTAATAATGAATTTGTTCGCCATGTTTATGAAGTAGGAAAAAAAGAAATTATCGGATCTCAGTTTACTGAATATGAAGTTGAAACTTGGGCGCCGGTAGAAGGATCGAGCGGTAATTTTAGCGCACATTCAAGAATTTATGAAATTCAGCCATCTAATCCTGGTTCTGGAGAAGGTGGGGGTAAAATCGCCTTGGAAGGAACTTTTGCTCAAAAAGGTGAAACAAAACACGGGCAATACAATATTACATCAGGAGAGTTTACTGAAGGTGACTATGATTATACAACGGGTAAATTTACTTCAGCTTTATCCAGAGCATCATCTGTATCAACTGGTAAATAAAAATTATGAAAGGGTTTGTTGAATATGTTGAAAATTGAATTACAAGAAAACACGTTTGATGTAGAGATTTATGAAAATGTTTTTACGGTTAATGCTGATGATATTTCAAATCATCAGGCTATTGATTATATGTTAAAAAAATATAGGGGTAATAGAAATATTACTGATGAATTTATTGATGATTGTAAAGAATGTATAGATATTTTGTTAGGCGATGGAGCATATAAACAACTTTTTAAAATTGATGATATGAAACCATATTATGTAATTGTTGCTCTTGCAGAGGAATTGCAAGAGCATTTTGAGAAAGCAGCTACTACCGAAAAACAACAAGTTAAACAAAATAAACTTAAAGAGGAATTAAATAATCTAACAGAAATTTCTAAAGAAATGAGTAACATCAATAAGCAGATGGAATATGCAAATAAAAAGTATGGGATGAAGAACTATGTTAATTCTAGACAAAAAAGACCTTCAAAAAAATATAACAATAAATCAAAAAAAGATCGCAATAAAAACTGACTTTAGATCATGGATCAAATTTTCTTGTGTTTTAAATGATCCTCATATTGATGCAAACTATAAAATTTCGATGCTGTTTGATACTGTAATTTCCCCATACTGGTGTGATTTAAATCTTAATATAGAAGAAACTGTTCAAGCATTACTTGAATTCTATAACTGTAATAAAAAAGTAAAATCAAAAAAGAAACCTAGTGATAAAATCGGGTTTCTTTTTGATTATGATATGGACCTTATTTATGCAGCTTTTAGACAACAGTATAGAATAAATCTTTTTACTTGCAATATGCACTGGTGGGAATTTAAAGCAATGCTTGATGGTCTTACCGATGCAACTAAGTTTGTTCAGGTTGTTGGGTATAGAGTAACAGATTTGTCAAAAATTAAAGATAAAAATGAACGGGCCAGAATGAAAGAACTGCAAAATCATTATGCAATTGATCTGCAAAAAGATCCGTTTGTCAGAACTCAGGAGGAAATTGAAGCGGAGTTATTCAAACAGTTAGGAATAAAAAAATAAATGTATAGGTAGGTGATATTGTGGCAGATGGAAAAGTTGTAATTGATTTAGAAATCAATGATAAAGAAGTTGATAAAAAAATCGATAAGACTGAAAAAAAAATAGATAAATTTGCTAAAAACGTATCACAAGAAAAAATTAAACCAGATGTAGATGCAGATACATCTAAATTAGAAAAGAAACTTGATGAAGCTTCCAGCGATGTAAAATCTTTTGCTAATGAAGCAGAAAGTAATTCTAAAATCAATGGTGAGGCTAAGATTGATACATCAAAATTTATGGCTGACGTTGATAAAATTACTAGTGAAGCAAGAACTGCTGAAAAAAATACTCAAGTTAATGGTAAAGCAACTTTAAAGGATAAAGTCAGTGATGTTTTTGAAAAAATTAAAAATCTTGTAAAAAAGCCTATTGATATTCCCGAACCAAACACTAATGAATTTGAACAAAAACTTAGTGAAATGGAAGGAAAGGTTACTTCTTTTGCTTCTAATATAGCAGGAGCTTTAGCAATAGGTGCAGCTGTAAAACAAGGTGTTGAAATAGGGGTACAAAGTTATACTGATTTAGAAAACGCATTATCTCGTGTTAGAGGTGCGTTAGGTGAGACTGAGGCTGAAGCAAAGACAAGTGGCCAAGTTATTAAAGACGTTTATGAAGCTGGTGTCGGAGAGTCAATGGACCGTGTTGCTGATGCAGTTATTAAGATTAAGCGTAATCTTGGTAATCTTGATGATGGAACACTAAATGCAATTACACAGCAAGCGATAATCCTTGAAGATACTTTTGGAGTGGATATGAATGAAACACTTCGGGGTGCTAAGGGGTTGATGAAAAACTTTGGTCTTAGTGCTCAAGAAGCAATGGATTACATTATAGCCGGTACACAAGAAGGTTTGGACTGGACCGATGAGCTTGGAGATAATATTTCCGAGTACTCTGGAAAGTTTAGCCAAGCTGGATACAGTGCTAAAGACTACTTTCAATTGCTAAAAAATGGTGCTGATAGCGGAGCGTATAACTTAGATAAAGTAAATGATGCAATTAATGAGGTAACCACTAGGTTAGCAGATGGAACAATAGGAGATGCTATTGGTTCTTTCAGTAAGGAAACACAAAAAACATTTAAAGAGTGGCAAAATGGTGGTGCTACTCAAAAGCAAGTAATAGACAGTATTGTTAGTGATATTACAAAATGTGATAATCAGCAACAAGCACTTACAATGTCCGCTACTGCATTTGGTACTATGGGAGAAGATGCGAATCTAACATTTGCAAAAGCCTTAAGCAGTGTAGGAGATACATTCGATGATGTATCAGGAAAAGGACAGCAGTTTGCTAATGATACAACTACTCCTATGCAGGAACTTGAAGGTAAAATTCGTCAGTTAAAGGACCAATTGGCACCGTTAGGGGAAACATTTATTAACATAGCAACTTTTGCTATCGATCACTTTAGCGGATTGGCTGGTATTATTACAATTCTTGCAGTAGCATTTGGTGGATATAAAATTGCTACATTAGCGGTTGCAGCAGCAACATTAAAAGCCAAAATTGCTTCGGAAGGTTTTTTTGCAGCACTAGGGTTAAGTCCAATTGGACTTATTGTTGCAGCAATTGCAGCATTAGTAGCTGGTTTTATTTATTTATGGAATACGTCTGAAGATTTTAGAAATTTTTGGATCGGAATATGGGAAAGTATTAAAACAACGGTTGGAAATGTAATTGATTCAATTGCTTCATTTTTTACCGAAACTGTTCCTGAAGCATTTAACAATTTTATATCATATGTAAGTGAGTTTTCTGAACAAGTTGTTGAATTCTTTTCTAATATGTGGACTGGCATTGTTGATTTTTTTACAGAAACAATACCATCATGGATCGAAAGTGTTATTGAATTTTTTCAGCAGATACCATATTTCATTGGATATATGATAGGCTATATAATTGGTATGTTTCTGCAGTGGGGTGCCAATTTAATATCCTTTGTTACTGTTGATATTCCCAATTTTATTAACGGTATTATTACATGGTTTAGTCAATTACCAAGTCGGATATGGGAGTGGTTGCAACTTGTAATTACAAATATTATCCAATGGGGTACTAATATGTTTAATACCTCAGTAGCGTGGGTATCACAAACAATTGAAGGTATTGTAACTTGGTTTAGTCAATTACCAAGCCGAATATGGAACTGGCTTACAAGTTCAGTTTCTAAAGTAGTGGAATGGGGTGTTAATTTAGCTTCTAAAGGTAAAGAAGCAGCTCAAAAATTAGTAACTGGAATTGTAGATAAAGTAAAAGAAATACCGGGGAAAATGGCTGAAATTGGTAGTAATTTAGTTAAAGGTTTGTGGGAAGGAATTAAAAACGTTAAAGACTGGATACTTGATAAAATTAGTAGTTTTTGTGACGGAATCGTTGACGGAATTAAAGGCTTTTTTGGCATAAAATCACCTTCACGAGTTATGCGGGATGTAATAGGGAAATTCCTTCCACCCGGTATTGCAGTTGGGTTTGAATTAGCAATGCCTAAATCGTTAAAGTCAATGAAAAGTGAGGCAATTGGTATTGTAGATGAATTAAGTGGTATCATGAATTTTAATCTTGACGATGTATCAGCAGGTGTTAAATTAGAAACCGACGTTGATAATGCACGTCAAACTGCTTTTGAGACTAATGTAAGCGAATCATTAGAAATAGATTATGATCGTATGGCTGATGCAAATGCAAAAGCTATGAAAAATAGCGGTCTAGCAATAAAGCTGAATCAGCGTGAACTAGGAAGAGTGATTTGATGAAAGGAGAGTTGTATGAAAGTTTATTATATTAATAGTGAGAACACTAAAATAGATTTGCTCAATTCCCCTTATAGAATTGAAGAGACGGATTTCTTTAGTTTTGAATGGTCATACAACAAGGAAAACCGTAGAGTTAAGAACTTCTATCGTGATGTTGAAACCAAAAAAATTAAAATAGATGTTAACTCAAATAATTACGAAGAATTCTACACAGCACTTAATAATGTTACTGATATTTTTAATATTGATATATCTAAAAATGTTAAAGGAAGGCTATATTTTAATGATTACTATTTAGAATGTAACATATTTAAAAATGATAAAGATCTTGAATCTTATGTGTTGCCATATGCTAAAGTAGAATTTTCTATAGTTGCTGATGAAGTGCAGTGGATTAAAGAAGATGAACAACATTTTTATCATACAAATACTTCGAGAGAAACTGACAGTAAAAAGTATACATATAAGTATCCTTATCGATATGGTGACCCCGGTGGACAAATGACAGTTTCTAATGAAGGTGTTGTAGATAATAATATTTTAATTAGGATATATGGACCTGTTACTGATCCAGCTGTTAAAATCGGTGATAACCTTTATCAAGTTTTTACAACGCTTGAGGAAAATGAAAGATTAGAGATAAATACGCTTAATCGAACTGTTAAAAAAATCAATGTTCAGGGTGAAGAGATAAATTGCTTCAATGATCGAAATAAAGAAAGTCAAATTTTTGAAAAGGTAAAGCCCGGGACAGCTACTGTATTATGGAATAATACGTTTTCCTTTGATATTGTTGTCTATAATGCTCGAACTGAGCCGAAATGGGAGGGTATGTTTTAATGGATTTCGTTTATACTGATTCCAAAGGAATTGAAATTGGTTTTTTAAGAAACTGTAGTATTGATCTTGAAATAGGTACATATGACAAAGGGAGTAATGATTTTCAAATAACTATTTCTCAAGAAGAACGAGATCCAAATCTAACATATGAAAGTTTAATTTATTGTGAAAATACCGAGTATGGCGGAGTTGTCAAGAGCCTTGAGATAGATACAGAATCGGGTGAAATAATTATCGGCGGAATATGCCCCCGAGCGTTATTAAAAGGTGATTATATACAGCCAAAAAATCGTAAAGATGAGTATTACTTCTTTAATGGTGAAGCAAATAAATGTATAAAGGAATATATTGGTTCATCTACATTATTTTTTAATTACATAGATAATACTGAAAAATCATTGAGGATAAATAAAAATCTTAATGATTTTTTTATTGTCTCTGAAGAAAATAGCGGGTTTCAATTGAACTACGCTTCACGATATTCAAACACTTTACAAACTTTTGAAACAATGCTTTTAGCGGTTGGAGCTAAACTGAGTTTAATTTGGAAAAATGGAAAGATAGAGCTTTCAGTAGTTCCAATATATGATTATAGTCCCAAACTTCAGTTTGATAATGACTATGGACTTCAAATAATTGCAAAAAGAGATACCTATCAATATAACCATTGTATCGGTCTTGGAAAAGGTGATCTTCAGGAAAGGCAAGTTGTTCATGTTTTTAAAATCAATGATGAATACTTTGAACTTAATGAAATAGATGATGTATCTAAGATTACCAAAGATTTAAATACGATGATTTATGATTTTTCAAGTGTAGAAAGTGTTCAGGAGTTAATAGATGGGACTAAAACAAAGTTAAAAGAGGCCCAAACAAACAACTCAATTGAAATTAAATTTGAAAATTTAGATGTAGAAATAGGCGATATTGTTGGGGCAAAAGAATATATAACGGGTATTAGTTTAAGGACATCAATTGTTCAAAAAATTTTAAAATGCACGTTTTATCAAAATTATTCTGATTACGATATTGAATATAAGGTAGGTGAGTAAAGTATGGCAAATAGCGATGCGGTTGAACCAATTACATTAACTGGAAAAAATGTTACTGCTGCAATAGATGCATATTTATTTGATGCATTATATGGACAGGAAGGTATTTTTGAAAAAGGTAACAAGTTAAAAGCAACTATCATCAGTAATAATAAAATAAGATTGTCAGATGGCTTGCTGATAAATCAAGGACATTTTTTACGTATTAAGCCAGGAATGTATGAAGACCTGACAATTGATAACGGTACTCAAAATACAAAACGGTGTGATTGTATAGTTGCAGAGTTTCGTATATCTTCAGATGGTGAGACTCATGAAATAAAAGTTGTAAAAGGAACACCGGGAACAGTAGAAACAGTACCTAAGCTGACTAAAAATGATCTTGAAAATGGTGGTTCAATTCGACAACTTGAACTCTATCGAGTCCATTTAAATGGAATAAATATCAGTGGTGTAGATAAAGTTGCTCAAAGTGTTTATAGTTTTAATTCAGCTGTTTTCTATTATGAATAGAGGTGATAAGGTGAAACTGATAGAGATTTATTTGAGCGATGAGCAAACACATGCATGCAGTCGAAATATTTTTTACGCAGGTAGAAAATATGATGATGGTGCAATGGCAATAAAATTTGTTAACGAGGAGTTATTTAAAGCTCCGGGGTGGAAATATTATTTAAAAGTTTTAAAAGATGGAATATTGCAAGAGATTCCAATGATGGAAAACTTATTTATAATATCAACAGCATTAACAAAAGAGGCGGGAGTATATACGTGTCAAATAATTGCAAGGTATAATTTTGGTGAAAAAACAAAATCATTTTCAGAATTTAAACTTGAAATAGAAGAGACGATTTTTGATCAGGAAATTACTGAAATTACAATAGATCCGAATATATTATCGCTATATGAAGAATTATTAAAACTTAAAGAACATTTAGAAAAATTTACAATTAATTTTGTAACAAACAGTGAAATTGACGAGATATTAGAGGAGGTATTTGAAAATGGCCAAGAAAAAAACGTCAACTAATTTGGCTGATGATACACTTGTTTTAGCTGATGTAATTACTGATGAAAAACCGGTGGGTACAAATGGACTTCAACATGCGTTAGAATATATTAAAGAAAATTTTGTGACGCAAGATGAATTTAACTACAAAGCAATTGTAATTAACAGTTTTACAAATAATAAAAATACAGTAGAAATTGGTTCTACAGTAACAGATATTTTATTAAGCTGGTCTTTGAATAAAAAGGCAAAAGTTCTAACGTTGGATGATGAGTCATTAGAACCAACTGATACATCAAAGCAATTATTGGAGCAAAATATTAAAACAAATAAAACATGGACTTTAAAAGCAGAGGACGAAAAGGGTGCAGTTAGCACTAAAACTACCTCACTAAGCTTCTTGAATGGTATTTATTGGGGTACAAGTTCTAGTCAAGATACTTACGATAATACGTTCGTTTTAGGATTAACTAAGGTTTTACAAGGTTCTAAAGGAAAGGTGTTTACTGTGAATGCTGGTGAAGGACAGTTTATTTTTTATGCTGTTCCTACACGCTATGGTGATGTCTCATTTAATGTTGGGGGCTTTGATGGTGGATTTTCAAAAGTTGCTACAATCGAATTTACAAATGCAAGTGGATATAAAGAAAACTATGATATTTATAAATCGGATAACGCAAATTTAGGAAATACTACAGTAACTGCTAAATAATTAGAAAGAGAGGTAATTAATTTATGGCGGATTATAAAGGAAGTACCACTCTTATTAGTGGTATTACACAAAAAAATGGTGGCAAGTTCCCATTAGTTGAAGCTAGTGCTGTTCAATTTAAAAATGAAGAAAATCAGGATGGTACATTTAAGAGTGTTGCTGAAAAAATTGATGAAGTTGCCGAACAGGCAGGAAGCTATGAAATGGGATCTACTGAAGATATCGATAGCATTATTAATAGTTTAGAATAAAAAAGAATAGGAGAATAAGAATTATGGCTAATAATAAAATAATTAATGTAGATTTATTAAATGATTTTGCTAAAAAAATGTGGGGTAAAATCTCAACAAAATTAAGTAGTAAGGTTGATACAACAACAACCGTAAATGGTAAACCGTTGTCAGGAAATATTACGATTAACGCTACAGATGTACAAGCTATTCCGGCATCACAAAAAGGAGCAGCTAACGGTGTTGCAGGGTTGGGAGAAGATGGTAAGGTTCCTGCTTCTCAATTACCTAGCTATGTAGATGATGTTGTTGAAGGTTATCTTCATACGGATGGAGCGTTTTATAAAGAAGCAGAACATACAACAAAAATCACTGCAGAGAGTGATAAAATTTATGTAGATATTGCAACTAATAAAACGTATAGATGGAGTGGTTCAGCGTATGTGGGTATTGGCAGCGACTTAGCTTTAGGTGAAACTGCTTCTACTGCATATGCCGGGAACAAAGGTAAAGCCAATGCAGATGAAATCGCTAAAATTAAAAATGGTAGTACAGTAGTACCAAAAGCTACAGATGCTGCAACAGTTAGTGGGCATACGGTTGCAACAAATGTACCGGAAAATGCAAAGTTTACAGATACTGTCTATACTCCTGAATACGCAACGACTTCTGATATTGATGAAATTATCACAGCTGTATTTGGGTAAATGAGCGATTTAATAAAGAGATTATTCAGGAGTGTTTCAGCTGCTGTAGTGGAAAAAACGATTTCTACTACAGCATTGAAATATACATTATCTAAAATAAAAGATAAATTTGCATTAAAAAGCGAAGCAGTGAAAAATATTGCAGCAAATGGGCGTAGTATTACAGTTACTAAAGCTGATGGAACGTCTTCAACGTTTCAAACACAAGACACGGTATATGTACATCCAAGCATGCATAGTGCATCTATAATTGAGCAAGATGGCACACATAGATTTGTGACTGATGCCGAAAAAACATTATGGAACAATAAATTAAATGCATCATTAAAAGGAGTTGCGAACGGTGTCGCTTCATTGGATGCAAATGGAATGGTACCCAGTTCACAGTTACCTAGTTATGTGGATGACGTTTTAGAGTATACTAATAAAGCAGGTTTTCCATCAACTGGTGAAACCGGAAAAATTTATATTGATAAAACAACAAACATTACCTATAGATGGGGTGGTACTGCATATGTAGAAATTAGTCCATCGTTGGCATTAGGCGAAACTTCAAGCACTGCTTACAGTGGTGATAAAGGTAAGTCCACAACAGATAAAGTAAATGCTATTATTGCAGGAACTACAAAAGTTCCTAAAGCTACTAATGCAGATACTGTAAATGGATTAACTGTAAAAACTGCGGTTCCAGCTAATGCTAAATTTACAGATACGGTATATACGCATCCAAGTAATAGTTCATCATATACTAGTGGTTTATATAAGATTACAGTTGATAAATATGGACATGTTATAAGTGCTGTTGCAGTACAAAAAGCGGATATCACTAATTTAGGTATCCCAGGTTCAGTTATTACTAGTGCAAGTGAAATAAAGTTAGCTAGTGGAAAAACTATTGAAACTGCTATAAATGAAATTTTATCTGTACTTGAAAAAGCTGTGTTTTATGATGATAGTGTTGGATGATTTAAAAAACAGGAGGGAATATGGGTAAACTTATAGATTCAACTGGTAAAAAAATTTTGTTGGGAACTGTTTTATATAACGGTGATACAACAAGCAATTTTACTTTAAATGATGATTACATCAATTATGATTATATAGAAGTTGTGTGGCGTCCGCATCCTACTTTGGGGCAGTGTTCGGATACAATGATTCCATCTAAAGACAGTAAGCTGCATCTAGAACGCACACAATCCATAAACGGAGTTACTACTGTCTATCGCTGCCAAATGACTTTTAGTGGCAGAAACGTGACTCTTACAGGTCGTACACAGGTTATTAACGGAGCATCGGTTGATGCTGTGGAAGAACATATTTTAAGAGTAATTGGTTATTAGGACACAGAAGTATGTGTCTTTTTATATTGCCTCGGGATGGCATGAAAATTCGTCCAGAAAGAAGGTAAAATATGGATTTAGGTTTTATTTCAAATTATTTTGTTCCGGTCGTAATGGCCGGATGTCTAGCAACTGGATATGTTGTTAAAAAATGGATAAAAGATGTTGATAATAAATGGATTCCTACAGTTGTGTTTTTCGAGGGTGCTGCATTAAACTGCATCGTATCCGGGAATGTAACAGTAGAAACAGTTGTAGCCGGTGCAGTATGCGGTTTAGCTAGTACCGGATTGCATCAGGCTTTTACTCGAGTAATTGAAAATAAAAAAGAGGAGTAAGTAGATCCTGATGCAAGAATTTTTAATGAGTACATGGTCTATTGTTTTAACTGCTGCAGTTGGTTATCTTGTAACTAATTCCAGAGACAGTAAGAAAAGTCGAAAAAAACTCGAAGAAAAAAGAGAGCAGGAGAAATTAGACCAGACTAAAAGACAAATTGTTATGGAAGAGGCGCTATGTGCAATGTTACATGAACGTATCGTGAGGTTTTGTGAGCGTTTGCTGATAATCGGTTATGTTACTGCTGATGATCTAAAGGAACTGGATTACCTTTATAACCCCTACAGGGCTTTAGGAGGTAATGGAACAGCAGAAAGATTATATAACAAAGTACAGCAGCTTCCATTGAGAGTAGAAAACGGAGCGGAATAATTCCGCTCTTTTAAGTTAAATTTAGGAGGAAAATAAAATGGCAGTATTTAATATTCATGGAGGACATGCTCCAGCTGGTAAAAAAGGAAGTGGAGCAGTAGGAATTGTAAACGAGAGTATTGTAGATAGAGAAATCAAGAATGCGGTTATTGCTAAATTAAGAGCATTAGGGCATACTGCTTATGACTGTACATGCGAAAATGGGGGAAGTGCAACCGAAGTATTAAAAGACATTTGCAACAAAGCAAACGCACATACAGTTGATTTAGATGTATCTATTCATTTAAATTGTTACAATGGGTCAGCAAAAGGCACAGAAGTATTAGTATATAAATTGGGAGGTAAAGCCGAACAGTACGCAAAGAATATTGTTAATTCAATTTCAGAATTGGGATATACTAATCGGGGCGTGAAAGTGCGTAATGATCTGTACTATTTAAAACATACTAAAAACACAGCGTTGTTAATCGAAACATTCTTCTGTGATAATCAAGAAGATGTAAACCGCTATAATTTAGATGCTATGGCAAATGCAATCGTTAATGGTATTACTGGTGAAATGTCAAGCTCAGCAGCAACTCCAACACCACAACCATCTGAGCCCACTAAACCAAGCGGTTATGATGAATGGGTAGCACGTTTACAACAAGAATTAAATTACCAATTCAAGCGAGGTTTAACAGTAGATGGATTAAAAGGACCTAAGACACTAAATGCTTGTCCTACGGTTAAAAAAGGTGCAAAAGGAAACGTTACACGCTTAATTCAAGAACGATTAAATAGTGTTGGCTTTAGTCTAGGGGTAGATGGTATTTTTGGAACAGCAACTTATAACGCTGTAAAAGTTTTCCAACGTAACCGTGGATTAAGCCAAGATGGTATTGTTGGTAAAAATACATGGAACTGGCTTTTAAAAGGAACTAAGATGTAATTATGTTTAAAAAGAAATTCGACACTATCAATGCTACTATTTTTATTCTCTTTCTAACTGTATTTGGTTTAAGTTTCACTACCCTTTATAAGGACTATCAGAGACGTAATTTAGAGGTTAAGTTAGAATTAACAAAACAGGAATTAAAAGATACTCAGGGGGATAGAGATTATTATCAAGGGCAGTATAAAAAATATTTTGAATTGTCCGAAGAGCTTCAAAATCAAATTGGAGTATATATCGATGAATAAAGTTTGACACCAGCTCTAAATAAGCTGGTTTTTTTGCTAGGAAATTGTGGATGAGAAGTAGCTTTATGTGCAAAAAAAAATTATAATATAATAATGAGGTGGTTTTATTGAAAATATACATATATTTAGATGAGTCAGGATCAATACATAAAAATAGCAAAGCTAATCATTTTGCAATAGGTGGCTACATGGTATATGGAGATAAATATGCATCATCTAAAATTATTAATAAATATAAAAAAATAAATAAAAAACATAAAAAGAACAGGCATATGGATTTGAGCAAAGAGCTCAAAACAAGAGATATGGAAACTGTCGAGAAAGTAGAAATTATAGATAAAATTCAAAAAATTGAAAATTTTTATGGCTGTGCAATAATTTTTGATAAATCTCATATGAGAAAAAGTATTACTACATCAAATTTGTTTTTTAATTATGGTGTTAAAATATTATTTGAAGATACAATTTTACCATTATTGCCTGAAAATGAAAAATATGAATTCATTTTATCAATAGATAATAGAAATATATCTGTAGGTGATAAAAATGATTTAAAAAAGTTTTTGCAAACAACATATTGTTATTATGATTACAGTTTCTCTGTTACATACTATGATTCTGCTTCACATTATGGTATACAATTAGCAGATTTAATAGTCAATACAATGTACATGCGCTCAAAAAACAGATTGCTTGTTGAACCGGTCTTAAAAACATTGGATACAAGTAAATTTAGATTGAATCTTTTTCCAGGGCATAAAAGGTGTGGCAGAGGAAGAAAAATAGATTTTAAAGTAAGTGAATTGACAAAAGTGTAATTAAATGATAATATCATATTAGAAATAAGACCCGAGGTAAGTAGCTAAATGCTAAGCGTGCTTTTTTTGTACGTTGCTTCTCGGGCTTTCTTCATAAAATACTAAATTTTAATAAATGGTGGACACCAGATTATATCATATAATCTGGTGTTTTTTTGCTCTTTCAATTGTTTTAATCATAGCTTCGCGAAATACTTCACTTTGCGTGATTCCCAAGGATTTACAGGCTTCTTTAAATTCTTGCACAAATTCCTTTTTGTATTTGGCATTTACGAAAGCCATATTTTTTTTGTCGTATTTTTCCTGTGGTCGTTCATTCATTCTTGTTTACCTCTTTCAAAATATAAAGACAAATTAAAACTGTCAATATATTAATGATTAATTTTACGATTCCTAAAAGTGAGTTATTGAATTCAAGCAAATCAGGTATAGAATCTATTAGAATAAGACCGATCAAGAGATTTAAAATTTTTTCACTTTTCATAGATATTGTTTTAAGTTATGGTATAATATATTATAGGTAAGGGGAATTACTTCCCCTTGTGAGACTTACGGTAGATATTATATGTTGCTAAAGCGATTGCAAGTTGAATTAGCTTATATACAATATCGAGTAAGTCTTTTAAATTGTTCTTATCCACAACTTAATTACCTCCTTTCTTTACAATATTATTATAACATACGTACATACGTATGTGAAGTGTTTTTGATTACAAATAAAAAAATTGTGGAACGATTTTGGAATACAAATACAATAGATTTGGTAATTAGGTATAAACAAAGCAACATATGAATATGTAAAACATAGAACTATATAAAAAGGAAGTATTAAAATGGTTTTCCCGTATAGAAATAAAAAAGATGGACAATACTTATTTTGAGGTGAAAGTAATGTTTAAATATGAAAGTCGGTATTTATGTCCAGTAAAAGTAGATCGTCCCAACCCTAATTATGCAGCTCTTTTACAGGAACAGTTGGGTGGACCACAGGGAGAATTAAAGGCAGCGATGCAATATTTCGCTCAAAGTTTTCGTATTAAGGATAAAGAAATCAGAGATTTATTCTTGGATATTGCAACGGAAGAGTTATCTCATTTAGAAATGATTGCACAATTGATAAATTTATTAAATGGAGAGAATCCAAATGCTAACGAGGCAGATATTGGAAGTGTTGAGGCACATGTATTAACAGGATTAACCCCGATGCTGGCAAATGCATCTGGTTATTTGTGGACTGCAGCATATGTTAATGAAACAGGCGATCTTGCCGCTGATATTTTGTCTAATATAGCATCTGAACAGCGTGCAAAGGTTGTTTATCAAAATTTATATCGTCAAATAGATGACAGTGGTGTTAGGGAAACAATTGATTTCTTATTAAATCGTGAAGAAGCTCATAATACAATGTTTCGTCAGGCATTTAATAAGATTCAAGATTCTGCTGAATCACAAAAAGATTGGGGAGTCACAAGGGATTCCTTAATATATTTTGATTTATCAGATTTGGATGGTCAAAATTTTAACCCAAATGATGTACCACCAAGTTTTAATTTAGATAAGTTTTAGTCATGTAAGAACACTTTGAAAGGTGTTCTTTTTGTTATGAAATAAATTAAAAATCTAATCTTTTAATTCTTTGAGTCCTTTATAGTCTATAAATTTATAGCATACAGCAATATACATCATATGCTATAATTTATAAGAAGGGGAGATTTAGTATGGAAAGGCTAGATGAACTAGCAGAAATGCTCAACCGCGCTAAAAAAATTCTAGAAAGTGAAGGGAAGGATCTTGATAAAGCAATTAAGGAATTGAGAATGATCAGGGAGTCAATAGACGATATTAAAAATGAATTAATTTCGTACAGTAAAATTTAGATATGCAAAAAAGCCAGATTTTTTATTATCTGGCTTTTTTGTTTACAGATGGCAAAACAAATTTAACAATCTTTAAAGATGAGTATAAAGATGACGCAAAATTAATTTTGCTGTACAATTAAGAAATTATACATTAATATATATGCAGTTATATTAGTGTACAGTACAAAATTTAAATATATTTTATTAGAATTAATTAAAAAACTGATTAATAAATCAGCTTTTTAATATACAGTGGAATTTTAACAAAGGATCTATAATAAAATGTGTGATGTATTAATAATTACACATATATGTTATGCTCACTAATAATTATTTTAATCATAATTTTTATAAATTAAATACACTCTAAAAGGTATAATATATAAGGTATAATATATATAGATGGTGTACATCTTTTATTGTAAAAAGAAAAACACAGCGACATGGGAATGGAACGCTGTGTTTTCTTTAGCATAATTTTAATTATGCTGGAAGCATGGTATTTACAATTACCATACTATAATCTTAGTATATATTAATTTATTATGTTGCACAATATTGTTTTTTTTAGCTAACAAAAAAGAGAACAAGCCCAAAATGGGAGAGGTGAACTTGTACTCTTTGTATACTTTCGAATATTGTTAATGGGAGAGGAACAATATTCTATTGTACAAAAATAATATTTGTACGCAATCTATTCTACTACATTATACAAAATATGCAAATGTATTAAACTTTTAAATAAAAGAGCACAAGGCTCTACCGAGGAGATATCTTTTTTGTGCTCTTGGTTGGGTATGGCTAAGGGGAAAGGAGGACCATACCCTATTATACAACTATTGGAATTATAGTGGGGATCAATAATTGTACAATATCAATTATAGTTATTTGTCATTTTTTATCAACTCATATACTTAATACTCAATATTTGATTGAATAAGTAATACTTTTTAGTATGGAAAAACATATTGTAAAATATAGTTATTTATTATATAGTAAACACATAAAGGAGGATTTACAATGGCTAAAATTACAGTAAATGAATCTTGTATTGGGTGTGGAACTTGTGTAGGTGTTGCACCAGATGTTTTTGAAATGAATGATGAAGGGTTATCATCTGTTATTGGTGATGATGTTGATTCAGCTAAAGAAGCTGCTGAATCTTGCCCTGTAGAAGCAATCGAAGTGGAAGATTAATCAAAAAAATAGAGAGTTATAGTGATAAAGGAGTGTTCGATTAGAGCGCTCCTTTAAGCATTGTAGCTATTAGTAACTTACATATTTATTCTAGATAACTTGTGGTATGGCTTATAATTCTTTTTTGTTTTTCAATATCATGCTTGCAATTAATGATCATTTCATCTTTATTTGGTATGTCAGATATTTCTAAAAGTTTCAGTTTTTCTTCCAGTACCTTTAATTTTGTTTTTGCTTCTTGCAGTTTTCTGTCCTTTAAATTCATATTTAACACCTCAAAATATATTATAGTAATTCTCTCATTAATAATTCAAGTTATATCGACTGTTATATTCGCAATATTGATTTATATTGATTTTAAGCGATTTTATATTTTATGTGGAATGTTGACTATTTTGAGCTTAGACTGTATTATAATGATGTGTATTGAAACACACATTTCAATGTATAAAAAGTATAGTTTTGTATAAGATAACATTAACGATTATAATCAAGGAGGTGTTGATTATGGAAAACGTTTTGAATGTCGCTCAATATATTTATGATGAATACAAGAGAGAGACAGGTGAAAAAATTGATGAATTGAAACTTCAAAAGTTAATTTACTTTTGTCAAAGAGAGTCCTTTGCCATAAAGGGAGTTCAATTATTCAATGATAGTTTAGAAGGATGGGTTCACGGCCCAGTTTCACCGATTGTAAGAATGTATTATGAGGAAGATTTTGGTATTAATTATAGTACAAATGAATTAATTGAAGACGATGCAAGAATTGTCAGAAATGTGCTTGCCGAATATGGTGGTTTAGCATCATGGAAATTAAGAAATCTTTCTCATGAGGAAATTTCATGGCGTAATAGTAGGATGGGATTAAATCCAAATGATCGAGGTAATAGAAAATTAAATCTTGATGATATAAAAAAGGATGCTGAAAAAGTTCGACCATTTGATTATACATGGGGAATGTATTATGATGAATTCGATGATTACGAAGAGGGTGCTTCATGAGTTATGTAGGAAAAATATATCCATCAGTATTACAGTTTTATGATGTTAAAACAAAGAGTCAACGTAATAAAAGTAGACCAGTTTTAATTATTGCAGAACCAATTGGAAAAGATACCGAGTATACAGTTTTACCGGTATCAACCCTCCTAAATCGCCGATTTTATGATCCAAGATATGATGTACAAATTAAAGTAGAAAATTTTGATAAATTGAGACTGACTAAGGACTGCTTTATTCGTTCGCACAAGCAAACAACTGTTTATAAAGCTAATATTGATTTTAACAAGTTGATAGGTGATTTAAAAAATGATTATCCCGACTGCTTTTATGATATTTTAGATAAATTAGAAAAATTTAATGGAGAAATACAAGCGTGCGCAAAGAGATAAAACTTATTATCTCTTTTTATATTTGAATATAGTGACATTATGTATATCTTTTTGGTACTGAAGAATTAGCCCATGTTGAAATGATCAGTGCCATTTTATATCAATTAACTACAGATTTAACAATTGATCAAATAAAAGCACAAGGTTATGATAAATATTTTGTTGATCATACTTTGGGAATTTATCCACAAGGTGCAAGTAATGTACCTTTTACAGCGGCCTATTTCCAATCTAAAGGCGATCCAATTACTGATTTAACGGAGGACATGGCGGCAGAGCAAAAAGCACGTACAACTTATGATAACATTTTAGCTCTTGTTGATGACGAGGAAATAAAAAAACCGATTCGTTTCTTAAGAGAACGTGAAATTATTCATTATCAAAGATTTGCTGAAGCGTTGGAGATCGTTAAAGGGCATTTAAACAGTGATAATTACTATGCCTATAATCCAGCATTTAGAAATGGTAAATGCAATAAAAAGTAAATTAAAACAATACAATGAGATACTTCATTGTATTGTTTTTTTTAAGTGTGCCGCGCATGGCATACATCTAGTTGGTGAAAGTCCAACCACGGGTATTTACCGCCAAGTATAGTGAACCGCAAGTCATTAACAGCGATGTTATGGGTGAAAGAAGTAGTGTAACAAAATCTTCGAGGTTACGAATAGAAATTTAATGAAGCTAAACAAGGTATGTCGATGCGGGTTTAGTGAAGAAGAAATATATAAATGTGTGAATACAAGATTAGGATGGTATAGAAGAAGTGCGATGAATGTCGTAAATTTTACAATATCATCAAAAGTTTTAGGTATAAAGAAAAGAGACAAACTAGGTTTAGTCAATCCCCTCGATTACTATCTTAAGAGTTTGTGATAGCGATATAAATGTAGAGCCGTATACGAGACCCGTACATACGGTTCAATGGGAGGGACAATAGATCACTGAATTTATTCTTCTATTCTATTATTTGTTCGATTTTCGTTGTAATAAATTCAGTTGGGCAAAGGATTTTATTAGCTCGGCTTTTTTTACATCATTAAAATATTGATATTGATTTTAGATGGGAGATTTAAATTATTTTTTGTTATGGAAAATAAATAATGATGAAGATAGATACTAATATTGTTATAATTAGCTTGATTTGAACAATCTTATGATAAATTATATTGATTTAATCATTGCTTTATGACATAATAATGTGACTTAGTAAAAAGGAGTTTAATTAATGATATCTACACAAAATGTATCTTTACAATATGGTGATCGTGCCTTGTTTGAAAATGTAAGTGTTAAATTCACTGATGGTAATTGTTATGGAATCATCGGTGCTAATGGAGCTGGTAAGAGTACTTTTTTAAAAATTTTAGCTGGAGAAATTGAGCCTAATAAAGGTGAAGTAATTTTAGAACCACATAAACGTTTATCGGTCTTGAAGCAAGATCATTTTGCTTATGATGAAAATGGTGTTGTAGAAACTGTTATCATGGGTAATAAACGTCTTTATGAAATTATGCAAGAAAAAGAAGTATTATATTCTAAACCTGATTTCAATGATGAAGACGGAATCAAGTTAGCTGAACTTGAAGGTGAATTCGCAGAAATGGATGGATGGAATGCCGAAGTAGATGCAGAAATCATGCTTAATGGTTTAGGGATTGGTGAAGAGTTACATAATTTAAAAATGAAAGAATTAGATGGAAACCAAAAAGTAAAAGTTTTGCTTGCTCAGGCATTATTTGGGAATCCTGATGTTTTATTATTAGATGAACCAACTAACCACCTTGATCTAGACAGTATTCGCTGGTTAGAAAACTTCTTATTGAATTTTAAAAATACTGTTATTGTTGTCAGCCATGACCGTTATTTCTTAAACAAAGTTTGTACACATATTGCTGATATTGATTACTCGCGAATTCAATTATATGTTGGTAATTACGATTTTTGGTATGAATATAGCCAATTACAATTACAACAAGCTAAAGAAGTAAATAAAAAGGCAGAGGCTAAGAAAAAAGAATTGGAAGAATTCATTGCGCGGTTCAGTGCTAATGCTTCTAAAGCTAAGCAGGCAACTTCAAGAAAAAAATTATTAGATAACTTAGAAATGGTTGATATTAAGCCTTCTCTTCGTCGTTATCCGTTTATCGCTTTTAAACCAGGTCGAGAAGTTGGAAATATTGTTTTAAAAGTAGAAGGATTATCAAAAACAGTTGATGGTATTAAATTATTAAATAATGTTAGTTTCTCAATTAATCCTAAAGAAAAAGTAGCTTTCGTCGGCGATGTTAAAGCAACAGAGACATTCTTTAAAATCATTATGGGTGAAATTGAACCGGATGAAGGAACTTTCCAATGGGGAGTAACGACGTCACAATCATATTTTCCTAAAGATAATTCCGAGTTTTTTAATAACTGTGATTTAACTTTAGTAGACTGGTTGCGTCAATTCTCGGTTAAAGATGAATATGAGCAAGATCTTCGGGGCTGGCTAGGAAGAATGTTGTTTTCTGGTGAAGAAGCGCTAAAAAAAGCTTCGGTATTATCAGGAGGCGAAAAGGTTCGTTGTATGCTGGCTAAGATGATGATGGCCGAAGCTAATGTTTTAGTTTTAGATGAACCAACTAATCACCTTGATTTGGAATCAATTCAAGCCCTAAACCAAGGACTTATTAATTTTAAGGAGAATATTTTATTTACCAGCCATGACCATCAGTTTGTTCAAACAATTGCTGATCGAATTATTGAATTTAATGAAAATGGTATTTTAGATCGTTTATCAACATATGATGAATATTTAGAATATAAAGAAAATAACAAGTAGATACTAGGTATCTACTTTTCTTTTGTGTATAATATAGACAATAGGGATTTCAGGAGGAAAATTATGAATAATACAATTAAGCAGTTATTTGAGCGTAAATCGGTTCGTGTATATCAAGATAAACCAATTGAGGCTAAAGAAAAACAATTAATTTTTAATGCAGCCATTCAGGCTCCGACTGCAGGGAATATGACATTATATTCGATTATTGATATACAAGATCAGGCTATTAAAGAAAAATTAGCGAAGACGTGTGATAATCAGCCGTTTATTGCAAAAGCACCCCTAGTTTTAATCTTTGTTGCTGATTATCAAAAATGGTATGATGCATTTAAATATTATCATGGTGAAGAACAGATGCGTTCGCCATCATATGGTGATTTTTTATTAGCATTTAGTGATACTTTGATTGCAGCTCAAAATGCCGTTGTTGCAGCTGAAAGTTTAGGAATAGGAAGTTGTTTTATCGGTGATATCATTGAGCAGTATGAAGTACATCGTGAATTATTAAATTTACCTCAATATACAGCTCCAGTGGGGATGCTTGTAATGGGTTATCCGACAGAACAGCAGCAACATCGAACTAAACCTGCTCGTTTTGATTCTAAATATGTTGTTAGTGTTGATCGTTATGAAAAATTTGATGATGAAAAGTTAGTAAAAATGTTTGATGATCGAGCAGTTTTAGCTAATCGCAGCAGTGGGGGACGAAGTTTTGTCGATGATATTTATAATCGCAAATGGACTGATCCATTTATTGAAGAAATGTCTCGTTCATCTAAATTATGGATTGAACAATGGGGAAAAGAGGATGAAGAAAGCTAAGATGATTCTTAGCTTTTTATCGTTTATCAGCTCTTATAAAGATGATAAATAATTATTGAAAGATAGTTGACATTTGCTAATATTTGCATATAATATATAGCGTGCTATTTATTTTGGAGGTGGTAAAATGCCAAATAAAAAAATTGGATTTTTAATCAAACAAGTTTTTTATTTACATGAACAGCATTTAAATAAACAATTTAGTAAATTTGGATTAACTGCTTCACAGACATTTACATTAATTTATTTGTTTAAATCTCACGACAAAGGAATTAGTGTGAATCAAAAAGATATTGAAAAAGAATTAGATATTTCTAATCCTACAGTTACTGGAATTTTGAATCGTTTAGAAGTAAAGGGATTAATTACCCGGGTACCGTGTCGTCATGATGCTCGTGCTAAAAATATTGAAGTAACTGAAAAGGCCTTAGAACTGGATAAACAGCTACGGATTGTTTTCCAACAGTCTGATGAAAAATTAGTTGAATCATTATCAAAAGAAGAAATAGACAATTTACAAAGTTATTTGATTAAGATATTAAGAAGTAATTCTTAATATTTATTTTACTGTTATTCATAGCACGCTATTTAATTTTTAGGGAGGTATATAAATGTTAAAAACACTTTTAGCCCAAATAAAAGAGTATAAAAAAGATACGATCTTAACACCTGTACTTGTTGTGGTTGAAGTTATTTTGGAAGTTGTAATTCCACTTTTAATGGCGATGATCATTGATAAGGGAATAGAAGTTAGAGATATGAATATGGTTGTTAAATTAGGAATCATTACATTGCTCGCTTCCTTTATTTCTTTAGCGGCAGGAGGTTTGGCTGGTAAATATGCCGCTAAGGCCTCAACAGGTTTTGCTAAAAATCTAAGAAAGGCAATGTATTACAATATTCAAGATTTTTCTTTTGCTAATATTGATAAATATTCAACTGCTGGATTGGTTACAAGAATGATGACGGATGTTACTAATGTCCAAAATGCTTTTCAAATGTTAATAAGAGCTTGTATCCGTGCCCCATTGATGATGGTTAGTGCCATGATCATGGCTTTTACGATCAATGCTCAGATTGCTATGGTTTTTTTAGTGGCAATTATCTTTTTAGGAGTTCTTTTAGTTTTCTTTATGACTAGAGCTCATCCGTATTTTAAAAGAGTATTCAACACATATGATGATTTAAACGCTTCAGTTCAAGAAAATGTTAATGGAATTCGGGTTGTTAAAGCTTATGTTCGTGAAGAACATGAAGACGAGAAATTTAAAAAGACATCAACTTTGATTTATAAACTATTTGTAAAGGCAGAAAACTATTTAGTTTTTAATATGCCGCTAATGCAGTTAACTGTATATGGATGTATTATTGGAATTTCTTGGTTTGGAGCACACTTAATTGTCGGGGGAAATCTTACTACTGGAGAATTAACTAGTTTATTTACCTATGTAATGATGATTTTAATGAGTTTAATGATGTTTTCAATGGTATTTGTCATGGTAGTTATGTCAATTGCTTCAGCCCAACGTATTAGTGAAGTAATCAATGAAAAATCAACGCTGCATAATCCTGCTGAGCCTGATTATGAAATTAAAGATGGTTCAATTGATTTTAATAATGTTAATTTCTCATATTTTGATGATCAAGAAGAAATTAATTTACGTGATATCAATGTTCATATTAAATCTGGACAAACAATCGGGATTATTGGTGGAACCGGTAGTGCTAAATCAACTTTTGTTCAGCTTATTCCACGGTTATATGATGTAACTAAAGGAGAAGTTTTAGTTGGCGGTAAAGATGTTAGAAAATACGATTTGGAAACATTGCGAAATGAAGTTGCAATGGTATTACAAAAAAATGTTTTGTTTTCTGGAACAATTAAAGAAAACTTACGCTGGGGTAATAAAGAAGCTAGTGATGAAGAAATTGTGGAGGCTTGTAAATTAGCTCAGGCAGATGAGTTTATTCAACGTTTCCCAGATAAATATGATACCTATATAGAACAAGGCGGAACTAATGTTTCTGGAGGGCAAAAGCAAAGATTGTGTATTGCTCGTGCATTGCTAAAGAAACCCAAAATTTTAATTTTAGATGATTCAACTAGTGCAGTTGATACTAAAACAGATGCATTGATTCGTAGTGCGTTTAAAAAAGTTATCCCTGGAACAACAAAATTAATTATTGCTCAAAGAATTAGTTCAGTTGAAGATGCTGATTTAATCATTGTTTTAGATGATGGTCAGATCAGTGCTATGGGTACTAATGATGAACTATTGGAGTCTAGTGCAATTTATAAAGAGATTTATGAAACACAAAAGAAGGGAGGAACTTTAAGTGAGTAATAGTCGGGGAAAAACAATGAAAAGATTGTTTAAATTTGTTGTTAAAAAACATAAAAAAACCTGCTTTGCAATATTGTTATTAATCATTGTTAGTAGTATTGCTAGTGTTATGGGAACAATCTTTATCAAAAGCTTAATCGATGATTATATTACACCATATATTAATATGGCAAATCCTGATTTTGGACCGTTGACGAATGCGATTTTGAAAATGATTGCAATTTATGCAGTAGGAGTAATTGCTACTTTTAGTTATAATAAGCTCTTAATTAAAGTGACTCAGGGATCGTTAAAAGAAATTCGTGATACGATGTTTGAACATATGGAAAAATTACCGATTCGTTATTTTGATACTCATAACCATGGGGATATCATGTCAATCTATACTAATGATACTGATACTTTAAGACAGATGATTTCGCAAAGTGTACCTCAGGTTATTGTTTCAGCAACAACGATCGTTTGTGTTCTTGTTTCAATGATTGTAATGTCTATTCCAATGACGATAATTAGTGTTTTGATGGTTTGTGTAATGTTATTAGTTTCTAAACATGTAACTAATCGTAGTGGGCGGTATTTCTTTGCTCAACAAACTAATTTAGGTAAAGTTAATGGTTTTATTGAAGAAATGATGGAAGGACAAAAAGTTGTTAAAGTCTTCACTCATGAAGAAGAAGCTAAATTTGATTTTGATAAAGTCAATGAAGAATTATTTGAAAGTGCATATCAAGCAAATAAATATGCTAATATTTTAATGCCGTTAATTGGAAACTTAGGATACGTAAGTTATGTGTTAGTTGCGGTTGTAGGTGGTGTTCTTGCGATTAATGGCTATATGGATTTAACGGTAGGGACATTAGCTGCCTTTCTACAATTAAACCGCTCTTTTAATCAGCCAATTGGACAAATTTCTCAACAAATAAATATGGTGTTGATGGCATTGGCAGGTGCAGAAAGAATCTTTGCATTAATGGATGAAGAGGTTGAAGATGATCTTGGTCATGTTTCTTTAGTTAATGCTAAAGAAAATGCTGATGGTACATTATCTCCAGTTAAAGAACGTACTGGACTTTGGGCTTGGGAGCATAAGCGACCAGACGGTTCAATCGAATATGTCCGTTTAGCTGGTGATGTTCGTTTTCATGATGTTACATTTGGATATAATGAAAATAAAACAATTTTGTATGATATGAATTTATTTGCTAAACCTGGTGAAAAGCTTGCTTTTGTTGGAGCTACAGGAGCTGGTAAAACAACTATTACGAATTTGATCAACCGTTTTTATGATATTCAAAAAGGTTCAATAACTTATGATGGAATTGATATTAAATTAATTAAAAAGGCAGATTTGAGAAGATCGTTAGGAATCGTTTTGCAAGATACACATTTATTTACTGGTACAGTAATGGATAATATTCGTTATGGTAAACTTGATGCTACTGATGAGGAGTGTATAGAAGCTGCAAAACTAGCCAATGCTCATGAATTTATTATGCATTTAGAACATGGGTATCAAACTATTTTGAGTGGCGATGGTTCAAGTTTATCACAAGGACAATGTCAGCTGCTAGCTATTGCTCGGGCTGCGGTTGCTAATCCACCGGTATTGATCTTAGATGAAGCAACATCAAGTATTGATACGAGAACAGAAAGTATTGTTCAAAGTGGAATGGATAAACTGATGGAAGGACGAACGGTTTTTGTTATTGCTCATCGTTTATCAACAATTAAAAATTCTGATGCCATCATGGTACTTGATCAAGGAAGGATCATTGAACGTGGTGACCATGATAAATTGATTAAAGAAAAAGGAACTTATTATCAGTTATACACTGGTGGCTTAGAATTAGATTAAAAAAGCAGCTCGATTTGAGCTGCTTTTTTATGCATGTTTGACCCGATCTTTTTCTTCAGCAGCTTTAGCATCATTGAACCGATCTAAAGTACCTACTAAATATCCAGTGATTCGACGGATTCTTTCAAAACCCAAAGGATAAAAAGTATAATCTAAATCAACCTCATCACCGTCAATTTTAATTGATAATGATTTAAGTGTTTCATCAGGAAACTTTTTTTCTAAGTATTTGATATAAGCAATTATTTCTTCTTCGTCCATTTCACCGTTTTTAACTTCAACTGCAACGTTATTAATGTCTTCCATGGTTATCACCTCAATATCATTATAACGGTTTCTATTTTTACTAGCATTAAATATGCACTATTACCACCAATAACAAATTATCATGAAAATAAGAGTTGAAAGAATAATAGTTAATACGCGATTAACTCGTTTAAACATGTATCTCATACTATCACCATTATAATATATGTTTGATTTATTAATATTTAACATGAAATAATATGACAAATGTTAATTCCTTATTGAGAAGATAACTGTTATAATGACGCTGGTGATAAAATGAAAAAGAAAAAATTAATTTTATTTGACATGGATGGAACATTAATTGACTGGCGCCAGGGAATCGATAAGCCAACTAAACAAATGTTTGAAGCTTTTCAAAAATTACGCGAACATGGTTTTTTAGTAATGATTGCTTCAGGACGATTGTTACCTTTGATCACAGTACCTCTTCGAGGATTTGAATTTGATGGATATCTTTTAAGTGATGGAGCGCATGTTATTTTAAATGGTGAAGAGATTATTAAAGAGCCTTTAGATCATGGTGATGTTGAACGAACTATTTCATTAGCACGATCATTAACTTTAGAGTATGGTTTATTGTTTAAAGATGGGGCTTATTTACAAAAAGATGGGGTAATTGCACCATTTCTAAAAAAAGCTAACTTTGATATGAACAAAATTAATTATGAAAAATATGATGATCAGGTATTTAAATTATATATTCATTGTCAAAAGAAAAAACAAAATGAGATTATTGAACAATTTGGCTGTTTTAATTTAGCTTTTGAGGATGATTATGATCTGATTGAAATTAGAAATAAGTACCATTCTAAAGCAAGTGGGCTAAAGGCAATTTTAACACGCTTAGAAATTGAAACAGAAAACACATATTTTTTTGGTGATGGATTTAATGATGTGGAAATTTTTAATATGGTGGGGCATCCTTATGTGATGGAAAATGCGGCTCCTGAACTATATCAATATGGGACAATTTGTCAGCCGGTTGAAGCTGATGGAGCGTATTTGAAAGTAATGGAAATATTGGCTGAAGAGAACCTTTAAAATGTGCAAAGGTTCTTTTTTAAATAAATATAATCTTGGAATTGAAAAATATTAGTCAATTTGATAAAATCTTGTAAATACATGAAAAGGAGGGGAATTATGCAGCTGCATTTTACAAAAATGGAAGGCATTGGTAACGATTATATTTACTTTGATGGAATAAATCAGGAGATTCCCATGGATAAAGAATTTATCATGAAAATAAGTGATCGTCATTTCGGTATTGGAAGTGATGGAATGATCGTGATTTTACCATCGGATCAGTATGATTTTAAAATGCGAATGTTTAATCTAGATGGAAGTGAAGCAATGATGTGTGGAAATGGAATCCGCTGTTTTGCTAAATTTATCTATGATCATAAATTGAGTGATAAACATGTATTGAAAATTGAAACTAAATCAGGATTACGAACAGTAGAATTATTATTTGATGGCGATGAGTGTATTGGAGCAAAGGTTAATATGGGCAAACCCGTCCTAACTTGTCAAGATATTCCTTGTACATATGCTAAAGAGAAAATGATTGATGAACCGGTAGAAATTGGTGGGCGAGAATACCGTTTAACTACTATTTCAATGGGGAATCCTCATACTGTGACTTTTGTTTCTGATTTAGATACTTTGGATTTAAAAACAATAGGTCCTAAATTTGAGCACCATCAATTGTTTCCTGCGTCTGTTAATACTGAATTTGTTCAAATCATTAACAAAAGTTATGTTAAGATGCGTGTTTGGGAACGCGGTTCGGGTGAAACTATGGCTTGTGGTACTGGTGCTTGTGCAGTTATGTATGCATGCTATTTAAATCATTATACGGATAGTAAGGTAACAGTGGAATTATTAGGTGGTTGTTTGGAAATTGAATATGTAGATGAAACGATCATGATGTCTGGACCTGCAACAAATGTTTTTAATGGAACAATAGAGATATAGAAAAGGAGATAGATATGTTAAATAGTGCAGAAGAGATAATTAAATATATTGGTGATGCTAAAAAACAAACACCGGTAAAAGTTTATTTAAAAGGGAAAAACTTACCAGAAGCAACTGAATTTAAAATGTTTGGTGGAGAAGATAGTAAAGTATGTATTGGTGATTTAGAGGCTATTAAAGCTTATATGGAGGTAAATAAAGAGGTTATTGTTGATTCTTATTTAGAACAAGATCGTCGTAATAGTGCAATTCCAATGTTAGATATGACTAATATTAATGCTCGTATTGAACCTGGATGTTTTATTCGCGAACATGTAACGATTGGCGATAATGCTGTAATTATGATGGGTGCAGTTATAAATATTGGAGTCAAGATTGGTGAAGGAACTATGATCGATATGGGAGCTGTTTTAGGTGGTCGTGTAGAAGTTGGGAAACGTTGTCATGTTGGTGCTGGAGCAGTTTTAGCTGGAGTTATTGAACCACCTAGTGCTTCACCAGTAATATTAGAAGATGATGTATTGATTGGAGCTAATGCTGTAGTTATTGAAGGAGTACACATTGGTAAAGGTGCAGTTGTTGGTGCTGGTTCGATTGTTACAAGTGATGTTCCGGCAGGGGCTGTGGTAGTTGGAAATCCAGCTCGAATTATTAAAGAACAAAAAGATGAAACAACTGAAGGTAAAACTCAGTTAATGGATGATTTAAGAAAAATTTAGGAGATCAGTTATGGACGCTTTAAATGAAATTAAAAGATGGCGTCAGGAATTACATCAAATCCCTGAGCTAGGTTTACAAGAATTTAAGACTTCAAAATATCTTAAAGATGAATTAACTAAGATGGGATATGAACCAATTTCAATCTTGGATACAGGGGTTCTTGTTTATCTTGATAATCATCAAGATAAAACCTTGGCTTTTCGTAGTGATATGGATGCATTGAAAATATCCGAACAAACTAATTGTAGTTTTACATCATGTCATAATGGTTATATGCACGCATGTGGTCATGATGGTCATATGGCTGCTTTACTTGGATTAGCTAAAAAACTAAAAGAGCAGCCTTTAAAGTGGAAGCATAATATCTTATTGATATTTCAGCCGGCAGAAGAATCACCAGGTGGTGCAAAGTTAATTGTTGAAGCTGGGATTTTAAAGCAGTATAATGTAAGAGCAATATTTGGTTTACATTTAATGCCGACAATCGAAGCAGGAAAGATTGCTTGTCGACCGGGACCATTGATGGCTCAAAATGGTGAACTTGATGTGACAATAACTGGCAAAAGTGCTCATGCAGGGTTATATCATTTAGGAATTGATTCAATCATGATTGCTAGTCAAATAATTTGTCAATATCAAAGTATTATTTCTCGAGTAATAGCACCTGTTGAAAGCTGCGTAATTAATATTGGAGAAATTCAGGGGGGAACTGTGCGAAATATCGTTGCTGATCAAACAACTTTTAAAGGAACAGTTAGAACTTACAGCGAGACAGTTTTTAAAAAAATTACAGATACGATGGAGGCAATTAATCATGGGATGGAGCAAACCTATGGCTGTACCATTGAATTTAGTTGCCCGCCGATGTATCCACCGGTTTTAAATGATTATGATCTATATCGGCAATTTGTTAGATTAACTGATGAGAATTATGAGGAATTAAAAGAGCCGTTAATGTTAGCTGAAGATTTTTCTTTCTATCAAAAAGAGGTACCAGGAATATTCTTTTATGTAGGAACTAAAACACCAAAATATTTTAGCGGTTTACACACAGAAACATTTAATTTTGATGAAGAAGTCTTGATGCAGGCAGTAGAATTATATTATCGTCTAGCAGATAAGATTAAATTGGGGGACTAAAAATGGATTATTTTGATAGAGCTAATAATGCTTTTATGAAAGCTTATGGTAGATTTGATGTTACTTTTGATCACGGTAATGGAGTTTATTTATATGATACAAACGGTAAAAAGTATTTGGATTTTTATTCTGGAATAGGTGTTAATTCATTTGGCTATGATTATCAGCTGTATACAGATGCAATGTGTCAACAGATGCACCGTTTAATGCACATATCAAATTATTTTAATAGTGTTGAAACAATTGAGGCTGCTGAAGCGGTAATTAAAGCAACACAACTTGATCAAGTATTTTTTACTAATAGTGGGACAGAAGCGACCGAAGGGGCGTTGAAGTTAGCGCGTAAATATTATTATGAAAAACATGGAAAGGCTGATAGTGAAATTATTAGTTTGAATCATTCTTTTCATGGACGTTCTACAGGAGCGGTTACATTAACAGGAACTCCTGCATATCAAACTGCATTTGGACCATTAATTACGGGTGTAAAATATGGCGATATTAATGATTTGGATTCAGTGGCTAAGTTAATCACCCCAAGAACAGCTGCGATTATTTTAGAACCTGTTCAAGGGGAAGGGGGGATCCATGTTTGCACCCAAGAATTTATGAAGGGAATTCGACAATTATGTGATAAGCATGAGATTGTAATGATTCTTGATGAAGTTCAATGTGGGATGGGACGAACAGGAACGATCATGACATATTTCCAATATGGAATCATGCCTGATATTGTTTGTCTAGCTAAAGGAATTGGGGCTGGTTTCCCAATGGGAGCGTTTGTAGCAAATAAAAAAATCGGAGATGCTTTAAAACCTGGTGATCATGGATCTACTTATGGTGGTAACCCTATGGCTGGAAAAGCTTGTAAGACAGTCTTTAAGATTTTAGAAGAAACGCAAATGCTTGATCATGTTCAAGATGTCAGTGAATATTTGATTACTAAATTAGATGAACTAGTTGAAAAATATGATTTTATTAAGGAACGTCGCGGTTTAGGACTAATGCTTGGCTTAGAATTTGATCATCCAGTCAAACCATATATTCAAAAAGCTCTCGATAAAGGTCTAGTGTTGATTACTGCGGGAACAAATGTAATTAGAATGTTGCCGCCATTCGTCATTGAAGAAAAAGATGTTGATGAGATGATTAGTATATTTACTGAAGTTATTGATGAAATTAATAGTTAATCTTTACTTTTAAAAGATAGAAAAAAGGAATTGTTTAAGATAACATTGCAATAGTAATGTTATCTTTTGTTTTACATCATCATAATTTAGCACTATACTATAGGGAAGGTGATATGATGAAAAAAGGAATGTTGTTGAAGCTTTTTGTAACAAATCTTTATTTAAGTGCTTTTACATTTGGCGGTGGCTATGTAATTGTGACATTGATGAAGAAAAAATATGTTGATGAGTTCAACTGGATCGATGAAAAAGAAATGCTTGACTTGATTGCCATTGCCCAATCTGCCCCAGGGGCAATTGCGGTAAATGGTGCAATTGTAGTTGGTTTTAAATTAGCGGGAATCAAAGGTGCGATAGTTTCTATTTTAGCGACGATTTTGCCACCGTTTGTAATTTTATCATTAGTGTCAGTGTTTTATGAAATTTTTAAAAGCAATGAGATAATTGCCTTAATGCTTTCTGGAATGCAGGCTGGAGTTGGGGCAGTAATTGCTTCAGTTGCTTATGATATGGCAGTAGGGGTTGTTAAAGAAAAAGAAATCTTACCAATTATAATTATGGTATGTGCTTTTATTGCAACATATCTTTTTAATGTAAATGTTATTTACGTAATCTTAAGTTGTGGATTTATTGGAATTATACAAAATATGGTAAGCAGATGGAGGGAAAGACAATGAAACTTTTAACTTTGTTTTTCAGTTTTCTTCAAATTGGTGCATTTAGTTTTGGAGGAGGATATGCTGCTTTACCGCTGATTCAGCATCAAGTAGTTGATTTATATCATTGGTTGACGATGAATGAGTTAACAGATTTAATAACGATATCCCAGATGACACCTGGACCGATTGCAATTAATGCGGCAACATTTGTTGGATTAAAGATAGATAGTTTTTATGGGGCTATAGTAGCGACATTGGGATGCATTTTACCTTCATGTATTATTGTATCGCTGATTGCTTATATTTATTTAAAATATCAGCAAATGTCAATTATTCAAAATATTTTAAAATATATTCGTCCGGCTGTAGTGTCGCTGATTGCAGTTTCAGGACTATTGATTATTGTTAGCTGTTTTTTTGGAGATACAGTAAACTTTGCAAATTTGAAATTTGGTTCTGTAGCCATATTTATAGTTGCTCTGGTTTTATTAAGGAAACAGAAAATGAACCCGATTACAGTGATGGTAATAGCTGGAATCATACAGATTGGTTTATATTATATAGGAATTAGTTAAGGTAGAGAGAGTTTTTCTTTTTGCCTTTTTCTTTTCAATCCCAGATATTTCGGTGTATAATTAAAATTAAGGAGGATAATGGTAATGTACAAGCGAATACTAGTGGTAGTCACTGTATTATCATGTCTTCTTACTGGATGTTCAAGTGATAATAACAGTAATCAAGAATACCCAAGTGATTATCCAACATCAAAAAGTTATACAGTTGATGAGATTCTTTATCCTGAAGCATCAGGGGCACTGGTTTTAGATAGTGATGTAGCGAAGGTTGATTATTCTAATACTAATCAAGGATATGTAATGGCCTTTTTAAAACCAGGTGTTAGTAAACGAATAAAAATTCAAATTAGTAAAGATGAACAAAAACTAAATTATGATTTAACGGATGAACAAGGAGTGAGTTATCCACTCCAGTTGGGAAATGGAAAATATTTGATTAAAATTTTAGAAAATATTGAGGGTACCCAATATGCAATAAAAAAAAGTGTGGAAGTTGATGTTATTTTAGATAACGAACTGCTCCCCTTTTTATATCCTAATATCTTGGTTAATTATAAACCGGGTGATGCGATTACGACGTTAGCTATTGATGAAGTGAAGGATGAAGATAATGATTTAAAACGAATAAAAAAAGTCTATGAATTTGTGGCTAATTACATAAACTATGACGATGATAAAGTAGCTTTAGCAAAACAGCAGTATTTGATTCCAAATTTAGATGAAATAATTAACAATAAAAAGGGCATATGTTTTGATTATGCTTCAATGATGACGGCAATGTTAAGAATCAATCATATTCCAGCCCGACTGATTTGTGGGGGGACTGATAAAGATGAATATCATTCTTGGTTAGAAGTTTATGTTAAAGGGCAGGGTTGGGTCAATCCGGATATTTTTATGGATAAAGATACATGGACGATTATGGATCCGACTTTCGCAAGCACTAAGTATGATTATGAGGGAAAATACGTTGAAACAGCACGTTATTAAGGAGAAAAACGATGAAATTGACGATGAGTGAAAAATATATGTTTTGTAACCAGATGGCAATGATCTTAGAATCGGGATTTAGTCTTAATCAAGGGGTTACGATGGTATATGAAGAAATGGATGATAAAAACATTAAAGGGGTTCTTCAAGAAGTTGCTAAATATTTAGATGAACAAGTAAGTTTTAGTGAAGCAATCGATCTAACTAAAGCTTTTGATGACTATATGGTTAATTTAGTCAAAGTGGGTGAAACGAGCGGTAATTTAGATGATGTTATGCAATCATTAAGTGAATATTATGCTCGAATTGATGATATAACAAATAAACTGAAACAGGCTTTAACTTATCCAATCATTTTAATTATTATGATGGTGGTGGTTGTAGGAATCATTGTATTTAAAGTATTACCAATTTTTAAAGATGTTTTAAATGGACTAGGCAGTGATTTATCATCGTATGCTAATAGTTTTATGGAATTTGGTCAAATTTTTTCATTGATATGTTTTGCGGTCTTGTTAGTGCTGGTGATAGTAATTATTGCTGGATATTTATATCAGCGCATTACCCATGTAAATGTCTTGTCAAGCGTAGTGCAGAAATCTTTTTTAACAAGGAAATTGTCAAGAGCATTAAATAAAGCTCAAATTACTTATGCTTTGTCATTGTTTATTTCTAGTGGTTATGATTTACAAGAGGCAATGAAGTTTGTACCAAAATTAGTTGATGATAAACAGCTTAGGGCTAATTTAGAAAAATGCAATGAAGATCTCATAAATGGTGATAGTTTCGTTGAAGTTATCAAAAAATATCAAATTTATCAAGGAATGCAGTTAAATATGATTCAGGTCGGTTTTAAAACTGGACAGGTTGATATAATCATGAAACAATTATCAAATAGTTTTCAAGAAGAAGTTAGTCGTGCGATAGACCAATTTTTAAATATCATAGAACCAACGATTGTAACTTTGTTATCTTTAGTAGTGGGAATAGTCTTGATGTCGGTAATGTTGCCATTAATTAGTATCATGTCCTCTTTATAGGAGGTTATTTATGAAAAATATGTTAAAGATAATCTTACTGATAGTTATAATCATGGTAAGCATTTATGCTTTCAATTCTACTTCAACATATTCATCAAATGAGGATCTAAAACGGGTTAGTGATACAATTAATCAACTTAGTTTAAAATGTTATAGTATTGAAGGCAAATATCCTAAAGATATTGAGTATTTGAAGGAAAATTATGGGTTGCTTTTAAATGATGAAGATTATCAGGTTATTTATTATTATGAAGGAGATAATTTACAACCACGAATCAAGGTATTTAAAAAGGAGAAGAACTATGAATAAACATCGTAATATACATGTATTATTTTCGCTGTCATTGTTCTTGCTTTTTGTAATTGGGTCTTTCTTTATTGTTACTTATGAAATAAAAGGATATCAAGTTATTAATGATACGTGTCAACAAGAAGATGATTTAATTGTGCCTTTGGCTTATTTAAACACGAAGTTAAAAGCAAATGATAGTGACGATTCGACTAAAATTGTTGAAATAGATAATACGCAATGTTTAGAAATTAAAACTGCTAAGACGGTTACTTATATTTATTGTCAAGATGGTTATCTCAAGGAATTATATACAAGTAATGACTATCATGCGGGGTTACAAGAGGGTAGTAAGTTATTTGCATTAGATGATTTTAAAATAGAACAAAAAGACCGTTTATTTAAATTTACAGTTACACGTGATCAAGTTAGCAAAAGTATTTCAATTTATTTACATGGATAGGAGGAAAGTATGAAATCAAAAGTACAGTCATTTTCGTTTTTAATGGAATTAATCATAGTTATCCTCTTTTTTGCTGCTTCAACAACAGTATGTGCCTCATTTATAGTGCAAGCTAAAAATAAACAAGTACAAGGGACTAATTTGCAAAATGCATTAATTGAGGCGCAAAGTATGATTGAAACAATGCAAGCTTATCCGCAGGCTGATTTAGAACAATTATTGGAAGTAGAAAAAATCGATGAGAATCATTATCAAAAAGATAATATTTTTATTGAAATAGATAGAGATATGATTACTCAAGGAAAAATAATGATAAAGAATAAAAACGAAGTTATCAGTGAATTGCCTTTTGTATTAGGAGGTAATCACGATGAATAAGAAACATACTTCAATGCGTTTGGGAATTGGGGCGCCATCAATTTTTATGATTTTTGTGATTTTAGTTATGTGTGTACTGGCAATATTATCATATTTGCGAGCTAATTCTTATTATGAGTCAAGCGTTCGCCAAGCTAATATTACTAGTCAATATTACGAAAGTGAGTCACGGCTGTTAACCAAATATTATCAATTAGATAGTCAAAATTTAGAATATAGTTTAGAAAATCTTCAAATCGAGTATCAAAAAGAAGATGATTTATATATGCTTGAAGATAAAATAAATGATTCTCAAGTTTTACAGCTGTCATTTGTGCAAGAAAATGATAGTCTCAAAATAATTAGTTTAAAAACAATTAATCTGGAGGAATAAAATGGAAATAAAAAAATTATTAGAAGAAGTAGTAACTAAAGGGGCTTCTGATATCTTTATTGTTGCAGGTTCGCCTTGTGCTATTAAGATAGATGGGAGAATTTCAAAATATAGCGATGAACGTTTGACACCACATGATACTGAGCGGATGATTCGTGATATTTATGAAATTGCTAATAACGCTGGAATTGAAGAATTTATGAGAAGTGGCGATGATGATTTTTCTTTTTCTATTCCTAATGTAGGGCGGTTTCGGGTCAATGCTTATCGTCAAAGAAACTCTTGTGCCGCAGTATTACGTGTTGTTAGTTTTCAACTTCCTGATCCTGAAGTAATGCATATTCCAAAAGTAATTACTGACCTAGCTAATCAAAAGAAAGGAATGGTCTTAGTAACCGGCCCGGCAGGAAGCGGTAAATCTACGACATTAGCCTGTATTATTGATCAGATCAATCGTAATCGAAATACACACATTATTACAATTGAAGATCCTATTGAATATTTGCATAGTCATGACAAAAGTATCGTTTCACAACGAGAAGTTTATCACGATACCCATGACTATGTTTCTGCGTTAAGAGCAGCTTTACGGGAGGCGCCAGAAGTTATTTTAGTTGGTGAAATGCGTGACTTAGAAACTATTGATATTGCAGTTACGGCAGCTGAGACGGGGCATTTGGTTTTTTCAAGTTTGCATACAGTTGGTGCTGCTAATACGATTGATCGAATGATTGATGTGTTTCCTCCTTCACAGCAGCAGCAAATTCGAGTTCAGCTGGCAATGGTACTTAATGCAGTCATCTCCCAACAATTAGTACCAGGTATTGATGGTAAAATGATACCCGTATTTGAAATCATGATTTGTAATCAAGCAATTAGAACATTGATTCGTGATGGTAAAACGCACCAAATTGATAATGCTATATCTACTAATCGCCAAATTGGTATGGTTACTATGGATGATGCGATCGTTGATTTATATAAACAAAATAAGATTACAAAAGAGACAGCAGTCATGTATGCATCAAATCCGAATTTGATTGAAAGAAAATTTTAATTATATATTATTTTGGTTACAAAACGGTTATATTTTATTTAAAGTCTTGAAAAAAGACGATTTATTTTTTTGAATAAGAAAATATCATAATTGGAATATAGTATAATTATGATGTTGAAACATGTAAACAAGGGAGTGATTTTTATGGATAAAAAATTAGTATTAAAAATCAAGACCTTAGGTAGACTGCATATCACTGATGGGGAAAATGAATTTCCTCAAGAAAAGAAACGAAGTGCCCAAGTTGAGTTGTTGATTGTATATTTAATTCTTAATCGAAATGCTAATATAACTAATCCACAACTGATTGATTTTCTTTGGCCAGATGGAAATGCTGATAAACCGGAAGGAGCATTAAGAAATCTGATTTATCGAGCTCGAAAGGAAATGAAACAGTTTTTTAAAGAAGTTGATTGTATTAAATCTAAGGGACGAAGTTATTATTGGAATCCTGAAGTTGAATGTCGAGTTGATTATGAGGAGATGTTGAAACTTTGTCGTCGTGTTGAACAGGAAGATAATCCTTACCGCAAGCATGAACGCTGTTTAGAAATGATCAACAAATATCATGGAGAGGTTTTACCAGAGTTTAATTATAATGACTGGATCTTAGAAATAAATAATTTGTTAGAACGTAATTGTTTAGAGGCAATTTTAAAAACTTTAACGATTTTAGCTAACAATAACTTATATGAACAGGTTTTACAAATTTGTAATCACCAAAACAGTCAAAAAATAATGGATACACGATTATATGAAATGAAACTTTATGCTTATTATAAGACAGGTAAAACAGATCTTGCATTATCATTTTATCGTCAAATCGTAGATTATTACTATAGTAAATATGGAATTGAAGTGTCACAGCGACTGAAAGAAATTTATGAAATGATTCTAGATACTTCTCCTGCGACACAAATTGATGTTGAAGAATTGGAAAAGAGTCTAACAGTTGATGATAACAATGATAATACATTTTATTGTGATTTTGACGTTTTTAAAAATATTTATCAAATCAATGTTCGTTCAGCAAGACGTTCGATGAAAGCACGAATTTTAACTTTACTTACGATCGTTGATACAAGTGGTTGTTTAGACGAAAAGGCGATTCGCCAAGAAGCAGATATTTTAAGAGAAGTGATTTCAAATAGTTTGAGAAAAAATGATGTTTATTCAAAGTTTAATATGACACAATATTCATTGATTCTTGCCTCACCGGATTTAGATGGCGCAAAAATAGCGGTTGATCGCATTACTAATCGTTATAATGAAAAGAAGAAACACGATGAGATTATTTTAACAAATGATTTGAAGAAAATCAGATAAATAAAAGGGGGAGAATTAGAGAATGGGTAATTTAATGAAAAAACTCAAGAAAACCAAAATGGTTAAACAGTTTGGAATTTTATCGTTAGTATTGGCTATGTTAATTGGGGTGATGTCAAATGGAACCATAATTAATGCGGTTGATGGTAATGCTGATGCGAACATTACATTTAACTCACGAATCGTAGAAAAAGTCAATGGACAGGATGTTGATGTTTCACAAGCTGATTCAGGAGATTCATTCTTTTTGGCAATTTATTATGCTGTTTCAGCAAGTACAGATGCTTCCAAGTATACTGAGTGTACGTTGAGTATCACGTTGCCAAACGATATTGAGTTCGATGAAACAACAGATATTAGTAATACTGGTTTTGATTCAATTGAACAAAGAACATCACTAGGGAAAAATATTCTATCAATTAAAAGTAAAGAATTGGCGGCTGGACAATCAGGTACGTTATATTTAAAAATGCATTTTAAGAATATGACAACTAAGAATGGCACAACTGCTAAGTTTGTTGATATGAAAATGACAGGTTCTATGGTTAATGAAAATGGAAGTTATACAATTAACCCAGTCTCTGTACCTGATGCTTCAGTTACCGCAAAAGCTAGTCAAGAATGGACTGTAGGGAAAAATGTTATTCAGCAAGCAGATGGTAATAATTACACGATTAAATCAATAGATGGGAAAGACTATTATAGTGTCGATTACAAAGTAACTGCCGCTCCAGGTAGTAATCTTACGGATTTAGGTAATAATTATGGTCGGCTTAACTGTACGACATTTGAATTAGTGGATACTTTACCGGTTGCTCCAGCAGGACGTGAAGATGGGGGAGCTGCTAATATCTCTATCAAAGTGGGAGATAAAGTACTAGAAGAAGGTGCTGATAAAGATTATGAATTAGTTTTAAATGAAAATGGTACTGTAAAAGCAATTAAAATTTATTATATAAGTACTTACGAAAGCAACCCGGATGATACTAATTATGTACCAGATGGTGCTGCAATGCTAACTACTTATACGATTAATGCGAATTATAGCAAAGATGCTTATCGTGTCTTACCAAATGAAAAAGATGATATTCCGTTTATTTTGGATAATAAGGTTGAGTTGAAATATCTTCCTTTGGGAGAAAATACGCCTAAGTATGTAAGTGCTAATGCTCCTGTAAATGTTGGCTGGGTAGATGAAAATGCGCCAACAACAAATTTGGATATTACCAAATATGTTACTGTTAATGGTGACAACAGTATTGTTGGTGATAATAAATTTATTTTTGATCAAGAAAAACAAGATTGTTATTATCAAAATACTGATTCACGTATAGCGTTTGGACTGTATACTGATGAAGCGTGTCAAAATGCTGCGACTGATATTGATGGTAACACAGTTGGCAATAGCAAAGTTATTGATAAGGATGGTAAAGTAAATTTTGCTAAAATTTCTGAAGGAACATATTATTTGAAAGAAACTGTTGGCAATTTACCATTTATTGGAGATGGTGTTGATAGTGCTAATGGTGAAACGATTTATAAAATTGAAGTTAAAAATGAAAATAATAAAGCTGTAGTTTATTTGGATGGTAAGAAAATTGAAAATGGAAAATTAGAAATAAATAATCTTACAACTGCTCAAGGATTTGGTTATGTTGCATTTAATAAAGTGGGAACAAGTGCAACGAATAGCCAGTATGGACCGCTTGCGGGAGTAAAATTTATTTTGACCAATAAAGTAACTGGAGATAAATATGAAACTGTTTCAAATGATAAAGGATTAGTCTTATTTGAAGGAATTATTGTAGGTGATTATACTGTTGAGGAAGATTTTTCAAGTGCAGAATATGATAAACCGGATGTTTATAAATGGGACGTTAAAGTTGAAGCAAATAAAGTAAACTATCCATCTTTAATGCTACAAGATCACAATACTGGGGTGCCATATGTTGTAAATAGTTCGAACAAAGGTAAATTAATTATTAATAAAGTTGATGCATTGACAGAAACAAAAAAATTAAATGGTGCTGAATTTACTGTTTATGGGCCTTTTGAATCTAAAGAAACCGCTAATATAGCTATTGAGTCTGAAGATTTCAGTAGTGTGGACAGTTTTACTTTAAATGGTAATGAGGAATCAAAAGCTTTAGTTAAAGGTTTTTATGTATATCAAGAAACTAAAGCACCCAATCATTATAAACTTGATGAAAATTATTATGTGACAGAATTAAAAACGCAAACATTAAATGAAGTTACAGTAAAAAATGAAGAATTAGGATATTTACAAATCTTGAAAAAAGGATCATTAAAAGATTATCCAACTATTACGGTTAATTTAGCTGGAGCTAAATTCCATGTTTATACAAATAAAAATGCTACAGATGATAGCCTTGTAAAAGATGATGCGGGTAATCCAATTGTAATTGAATCTAACAATTCGGTTTCAAGTAGTTCAAATTCTAATAAAGTTGAGTTAGCTGCTGGAACATATTATTTAAAAGAATTTGAAGCGCCTAGTGGCTATAATCAATTAACAGATGTAATTACAGTCGAAATTCAATCTGGAAAAACAGCTACTAAAGAGATCATGAATGAATCAACTACATTAGGATATTTAGAAGTGACTAAAATAGATTCTAAAACAAAGGAGCCACTTGCCAATGTAACATTTGATGTTTACCGTAAAGATAATGATACTAAAGTTGATACAATTAAAACAGATAGTGATGGTAAAGCTAAAACTAAGTTTTTAGAAGCTGGTGAATACTACTTAAAGGAAACTTCGAAGTTAACTGGCTATGCTGTTAATACGAAAAATATTGATTTTAAGATTGAAAATAATAAAGAAACTAGTAAAACTGTTTCTAACGATCCGTTAGTTGGATATATGATTAGAAAAGTGTCATCTTTAGATCATAATACTGGCTTATATAAAGCGGAATTTAAATTATTAGATGCTGATAAAAAGGTAATTGATGAAGGAATTGAATCTAATGGTCAAGGGTATGTAATCTTTACTGGATTAACACCTGGAGCAACATATTATTACGTTGAAACCAAAGCACCGGATGGATATACATTAAATACGACTGAATATTCATTTACCGCACCACAAGTTAATGATACAAATAATTCATTAGTTTATGAGAGCAAAGAGATTGTTGAAAATGTTCCTAAAGGTAAGTTTACAATTACAAAGACTTCATTTAATATTGATGAAACTATCGCTAAACCAGCGGGAAATATAACGTTTGAATATTTTCCTAAGTTAAGTACGAATATTGATGAGGACCGTAAAATTGCTGATACTAATAAGACGCTTTTAACAGTTACAACTAATAATGATGGTATCGCTACTTCAAAAATAATAGATGCTGGAGAATATTGGGTTGTTGAAAAAAATGTTAAATCAGAATTTGAAGTTGAAGGTGGTAATGCAAAGGTCGTAACTGTAAAGCCTGGCTCAAATACTGATGATAAATTAGTATCAAATGTTGATGTAGTCAACCGTTTGATCAAAGGTAAGGTGGCAGTTAAAAAGGTCAGCTCAGTTGACAGTGATACTGGAGTAGCAGCGACATTTAATGTTTATAAATGGAATGAAACAGGAAATTATACTGGTGATCCAGTGTATGTACTTACGACAAAAGCTGATGGTAATGTGGTTACTAGTGAATTCTTAGCACCGGGGAAATATGTATTAATTGAAAAAGCTGTGGTTGGAAACTATACAATTGATCCAACTCCACATGAATTTGAGATTGTTGAAGGTAAAACAAATAAAGTTTATGTTGAAAATCCAATTGAAAATGTGCCATACAGCAGCCTTGGTTTAGTTAAAACAGCTAAATGGTTAGATAAGGATAATAAAGATGTTAGTGAACCGCTAGCAGGAATAAAATTTAGTGTCTATAAAGCAAAAGAAGTATCATCAGATGAAGATGGCGCAATTAGTAAAGATGATAAATGGTATGTTAAAGATGGTAATGCTTTAGCAACGATTGAAAGTGATGTTGTAGAGAAGACGGTTTCAGGATTAGAGCCGGGATTCTATATTGTTGAAGAAAATTTAACTGCTGAGCAGCAAAATGATTATGAACAACAACCACCAAAAGTAGTTGAACTTGAGGCTGGTAAAACAACGCATGTTACATTTGAAAACACACCTAAAAAAGGAAAAATAAAATTAACTAAAACAAATGAAGATAAGACAGTTCTATTAGATGGAGCAGAGTTTAAAATTTATTACGTTGATAGCAATGGAAGCCAAACAATTACTGCTAACGATGGTAAAAAATATACTGTAAGTGATAGTGGGATTTCAACAAAGATTATTTCGGGAACAGCTGTTTTATATGATGCAAATGGTAAATCCTCAAAAGATCCTGGGGTTGGTTATTCAGTTTTCCTTGATCCAGGTAAAGAAGTAGTATTACAAGAAGTAAGAGCTCCAGACTATTATGGAATAATCCACGAATGGTGGTATGTTGGTGAAATCAAAGCACAACATATTAGCGAAATCGAAGTACAGAACTATTTATTGACTAATCCAATCGGTTATAAATACGATGAGGCAGAAAAATTACTTGCTGGTGCTACCATGGGATTGTTTAGTACTGAAACTGGTGCAGATAGATTGAATAAGTTAAGTCAAACTGAAATAGATGAGGTAATTGCTGATTCAGAAAAATGGGCAGAATATGATTTGGTAAGTACAGCTGTATCTACTGATAAGTACTTCAAGTTTGAAAATATTGATTCTACTCAAACTTATTATGTTACTGAATTAAAACAGCCAGCTGGCTATAATAAAAACACAGATATTCGTAAAGTGACTGTTGAAGTCAATGGTAAGGTGTATTTTTTAAAGGATGCTGATACTAATGAAACGGTTACATTTATAAATTATAAATATCGTCAGATCTGGGTTAGTAAAGTTTTAAAATTTGCAGGTGAACAATCAGCATTAACAGGAATTAATTTCAAAGTATATCCAGTTGTAGAATCGAATGAAAGCGTTGCTGATGCATTTAAAATAGGTGATAAGTGGTATATTAAAACGGGAGAAGAAGTAACTTATACAACTGGTACTATTTCTTCAGGGAAAACAGGCAGCTTTATGACAGCTCCTTCTCCAGCTGGATTATATGTAGTTGAAGAAGATATAACTTCATTACCAGAGCATGTCGTTGCACCAGATACTACTAAATATTTAGTTAATTTAGGTTTTGATACCGATAATACGGATCTCTATTCAGATCAAGCAGATGCTTCTAATGTGATTGTTAATACTAGTAATTATGGTAAATTAGCATTGAATAAGGTGTCTAGTACTAATTCAAATACTTATATAAAAGCGACATTCAATATTTATGCTAAAAATGACGAGGCTGGACATGATTATAGTAAAGATACACCAATTTCAACTATCACGACAAATGGTAATCAAAATGCTGTATTGACAGACTATTTGAAACCTGGAAATTATGTGCTGGTTGAAAGTTTGATTAGTACTGATGGGTATGTATTGAATCCAACACCACGTGAATTTACAATCGAAGCAGATAAAGTTACTGGTTTAGATGGTAGCGTTTATACTACGGTTTCAGATGCTGTCAAGAACCCATTGGTTGTAACAAATGTACCAAAGGGTAGTGTTGAATTAACAAAACAAGGAACCTATCTAGATGCTAATGGTCTAACTAATCCGGTTGCTTTAAGTGGAGTAAACTTTAATGTATATAAATCAGTTAAATTAGCTGACGGTACCCTAGATTTATCGTCTACTAATTTAGTTGGAACAGCAGTATCACAATCTAATGGTAAGCTTCAGTTCAAAGTTAATGGAACTGATGTTACTAGTAAAAAGTGGTTAGAAGCAGGTGATTATATCTTACAAGAAACTACTGTAGGTACTACAAATAAAAATAATGGTTTTGCGGATTATGCATATCTTGGTAAGTTTACCATTACACCTGGAGATATTACAAAAGAGATTGTCAAAGTTGACGAAAATGGTAATGAATCAGGTAAAGCCGATAATGTTATCAGTAATACTTCATCTTATGGCAAATTAGAAATTACGAAAGTTGATCATTATGATAAAACAAAGAAATTAGCTGATGTTGTTTTTGAAGTGTTTAATGAATCCGGAATCTTAGTCGATACAATTAAAACAAATAAAAATGGTGTTGCTAGAACAAAATTATTACCGGCTGGGGAATATACACTAAAAGAAAAATCTACTAATAACGATTATTTCTTAAATGATACTCTTTATGGTCCTTACACAGTAGAGGCTCTAAAAGTTACTGGTACTGATGGAAAAATTGAAATTACTAATATGATGAAACAATCACTTAAAGTAATTAAAAAAGATAGTCATACTGGAAAAGAAATTGATAAGTTAGACGGTACAACATTTAGTTTATATGATGCTCAAACGGATGGGAATTTAGTTGCTACTGCAACGTATCAAAAAGATAAAGGAATTGTTTTTGATAATTTACGCCCGAACACTACTTATTATTTACAAGAAGATATATCACCAAATGGTTATGTAATCAAAGATTCTAATCGAATTAAAGTTACAACCAAAACTAATGGAGAAGTAACAACTATTGAAGTTGAAAATGAACCTTTAGGAAGTATTAAAATCGAAAAGATATCAGAATGGTCTATTTATGGAGCAAATGATAGTAAGACTACACGTTTCCCATTAGCTGGAGCTGAATTTACTTTATATAAAGATGTAAATGGTGATAGTAAACTGCAAGATGATGAAAAGGTTAATGGAATAGTAAAAAATAGTGATACTTTAGGAATTGTCATCTTTGATAATTTAGAAAAAGGAAAATATTTATTTGTTGAAACGAAGGTTCCTGATGGTTATGATGAAACAGTTATGAATGATGTATATGCTGTTGAGGTAACTGAAGGAGAACAAAATATTGTTTATACCGAAGCTGGAAAAACAGATGATGCTCAAAATCATGGTCCTATTATTAATACGACAACAGCTGGTAAGTTTACATTTACTAAAACTGATCCTGAAGGAAAAGGTTTAAGTGGAGCTACTTTCCAATTGATGAAAAAGAATACAGATGGAGATTATGAGAATTATTTGGATTCATTTACGATAGAAAATACAGATGGTAAATTTGAATCTTCGGTAATTGAAACTGGTAAATATCAGTTAGTAGAAATCACTGCGCCAGACAATTTCGAGATTATGCAGCCAATTGAATTTACGATTGAAGCCGGCAAAGTGACAACAGTTACTTCTAAAGATGCAAATACAGTGGTTAATCAAGCCCTTGGTAAAGTGGTTATTACTAAATATGATGATCGCAGTAACTATTCAAATGTGGGAAATAAAGTCTTAGAAGGTGTTGAATTTGGATTGTACCAAGAATCTGGTGACTTAGTTCAAACAGTAAAAACTACTGGTAAAGATGGTAAAATTATATGGACTGATGTTCCTGCTGGAAATTATTATGTAAAAGAAGTTGCGACTTTAGACGGTTTTGAACTTGATACTACTGTGTATCCTGTTACTGTTGAATCAGGACAAAGTACAGTAAAAGAATACTTACCAAATACAGATGGTAAAATAATCAACCATTCTAATATGGGTAAAATAGTTGTTAAAAAGACAAGTGATGCTAATGAAAACTTAGCAGGGGCAGTATTTAAAATAACTAATCCTAACGATAGTGGTTTTGTACCAATTATTATTACTACAAATGAAGATGGAATAGCTAAAACAGAATTACTGCCAGCTAATAAAGAAGGTACAACTTATGTAGTTACAGAAATTAAAGCGCCTGATGGTTATACTCTTGATGACAAGTATCATGACATCGAACAATCTGTAAAAGTATATCCAGTCCAAGATGAAACAGTTATTTTATCAGAACAGAGTAAAAACTATCTTGAATTTAAGAATAAAAAGCAATCTGATATTATGGATATTGATGGTAAGATCATAAAGTATATTGATGGTGATAATAACACTTTATTAACTGCAAAGACTGTTGAAACACCATTATTAGATGCTGCGGATACAGAAACATTCTTATTGAGAGAATATGCTCAAGCTAAAAATGATGTACCAGTAAGAAGTGTTGAAGTGGAAGATAGTTTAATTAAAATGTATTATTATGATGCTAATGGTAATTCGGTTGAATATATGCCAGATGCACCTTATGTAGTTAATACTGTAACAGTTCATAGTGCAACTGATAAAAATGGTAATAAGATTCAAGCTCGAGTATACTATCAAACAGCTGGTAGTGATGAATGGATGACTAATAATAGTTTAGTTGCTGATGTCTCAACGAATAGTCAAGGAATTAGTTTAGAAGGTTTAAATGCATTAAAAATCAAAGTAGTATATACAAATGTTGTTAGCAAGGACTTAATTGCAGAGAATTTTAATGCTACAGGAATTGATGTGAATGTGACATTTAATAAACGTCCTTCAGATGCGACTGTTCATGAAGTTAGAAGAGTTTCAAACCAAACAAGTGTAACATATAACTATACACTTAAAGATAATGAAGGTAATGATCAAAATGCGCAGTATACAAAAGTTTCAGATATAGTAAATCTATATTATCCTTTAAAAGAATCAGTAACTCCTCGAGTTTCACTAGGAATTGTTTCTGGTGAGAAGGATAAAACTTATAAGCCAGGTGAAACTATTGAAAGTGTAATTACTGTTAAAAATGAATCAACTAAGGAAAATGAAATTATTGAACAACCAATTATTAGTTTTGATTTACCTATCGGTATGTCACTAAATAATAATAGTTATAGTATAGGAGATTTACAAACTAGGTTCCAAGTAATAGTATTTGAACATGATGGAGATACCTCAGGTAAAGCATTAGAACCAGATGAATATACTGTTACTTATACTAATGATGTTCCTGCTCGTGTTGTTGAAAATAATCAATTAGTTGAAACGACATCAAAAACTAAGAAGATAACAATTGATTTAGGTGAAGATTTTAAATTTAAACCTGGAATGAAGATACAGATTAGTTATAAAGGAACTAGTTCAATTAATGATACTAGCACAACATTATGGGCACCAGCATACTTTACTAGTGGAAAAATTATTGCTTTGTCAGCTGAAAATCCTTATGGAAATAGTTTTACTGTCGAATCCGCTACAGGTTCTAGTTACAATACACTTGTTGCTGACAGTGTGCTAGATGAAATTACTAATAAACCAGATGAAACCGGTGATGGATTAAAGTATCCAAATAGTAACGGAATCATTAAAATCAATGAACAAAATTATTTATCAATCTATAAACAAGTTAAAGGTATTTATGATGATGATTATTTAAATAATAATCAGATTGCTAAAACAGCTCCTGGCGAAGATTTGGATTATAAGATTGTATTTAAAAATGGTGAAAAATCAGATCGTGCTGTTAGTAAGGCGCGTGTTGTAGATATTTTACCATTTGAAGGTGACTCGTTAGTTAATCGTACAAATGATAACTATACTGCAAGGGTTACAAATCTTGATAAATCACCAATTTTAAATTATGTAGATTGTTTAACACCAGGTGTTTCTTATAAAGTCTACTATTGTGTTGGTGAAAGTGAAGATACTAAATGGGATGAATGGAAACAAGATGCCCGTACAAGTAAAACTGCTTCAGAAGAATTGCCAATTGTATATGGTAATATGGATGATGATGATTGGACAAGCGGCGCTCATCAATGGATAGAAGCATCAAATGATATTGATTTAAGACTAGTTAGTGCTATTGCTGTTGAATTTGATTTCTCTAATGCGCCATTAGAACCTAATCAGTCAATTGAATTGCATGTCAACATGTCTGCTCCTGAGTACAGTACTTCAGATTTAGAGAAAGTATCTGGTAAGTTAATGTCTAACTCTGCTTTAGTTGCAGTTAAACGTACTGGTCTAGATACTGTAAATGACAGTGATATTGTTGAAAATCTTGAAGTTAAAGCTGAAATTGCATTACCTAAAGGAACAATCGGTGATTATGCATTCTATGATATGAACCGTGATGGTTTACAAGATAGCAATGATTTACCGGTTCAAGGTTTAAATGTAACATTGCATAAATTTGTTACAACGATTAATCAAAATGAAGGAAAAGTAACTAAAGAATTAGATTCAGAAACAACTTTGACTGATGCCAGTGGTAAATATGAATTTACAAATCAAGATTGTAATGTTTTAAAAGATGGTAAGACGGATTCATCATCAACTAATCCAAATGATTATGTTGGTAACAAGTATTATCAGTATCAAGTTGAATTTGCTATTCCAGAAGATGAGTCTTTATATAAATATGAGCCAACTCAAAGATACGCTCAAGATGTTGATGGAAAACCACAAATTGAAGCTGATTCTAATATTGGAAATGATCTTAATAAGGATGATTATTGTAAGACAGAATTATTTACTTTGACCGCAACTAAACAAGCTGATGGCAGCTTAGTAGGAGAAACTAATTTAACATTAGATGCAGGATACGTTGCATTAGGATCTCTAGGAGATTTTGTCTGGTTTGATGAAAATAAAAATGGTATTCAAGATCCAGAAGAAACTGGTGTAAAAGATGTGATTGTAAATCTTTATACAGTAACTAATGGTGAGGTTAGTGGTACTCCAGAAAAAACTACTAGAACTGATGAAAATGGTTACTATTTATTTACTGATTTAGAAGATGGAAGTTATGTTGTTGAATTTGATATTCGTGGTGTTAAACCAACAATGGGTGGTGGACACGCGGAACGTTTCTACTTTACTAAAAATGGTGGAACAACAGATAGTGCAATTGATTCTAATCCAACTATTACTGATGAAAATAAGAATACTTTAATTGCTCGTAGTGAAGTAATTGATTTAGCTTATCATACAAGTGATATGACAATTGATGCTGGGTTAACAGTTTATAGTGCAATATCTGGTGTTGCATTTGAAGATCGTGATTATTCTGATATTCAAAATTATCAAGATAGTGATGGTAAAGATGTTGATATCAAATTACCTGGTACGATTGTTGAATTATATCGGGTTGATGAAGAATTTGGAATTGAAAATAATATCCCAACAGAATTAGTCGCATCTACTGTAGTTGGTGAAGATGGAAGCTATTTATTTGATTATTTAGATTCTGGAACATATGTTGTTAAATTCACATACCCTGAAGGATATAAGGTTATTGAAGCAGATGTTGGTGATGATGATACGCTTGATAGTGATGTGGCTTATCATATTGAGACTAATGAGAATAGGATGTCGGGATATACAGGAGTTATTAATATTCCTGTCAATACAAGAGTTGATAATGTTGATGGTGGTGCAAGATTGTATAGCAGTTTAGGAGACTATGTTTTCAAAGATGTTAATGCTGATGGTCTTCAAGATGAAACAGATATCGTGATGCCGGATGTACCAGTATATTTGTTTGCTAGACAAAAAGGTGAAGAAGTATGGACATCAATTGCAAATACAATAACTGATCAAGATGGTAGATATCGTTTTGATAACTTAAAGGGTTCAACTTATACTGGTATTGAATATCGTGTAATCTTTGATTTACCACTTACTACAAAATTGACAGTTCCATATGCTGGGGATGATCCAGAACTAGATTCTAATGCTTTAAATGAATATGTACCAGGACTTGGTTTCCCAACTCAAACTATTGATTTAGCATATAATACAGTAGATTTAACATGGGATGCTGGAATCGTTCAATCAAAAGGTTCTGTGGGTGATTATGTTTGGTATGATACAAATGTCAATGGCATTCAAGATGAAAATGGAACAGGTATTGAAGGTATTAAAGTTATTTTAGAAACTAATTTAACAGGTAATATTGCTGATGAAAATGATTGGCAAGAAGTAGGTACAACTTATACAAATAGCCAAGGATATTATATTTTCAATGAGCTATCAGAAGGATATTATCGAGTTAAATTTGAAATTCCATCAAAATACAAAGTTACATTGTCTACTCAAGGTGAAGATAGTGCTGAAGATAGTGATGGTATTTATAGCGAAGATGGAGTTTGGTATTATACCCGTTCATTCTATTTAGATCAAGATGGATATGATATGACATGGGATTGTGGAGTATATGACCCAACAGATACAAAATTAACTAAAACAGGCAGCACTGCAACTGGTGATAGTTCTGATATAAATGGATATGTTGTCTTAGGATTTAGTTCAATATTGGCTTTAGGAGCAGTATACTTTGTATCAAATAAAAAAAGAAAAGCTAAAAAAGCTGAGAAAATCTAGCTAATTTATAAAGAGGCAGATTAAAACCTGCCTCTTTGTATGATAAATTAAAGTTTTTTGACTATTTGCTAATTTTATTGTTTTTTGTGATAAGAGTGTGATACTCGAATGCTATTATAAGTGTGTAAAAAGGAAATGGATTGAAAGATTTAAAGGGGGAATGACCTATGAAAAAGAAATTATTCAGATTATTAGTGGTTCTAGCGATGATTGTTATGCCCGTTACAGGAGTGATGATCAATGCTGAAGCTGCTTCAAATTTAATGTTAGGGACAGCTGTTTCTAACAATCCTGATACTAGAGTTTTCACAGTAAAAAACAATGGAGAAGCAACTACATTTGCATGGGAGGCAACTGGAACAGGTGAGACTAACGGTGTTAGTATTGCAAGAGGTGAAACTAAGCGAATTGAAGTACCTGCTGTAAATGGTAGTTCACATTTGACAGTATTAGCACAAGATGCTGCGGCCGTTCAAGAAATTGCTAGTTTAAATCAATACTATATTAATGTAACATTTAGTACAGTTGATGGGACAGAATTAATGAGTGCTAAAACAGTAACTTGTACTTATAACAATAATGGAACCTATACTGCACCAAGTACGATCACACTTGGAAGCAGTGTTTATGATATTAATGGTAATAACTATATATCTGTTCCTTATGGAACACGTTCAATTGATTTTAAGTATACAAAAAGAGCACAAACACCATATACTAGTACAGTTGCTTTGATTGATCAAGATGGTGTTGAGCATAAGATACTTTCTTATCAAGTAACAGAAGCTAATGGTGGTTCTGTTAATACACCAGAAACGTTCGTTTCAACAATCAATGGTAGAACTTATAAAAGAATTGCTGGGCAAAAAGCAACAGTAAGTCAAACTTATGCACAAGGTCAAATGAGATCAATTGTTCGCTATCAAGTTCAAGATGATGTAGCTAGTAAGCCATATAATATCTATATTCAATATGTAGATAAGGCTACTGGTAGTGCAATTTTAACGAAAAAATTGTTAGTAGAAAAAGATAAGACTGTTGATCATACACCATCTAAAACATTTATGAAGGGTGGAAAACAATACGAGGTAGTTGATGGAGCTAAAATCACTCATACTTTTGGTGATGCAACAAAAACATACCAAGTAGAATATAAACAAGTTATTACTGATGAAAATACACCACAACCAATTCAAGTAAATTATGTTGATTTAGCAACTGGAGAAGATTTACAAATTCATCAATATACAGTTGATCCTGGAAAAACAAAAACAATTGAAGTTGACACAACTGTTGAAATTGATGGTAAGACTTATGTTTTAAGTCCAAATCAAGAAAGTACAATTACTCATAAATTTGGTGAGGAAACTACAGAATACAATGTTTATTTTAATGAAAAAGGTTTAGAAGTTGATAAATATGAAGTATCTGTAACATATATGAATGTTTCAAACACATATGTAGGAGAAGATACATTATACACAACTAAATTAGAAGCCAATGTTGGTCAAGAACTAAATATTGAAGTTCCTGCACAATATGAGGCTAATGGAACAACGTATGTATTAATGAGTGGACAAGCAACTAGTTATTCACATGATTTTTATTCAACAAGAAGAAACTATGTAATGGTTTATCGTGATGTTAATGATACACAAAATGAAATAGAATTTATTCCTGGTGAAACTGGGACGGATTTGGCTGCTACTACTCCAGGAGGAACTAATTTTACAATCGATGGTGGAACTGGTAATCCAATGATTACTAATCCAGATGGAACAGTTACAACAGTAGATCAAGATGGACAAATCGTTCCATATGAGGAACCACAAACTGAAGTAGTTGATGAAAATGAAACACCATTGGCAAAGGGTGATAAGTCAACTAGTAATAATACTGCTTATGTAATCGGTGGAGGTTTTGCAACTGTTGCAATAATCGCTGGAATCGTTGCTTTTGTAATCAAAAAGAAAAAGGCTCAACAGGCATAAATAATTTGATCATTCCTATCCTTAGTAAAAGCAATTCTTAATTGGATTGCTTTTTACATTTAATTATTACTAAGAAACATAGTTTAATTTAATGGACATATATTAGGGTGATTGTTATAATGTTAAGAAGAGTTTGCGGGTTAAAAAATAAATAATAAAATTATGTTATTTATGTTAATTTTGATAATTTTAGAAATTATTAATTATAATATTATTAGTGGGGGTGATTTAGTGAAACTTAAGATTGATTTTTTTAATGCCTATGTGATTAAATTGGATGAAGATCATTGGCTAGATTTTAATATAATTAATTCACCCAAGTTGGCTAAATTATTAGCTTATATTATTTATCATCATCGTCGTAAATTAAGTTCTAATGATTTACAAGAATTAATGTTTGCTTCAGGTGAATCAAATAATCCAGCTAATGCGTTAAAGGCTTTGATTTATCGTTTGAGAACCATTTTAAAAAATAATTTAGGTGAGTATGATTATATTTTATCTTCACAAGGAACATATTATTGGAATCCTGAAATAGAGATGATTTTTGATGTAGATGACTTTACCTTGTATCATCGTTTAGGACGAAATGAGATTCATGATGAGGAAATAAGAGCTAAATATTATATGAAAGCTTATTATCGATATAGTGGTGAATTTTTGCCAATGATAGAAAATGTGGAAAAGTTATCGATTATTAGAGGTTTTTTGAACTCACAATTTTTAAATGTATCACGATTCTTGATTGAATTTTATTTAAAAAAGGAAGAGTATGGAATTATTGAAGAAATTTGTATGAAAAATTTAGCTGATAATTATCTTGATGAGAACATTAATGCTATTTTAGTTCTTGCATTAGTTAAACAAGATAAGATAACTTTAGCTAAAGAACACTATAATAAAGTCACTTCCGCTTTAAAAGATGATTTGGGAAATGCAACGATTAGGAAAATGAAGTATTATTTAAATTATAATGTCAATAATGCTGAAGAAAGAAATATTTTTTCTATTCAAGATGACTTGATTGAAACAAAGACGAGAGGTGCATATAGTTGCGATTATGATTTTTTTAAAAAGTCATATCGTTTGGAAGCACGAAAATCAATTCGTAATAGAACTAAAAAGACGTTAGCAGTATTGACTATTACACCTAAAAATTATATTAAAAATAATTTAGAAATTTATAATCTTGTTTTAGAAGAAACATCCAATATTTTAGAAAAAGTTATTTTAAATTCATTAAGATTAGGTGATATTGTTTGTAAATATAGTATGAAACAATTTTTGATTTTGCTTGATTGTGATGAAAATGGAGTAGTAAAAGCGATTAATCGCATTAAGAAGGATTTTTTAGCTCAGGATAAATATGAACGAGTTAGTATAGATTATAGTTATGCAGCGATTGCAGTAGCAAAAATGCATATAGATGATGAAGATATCTTAAAACTTCAATAAAAAAGAAGTAATTTTCCTCCTTAGTTAGTAAATGATAATAGGAGGTTTTTTATTATGTTTAAATACCCAATATACAAACAAGATAATAATTATAGTTGTGGAGCATACTGCATTAAAATGATTTTAAAATATTATCATTTAGATATTGAAATCAAAGAAATCAAAGAACGTTGTAAAGTGACTAATGAGGGAATTAGTGTTTATGGAATAATCAAATGTTTTGAATCGTATCATTTAGATGCTAAAGCTTATCAAAGTGATTTAAATACATTACTAAAGGAGACAAAATCACCTTGTATAATTCATCTTTTAAATGGTGAACTAACACATTATGTGGTGTTATATCGGGCAACAAAAAAATACTTATTAATTGGTGATCCTGCCCATGGGTTAACCAAAAGAACAAAAGAGTCGATTGAAAAAGATTATACAGGAATTTGTATCTGCATTCATCATGTTGGAAGATACAGAGTTTCTAGTCGACATCAGGAACAAAGTTTTATTAGTTTCATAATACTTCATTTAAAAAATAATTACTGTTATATTATCAGACTTGTTGCTAAAGCTATTTTGATTTCTTGCTGTAGTGTTTTAGGATCATATTATTTCCAAGGGTTAGTAGATCAAATCAATGGGATGAATTATATTATGATTTTAATTTTTACAGGTGTTTTTATGATAATAAGTGGGATTAGAATCATGATCAATTTTCAAAGGAAACAATTGGAAATAGAAATTCAGCGATATTTAAATCAAGAATATGTAAATAAAAGTGTCGTAAATATGCTGTATCTTCCCTTTAGTTATTATTATCGAAATCAAGAAGGAGTTCTTCTTACAAAAGTTCAAAATTTGTTTCAGCTAAGTGATTTTTTTATTCATTTTTATATGGCTCTATTTGTTGATTTAATTTTAATTATTGGTTTGTTAAGTGCCTTAATACTATTTTCAATGAATTTAGCTTTGGTTGTAATAGCTTTTTTAAGTATTATTACTATCGTTACAATTAAATGGCTTAAAATAGTTAATGGTTTAAATAAACAAATTGTTGTAAACCAAGAAATAATGAATCAAGGACATCTTGAGTATTTGAAAAATATTTATAATAGCCATCAGTTTTTTTTGAAAAAATTTATTAAAGAAAAGCTTAATTATTTATTTGAGGAATATAATTATAGCCTTTATCAACGGGACAGTGAATTAAATAAGTTGAATTTTATTAGTGAAACATTAATTCAATTATTATCTTTTGGCGTTGTATTATTGGCTAGTTTTCATTATAAAAAAGGAAGTATTAGTGTTGGTGATATTATCTTTTTCTATATGCTGGTATCGTATATGATTGAACCAATGTTTAATGTTATTGCTTTTATTATTAAGAAAGATGAAATTTTAATTTTATATGAGCGTTATAAAGAGATTATTCCTAATAGAAGTGAAAAAAAGCAAAAAATAAGGGGGCGAATCAGTAAGATTAGTTTTGATCATATTAGCTATAGTTACGGTTATAGTAAGCCGATTCTTCAACATTTGGATCTTCAGATTGAACGTTCATTATGGTTAAAAGGTGATACTGGGGTGGGAAAATCAACCTTACTTAAATTACTGATGAAGTATGATGAGTTATTAAAGGGGCATATTTATATTAATGGGATCGATTTAATGAATATTGATACTAATTCTTTGTATCGAAAGATTATTTATTTAGATCGAAAACCTGTTTTTTATCATGAATCATTGCGATTTAACTTGATTTTGAATAGTAAAGAGGAGGAACTGATGGAAAAATTGTTAAAGATATTTGGGTTAAATTACTATCTTGACCGTCTTGATTTGATTATTGAAACAGATGGTCAGCCTTTATCGTCAGGTCAAGCCCAGATAGTAATGCTTATCAGAGCTATCATAAAAAAACCAGAAGTTCTTATTTTGGATGAAGCATTGTGCAATATAGATGATTATAAAGCTAAGAAAATTATAAGCTACATACATGATAATTTGCCAAATACGATTATGATAATCGTAGCGCATCAAACAAAATTAGTGAATGAATTATTTGACTGTGCTATAATTAGAGATGGAAAAATATATAAGTAAATGAGGTAATTGTATGGAAATCGATTTTGCATTGATAAATGAAGCAGCTGGTTTTAATGAAGATTATACTGATGATTATCGTTCAATAATCAATGAAGCTGCAAAACAATTGGGAATTGAAGAAGATTTAGAATTATCATGCATCTTGGTAGATGATTCTAAAATTCACGAAATAAATAAAGAATATCGTAAAATAGATCGGGCCACAGATGTAATTAGTTTTGCATTAGAAGATAATGAGCAGTTTTATGTCCCAGGGATGCCAAGAAGTATCGGAGATATTTTTATTTCTGTTGATCATGCTAAAGTCCAAGCTGAAGAATATGGTCATGATTTAAAGCGTGAAATGTGTTTTTTATTTACCCATGGATTATTACATCTTTTAGGGTTTGATCACATGATAGAAGAAGACGAAATACAGATGATTGCAATGCAAAAATCAATTTTAGATGCTTTAAATATCACAAGACGATAAGTAGTTTATTGCTAATTTATAGACTTAGAAAGGATAAATACTCAATATCATGATTTAAGTTGAGTAGAAGTGGTTTTATGGATGTAAAAACAATAATTGAAAAGGCTTTTGAAGCAGCGAAAAATTCTTATAGTCCATACTCAAAATTCAAAGTAGGGGCATGTATTGAGATGAGAGATGGAAATTACTTTTTAGGGACTAATATTGAAAATGCAGCGTTTGGTTCAACTATGTGCGCAGAACGTAATGCTGTTTATGGTGCGTATAGCAATGGCTATGGTAAAGCTGATATCAAACAGCTGGCAATTGTGGCAAGTAGTGATGAGATTGTTTCACCATGTGGAGCATGTCGCCAAGTATTGATGGAACTATTACCACAAGATTGTCCAGTGATTTTGGCTAATCGTGAAAGTTATGAAATAACAACAATGAAAGAATTATTGCCGCGGGCATTTATAGGAGAAAGTTTAACATGTTCAAATCAGGATTTGTAAGTATCGTTGGTCGTCCTAATGTTGGAAAATCGACACTATTAAATAGTATTTTAGAGACAAAATTAGCTATCATGTCTGATGTTGCTCAAACAACTAGAAATACAATTCAAGGAATTCATACCGATGATGAAGCCCAAATAATTTTTATGGATACACCAGGTATTCATAAACCGCAAGATCGTTTGGGAACATTTATGAATACAACCGCTTTAAATAGCATTTTTGGCGTTGACCTAGTTTTATTTTTAGCACCGGCTAATGAAAAAATTGGACGTGGAGATAAATTTATTATTGAGCGCTTAAAGGAAGCCGATGGGCCGGTGTTTTTAGTATTAAGTAAAATTGATACTGTTTCAAAAGAAGAGCTGATTAAAAAATTACAGGAGTGGCAGGAATTATTTGATTTTAAAGAAATTATTCCAATTAGTGCAACTACTAATGATAATATTGATTTATTACTTAAAACGGTAAAAGCATATTTGCCAGAAGGGAATATGTATTATCCTCAAGATCATTTAACAGATCACCCAGAGCGTTTTGTAATGGCTGAATTTATTCGTGAAAAAATTCTTTATTTTACTAAAGAAGAAGTACCACATAGTGTTGCAATTGTGATAGAAAGAATGCTGGAAGATGAAGCGGGTGTAGAAATTATTGCAACAATTGTTTGTGATCGTAAAAGTCAGAAGGGAATTATTGTAGGTAAACAAGGGACGATGATCAAAAAGATTCGCCAGAATGCTCAACGCGAGATGAAACGTTTTTTACAAGTACCAGTTCATTTAGAGTTGTTTGTTAAGGTTGAAAATAATTGGCGCAACAAACAAAAATATTTAAAAGAATTTGGATATAACGAAGATGATTATTAATGGTGAAGAAAATATTACTGGACTAGTTTTAAAAAATAAGCCTTATAAAGAAAATGATATGCTGCTATGGATCTATACTCATGATTATGGCAAATTGGCATTAATAGCGAAAGGGGTAAAGAAGTTAAAAAGTAAAAATGCCCCTTCTTGTCAAACTATCACTTTGTCAGAATTTACTTTTATTCCTAGAAGTGGTTTATCAAATTTGATCAAAGGCGCTCCAGTTGAATATTTTCGCTATATTAAAGAGGATATTGAATTAGAAGCTTATGCAAGTTATTTTTGTGAGTTTGTTTATAAATTTACTAAGGATAATGATCCTGATGAGACTATATATAATACGCTGTTATTAGCATTACGTTCATTACAGACCGGATATAATCCTAAATTGGTCTATTTATTATTTAATGCCTTTATTATGGAAAAAACAGGTTCAAGTTTAGAAGTTGATCAATGTGTCAGTTGTGGGCGCCTTGATCATATTTCTGGAGTTTCAATTCATAGTGGTGGATTTGTCTGTCAAGAATGTATTGGAATGTATGATCAAAAATTAACAGTTGATGTTTTAAAAGGTTTTCGCTATATTAATAAATGGCAATTAGAAAATATTGATATGCTTCATCTAGAAGAAAATATAATCGATGAATTGATGCCTATTATGGAGGCTTATATTGATGAATTTACGGGGATTACGTTTCAAAGTCGTAAGTTTATTCGTCAATTCAATAATCTATAGAAATAATCGACAAAACTTTATCAACTTTTGTCGATTTTATTTATTTTTTGTAAAATTGTGTATATAATATGTAAATAAAGAAAGAGGAATGATCATGAGTGAATTTTTACCAATAAATCGAGAAGAAATGGAAGCAAGGGGTTGGCAACAACCAGATTTTGTATATATATGTGGGGATGCTTATGTTGATCATCCTTCATTTGGTGCAGCAATAATTTGCCGAACTTTAGAGAGTCACGGGTTTAAAGTATGTTTTTTAGCACAGCCGGATTGGCATAATGTTGAAGAATTTAGACAATTTGGCAAACCACGATTAGGTTTTTTGATTTCATCAGGAAATATTGACTCAATGGTTAATCATTATACAGTAGCTAAAAAACGTCGTCATAAAGATTTATATACACCCGGAAGTGAAGGCTTTAAAAGACCAGATCGCGCTGTAATCGTGTATAGTCAAATGGCACGCCAAGCTTATAAAGATGCTAATATTATTATTGGTGGGATTGAGGCTAGTTTAAGACGTTTAGGACATTATGATTATTGGGACAACAAAGTACGTAAATCGATAATTATTGATGCTAATGCAGATTTATTATTGTATGGAATGGGTGAAAATAGCATTATTGAAGTAGCTGAAGCACTTGATAGCGGCTTGGAAATAAAATATTTAACTTATTTAGATGGAACTGTTTTTAAAACGAAAAATCTCGATGATGCTCACGAGCCAGTTATGTTGCCAAGCTATGAGGAAATTTGTAATGATAAAAAAGCTTATGCAAAATCTTTTCATATTCAGTATTTAAATACTGATCATTTTAATGCAAAAACTTTAGTAGAACCGTATCAAGGATGGTATGTTGTTCAAAATAGGCCTAATCGTCCGTTGAAGCAAAGAGAGTTTGATCGTGCTTATTCATATGCTTATAACCGTGATAGTCATCCTAGTTATAAGCAGCATGTTCCTGCAATTGATGAGGTTAAGTTTTCTTTAATTAGTAATCGAGGATGCTTTGGTTCTTGTAACTTTTGTGCATTGGCTTTTCATCAGGGAAGAATTGTTCAAGCGCGTTCGCATGAATCAATTATTAGTGAAGCTAGCAAAATGGTTTGGGATCCTGAATTTAAAGGATATATTCATGATGTTGGAGGACCTACTGCAAACTTTAGAGGGCCTGCTTGTTCTAAGCAAAATAAACATGGTGCATGTCCGACTAAACAGTGTTTATGGCCTAAAGCTTGTAATAATCTAGAAGTAAGTCATCAGGATTATTTAGAATTATTGGGGAAACTAAGAGTATTACCAAACGTAAAAAAGGTTTTTGTTCGTTCAGGAATTAGATATGATTATCTAATGTATGATAAAGATGATACTTTTTTTAAGGAGTTAGTTCAAAATCATATTAGTGGTCAGTTAAAAGTAGCTCCGGAACATATTAGTGATCAGGTATTAGATAAGATGGGAAAACCTCGGAGAGGACTATATGAGAAATTTGTTGATAAATATTATCAATTAAATGAAGAATACAACAAAAAACAATTTTTAGTTCCGTATCTAATGTCATCACATCCTGGGTGTACACTTGATGATGCGATTGAATTAGCAGAATATTTACGGGATATTCATCATCAGCCAGAACAGGTTCAAGATTTTTATCCGACTCCTGGAACTTTATCTACGACAATGTATTATACTGGTTTAGATCCTCGTGATATGTCTGAGGTATACGTTCCAAAGACGGCAAAAGAGAAAGCAATGCAAAGGGCATTGATACAATATCGTAATCCAAAGAATTATGATTTAGTGTATGAAGCTTTAGTGCAGGCAAACCGAAAAGATTTAATTGGGTTTGGAAAGAATTGTTTAATTCGACCTCGTCGCAATAATAATCAGCGCTCTTATCAGGCTAAAAATAACTATCAAAAGAAAAGGAGAAATTAGCTATGAAATATAGTGAAAAATTTACATCAGCAACGGCAACACATGTCAATTTTGATATATATTTACCGACTGTAATGATTCGCTATAAGGCTATTATCCAGATTCATCATGCAATGGGAGAGCATTCAGGGCGCTATGAACGGTTTGCTGAATATTTAGCTCACGATGGTTTTGTTGTCGTTGTTAGTGATTTTCCGGGTCATGGGACTTCATTATATAATTATGAGCAGGGTTATTTTGGGATTGGTGATGCAACAAAGACATTAGTTGAAGATATGCATCGCTTGCGAAATATTATGGCATCTCGGTATCCAGATTTACCATATTTTATGATTGGCAATCAACTTGGTTCATTAGTATTACGACAATATATGGCACAATATGGGGACTTTATCCAAGGTGCTATATTAATGGGAACCTGTGGCAAACCTCATTTTGCATTGATTGGAAAACTAATTATTAAGGGGGATGCAATGCTTAAAGGACATATGCATCGTTCCAAAACGGTTCGTAAAAATGTTATCAATCAATTAATTTCTCGTACTAAAAATGCAACTTATGTTACTGGTGATGCTCGAGAGTTAGAACAGTACCAGCAAGATCCGTTTACTGATTTTACATATACTAATAACGCTTATGAAGAAGTGTTTGGCTTAATAAAAAAAGTTTCTACTATCCAAAACATAAAAAAAATACCTGAATATTTATCAGTTTTGATAATTTCTGGTGCTAAGGATCCTTTTGGCAAATTTGGCGTAGGGCCTAAATGGTTATATGAAGCGCTTAGTCATCAAGGAGTTAAAGATATTACTTTATCGCTCTATGATCGTAGTCATCATGATTTATTACACGATCAACAGCGTCTTGAAGTGTATAAAGATGTACTTGATTGGTTGAATCAGCGAACCTTTGTTTGATACCCTTATAGTTGGTTGACAAATAACTACTATAAGGGTATTTTATATGTGCACGAAAAAATAGATATTAAACAAATTATTGCCTTTATTTGACTTGACTGTGTTCAAGTCATTCATTGTTTATATATCTAAAATAACATGAATATAAGGAGTAAATTATGGCAAGCAAAGATATGGATAAATTAGTAAGTCATGCAAAAACTTCAGGATTTGTATATCAGGGTTCTGAAATCTATGATGGCTTAGCAAACACATGGGATTATGGTCCTTTAGGTGTTGAAATGAAAAACAATATTAAACAATTGTGGTGGAAACGTTTTATTCAAGAATCACCATATAATGTAGGATTAGATTCAGCTATTTTTATGAATCCGCGGGTATGGGAAGCGAGTGGACATGTTGGTGGATTCTCTGACCCTTTGATTGATTGTAAGGAATGTAAGACCCGTCATCGTGCGGATAAATTAATCGAAGCTTATGATCCGAGTGTTCATAGTGAAGGATGGTCTAGTGAAGAGACAGTAAAATATATCAAGGATCACAATATTGTTTGTCCTAATTGTGGGAAAAGCAACTTCACTGATGTAAGACAATTCAAATTAATGTTCGAAACTCAAATGGGTGTAGTCGAAGATGCAAAAGATGTGGTTTATTTAAGACCAGAAACAGCTCAAGGTATCTTTGTTAACTTTAAAAACATTCAAAGAACATCACGTAAAAAAGTGCCATTTGGAATTGGTCAAATCGGGAAAGCTTTTAGAAATGAAATTACACCAGGAAACTTCATTTTTAGAATGCGTGAATTTGAACAAATGGAATTAGAATTTTTCTGTAAACCAGATACTGATTTAGAGTGGTTTGATTATTGGAAATCATATTGTCAAAAGTTTTTATTTGATTTAGGATTAAAAGAAGAAAATTTAAGATTTAGAGATCATGAAAAAGAGGAACTTTCCTTCTATTCTAAAGCCACTTGTGATGTTGAATATAATTTCCCATTTGGTTGGGGTGAATTATGGGGAATTGCTGATCGAACTAATTACGATTTAACCCAACATCAAAATCATTCTAAAAAATCTTTAGAATATTTAGATCCAACAACTAATGAAAAATATATTCCTTATGTTATTGAACCTTCGGTAGGTGCTGATCGTCTTTTCTTATCAGTACTTTGTGATAGTTATGAGGAAGAAATTTTAGAAGATGGTGAAACTAGAGTTGTAATGAAATTACATCCAAGTGTGGCACCGTTTAAAGTTGCTATCTTGCCATTAACCAAAAAACAAAGTGATAAAGCAACTGAAATTTATGGTCAGTTAGCAAAATATTTTAATTGTGAATATGATGTTGCTGGACAAATTGGAAAACGTTATCGACGTCAAGATGCAATTGGAACACCTTACTGTGTAACTGTTGATTTTGATACAATGGAAGACGAGACAGTAACTGTACGTGACCGTGACACAATGGAACAAATTCGTTTACCAATTAATCAATTAGTTGATTATATTAGTAAAAAGATCACATTCTAATAAGGAGGAACATTAATGCCGAGACTATCATCAGAGAAAATTAATGAAATTAGGCAAAGTGTTGATATTGTTGATGTCATTGGCACGTATCTTCCCTTAGAAAAAAAAGGCCGTAATTATGTAGCGATATGTCCTTTCCATGATGACAGCCATCCATCGATGTCAATTTCACCAGAACGACAAATATTTATGTGTTTTGTCTGTCATCATGGGGGAAATGTTTTTACTTTTTTAAAGGATTATTTGAAAATACCATATATTGAAGCCGTCAAGATGGTTGCTAATATTGGTAACGTTGATATAAGTAAATATAATTTAGAGAGTCGAGTTAAGCCGGTCGATCAAAAGTTAGAACCACTGTATCGTATGCATGATGAAGCCAATAAAATTTATAATCATTACTTGAATACTAAGTTAGCGATTCAAGCTAAAGAATATTTAAATAATCGTAAAATTACGGATGAAATTATTGAAACCTTTGAAATTGGATACGCCCCTAATAATCATGTACTATTAAAGGCGTTTGAAAAAATGAATTTTAATAAGGTTTCAATGTATGAGTCTGGTTTGATTATTGAAGCTTCAAATGGATATGATCGTTTTACAGACAGGATCATGTTTCCACTACATGATGCTAGTGGTCGTGTCGTTGGGTTTAGCGGTCGAATCTATAAACAAAGCCAAAATGAATCTAAGTATATGAATTCGCCCGAGTCATCAATTTTTATTAAGGGTGATACTTTATATAATTATCACCGCGTTGGCGAAGAAGCACGACAAGCGGGTTATATCATTATTACTGAAGGATTTATGGATGTTATTGCATTATACAAGGCTGGAATAAAAAATGCAGTAGCAATTATGGGAACCGCCTTGACACATGGGCATTTGAATTTATTAAAACGTTTAAGTAAGACCGTATATTTATGTTTAGATGGTGATCAGGCTGGGAGAAATGCTACAATTAAAAGCATTGATATATTATTGAGTGCTGGTTTCATCGTTAAGGTAGTTGATTTACCAGATAATTTGGATCCTGATGAAATTTTGGATAAGCGTGGTATAGAAGAATTAAACGCTGTAATAAAAAGACCATTATCTTCATTAGATTTTAAGATGAATTATTATTATGAAATGACAAACATGGATAATTATGAAGATCGTAAATCTTATTTAGAAACAATTGCCAGAGAAATCAGTAGATTAGATGATATTATTGATCAAGATCATTATATCCAGCAATTAGAAAAAAAATCAGGTTTTTCAAGAAACATTATTGACCAGTTAATTAATCAAAATACAGCTGTAAGAATTGAGACAGCAGAGCCACCTAAAATACCAAAATTTCAAAATCAGCGATTATTGGATAAATATATAAGAGCGGAACGTGATTTATTATACTATATGATGAATGATAAAAATGTCGCAATGATGTATGAGGCAAAAGCAGGTTTTATGTTTAATGATATTTATCGAATCATTGCTTCTTATATTATTGATTATTATCGTCAAGAAGTTGTATTAGAGGTTGCTGATTTAATCAGTAGTATTGAAGATGAAAACTTGGTTCAAAATATAATTGAGATATCGCAATTAGGATTACCTAAGTTAAAAGATACTAAAGCCATTGATGATTATATTGAAACAATTAAAGAAAAAACTGTAATGGTAAAAAAAGAAGAATTAACAAAAGCATTGGCAGATACTTTTGATCCTAAACAAAAGGCGCAAATATTAAAAGAAATCATAGCATTAAAAGACAAGGAGTAATATATGAAGAAAAAGAAAAATGTAACTGCAGTATCATTTGATGATTTAAAGCAAATTGTTTTAAATGATGCTAAAAAAGAAGATGGTGTATTAACACAAGATCAAATTGATAATTATTTATCTACATATGATTTAAATGATGATCTTGCAGAGGAACTATTAGAATTTATTGGAAATAATGATATTGTTATTTCTGATGATGGATTAGATGATTTAGATGTAGAAGACGAAGTATTATTAGCTGGTGTACCTGCTGAATTAGATGATGATTTAGGACTAGATGATGATTTAGGATTAGATGGTGATACTCCAGATTTAGATTTTGCTGGTGATTTCGATATGATGACAGGTGATACGATTCATATGTATCAAGTTGCTGATGCTGATGCGGAATTAGATCAAAATCAATTAGGAAGTAATGTCAAGATCAATGATCCAGTTAAAATGTATTTAAAAGAGATTGGACGCGTTGAACTGCTTACTCATGATGAGGAGATAGACCTTGCTAAAAAGATTTTAGAAGGAGATGAAGACGCAAAAAAGGAACTCGCTGCTGCTAACTTACGTTTAGTTGTATCGATTGCTAAAAGATATGTTGGAAGAGGAATGTTATTTTTAGATTTGATTCAAGAAGGTAACATGGGTTTAATCAAAGCAGTCGAGAAATTTGATTATACTAAGGGATTTAAATTTTCAACTTATGCAACATGGTGGATTCGTCAAGCTATTACAAGAGCTATTGCTGACCAAGCTAGAACAATTCGTATTCCTGTACATATGGTAGAAACAATTAATAAATTGACAAGAATTCAGCGTCAATTGATTCAAGAATTAGGGCGTGAGCCTAGTGCCGAAGAAATTGCTGAAAAAATGGATGGAATGACACCAGAAAAAGTTCGTGAAATACAAAAAATTTCTTTAGAACCAGTATCTTTGGAAACACCAATAGGTGAAGAAGATGATTCTCATTTAGGAGATTTTATCGAAGATGAAGGTGCAATGTCGCCAGATGATTATGCTGCTAATGAACTTCTAAAAGATGAATTGAATGAAGTCTTATTAGAATTAACTGATCGTGAAGAAAAAGTATTACGCTTAAGATTTGGTTTAGATGATGGAAGAACTAGAACGCTTGAAGAAGTAGGGAAAGAATTTAGTGTAACCCGGGAAAGAATTCGTCAAATCGAAGCTAAGGCACTTCGTAAATTAAAACATCCTTCACGTTCAAAAAGATTAAAAGACTTCTTAGATCGTTAAAATGAAACTATCAAAAAGATTACAGCTAATTGCTGATGTAATTAGTAAATATAAACAAGGAAGTGTTTTAGCAGATATTGGAAGTGATCATGGCTATTTGCCATGCTACTTAGTTAAAAATAAGATTATAACTTGTGCTTACTCTTGTGATGTAGCACAGGGACCATTAGATTCCGCAAAAGAGACAATCAAACAATATGGATTAGAAGATAAAGTTTTTGCACTATTGGGAAATGGACTGAACCCAATTCTTGATCGTGAAGTGGATATGATCAGTATTGCTGGAATGGGATCTTATTTAATTAGTGAGATTCTTGAAGAGCATCGTGAGTATTTAAGAAATGTTAAACTGATGTTTTTACAAGCTAATGCCAATAATGATCATTTACGTAAATATTTATTTGCTAATGATTGGATCATCATTGATGAACAGATGGTTAAGGATGCTGGGCATATATATGAGGTGATGGTAGTTACAGCGAGACAGAATAAAGCAATTACATATAATCGTAAGGATGAAGAGTTTGGACCAATTTTAATCAACAATCAAAGTCCATTGTTTAAAGAAAAATGGCAAAAACAGTATCAAGTTTATGAAAAGATTCAAAATACATTACCACATGATCATCCGCGTTATCATGAAATTGCTGATAAAATGAAAATGATTGAAGAGGTGCTCCATGAATGCCGTTAAAATAATTAATTATTTGGAATCAATCTTTCCACTTAACTTACAAATGTCGTGGGATAAATGTGGAATTCAAGTAGGTGACTGTAATCAACAAGTAACAAGTATAATGGTTGCATTAAATGCTGATATAGAAAGTCTTCAAAAGGCAATTAATCAAAATTGTCAAATGTTAGTTACACACCATCCATTTTTGCTAGAAGAAATAATGAATCTTGATTTCCATAATCATCATGGAAAGTTTATTGAAATGGCAATAAAAAACAATATTCTTGTTTATAGCCTACATACTTGTCTTGATCGAGGCAAAGATGGTATTTCGATGAATGATTGGCTTATTAATGCTTTAGGTGTTCATGATGTTAGCTGTTATGATGAATTTCAAGTGGGGAAAATGGCACTTTTAAATCAGCCTTGTATGACTAGCGAGTTAGTTAAGAAAGTTAAAGATACTTTTAATGTACCAGTACGTCTTGCTGGTAAAGAAGTAGAGATTAAAACAATTGCTATTTGTGGTGGTAGTGGGGCCGATGATCTTGAACAGCTAGCTGGTCGAGTGGATGCATATATAACGGGTGATAGTAAACATCGTCATGCTAAATATGCATTGGATCATGATATTGTCTTAATCGATGTTCCTCATCATCTTGAAGTAATTATGGAAAAGCGACTTGCTAGTTTATTGAGTAATCTTGGGATTACTGTAAAAGAAGCGAATAGTCAGGATTATTATTCATATTATTAAAAAGTATTTTGATGCATGTCATAAAGTTGAATGTAAGTAATTATAGCCAAGATATTTACATAAAGTAGGTATCTTGGTTTTTGACTTTTATGCTATAACATAATTGGAGCTATTGATGTAAGCATATAATGGGATGTGTGTTTTTAGTTGTATTAAAATAACTGTTTAAAATATTGATATTGAGGATAATTTTATTAGGATATGGTCTTAGGGAACCTAGTTAGGTACTTAAGTGATGATATCGATTATATGAATTAGAAATTTGTACAATATGTTCAAATTTTACTCTTATTTTATTTAATAAAAATAGTTTTATGTTCTAAAAATCAATCAACTATAAAAAAAGAAAGGAACCCAATGATTCGATTCCTTTACGGCAATACAGTCTTAATTAATAATATTATATTTCAATTATATGTTTAAATCAAATTATGCTTTTTCATAGAATTGTAAATACCGTTATTATCTATATTGTCAGTTATTTCATCAGCAACTGCTTTTAAACCTTCTTTAGCATTGCCGACGGCGATTCCAATATTAACATATTCAAGCATTTCTTTGTCATTCATTCCATCACCAAATGCATAAGTATTTTTACGTTCAATTCCTAGGTAGTTGATTAATGTTTCAATAGCATTAGCTTTGTGGATGTTTGGGACTGATAATTCGCCACTGTTATCACCAAAAGCAGGAACAGTACAATGGATTACATTGAATTCTCGATCAAATTCTTTAATAATATTATTAAATGGAATATTCGGATTTTCTAAAAAGCAGGCTTTATTAATGTCATCACGACGCATCTCTTGACCTTCAATTAGAGCGTTAATAAAATGGCTGTCTTTTTTTTCATAGCGAGCTTTGGCCTGAGGATCATTTTCATAATCACCATATATAATTCTTTCAAGTCTTTTAACTAGATTTTTGCTTGCAAATAAACCGCCATTACTTTCAACATAGTAATCAAAATTATTAGTATCAAAATAGTCAACCATATGATTAACTGCTTTATTTGTCACTTTTTTATGATAGAGCATTTGATTTCCTATTTCAATATAGCCACCGCCAGCTCCAATTACTCCGTCAATTCCACATTCAAGAATGAAATCATAGATTTCAGCCTTGCTGCGCCCAGTACATAAGTATACTAAATTTCCTTTAGCTCTAGTTAAAGCAATTGCTCTTTTGGCAGATTCAGGTACATGTTCAATCCCGCCGGTATCACTTACGAGTGTGCCATCAACATCAAAAAATATAATCTTTTTTTCCATATAATTTCTCCATGTATAAATTATAACATCGTGATATTTAGATATAATTGATTTTCATATTTTGAACAAGAATTGTTTAAGCAATTCTTGTAATGCTGGTTAATAAGGTGTATCATTTTCATGTTAAAGCGAGGGAGATTTATGGCAGATCAAAGTACGGATTTAATTAAGGGGAGTATTTATAAATCAATTTTATGGTTTTCAATTCCATTATTGATCGGTAATTTATTTCAGCAATTATACAACACAGTCGATTCTTATGTAGTTGGCAACTATGTTAACAGTAATGCATTAGCTGCTGTAGGAGCTTCTACCCCAGTAATTAATATGCTTGTAGGCTTTTTTATGGGACTGGCAACGGGGGCTGGAGTTGTAATTTCCCAATATTTTGGGGCACGACGGATTGAAAAAATGCAGCGTGCTGTCCATTCATCACTGGCTCTTACAGGAGTTTTATGTGTTGTTTTTACGATTGTAGGGCTATTGTGTACCCAACCGCTTTTAAAGGCTATTGGAGTACCACAAGAAGTTTTACCTCATTCATCGATGTATTTGATGATTTATTTTTGTGGTATTTCTTTTGGCCTTGTTTATAATATGGGTTCAGGAATTTTAAGAGCAATCGGTGATTCAAAACGACCTTTAATTTATTTGATCGTTGCCAGTGTTGTTAACATCGCTTTAGATTTTTTATTTGTTTGTAGTTTTAATTGGGGAATCGCTGGAGTTGGAATCGCAACAGTAATTGCTCAGGCAATTAGTGCGGTAATGGTAATGTACCAGTTGATTCACACAAAAGAAGATTATCGAGTGCAAATTAATGAGATTTCATTTGACAAACATATTGTTAGAAAAATCGTACAAGTAGGCTTTCCTGCAGCATTTCAGCAAAGTTTAACATCTTTTTCAAATGTTATAGTACAATCGTATATTAACAGTTTTGGAACTGCAGCAATGGCTGGATATTCATCAACGATCAGAATTGATGGATTTTTGCAATTACCGTTGCAAAGTTTTAATATGGCAATCACAACTTTTGTGGGTCAAAATATGGGGGCAAAACAATATCAACGTGTCCGTCAAGGAGTAAAAGCAGCCTGGTTAATGTGTTCAATTGTAATCTTAGCTGGTTCGATTACAATGGGATTATTTGGTAGTGAGTTAGTTGGAATCTTCACTAATGATAAAACCGTAATTGCTGCAGGGGTGACAATGATCAATGTTTTTGCACCATGCTATATTATTTTACCGATTGTTCAAATTCTTAACGGTACATTGCGTGGAGCAGGGCTTTCTAAAGTACCAATGTATTTTATGGTAGGAAGTTTTGTTATTTTAAGACAAATCTATTTAATGATTACCGTTCCATTAACGCATAATCTAGCTTTTGTTTTTGCAGGATGGCCTGTTACTTGGGCAATTTGTGCAATTGGATTGTTAATTTATTATCGAAGAGTTAATTGGCTGCCAGATGAATAAAAGCTTAATTTTCGAGAGAAAATTAAGCTTTTTAAATAATTTTAGCTAAATCAATTTTAGGTTTAGGATGAGTAGAAACATTTTGATAATCAAATTGACGTAAATATTCAATTACTTGATTTGTCAAGTATGTTGGTGTAGATGCCCCTGAGCTAACAGCTGCAGCATGTTTTTCCTTTAACATAGATATATCAATATCATTAACACTTTCAATCATATAAGTGTCCTTATTAGCTTTTTCATGTGCGATACTAGCTAATTTTTTAGTATTGTTCGAATGAGGATCACCAACGATAAAAATGACATCAACTTCATCATTAATTTTTGCAATAGCTTCTTGACGTACAGTTGTTGCTTGACATGTTTCTTTAGCAACAATTAAATTATTTAGTTTTGTTTTAGCATATTCACATAAATCATAAACATCATATAAAGACATTGTCGTTTGATTTGTAATGACATAGTTTAAATTAGGATCAAGATTTTCAAAATCGGTTTTATTTTCAATCAGATGGATATGAGCAGGATCAATTGATAATGCTCCCTCTGATTCCGGATGACCAGCTTTGCCAATATAAAGAATTTCAATCCCTTGATTTAAATAATTTTTAATTAAGTCATGAGTCTTAATAACATCGGGGCAAGTAGCATTGATTACTTGAATATTTTTTGAATGAGCCTTTTTTATAACATTATGACTAGCTCCATGAGCAGTAATGATAACCGTTCCCTGGGAAACCTGATCTAATAATTCTTCACGCGAAGCACCTTTTTTATCAATCGTTTTGACACCTAAATTATTTAAAGCATCAACAATATATTGGTTATGGACAATCATGCCTAGAATATAAACATCATCTTGATGGGCTTGTTTTTTAGCTAATTCGATTGCACGAACAACCCCTTTACAATATCCTCTGGGTGTAATTGGATATACTTTCATTAAATCACCTCGTGGTTATTGTACCATATTTTCAAACTTTGCGTCATCTGATTCTTCTTTTGTTTCTTTTTTCTCTTGATCGATAGGAGTAATATTTTGTTCAACCTCATCAAAGTCAATATCGTTAATATGATTAACTGCTTGAATGACTCTAAAAGCATTTTTAGTATTGTTGATAATAGGGCGGATTTGATAGACTAGAGGAATTACTTGATTAATGGTATAAACAGTTTTAGAGGCATAATGTAATGTTTTTTGTAAATTGGCGCGGGTTTTTAGTTTTCTATTAACAGGAAACCCTTGATTCATGGGATTCATTTGGGGATTGAAATTATTGTAGTAAAAATTTTCATCATAGAATGGGTTCATTTTTATCCCTCCTTTATTAATAATGTATGCAAATAATTAATAATTGTGATATTGAATACTTGTTATTTTGCTTGGAGTTAGAGGTTATTTTTGCAAAGGGCAATAGCTAGATAAAAATTGTTTGGGTAAACTATTGTTGTTTAACTATTTTATTTGTTTTTAAGTGGGATTTAGGTCTTTAAAACTAACTTTGAGGACTTAGAATAGAACATACTAAATCTATTTAAAGAATAGGTTTATTTTATTTGCTTTTTATTTTGGTTATGTTAAAATTAGTTGAATTTATCAAAGAAAGGAGTACAAAATGAGTACATTTACAAAATTTAAAATGCAGGAATTTTGTTTACAAACAATTGAAGAATTAGGTTTTCAAAAACCAACTTCAATTCAAGAACAAGTAATTCCTTTAGTGTATAAAAATAGTGATATTATTGGTATTTCACAAACAGGTACAGGAAAAACTCATGCCTTTTTGTTACCGGTAATGGATCGCATCGATCCTAAGAATAATAGTGTTCAAGCTGTAATTACAGCCCCGACACGGGAATTAGCAACCCAAATCTATAACAATGCTAAATTATTTACTAAATATAATAGTGAGATCAAAGTATCTTTGATCGTTGGAGGAAATGATCGTCAAAAGACCGTTAATAAACTAGCAGTTCAACCACATGTTGTTATTGGGACACCGGGAAGAATTAAAGATTTATCTTTAGATGAACAAGCTTTAAAAATTACAACTGCTTCAACTTTTATTGTTGATGAAGCTGATATGACGCTTGAATTTGGATATTTGGAAGATATTGATGCTGTAGCCGGGAAGATGCGTGATGATTTAAGGATGATGGTCTTTTCTGCAACGATTCCGCAGATGTTAAGACCGTTTTTAAAAAAATATATGAAATCACCAGTATTAGTAGAGATTGATGATGATAAAGTAACTACTGAAAATGTGGAACATATTCTAATTGCAACTAAGCATAAAAACCGTTATGAGGTATTAAAAAAGATTATTGAGTCGATTGATCCTTATGTATGTATTATTTTTGCTAATACTCGTAGTGATGTTGCCAGTACGACTAAAAAATTACGAGAAGACGGATTTAAAGTGGGAGAGATTCATGGTGATCTAGAACCTCGTGAACGTAAGCAAATGATGCGGCGAATTCAAAACAATGAATATCAATTTATTGTTGCAACGGATATTGCGGCTCGTGGAATTGATATTGATGGAGTATCGCATGTTATTAATATGGAATTTCCTAAAGAACCGGATTTTTATATTCATCGTAGTGGTCGTTGCGGCCGTGGAAATTATACTGGAATATGTTACAGCATGTATGATACAACCGATGAAGCAAATTTAAAAGTTCTTGAACGTAAAGGAATTCTTTTTAAAAATATGACGATTAAAAATGGTCAATTTGTTGATTTGGGTGATCGTTTAAAAAGAAATAAACGTCCTAAACAACAAACCGAATTAGAAAAGAAAGTTCAAAGTATTATTCGTAAACCAAAAAAGGTAAAACCTGGTTATAAAAAGAAACGTAAAAGAGAAGTTGAGCAAGTTGTTCGTAAACAAAAACGAGCAATGATTCAAAATGATATTCGCCGACAAAAGAAAGAAAGAGCTCGTGCAGCTCAAGCGGCTAAGAGGAATGGAGAAGAGAATTAATGATTATTGGTAGTCATGTTTCAATGTCAGGAAAAGAGATGTTATTAGGTTCAGTCAAAGAGGCATTATCATACGGGGCTAATACTTTCATGTTTTACACTGGAGCTCCCCAGAATACTGCCCGTAAGCCTATTGATCAATTACGCATTGAAGAAGCAAAAGAATTAATGAAAGAAAATGGAATTGAAATTGATAATGTTGTTGTGCATGCACCGTATATTATCAATCTAGCTAATACAACAAAACCTGAGACTTTTGAATTAGCAGTCAGCTTTTTAAAGCAAGAAATAGAACGTTGTAAAGCGATAGGAGCAACACGATTAGTTTTACATCCAGGTGCCCATGTAGGAGCTGGGAGTCAGATTGGTTTGGAAAGAATCGTTGAAGGATTGAATGAGGCAACAAAAGATTGTGGTAATGTTAAAATTGCTTTAGAGACAATGGCTGGTAAAGGAAGTGAATGTGGTCGAACTTTCGATGAATTGCAATATATTATTGAAAATGTTGATAATAACGAATGTTTAGGGGTCTGCATGGATACTTGTCATCTTCATGATGCTGGATTTGATTTAACTAAGTTTGATGATATTTTAACAGAATTTGATCAAAAAATTGGTTTGGAACGGTTATTGGTTGTTCATGTAAATGATTCTAAAAATGAGTGTGGAGCAAGTAAAGATCGTCATGAAAATATTGGATATGGTCATATTGGATTTGATACATTGAATATGATCGTTCATCATGATAAATTAAAAAGTGTTCCTAAGATTTTAGAAACACCATATATTGAAAAAATTGCTCCATATAAGGAAGAAATTGAGATGTTTAGAACTCAAACTTTTAATCCTAGATTAAAGTAATGGGGACAATTGGATAAAAAACTTTTAATTTTAAGGCAAGTAGAGATACTTGTCTTTTCACTTATATAATTGTAGAGAACTTCATTATAATGGCTATCGATCAGTGCATAGCGATTATTTTGAATTAAATTATAAATTAGTAATAATTGCTCTTCGTCAATATCAATATCCTGCTCATATACAAGCTTCTTAAACATCTTAAAATCTAAATTAAATAATTCATTGTAACTAGTGTTACTCATCATGTTTCCTCCTTTTTTTCAATTATATGCATAAAGTAAAAAAGTAGTACTAAAATGTACTACTTAATCATTAATAAAATTTCTTTTTTTAATTCTTCAACCATATCTTCTTGTTTTACCTTGCGAATGATCTCACCTTTTTTGATCAGAAGACCTTCTTTAAAACCACCAGCGATTCCGATATCAGCATGTTTAGCTTCACCGGGACCATTTACAGCACAACCCATAATAGCTACGGTAATATTAGCGTTGATGGTATTTAAAAAATCTTCAATTTCTTGGGCTACGGGAATCAGATCATACTGAATTCTTCCACAGGTTGGACAAGAAACAAGAGTTGGGACATTATCAATTAGCTCTAATTCTTTCAAAAGTATTTTTGCTACTTTGATTTCTTCTAAGGGACTATCGCTTAAAGAAACTCGAATTGTATTACCAATTCCTTGATATAGAATCGTGCCAATCCCTAAACTAGATTTAATTGTTCCACCAAGCTTTGTACCGGCTTCTGTAACACCAATATGTAAAGGGTAATCAAAAGTTTCACTTGCTAGTCGATATGCAGCAATCGTAAGTAAGGTGTTTGATGATTTTAAAGAAATACAGATATCATAGAAACCTAGGCTTTCTAATATTTCAACATGCTTTTTCGCACTTTCAATCATTCCCTCAGCAGTAGGTTTGCCATATTTAGCTAAAATATCTTTTTCTAAAGAACCACTATTGACTCCGATTCGAATTGGAACGTGATGTTTCTTACAGGCATTTACAACCATTTCAACCTTTTCTGGAGAACCGATATTACCAGGGTTGATTCTAATTTTATCAATTCCTGATTCAATTGCCTGTAATGCTAAACGATAATCAAAATGAATATCAGCGACTAGCGGAATACTAACATGTTTTTTTATTTCTTTAATAGCTAGAGCGTCATCATTATTTAAAACTGCAAGTCGCACTAATTGACAGCCAGTTGCAGCTAGAGCATTTATTTGTTTCACAGTTGCTTCAATGTTTTTAGTTTTAGTATTTGTCATTGACTGGATAATTACTTCGTTATTACCACCAATAGTAAGGTTTCCCACTTTGATAGTTCTTGTTTCATTTCTCTTCATGAATTTCACCTCGTTAGAATTATAACATATCCTTCCTTATTAATAAAAATAAATGTTCTATTATATTGCTTTATTAAAGAAAAGGCTTACTAGGGAGTAGATATTTGTCTATTTTTATGGTAAAATTCTATCGTTTTTTATAGTTATTATTGTTTGGATAGATAGCAGTTATAACTTCAAGAAGATAAAAGAAAATAGGGGTCATTATGATGGAAAATAGTAAAGAAGAAAAGGTTACATCTGTAAGTACAGAAAATATTTACAAGCTAAATGGAAGAGTTCCTTTAAAAAAAGCAATTCCTTTTGGGTTGCAGCATGTTTTAGCGATGTTTGTTTCGAATTTAGCACCTGTATTGATTGTATGTGGTGCAGCACTTGTAAGAGGAACAGGAGAACATTTAACTTCAGCTGAGATCACGCAATTGCTGCAATGTGCAATGTTTGTAGCTGGGATTGGAACCTGCATGCAACTTTATCCAGTTTGGAAGATTGGTTCGAAATTACCTGTTGTTATGGGTGTTAGTTTCACTTTTTTAGGAAGTTTATTAGTAATTTGTACGAACCCAGACTTAGGATATGAAGGGATGATCGGAGCGGTCATCTTAGGTGGGATCTTTGAGGGAATTGTCGGATTGAGTGCAAAATACTGGAAACGTTTTTTAACTCCAGTTGTATCAGCTTGTGTAGTAATTGCAATTGGACTTTCACTTTTATCAGTTGGAATGGATTCATGGGGCGGTGGAAATGGTGCTGCTGATTTTGGGTCATGGTATCATTTATTAGTTGGTACATTCACTTTAGTTGTCTGTTTAGTATCACGTTATTTACTGAAAGGTGTTTATAAAAATTTAAATATTTTAGTGGGACTTATTTTTGGATATTTACTATCTGTTATTTTTACGGTCGCAAATATTGCTCCGATGGTGGATTTTTCAGGAATAACAAAAACAATACAAGAAGTAGGTTTTTTTAGTATTCCCAAGTTAGTTTTTTTTACGAGTCATACACCAGTTTTTGATTTAGGAGCATTCTTCACTATTGCAATCGTATTTTTGGTATCTGCTGCAGAAACAACAGGAGCGACTACAGCAGTGTGTACCGGTGCTTTAGAACGTGATATTAAGATGGAGGAACTACAAGGTTCACTTGCTGTTGATGGCCTTTCTAGCGCAATTTCAGGGTGTTTTGGTTGTATTCCTTTAACATCTTTCAGCCAAAATGTGGGATTAGTTACGATGACAAAAGTTATTAATCGTTTTACCATTTTAGTAGGGGCATTGATTTTAATTTTAGCATCCCTATTTCCACCGTTAGGAGCATTCTTTAATTCCTTACCACAAGCAGTTTTAGGTGGATGTACAGTGATGATGTTTGGTTCAATCATGTATGAAGGAATCAAAATGCTTAAAGAAAATGAGTTTGATGAGCGCACAATGATCATTGTTTCATTAGCTTTTTGTATTGGGGTAGGATTAACTCAAACTTCGGGTAATTTTTTTGCAGCTTTTCCACCAGTAGTGGGAGATATATTTAATGGTAATGCTGTTGCAGGTGTATTTGTTGTATCTTTGTTATTAAGTTTGGTGCTTCCGAAAAAGAAAGAAGCAAAAAAGTAAAAATGCTTAAAGAATCATAATTGATTCTCTAAGCATTTTTTTTAATTGTTTCAAATTGATTTAATAGTTCTTCAAAATATTTAAATGCATCTTCATAAATTTGATCATCTAAAGGATCAACACCCGCTTGTTTTAAAAGCTCAACAGGTGCTTTGCTGCCTCCAGATTTCAAGAAATTTAAGTAGTCAGTTACTTGCTGCTGATTACCTTTTAAAATACGATTAACTATGGCTAAGGCAACGGTCATACCTAACGTATATTTATATACATAATAATCATAATAGAAATGTGGTACATAATAACATGACCAGCCAACTAGTTCATCCATAGTTACATCTTTTCCATAATATTCTTGGTTAAGTCGTGCATATAGATCAGTAATAACTTTTGATGATAATGGTTCATTATTTTCTGCCATCGTGTGCAATTTATATTCAAAATCAGCAAACATTGGCTGTCTAAAAATCAAACCAACACAGTTTTCTAATTGTTCATAAATAAAGTATGCTTTTTCTTGATCATTTTTAGCATTTTTGATCATATAATTAATCAGTAACGTTTCATTAACAGTTGAAGCAACTTCAGCAACAAAAATACGATAATTAGCGTTAACTGCATCTTGATGATGATTAGATAAATAACTATGAACACTATGACCAAGTTCATGGATCATAGTAGAAAGAGAATTATAGTCACCAATAAAATTCATTAAGATAAAAGGATTAGTGTCATAACTACCACTAGAATAAGCACCAATTCGTTTACCTGGTGTAGGATAATAATCAATCCAGCGTTCATTTCGAGCTTTATTAATAATGTCCAAATAATCTTGACCAAATGGTCTAAGACATTCATTAATAATTTCAAAACACTGATCAATCGTATACTTTTTGTTGATTGAAGATACTAGTGGAATATTTAAATCATAATTATAAATAACATCTTTCTTTAGAAGCTCTTTTTTTAGTCGGTTATAGCGATGAAATAAGTGTCGATATTTGACGTTTGCACTTTCTAAAACTTTAAAAAATAATTCACTAGGAACATCATCATCAAAAACGCTAGCTTCAAGAGCACTATTGAATTTACGTACATCGGCATAAAAAGCATCCTTTTTCATTACCCCGGCCAATGTTTGAGCAAAGACATTTTCATAGCGCTGATACTCTTTAAAGAAATTAGTATATGCTTGTTTACGTACTTTTTCATCTTTATTCTTTAGGAATTGGTTTAAAGTAGCATTATTTAATGTTTTCAACTTTCCATCTTCTTCAACATCTTCATATTCAAGACGAAGAGCATTGAATACTTGACTAGAAGTATCAGCAATACTTTCCACTTTAGCTAATAATTCTTCTTGTTCTTTGGGCAGAATATGTGCTTCATATGATAATAATGAATTAATCTTGTAAGTATATTTTTCTAATTTTGGATCTTTTAAATATTCCAGTACTTTATCTTTAGCCTCAATGATTTCATTATCGACAAATGATATTTGTACTGACGAAGCTTCTAAAACTCCCATTATAGTGGCCATCATAGTTTGATATTCCTGATTTTTTGGTTCGACATCACAATTTAAATGAGCATAGCAATATAATTTATTCATTAATCGTTCAACCGTATCTTTTGTTGTTAAAAAATTATAAAAGCTATCAATACTATTACAAATTTTACCTTTGAAAGTAATTAGATCATTAATTAAAGATTTAGTTTTTTCTAAATCCTGATAGAAAGCTTCATGGCTATTATAGATAGTACTTAAGTCCCATGTATCTTTAATATCAATATCTTTTCTCTCCATACAATTTTCTCCTTTAAAATAAAAACCCTATCATTAGATAGAGTTTACTAATTTAGCTAATCTAGATTTTTGTCTGCTAGCATAGTTTCTATGATGAATTCCTTTAACTACAGAAGCATCTAATTTAGAAGCTACTTCGTTATAAGCTTTTACTGCTTCATCTTTATTTCCAGCTTCAACTTCAGCTAATACTTTTTTGATTGCAGTTTTTAATGCTGATTTATATGAAGTATTTTTTGCTCTTTTTTGGTTATCATTTTTATACCGTTTAATTTGTTGTTTCATATTTGCCATGATCTTTCACCTCGCTTCATTTCTTGCTTTTACATTATATAAAAATAATCCAATAAATGCAACTTTTTTTTGAATTGATACGATATTATTGGACAAATATGTATTAAATTTCCATAATTGGTGATATTTATAATAGGTGATAGGATGAATTTTAGTAATATACGTAGTGATTTAGCAACCGAATCGCTAGAGCAACTAGAAGTTGGTAAGCATTATCAAAAGGAAGAGTATGTTAATGATGGTGTTAAGGTTGAAAAAGTTTCGATCCTTCAGGCTCATCAAAGTATTAATCAGGGGATTGGAACTTATATCGAAATAAGTTTTAAAGACTATTTGGAACAAACTGCTATTATTAAGGAAGTTGTAAATAATTTAAAGCCATTAATTGATAAGATTGATTATCCTAAGATTTTGATGGTAGGGTTAGGTAATCAATATTTAACTAATGATGCGATTGGCCCACGAACTTTAAGGGATGTGCGGATTACTCATTTTCTTGATGATGAAGACAAATTAATTAATCACTATTATGATATTTTAGGTATTGCTCCTGGGGTGATGGTGCAAACAGGGATGGAAACTGGAGCGATTGTAAAAGCGTTAGTGGATAAAGAGGATATTGATCTTGTAATCGTTGTAGATGCCCTCTGTGCTAAAAATTATCATAAATTAGCTCATGTAATCCAAATTAACGATGTAGGGATAAATCCTGGTAGTGGGATAGGTAATTATCGTCAGGCAATCAACGAGGAGACTGTGGGTGCTAAGGTAATTGCAATTGGTATACCAACTGTTATTTATGCAAGCAGTTTAGTAAGTGATGTCTTAAATTATACGCTAGATTACTTTGGTGATAGTTTAAATCCAATAAGTAAATTAAAAGTAGGAAAGCGTGAACGTTATCATGGGAGCTTAAATGAACAGCAAAAAGAAATGATGTTAGGACAATTAGGAAAATTGGATGATAGTGAATTAGAGCTGTTATTTAATGAAATATTGAATCCGATTGATTGTAATTTTGTATTAAGTGATAAGCAAATTGATGAACAGTGTGAAATTATGTCAAAAATAATAAGTAAAAGTATTAATGCGTTAAGGTACTAAATCCTACAATTCATGCATACTATTGTATTGTATAGTATAGTAGGTGATGCAGATGAGACTTAAAAATACGTTTTTAATTTTATTGAAATTGGCGGTTATTGTAGGTTTAATTGTTTATCTTCCAACTAAAGTAAGCGGATCAAATGCCCAAGTTATTAATGCAATTAATAATGAACAAAATAATCCAACTACTCCAGTGGCAACCAATCCAACCAACACTAGTTTTGTTCCCACGAAAGATAAAAAGATTCATATTTATAATACTCACCAGGGTGAAGAATATGATGGTTTTAATGTCGTAGAAGGAGCTAATTATTTAAAAGATTGTTTAAATAATAAAGGATACCAGTGCGATGTTGAAGGAAATGATTTTGAAGGCTATAAAGCGGTTCATAAAATAGCTTATAATAAATCATATACGGTATCTAAAATGTATCTTGAAGAGAGTTTAAAGCTTAGTGGTGGTTATGACTTAATTATTGATTTTCATCGCGATTCGATTTCTAAAGAGCTGTCAACCATTAGCCATGATGGAAAATCATATGCTAAAATCATGTTTGTTGTAGGTAAAAGCAGTGGTAAATTTGATGCGGTTAATCAGCTTTCACAAAAACTGTCAGATTTAGCTAATGCAACAGTTCCAAAAATCAGCCGTGGTGTTTATGTGAAAAAATCTCACTATAATCAAGGAATTAGTGACAATATGGTTCTAATAGAGGTTGGCGCTCAAAGTAATACTAAAGAAGAAGTTCAAGCGACAGTAGAAATTATTGCTAAAGCGATTGGAGAATATTTAGGATGAAAAATTTTTTAATTGATCTTTGTTTAGTTGGATTATTGTTATTTATGATTAATGGTTTATTTGGAGACTACGGAATCCAAAAAGCTGTATTTGACAAGAATATTACTCAGTTTGAAGAGGATGTTAAAGAACAAAAACCAATTACTACCGATTATGGAACTACTAATGATAATGAAGAAAATACATTATCATTAGTAGTTAAACAGATTAGTGAAGTTTGTATTAAAGTTATTGAAACATTAGTATTGATTATTTCCAATATTATTAGTACACTTTTATAGTAAGAAAGTGATGGTGTATATTATGAAAGATGCAAAAATAATATTTATGGGAACAGCAAGTTTTTCTAAACAGGTTTTAGAAAAATTGTTGGAAAATAATTATAATGTTGTTGCTGTAGTAACTCAGCCCGATCGTTTTGTTGGTCGTAAAAAGGTGTTAACAATGCCTGAAGTTAAAGAAGTTGCTTTGGCTTCTGGGATACCAGTTTATCAGCCTTTAAAAATTAAGGAAGAATATCAGGAAATCATAGCCTTAGAGCCGGATTTAATTATTACTGCAGCTTATGGACAAATTGTTCCAGAAGCAGTTTTAAATGCTCCTAAAATAGGTTGTATCAATGTTCATGCTTCATTATTACCTAAATATCGTGGTGGCGCGCCAGTACATTATGCAATCATGGAGGGTGAAGAAGTTACAGGGGTAACGATCATGTATATGGTCAAAAAAATGGATGCTGGAAATATTATTTCTCAAGTCGAAGTGCCAATTGGAGCAGAGGAAACAACGGGAGAATTATATGAGCGTTTGAGTATTGCTGGAGCAGAGTTGTTACTAGAAACCTTACCGAGCGTACTTGCTGGTACAAATGAGTCAATTGCCCAAGATGAAAGTTTAGTTACATATTCACCAACAATTAGTCATGAACAAGAAAAAATAGATTTTAGTAAGAGTGCTCTTCGAGTATATAATCAAGTACGTGGAATGAATCCATGGCCAGGTGCTTATACCACTTATCAAGGTAAAGTTGTAAAGATCTGGGCCGGTAAAATTCATGTATGTGAAAATGCCCTTAAGCACCACGCTCATCAAGAAAATGGAACAATCGTTAAGATCTTTAAAGATGCAATTGGGGTTAAAACTGGTGAAGGAATATATTTAATTACAGAATTACAGCTAGCTGGAAAGAAGCGAATGTTAGTTAAAGATTATTTGAATGGAAATAATATTTTTGAAGTTGATAGTAAATTCGAATAAGCAGCCTAATGGTTGCTTTTTTTATAAATTAAAAGATATAATTAGAGAAGATACAAAGGAGGAAATAGAAATGATTATTTCAACTTTAAGCAGTTATCCTAATAAAAAAGTAGTTAAAGACTTAGGCATAGTAGTCGGCTATGATGATGCTATACGAGCTTTTCGAGTAACAATGGGAGTGGAAGAATATATTGTCAAAGCTCAAGAAAATTTAGCTAAAGCTGCTGAAAAATTAGGTGCCAATGCTGTATTGGGGGTTTGCTTTGATTTGCGTGATTCAAATAAACCGGTTTTAATGGGAACAGCTGTTGTTTTAGAAGATTTAGAGTAATTCTAAGTCTTTTATTTATTATTGTTTAGATTAATATTTTGTTTTGTTTGTAGTACAATATAACTACGGAGGTTGTGTAAGTATGAGAATGGTTGATTTAATTGAATTAAAGAAAAATAATCATGAGTTAACAAAAGAACAAATCCATTTTATTATTAAAGGATATAATGATGGCAATATTCCAGATTATCAGATGAGTGCTTTTTTAATGGCAATATGTTTTAATGGGCTGTCTAAACATGAAACGGCTATCTTAACTGATGAAATGCTTCATAGTGGGGAAATAATTGATCTAAGTGAAATTGCAGGTGTAAAGGTTGATAAACATTCAACAGGTGGTGTTGGAGATAAAACATCTTTAGTTTTAGGACCAATGGTTGCAGCTTGTGGGGTTAAAGTTGCTAAGATGTCGGGGCGTGGTTTAGGTCATACAGGGGGAACATTAGATAAATTAGAGTCGATTCCGGGTTTGCAAATTCAAATAAGTAAAGATGATTTTATTAAACAAGTTAATGAAATCGGTATCGCGATTATTGGACAAAGTGCTACACTAGTACCGGCTGATCAAAAAATGTATGCACTGCGTGATGTAACTGCAACTGTTGATTGTATCCCTTTGATTGCTTCATCGATCATGTCAAAAAAATTAGCGTCTGGCAGCGATACTATTTTATTAGATGTAAAATATGGGGAAGGTGCTTTTATGCAAACTAAAGAGGAAGCTAAGCGCTTGGCACAAACAATGATTGAAATTGGACAACATCTAGGTAAAGATACTCGAGCAGCTATTTCAAACATGAATCAACCGCTAGGAAAAGCAATCGGGAATTCTTTAGAGGTAATTGAGGCGATTGATACATTAAATGGAAGTGGTCCTGAGGATCTTTTAAATCTTTGTCTTGAAGCTGGCAGTCATATGTTAGTACAGGCCAAAAAATGCAAAAATGAAGAGTCCGCTTTAAAAATGCTTAAGCGGGTAATTGATACTGGTCAAGCATTAGATAAATTTAAAGAAATGGTTAAATATCAACATGGAAATGATGAGTATATTGGTAATCCTGAGTTGTTTACTAAAGCTAAACTAATTATTGAGGTTAAAGCTAAGCAAGCTGGGTATATTCAAACTCTTGAAGCTAAAACATTAGGAATAGTTTCAATGAAATTAGGCGGTGGTCGTCAGACTAAGGATGATGTTATTGACCATAGCGTAGGGATTATCTTAAATAAAAAAGTTGGAGATCAATGTAAGGTGGGAGAAGTATTAGCTTATATCCATGCAAATAATGAAGTAAGCGATGAATTAATTAACGAATTATATGGAGCTTATAAAATTGTTGATTTTTTTGTTGAAAAACCGATACTAATTGATGAAATCCTTGTATAATATAGTCATAACGGAGGATAAAGATGGGTAAATATTTATTTTTTGACATTGATGGAACTTTAATTGGTCCAAGTAAACGAGTAACTAAGAATACTGAAGAAGGAATAAAGAAAGCACGGGCAAATGGTCATAAAACATTTTTATGTACGGGACGTGCTCCGGTGTCGATAATGAAATCGATACGGGATATTGGATTTGACGGAATAATTTCTTCAGCCGGTGGTTTTGTTAGTATTGATGGTAAATACATCTTTGAGAATTTTATTAACCAGTATGTTTTATCAGAAGTAATGCTTTTATTTACTAATGCTAAAATTTTATTTAGCTTAGAAACTAAAGATGCTTTGTATCAAACACCAGGTGTCCAAGATTTTTTTGAAAAGAAGCAAGCAAATATTCTTGAAGGAAATCTTGAATTAGCACGTTTTTTAGAAGAGCGTAGAAATGAAGAAGTACGTTTACCAATCAGTGAATTTAACATTTTGCAAACGAAAGTAACAAAAGTATGTTTTATTGCAGAAGATAAGTTGGCATTTTATGATTGTGTAAAGTATTTAAGTGAGTTTTTTAATATCGTTATTTTTTCTAAGGAAACAGACGATTTTATTAATGGTGAAATTATTTTAAAAAATTGTACTAAAGGTGATGCAATGAAACGAGCAGTTGCATATCTAGGTGGAGATATGAAAGATACGATTGCTTTTGGTGACAGTATGAATGATTTTCAAATGATTAGCGAGGCAGCTTATGGAGTAGTATCGTATTTAGCTCCTGATAAGTTGAAAGCAATTGCGGATGATACATTTGAAGAGCCTGATGATGATGGAATCTTTAAGTGTCTGCAGCGATTAGGTTTAATTTAAATTGGGGTAATGTAAAAGAGGTTTATCTTGACATTAGGGAAAGTGTTAAAAAGAATTAGAAAAACAAAGCAGATTCCCCAAAAAGAAATTGTTAAAGTGTTGAAAATCAGTAAGAGTACTGTCTATCGATTTGAAAAAGGTGGAAACATTGACACCAATAATTATCTTAAGTATTGTGAGTATTTGGGTATTGATGCAGGAATTCCTTATTTTATCAGCAATCATGATGATTTTTATCGACTGTTTAATCGAATTACACGAAGTTCATTTAATTATGAAGTATTTGAGCTGGCTTTTTCAAAAGCTTTAATTAAGACCGCTGAACAAATATTTGATAATTACACATAACAGTTAAAAGGCCTATAATTTAAGTTAGAGCCTTTTTTCTTTATAAGCAAAATAAAACGCTTGTATTAATTACAAGCGCATTATTTTCGTTCAAATTTTATATACGCTACAATATTTGCTAAAACAATCATTACTAAACCAACGATTACAAATGTCAACATGTAAGAGTTTAAGGTACTTGTAAAGAAATTATAGAAATATGCAGGTGATAAACTGATTTTATCAATAAATTTACCAATATAGATAAAGAATGGTAAAGCGAAACACATTAAACCAGAAGCCGATAGGGCATATGAGAAATAGCGTCTTCTACCTTGATAATGACTATATAGGCGATATAATAAGAAACTTGCTAATCCGATTAAAACAACTAAAGCTGCTGCCGCAATTAAAAAGATTCCATCATATGTATTTATAACATCAATAACAAGGGCTAGATAAGGGAATGATAAATAGCTTTTGTATAAATCAATCAAGTTACTTTTCAGTACGCTAATTGCTTCTTGTGATTCACTATTAATAATATTATTATTAGTTGTTAAATAGTTATCTATATCCTGGGTAAGTTTTGTTTCAAATTCAGTTGTGTTAATAGTGGTTTCACCACCATCAAAGGCATTATTAATGTATTTTTCCATTGCTGTTTTAGCAGTATCTTCATCAACATAGTTTTCAAACATTTCTATAGGAAATCCTGTTGACTGTGTTTCTTGCTGGATCTCTTCATTTAATGATACAACTGATTGTTTATAAAAATCAGCTCCATCCATTTTAGAAATTAAGAAACTTGGAGACATAACAGTAAAACGAGTTACTGTTAGAACTACTAAGATACTTAGAAAGATTGCAATTAATAATGATAAAATATACGATAATGTAGTTCGACTACTTGATTTTTTTCTTGCCATGTTATTGTCCCTCCAAGATCGTTGGACCACTTATTTTATCTGCATAAACAAATAAACGGTCAGCTTTGTAACCAATCAATTCGAATGGATAACATGTATATAAGATCAATTGTTCTTTCTCGCTTTGGGCAAGATCGTAATTTGATTCATCAGTAGCTTTACCAATTTTAGTATCTGTTATTTTATATTCAAAATCACCATAATGGGTAGATATTTTAATAATATCTCCAACATTGACATCACCTAAACATTCAAAGTAAGGCAATGAGTGACCGGCAATTAATGAAGTACGGTTAAATCCTGGTAAAAATGAACCGTTGAATAATCCAGCGCCTTTACGAAGCTGATCATTACCATCACCATAGTATAGGTTAATTGTCTTGTTGACAGAATCAATGGTTATTTTACCAAATAGGTCACCATAAGAAGGCATTACTACTTCTGAAGCTTTAATAGTAGCAGAACTAACTAGTTTATTTTTATATAGATCTTTGTTGCTGTTATCATTTAAATTTGGTGCATGTTCACTAGCAACAAGACTGTAAATAGACATGACTGGTTCAATAATTGGACTAATTATTAAAAATAATACTAGGTAGCAGATAATGGTAAAAGATAATGGCACTAATACTAGTGCCATTATCTTTTTTTGCTTATGTTTTAATCGCACGATTATTTAACTAAAAGTTGTTTTCTCTTAGCGTAATATCCTGCACCGAATAATACAGCTACAAGTCCAGCTGCCATTACAGCAGTTTGAGTGAAATCATAACCAGTCTTTTTGATAACGTTTGTAGTTGAATAAACAACTTCGCTACCTTTGTAAACAGTGACAGTACCATCAGCACCAACTTTAATAGTTAACCCAAGTACATCAGCTGCAGCTTGAGCGAAACCTAAAATTGCAGTGGCATGAGCACCTTTGATAGAAGCGATATCTTTAATATGATTAGTTTGCATATAAGATTTTGCTCCTTCAATGTTGTTCAAAATAGTAGTCACTTGAGCAGCTGTAACATCATTGTTAGTTAAGTAATTTTTAGCAGCATTAATATCAGCAGCTTTTAGATTAACTTTAACTCCATCAACTGTAACACCAGCTTCTAAAGCATCGATGATTTTTTGTTCATCAGCAGTGATAGAACCAACAGCACCAACAGTTGAGATAGTTGCAACAAACATTAAGCAAGCTACCATTAAAGAACTTAAAAGTTTCTTCATCTTGTCCCCTCCTTTTTAGTTTTAGAATATTTGCGAAAGATACACAAATATACACATATATAATATATCTTTTTTGGCATAATAACAAGTAATTAGTTAAATTTAGTTATTTAAATTTGAGATAATTTTGTGACAATGATAAAAAATACAAAAAAATATTAAAAATTTGATATATAAAAAACAATTTATTTATGATATAATAATATCTTTTATATTTTTTTTAAGTTAATTACTGTTAACTATAAAAAAACACTTTAATTTTATTAAAAATTAAAGTGTTAAACTAGTTTATTTATTTTAGATAACCTAATTTAGTCATTTTATCAGTAAGCTGTTTTGCTAATAATTCATTATATTTGCTATTTCCATTTATCTTGTCATCTAAAAGACTAGACGGAGTATTTTTATTAGCTAGATTTGTTTTATCTTGAGCAGTTTCTGTAATTCCTGCATCTTTTAAACCGCTTGTTAATAAATAACTTTTAAAATCTAAATAATGATCACCATGTGTTGTCTTCAATAAATTATTTGTAGCATCACGATCATCTTGAGTTAATGATACAACAATATATTTATCAGTGTTAAATGCACTAATAATTTGTTTTTGATATTCAGCTAAGCTTCCTTGAACACTTTCTTCATAAGAACCAGTAAATAATATTAAGATGTTATCCTTATTAATTTCAGGTTTTGTTACTTCTATTTTAGTTAAAGTACTGATTTTACTACTTTCACCAGCTTTTGAACGTTTGAAAACTAAACGATTATTAGCTGTATCATAATTGATGGAACCTTCAATGTTATTGATTGTACATTTATCAATATTGGTCTTACTTGTTAAAATAGCATTTACGGCCTGGCCATTTTTATCTAATAAGGTAATTGTAGTTTCTTCACTTTTTGCAGGAATCGTAAAGTTATTAACATAGATTTCACTAACGCCAAATTTAATTGCTAAAGCAAGACTGTTAATAGAGTCATCTCCAAAAGTAGTAATAGTTGTATTAATGCTATTTTCTAAATATTTGGGATAACTGGTATTTTTGCTAGTTCCAATCGTTGTACTATCACCAACGCAATAGATAGTTGGTAATTTGTTTTCTAACGATGTTTGATTATTGTTTTTAGAAGTATCGACAGTTTGATTATCTTGCTTGAATTTTTTTGCTAACTGGTTGGTTTGGTAACGATCATAGGCAAATAATGCTACTATTAAAATACAAAGAATTGGAACAACAATAAGAAAAATACTGTTTTTTTTATTTTTCATTGTTAGTAATAGTAGTAATATCCATTGCTAGAGCCATCTTGCTCTACTTGAGTTAATACTGTTCCAAGGATATTGACATTATTCTTTTGTAAGATTTCGATTGAAGCCTTAGCATCTTTACGACCAGTTAGTTGTGATGAGCAAACAAAAACCGTTCCATCAACCACATTACCAATCGGAATAGCATCACTAACTAACATAACTGGTGGACAATCAATAACTATAAAATCATACAGCTTCATCAGCTCATTAATAAACTCTTCAAAGATATCACTACTAATTAACTCACTAGGATTTGGTATCTTGATGCCAGCAGTTAGTACTGATAACTTTCCCTCAAATGATTCATCTTCAATAAATTGAAAACATTTTGAACTAATTTTTTTAGTTTCACCATATTCGATCAAAGCGTTAGTTAATCCTCGTGAGTTCGATAGTTTTAAATAACGATGCTGGGTAGCTTTTCTTAAATCGGCATCAATCAATAAGACATTTGCATATTTCGTTGCATATATCATCGCTAAGTTTAATGATGTAGTACTTTTTGATTCACTAGGAATTGAAGATGTCACATTGATTGCTTTAACATTTTTACCAACAGTAGAATATTCGATGTTTGTTCTAATGTGGCGGTATACTTCTTTAAAATCGATTTTCCCATGCTTTTTATCTGGCGAAGTAATCAGATATGTGTCTTTTTCACTCTGTTTTTTATTCTTTTTAAACATTTATTTTCTCCTTTTAAACCAAGGTAATTTAGATATTTTACGAACTTTTATTAATTCAGGCGCATGTCCATTGATAATGGCTAGAGGGTTATCATACATGAGTCTAGTTAAATCCTCAGCTTGATATTTTTTTGCTAAAACTTCATATGTCTCTTGGAGATTAACACTACGTTTACCATTAGGGCGATGAACATCATTAGCGATTACATGAACCATACCATTATCTAATAGCTGGTATGCATTTTCTTGAATCATACTACCATGGATTCCTAATAAACTAGTGCTGTTAACTTGAATAATATAGCCACGATCAATCCACTCTTGAATTAGATTTAAATCAATACTATGATGAAAATAACGTTCTACATGAGCGATAACAATTTTTTGCTTTATTCCATATTCATATAGACGATCATCATAATCTTCGGGTAATTTTTGAGTAACATTAAATTCAACAAGTAAATACGGTCCATTGTTAATAGTTAAATATTGATGATTATCTAATAGTTCTAGATAGTCTCCATTAAGCATAACTTCACAACCTGGATAGATTTCAATTTGATATTCTTTGGCAAGCTTTTTTAATTCCTCAATCCGTTCTTTAATTTGTTCAAACTCTTTTGCTGTAGTTGTTCCTGGAGTAAGATGAGGAGTTGCTACAATTTTAGTAATATTTTGAATTTGAGCTTTTTTTAATGCTGCCTGTGCATCTTCTCGAGTTTCAATACCATCATCAACATTCCAAGCATAATGACTATGTATATCAATAAATGCCATGGTTATTCCTCAAAGAAAGGGACGATTCCCAATAGAGGGACCCCTAGATATTGTTCAGCTTGTTCACCGTTTTTAATTTTAGTATCTAATAGGTATGTAAGTAATAAATACCCCAAACTAATAACGATACCGACTACTGCCCCAATAATAACATTTTTAACCATGCTTGGTGAAACTGGATTAGGATTTACTTCAGGCTGATCAACGATCGTAACATTTGTCACATCTAGCTTTTCTTGGATTAAAGTTGTAAAAACACTAATTGTTTCATCAACGATTCTTTTAGAAAGTCCAGGATCAACAGTTGTTGAAGAAATTTCAATAATTTGTGTATCAGTAGTATTTGTAATACTTAATGAACTGCGTACTTCGGCAGAAGTAATATTTAAGTTTTTAGCAACTTGATCTTGAATGTTATTACCTTGTAATAATTTAACATAGTTATTTACCATCATTTTATTTGTGTTAACTTGAGTTGAGTCTAATGATCCATTAACTACATCAGCTTTTAATAATACACTTCCTTGTGACTGGTATTTTTTACTTATTAGAAAGGTAGTTGCAGAAGCTGCAATAATTATTCCGACTAAGGCTAAGATAATAATCAAGCGAATATTCTTTTTCAGTAATTTCAATAATTGTGATAAGTCGATTTCAACTTCATCATTTAATTCATTTTTATCCATAAGTCCTCCCATTATTAATATATTGAATAAAACTATTCCAAAACGTATTATCCTTTATAAGCGGATAAAATGCAAGAAATTACCAATAAAAATTAATATTTATTGTAGAAAAATGTTAAAATAGAATGTGTGACAGAGTTGTTATTTTATAAATTTAAAAAAAAGAATGAAAATAAGATTAAATTTATGATGGATATTGTCGGTAATTGTAATAAAATAGAGAAAATATGGAAAATCACTTGATTTATTGTCTTAAATTAATCATAATTGCCTTGTATATTTGATAGAATCTTTTATCATGCTTAAAAATAGAATGTTAAATGATTTTAGAAAATCGAGAAATGATAAGTAGTTACTTTTCTGAGTTTCTAGAAGGGAGATAGAACAGAATGAAAAGATTGGGAGAAAAGACGCAACTGAATATTAGACGAATATTTTTAGTTAGTTTTGATGTTATTAGCATTATAATTGCTGCATATGGATCTTTATTATTGAGATTCAATGGACCTATTGAGTCTCAGTATCTACATAGAGTAAATATATTGATTGGTTCAATGATATTAATTGGATTAGCAATCTTTATTACTTTTCGTCTATATCATAGTTTATGGCAGTTTGCATCGATAATTGAACTAAAAAATATTATATTTGCGTCGATTATGAGTGCCATAGCAAATATCTTAATATGTGAATTGACTGGAAATCCATTACCAAGAAGTTGTTATTTTATTTACTTTTTATTATTAGTATTGATGGTTGGGGGAAGTCGATTTATTTATCGTTTTATTAGGTTATATGCGGCGCGTCATAATATAAGGGGAAGAAAAGAGCAACGACCTTTAGAAAAAGTAATGATTATTGGTGCCGGAGTTGCTGGGGAAAAAGTTTATAAGGAGATTTTAGGTTCAAAGAGTATCTATAAAGAAGTTATTTGTTTTATTGATGATGAGCCAAGTAAATGGAATCGAACAATTCATGGGGTTTCAATATATGGTGGTCGTGATAAGATCATTGAAGCTGTAAATAAATATAAGATAGAAGAAATTATGGTAGCGATGCCTTCAGCAAGTAAAAGAGATTTAATCGATATCTTTAATATATGTAAAGAAACAAAATGTAAGTTAAAAAAGTTGCCTGGAATATATCAGTTTATTAATGAAGATGTTCATATTTCTGATTTAAAAGAGGTTGAGATTCAAGATTTATTAGGACGTGATCCAATAAAAGTTAATTTAGCTGATATTATGGGCTATGTAACCGATAAAGTTGTTATGGTAACAGGTGGGGGCGGATCAATCGGTAGTGAATTATGCCGTCAAATTGCTGCAAATAAACCAAAACAATTAATAATTGTAGATATTTATGAAAATAATGCTTATGATATTCAATTAGAATTAAAGCATAATTATCCAGAACTTAATTTAGAGACTTTAATTGCTTCTGTAAGAAATGAAGTCAAGGTCAATAAATTATTTGAGATTTATCATCCTGATATTGTTTATCATGCGGCTGCACATAAACACGTTCCTTTGATGGAAGATTCGCCGAATGAGGCAATAAAAAATAATGTTTTTGGAACATTAAATGTTGCTCGAGCTGCAGATAAATATAATGCACAAAAATTTATTTTGATTTCGACTGATAAAGCAGTCAATCCAACTAATGTGATGGGTGCTACAAAAAGGTTATGTGAAATGATTGTTCAAACTTACAATAAAAGATCACAAACTGAATACGTTGCTGTAAGATTTGGCAATGTTCTAGGTTCGAATGGCTCGGTAATTCCAATATTTAAAAGACAAATTAAAGAAGGTGGACCTGTAACAGTGACCCATCCTGATATAATTCGTTATTTTATGACAATCCCTGAAGCAGTATCGTTAGTTCTTCAAGCAGGTGCCTATGCTAAGGGTGGTGAAATTTTTATTTTAGATATGGGTGAGCCAGTAAGAATAGCTGATATGGCAAAAAATTTAATTAAATTATCTGGTTATGAACCGGATGTTGATATAAAAATCGAGTATACTGGATTAAGACCAGGAGAAAAGTTATATGAAGAATTACTTATGGAAGAGGAGGGGCTTCAAGATACTCCTAATCATATGATTCACATTGGAAAACCGATTGAGATGAATGAAGATACATTTGTTGAAAGATTAATAAATTTAAAAGAAGCTGCATATGGAGAAACAGATGATATTCGTTCATTGATTAAGGAACTTGTGCCAACTTACCAATATGGTATTACTCCAAAGAGAAGAAAGACACCAGAAATAAAGAAAGATTCACATGTTCAAGTTAATGAACAAGTTCAAGTTAGTAAAACTGTAAATATTTAAAAATGATTAATCGTGGTAATCGTCGCTATGTCGCGTTACTATAAGTAATTTGTAATATGCTAATACGGCTAGTATTTGTATATAGATGAATGATTGAATGAATATATCTATATCGATATATTCTAGATTTGATAGATGTAAAATGATATGTATTAGCAAAGCTCTAGGCAATGATGCCCAGAGCTTTTTTTTGTTAGGGCAGTTCTAGAAAATAAAATAATACTTAGTATGAATTGCTGTGATATTTTTTGGCTTATGTTATTATCACAGATTAGTTGAATGTTTAAAATACCAAGTATGATAGTTTATTTGTTCTAGTGATAAATATATATAATTAGATTTTCATGAATAGTACTAGAAAATATAGAAACAACACATCTTGTCTCTGTAAAATAAATCAAAATTATTTTGTGATAGTCTAATTTACTTCCCTGGTCATATGTTTAACAGCTGGTAGAACTGCCAATTTATTAAAGCTGTATGATGACTGGTGAATAGTTTTCAAAGGAGAGAGAAAATGTTAGGAAGAAAGAGAAAAAAGGCCGTAAAAAGTACACATAAAATTATTGATAAAAGTAACAAAAATAATCATGTTGATTATCAAGAAGTATATCGTAACATTAGGACTAATATTGAATATTCAGCAGTAGGAAAAAATGTTAAAGCAATTAATATCACATCTTCAATTAGTAATGAAGGAAAGAGCACTACGGCTTTAAACTTAGCGATGATATATGCAACGAAATATGCAAATGTCTTATTGATTGATGCCGATTTAAGAAAAGCTACCCAGCATCGTTATTTAAAACTATCGAACTCACGAGGATTAACTAACGCTTTGATCGAATATGGTGAAACTAAAAAAATTAGTTCAAAATGTTTTCAATTTATTGAAGATGAATCATTTGAGGGAAAGTTATCAGTACTAACTGCTGGCATCAAGATACCAAATCCTAGTGAGTTAATTAGTAGTGATATCTTTGAAGAGTTTATTAATGAGCTGATGAAGCTGTATGATTTTATAGTTATTGATTGTCCACCAGTTATGTTAGTTAGTGATGCTATTCCGATTGGTAATGTGGTTGATGGAACGGTTTTTGTTTGCTCATCACAACTAACTGGTCGTAAAGATGCTAAGGCTTCAATCGAAATCTTACAAAAGAATAATGTCAATATCCTTGGAACAGTATTAAGTCAAGTAGAAGTTGAAAAGGATAAATACAATAATTATTACTATTATTAAGGAGGGGCAATGAGAAAGTTTAGTGTAAGAAGAATTATTTTAATTTTAATTGATTTAATTTGCATTATTCTAGCAAGTTTTTTAGCGCTATTTCTTAGGTTTAATGGAGAGATTCCAAGCTATTATTTTAATATATTAAAGAATTTAATGGGACTGGAGATTTTTATCTCGTTGGTGATTTTTTATCTTTTTAAACTTTACCGTAGTTTATGGCAATTTGCTTCAATTAATGAGCTTAAAAATATTCTTAGCGCTGCAGTAATTGATAGTATTGCTAATGTTTTTTTTATTTGAAATGGCCGATAAAAGTTTACCGCTAAGTTGCTATTTTATATATTTTTTATTGATTACCATGTTTTTAGGGATAACAAGATTGATTTATCGAATGACTAGATTATATCGAACAGAAAAGGGCAGTGATAATTATAAAGAGCGACGCTCCTTGGAAAAAGTAAGAGATTAAAGGCAGCATAGTATACAGTGATAGATACAATTTCAATTTTGGTGGTAAATTTTACAATAAAGAAGGTACTGTTGTTGATGGGATTCAAGTTAGAACACTATATACAGGTTTTTCTAGTGATGGTAAGTATCACACTAATACAAAACCAATTTTAGAACCAGGTGTATATACTGAAACAGTATATACTTTAGGGAGTAATTATGCAGTAAAACCAATTACTCGTGTATATACAATTAGAAAAGAAACAGTACAAATTAAGTTTGATAATTATTTAAATGTAGAAACATATGATGGTACATCAAAATCATTAATTGGAAAAGTTTATGATAAATCGGGTAACGCTTTTATTGATGCTAAATTAGTATATAAAGGTGTTGATAATAGTTATAATAGTACTATCCCCCCAACTGCAGCTGGTCGATATCGTGTTGTAGCGTCATATAGTGGTGATGATACACATTATGCGGCAATACCGAAAGTAGCTTTTTTAGTTATTAAAAAGGCTGATAAAGCAATTGTAACTGTTAATGATATAAATAATAATTATGGTGAAGAATACAAATATTCATATTCTTTAGAGGGTGTAGTAGCACGCGATATTGATACATTAGTATCATCGATTGTTTGTGTTACAGATAACAATGAAAATGTAGGGAATCATAAAATAAAGGCAATTATCAATGAAGATGTAGCTAAAAACTACAAAGAAGTAGTAGTTGTAAAAGGAAAGCATACAATTACACCTAAAGCTATAAATATTAATATTGATAACATTAATACGACATATGGTGATGATGAAAAAGTATTAACATTTTCACTAGCAGTGGATAGTACTTTAGCTTATGGTGATACATTGGCGGATTTAGGAATCACTTTAGAACGTGAATCGGGAAATGATGTAGGTGAATATAAGATTACTGGTGATGCAAGTAATGAAAACTATGATGTAACATTTACGGATGGTACATATACTATAGCTAGTAAAAAAGTGCAGCTAATAATCGATGATAAAATGAAGGTTGAAGGAGAAATTGATCCAGAATTTACTTATAATATTATAGGATTGGTTAATGGAGATATATTTACTGTTGAGTTAACTAGAGAACCAGGTGAAAAAGCAGGAAAATATGTAATCAATGGTAAAGTCGAAGGGGCCAATAATTATAATTTAGAAATTGTTACTGGTACTTTAACGGTCAACGCTAAAACCGCCCTACCTGTTAAACCTGTAGATAAGGGAACCCCAACCGGTGATAACGTAGATTTAAATACTTTGATAGCATTGGCAGGAATTAGTGCCTTACTATTGTTAATTATTTTAAGAAAAATACATAGTTTAAATAAATAGCTATTATATGAAATTCCCCACTAAAAAATGATATGATCCCTCTAAAGTAGACAATGTAAATAAAACATTGTTTACGAAAGGAGGGATCAAAATAGTGGGGAATATTATTTTATTATTGAACTTATGGATATATTTATAAGTATAATACTAAAATAATTAAATTATAAATCATATAAAAACTTAATATCAACTTTACTAAAAGTGACTTTTAATCCTCTTTGATAAAGATATAATGGAATAAAAATAAGGAGTGATAACAATGTCATTGGTAAAGAATATGGATAATTGGAGTGATATGTCTAAATTAGATTTATTATACAAATTTTCAATAATAAAGTATCTTCGGTATTTCATTATTCCAGAATTGTTTGGCTTAAGCATCTTGGTAATTGCGTCAATCAAAATAAGAGGAATATTTATATTTATAATTATTGTAGTTATAATGATGTTGTATCAAATTAATAAAATAAGTCAGTCTTTTATCAAAGAAAAAGCAGGTAAATTGATTTATCGTCAAAAAACAAGTTTTTTTAGATCATTGAGAAATTTCGATGAATATACATATAGTGATTATTACATTAGAAAAATAAAAAAAGTTAAATCATTTTTTAATTATTATGTTATTAACGGGGAAATTGTTAAACGTAGTTTTATTGCTTATATGGATGATGATGAAATTTGTATAGATGAAAAATATTGTACAGTATTAAAAATTCCTAAAGCATATCACGGTTTAGATAAATTAAGAGATTTTTAAGAAATAGGCTAAGGCCTGTTTTTGTGTATATAAAAAACGGATTTTAATCCGTTTTAAAATAAATATTTTAATGTTTTAATTGTTTTTGATAGATATGTTGATTTAGAAGCATTAGTGTCACTATAAACATCATAGGTAGCAATTGTTTTGCCATCAACAATGACATCTAATGTGCCAATAACATCACCTTGTTTAACCGGTAAGAGATTTTCTTTATAGTTTACTTTAGTAGAAACTTTAGCATCAGCACTTTTTGCTTTAGTATATACTATATCTTTCTTACATTTGACATCAATAGTCAGGTTATCCATTTTATCAACTAGATGCTGTTCAATTAAAGTATCTTTTTTAAAAATGGTAACTTGCTTATAATTATTAAAACCATAATCCAGTAAACTACACATTTCTTCATTTCTTGTTTTTGGAGCTGTTTCTTTCATTAGGACACCAATAATTCTTTGACCATCACGCTGTGCAGTGGTAACTAAGCAATAACCAGCTTCTTTTGTATATCCAGTTTTTAGACCATCAACACCATTATATAACTTTAACAATTTATTAGTATTGACTAGCCAAAAGCTTTGTTTCGTATCTTCACGAATATAACTATCATACAATGACGTTACAGCAAATAAGTCTTCACCGCCGATTTCAATTAGATAGGCAGCCATTATTGCTAAATCATGAGCACAAGTGTAGTGATCGGGATCATGTAGACCGGTTGCATTTTTAAAATGAGTATTCTTTAAACCTAATTTTTTAGCCTTATCATTCATCATCTCTACAAACTTATTAATACTTCCAGCAATATGTTCAGCTACTGCCACACTAGCATCATTAGCACTAGCGATAGCAATTGATTTAAACATATCTTTTAAAGATAAACTTTCACCAACTTCCAAGTAAACTTGACTTCCGCCCATACTAGCTGCATATTTTGAAGTAGTAATTTCATCATCAAACGATATTTTTTTATTTCGTAGGGCCTCAAACATTAAAATCATTGTCATGATCTTGGTTGTTGAAGCAGGATAAAGCTTTTCTTCAGCATTTTTATCGTAGAGAATTTGCCGTGAATTTGCCTCAATCAAGATTGCAGACTTTGCATTAGGAGTAACATCATTGTCCAATGCTTGAACTCTAGAGATTGGTAGTAAGCATACTACCAGTAGGGTTATTAGTAATTTTTTCATCAATTTTATCGCCTCCCTAATTAATATGTCCAAGTTTGATAAAAATACATCTAGTAGTTATGAAATTTGTTTATGACTACTTTTTTTGTATGCTTTCTTCTAGTTTTGTCGAAACCATTTCATCATTATTTTAAAAGATGTAAGATACAAACGAGGAGATGAAATAATGGAAAATAAGATTGAATACAAGATATTAGATGATAAAGTTATCGTCTATTTTTATGGCGAACTTAGCTGCAGTAATGTTGTTAAATATCGCAGCTTACTAAATAGTATTTTAGATAAGGGCAATGGACCTGTCTATTTTGATTTTTTACATACTAATTTTATTGATAGTTCAGGCATTGGATTAGTTTTAGGACGTTATAATCAATTGAAATTAGATGATCGCCAATTATATTTAGCAAATTTATCAAAAACATCTTATAAAGTTTTTGAATTATCAGGAATGTTTGATTTGATGGAATATGTAGAGGAGGTAAAAGGATAATGAACCAGATGGAGTTAAGTTTTAACGCTAGAATTGAAAATGAGCCCTTTGCGCGAACTAGCGTTGCATCATTTATTACCTCATTAAATCCTACAATCGATGAATTAGTTGAAATAAAAACAATCATTAGTGAAGGGGTTAGTAATGCCATTATCCATGGTTATCAAAATAATCCTGAATGTAAGGTAATTATTAAAGTAACAATAGAAGACAATCGTCAAATTAAAATCATTATCCAAGATTATGGAAAAGGAATTGAAGATATTGATGAAGCAAAAATACCTATGTATACCTCATTAAAAGAATTAGAACATGCGGGGATGGGGTTAACCATTATAGAAGCCCTTTGCGATAATTTAGAAATACATTCAACACCGGATTTAGGAACTAAACTAACTATTAAGAAACAATTGAAAGACTCTAACCTTGGCTAAAAGTAATACTATTGAACTGATTGAACAAGCACATCGCGGGGATGATCGTGCTAAAGAATTAGTTGTCAGTCAAAATCTTGGACTAGTTTGGTCAATAGTCCATCGTTTCAAAAATAATTATTATGATAAAGAAGATCTTTTTCAAATTGGATGTATTGGTTTGATGAAAGCTGTTAATAACTTTGATACTAACTATGGGGTACAATTCTCTACATATGCAGTACCAATCATCATGGGTGAAATCAAACGTTATTTTAGAGATGATGGGACAATTAAAGTGAGTCGCTCTTTAAAAGAACTTAATTTAAAAATAAATAAAGCTCGTGAATTACTAACTAATCAAACCGGTCAAGATCCAACAGTTGAACAAATTGCAGCTTATTTAGATGTTGATGTTCAAGATGTTGTTGAGGCAATTGACTCATCTTATTATCCAACCTCATTAAGTGAACCAATTTATGAAAAGGACGGTTCTTCTATTTCAATGGAGGAACGAATTGAAAATAAACATAATAAGATGTGGTTTGAAAAAATTGCATTAGAGATGGAAATTGATAAACTTGATGAAAAAGAGAAGTTAATTCTTTATATGCGTTATCAGCTTGATTTTAATCAAGAGCGAGTCGCTCAGCGTTTAAATATTTCCCAAGTTCAAGTATCAAGATTAGAAAAGAAAATTATTGCAAAATTACGTAGTCATTTAAATGAACAGTAATAAATGTTATGATGTTCATAGGTGATAAAAATGAAAGAGGCTACACAAAGTAAAAAAAGTATTTTATTAGAATATTTAAAAGTAATTGTGCTCACTTTAGTGATTACATATGGAGTATTGTATTTTATTCAAATATCAAGAGTTCAAATGACTTCAATGGTCCCTACATTTAAAGAGGGAAACATTGTTTTGGTAGACAAGGTATTGTATAAAAATAGTAGTCCTCAGCGAAATGATATCGTAATTGTTGATTATAAAGATGCAAATCAAAAAGAGAAGCATATTATCAAACGAGTTATAGCTATTGGCGGAGATCATGTTGAAATTAAAGATAATATAGTATATCTAAATGGCAAAAAACTTGATGAAAACTATGTCAATGGGGTTATGGCTAATAATGAGGATATGTCGATCAATATTCCTGAAGGTAAAGTTTTTGTTATGGGCGATAATCGTAATAATAGTCTTGATTCGCGGCGTTTGGGTTATTTTGATTTCAAAGAAGATGTAGTTGGTAAGGTTTTCTTTACGGTTCCGTTCTCTTAATAAAATTATTATTTAAAAGTAAGTTTTAGCAAAATAGCTAAACTTACTTTTTTTTAAAATTAAATTATCGTAAAATAACATAGTTACTTGATTGAACAACAAAAAGTGTTATAATGACTTCAGGTGATAAAATGGAAGAGGCTATACAAAGCAAAAAGAGTATTTTATTGGAATACTTAAAGGTTATTGTAATTACTTTAATAGTTACATATGGTATATTATATTTTGTTCAAATATCTAGGGTTTATGGAACGTCGATGATACCAACTTATCATGAGGGTAACATTGTTTTAGTTGATAAGGTATTTTATAAAAATAAAGAACCAAAACGTAATGATATTATTGTTGTTGATTATGTTGATGCTGCTAAAAAGGAAACTTATATTATTAAACGTGTAATTGGAATTGGTGGCGATCATATTGATATTAAAGATAATCAAGTTTATTTAAATGGTAAATTACTAGAAGAAGACTACATTAATGGGGTTATGACTAATAATGAAGATATGTCGATCGATATCCCTGAAGGTAAAGTTTTTGTTATGGGCGATAATCGTAATAATAGTCTTGATTCACGACGATTAGGTTATTTTGATTTTGATGAAGATGTGATTGGCAAAGTTTTCTTTACAGTTCCTTTCTTTTAAATTAATTAGGTCTTAACGACCTTTTTTATTTTAGAAAGAAAATTAACTTTTTTTATAATAAGTATTGTATACAATGTGCCTTTTGTGTTAAAATGACAAAAATCAATAAGTGGGGGAAGTAGCTTGTTGAAGAAAGAAAGGGTGGTAAAATGAGTTATAAATTTAAAATTACTCGCGGGAACGCGATCTTAAACTTTTCTGAAGAATATTGCCAATCTCGTTGTCAATTAATCGAAAGTGAATCTTTTGCACGAGTTTTAAAAGGATTCGTTCACGAAGGAAAAAGAAAAGAAAATACTACTTATACTTATTTAAGAGAAGTAAAAAGTGAGAGTGTGGAAATTGTTAGTGATTTAAGAACAATTTTTAAATTGTTATTAGTGATGTCTGTTGAAGAAGTTCTATCTTCATATCCACATTTATCAGGATATTTTAGAGATCGTGATGAATTTGTAAAAGTAATTGAGGAAGTATATCTTTTCTGGAGAAAATTACAACGTTATAGTGTTGTATATAATGAAAATACAAGTAGAGGATATCAAAATGTTCAGTTTGGAGATGCTCAAGCTAAGTTTGAAGAATTAGTTTTATCAGTATACCGTACTATTGAAGAAACAGCTTTGGGATATCGTCATCATGTATACCGTCAAATTACTGCGGGGGTTAATGCAGGTTTAAGAGTAACAAATATGCGTTCATTCTTACCTTATGAATATCGTAATTTAGATGATATTCCATTTATTGAAACCGTAATTATTCATCCACCATTCATTACTTATTCTAAGCGGAATAAACGTGATGGGGTATTCCCAGAAACAAAACATAATCCAATCGAAGATTTGAAATTTGATTCTGAACAATGGTTCTGTTATCCAGCTAAAGTTGGAGATTTATTAGCATTTGTATATTTCAATGTAGCATTTATGGCTCAAGGGGTTGCTTTATGTAACTTATTTGAATTAGCAAGTGAAGAAGAATATCGTAATCGTAAACCAGATATCATCTATGTATACGGTTATGAAGATGGTAAGATGAATCAAAGTTTCTATCAAGATGATGAAAATGATATGATGGTAGCATTATTATCAGCAAGTGATGATTTTGATTACTTTGGTTATATGAAAAAAATGATGTTAACTTTACACAATGTTCGTAAGATCAATCAACGTCAATTACCTATCCATGGAGCGATGGTTAAAATTACGTTACATTCTGGTGAAGTTAAAAATATAGTAGTTATGGGTGACAGTGGCGCTGGTAAATCAGAAACAATTGAACAAATTAAAGTATTTGGAGCAGCTTATATCCGTGATTTAGTAACTGTATATGATGATATGGGTGTTCTATTATTAGACGAAGAAGGTAAAGTTAAAACTTCTGGTACAGAAATTGGAGCATTTGTACGACTTGATGATTTAGATGCAGGGTATAGTTTTAAAGAATTAGACCGTTCTGTTTTTATGAATCCAGATAAAGTAAATGCGCGAATCGTAATACCAATCACTGATTATAAAGATGTTGTTGCGCATCATGATGTTGACTTCTTCCTATATGCAAATAACTATGAAGAGGGTGGCGAATCATTAAGTTTCTTTGATGATGTAAATAGTGCTTTAGATGTATTTAGAGCAGGAAATCGTATGGCTAAAGGAACTACTACTGAATACGGTTTAGTAGGCAGCTATTTTGCTAATCCATTTGGACCAGTACAACGTGAAGAACAAACTGAAGTTATTTTAGTTGATTATTTCAATAGAATGTTTAAACAAGGGGTTAAAGTAGGACAATTAAGAACACGTTTAGGAATTAAAGGAAACGAACATAAAGGTCCTCAAGAAGCAGCTACGGCAATTCTTAAATATATTACTGGTGAAGATGAATTAAAACAATTAGAAGAAGAATAAATCTTAGATAAATGGTACATCCCGTGTCTGCTTGACGAGGGATGTACCACGATACTAAGATTTTTTTGTTTATCCTCACGGAGCAGTTCTTTTTTTTATAAGGGTGAATATGGTTTGATGAGGGGATCAAAGTGAAAAAGTATAAACTACTTCTAATTATTTTAGTTCTAGTTATTACCTTGATAATATTATCAATTAAACCAACTAATCAAATCGTTTTATACAACTATCATCCTGTCATTGAAATATCTAATAAATTCGATCCTCAGGCTAATATTCAAAAAGTTATTGGCGGCTCAATTAGTGACGTTAATGTAGATACTAGTAAGATTGATTTTAGTAAAGTCGGTAAATATCCGATTACGTATATTTATAATAACATCGAAACTACGATTACGATTGAACTTCAGGATACTTTAAAGCCAAATGTTGAAGTACAGGAAGTTACTGTTGATCTTGGAATGAAGATAACTGCTCGGGATGTAGTAAAAGATATTTATGATAATTCTCGGACAACAGTTAAATTCAAAAAAGATTATCAATTTGATCATGTAGGGGATTACGAAGTTGAAGTATCGATATGTCGGGCTAACAGTAACTGTGTAACCAAAAAAACAGTCGTGCATGTGTTACCTAAAGATACGACTCCGCCAGAAATATTAGGAATTCGTAATTTAAGTGTTTTAAAAGATAGTGATATTGATCTTCTATCAAGTGTCAGTGTTAAAGACAATCAAGATGATAATCCAACTTTAACAATTGATAGTTCTAATTTGGACATTTCTAAAGTAGGTGATTATCAAATTGTATATTTTGCTAAAGATCGTTCTGGGAATATGACAAAAGAAACATGTATTGTTAGCGTTGTTGAAAATAAGACAATAGGAAGTTTTGAGCCTAGTGATGAGAAGGTAGTATATTTAACATTTGATGATGGTCCATCGATGAACACCCAAAAGGTTTTAGATATTTTAGCGGTTTACGATGCTAAAGCAACTTTTTTTGTAACAGGAACCAATGAAAATTATTATGATTTAATAAAAAAAGCTCATGACCAAGGTCATACGATTGGATTACACACTTATATTCATGAATATGATCAAATATATAACTCGTCATCAGCATATTTTTCAGATTTAAAAAAAATTGAAGATCTTGTATATAGTCAAATTGGAAGTGTGCCTAAATATATTCGTTTTCCTGGTGGCAGTAGTAATCAGGTTTCTAAGAAATACTGTCATAAGATTATGAGTAAATTGACTAAAGAAGTAGTAAATCGCGGTTATCAATATTACGATTGGAATGAGGATAGTGAAGATGGCTCGGGACAATTATCAGTAAAACAATTGATTAAAAATGCTACAGCATCGACTGAGAAAAATATTATGTTATTGTTTCATGATGCTAATGGAAAAGAGAATTCTTTAAAAGCAATTGGGCCTGTAATTCAATATTACCAAAATAAAGGTTACGTATTTAAAGGAATAGATGATAGTTCTTTTGTCGTACACCATAGTGTAAATAATTAGAATTCCTAAAGGAATTCTTTTTTGTTTTAAACATATACTGTATTGGTGATTAGATGAAAGAAAAATTAATTAAATATAGTTATTATTTGATGATAATAATTATGATTGTAATAGCTACATATGTGTTAATAAACTGGCTGATTCCGCTTTTTTTTAGTTGCTTGATTGTTTTGGTACTGCAGCCGCTATTAGCTAAAGAAATTAAATTATTAAAGATTGAAAATATTTTTCTTTCAAAATGTTTGATTGTATTTAATTATCTTCTTTTTATTGGTGTAATTATTGCCATGATTATATTTGCTGTAATTCAAATATACACGGTATTAGAGTTATTGCCTAATTATCTTGAAAATTTATATCAGTTATTTAGTCAAAACCATTATATAATTGATGCAACAAAGTACTTAGATGTTATTTACAGTGGATCAATGAGCATAGTTGAAAGTATTTCTACTGGCTTTATTACTGGTTTAATTGCTTTTATTATGAAAATACCAAGTATTTTATTTGATTTAATATTTGTTGTTATTACTTCATTATTTATTCTTCTAGATTATTCTAGAATTGAAAGACTGGTAGTTAAACGATATGAAATGGTGGCACTTATAATAGATACAATTAAAGAAGTATTAAGTAATTTATTTAAAGCTTATTTTATAATTATGATCATTACGTTTGGAGAATTATGGCTAGGATTTAAAATAATAGGGATTAATCATAGTATAATGCTGGCTTGCATAATAGCAATTTTTGATTTTATGCCGGTTTTAGGATTAGATATGATCATGATTCCATGGATCATAATCAGTGCTCTGACAAATAAAATATATCTTGCAGGAGCATTACTTGTTATCTATATGATTATTGTAATAACAAAAAATATTTTGGAACCAAAATTGATTGCTAAAAATCTTGGAGTAACTCCAGTTCTTTCATTAGTTGGGATGTATTTAGGAATGAAAGTTATGGGTGTAATAGGTTTGATTATTGTGCCGACATTATTAATGGTGATTATCCAAATTCTCAAAGTCAAATATCAATTAAAAAATAAGGTAGAGATTCAAAAATCTTAAAGAAGGTAATGTATAAATTATCAGCTTTTTCATATACTTGCTAGTAGGTGAGAAAATGAAAATAGAAAATACAGAACTTAATTTACATCTTAAAGACAGTGACCAGCGCTTGTTTGAAGGATGGTATTTCAAAATTGTTGATTGTAAAATTTCTTTAGCAATTATTGTCGGGATTAGTAAGACAATTGAAAAATCTTGTGCATTTATTCAAACTTTGGATACATATACAAACCAAAGTCAGATGATTGAATATAGTTTAGATGATTTCCAGTGGGGAAAAGATCCCTTTTACATTAGAATTAAAAATAATTTTTTTACTAAAGAACAAATTATTTTGGATCTTGATATTGGGCTAGTTGATATTCAAGGAAACTTGAAAAATAGTCAGTATACTAAACTAGAAACAACATGTTATGCTCCAACGATTATGGGACCTTTTCATTATTTACCATTTTTAGAATGTAATCATGCAATAATAAGTCTGCGACATCATATTACTGGGAGCTTAAAAGTAAATAATCAGAAATTTCAGATAATTGGTGATGGCTATATTGAAAAGGACTGGGGACGTTCATTTCCACAAGATTATTTATGGTTACAATCAAATAGCTGTAAAGAAAAAGAGGCAAGTTTATTTTTATCAATTGCTAAGATTCCACTATTAGCGTGTAGTTTTCAAGGATTGATCATGAACTTATTAGTAGATGATCAACAAATTCGAGTAGCAACTTATTATGGAGCAAGAGTAAAAGATATGTTTACGCGGGAAGGATATCATTATTTAATTATTAGTCAACATCCTCATACATTTTATTTGAAAATAAAAGCAGGACATCGTTTTGAATTAAAATCACCACAATCAGGAAAGATGAATGGTTATGTTGAAGAAAGTCTTAATGCTTTAGCTGTTTTATTAGTTTATAAAAAGAATAAAAAAGTTGCTAAGTTTAATTTTATTAATTGTGGCTTTGAATTGTTTGGAAATTGGTTATAAGATGATTAATTATCATCTTTTTTTATTTGTCGTGGTACAATATGAGTATATAATAATGAGTTATTTGGATAAGGGAGAAAATAATGGAAACAATAATAACAGAACGGTTGATTTTAAGAAGTCCCGATAATAATGATGCTCAAACTCTTTTAAAGATTCATAATGATATGGCAACGTTAAAGTTTAATGCGATGACGAAATATGAATTTGCTGAGATGATTAGAGATATTGAGAGGGAACATGATATGATGTATTGCATAGAACTAAAAAATTCTAATAATGTTATTGGTGCTGTGTTTATAAATCCTGATCGTTTAAGATATCGTGTAAATGCTCTCAGTTTATCATATTATTTAGACTGTAGGTATTATCGTAATGGCTATATGTATGAAGCTCTGCAAGCTATTATTATAAAATTGTTTGAGCAAGAGATTGATATTATTAGTGCTCGAGTGTTTAAAGAAAATACTGCTTCTGCAAGGTTGTTAGAAAAACTAGGATTTCAGTATGAAGGTTGTCTTCGTATGGGGGTAACCGGTTATCAAGAGATTGTTCATGATGATTTCTTTTACTCAATTTTAAAAGATGAGGTAAATTTGACAGTATAAAATTTCATTGCTATAATAAAAAAAGATTAGCGTTGATACATTCAGCGCTTTTATTATGAAAAGAGGAGGAAAATTATGTTAAAAGTATGGGTTGTTGGTTCCAATGGCCAAATCGGAACAGCAATTAATGAAGTAATTGAACCATTAGAAATAGAAGTTTTAAATACAGATCAAGATGAATTAGATATTACTAATACAGATGATGTGATTAGTTTTGGAGAAATCAATCGACCGGATATTATCATTAATTGTGCTGCGATTACCGATGTTTATAAGTGTGAAAGGAATCGTGATCAAGCTTTTCGGGTCAATGCTTTAGGACCACGAAATTTGTGTATTGTAGCTCGAAAAATTGGAGCTAAAGTAGTTCAAATTTCAACTGATGATGTTTTTGATGGTAAAAGTGATACACCATATAACGAGTTTGATGTGGCGAAACCGAAAACAGTGTATGGCTGTTCAAAAAAAGCAGGAGAAGACTATGTTAAAGAATTTACGCATAAACATTTTATTATTCGAAGTAATTGGATTTATGGACAAAATGGTACAAATTTTGTTAATGAGTTTATAGCTAAAAGTAAAAAAGAAGATTTTTTAAATGTTGCAAATGATCAATTTGGGTCACCAACTAGTGCTAAAGATCTTGCTCGAGCAATTCTATATTTAATGGAAACTAGTGAATACGGAACATATCATATTACTTGTAAAGGTGTGTGTAGTCGTTATGAGTTTGCTAAAGAAATCAGTAAACAAATTAATAGTCATGTGATGATTACGCCAGTTTCAACAAAAGAGATGGCTGATGAGGTGGTTCGTCCATCATATGTCGTACTAGATAATTTTATTTTACGTTTAGTCAATGGGTATCAAATGCCAACTTGGCAAGAGTCGTTACAAGAATATATAAAAGAAATCAAGGAGGATTAGGATGGCATTAAAGAAAGCGAAGAAAAAAATTGGTTTAACTACAAAAATATTTATTGCCTTGATGGCGGGGGCAATTTCAGGAATAATACTATTTAACTTACCCGCTGGTTCAGTTCGGGATGATATTGTTATTGATGGTATTTTATATGTGATTGGACAAGGCTTTATTAAATTGATGAAGATGCTTGTAGTGCCGTTAGTTTTTTGTTCTTTGGTATGTGGAAGCATGGCAATCGGAGATACAAAAAAACTTGGTTCAGTAGGCGTTAGAACGATTGTTTTTTATCTTTTTACAACAGCGTTAGCAATCACAGTAGCTTTATTGATTGGTAATTTGATAAATCCTGGACTTGGATTAGATATGTCAGCTGTTCAATCAACTGCTGCAAATGTAGGGACAACAGAATCTACAACACTTGTTGAAACACTTTTAAACATTATTCCAGATAATCCAATTAGTGCATTATCAAATGGCAATATGCTTCAAATTATTGTTTTTGCTTTATTAGTTGGCGTTATTTTAGCTAAGTTAGGTGAACGTGCTGAAGTGGTTGGTAACTTTTTCAGTCAGTTTAATGATATTATGATGGAGATGACTATGATGATTATGGCAATTGCACCATTAGGAGTATTTTGTTTAATTGCAAGGACTTTTGCGGGAATAGGATTTGGTGCTTTTTTACCATTAGGTAAGTATATGATTGCTGTCTTGATAGCATTGGCGGTTCAGTGTTTATTTGTATATTTAGGCTTACTCAAATTATTTACGGGATTAAACCCGATTAAATTTATTAAAAACTTTTTTCCGGTTATGGCTTTTGCTTTTTCAACTGCCACTTCAAATGCGACCATCCCTTTATCAATAGATACGTTAGCTAAAAAAATGGGAGTTTCAAAGAGAATTTCCTCATTTACAATTCCTTTAGGGGCTACGATCAATATGGATGGTACGGCAATCATGCAGGGAGTGGCAGTCGTCTTTGCGGCACAAGCCTTTGGAATCAATCTAGATCTAACAGATTACATAACCGTAATTGGAACAGCTACATTAGCTTCAATTGGGACAGCGGGAATTCCAAGTGTTGGATTAGTTACTTTAACGATGGTATTTAATTCAGTTGGGTTGCCAGTGGAAGCGATTGGGATGATCATGGGAATTGACCGTATTTTAGATATGACACGAACAGCAGTTAACATTACAGGTGATGCTGTTTGTACAACAATTGTGGCACATCAAAATAAAGCAATCAATCGTAATATTTTTGATAATAGTGATATAAAAAGAGTTAGTGAATAGTTTGTAATAATCATGTATAATAAAAGGTGAAGATAGGATCTTCATCTTTTATTTTGGAGGATATTATGAATAAGTTATCTGGTTTGAAAACAGACTGTTGTGGTTGTAGAGGATTTTGTTGTCGAGCACTATTCTTTTTTAAAAGTGATGGTTTTCCTTATGATAAACCAGCAAAAAGAAATTGTAAAAATTTATTAGCAGATTATCGTTGCAAAATACATGACCAGCTAGAAATTGTAAATTATTATGGTTGTATAAACTACGATTGTCTTGGAGCGGGACAAAAGACAGCCCTGTTCAAAGAAGATGACCAGCTTCTATTTGAAGTATTTGAAGTTATGGTACAGCTGCATGAAATTTTATGGTATTTATATGTTGGTAAAAATTTTGTACAAAGTCAACGATTAAATGAACAGCTCGAAACATATTATCAGATGATTGAATCATTAACTTATTTAGATGCCGAAGAAATCCTTGCACTTGACTTAAATAAGTATCGGCAATTAGTAAATCCTTTATTACAGGAAGTCTATTGTCAAATGAATAAAGATATTCAAATTAAACCATTGCAAGCTAGAAAAACAGTACTGAATCGTGCTGATTTTATGGGTTGTGATTTACATGAAAAAGATTTACGTGGACAAGATTTTAAGGGGGCCTTTTTAATTGGGGCAAATTTGTCTAATTGTGATTTATGTGGTGTTAATTTTTTAGGAAGTGATGTAAGAAAGATGGATATTAGAAATAGTGATTTATCAAAAAGTCTATTTCTAACACCAGCTCAAATAAGTGCATGTGTTATTAATCGGTACACAAAATTGCCGGAATATATAGGCTATTAGTAAATTTGTAAGAGGGAGAAGATAAAGATGGACAGAGTAGGAATTAAATTATGGGCTAAAGAAAAAACACGATCGAATAAATGGAATATTTGGAAAGGTTTTTTAGCTATATTTGCGGCTTCACTAGGACTTTCTTTTATTGCTTTATTACTATTTTCAGTAATGATCGACATTGGGGGAAGCAGTTATTATGATACTTTTACTTTTATGGATCTAGCTGTGACAGTGGGAGTATTTGCTTTATATTTTTTAGTAATTGGTTTTTCAGTCAATATATATCGTTATATCAAAAAAATTGTGCAGGAGGATATTGCTGATCTTAATGAATTGAGAGCACCTATAGGGCAATATTTTAAACAGGGATTTGGTGTTCTGGCTGTTGGACTTATTTGTGTTTTAGGAACATTGGCATTTGTTGTTCCAGGAATTATTTTGGGATTAGGGTTATCAATGACACCTTATCTTTTAGCAAATTATCCTAGTTTATCAATTTTTGAAGCAATTACAACAAGCTGGAAAATGATGCAAGGAAAGAAAATGAAATGTTTTGTCTTATTTTTTAGTTTTTATGGCTGGATTTTATTAAGTACAGTAACACTGGGAATATTATTTATTTGGTTATTGCCATATATGACATTAACATTTAATAAATTCTTTTTAGAAAACGAGAATGAATTTTATGGTGTAGTTAACAGTAACAATAATGTAAGTAGTAATGATATTGAAGAGTTTGCTTTATTAAATAATTTGAAACTTGATACACGTAATAATGTATATGGAATGTTTAATGATTATCCAGTAGTAGTGATGTTTGGGAGTGCTAACAATGACCTAATTATTACAATCGATACTATTGGGGAAGATCGAACTGCTCTAGATGAATATTTTAATAATTTAAGAACAATATTAACAAACATTAAAACTATTAATTATAGTAATGGAACAATTACCTTAAGTGCTTTGCGAAGTGAGGAATTACATGAAGTATATGAGATTTTAAATCGAATTACTTTAAAGTTAAGAGATCTGGGCTTCCTTCCAAGTTGTGGAACTTGTCATATTAATAAACCAACTTCATTCTATGAGTATCATGGTCAATTGATGAATATGTGTGATGACTGTAGAGATGCAATCAGTACCCAAGCTGAAGAAATCGTTGAGGACAGTAGCCGAGGAATCATTGGTGCTGTGGCTGGTGCTCTAATTGGTGGTGTGCTTTGGGCATTGGTGTATCAAATCGGTTTTATCGTCGCATTCTTAGGTTATTTAATTGTTTTTTTAGCGATAAATGGTTATCAGCGAATGGCTGGTAAAATTTCTAAAAAAGGATTAATAATTTCAATTATTTGTAGCGTTTTGGTACTGTTTTTTGCAGAATCAATCAGCTTAGGGCTAAAAATTAAAGATCTGATGCAATTACAAAGTATTTTTACTGCATTTTCATATATTCCTTACTTCCTTTCATTCAGTGAAATCTTTGCTATTGTAGTTAGAGATATAGTCCTTGGATTAATCTTTATGGGATTAGGAAGCTGGCAATATATTTATAAGATTAAAAAGTCTTTGGATGAAGAAAATCTAAATAAACTCGATTAAACAGTTTCAGTAGAAACTGTTTTTTTGCACAAGTAGTCATAAATAAAAAAATGCATTACGTTTTTTTCATTGTTGATTTTAAAACAGTGAGTTTGTTCAACTCGGCGCATCATCCCTAGATGCTCATAGAAATGATAATTACAGCTTGTATCAGTGTATAAATAAAATCTATTGATTTGTTGTTCTTGCATATAACTAATCAGTAGATTAAATAATTCTTTTCCAAGACCTAATCCCCGATACTGTGCATCAATTGCAAAGAAAGATAGCTCGCCTTGATAGTCTTGATTAGTTTGTTGTAACAAAACTTTATCAATATTATTGACAGCCTTAAATATTTTAGCTGTTTTTCGTCCCTCTTTTCTTATTAAGAGATTAAAAATATTGAATCCTTGTTTAACCCTATATTTAAAGGGACATTTATGTGTTTTGATATTTTTTCCCATAATAATGCCAATAGGCTGTTCCTTTAGCAAGGCAACAAGCGTAAAAGTTTGATTGCTTAAACAGCTGCTTAAGAAAATTTTTGATAGTAATTTAGCTATTTTGGAAGTACAAAACTCATCATAGTGCCATGCTTCACGAATAATTTTTTCAATTGCTAAATAGTCTTTTTTAATAATTGGTCTAAAAATAATTTGATTTTTCATACTATTCTCCTTTATTTAATATATAATTATCATAAAGTCTACGGTTACTGTAAAGTCAAGGAGGAACATAATGTTAAAAAATGAATCATTAAAACTAACTACTGCACAATTTGCTAAATTACATAAAATTAATAAGCGAACGCTACATTACTATGATGAAATTGATTTATTTAAACCAAAATTTAAAGGTGAAAATAATTATCGATATTACGATTATTTTCAAAGTATTGAATTAGAAAATATTCTAATGCTAAAGCAGTTAGATATGAGTATCAGCGAAATTAAAAGTTATCTAAATAATCCTAATGTTAATGATTTTGTAAATATTGCTGATGATAAAATACTAAAAATAGAACAAGATATTCGTCGTTTAAAACAAACAAAAAAGGTATTAGAGATAAAAAAGAATCAATTGTTGAAGAGTTCACGAGTTACTGATTTTGAAATCGAAATCGTTGAGCGCCAAGATGAATATTTATTAGTTTCAAATGAGCCTTTTGTTCAATATGATGTTAAAGAAATTTTAGAATATTTGCAGCAGGCTTGGAATATAGAACAATATAAAGTAGGGTGTGGCAGTTATATTAGTATTGATAAAATTAAAAATAATGATTTTGAACATTACGATGGTCTGTTTATTTCCCTTCAAAACAAACGATATGGCAAAAACGTTTTATTACAATCTAAAGGAAAATATTTATGTGGTTATGTTAAAGGGGATTGGGATAAAATAGCTGTATTATATCGTAGTATGTTAAACTTTGCAAAAAAGGAAAACTTGAAATTAATAGGATATGCTTTTGAAAGAGGTCTCAATGAATTTGCAATCAATAGTATTGATGAGTATTTTACTGAAATATCAATTAAGATTAGTGAATAAACTAATCTTTTTTATATATAGTTTTAAACTATATATAACCCTATGTTTTAAGTATTTTTCAATAATAAAAAGATTTGTTATCCTATGTACACAAGGAGTGTGATAACATGAATAAAATACCGTATCGATATGATATAGTTGGAAGTTTTTTAAGAAGCGAGCGTTTAAAACATGCTCGTGAGAATTTCAATAATAATTTAATTAGTAAAAATGAATTAAAAAAAATTGAAAATGAAGAGATTTTAAAATTAGTAAAAAAAGAAGAGGCAGCTGGTTTAAAAGCTGTAAGTGATGGTGAATTTCGTCGGAGTTATTGGCATCTTGATTTTTTGGCAGGTTTAACAGGTGTTAAAAAAATTGAAGCTGAAAAATGGTCAGTTGATTTTAAAGGGGTTCAGCCCAAGGCGGCGACTTTAAAAATTATTGATAAAATTGATTTTGAAGATCATGAATTTTTAGAACATTTCGAATATTTAAATTCAATCATTGAAAATGGTGTAACAGCAAAAATGACGATTCCAGCACCAACGATGCTACATTTAATTGCCTGCGTTAGAACAAAAGAATATCAGCCAATTGCAAGATATCAGGATGATGAACAATTGATTATAGATTTAGCTATGGCTTATCAAAAGATTATTCAGGCTTTTTATGATCGAGGATGTCGGTATTTACAGCTTGATGATACTTCATGGGGAGAATTTTGTTCAAAAGAAAAACGGGAGGAATATGCTAATTGTGGGATTGATGTAGGAGCACTGGTCAAAAAATATGTATATTTAATTAACTTATCGATTGTTAATAAGCCAGATGATATGAATATAACAATTCATATTTGTCGTGGTAACTTCAGATCAACTTGGTTTTCATCAGGGGGGTATGAACCAGTTGCTAAGGAATTATTTGGTAACTGTAAGGTAGATGAGTTTTTCTTAGAGTATGATAGTGATCGTTCAGGGGATTTTACACCACTTAGATTTATTAAAGATCAAGTAGTTGTTTTAGGATTAATTACATCAAAATTTTCAGAATTGGAAGATAAGGAAATGATAAAAGCAAGAATTAACGAAGCTAGTCAGTTTGTAGCTTTAGATCAATTATGCTTGAGTACCCAATGTGGCTTTGCATCAACTGAAGAAGGAAATAATTTAACTGAAGATCAGCAGTGGGCTAAAATTGCATTAGTCAAAGAAATTGCTGAAGAAGTGTGGGGAAAATAATGAAAACAGCAGTTATTGGATATCCAAGAATTGGATCAAATCGAGAATTAAAATTTGCTACAGAGCGGTATTTAAAGGGACAGATTGAACAAAGTGAGTTATTACAAATTGCCCAAAATTTAAGAAAAGAACATTGGGTTGAACAAGATAACCAAAAAATAGATTATATTTCTTCAAACGATTTTTCATTTTATGATAATGTTTTAGATACAGCCTATTTACTAAATATCATTCCTAAACGATATCAAGAATTACAATTGAATTCATTAGATCAATATTTTGCAATGGCACGAGGCTATCAAGGGGAAAATGGAGATGTTAAAGCTTTAGCAATGAAAAAATGGTTTAATACTAATTATCATTATTTAGTACCGGAAGTTGATGATCAAGTTGAAATTAGCTTAAATGGAACTAAGATTTTTGATGAGTTTCAAGAAGCACTTGATTTAGGGATTAAGACCAAACCAGTCATTGTTGGACCATATACTTTAATGAAATTATTACGTTTTACAGGGACACTAACTTATCAAGATATTCTTGATGATCTTATAAATGGGTATTTAGAGGTTATTAAGAAATTGAGGGATTTAGGTGCTTCATGGATTGAGGTTGATGAACCAGCACTAGTTTTTGATTTAAGTGATAAAGATATTATCTTGTTTAAAGAAATATATACTAAAATTTTAGATAATAAAGAGTCAGTAAAAATTTTATTACAGACATATTTTGGAGATATTCGTGACTGTTATCAAACAGTTTTAAATTTAGATTTTGATGGAATTGGATTAGATTTTATTGAAGGTAAGGAAAATTTAACTTTATTAGATCGTTACGGTTTTGATCAAAATAAAATTTTATTTGCAGGAGTAGTTAATGGTAAAAATATTTGGAAGAATGAATATGAAAAAACAGTTTCTTTAATTGAAAAAATAAAAAATAATGTCAATAAAATAGTTTTAAATACATCATGTTCCTTGATTCATGTCCCTTATACGATTGAAAATGAAAGGAATTTAGATCAAATATATAAAAATAATTTTTCTTTTGCACAAGAAAAATTAAAAGAATTATTTCAATTAAAGGTAATTATGCGAATTGGAAAAGGACATAGTTATTATGTTGATAATTTAGCATTCTTTAAAGAGCCAAATAATCGTACTAATGAAGCAGTCCAAGCACGAATTGCAGCACTGAAAAAAGAAGACTTTATTCGCCTACCGGAATTTGAAGTACGTCGCCAAATTCAAAAAGAAAAATTTAAATTACCAATTTTACCAACTACAACAATTGGTTCATTTCCTCAAACCAAAGAAGTAAGAGCTAATCGCCGAGCTTATCGTAATGGTGACATTGATGAACAGACATATGCGGAATTTAATCATCAGATGATTAAAGAATGGATCAAGTATCAAGAAGAAATAGACTTAGATGTTTTAGTACATGGAGAATTTGAAAGAAATGATATGGTTGAATATTTTGGTGAGAATCTAGATGGATATTTATTTACTGAGAATGGCTGGGTACAATCATATGGTACTCGTTGTGTTAAACCGCCAGTTATTTGGGGTGATATTTCTCGAGTGCGCCCGCTAACAGTAGATTATGCAGTATATACACAAGCTCTAACTAAAAAACCTGTTAAAGGAATGTTGACCGGTCCAGTAACAATGTTAAACTGGTCATTTCCGCGGATTGATATTTCTTTGGCAGAAACAACTTTACAACTGGCACTTGCAATCAAAGACGAGGTTTTAGATCTTGAAGATCATGGCATTAAAATTATTCAAATTGATGAAGCAGCACTGAGAGAAAAATTGCCATTACGAAAAAGGGATTGGCAAAGTGAATATCTTGATTGGGCAATTCCAGCATATCGCTTAGTTCATAGTAGTGTTCAAGCAGATACACAAATTCATAGCCATATGTGTTACAGTGAATTTGATGATATTATTCAAGCAATTGAAGATATGGATAGTGATGTTATTTCTTTTGAAGCTTCACGTTCTGATCTAACATTGATCGATACTTTAAATAGAGTTAATTTTAAAACTGAGATCGGGCCAGGAGTCTATGATATTCATTCTCCAAGAATTCCTAGTGTTGAAGAATTAGAAAGAGTTTTAACCTCGATGCTTGAAAAATTGTCTGCCAGCAAATTATGGATCAATCCAGATTGTGGCTTAAAGACCCGAGCTTATCCAGAAACTTTAGCTAGTTTAAAAAATATGGTCGAAGCAACTAAAAATATTCGTGCCAAACTTCAATAACTGAGTAAATAGTGTTAGAATAAGGCCAAAGGAAGTGAAGAAAATGACATTACAACAATTACGCTATGTGATTACGGTAGCTCAAAAAGGCTCAATTAGTGAAGCAGCTAAAGAATTATTTATTTCACAGCCTAGTTTATCTAATGCAATTAAAGAATTAGAGAAAGAGATGAAAATTATCATTTTCTCACGAACTAATAAGGGTATCATAATAAGTGATGAAGGATTGGAATTTTTAGGATATGCGCGTCAGGTTCTTGAACAAGCAGAACTTTTAGAAAATCGATATTTAGAAACAAAAAGTACTAAAAAGCGCTTTAATATTTCAACTCAGCATTATTCTTTTGCTGTTAATGCTTTTGTTGATTTAGTAAAAAAATATAGCGATAACGAATATGAATTTACAATTAGGGAAACTCGCACATATGAAATAATAGAAGATGTTAAAACTCTTAAAAGTGAAATTGGAATTCTTTATATAAATGATTTTAATCAAAAAGTTATTAATAAATTGTTAAAAGAAAACAATCTTATTTTTAATCAGCTTTTTATTGCTAAACCACATATTTTTGTTAGTAATACAAATCCATTAGCTCAAAAAGATATTGTGACTCTTGAAGATATTGAACCATTTCCTTATTTATCCTTTGAACAAGGACAATATAATTCATTTTATTTTTCTGAGGAAATTTTAAGCACTTTAGTTCATCAAAAAATAATCAAAGTCAGTGATCGAGCAACTTTGTTTAATCTATTGATTGGTTTAGATGGGTATACTATTTCAACAGGGATTATTAGCGAAGAATTGAATGGTAAAAATATTATTGCGATTCCGCTTGCTGTTGATGAAACGATCAAGATTGGATACATTGTTCGAAATGATACAGCGCGCAGCTATTTAGGTCAAATTTTTATTGAAGCATTAAAACAAAATACTCAAGAATTGATGCAGGGAGTCTAGCTCCCTTTTTTATTTATGTCAATATCATTCAAGCAATATTTTAAAACTTGTGATATAGTAGCATTCAAGGAGGGATACAGGTGGTGGAAACTAGAACGATCGTATATGATGAACAATTACAAATTGAAGCATATCAGTTTGTTGGAATAATGCAAAAATTCCCTAATCATTTTCATGACTGTTATGTAGTTAGTTTTGTTGAAAAGGGCAATCGCCATTTGTCTTGTCGTGGGGATGAATATGATATGGAGCCAGGGGATATGCTGTTATTAAATCCTCGTGATAATCACACTTGTGAAAGTCGCGACGGTCAACCGCTTGATTATCGTTGTTTAAATATTGATGCAGATGTTATGGTGCGAGCAGTAAAAGAGGTTATAGGATGTAGCTATTTACCAAATTTTGAAAAACCAGTTGCTTTTCAAAGTGAGATGGTCGAATCTTTACGCACATTGCATCAAAGTGTGATGAAGAAAGAAACGGAGTTTTTGAAAGAAGAATTATTTTATATTTTGATAGAACAGCTGGTTAAAGAATATACTAATAACCAGCCGCTATTAAAAAGTCGATTTAGTGAGCCGATCAAATTAGTAAAAAAGCATTTAGATGATAATTTTATCAATCAAATTTCTTTAGATTCATTAAGTGAATTAGCACAGATGAATAAGTATACTCTAATTCGTAATTTTGCTCGTTCTTTTGGGATAACTCCCTATCAATATCTTGAAACAATACGTGTTAATCATGCCAAAGAGCTACTTGAACAGGGTCTCAGTCCACTTGAGGCAGCAATGCTTTCGGGATTTAGTGATCGAAGTCATTTTACTCGTTTTTTTAAGAGCTTAATCGGCTTGACACCGAAACAGTATCAAAATATTTTTAAGGGGAAAGAGGATGAATAAGGATTTTTCAGGACATTTGGCTGCATTATTAACAATTTTTATTTGGGGAACAACATTTATTTCAACTAAAATTTTATTAACTGATTTTAAACCGATAGAAATATTATTTTTTCGTTTCTTGATAGGTTTATTTATTTTAATTTTGATTTATCCCAAAAGACTAAGAAAAACGACGAAGAAGCAAGAGTTGACATTTGCTCTAACGGGACTTTGTGGAGTTACTTTGTATTATTTATTAGAAAATATTGCACTAACATATTCGATGGCTTCAAATATCGGAGTGATAATCTCAATTGCACCGTTTTTTACGGCAATCTTATCACACTTTATTTTGAAAGAAGAGACATTGAATCAAAATTTTATAATTGGTTTTATGGCTGCAATGGTGGGGATTATGCTTATTAGTTTTAATGGCAGCAGTAATTTTAAGCTGAATCCATTGGGAGATATATTAGCATTACTGGCTGCTTTGGTCTGGGCTGTTTATTCAATTTTAACTAAACGAATTAGTGATTATGGTTATAGTACGATTCAGGTCACAAGAAGAACTTTTATGTATGGGGTAACATTTATGTTTTTGACATTGATACCTTTAGGATTTAAATTGGATTTAGGACGTTTTAGTAATCCAATTTATTTAGGAAATATCTTATTTTTAGGATTAGGTGCATCCGCTTTATGTTTTGTAACTTGGAATATGGCAGTAAAAATATTAGGTGCTGTAAAGACGAGTATCTACATATACATTGTACCAGTAGTTACAGTAGTGACTTCAATCATTGTTTTACATGAACAAATTACTTTAATGGCTTTCATCGGGACAGTACTGACTTTGATTGGATTATTTTTATCTCAAAAACGCGAGGTACAAAAGAATGGATAGAAAATGTGTTATGATAGTTGATAAAAATTTGCCACTAGGATTAATTGCTAATACAACTGCTATCTTAGGAACTGCTTTAGGCAAGTTAGAAGGGGAAATCGTTGGGACTGATGTATATGATATGAAAGAACATATACATCGTGGAATAGTAACGATTTCAATTCCAGTTTTGAAGGGTGATGAGTTTTTAATCAGAGAACTACTAAAACAGGCTAATTATTATCCTAATGAGGTATTAGTTATTGATTTTTGTGACCTTGCTCAAAGTTGTCGTGATTATTCAGAATATATTGATAAAATGAAGCTGGCTAGTGAAGCTTCGCTTAAATATTTTGGGATTTGTCTATATGGTACAAGGACACGAATTAATAAACTAACAGGAAATTTATCATTACTAAAATAGAAAAAAGATGTTTTTAGCCACCAAATAGGCTATGATATAGCCATTGGAGGGATAAAAATGGAGAATATTGAATTAGATGTACATACACATACAATAGCAAGCGGGCATGCTTATTCATCACTTAGTGAAATGGTAGCTGGGGCGAAAGAAAAGGATATAAAATTATTAGGAATAGTAGAGCATGACCAGGGAATTCCAGGAACATGTGCTCCAATTTACTTCAAAAATCTAGATGTAATTCCTCGAGAGATAGAGGGAATTAAATTATTGTTAGGGATTGAAATTAATATTTTGGATCATCAAGGAAGACTTAGTATTACAGAAGATTTATATGATTATGTTGATTACTGCATGGCAGGAATTCATTTACATTGTTATGAGGCGGGAACAATTGAAGAAAATACACGGGCAGTGATCGAAACAATTAAAAATCCTCATATTAGTGTAATCGTTCACCCAGATGATGGTAAGTGCCCACTTGATTATGAGAAAGTAGTTTTAGCAGCTAAAAAGTATCATACTTTGTTGGAAGTGAATAATAATGCTTTACGTAGTCCATCTCGTCTAAATTCACGTGAAAATACACTTAAGATGCTACAATTATGCAAACAACATCGAGTTAAAATTATTTTAGGTAGTGATGCACATATTCATTTTGATATAAAAAATTATGATCAAATCGAGGAACTCTTAAAAGAAGTAGAGTTTCCAAAGGAATTAATTGTTAATTATCATATTGAAGATTTTTTAGAATATATAAAAAAACAAGTGAGATACTAATTCTCACTTGTTTTCATATTTGTTAAATTTATATCTGAAATTAATTAAACTCTATTAACTATTTTTTCATATTAGACTCAACCTTAGTGAGCCATTAATATAATTGGGGGTCTACGTTTCTTATTTAGTACGTAATCCTTTTTCATATTAATTCTTAGGATCATTGGAGCTACATAAGTATGAACCCTATGATAGATTGAAGATTTAGGATAAATAAATTCTTTTTCTTCAACCATCTCAGTTGTTGTTAACAGACGATATGTATTTAACAATGTATTGATTAAAATAATCAATGTATAAAGCATTAACACTGAAATTACATACATCTCATTCATATTATCAACTCCTTTCTACTAATCCTTTCCTCACCATTATATTAGCATATTTTATCCAAAAATGAAAGGGCTTTCAATGAAAAAATGTTTTTTTATTTTGATTAAATTAGTCTTTTTTTATTTTATGTAATAGGATTTTTTATTAATAAAAAAATGTACTATAATAAAAACATTCGATAAAATCATGATATTTTATTGACAGTAGAAAAATATCGGTATATCATATAGCCAAGAAAACCGATGAAGTGGAGATAAAAATAGATCGTGCACTTATAGAGAGCTTGGATGGTGGAATCAAGTAGAACGCAGCCTATTAAATGGACCACTGAGGGCAAAGTGAAAAGCGTTAGCCGAGTATTCTTTGACGTTAGACTTACGTCAGTAGTCATAGATGTGATAGCATCTACTAAGAGCACGATTGTATCGTGAACCAAGGTGGCACCGCGGAATATATATCCGTCCTTGACAGAAAATTATTTTCTGTCGGGACGGTTTTTTATTTACAAAGGAGGAAATTAGCGATGTATTATCCAACATTAGAACAGATTAAGGAAATTATTAAAACAGGAGACTACAATTTAGTTCCTGTCTGCAAGGAAATGTATGGTGATAGTATCACCCCAATTGAAGTGATGCGAATTTTAAAAAAACATAGTAAGCATTGTTATATGCTTGAAAGTGTTGATGATACAAAACGCTGGAGCCGTTATACCTTTATGGGATATGATCCTAAAAGTGAAATTACATGTTTAAATAATTTAATGAATGTCGATGGAAAGGAGTTCATGGTAACTCACCCTAAAGATTATTTAAAAAAGCTTTTGAAACAATATCAAAGTCCTAAGATAGCAGGGTTGCCAACATTTACTGGCGGACTGGTAGGATATTTTGCATATGATTATTTTAAATATAGTGAGCCGGTTTTAAATTTGAAAAGTGATGATAAAGAGGGGTTTAATGATGTCGATTTGATGTTATTTGACCAAGTTATTTGTTTTGACAATTATAAGCAAAAAATTGTTTTGATAGCTAATGTTGCAGTTGATGATTTGGAAAAAAGTTATCATGAGGCATTGGTAAAATTAGAAAAAATGCAAGCTTTAATTATTAGTGGTGTTAAAGCTAAAATTGAGCCATTAAGGCTAAAAAGTGATTTCAAAGCATTATTTGAACAAAATGAATATTGTAACATGGTAGAACGTGCTAAAAAGTATATTAAAGAAGGAGATATATTTCAAGTAGTTTTATCAAATTGTTTAGAGGCTGAAGTAACAGGGAGTCTTTTTGATACTTATCGTGTTTTACGAACGACCAATCCCTCTCCATATATGTTTTATTTTTTTAGCGATGATCAAGAATTTGCAGGGGCTTCACCAGAGACTTTGGTTAAGTTAGAAGATAAAAATCTTTATACTTATCCTTTAGCAGGAACACGACCCCGAGGAATGAATGAAAATGAAGATGTAAATTTTGAAGTATCCTTATTATCTGATCAAAAGGAATTAGCAGAGCATAATATGCTGGTTGACTTGGGGAGAAATGATATTGGTAGAATTTCTAAATTTGGCACGGTTAAAGTTGAAAAGTATCAGGAAATATTAAGATTTTCACATGTTATGCACATTGGTTCAACTGTCTCAGGGGTGATTCTTGAAAATAAAGATGCGATTGATGCAATCGATGCATTATTACCGGCAGGAACTTTATCAGGTGCCCCTAAAATAAGGGCTTGTCAAATTATTAACGAACTAGAAAATAATCGTCGCGGAATTTATGGTGGGGCTATTGGTTATATAGACTTTACTGGTAATCTTGATACTTGTATTGCAATTCGCTTAGTGTATAAAAAGAATGAAAAAGTATATGTCCGTAGTGGTGCGGGGATTGTTTATGATAGTGTTCCAGAAATTGAATATCAAGAATGTTTGAATAAGGCACAAGCTGTAATTAGCGCCCTAAATACAGCAAATGGAGGAATTGACTGATGATTTTACTAGTTGATAATTATGATAGTTTTGCTTATAACCTTTATCAGTTGATTGGTTCAATTGATCCAAATATTAAAGTAATTCGTAATGATGAGATGACTGTTGATGAAATTGAAAAAATAGATCCTAATACGATCGTAATATCGCCAGGACCTGGAAAACCTAGTGAGGCGGGAAATATTGAGGAAATAATTAAATATTTTTATAATAAAAAACCTATCTTAGGCGTATGTTTAGGGCATCAAGCAATTTGTGAAGCCTTTGGTAGTACAATTACTTATGCTAAAGAATTGATGCATGGCAAAAGTTCGATTATCAAAATGACTGATGATTTAATTTTTCAAGGGTTGAAACAGCAAACTAAAGTCGCACGTTATCATTCGTTGGCGGTTAAACGGGAAACTTTAGCTAAGGTCTTGAAAGCCATTGCACTGAGTGAAGATGGTGAAGTAATGGCAGTTAAGCATATTGATTATCCAGTATATGGGTTACAATTTCATCCTGAATCAATTTTAACTGATGATGGTAAAAAAATGATAGAAAACTTTTTGGGGGTAAAAGAAAATGATTAAAGAAGCGATTTTAAAATTATCGAAGAAGGTTGATCTAACTGCCGGTGAGGCACGTAGCTGTATGAATGAAATTATGAATGGTGAAGCCAGTGATGTTCAAATGAGCAGTTATTTGACAGCCTTAAGTTTAAAAGGAGAGACAATTGACGAGATCACTGGTAGTGCGGCAGGAATGCGAGAACACTGTATCAAACTACTAAATGATAAAGATGTTTTGGAGATTGTTGGTACTGGTGGAGATGGTTCAAACTCATTTAATATTTCTACAACATCTTCTCTTGTTATTGCAGCAAGTGGTGTAAAAGTGGCTAAACATGGGAACCGGGCAGCTAGCTCTAAATGTGGTGCTGCTGATGTTTTAGAAGCTTTGGGAGTAAAAATTGATGTAACTCCTGAAAAAAGTGCTACAATATTAAATGACATTAATATTTGCTTCTTGTTTGCTCAAAATTATCATATTGCAATGAAATATGTGGCTCCAGTAAGACGGGAATTAGGAATTAGGACAGTGTTTAATATTTTAGGGCCTTTGACTAATCCGGCAGGTGCTAATATGCAGGTAATGGGTGTATATGAAGAGGCATTAGTCGAACCATTGGCAGAAGTCTTAACTAATTTAGGAGTTAAACGTGCCATGGTAGTATATGGACAAGATAGTTTAGATGAAATATCATTATCAGCCCCAACAAGTGTATGCGAAGTTAAAGATGGTACTTATACTCGTTATACAATAACTCCAGAACAGTTTGGATTAACACGCTGCTGCAAAGAAGAATTAGTAGGTGGTACCCCTAAAGATAATGCTAAAATTACAAGGGATATTTTAAGTGGTGTCAAAGGACCTAAACGTGATGCTGTGTTGTTGAATGCGGGAGCTGCTATTTATATTGCCGGTCGTACAAAAACAATGCAGGAAGGAATCGAATTAGCTGCTAGATTGATTGATGATGGTAAAGCATTAGCTAAACTAGAGGAGTTCATTAACAAAACTAACATGTAGAAGGAGTTTTAAAATGATTATTGATGATATTGTAGAAAGAACTTTGGAAAGAGTAGCAGAAAACAAAAAACGTAATTCCATTGAAAAATTAGCTAAATTGGCTTTTGATAAGCCAATTAATAAAGATTATCCTTTTGAACGAGCTTTAAGAAGAGCTGGAATTTCTTATATTATGGAGATTAAACGGGCTTCACCGTCAAAAGGAGTGATTGCTCCAAATTTTGATTATAAAAGTATTGCAAAGGAATATGAAGATATTGGTGCAGCTGCAATTTCAGTAGTTACAGAGCCCGACTTTTTTAAAGGTGATGATGACTTTTTAGCTGAAATTGCTAAAATAGTCAAAATACCAGTACTTAGAAAAGATTTTGTTGTAGATGAATATATGATTTATGAAGCTAAACTATTAGGTGCAGATGCCGTATTACTAATTTGCAGTATTCTTGATGAAATAACGCTAATGCGCTGTTTGAATTTAGCAGAGCGTTTAGGGATGAGTGCTTTGGTTGAAGCCCATAGTTCAATGCAGGTAAAGAAGGCATTGCGTGTTGGTGCTAAGATCATTGGTGTTAATAACCGTGATTTGAGAAATTTTGAAGTTGATCTAAATAACAGTATTGAATTACGTTCGATGGTACCAGAAAATATTATTTTTGTTTCTGAAAGTGGGATTAAGACATATGATGATATAAAAACGTTAGAAGAAAATAATGTTGATGCTGTATTAGTTGGAGAAACTTTAATGCGATCTCATGATAAACGTAAGACTTTTGAAATCTTACAAGGATTACGTAAACCGGATAATGCAAATTAAAATTTGTGGCTTATTTCAAGTAGAAGATATAGATTATGTAAATGAGGCAAAACCTGATTATGTTGGATTTGTCTTTGCTAAAAGTAAAAGGCAAGTAGATATTCATCAAGCAGAAAAATTAAAAAATAAACTTGATACAAATATAAAGGCTGTTGGGGTATTTGTTGACGAACAAATTAGTGAAATTACTGCTATTGTTAAAATGGGGATCATTGATCTTATTCAACTTCACGGTCATGAGGATAATGCTTATATTAAGCAGTTAAAACAGTCAGTGCAGATGCCGATTATTAAAGCCATCAAGGTGATTGAAAAGGATGATCTTAATAACCTGGATTATGAATGCGATTATTATTTACTGGATAGTAAAATAAGCGGTAGCGGTAAGTCATTTGACTGGTCACTAATCAAAGATTTAGATAAACCATTTTTTCTAGCGGGAGGAATTGATTTAGATAATTTAGATGAGGCAATGAGTAAAGCTGATTATGGAATAGATGTTAGTAGTGGGGTAGAAACTAACGGAATCAAAGATCGTAATAAAATTATAGAAATAGTAAGGAGAACAAAAAATGGAAACAGGTAGATATGGAATACATGGGGGTCAATATATTCCAGAAACATTAATGAATGAAATCCATAATGTTGAAAAAGCATATGAATTTTATAAAAATGATCCTGAGTTTAATCGAGAGTTAGAAAAATTATTGAAAGAATATGCAGGGCGCCCATCGTTGTTATATTATGCTAAAAAAATGACAGAAGATTTAGGTGGTGCGAAAGTATATTTAAAACGTGAAGATTTAAATCATACGGGATCTCATAAAATCAATAATGTTTTAGGTCAAGTTTTGATGGCAAAAAAGATGGGGAAAACTCGTGTTATTGCTGAAACTGGGGCTGGTCAGCATGGAGTTGCAACAGCTACGGCTGCCGCTTTACTAGGTTTAGAGTGCGAAATTTTTATGGGCAAAGAAGATACTGATCGTCAGGCTCTAAATGTGTATCGAATGGAGTTGTTGGGTGCAACAGTTCATAGTGTAACAAGTGGAACAATGACATTAAAAGATGCTGTTAATGAAACAATGCGTGAGTGGACAAAACGCGTTGATGATACTTTATATGTATTAGGCTCAGTAATGGGACCACATCCATTTCCGATGATTGTTCGGGATTTTCAAAGTATTATTTCTAAGGAAGCACGTGAACAAATCTTAGAAGATGAAGGAAAGTTACCAACAGCTGTTATGGCTTGTGTTGGTGGTGGAAGTAATGCAATGGGGATGTTCTATAATTTTATTAATGATCAGGAAGTTCAGTTGATTGGCTGTGAGGCTGCTGGTAAAGGAGTTGATACTGCTTTAACTGCAGCTACGATCAATACTGGATCATTAGGGGTTTTCCATGGAATGAAATCATATTTTTGTCAAGATGAATATGGACAAATCGCTCCTGTTTATTCAATTTCAGCAGGTCTAGATTATCCTGGAATAGGGCCTGAACATGCTAATCTACATGATATTGGTCGAGCTCAGTATGTACCAGTTAGTGATGATGAAGCAGTGGCTGCTTTTGAATACTTAGCTCGTACAGAGGGGATTATTTGTGCAATTGAGAGTGCTCATGCTGTAGCACATGCTCGTAAAATTGTACCATCAATGGATAAAGAAGATATTGTTATTATTTGTTTATCAGGTCGTGGTGATAAAGATGTAGCTGCAATTGCTAGATATCAGGGGGTGGATATTCATGAGTAGAATTAGTGAAGCCTTTAATAATAAAAAAGCTTTTATTGGATTTTTAACTGCTGGAGATCCTTATCAAAAAATGACAGTTGAATATATCTTAGAAATGGAAAAAGCAGGAGCATCATTGATTGAAATTGGAATTCCTTTTAGTGATCCAATTGCTGAAGGACCGGTGATTCAGGAAGCTAATATACGAGCATTATCGAAAGGAATGACAACCGATCAGGTTTTTGAAATTGTAGCTGAGGTTCGTAAACATTCGAATATTCCGCTTTGTTTGATGACTTATTTAAATCCAGTTTTCCACTATGGATATGATGAATTTTTTAAAAAATGTCAAGAAACCGGAGTTGATGGGATCATCATTCCTGATTGCCCGTATGAAGAAAGTAAGGAAGTTAGTGATATTTGTTATAAATATGATGTTGATTTAATCTCTATGATTGCTCCAACATCAAAAGAGCGAACACTTGAAATAGCAGCCCAGGCAAAAGGTTTTATTTATTTAGTTTCTTCAATGGGAGTTACAGGTATGCGAAGCAATATTGTTACAGATATTGAAGGAATTGTTGAATCAATTAAAACGGTTACTGATACACCAGTAGCGGTAGGATTCGGCATTAATAGTCCAGCACAAGTGAAGCATTTTGGAAATATTGCTGATGGTGTAATTGTTGGCAGTGCAATTGTTAATTTAATTAAAGAACATGGTGATCGTGCGCATCAACCATTATTTAATTACATCCAGACACTGATTAAGGAATTATAAAAGGATAATTAGAAGGGATTAAATTATTGAAATTTTAATTAGTTTAGACTGTTAATAATAGTTCGTTTAAAAAAATGAATTTGATTTATAGTATAAAATAAAACTAAAAAACAGCAATCTATCGGATTGCTGTTAAATTTAGTTTAAATTAACTTAAAAAAGTATTATTTTGATAAGGGTTTATTTGAATGATTGTCTTTAATAGTCAAATGATCTAATAAGGTGTCTAACGAACCGGTTAATAAATAGCCCCCGCCTAAAATAATAATCATTAAAATTAATAGTCCAACTGTTTCCATACTACCACCTCTATAGATAAAATACCAAAAATAGTATAAAAATGACGTAAGATATTCACTAATAAGATTAAGATTGTATAAAGATAATTTCTATCTTTATATAATCTTAATACTATTGAGGAAATCTTTATTTTATATTTATGAATAGTTTAGTATAGTGAACTTATAAGATAAAGTATAGGTAAAGGGAGCGATGTCCTATCAAAGAAAAACTAACTGAGAAATTATTGCATGGTCTTACGCCAATGAAGATTATTTTCTATGGTTTTTGTATTATTATTTTAATGGGGACGATTCTCTTGAGTCTCCCAATCTCGTTGAAAGAAAACCAGGAAGTTTCAATAATGACTTCTTTTTTTACTGCCACTTCAGCAACTTGTGTGACAGGCTTGATTCGGGTAGATACATATAGTCATTGGAGCTGGTTTGGCCAGTTTATAATTATTTTATTGATTCAAATTGGTGGTATTGGTTTTATGACTTTTTGTATTTATGCTTTAACATTAGCTAAAAAGAAGATAGGAATTATTAGTCGTTCAATCATGCAGAATTCAATTTCTTCTCCACATGTTGGGGGAATTGTAAAAATGACAAAATTTATTATCTTGGCGACTTTTTTTATTGAAGCGTTAGGGGCTTTTTTTCTTTCATTTATTTTTTGTCCAAAATTAGGATTGGTTAAAGGTTTGTGGTTCTCAATTTTTCATAGTATTTCAGCGTTTTGTAATGCAGGATTTGATTTAATGGGTAATTTTGAACCATATAGTTCGCTAGTTTCTTTTCAAGATAATTGGTATCTGAATATGATTATTATGCTCTTAATCATTATTGGGGGTCTAGGTTTTTTGGTTTGGAAAGATATTATTGATAATCGTGGACATTTTTCTAAAATGCGATTACATACTAAAATAGTTATTACAACCACAATAATTTTAATATTCGGAGGAGCACTATTTATTTATTTTTGTGAGCAGGGGAATGCAACTATTTTAAGTTCGTTATTTCAATCTGTAACTGCTCGTACAGCAGGATTTAATACAGTTGATTTATCGAAGATTAGAGAAACAACACAATTAATCATAATTATATTAATGTTTGTAGGTGGTTCTTCAGGTTCAACTGCTGGGGGAATCAAAACAACAACTATTGCAGTAATGCTAGTTAACATTATAAGTATGTTTAAACAAAAGAAAGGTGTTGAAGTTTTTAAACGGCGAATTAGTGATGAAATAGTAAAAATGGCAAGTTGTGTTTTAATGGCATATTTAGTGTTGACTTTGATTGTTTCATTGATTATATGTCAGCTTGAAAATATTTCTTATATAACGGTATTATTTGAATGTGTTTCAGCTATAGCAACTGTTGGATTGACGATTGGAATAACTTCACAACTTGGCGTTATTTCACAGTGTCTATTGGCCTTATTAATGCTCTTTGGACGAGTTGGTTCAATTACGTTCCTGCTTGCTTTTGCTTCGAATAGGGTGACGCCATTAGCAAAAGCACCAGCTGAAAAAATTCAAATAGGATGATGGAGGAACTATGAAATCTGTATTAGTAATCGGCTTAGGACGTTTTGGACGTCATTTGTCAAGAAAATTTATTGAAGAAGGAAATGCTGTTTTAGCAATTGAAAAAGATGAAACAAGAGCTGATTGGGCGGTTAATATTGTTAATGAAATTCAAATCGGTGATGCGACTAATGAAGATTTTATTAAATCTTTAGGAGTTAATAATTTTGATATTTGTGTAGTTGCAGTTGGCGATAATTTTCAAACGGCTTTAGAAATCACTGTACTATTAAAAGATTTTGGGGCTGAATATATAATTGCCAGAGCGAGTCGTGATGTTCACCGTAAATTATTACTTCGCAATGGAGCTGATCATGTTGTTTATGCAGAACGGGAAATTGCTGAAAAAATAGCAATTAAATATGGAGCAAAAAATGTTTTTGATTATTTAGAATTAACACCTGATATTGCGATTTATGAAATTAAGATTCCAGAGAGCTGGTTGAATAAAACAATTATCGAAAAGGCAGTTAGGACGAGATACCATGTTAGTATCTTAGCTACTAAAAAGAATGGGAGAATTTTTCCTTTGCCACCAACAAATCATGTATTTGCCGCTGATGAAACATTGATTGTTATGGGCACTGCAAAATCAATTAAAGAAATTACGCGTTAGCAAAATTGTGTTATAATATAAGCCGAGTGAGGTTATATTATGATTAATCAACAAGAACATATTCTACTATGTCTTTCTTCATCTACTTCTAATCCTGATGTGATTAAAATGGCTGCTGCTGTAGCACATGAAAATAAAGCAATTTTTACTGCTTTATATGTTGAAACACCAGATAATTCAAAAATTAGTAAGGATGATCGCGAAAGACTCCAATATAATACTAATTTGGCTAGAAAGTTAGGTGCTAATATCGAAACAGCTTTTGGTTTAGATATTGCTTATCAAATTAATGAATTTTGCAAAAATGCTAAAGTAACTAAAGTGTTTTTTGGACATAGTCAAAAGGACAGGAAACATTTATTTAGTTCAAGGCTAGATAAGAAATTATTAAATTTACTAAAAGATTTGGATATTAATATTGTCTATCATCAAAATACGGGGAAAGATAAATCAAAGCAAAGAGATTTTAATTTTGTTGTTAAGGGTAAAGATTTAGCTATTTCAATATTTATTCTGTTGATAGCAACCCTGATAGGGATATTATTCCATCATTTAGGTTTTAGTGAAGCAAATACAATTACAGTTTATATTTTAAGTGTTTTAATTACTGCTATAACTACATCTAACCGTATTTATAGTCTTGTATCATCGATTTTAAGTGTTTTAATTTTTAACTTTATGTTTACTAATCCACGTTTTACTTTAGCAGCCTATGGTTCTGGTTATCCTGTAACCTTTGCAATTATGCTGATAGCCGCTTTTATTACGAGTACTTTAGCAATAAGGATAAAACAGCAGGCAAAACAGTCTGCTCAACATGCATATCGTACAAAAGTTCTATTAGAGACAAATCGTCTTTTGCAAAAAGAAAAAAGTATTGCAGGAATTAAAGAAACGGCAGCTAAACAAATTGTTAAATTATTAAATAAATCAGTGATGATTTATCAAATTACTGAAAATGATACGATTTTACATGAAGTCTTTCATCATAATAATATGACTGTTCATGATTGTGATGAGATTGAAACTAATGTTCACTGGGTCTACCAGAATAATAAAACATATCAAGCTAAGAATTACTATTTACCGCTTGCTAGTACTAATGATATTTATGGTGTAGTAGTAATAATTTTAGAAGATGTTATTCTTGATGCTTTTGAAAATAATTTAGTACTATCAATCGTTGGTGAATGTGCTTTAGCTCTAGAAAAAGAGTTTTTTAACCAAAAGAAAGAAGAAGCTGCAATTGAAGCTAAAAATGAGCGGTTGCGTGCAAATTTATTACGTTCAATTTCGCATGATTTACGAACACCATTAACTAGTATTTCTGGTAATGCAAGTGTACTGATAAATAATAGCGGCAGCTTAGATGAAAATAAAAAAATGCAGTTATACGAAGTAATCTACGATGATTCATTATGGTTGATTAATCTGGTTGAAAATCTTCTTTCAGTTACAAGAATTGAAGATGGCAAAATGAATCTGCATTTAGAAACAGAACTTATTGAGGAAGTTATAAATGAGGCATTGAATCATATTAGTCATAAAAAGGATGAACACCGTATTGAGGTAAAGGCTAATGATGAATTTATTTTAGCAAAAATAGATGCTGGCTTAATAATTCAAGTAATTATAAATATTGTTGACAATGCAATTAAATATACACCAAAAGGTTCAATGATTAGTATTGAAACCTTTAAGCATAAAGATTTTGTAGAAATTCAAATTGCTGATGATGGAGCAGGAATCAGTGATAAGGACAAAGAAAAACTTTTTGAAATGTTTTATACTGTAAAGCATGAGGTTATTGACGGACGTCGCGGACTTGGTTTAGGGTTAGCTTTGTGTAAAGCTATTATTGTAGCGCATGGTGGTAATATTGCAGTTAAGGACAATATTCCTCACGGAACGATTTTTAGTTTTACATTGCCGATTAAGGAGGTTGAAATACATGAATAAGCCATTTGTATTAGTTGTAGAAGATGATAACGCAGTTAGAAATTTGATTGCTACAACTTTAGAAACTCATGATTATAAATATCATACTTCACAAACGGGAAAACAAGCAATTATTGAAACTGCTTCACAAAAACCGGATATAATGCTGTTGGATCTAGGGCTGCCTGATTTAGATGGGGTTGAAATTATAAAAAAAGTACGTACTTGGACAAATATGCCAATAATCGTTATTAGTGCTCGAAGTGAAGATCGTGATAAAATTGAGGCTCTTGATGCTGGGGCTGATGATTATTTGACCAAACCTTTTTCAGTTGAGGAACTTTTAGCAAGATTACGTGTTATTTTAAGACGGCTTAATTATAATCAAAGTCAAAATATAGAAAGTAGTGATTTTGTTAATGGTGATCTAAAAATTGATTACGCTGGCGGATGTGCATATTTAGATCAGCAAGAACTGCATTTAACACCGATTGAATATAAGTTGCTGTGCCTTCTCTCAAGAAATGTTGGCAAAGTATTAACACATACATATATTACTAAAGAAATTTGGGGGAGTACTTTAGAGAGTGATGTTGCCTCATTAAGAGTATTTATGGCTACGCTTCGTAAAAAAATAGAATTAGATCCTACGCATCCTAAATATATTCAGACCCATGTTGGAGTTGGATACCGAATGTTACGAATTGAATAATATGAGTGAAACAGTTTGTTTCACTTTTCTTTTTTGTTAATTGCGGTAAAATATAAATATAATAAGTATAGGGGGAAACTTAGGGTGTGGATTGGATTAGCTTGTCTATCAGCTTTATTTGCTGGGGTTACTGCAGTTCTTGCAAAAATTGGTTTGAAGAATGTTGATTCTTCTTTAGCAACAGCATTAAGGACAATAATTGTTTTAATTTTTTCATGGATAATGGTCTTATTTGCTGGAACCCAGGAACAATTAAAATATATTGATAGTAATACAGTATTGGTTTTATGTTTTTCTGGAATTGCAACTGGATTATCATGGTTATGTTATTTTAAGGCACTACAATTAGGAGATGTTAACAAAGTTACACCAATTGATAAAAGTAGTACAATTTTAACGATGCTGTTAGCATTTATTTTCTTTGACGAAAAAATTACTATGCTTAAAATAATTTCTATGATAATTATGTCTTTAGGAACTTATATGATGATTGAAAAAAAGCAGGTTGTAAATAAAGTGACAAATAATCATTGGCTATTATTTGCCTTGGCTTCAGCTTTATTTGCTTCTTTGACGGCTATAATTGCTAAGATTGCAATGCTTAATATTGATAGTAATCTGGGAACTTTTATTCGTACAGCGGTAGTATTGATTATGGCTTGGGGGATTGTTTTTTATCAGCAAAGTTATCATACAATTAAAGAAATTACAAAAAAGAATTGGCTTTTTTTATTTTCTTCTGGAATTACAACAGGTTTATCATGGATCTGTTATTATAAAGCGTTGCAATTAGGGGAGGCTAGTATTGTGGTTCCAATCGATAAACTGAGTATCATCGTCACAATTATCTTTTCGTATTTTGTTTTAAAAGAGTCTTTGTCAAAAAAGGCTGTGGCGGGATTGATTTTGATCGTTGCAGGAACAATGTTATTATTGATTTAAAGGGAGGGAATTATGAGAGAATATCATTTAATTGAACCTGTATATAATAAAAGTTCTAAAATATTAATTTTAGGTTCTTTTCCATCAGTAAAATCGCGGGAGGCCAACTTTTTTTATCATCATCCGCAGAATCGTTTTTGGAAAATTCTTGCAAATATTTATAATACTGAATTACCAGAGACTATTATTGAAAAGAAAGAATTTTTAATAAATCAACATATAGCTGTGTGGGATGTAATTGCTAGTTGTGAAATCAAAGGTTCGAGTGATAGTAGTATTACAAATGTTGAAGTCAATGATCTAAAGAAAATCATTGATCAAAGTCAAATTACGCATATTTATACAAATGGGAACTTAGCAGATAGATTGTATCATCGCTATTTCGATGAAATTATTGATCTTCCTGTTACTAAGTTACCATCAAGTTCACCAGCTAATGCGAGTTATTCTTTGACGAAATTAATTAGTTTTTGGAAAGAAATAAAATCGTTATAATATATTAATAGAAAGCAAAAAACTCAAAAAGAGTTTTTTAATTATGTTTCATTTTATATTTAAATAGTGAAACAGCTGCAATTAAGAGGAGTCCAGCGTAGCTTAAAACCCAGAATAAATTATTAGGCATTGCGTGATAATTCGCATTTAAGCCATCTCGTGCCATATCTACAGCATGGACAAAAGGAAAACAATACGCAATATCTTTAAACAAGCCTCCAATTAAATCTAAACTAAACCATGTCCCACTTAGCCACGCGGTAAGATTAGTTAATAAGGCACCACAGATTCCTCCGACTTGTCTATCATTAAAAATAGTGCCACAAAATAAGCCGATTGCAATAAAAATAATTGAAATGGGGATTGTACATAAGATGGCAATAATGACATCAGGTGTTATTTTTAAACCTAGACAAAATGCTGCTAGATAGCAAAGTAAAGTCTGTATCAAGGCCATTGGTATTAATGGTAAAGTATATCCCAAAATATAATCTTTAACTGTCATAGGAGTAGTAAATAATCGTGCTAATAATGATGACATTCGATCACGAGAGATCAATGTAGCTGAAAATAATGATAAGAAGGACAAGCCAAATACTGCAATTCCTGGTGTTAATTGTTTTAGTGAAAAAGGGGTGGCTGGAATATTTTTTTGGATTGTTGTCAATAGTAACAAGATAACGATTGGAAAACCTAAACCAAAAATAATATTAATAGGGTCACGTAAAATTTCTTTTGTGGTTCTTTTAGCAAAGGCCCATGTTCTCATTTTCAGTTCCTCCTGTTGCAAGTTTTATAAAGGCATCTTCAAAGCTGGTTGTCTTGGCAAATTTAATTAGTTCATTTGTGGTTCCCAGGGCTTTGATTTTACCATCTTTCATAATACAAACATAATCTGATAAAGCTTCGGCTTCTTCGAGATAATGGGTAGTTAAAATGATAGTAATCTTACCTTTTAGTGCTTTTATTGTGCGCCATAATTGTTCTCTGGCTAAAATATCAAGTCCTAGTGTTGGCTCATCTAAAAATAAAATTTGTGGCTCACTAATTAGGGCCATAGCAATACTTAAGCGCCGTTGATAACCACCCGATAGTTTTTTACTTTTTTTAGCAGCAACATCTTTCAAATTAAAAGCGGTAATCATTTCGATGACTTTGTTATTGATTAAAGTTTTTTTAAAACCATGGATTTCCGCCATTAATTCCAAATTTTCTCTAACGGTTAAATTCGGTGCGATTGCAGTTTCTTGGGGTGAAACGGCGATAAGCTCTTTAACAAAGAGGCTTTCATTAACAATGCTATAGTTATTGATTCTAGCATCACCGCTTGTTGGTTGAATCAAACCCGATAACATTTTGAGTGTAGTAGTTTTACCGACTCCATTTACTCCCAATAGAGCTAGTAATTTTCCTTGTTTGATTGATAGATTTAAATTATCAACAGCAAGTTTATCATTATATTTTTTTGTTAAATTTTTAATTTCAATCATTTCCATGATAATCAGTCCTTTTCATTTTTGGGTACTCCTAATTCACTAACAAAGTTAATAACATCACGCTGATGAACAATAGCTAGACCACGTTCTTCATCACCAAGGATCAAAACTTTATCACCAGCGGAAATTTTAAAGATTCGACGTGCTTCTTGAGGAATTACGATTTGTCCACGTTCACCAACAGTAACTGCTCCAAAAAAATGTTTTCCTTTGGGAGGAATTACGATTCCAGCATCATCTTCATCATGATTGATTAAATTATCAATTGTTACATTGTATATTTTTGCCAATGCCATACAGCTGTCAATATCAGGCAATGATTCACCGCTTTCCCATTTTGCTACAGATTGACGTGATACACCAACTTGCTGTGCAATTTCTTCTTGAGTATATTGATAATGTTTTCTAAGCCAAACGAGATTCGTACTAAGCATATTTTTTATACCTCCCATATTTAGGATTATACGTTAAAATCAATTATTGTCTATCAATCAAAGTTGCCTTGAATGTTAAAAATAGTTGCATAATAAAACGGTATGACTGTCCATACCGTTTTACATTTATTCACTTAAATCTTCACCATTTGTGGCAATGACTTTCTTATACCAGTCAAAAGATTTTTTCTTACATCTTGAAAAATCTCCTTCATGATTATTATTGTAATTCACATAGATAAATCCATAGCGTTTATCATATTCACCAGTAGAAGCAGAGACAATGTCGATCGGTGACCACATTGTATAACCTAATAATTCTACTCCATCATAGTCAACTGCATCCCTCATAGCTTCGATATGTGCTGCTAAATAGTCGATACGATACTGATCATCGATTGTTCCGTCTGCTTCTACTTTGTCATAAGCACCAAAACCATTTTCAACAATCATCATTGGTAACTCAAAACGGTCATGGAACCAGTTTAGGCACCAGCGTAATCCTAGTGGATCGATTTGCCAACCCCAGTCTGAAGCTTTTAGATGAGTATTTCGAACAAAGTCCTCACTGAAATAATCATATGTTTTTTCATTACGTCCTTGATATTTTGAAGCAAAACTCATGTAATATGAGAATCCAATATAGTCCACTTTACCTTGAGATAAAATCTTTTTATCTTCTTCAGTAATAAAATCATAACCTTTTCTTTCGAATTTTTTCAATATATGATTTGGGTAGTGACCACGGGCATGGACTTCAACATACCAGTATTTTTGATGCATTGCTCCTAAAGCGTTCATTACATCAGTTGGATTAGGTGATGCAGGGTAAACAGCATTCATCCCAATCATACATCCAACTTGTAAATCAGGATTGATCTCATGAGCGGCTTTAACAGCTAAAGCAGAAGCGACTAATTCATGGTGAGCAGATAAATACATTAAATATTCTGCATCATCATCTTTTTTTAAAAGTACAGCTCCTTCTTGGATTAAGTTGTGCTGAGAAACATCAGCTTGATTATTGATTTCATTAAAAGTCATCCAGTATTTAACTTTATGTTGGTATCTTTCAAAGCATACTTTGGCAAATTTAACGAACATGTCGATTGCTTCACGATTTCTAAAACCACCGTACTCTTTTGCAAGTGTCCAAGGCATTTCGAAGTGCGATAATGTTATAATTGGCTCAATTCCATATTTATGACATTCATCAAATAAATCATCATAAAATTGTAAACCCTCTTCGTTAGGTGTTTCTTCATCACCCCGAGGAAAAATTCGTGTCCAGGCAATAGAAGTTCTAAATGCTTTGAATCCCATTTCAGCGAATAAAGCAATATCTTCCTTATAGCGATGGTAGAAATCCACCCCAACATGATTTGGATAATCCTCTCCTTCGATGACGCCATCAGTTAAGCGTCTTGGCGCACCAGTTACATTATTCCCTGCTGTTTCGACATCAGAGCAACTAATTCCTTTTCCACCTTCTTGCCAAGCTCCTTCAGCTTGATGTGCTGCAATTGCACCACCCCATAAAAAATCTTTATTAAATGTCATCTATATCGACCTCCTTATTTATAAATATATTATACTACGAAATCAATAAAGATAACGGAAATAATGATAAGAATGATAAATATCTTACATAATTTTCTTTAATTGACTTTATTGGATGATATATTTATTATGTAAGTAATGGGGTGATTTTATGATAGGGAAATTAACAGAAGGAAATATTACCAGGGCATTAATTAAATTTTCAATTCCAATGATCTTAGGAAATCTTTTACAGCAGCTTTATAATGTAGCTGATACTTTTATTGTTGGACATTATATCGGAACTGATGCTCTGGCAGCAGTTGGCTCATCTTTTACGATTATGACTTTTTTAACTTCCATTATCTTAGGTCTTTGCATGGGGAGTGGAATTTTATTTTCGATGTTCTATGGGGCTAAACAATTAGATAAAATGAAAACATCTTTTTTTGTCTCTTTTGTAGGAATCGGCATTTTTTCAATTGGATTAGAAATAGTTTGTCTTTTAGCAATTGATCTAATTTTAAATTTTATGAATATTCCTAGGGATATTTTTACGGATACCCATCAATATTTGTTTATAATTTTTCTAGGTCTAGTTTTTACTTTTATTTATAATTATTTTTCCTCGCTATTAAGAGCTTTGGGAAATTCTAAAATCCCATTGATCTTTCTAGCATTAGCATCAATTATAAATATTGGATTAGATATTTATTTAGTGGCAGAAGTTGCAATGGGGGTAGCTGGAGCTGCTGTTGCGACATTGATTGCCCAAGCTTTTAGTGCTATTGGTATCATGCTTTATGTCTTTCTAAGTCAAAAAGAATTGTTACCGCAACGAAAACATTGGCATTTTGAACGTGAAATATTTGAGAAAATCAAAGCGTACTCATTATTAACTTGTATCCAGCAATCAGTAATGAATTTTGGGATTTTAATGATTCAAGGGTTAGTAAATAGTTTTGGTTTAGTAACGATGTCAGCTTTTGCTGCTGCTGTAAAGATTGATTCATTTGCTTATATGCCAGTTCAAGATTTTGGTAATGCTTTTTCAACCTATATTGCTCAAAATAAAGGAGCAGGATTAGAAGAACGAATACATAAAGGATTTAAAGTAGCAGTTGTAATGGCTTCTATCTTTTGTATTTTTATTTCTGCCTTAGTCTTTATCTTTGCTGATAAGCTAATGCTGATCTTCATAGAATCTTCAAAGTCTGAAATTATCTATCAAGGGGCTCAGTATCTAAGAATTGAAGGTGCTTGTTATTTAGGAATTGGATGTTTATTTTTATTGTATGGTTATTATCGTGGGGTTGGTAAACCAGGAATTTCTGTAGTTTTAACTGTTATTTCGCTAGGGACACGTGTTGTTTTAGCATATCTTTTAGCACCATTATTTGGAACTTTGGCGATTTGGTGGGCAATTCCAATTGGCTGGTTTTTAGCTGATTTGATTGGGATTATGTATGGTTTAAAAAAAGAAAGGTGGACTAATAGATACATCGATAAGTAGAAGGAACGACATTTAAATCTTTAGAAGTCGCCTTTTTAGATTAGAAAAACAGTTTGCTAGTAACAGGATGTTTTGATTAAGAGGAGCAATAGACGTAGAAAAAGACTGTTATTACAACAGTCCGGTATCAATTTTAAAAGAATAAAAATATTTTCTTATTAATAAGTGTTAAAACATGCCATAATATACTTTGTTGCAGAAATAATGTTCTGTAATGAGCAATTCAGCTTAAGATATTATAAACATGATTACTATATTAGAAAAGTAACTTTTATCTTATTGTTTTTAGTCTAGATTTTCTCCATTTGAAGCAATTACTTTTTTATACCATTCGAAAGAATCTTTTTTACTTCTTTCTAAAGTACCATTACCTTCATTATCACGATCAACATAGATAAAACCATAACGTTTTTTCATTTCACCAGTAGTAAATGAAACACAGTCAATACATCCCCAAGGGGTATAACCAATTAAATCAATCCCGTCAAGTTCAACAGCTTTTTTCATTTCTTTAATATGAGCTTTTAAATAGTTGATGCGATAGTCATCATGGCAAGAACCATCAGCTTCTTTAACGTCAATGGCACCAAAACCATTTTCGACGATAAATAATGGTTTTTCATATCTTTCATAAAAAATATTCAATGCATATCTTAATCCTTCTGGATCAATTGCCCAGCCCCAGTCAGATTCTTTAATAAATGGATTTTTAACAGAATGCTCACTTGAACCATCAGTTGCTTTAGAAACATCTTGATGTGCAGTTGAATCTACAGTATTAGTCATATAATAACTAAATCCTATATAATCTACAGTTCCTTCAGCAAGAATTTTCTTATCTTCTTCTGTAATGTTAATATTAAAGCCTTTGCGTTCAAACATTTTTAAAGCATATGCAGGGTAATGACCGCGACATTGAACGTCACAGAAGAACCAGCGATCATGCATCATCTGATTTGATAATACCATATCAGCAGGACGACATGAAAATGGATAAATTGGAACCATTGCAATCATATTTCCAATCAAAAAGTTAGGATTGATTTGTTTACCAATTTTTACTGCTAATGCACTTGCTAATAAAGTATGATGACCGCAAATATACATTGCTTCTTCAGGATTATCATAATCTCCAAAATGAGCACCACTATTAGTCCAGCCAAAAATATCATTTTTAAAATTCATTTGATTATTAATTTCATTAAAAGTCATCCAATATTTAACTTTATCTTTATATCTTTTAAAACATACTTCAGCAAATTTAACAAAGAAATCAATAGTTTTACGATTCATAAAACCACCATATTCTTTTGCTAAATGATAAGGCATCTCAAAATGAGATAATGTGATAACTGGCTCAATTCCATATTTTAATAATTCATCAAAAACATCATCATAGAATTGTAATCCTTCTTCATTGGGTTCTGTTTCATCACCATTAGGGAAAATACGAGTCCATGCGATAGATGTTCTAAAGCATTTAAATCCCATTTCCGCAAATAAAGCAATATCTTCCTTGTAATGAGAATAGAAGTCAATTCCAACATGGTTTGGATAATATTCATTTTCCATGATTTGATCAGTAATACGGCGAGGAACACCATGTGCTCCGGCAGTCATCACATCAGCAACACTATATCCTTTTGAGGTATTTAAAACCCCACCTTCAAATTGATGAGCAGCTAAAGCGCCACCCCATAAAAAATCTTTACTTAAAGCCATATAATTTAATCCTCCTTATTTTTACAGTCTCATTATAACCAAAAAAATAGGTTGGTACAAATTTTTTTAGCTAAATGTGTTAAAATAAAAACGATTGTAATAGATTACACAAAATGTAACAGGAGTATAGGAAAATATGGAAACGATGATTGAATATGTGCATAATCGAATTAAGAGAAAAGACTACCAAATTGCAATTGATTTTACAATGGGGAATGGTCATGATACTTTATTTTTAAGTAAAGTGGCTAAACAAGTTTATAGTTTTGATATTCAGCAGGAAGCTTTAAATAATACAAAGAAGTTGATAGAAGATACTGATAATGTAAATTTGATTTTAGCTTCTCATGAAAATTTTGATTGCTATGTAAAAAACTTTGATGTAGGAATTTTTAATCTCGGTTATCTCCCCAATGGAGATCATCAAATTACAACTATGGCGGACAGTTCTTTGCAAGCAATAAAAAAAGCAGTTGAATATTTGAATCGAAAAGGAGAATTGTTTTTAGTTGTTTACATTGGTCATGATGAGGGAAAAAAAGAAAGTTTGTTAATTGAGGAATATGTCGCCAGTTTAGATCATATAAGTTATAATGTAGCGTTGTTTAAAATGATAAATAAGTTATCTGCTCCATACGTAATTCAAATTGAAAAAAGATAATTATATTAGATGCAATAACTAGGTAACAATGTTATAATATAAGTAATTAAGGAGGTAAGCAATATGGTAAAAAGAATCGACGTTACCGTAACTGATCCAGTTGGTCTTTATGCGACTCCAGCAACCGAACTAGTTGATACTATGAAGATGTTCAACAGTGATATTAAGTTAGTCTACGCATCTAAAACTGTCAACATGAAATCATTGATGGGGGTTCTATCTCTGGGTATTCCAACAAAAGCAAAAATTGAAATTATTGCTGATGGAGAAGATGAGGACGCAGTTATTAAACGGGCCCTTGAATTAATGAAGGATCTAGGAATTAGTGGGTAAAACAATTTAATAATTGGGACTCTTGTCCCTTTTATTTTGCCTATTAAACGATAATATGATATAGTAAAGACGAATTTTATAAAAAAGGGGACATATAGATGGAAAACTTCTTAAAACTAATAATTGCTTTTGGAATTGGCTTTATTCTTGTTGTTCTAGCAATGCCTAAAGTAATTCCATTCCTACATAAGATGAAATTTGGTCAAGTTGAACGTGAAGAAGGACTTGAATCACATAAGTCAAAAAATGGTACACCAACAATGGGTGGAATCGTTTTTGTGATTGCCGCAATTCTTGGTGCTTTTATTGTTAATTTTAATAATTTACTTGATCCGGAGCTGATTTTAGCAACAATTGTTTTAGTTGGATATAGTGCAATTGGATTTGTGGATGATGCTTTGATCATTGTTAAACATAGTAATAAGGGATTACCGCCACTAGCTAAATTATTAGCTCAGATCGCGTTAGCAATTATTTGTTATTTCTTTGCAATGAACTTTATTCCTGATTTTACATCAGTAATTACAATTCCATTATTAGATATTAATATTGATATGGGTTATTTATATCCAGCATTAATCTTAGTAATGTTTGCAGGGGAAAGTAACGGTGTAAATTTATCTGATGGTTTAGATGGATTAGCAACTGGTCTTTCAATGGTTGCGATTGCACCATTTATAATCTTTTCTATCATGACAAAAGATTATACTCTTGCAAGTTATGCAACTGCAATGGTAGGGGCTTTACTTGGTTTCATGATGTTTAATTATCATCCTGCTAAGATATTTATGGGTGATGTAGGTTCGCTTGGTCTAGGTGGTTTCTTGGCTATTTTAGCGATACTTACAAAACAAGAGTTATTACTTATTTTAGTTGGTGGAGTCTTTTTAATGGAAACTTTATCGGTTATTATTCAAGTAGTCTCATTTAAAACTCGGGGAAAACGAGTATTTAAGATGGCACCGATCCATCATCACTTTGAAATGTTGGGCTGGAGTGAACAACAAGTAACTATTTCATTCTGGTTCATTGGTTTCATCTGTGGAATCTTATCAATTGTAATTGGGGTGCTATAGAATATGTTTACTGGAAAAAAGGTATTAGTGATTGGACTTGCTAAAAGTGGTAAGGCTGCGATTAGATTGCTTCATAAATTAAATGCAACGATTACGGTTAATGAAGCTAAAGAAATTAAGGATATTCCAGAATATCAACAATATCTTGATATGGGAATTGAAATGGTAACAGGGTCACATCCAACTGAATTATTTGAACGTGATTTTGACTTTGTAATCAAGAACCCTGGAATTAATTATCATAAGCCATTTATTTTAAGACTTAAGGAAAGAAAGGTTCCTGTATATACGGAAATTGAATTAGCTTTTCAAGTTGCTAAAAAACAACATTATATTGGAGTAACTGGTACTAATGGTAAAACAACAACAGTTACTTTAATTGATAAAATATTAAAGGGACAATATCAACATGTTCATTTAGCAGGTAATGTGGGAACACCACTATGTGATGTTGTTTTAGATAATGATCTTCTTAATGAAGAAAATCATTATGTAGTAATTGAAATGAGTAACTTTCAGTTATTAGATATTGAACGATTTAAGCCTTATGTCTCAACGATCATCAATTTAACACCCGATCATTTAGATTATATGGCCTCATTGGATGAGTATTATGCTTCTAAAACAAATATTTATAAGAATACTGATCTGGATGATTATTTTGTGGTTAATCTTGATGATAAAACAGTAATGGAGTATTTGGAAAAATATCCAGTTCCATGTAATCAAGTCACAATGTCATTGATACATGAAGCTGACTGTATGATCAAAGAACAGGCAATCTATTATCGAGATGAATTAATTATTAACTTAGCGGATATTAAAGTTGTAGGACGCCATAACATTCAAAATATTATGACAGCTATCTGCATTGCTAAAAAATGTGATGTACCAGTAACAGTCATCAATCGAGAAATTGCCTCATTTATTGGTGTTGAACATCGAATTGAGTTTGTTAGAGAAATTAATGGAGTTAAAATCTATAATGATTCAAAAGCAACTAATACTGACGCTACGATCATTGCTTTAAAAGCTTTTGAACAACCAGTAATTTTATTGATGGGTGGTTTTGATAAAGGGTTAGATTTAACCGAAATGGCTACTTATGGTAATAAAATCAGTCATCTGGTGACATTTGGTGCTGCTGGAGAGCGATTTAAAAATGATATGCATGTTGCAAACAGTAGTTCTGTTGAGAATTTAGAAGCAGCGACTTTGCTGGCAATCGAGAAAGCAAAAGCTGGCGATATTATTTTACTTTCGCCATCAACCAGCAGTTTTGATGAATTTTCTGGATATGAAGAACGTGGTCGAGTATTTAAAAATATTGTTAATAAATTATAGAAGATGCTTTGTAAAGTGAACCTTTAAGGAATATAGCTTAAAGGTTTATTTTATTGTCGAAAGTGTCTTTTTTAATTTATGAAAAACTTTCTATTTGAAAATTTCCCATTATATAATAAAATTATATGTATATGCATGGTAACATTAAAAATTGCAAGCTTATGGGTAATCGTAAGTTATCTTAATGTCGTTTCAGTGCTACCTGTTTATAGATAAATATTATTTTATAAAGGAGGAAGGCATGAATACATTACTCAGCAGATTGATAGTCTATATCAATTCATGTGTAAAAAAAGATGTGATTTACGAAATAGCCCGGTATATTATTAAAAATTATAGTTATTGCCAAAATATTACGCTTAAAGATATTATGGATGAATGTTATGTTTCGAGAGCTAGTGTAACGAGATTTTGTGAATATTTTGGTTTTCATTCTTGGAATAATTTTCAAAGCTTTTTAGTTAAAACAAAAAAAGTTAAAGAACAGCAAATTGAAAGTCGTTTTAGTAATATTGATATAGAAAGTATCTATGATCATTTATGTTATATTGCTAAAAATGATAGTTTAGAATTTAAAAATAATTTAAAAAAAGAGATCAATGCACTAGTTGAAATAATTAATCAAAGTAGTAGAATTTATTTATTTGGGGCAGTATATCCATTATCATTGGCAGTTGATTTCCAAATAAATATGATCAGTATTGGTAAAACAGTTTATAGTGATTTTCAAAGTGAAAGTGATTATTTAGAGCCAATGAATGAGGACGATCTAGCGATTATTTTAACTGCTTCTGGAAGATATGTTGGTGAATGTAAGTCCAAGTTTAATTTAATTTGTAATAATGCTGGCAAGAAAGCAGTTATTAGCTGCAGTAATCGGTATAGCTCACTTCAATACATCAATCATTATCTCTACATTCCAACGACTAATAAAAATAGTTTTGTTGATTTTGATTATTATACGATATTGATCTTAGATTTAATTTATATTGAGTATAATTTAAAGTATTGTCGAGGGAAATAATAGTGGGATCAATCTTAATTAAATTACATCAATTAATCAATTACAATCAAAATGAAAATATTCATTATTCGTTAGCAAAATATTTATTAGCTAATTGTGATACGATCAATCGATTATCAATTAGCAAAGTTGTTGAAGATACCTTGATTTCAAAAACATCTGTTTTAAAATTTTGCCGTTATTTAGGATATGATTCTTGGAAAGTCTTTTGCAGTGATTTTCAAGAAGAATGTCTCGATGAAAAGATTCGCTTGGATCGCTTAAAGATGAATGCAAACTTAATGTTTTCAAAAGATAATTTAAATGAGTATGTTCGACTAAACGATGAATATTTTAGTGAAGTACAAAAAATTGTTACATTTCAAAAAATAAAAATATTCGCTAAACAAATTAATGAAGCAAATAATATCTTTGTCTTTGGAGAACCTCGAGAATTACCGCTGTTTTATGATTTTCAAGAATTATTGGGGTTATATCATAAGGAATTGATTTTTCCTAAATCTTTAAATAAAAAGGATTTTGAGGAACAGTTAGCTTTGATTGATCAAGAAAGTTTAATAATTATTACTAACGGAGTTCATTCATTTGATGGGTTTATTGAAAAGGAAACTATTGAACCGGTATATGGATTAGAAAGAATTATGCAAACTAATTGTAAAGTTATTTTTATTGGTCAAAAGTCAGTTCAAAATTATGATAATGTTACAACACTAACAATACCTTTTTCATTTAATGAATATTTTATTCGTTTAGCAATTGCTGATTTAATTTATAAAATGATTACTTATTATTTTTATAGATATTAAATAATTTAAGAATTTTATAAATAGATTTATTTTTTTTATAAATTTGGTCTAAGAAAAAATACTTTTTTTCACGAAAACAAAAAAGGTTAAATTTTATTTGTGTTTTGTCGATGATTAAGTAAACGCTTTCATCAACTTCTCGTTTATACTAGAAGCATAGGGAATTTAAACGAGGAGGAAAATCGAAGATGAGTAAAAAGAAAAAACTTACAAAAACATTGGCTGCTTTATCAGCTGCCGGCTGTATTATCGGAAGTGCAACACCGATTGCATTAAATGCAGTAGAATTATCAAAATATTCTGTTGTGGAAGCAAAATATCAGGCTGCGAAAACAGAAGGAAGCGGAGAAAACGCTCAATTTAGTGACTACGATATTGATATTATGGTAGTAACTAATCCTGATTATAAAGGTGAAGCAGCTCCAACTTTGACTTATTCAAAAGCTTTTGATGAAAAAGCTAAAGAAGCTGGTAAAACGGCGTTGTTAAGCGAAAATATCGATGGTAAGGAATATGCTTTCAAAGATATGAACTTAAATGGAGAAATCGATGATTATGAAAGATGGTATCTTGATGCTGAAACAAGAGCACAAGATCTTGCTGATGCATTGGTTGCTGAAGGTGAAGATGGGATCGCAAAGATTGCTGGATTAATGTTATTTAGTAGCCATGAAGGAAATAGTGCTGCAGGATTAACAGATTCACAAAAAGATTATTTAACAAATAGTTATGTTAGAAATATTACTGATGCAGCAGGAAATGATGTGGAAGATTCAGTACGTTGGGTCAATGCGATGCAAGAGTATGTAGAAATATCTGATTTCAATGTTCCTGTTGATTTTAGTTCTGATCCTCGTTCAACAGCAGGGTCAGGAGATTTATATTCTGATAATGTTTCTAGTGGGGTTACAGATATTTCTAAATGGCCTTCTAATATTGGATTGGCAGCAACTTTTGATACTGAACATATGTATAATTTTGCAAAGGCATCTTCAGCTGAATATCGTGCATTAGGAATTGTAACAGCTTTAGGACCTCAAATAGATTTAGCGACAGAACCACGCTGGTTAAGAGTTGGTGGAACTTTTGGTGAAAATACTAAACTATCTACAGATATGGCTCAAGCTTATGTAGACGGTTCACAATCAACATATGTTAATGGAGAAGATCAAGGATGGGGAAAAGATTCAATTAACTGTATGATCAAACACTTCCCTGGTGATGGAGCCGGTGAAGGTGGTCGTGAATCACATACCCGTGCAGGTAAATATGCAGTTTATCCAGGTGGTAATTTTGAAGAACATTTAACTCCTTTTGCTCAAGGTGGCTTAAAATTGAAAGGGAAAACTGGAGCGGCAACTGCAGTGATGACATCTTATTCAATTGGAATCAATGCTGACGGTAGTGCTTTAGGTGGCGAAAGAGTTGGTTCAGCTTATAGTAAGTCTAAAATGAGTATTTTAAGAGATGATTTAGGCTTTGACGGTGTAGTTTGTACTGACTGGGGTGTTACTAGCACGCCCCCTGAACAATTAGCACTAGGTGGTCTAGGAATGGCTTGGGGAATGGAAAATGCTACTGATAACGAAAGACATTTAGCAATCTTAGATGCTGGTGGTGACATGTTTGGTGGTAATAATGACAATAAGCCAATCGTTTGGTCATGGCAGCAAATGGTTGATCGTGATGGCGAAGAAGCTGCTAATACTCGCTTTGCAACTTCAGCTAAACGTTTATTGAAATTAACAATGGAACCAGGATTATTTGAAAATACTTATTTGAATTTAGATGAATCATTAGCTGAAGCTGGAAGTAAAGATAAAAAAGACGCTGGATATCAAGCTCAGTTAGAGTCAGTGGTTATGTTAAAGAATAAAGATAACACAATTAAAGCGGCTAAAGATCAAGCAAAAGATCCTAAAGATATGACTGTTTATATTCCTAAAACATATACTGCAGAACAAAAAGGAGTTTTTGGTGATACACCTGCATCTTGGTCAGATTCAATGAATATTGAGACAGCTAAATCTATCTATGGAACAGTTTTAACTGATGAAATAGTTGATGATAAAGTAGTACGACCTGATTTATCAAATGTTGATAAAGTAATTGTTGGAATGCGTTCTCCAAATAACGGAAGCTTATTTAATCAATCAGGTATGATCGTTGAAGATGGTAAACAAAAATTTTATCCATTATCATTGCAATACCGCCCATATACTGCTGATGGCGAAAACGTAAGAAAAGTGTCAATTGCTGGAGATTTAAATAGTGATGGTACCCAACAAAATAGATCTTATTATGGAGCAACTAGTAAAATTGCTAATGAATACGATTTAACAGCTTGTTTAGAAGCTGTAGAAGCAGCTAAAGCAGTCAATAAAGATATTCCTGTAGTTGTTGCTTTAAATGCTAATGGTCCTGTTATCGTTAGTGAATTTGAAGACAAAGTAGATGCAATCGTATGTGGCTTCTCTGTAAGTGATAGTGCTGTGTTTGATATTATTAATGGTAAATCTGAACCAAAAGGATTATTACCATTACAATTTCCTGCAAATATGGATACTGTAGAAGCGAATAAAGAAGATGTTGCTGGTGATCTAGTATGTTATAAAGATACACAAGGAAATACTTATGATGTAGCCTATGGTTTAAACTGGTCAGGAATTATTGATGATGAGCGTGTTCAAACATATAATCCAGACCGTCCAACTACAGATACAACAACAGTTACCCCTACGCCAACACCTGATAAACCTACTACTTCAGTAAAAACTGGTGATGAAATTAATTTAAACACAACAATGCTGGCTGGGGCCGTTGCTCTAGTGGCAGGATTAACTGCATATGTAACAGCTAAAAAAAGAAAAGCAGTAAAATAAAATGATAAAGATGATATAGAGGTATGGTTCAGCATACCTCTATAATTAATTGAGGTGAGCATATGAAAATACTTAAAAAATTAATGATTTTGCTAGTACTGGCAGCTTTGATAATAGGTTGTTCCAAAGAACCAGAAAATAATTATTTAGGAAATCTGAAAGTTGGCTATACAATGAAACTAGATGATAAAGAGGTGCCAAAAGCAAAATTTGAGTTTTTCTATGGTCGCGCTTTGACTAAATATTTAAACCAATATTACAGTGCTTTTAGTGATGATTATGCAAGTATAGTTGATTTTAATATTGAAAAGGATATAAATGATTTAAAAAATCAAGATTGTACGGTTACTGGTTATACAGACAAATCATGGGAATATTATTTTGCTGATCAGGCAAAGAAAGATATTTTAGAAGTAGAGGCATTGGTAAGAGGTGCTAAAACTGCTGGTTATCAAATAAATGCTGATGATAAAAAGAAAGCTCGCTCAACATTTGGTGAACTAGAAAGTTATTGTAAAGAAAATAAGATTGATTTTGAAGATTATCTCCATTCAACCTTTGGTTTAGAGGCAACAAAGGATAATTTAATCAGTTATTATGAGGAAGCTAATCTGGCCTCACGATATGCAGCAGTTTTATTAAAAGAACCAACTGATGAAGAGGTGGAGCAATATTATCTAGCTAATAAAAATGATATTGATACGATCAATATTCGCTATTTTGCTTTTGCTAAGGATGATAAAGCAAAAGCAGATGAGTTTGCCCAAAAGATTCGTAGTGAGGCAGATTTTAAACAGATGGCAGTTGATTATAGTAGTGATGATAAAAAAAATTATTATCAAAATAATGATTTGAGTCTACGTCAAGATTTAAGAAAATCAGATTTACCTGAATATTTGCAATCCGTATTATTTGATCAGGCATTACCAATTAATAGTGTTAAAGTAGTTGAAGGGGATTCTAGTATTGATGTAGTTATGCTGGTGGCTAGAGAACAGCCTGTTTATCGACAAGCTAGTATTTCAACAGTTTATTTAGATGCTAGAGAAACAGATACTGATAATTTGACAACCGAAAAAATGAATACATGTAAAGAATTTGCAGACAATTTGCTACAAGATTTTATGAATAATACTGACAGATCGATTGATAAGTTTCATGAATATAATAGTAAATATGCAGATGATAAGAACAATCAGGGAGATTATGACAATATATCTAAAGGGGATAGTACTATTGAAATTGCAAATTGGGTTTTTGATGAATCTCGACAAGTTGGAGATTTGGAAGTATTAATGAGTAATTATGGTTATACCATTGTATATTTTAGAGGATTTGGAGGAATTGATTATTTTGAAAGAGCAAAGGTATTAGCTAAAGAAGCAACGTATGATAAGCAGTTAAATGATTTAAAAAGGAATATCAAGGTTATGATTAAATAAAAAGTTTATCAGGAATGATAAGCTTTTTTTCATTTCTTAAAATATTTTTTCATATACTTAAAATGGAGGTAAGTATATGAAACGTAGAAGAGTGGTCGTTACAGTTTTAATAATTGTGATAATTGGGTTGATGATGGTATATAGTGCCTCGAATATTTGGGCCGGATATAAATTTAATGATTCTTTATATTACATTAAACGACAAGGAATTTTTGCTGTTATTGGTATAATTGCTATGTTTGTGTTTTCAAAGATTGATTATCATATTTATCAAAAAAATGCAAATAAACTTTTGATTGGGTCTTTTATCTTGATGATTTTAGTTTTGATTCCGGGGATTGGAGCAGTTCGCGGGGGGTCGCGCTCATGGTTTAATTTAGGTATTATTTCGTTGCAGCCATCTGAGCTGTTTAAAATTGCGATAATTATTTATAGTGCAAACTATATTAACAATCATTATCATGAATTAAAGAAACTAAAAGCTAGTTTGAAGTTGTTATTGATTTTGGGACTTGGGTTTGGTTTAATTATGCTTCAGCCTGATTTTGGTAGTGGTGTTGTAATGGCTTGTTCAATTGTAGTGATGTTGATCGTTAGTCCATTTCCATTTAAATATTTTGTTATGTTAGGGATCTTAGGGGTAATTGGAATCGTTATTATGATTATTTCGGCTCCATATCGTTTAGCACGTATCGTAGCTTTTTTAAACCCTTTTGCCGATCCCTTAGGAAGTGGTTTCCAAATTATTCAGTCACTTTATGCGATTGCACCAGGGGGAATTTTAGGAGTAGGCTTTAATAATAGTGTGCAAAAACATTTTTATTTACCGGAACCACAAACAGATTTTATTTTTGCTATATTTTTAGAAGAATTTGGATTGATTGGGGGCGTTTTATTAGTTGGAATGTACGGTTATATGTTTGTAACTGTCTTTAATCAAGCAACTAAAGTAAAAGATTTATTTGGCAGCTTTTTAATGATTGGAATTATTTCAATGATTGGAATTCAAACTTTGATCAATCTTGGAGTAGTTGTCGGTTTATTTCCAGTAACGGGAGTAACTTTGCCGTTAATGTCTTACGGAGGATCGTCATTGACGATTACGCTTATTGCAATTGGAATTGTATTAAATATTTCAAAATCAACATATTAATGTTATACTAGTGTCTAGAGGTGAGATGATGAAAGTAATAGTTGGAGCTGGGGGCACAGGTGGACACTTATACCCTGCCTTAGCTTTAGTTGAATATATAAAAGAAGTAGAACCAGATAGTGAGTTTCTTTTTGTAGGAACTAAGGATCGTATTGAATCAGAAGTAGTACCTCAACAAGGCTATGAATATATTGGTTTAAATGTTCGCGGGTTAGTTGGAAATCCTATTAAAAAGGGGATTGCTGCTGCTATTTTTGTTAAATCAATTTTTACAGCGAAAAAAATAGTTAAAAAATTCAAACCGGATATTGTCATTGGTTTTGGTGGTTATCCTAGTGCTAGTGTTGTTGAAGCTGCTAATCGCTTAGGATATAAAACAATGATTCATGAACAAAATTCAATTATTGGTTTAACAAATAAAATTTTAATTAAAAATGTTGATAAAATCGTATGTTGTTATGATAAAGCATATGAGAATTTTCCCAAAGATAAAACTTATAAATTAGGGAATCCACGTGCTAGTGTAATTGCCTCAATCAAACCAGATGATATTTTTAAAAAATATCATCTAAATAAAAATCTTCCTTTAGTGACTATTGTAATGGGATCATTGGGTTCAAAATCTGTTAACGAAATGATGTTAAAATCATTAAAGACTTTTGAACAAAAGAATTATCAAGTGCTTTATGTAACTGGGAAGCCTTATTTTGAAGAGATGAAAACAAAATTAGGAAAGTTAAATAAGAATATTAAATTAGTACCGTATATTGATGATATGCCATCAGTATTAAAGAATACAACCTTGGTTGTTTCTCGTGCTGGTGCTTCTACGCTGGCAGAAATTACAGCGGTAGGGATCCCAGCAATTTTAATTCCAAGTCCTTATGTTGCCGCTAATCATCAGGAGTATAATGCTCGAGAATTAGCTGATCGTAATGCAGCAATGATGATTTTAGAGGAAAATCTTAATAGTAAAGATTTTGTGGAAAAAGTGGATTATATTTTAGAGAATAAAATTGTTCAAGAGAGTATGCAAAAAAGTGCCAAGGCTCTTGGTAAACCAAATGCATGTAGAGATATTTATAAATTAATTAAAGAAATGTAGGAGTATAGAATGAAATTTTCTCAAGTTAAAGAAGATTTAGAAAAATTAGATGTTGGTGAGATGATTGAAGATGAGCCGATGTATAAACATACCACTTATAAAGTCGGAGGACCAGCGCGTATTTATTTAAAAGTTAAAGATGTTGATAGTCTGATTAAAACAATTAAATATTGTGGTAAGCATCGGGTTAAATATTTAGTAATCGGTCGGGGTTCAAATTTATTATTCTCTGATCGTGAATATGAGGGCTTAATTATTTCTCTCAACGAATGTTTTAATGAGATTAAGGTCAATGGTTCGACGATGATTGCTCAAGCTGGTGTACCAATGATTTCATTATCATATCAAGCTGCTAAAATTGGATTAAGCGGTTTTGAATTTATGGGCGGGATTCCTGGCTCAATTGGTGGTGGAATATATATGAATGCTGGAGCATATAAGTATGACCTGGCAAGTGTAGTAAAGACGGTCACATTATTAAATGAAAAGCATGAAGTTGTTACTTTTAATAATGAACAGATGGACTTTTCTTATCGTCATTCAATTTGTCAAGATAATCGAAAATTGATTGTTTTGGAAGTAACGTTTGAATTGACTGCTAAAAGTCCTGATGAGATTAAAGCTGTTTTAGATAAACGTAAGGAACGAAGAATGTCTTCACAACCTTGGAATATGCCAAGTGCCGGAAGTGTATTTAGAAATCCGCAAGATAAACCGGCTTGGCAGTATATTGATGAATGTGGCTTAAGAGGCTATGAAATTGGAGGAGCTCAAGTTTCGCCAAAACATTCTAATTTTATTGTGAATAATGGCTATGCCAGTGCTAAAGATATTTATGATTTGATTATGTTAGTACAAGAGAAAGTAAATGAAAAATTTGGAGTTAAGTTAAGACGTGAGGTTGGATTGATTAATTGGGAGTAGTGTATGGCAAAAAGAAAGCAACAACAGAATATATATAACGATTATGATCGCGATCAAGTTCTTGCTTATTTAAAGAAACAAAAGGCAAAGAAGCGAAAAAGGCGTCGACGTGTCATTTTTGTAATTTTAGTTATAGGATTGATTATTGCTTTTTTTGTCAGTGATTATAGTCGTTTACAGACAATAACTGTTAGTGGTAATAATCGTGTGAGTAGTGAAGAAATAATTACCGCTTCAAAAATAAAACTGCATCAGGATTATACTTTCTTTAAAAGTATGGATGCAGCTGAAAATGCCATTAAAAAAACATCGCTAATTAAGGATGCCAAGGTTACAAAAGATTTATTTGGTCATGTTAAAATAAAAGTAGTTGAAGCTGACCCGATTGGTCAATGTACGATTGATAATATATTGTATGTTGTTGATGAAACTGGCCGTGTAACTAAAGATGAGGCTGGAGTATTAACTACATATGTACAACGGTGTCCAAAATTAAATGGTTTTGATTATGATCGCTTTGCAGCTTTTGCAAAGGAATTTGCAAAAATTCCCGCTCAAGTAGTTAATCAAATTTCAGATATTAATTATGCGCCTGAAAATCTTGACGATAAACGTTGTGAATTTATCATGGATGATGGTAAAATTCTATACTTGCGATATGATGATATGGCAGTACAATTAAAGGGCGATAATTATGCTTTAAAGATGGAAGAATTCCCAGATTATAAGTATTATGATTTTGTCGGGAAGTATGTTTATGTTCATAATTAATTTTTTCTACGGGATTGCTTAAAGGAGTTTAAAAATAACTGTTTTTATGCTAATATTGTATATATACTAAGAAAAGGGGATACGTGATGAAAGATATTTACGCTGTTTTAGACATCGGTAGTGCAACCTTAAAGTTTCTTGTTGCTGAAGTAAATAACATTAATGTCAATGTACTGTTTGTCAAAACGATTCCTAGTCACGGAGTGAAAAAGGGAATTATAGAAGATGATCGTATCTTAATTAGAGATATACGAAAACTGATTGATGAAGCAGAGGCTTTTCTAGAATCTAAGATTACGAGCGTCGCTTTAACAATTCCAACCATAAAAGCTAAATTATATCAAAGTGACAGCAGCATTAGTTTATCAGATGCTGGGTCTAAAGTATCTACTGATGATATAGTTAGAGTATTGCGTTTGTCATCAAAATTTAAACGTTCTAAGGATGAAGAAGTAGTATCAATTATTCCAGTTCGCTATCATAGTGATAAAGGAGCAACCGTTGAGGCGCCTTTAGGGGAACTTTCAAGAAATTTGATCGTTGATTCTTTAGTCATTACTACTAGTAAAGAGTTGCTTTACCCATATATTTCGGTAGTTGAAAAATGCGGTGTGGAAGTACTTGATATTACTATCAATGCGTTTGCATGCGCAAAAGAGGCTTTTGATGCAGTATATCTTCAAGAAGGTGCTTTATTGATAGATATGGGTTATAAGACTTCGACAGTTTCATTTTATAAAGATGGATATTTACAATACTTGACAGTTTGCCAAGTAGGAGGGTATGATTTTACTCGTAAAATTGCCCAAAATATGCAGATATCAATGAATCAGGCAGAAGCTTATAAAATTAAATATGGTTCATTAGATGTAACACAAGGTCAGAATGATATTATTCATACAACCTTTGTTGATGAACAAAAACGTGATTATACACAACAGGACTTGGCTGATTTATTAAATGAAACAGCTTATGAAGTAATGAATAAGATTAAAGAAAAGATTTCAGTTATTGATGATATTAGTAAATATGAAACTTTAATCGTTGGTGGTGGTGGAGAGCTGGAAATGCTGGATACTATTGCTACAGAGGTTTTAGAATGTCCCGTTCGAATCTATCGTCCTGATACGATTGGAACTCGTGATATGTCATTAGTAGCTGCAATTGGGATGGTTTATTACTTAATGGAAAGAAAACAGGTTGTTGGTGATTATACACCTTCATTAGTATTGCCGGATGTGACAAATACAATGGCAATTAGATTTAAAGGGTTGACAAAGTCAGCGCCTTCAAAACAAGGAAGTAAAATGTCAAAACTATTAGATTCATTTTTTAGTGAAGATTAATATAAAAAGAGAGGATATATTGTCATGAGTGAAGAATTAGGATTTGAACAAGTAGCACGAATTAAAGTAATTGGTGTTGGTGGTGGTGGTAATAATGCCGTAAACCGCATGGTAGAAGAGGGTGTAGCTGGAGTAGAATTTTATGTTGCAAATACTGATTTGCAAGTATTAAAACGTTCTCCTGTTACTAATAAAATTGAATTAGGTAGAGATTTAACAAAAGGTCTAGGAGCTGGTGGAGAACCTGAAATTGGAAAAAAAGCAGCTCTTGAATCAGAAGCAGAAATTCGTCAAGTGCTAGAAGGTGCAGATATGGTTTTTATCGCTGCTGGTATGGGTGGTGGAACAGGTACTGGGGCTGCTCCCGTATTTGCTAAAATTGCTCGTGAATTAGGTGCTTTAACAGTTGGGGTTATTACAAAACCATTTACTTTTGAAGGAATGAAAAGAAAAAAACAAGCAATCTCAGGGATTGAAGAATTACGTGCTAACGTCGATTCAATTATTACCGTTTCTAACGATCGTTTATTACAATTGATCGGTGGACGTCCAATGCAAGAAGCATTCAGAGAAGCTGATAATGTTTTACGTCAAGGGGTTCAAACAATTACTGACTTAATTGCTATTCCTGCTTTTATTAATCTTGACTTTGCTGATGTTTCTGCGGTTATGAAAAATCGCGGTAATGCTTTAATTGGAATTGGGATGTCTTCTGGTGATGATAAAGCGAAAGAGGCTGCAAAACGTGCTATTTCTTCGCCATTATTAGAAGTGTCTGTAGCGGGTGCTAAAGATGCAATTATTAATGTAACTGGTGGACCAAATATTTCATTATTTGATGCAAATATTGCTCTTGAGACGATTTCTCAAGAAGTTGGTGATGATATTAATACATATTTAGGAATTGCAATCAATGAAAATTTAGATGATGATATTATCGTCACTGTTATTGCAACAGGTTTTGAAGAGGAAAACGATGATGATTTTGAACCACGTCCAAACGTTTTAAAAACACGCAGTGTTGAAGATGTTGTACCTTTATCAGCGCGTTTTGAAGATGAAGAAGACGATGATGACGGTGATTTTCCACCAGCATTTATAAAAAATAGAAGAGTTTAATTAATAAGCTAACTAAGGTTAGCTTATTTTGCAAAGGGGGATAATTTAGATGAAAAAAATAGGATTTATTGGTATGGGAAACATGGCCGGTGCTATTGCTGGCGGGATTATTAAAAGTGGTTTTGTTGAAGGTGAAAATGTTTATGCATTCGATATAGATAATGATAAACTAACAAAGATGCATACTGATTTTTCAATAAATGTTTGTACTAGTGAAAAAGAATTAGTTGCTATGGCTGACATAGTGATAATTGCAGTTAAACCAAATGTTGTTGAAGATGTAGTCGCTAAAATTACAGACGAATTAGATAATAAGGCAATTATTTCAATTGTTGCTGGTTACGATAATGAAATGTATAATGAATTATTATTGGATTCAACACGACATTTGACGATCATGCCCAATACACCAGCTTTGGTAATGAATGGAATGACATTATTTGAACAAGAAAATACACTAACTGCAGATGAACTAAATTATGCTGTTGAGATGTTTTCAAGCATTGGAGAAGTAGTAATTTTACCAAGTTATCAAATGAAAGCCGGAGGAAGTATTAGTGGTTGTGGACCAGCGTTTGTTTATATGTTTATTGAAGCAATGGCAGATGGTGGGGTACGCTTAGGCTTACCAAGAGATGTTGCTTATAGACTAGCTAGTCAGACTTTAATCGGTGCTGGAATGATGCAAAAAGAAACACAGTTACATCCAGGTATTTTAAAAGATCAAGTTTGTTCGCCTGGGGGGATCACTATCAAAGGGGTCGAAACTTTAGAAGAAAATGGCTTTAGAAATGCTGTTTTAAAAGCAATTAAAGAATCAAATTAAAATATTAGGATCGCAAGATCCTTTTTTCTTTTCTTGACATTTTTTTGCTTAGATAAGCGCTATGATAGTTAGGGGTGAAAAGATGGAGGTATATATTGAACTGACGTATCTAACAAACTATTTAATTATTTTGGTTGCTTTGGAAATGATGGCGATTTTAATTAGTAAGGAAATGTCGTATCTAATGGTTATTAAACATAGCTTTTACTTAAGTGGAGTAATTTTACTATTATACTTAGATAGTTATAGTTGGTTAATTATATTGATCTGGGCAGTTGTTTTTTTATGTCTATATCAACGCCAAATATTTCTGTATTATCCAATTTTTATTTTTGTTTATTTTTCATTATTATTATTCGCTAGTTCAATAATTCCAGAAGCATTTATTTATAATGGAATCTTAATTTCACCAGTAAATGTTAGTAGCATTGGTTTATTTATTGTTAGTTTGCTCGTTGTATTGATGCAGATTATGTTTATTGTTTATTTAAAAAGAAAAATAAGAATTGATGACTATTTATATGTAATGAAATTGGATTACCAGCAACATAGTTATACAATTAAAGGATTTCTTGATAGTGGTAATGAAGTTTACTATGAGGGTTTTCCTTTAATCTTAATTAATCAAAAAATTATTGATGAGTATGAAGTAATCGATGTTTTAGAATTAAATGATTTACGTGAAGATATTATTGAAATAATCAAAGTTGATCAGGTTATAATTAATAATCAGAGATTACAAGATATCTATGTCGGGGTGATTGCCGGGATACAATATGATTGTTTATTAAATAAATCACTTATGGGAGGAATTTTATAATGATAAAATTTATTTTAAAAATATTAAATAAAACTAAATATCTTTATTATATTGGACGGCATGATATCTTACCACCACCATTAAAAGGTATTGAAGAAAAGGAAGCTTTAGAAAAGTTGGGAGCTGGTGATAATGATGCTCGAGATTTGTTGATTGAGCATAATTTAAGGCTAGTTGTATATGTTGCAAAACGCTATGATACGACGCAAAATGGTGGAATAGAAGATTTGATTAGTATCGGAACGATTGGTTTAGTTAAAGCAATTAATACTTTTAAACCTGATAAAAATATTAAGTTAGCTACTTATGCATCACGGTGTATAGAAAATGAAATTTTGATGTTTCTAAGAAAAAATAATAAATTGCGTCACGAGATATCTTTAGATGAACCATTAAATATTGATTATGATGGAAATGAATTGTTGTTATCGGATATTATTGGAACAGATAGTGATATTGTTAAAAATGAATTGGAACAAAGTGATCAAAAAGCAATGTTTTATGAGGCTTTTAAGGATTTATCCAAACGTGAAAAGGAAATTTTGATGTTTCGTTATGGTTTAATGAATTATGATGAGTTGACGCAAAAGGATGTTGCTAAAATGATGGGAATTTCACAGTCATATATTTCACGATTAGAAAAGAAAATAATCAAAAAATTACGTAATAAATTAAATTATAATGAAATAAAATAAGTATAAATTTGTCATATTTGCTAAAAATAGAGTTGAAAGAAGGCAAATATGAGTAATTATCAAGTTATTATAAATGGTTATCAAGAACCGAAAAAAAGACTTACAACCGATGAAACTTATAAATTGATAGACGAATACCAAGCTACTAAAAACGAGGCGATAAAAGACAGATTAGTTAACGATAATACTAAGTTAGTTTTATCAATGGCAAGACGTTTTTATGGTCGTGAAGATAGCATGGATGACTTATTTCAAGTTGGAATGATTGGGCTGATTAAAGCAATTGAAAATTTTAACACTAGTTTTGGTTTGAAATTTTCAACATATGCAGTTCCTCTAATAATTGGTGAGATGAAACGTTATCTTCGTGATAACCATCAAATCAAGATTTCTCGCTCAATTCGAGATTTAGCGTATAAGGTTTTAAAGGTTAAAGATAGCTATATAACAAAATTAAATCGTGAACCAACGATAAATGAATTAGCTAATGAACTGGAAGTTGAGCCAAGTGCTGTTATTGAAGCGCTGTTATCAACAAACAGTGTTTCTTCATTACAAGAAGAAGTTAAAAATGATGATGGTAATAATTTAAAGATGATTGATTCGATTACAGATGATAAAACAGTTGTATCAAGAACAAATGAAACAATAGATTTATATGATGCTTTAAAATCATTAAATCAAAAAGAGCATCGTGTGATTAAACAAAGATATTTTGAGGGGTTGTCCCAAAGTGAGATTGCAAAGGAATTATTTATTTCCCAAGCTCAAGTGTCAAGAATCGAAAGAAAAGCTTTAGATAATTTACATAATTATCTAAAATAAGCATATATATTAATGGTGATTCGATGAGATTTGTAAAACTGCAGTCTAAAGACGTGATCAATGTCGTTGATGGCTGCAAAATTGGTTTTATCAGCGATATTGAAATTGACTGGTGCGGTAAATGTATACAGGCAATTGTAGTAGAGAAATATAGCTTTTTTAAACTATTATGTTTTTTTAAAGAAGCACCATGTATTGTTATTCCAATTGAATGTGTAGTGAGCATTGGTGGCGATGTGATTCTTGTATCGATTGAGCCATAATAGTCAAATGTTTAAGCATTTGACTATTTTAATAAAATCTTTTAAATAACCAGCAGTTTGTTGAGTAATTATCCTTTTATGGACGGATTTATTGTGCTATAATATACTAGTAATAAATTAAGGAGGACCACTTCATGGGATACGGACAAAAAGTAAAAAAATGGTTTTTTGACGAAGACGGTGACGAAGTTGAAGAATATGAAGATGTAGAGATTGATACAGAACCTAAAACAAGCTTATTTGAGCAAGCAAAGTTTTCTAAAACAAGTGATGCAATCAAAGCTTTAAATGCAAATAAAGATAGCCAATTAATTTTATTTGAACCACGGGCATTTGCAGAAACTCAAGATATTGCAAATCATTTAAAGCAAAAGAAAGCTGCTGTTGTTAACTTGCATCGTTTACAAAAAGAACAATCTAAACGAGTTGTAGATTTTTTAAGCGGAGTTATCTTTGCAATTGAAGGAGACATCCAAAGAATTGGACCTAGAATATTCTTATGTACTCCTAAAAACATTGGTGTTTCTGGGACAATTGATTTAGATGAAGATGAATCTGAAGAATAATAGATAAGTATTAGCTTAGCTAATACTTTTTAATTATGATAGAGCATTTTAAAGGTGAAGAAGTTTTTGTTAAAAAGGTATTAGAGTTTAAAGATCAAGCTCTATATAAACAAAGACTTGTTTTAACTAAATTTTTAAATCCATATCATCAATCAATTGTTTATAGCATTGTAGGGAATCAAAATGATTTGATTGTTATTGAAGATGGTGGAATGGTTGATAGTGAAATGAAACGTTTGATTATTGCACCATCATTTTATCAAATTGAAAAAGAAGATTTTGAAATAGTTTTAGCTAAAATAAGTTATGCAAAACCATTTGGTACATTGAATCATCGAGATATTTTAGGAGCATTAATGTCTTTAGGGGTTAAACGCGAATTATTTGGGGATATTTATGAGTATGAGGATAATTTTTATGTTGCCATGGATGCAAAAATCTATGAGTATGTAAAAAATAACTTAATTAAAATTAAACGTAGTAAAGTTAAAATTTTAGAGAGTGAAGAGATTATTACAATTAAACATCAATATATAAGTAAAACTTTTATTGTCTCCTCATTTCGTTTAGATAAAGTTGTTTCAACTTTATATGGAGTGCCTCGAAGCAAGGCTGTCAGTTATATTCAATCAGGTTTTGTAAAAGTTAATCATAAAGAAGTTGAAGAAATAAATTATTTGTGTAATAATAGTGATATAATATCGTTAAGACGTCATGGAAGAGTTAAATTTGTCGATACTAAACGACGAACTAAACAGGATAATTATGTCGTTGAAGGGTATTTTTATAAGTAGGGGAGTGAGACGATGAGTGAATTTAAAAAGCAATTTAGGGGCTATAGTGTTCAACAAGTTGATAGTAAAATAGATGATTATCAAGCTGAGTTAGCATCACTAAAGCAGCAAGTTGCTAGTTTAACAGATGAATTAGATCATGTTAAAGAACAAAACTCGCTATTGCAGCATCGTGTCAATATTACCGAAAAAACTAATGAAGAAATTGCTCGTCTAGCCTTAAAAGAAGCAAGTGAATTGATTGATAAGGCTAAACGCAATGCCAATATGATCTTAAAAGAATCATTGGACTATGTTCGTAGTTTATCTAGTGAGATGAATGATTTTAAAGATCAGGCAATTAAATTCCGTTCATCGGTTCAAAAAATGTCCCAAGATATTTTGGATTCAATCGATAATTCGGAAGTCTTTAATCTTATTAACGAAGAAGATGAAGATAACTAAATACGATGAAAGAGACAGTTTATAGTAAGATGTTTGTAGAGAGCTGATGGATGGTGAAAATCAGTAACTATTATTATAATGGATCACTCTGGAGTAGCACCTTGAAATTAGTAGGGGTTGCCGTTAATCGCGTTAAGATGTTTGAGTGCGTATTGGAAAATACGAATTAAGGTGGTACCGCGAATTATTCGTCCTTTTATTTTGAAAGGACGTTTTTTAATTTATTTGGAGGAAAAGAAATGAACTATAAGGACACACTATTAATGCCAAAAACTGAGTTCGAAATGCGTGGGAATCTTCCTAAAAAAGAACCTAAGTATGTTGAACGCTGGCAAAAAGAGAACATGTACGAAAGAGTAATTGAGCAAAACAAAGGGAAAGAAGATTTTGTTTTTCATGATGGTCCACCATATGCCAATGGTAATATGCATATGGGACATATGTTAAATAAGGTAATCAAAGATGTTATCTGTCGTTACAATAATATGGAGGGACGCTATACGCCATATATTCCTGGTTGGGATACGCATGGATTACCAATTGAAAATGCGATTCAAAAATTAGGGGTAAATCGTAAAGAAATGTCTACAGCGGCTTTTAGAGAAAAATGTGATGAATATGCTCATGAGCAAGTAAATAAACAAATGGAACAATTAATCAGAATGGGGACATTTGCTGATTATAAACATCCATATTTGACTTTAATGCCCGAGTTTGAAGCTAATCAAATTGATGTATTTGCAAAAATGGCAATGGATGGATTAATTTTTAAAGGGTTAAAACCTGTCTATTGGTCACCATCAAGTGAATCAGCTTTAGCAGAGGCTGAGATTGAATATCATGATATTAAGAGTCCGACTATTTTTGTTAAATTTGCTGTTAAAGACGGTAAAGGAATCTTAGATACTGATACTAGCTTTGTTATTTGGACAACTACACCTTGGACTATTCCTGCAAACCTGGCAATTTGTTTAAATGAGCGTTACGATTATGCACTGATTGAAACAACTAAAGGAAAATTAATCGTTCTAAATGAATTAGTTGATTCATTAATGGAAAAATTTGAAATTACTGAGTATAAAGTAATCAAAAACTTTAAAGGTAGTGAGTTAGAATTAATCACTTGTCAACATCCTTTATATGATCGTGAATCATTAGTGATCTTAGGTGATCATGTTACTGCTGAGGCGGGGACTGGTTGCGTTCATACAGCACCAGGATTCGGAGCAGATGACTTTTTCGTCGGACAAAAATATGGTTTACCAGCATATTGTAACGTTGATGAACATGGATGTATGATGAAAGACTGTGGTGAATGGCTAGAAGGTCAATATGTAGATGATGCAAATAAAACAGTTACAATGAAACTAGATGAATTAGGAGTTTTATTAAAGCTTGAATTTATTACACATAGTTATCCACATGATTGGCGTACTAAAAAACCAATTATTTTTAGAGCGACTGATCAATGGTTCTGTTCAGTTGATAAAATCAGAGAGAAATTATTAAGTGAGATTGATAAAGTTAACTGGTTAAATGAGTGGGGACATATTCGTATTTATAATATGATTAAAGATCGTGGTGACTGGTGTATTTCTCGTCAAAGATCTTGGGGAGTACCGATTCCAATCATTTATTGTGAAGATGGAACACCGATTATGGAAGAAGAAGTTTTTAAACATATTTCTAATTTATTTAGAAAATATGGTTCAAATGTTTGGTTTGAACGTGATGAAAAAGATTTATTACCAGAAGGATATATAAATGAACATTCACCAAATGGTATCTTTAAAAAAGAAAAAGATATTATGGATGTATGGTTTGACTCAGGTTCCAGCCATACTGGATGTATGATTGAACGGGGATATCGTTATCCAGTTGATTTATATTTTGAAGGTAGTGATCAATACCGTGGCTGGTTTAACTCTTCACTGATTGTTGGAACAGCAGCTCATGGTTGTGCACCATACAAAACAGTTTTATCACATGGATTTGTTTTAGATGGCAAAGGCAATAAAATGTCTAAATCATTAGGTAATACTGTTGATCCAATTAAATTAGTTAACCAATATGGAGCTGATATTGTAAGATTATGGGCAACTTCAGTAGCTTACCAGCAAGATGTAAGAATCAGTAATGATATTATGAAACAAATTTCTGAAAATTATCGTAAAATTAGAAATACAATGCGTTTCGTATTAGGAAACTTAAATGATTTTAAACAAGCTGATCTAGTTGCAGTTGAAGCTTTGGCTGATGTTGATAAATATATGCTAGCTCAATTAAATGACTTGATTAAAGGATATCATAAAGCTTATGATAATTATGATTTTGCTGAAGCAAATCAATTAATTTTAAATTATTTTACTAATTTATTAAGCTCATTCTATATGGACTTTACTAAAGATATTCTTTATATTGAAAAAGCCGATAGTCTTCGTAGAAGACAAGTCCAAACAGTTTTATATTATCATGCTAAAGCAATGATGAAATTGATTTCACCAGTTCTAGTATTTACTGCTGAAGAATTACATGATCATTTCCATTGTGATGATAATAAGGCTGATTCAATTTTCTTAGAACCTAATGTTGAAATGATCAATATGCCTAACAGTGATCAATTAAAAGCTCATTTTGATCGTTTCCTAGAGCTTCGTAAAGATGTCATGAAAGCTTTAGAAGGATTGAGAAATGAAAAAATTATAAAATCAAATATGGAAGCAAAAGTGACGATTTCATTAAAAGATGAATTTAAGGAAATGGCTTCAATGCTTGCTGACTTAAAACAATTATTTATTGTTGCTAAAGTTGAGTTAGTGAAAGATTCTTCGTTAGAAGAATTTGATAGCGCTTATATCAAAGTTGAAAAGTTCGAAGGTCATCAATGTCCACGATGTTGGAACTATTTTGATGAAGATGAAATGGAAGGCGAATTGTGCCCTCGTTGTCATGCTGTAATCAATGGATAGATAAAATCTCTAAGTTTAAATAAGTATAGCTAAAAGTAATCATATAAATTGGACTGCATCTCTGATCTTGGATAGCCAAGGATGACTGTTCGATTTAGATTACTTTTTTTATTGCAATAGTTATTACTAAAATAGAAAAAGTAGCTGTTTAATGGGGTTTTATTAAATAAATATTGTTGAAATAGGTCGAAAGTGTTAAAATAAACAAGTATGTATGGAGGGTTCAAATGAAAAGTGATAAATTTAAAGGGTCATTTTTGTTGTTATTAGCAGCCTTGATTTGGGGGAGTTCATTTATTGTTATGAAAAGTGCAGTGGATTTCTTAACTCCTAATGTCCTGTTATTTGTTCGGTTTACATTGGCAACATTAGTAATGATCATAATGTTTTATAAATATATTAAAGATACTTGTATTCGTGATTTAAAAGGGGGTGCGATTACAGGAACCTGTTTATTTTTGGCTTATTTGATACAGACATTAGGTCTGACAATGACAACCCCAGGGAAAAATGCATTTTTAACTGCTATTTATTGTGCAATTGTACCTTTTTTAGTTTGGTTATTCTATCATAAACGACCTGATAATTATAACTTTGTTGCAGCTTTACTCTGTGTATCAGGAGTTGCTTTAGTTTCTTTAGATGGTGATTTGACAATGAATACTGGTGATCTTTTAACTATTTGTGGAGGATTTTTTTATGCCTTACATATCTTGGCGATAAAAAAGTATTCACAAGAGATGCATCCTATTAAATTAACCACACTACAATTTGGAATGACTGCGATCTTAGCTTTGTTTGGTTCATTATTATTTGAAGATATTACAGTGATAAAACAAATTGACAGTAGTGTGATCTTGCAGATTGGCTATCTAGTTTTTTTTGCTACTGCGCTAACATTACTATGTCAAAATATTGGTCAAAATCTTGTGAGTGAGTGTAATGCAGCGATTTTATTAAGTCTTGAGTCTGTATTTGGTGTAATATTTTCAGTTCTATTATATGGAGAAGTACTTACGTTAAAAGTTATTGCAGGATTTGTTATCATTTTTGTTGCAATTATTGTTTCTGAAACGAAACTATCATTTTTAAAACGAAGTAATGTCAGGGAGGAAGAATTGAATGTGTAAAAAAATATTATCGTTTTTATTAGTTGGAATATGCTTAATAGCAACACTAACACCGATAAGAGCTTTAGAAAATAGTGAAGATATTGGGCTTACTTGTGATTATGCAGTTGCAATTGATGCAAAAAGTGGTTTGGTTTTATATAATAAGAACATGGATGAACGGATGTATCCTGCGAGTATGACCAAGGTAATGACCGTTATTCTTGCTTTAGAATTAATGGATGATATGAAGAAAACAACAGTAATTACACAAAGTGATATTGATACTGTATGGGAAACTGGAGCTTCCTCAGCTAATTTTGAAGTTGGAGAGACAGTTACATATGAAGATTTATTATATGGCGCTATTTTACCAAGTGGGGCGGATGCAACTAGAGCTCTAGCAAATAATTTATGTGGAAGTCAAGAGGCATTTGTTGATAAAATGAATGAATTAGCACAAAAATTAAATTTAAAAGATACTCATTTTGTAAATACGACCGGGATTCATGATGAAAATCATTATACTACAGTTCATGATATGGCATTAATTGTTCAATATGCAATTCAAAATGAAGATTTTAAAAATATATATGCTCAACGTTATAAAACGTCTTCAAATGGATTACATCAATGGGTTAATAAATCGATGTATAATGCTAAACGAGCAAAAATAAATGTTGATGATATTCTTGGTTGTAAAAGTGGGTATACAAACGAGGCTAAGAGTTGTCTATCAAGTTTAAATCGGGTTAATGATAATGAAATTATTACCATTGTAGGTCATAGTGTTAATAATGATGTTAAAACTCATGCTGCAGTAAGTGATACTTTAGATATAATGAATTATGTGGGGCAACATTATTCATTACAAAGTATTTTAACTAAGGGTGCTAAAGTAAGAACGTTAGATGTAACTTTAGCAAAGGACGAACAAAAAATAGCTATTACAAATTTAAATGACGTTAGTGCCTTTTTACCAAATGATTTTAATAAAGATGATTTAGAATATAAATACTCATTTAAAAAATTAGAAGCACCTGTTAAAAAGGGAGAAAAAGTTGGTGATTTAAAAGTATATTATCAAGACAAATTATTATATCAAGAAGAGTATGCTACTACTAAAGAAATTGAAAAAGATACTTTTAGTTACATCCTTGGAGTAGTTAAAGATTTTATGTTTCCATATGGTCTTGCGATTATTTTAGTAATTATTTATATACTGATTTTAAGAATGAAAAAAAGATGAGAAATTAAATTTTTATGCATTTACTTGAGTGGAACATAAAAACAGTACAAGAAATTGTACTGTTTTTATGTTCCAATATGTGTTTATAAAATCAAAGGTATTAAAAGTCATTTTAATGGGATAAAAAGTGTATTTTAAAAGCAAAAGACAGTATAGAATCCTACACTGTCTTTTGCTTTTATTTATTCATTAACATTTTCAAATGCTTGAGGAATTAATGGAGTTGGTTTTTTAATTCGATGATTATAAACCAGAATGGTTAATAAACTGCAAATAATAATAATTCCTACAAATACAATTATTTCTGTATTCAATGAAACATTTGACATACTAATAACTTTTCTGAAGCCATCAACGCTATATGTGAATGGCATAAAAGGATGAATTGCTTTAAAAATTGCACTTGATGTTTCTAGTGGATAAGTACCGGCCGAACCACCCAAATTAATAACCATGAAGACTAAGAGTACAAATTCACCAATTTTACCACACACAATACTTAACAAGGTCACTAATGCCATTGAAGCCGCTCCTACAATTACAGCAAAGATAAAAGTCATTAGTAACTGTTGCGGAGCAAAATCACAGAAGAACATCAATGATGCAATCATTACAATTGAAGCAATTGTAGATACTGTAAACCAGACTGAAGCTTTAGATAACCAATATTTAAAGCCGCTTTCTGCTTTTTCAACATCATTGAATAATGGATACATCAACGTAAATGCCATACAAGCTACATATAAACCTACACTCATCATATATGGAGCCATTCCATGACCATTGTTTTCAACTGTTGAAATTTCCTTATGAGAAGTATCTACAGGACTAGCAAGCATATCAAATGTGCTGTCGTTACTGTTAATACTATTTACCTGCTCTGCACCATCATGAAGTGAAGTAGCTAAAGTATTTGCGCCGTCTTGTAAGGTGGTTAACCCAGTTCCAAGAGTAGTTGATCCAGCTGCTAATTGTCCAGCGCCGTCACTGATTTGATTAGCTCCATCAGCTAACTGATCAGCACCGCTGAGCAAAGTTGGATTATTGCTTACTAAAGTACTAGTACCATCAGCTAATTGTTTTGCTCCTTGATCAAGGGCACCGATACCGTTAGTTAGAGTTGGTGTTTGGCTAGCTAATTGAGAAGTACCAGTTTTTAATTTATTGGCACCATCTACTAAAGAACTTGAATTGTCATTTAATTGAGCTAAGCCACTATTGATTTGACTTGTTCCAGCAAGATAACTTTTAATTCCAGTTTTTAAACTTTTCTCTGTGGGAATAGTAGTTTTACTACCATCAGTGTTAGTATATTCACCACCACTAATTGAAGCATCAAGATTATTTAAACCAGCTTGTATAGTTCTACTAGCAGTTGCTAGACCTGGGGTAGTTGTATCACCATTTAAGGCTGTATTCATCGTACTAAGACTAGAACTCATCTGCTGAACCAATTGATATGAAGAAGGCAAAGCATCAGTTACACCAAACTTTGTTAATCCGTATTGTTCAACTTCTTCTTTACTTAGACCTGTATCCAAAATTGTTTGTGCTAGCTTTTTATAGTCTGCATTACCACTATTTTGAAGTGTATTGATTAAGGTAGTATAATTTGATAAAGAAATACTAGATGTTTTTACTTGTGAAGCCATTTGTGTTAAGCCATCACTGATTTGCTGGTTACCAGCTTTTAATTGACTTGCCCCGGCTGCGAGAGTATCTACACCATTACTTAAGGTAGAATTATTGCTAACTAAAGCTTGAGAACCTTGATAAGCGCTAGTAACACCGCCAGTATATTGACTTATTCCAGTTTGAAGTTCTGTGGCTCCATTATCAAGTTGATTTATTCCACTTGATAATGCAGGAGTAGCGTTGTTTAGAGAATTGATACCATCCTTTAATGAATATACACCATTATTTACAGTTACTACACCATCGGTATAATCTTGTAACCCGTTTGTAAGGGTAGAAGCCCCATCTTTAAAAGTGATTGAACTAGTTGCTAATACTTGAAGATTATCCGAAATAGTTTTATTACCACTAATTAACTGATTAGCCCCATCATTAATTTGATTAGAACCATTAGCTGCCTCACTCATGCCGCTTCCAACTGTTCCCAATTGATTGAAAATAGTTTCAGCATAAGTCTTAGTTACGGTTGAAGAAACTTCAGCTTTGATTTTAGCAATTGCTGAATCATCCATTTTAGAAGCAATGTAACTGCTGCCAGGATTAGTAGTATAGTTTAAAATCATTTTTTGTGGTTGGGCATCTAATAATGTCGTTGCATTTTTAGAAAAATTACTAGGAATAGTAATTACCATATAATAATCACCGTCTTTTAATCCTTGATCAGCAGTTTTACTGTCAACCAGTTTAAAATCCATTGAATCATTGTTTTGAAGACTTTTTGCTAACTCTTTACCGACATTTAAAGTGGAATCATTATATTCAACCTTTTTATCCTCATTAACTACCGCTACGGGAATTTCTTTAGTATTTCCATACGGATCCCATATTGACCCTAAGAATACCCCCGCATAAATACTTGGAATTGCAATGATGGCTACGGCCACTATTTTCAGCCACCAATTTTTACGAAATGCTGACCACTCTTTTTTTATCATTTTTTCTCCTTTCCATTAAATTATAGTTTTATCTTGAAATTTAATATATTAATAGATATAATCTATCCATGGATAAAGTTTATCTATTAATAAAGCATATTTTAATCATCTACTATAAGTTTGTCAATCAATTTATAAAAAATATTTTCTAGATTATTAATCGCGAATAATGTTACAATATATAGCAAAGGGGAAATGAAGTAATGAAAGTAAAAAATAGTGTCGAACAAGCAATTTGTTTATTAATAATTATCGCCCATAGCAATGATGAAAAACCTTTAAAAAGTTATAATATCTCTGATAGTTTAGGTGTTTCTGATTCTTATTTAAAAAAAATTATTAGGCAATTAGTTGTAGCTGGGCTGATTACATCTGAAGCAGGGAAAAAAGGTGGTGTATGCTTAAGCCGGAAACCTGATAAGATTACTTTGCTGGATATTTTTGAGGCTATCGAGGGTAAAGAGCCGTTTGCAAAAGCAACGGGACTAGTAGAACGTGTTTTTGTTAATGAATTAAAAGAAATCATGGATCAAAAGCAGGCGATGATTTTAGATGCATTTAATGCTGCAGAAGCAAGTTATAAAGAAAAATTAAAAACGATCACATTAAAAATGGCTATGGTAGAACGAAAAAAGGATTCTTAAGCGAATCCTTAAATATTAACCATGCTTTTTTTGATTGTTTTTATCGACAATTCGATCTAAGCCATATCCAATTACACGTCCAATAAATGCAAATACGATAAACCAGAGTGCGCTCCATGAACTTGTTTCTTTATTAACAAAGCCAATAACAAAAATAATAACTGCGATCGTTAATCCAACAGCTGTACCTAATGTCATAAATACACTACTTTTTTCTTTCATCCTTTCACTCCTCGATTCTAAATTATACCACAACAAAGTGCGCATACAAGTAAAATATGTGTTATAATACTGTCGTAAATAATGGAGTGATAAGATGATAAATACAATTATATTTGACTTAGATGGTACATTGATAGATTCTTTAGTTGATCTTGCAAATACTGTTAATGTTATTTTAACAGAAAAAGGATATCCTACGCATACCCTTGATGAATATCGTTATTTTGTTGGAAATGGTGTATTAAAATTGCTTGAGCGGGCTTTACCTGCTGATCATCAGGGGGATATTACAGCTGTAAAGAAACGTTTTGATGAAATTTATGGTGAAATTTGTTTAGAAAATACCAAACCATATCCTGGAATCACAAAATTAATTAATACTTTGGCTGATCAAGGATATAATTTGGCTGTTGTGACTAATAAACCGCAAGACCATGCAGTTAAAATTGTTAAGACTTTATTTCCAGGATGTTTTAAATATATTTTCGGTAGTAGTATTAGACATCCTAAAAAGCCGGATCCCTGTTTAACAAATCTAGTTATTAATCTTTTTGATGTGCGTAAAAACGAAGTCGTCTATATAGGCGATAGTGACGTTGATATTTTAACTGCGAAAAATACGAAGGTTAGATCAATAGGCGTATCATGGGGATTTAGAGGACGTCAGGAGCTGCTTGAAAATGGTGCAGATCTTGTTGTTGATCATGCCGATGAAATTAAAGAGGCTATAAATGATTGGTGTAAGTAGTTGTCTGGCGGGATGCAAATGCACTTATAGTGGTGATGATAAATTAATTAAATTAGTCAAAGAGATGGTTATGCGAAATGAAGCAATAATGATTTGTCCTGAAGTGTTAGGGGGATTGAGTATTCCTCGTTCTCCTTGTGAGATAAGAGATGGAAAAGTAGTTGATATTAATGGTGTTGATTGGACTAAGGAATATCGATTAGGAGCACAAAAGAGTTTAGAAATATTACAAGAACATGATGTTGATGTAGTTTTGTTAAAGGCAAAAAGTCCTAGTTGTGGAAAAAACTATATATATGATGGGACGTTTAGTCATACCGTTATAAATGGTGATGGTATTACTTGCCAACTACTAGAAAAACATGGCATAATAGTATTCAATGATGATAATATTGATGAATTTTTAAAATACATAGAAAGAAGGTAAAAAAATGGGACACGTATTAAAAATTAATCCAGTTTTTAAAGAAATGATTTGGGGAGGTCATAAATTAAGAGATGTTTATGGCTATGATATTCCTAGTGACAATACTGGTGAGTGTTGGGCAATCTCAGCTCACAAAAATGGAGATTGTACTATTAGTGATGGAGAATTTGCTGGAAAGACATTATCTAGTTTATGGGATGAACATCGAGAGTTATTTGCTAATATTGAAGGTGACCAATTTCCATTATTGGTAAAAATTATTGATGCTTGTAACGATTTATCTGTTCAAGTTCATCCAAATGATGAATACGCTAAAGCTCATGAAAATTCTTTAGGTAAAACAGAATGCTGGTATGTTCTAAATACCGATGAAGGAACAAAAATGGTAATGGGACACCATGCTAAGACTAAAGAAGAGTTAGTAAAAGCGATTGAAAATGATGACTACGACAATCTGTTAAATAAATTTGATATCAAAGAAGGAGACTTCTTCTATATTCCTTCAGGTACGATTCATGCTATTTGCAGTGGTTCATTAATTTATGAAGCACAACAATCTTCAGATATTACATATCGTGTTTATGATTATCATCGTAAAGATGCTCAAGGAAATGAACGTCAATTGCATGTACAACAATCGATTGATGTTGCAACAGTTCCATATGTTCCACTTGCGGCGGATAGTATGGTTGAAACAGCAATTGAAAATGGAACGAGGACGAAGTTGGTATCAAGTGAATTTTTTACAGTTAATAAATACGAAATGACTGGTAAAAATACGATTGTTAATGATAAACCATTCCAATTAGTCACTGTTATTAAAGGTAATGGTGTTATTAATGGGAATAGTGTAAAAATGGGCGATAACTTTGTAGTTTGTGCTGATCAAGATGCCGTAGAATATGATGGTACAATGACAGTTATGATCTGTACATTATAATGTATTGTTCGAACTGTAATCATGAATTTAAAGCAGCTTCTTTTGCCTATAAAGCAAGACAAAGATGTCCTGAGTGTGGAACGTTGATGCAAATCCAGTTTCCTTCGGGAATGGGGTTCATTCCTATCATTGTTGCAATACTTCCAGCAGTATATATGGTTTCAGTACTGCAATTTGATTTATTGGTTGGATTAAGTGTCTTTATTCTTGTTTATTGGCCAATTGAAGTTATTATGAATATCTTATTAATATATTTTGATAAATACCGCCTATATGAAGTAGATCAGTGATCTACTTTTTTTGAACAATAATGTAATAAATCATTGGCGGAAATAATGACTAAATGGGAACTTTGTGATAGAATGTTGACGATAACGATTAAGTGAGGTAAATTATGGCACATTTGAAATTTAAATTTGAAACATTAAATGCTTTTTGTAATGAAGCATTTGAAAAATTCGGTTTTACAAGTGATGAAAGCAAAACAATCACAGATGTATTATTATTGTCAGACGTATATGGAATTGAGTCACATGGTATGCAGCGGCTTTCACGGTATCACAAAGGGATTGAAAAAGGCATGATTAAGGTTGATGCAAAACCTGAGATTGTTTTTGAAACTCCTGTTTCGGCAGTGATTGATGGTCATGCTGGAATGGGCCAATTGATTAGTAAATTTGCAATGGAAAAATGTATTGAAAAAGCTAAAACAGTAGGGATGGCAATTGTAACGGTAAGAAATTCTAATCATTATGGAATTGCTGGTTATTATGCAAAAATGGCTTGTGACGAGGGATTAATGGGGATGTCATTTACTAACTCAGAAGCTATTATGGTTCCTACTTTTGCCCGTAAAGCAATGCTAGGATCTAATCCTATTGCTTTAGCAATGCCAGCTAAACCATATCCATTCTTTTTTGATGCTTCTACTACAGTAGTTACTCGTGGTAAGTTAGAAATGTATCGAAAAGCTGAAAAAGAATTACCAAATGGATGGGCACTAGATAAAGATGGTAATCCTTCTATAGATGCACCAGATGTTTTAGACAACATTGCTAATAAAATCGGTGGTGGGATTATGCCTTTAGGTGGTTCAACGGAACAATTAGGAAGCCATAAAGGATATGGTTATGGAATGTTCTGTGAGATTTTCTGTTCTATTTTATCACAAGGACTGACTTCGAATCATACACATACAAATGGCATTGGGGGAACATGTCATGGATTTATTGCTATTGATCCTAAAATATTTGGAAACCCAGAAGATATTGAGACACATTTTTCAACGTTCCTGCAAGAATTAAGGGATGCTCCAAAAGCTGAAGGACAACCGCGCATATATACTCATGGTGAAAAAGAAGTTGAGGCTACAAAAGATCGCATGGAAAATGGAATTGACGTTGATGTCAAGACAGTATTAGAGATGAAGGATCTATCTAACTTTGTTGGTGTTGATTTTGAAAAATACTTTGGTAAATTAGATATTGAAGATAATGATTATAAAACGGTTTATTAATTATTAGGAGAGAAAGATGAAATTTAAGTGTATACATTGTAATATTAATATTACAGATATCAATAAAAGTGTTGCTTTTTACCAAAAGGCTTTAGGTTTAAAAGTCGAAAGAACTAAAGAAGCTAATGATGGTAGTTTTATTTTAACTTATCTTGGTGATGGTTTAAGTAATTTTCAAATTGAGTTAACTTGGTTAAGGGATCATCCGCAAGCTTATGAATTAGGTGAAAATGAAAGTCATATTTGTTTTGAAGTAGATGATTTTGATCAAGCTTATCAGTTACATAAGGAAATGGGATGTATATGTTTTGAAAATAAGGCAATGGGATTATATTTTATTAATGATCCTGATGATTATTGGATTGAAATTATTCCTAAAAAATAGACTGTATTTTTTTGTATATTTATTTGCTTAATCTTGTTTAAAGAGTTATTATAGATAGGTAATATAGAAGATATTATGGGAAATGAAATATTGAGATGTTTCTGGGAATTAGCAATTTGGGTGTTAATACTGAAATGATTTGTTCTATAATTATCCCTATGTCATAAATCAATATATACTAGTATTAGCGAGCTAATAAAAAATATATCCATTAAGGATATATTTTTTGTTATTCAATAATTTTTTTAAAAAGTCGATCAAAATCTGGTTTGATTTTTTTTAAATTAATTGGTCGTCCACTCCGATCAGTAAAACAATGATTAGAGTTGCCAGTAGTACAAAGTATATGTTTTTGATTATATATCTTATATTCACAGGCGAAGCGGACACCAGTATATTTAGTTATTTTAACTTCAATTATAGCAAGGTCATCAAAATACATCATTTTTTGATAATTACAATTAATTGATAAAACAGGAGAAATGATACCTTCTTCTTCCATTTTTTTATATGTTAAACCAATTTGGTTCATATAATCGATTCTTGCTTCTTCAAACCAGCGAATATAGTTAGAGTGATGAATAATTCCCATTTGATCGGTTTCATAGTATTTAGCATTATGTAAATAAGGTCTAATCATCATTGTTATCACCAATAATAAATATTTCCCCTTCATTATTTATCTTTAAAATATTATTATACTGTTTCAAAGGTTCGTGATTGAGATATTTAAGCATCATTTTAGGATTATCAGTAAAATGCATTGGCAAAACATATTTTGTTTTAATATTTTTTAAAATATGCTCCATACCCCACCAGCTACTTTCTTCAAGACGAGGGTCTAGAGGAATCATCATTAAATCAAAATGAATATCTTTAATTTTACTAATTTCTTTTTTAAAAGTTCCAGCTTGATATTTGTTGTCAGCCTCAGGTTCACCAATCCAGTGCCACCAGTGTAAATCACCAGCATGATAAATTTGTTTATTTTCAACCTTTACAACAAAAGCTACACCTGCATCTGTTGATAATAGGGTTTGAATATACAAATCATCAATTTCATATATTTCGCTAGGGCGAACTTTAATTCCAGTATTATTGATTTTTCGGTCGATAATATAAGTGATTTTAGGATGGTTGATTTGATAAATTGCAGGATTGTAGTGGTCATGATGAAAATGAGAGACAAAGACATATAATGGTTTATTTTGATTAAGCGGGGGAATTGTTCCTTGATAATAATCGAATAGTAAAATATGCTTATCCAATTCAACTAAAAACCCACTGTTATAAATATAAGTTACTTGCATAAAATACCTCCTTGTAAAAAAAGGGAGAATTATTCTCCCTCGTCGTAATTTGCAACATTATGATAAATTTGATCAACATCATCACAATCATTAAGATTATTCATTAAACGTTCAAATAATTCCATATCTTCACCTTCAAGTTCAACAGTGTCTTGTGGTAAAGTCTGAATTTCATCTATTTCAAATTCAATATCAGATTTAATACCTTCAATTGCCTCTTTGATTTTATATAAATCAGTTGGTTCACCAATAATTTTGATAGTTCCATCTTCTTCACTAACAATATCTTGAGCATCAACTTCAGCCATGACTAAAGCATCTAAAACAGTTTCTTCATCTAGTCCTTTAAAAGCAACGACGCTGATAACGTCATATAAATATGAAACAGATCCTTCATTTCCTAATTTTGCTTTTGACTTTGTAAAAGCAGGACGTACTGATGAAATAGTACGATTAATATTATCAGTTAGACATTTAACGATTAAAGTAGCTCCACCATTAGCATACCCTTCAAATACTTTTTCTTCATAATTTTCAGTAACACCACTTTTTACTTTATCAATTGCTCTTTTAATAACATCAGCGGGTACTTGTTCTTTTTTAGCTTTTTCAATTAAACGACGTAATGCTAAGTTACCATCTGGTTCAGGTCCACCTGCTTTTGCAGCTAAGTAAATCTCTTTACCATAACGTGAGTACAATTTAGCTTTTTTTGCTGCTGTTTTTGCCATTGCAACTTTGCGCACCTCATGTGCTCTACCCATAAATAACTCCTCCTTAAAGTGATAAATTCTTTTAAATTATACACTTATCGATTAATATTATCAAGGGGCGTTTTAAATGAGATAAATATTCTGATTTTATGAGGAAAAAGCAGAGTTTAATAGATAAAAAGCAGTTGTTTTAAAATAATCAAAAAGGTTTCATGGAATAAAATAGTAGTTCATCCTTTTCTAATTCAAAAGAACTCTGCTAAAAACATTAAGATTAGTTTTAAATAAATAGCGAGTATGCTATAATCTAGGCATTAAAAGGAGCAATGTATGGAAACAACAGTAATTATTGGAGCTGGAGCTAGTGGACTGATTTGTGGTCATGAACTAGCTAAAAGTAATCATAATGTAATTATTCTTGAACAATCAAATAAGGCAGGACGAAAAATTTTAGCTAGTGGTAATGGTCGCTGTAATTTATCTAATACTAATTTAGATATGTATTTTTACAATACTGATGAATCCAAGATTAAGAGGATTATTCATGCCTTTGATGCAAGAAAATATTTTAACCAAATTGGAGTAATGACTCGACAGGTGGGAACACTTCTTTATCCGCGTTCTAATCAAAGTTTAACCGTAAAAAATGCTTTAATGAATAATTTTGATCAAGTTGCTTTAATTGAAGAGTGTCAGGCTAAAAATATTATCGTTAAAAAGGATGGGTATATAGTTAAAACTAATAAAGGTGAATACTTTTGTAATAATATTGTTATTGCAACAGGCTCACCTGCTTCTTTATTATCAGGCAAAAATAGTTATGATTTGGTTAAATTGCTTGATTTAAAGGTGACAAAGTTGTATCCTAGTCTAGTTCAAATAAAAACCAAACCAGCCTACCGAAGCTTAAAAGGCGTTCGAACTAAATGTAAAGCGAGTTTATTAGTAGATGGAAAATTAATTGAAAGTCAAAATGGTGAAGTGTTATTTAGTGATAATGGGTTATCAGGAATATGTATTATGCAGTTATCACGATTATTATCACGTTATTGCGGAAATAAAGAGATTAGTTTAGATCTAATGGAGGAATATACTAGCCAAGAATTAGAACGATTTTTAAAAGAGCGGCATGATAGATTTGGTCATTATTATTTAGAAGGAATCTTCAATGATAAATTAGCTAAAATATTAAAAGATATTGATAATTTAAAAGATATCCGCTTTAAAATTATCGATACATATGATTACAGTAAAGCTCAAGTTATGAGTGGTGGGGTTAGTTTGGATGAAATAGATGAAAATTTGGAAGTGATTAAATACCCTGGAATATATTTGGCTGGGGAGCTTTTAGATGTTGATGGTGATTGTGGCGGATATAATTTACATTTTGCTTTTGCTTCAGGCCATCATATCGCTAAAACAATAATGAATAAGCAGGTAAAAAAATGTTATTAATAAATAATGTAAAAGTTCCTTTGGAACTGGCAGATTATCGAAAAATAATCTCACAACAATTAAATATTTCTAAAAATAAAATATTTGACGTTAAACTAGTTAAACAGGCTGTTGATGCAAGAAGAAAAAACAAAGTTCACTTTGTTTGTAGTTTTAATTTTACTGTCGAGAATGAAGATTTAATGATAAAAAAATATCCTAAATTAAACTTATCAAAAGTAGTTGCTTATGACTATCCGGTTTTAAAATCAACTGACGAGCATATTGTAGTAGTAGGCAGTGGTCCCGCTGGACTTTTTTGCGCTTATAATTTGGCGCGGGCTCATCAAAAGGTAACATTGATTGAACGTGGCAATGCGGTTGAACAGAGGAAAGAAGATATCGATAACTTTTTTAAAACAGGGAAATTAAGTCCTGATAGTAATGTTCAATTTGGGGAAGGGGGAGCAGGAACTTTTAGTGATGGCAAATTAACAACTGGGGTTAAGGATAAACGAAAAAAATTTATTCTTGAAACCTTTGTTAAGCATGGTGCTGAAAGTGATATTTTATATGTAAATAAGCCACATGTAGGGACTGATTATTTAATTAAGGTTGTTAAAAGTATGCGTGAGACGATTATTGCTAATGGTGGTGAAGTGTTATTTGAGACAAAATTAGTTGATGTTAATTTAGCAGATGATCAGCTAGTAAACATTGTTGTTGAAAAAAATAATATTAAAACTACGATGGAATTAGATAAATTAGTTCTAGCAATTGGTCATAGTGCTCGAGACACTTATGAAATGCTATATCAAAAAGGAATAAAAATGGAGCAAAAATCATTTGCGGTAGGACTTCGAATTGAACACTTGCAGTCATTCATAAATGAGCATCAATATGGTAAATATGCGAATCATCCAAGTTTAAAAGCTGCTGATTATAAATTAGCGGTCAAAACTAGTAATGGTCGTGGAGTATATACTTTTTGTATGTGTCCGGGAGGTAAAGTTATAAACTCAAGTAGTGAGGCTGGTGGAATCGTTGTTAATGGAATGAGTAATCAAGCTCGTGATGAAGCAAATGCTAATAGTGCAGTTCTGGTTACTGTGGGACCTGAAGATTTTGCTAGTTCGCATCCATTAGCTGGTATTACCTATCAACGAGAATTAGAACAAAAAGCTTTTGAATTAGGTGGTAAAGATTATAGTGTGCCAGTCATGAGGGTTGAAGATTATTTAAATGATACTCTGGATTTAAAAATGGAAGAAGTAAGCTGCAGTGTTCAACCAAATGTGAGATATGCTAAATTAAGTCAAATATTTAGTAATGAGGTCAATCTTGCTTTAAAAGAAGGATTACAATTAATGAATCATAAATTTACAGGGTTTACAGAAAAAGCAATGCTTTCAGGAGTTGAATCTAGAAGTTCAGCACCAGTACGCTTATATCGTGATGAAAATTTTCAAAGTAATATTAAGGGAATCATGCCGATTGGTGAAGGCGCTGGGTATGCTGGTGGAATTATGTCTAGTGCAATAGATGGTTTAAAATGTAGTGAATTTATTTTAAAAGGGGAATAGATAAGGAATGTCAATAATAGAAATAGCCCTCATTGGAGTGGGCTTAGCAATGGATGCTTTTGCAGTTTCAATCTGTAAAGGTTTAGCAATGCGAAGAATGAACTATAAAAAAGCTATTATCATTGCTGCTTTTTTCGGGGTGTTTCAAGCTTTAATGCCGGCATTAGGTTATGTTTTAGGAACAACATTTGCCAATAAGATTGCAGCTATTGATCACTGGATTGCTTTTATCTTATTAGCTTTAATCGGGGCGAATATGATTAAAGAAGCATTATCAAGTGATGATGATGAATGTCAAGATGATAGTTTGAGATTAGGGGATTTGATCATGTTGTCAATTGCTACCAGCATAGATGCCCTAGCTGTTGGCATTACTTTTGCGTTCTTTAATGTGTCATTATTGCTTTCAGTAAGCATGATTGGAATTATTACCTTTATTATTTGTGTAATTGGGGTCAAAGTTGGTAATGTATTTGGTGAAAAATATAAGAGTAAAGCAGAATTAGCCGGTGGATTAATATTAATTGTGATGGGCGCAAAAATATTAATTGACCACTTGTTCTTTTAGGAGGATAAAAAATGAAGGTCTCGACTTTAAAGATGCATCATGAGCACCATCCTATGCGACCAACAAGACAGATTGCCATTAGCTTTTTAGCAGTTATCTTAATTGGTTCAGTTTTGTTAATGCTGCCAATTTGTAATAATACAACACCGACAGCATATTTAAATAATTTATTTATTGCTACTTCAGCAACTTGTGTAACAGGATTAGTACCTGTAGTAACAAGTGAACAGTTCAATATATTAGGACAAATCGTTATTATTATTTTAATTCAAATTGGTGGGTTAGGTTTTTTGACTTTTTTAAATTTATTATTAATAATGGTCAAAAAGAAAATATCTCTTACAAATAAGTTGGTTTTACAAGAAGCTTTAAATCAGCCATCGTTAAATGATCTGCCTAAGTTTGTAAAAAATGTAATTAAATATACATTTATTGTTGAAGGGTTAGGTGCAATCATTCTAGCATTTGTATTTATTCCTGATTTTGGAATCGTGAAAGGAATTTATTATTCAATCTTTCACTCGATTTCAGCATTTTGTAATGCTGGATTTGATGTGCTAGGAGCTAACTCATTGATTGGATATCAAAATAATCTGATTATCAATTTGGTTATTCCAGGTTTGATTATAATGGGTGGTCTTGGATTTGTTGTTTGGTTTGATGTTGCTCATTGTATAAAAAAAGAGTATGGAAAACGGTCGAAATTTAGTAAAAAACATTTATTTAAAAGTTTTTCATTACATACAAAACTGGTTATTATTGCAACAGTAGTATTGTTATTAGCAGGAGCTGTTTTATTTTATTTGTGTGAATTTAATAATATCAAAACAATTGGAGGACTACCTCTATTTGATCAAATACAGATTTCTTTTTTTCAATCAGCAACTCTTAGAACGGCTGGGTTTGCTTCAGTTGACATGGCAAGTTTACATCCTTCAACGAAGTTGATGATGTGTGTATTGATGTTTATTGGTGGTTCACCTGCAGGTACTGCTGGAGGAATCAAAACAGTAACGTTTGCAATAGGTGTATTAGAAGTATACAATATTTATCATGGACGCAAAGAAGTAACAGCTTTTTCAAGAAGAATTCCTAAACGTTTAATTGTGCGTTCATTTGCGATTATTTCTATGGCATTAGCAATTGTATTTTTAAGTATATTTGCTTTGAGTATTACCGAACAGGCACCATTTATTGATATTTGTTTTGAGGTTGTTTCTGCAGGAGCAACGGTAGGATTAAGTGCTTCACTAACACCGTATTTAAGTGTTTTCGGTAAAATTGTAATAATTATGTTGATGTATATTGGTCGAATCGGACCAATTACAATGATGATTTCTTTTGCAAGAAAATCATATATGCAAGCAAGTAAAAAAGAGGTAAGGTATCCTGATGGGAATATCTTATTAGGATAAAAAGAGGGTATAAAGATGAATAGTAAACAATATGCAGTATTAGGATTAGGAATTTTCGGTTCAACAGTCGCAACAACATTGGCAGAATATGGCTGGGAGGTTATTGCTGTTGATCAAGATGAATCATGTGTTGAGCGGGTAGCTGATGAAGTAACGAAAGCAGTTGTAGCGAATGTTACTGATCAAGAAGAGCTGCGAGCTATCGGTATTGAGGATATTGATGTTGCTATTGTTGCAATCGGAACACATTTGGAAGAAGCTGTTTTAGCAACTATGAATTTAAAAGAATTGGGTGTTCCATATGTTATTGCCAAGGCTAAAAATAAACAATTTATGAAAATTCTTGAAAAAGTAGGGGCTAATAAAGTTATTCGTGCTGAAAAAGATATGGGACTTAAAGTAGCTAAGAGTTTATTGAGAAAAAGTATTGTTGACTTAGTTGAACTTGATGAAGATTATTCAGTAGTTGAAATTAAAGCACCACTTGATTGGGTAGGAAAGAATTTTATTGATTTAAATATTCGTCGTGTTTATAATATGAATATTATTGGAATCAAACATGGTGATGAAGATCATCTTTCTCTAGATGTTGCTCCAGAATATGTGATCCAAAATGGGGATCATTTCTTGGTAATTGGTAAGACTAAAGAACTGGAAAGATTCGATTATATGACTAAATAAGGACACTTTTTAAACTAAATCCTATAGAAAAGACACAAAATAAAGAGGAGTGTCATCTATAGGATTTAGTTTATTTAGTCCTTTTTTATTTTGTTATAAATGGTTTACGAAGGCTAATATAGGCTAAGTTATTTAAATTTATACTAATGAATCATAGTTAATGAAAATGAGAAATCTATTTTAAAATTAAGTGATATAAAAATTGTTAATCTTATAAGAACTTATTAAGTCCTTGTAAAAATGTTTCAATTTGGTAAACTTCTTATGTATTTGCCGAATTCCTATTGAGAAATATAGGAAAATGGACTACAATTTGGTTATTATCAAGGGAGGCTATTCTTTATGAATGTTATAATTTTGGGTGCTGGTAAGGTTGGAAAAACTTTAATTAAGCATATGTCCAACGAGGATCATGATATTATTGTGATTGACCAGGATGCACAAAAAATAGAAGATGTAGTAAACTTATATGATGTCATTGGAGTTGTAGGTAATGGTGGTTCTTATGATATCTTGATGGAGGCAGGGGCAACTACAGCAAATTTGATTATTTGTGTTACTGCATCGGATGAATTAAATATCTTAGCTGGATTAATGGCAAAACAAATGGGGACTCGCCATACAATTGCTCGAGTAAGAAATCCCGATTATTCTAAACAACGTGATTTTATGCGTAATCAGTTAGGTTTTTCAATGATTATTAATCCTGAATTAGAAGCAGCAAATGAGATTAGAAGATCATTATCATTTCCTTCGGCGGTAAAGGTTGATACCTTTGCTCGTGGAAAAGTTGAATTGGCAGAATTTTATGTAGAAGAAGATAGTTATTTACGTGATATTCCGCTAAGTCAATTACATAGTATTACTAAGACTAATATTTTAGTATGTGCTGTAAGTCACAATGAAGAAGTAATTATACCAGATGGTAATTATATTATTAAACCAGGTGATCATTTATTTATTACAGGATCACATCGAGACTTATCAAGATTTTGTTTAGATATTGGCATTGTTACAAATAGGATAAAAAATGTTTTAATTGTTGGTGGAGGAAAGATTGCTTATTATTTAGCTAAACAGTTAGGGGTTCAAGGAATAAAAGTAAAAATCATTGAAAAGGATATTGAACATTGTCGTGTGCTTGCTAAAAAATTACCGTTTGTTACTGTTATTAATGCAGATGGAAGTGATGAAGAGGTATTATTAGAAGAAGGTTTAGAGACAACAGATGCTTTTTTAGCATTGACAGGGTTAGATGAAGAAAATTTAATTTTATCTTTGTATGCTAAAAATATTTATCATAAAAAGACTATTGCTAAAGTTACTCGGATGAGTTTTACAGGTCTTGCGGATAGTCTAAAGGTTGATAGTATCGTAGCTCCAAAGAAAATTATTGCTGGTCAAATAATTCGTTATGTTCGAGCAAAAATGAATAAAGATGATGATTCAAGTGTTAAAACTTTATATAAGATTGTAGATGGTGAAGTGGAAGCTAGTGAATTTATCGCTACACCTAAAATAACTTTTTTAGGAATGACGTTAAATGATTTGAATTTAAAGAATCATGTGTTAGTTGCTGCTATTTCCCGAGAAAATGAAACAATTGTACCTAAGGGGGATACGACGATTGAATTAGGGGATCATTTAGTCATTATTTCTCGTGGTGAGACAATGAAAAGTCTAAATGATATTATAAGGAGATAAGCAGGATGAATAAAAAAATGATTGTTTTTACAATCGGTAAGTTATTAACAATTACCGGTTTATTAATGTTCATGCCAGTAATTGTCTCGTTGATTTATCAAGAAACAGAGGGGGTTTATTATGCGATACTTGGCATAATAATGCTGGCTTTAGGAATTCTAATTTCAAGAAAAGCTCCTCGTAAAAAGAATATTTATGCTCGTGAGGGTTTTGCTATCGTAGCATTGAGCTGGTTATTGATATCATTATTAGGGGCCATTCCGTTTTGTTTAACTGGTGAGATACCTTCATATGTAGATGCGGTGTTTGAAACTGTATCGGGTTTTACAACAACCGGATCTTCGATTTTATCCAATGTGGAGGCATTAAGCCATACAAGTTTATTTTGGCGAAGCTTTACACATTGGGTTGGAGGAATGGGGATTCTTGTGTTTGTAATCGCATTTATCCCGATTGCTTCAGGACGTTCATTACATATTTTACGAGCTGAGGTTCCTGGACCGGTGGTTGGAAAATTGGTTTCTAAAGTACGATTAACTGCACGAATCTTATATGTGATTTATGCAATTATGACGGTTATTGAAATAATTCTTTTACTATTTGGCGGAATGCCGTTATTTGATTGCATTTTGAATGCTTTTGGAACCGCTGGTACAGGAGGGTTTGGAATTAAAAACGCAAGTATCGCTGCTTATGATAGTGCTTATATTGATGGTGTGATAACTGTTTTTATGATCTTATTTGGAATTAATTTTAACTTGATTTATTTCTTCATTTTAGGGCGAATCAAGGAAGTATTAAAAAGCGAAGAATTGCGCTGGTATTTGATTATAATTGTTGCTGCAATAGCTTTAATTACGATTAATATTTTACCATTATATGATTCAATCTTATCTGCATTCCGTTATTCAAGTTTCCAGGTTGGGTCAATCATAACGACGACAGGATTTGTAACTGCTGACTATGGGCAATGGCCAGTATTTTCACAAGTAATATTATTATCATTGATGTTTGTTGGTGCTTGTTCAGGCTCAACTGGTGGTGGAATCAAGGTATCAAGAATTGTAATTTATTTTAAAAATGCAAGAAATGAACTGCATAAATTATTACATCCCCATAGCGTTCGTGCAGTTGAATTTGAAAATCAGCCGGTTGAAGATAATGTAATCAGAACGATTCATGCATATTTAGTCGTATATATTACGATATTTGCTCTATCGTTATTGATTTTAACATTTCTTAATCTTGATTTTAAAAGTGCTTTTTCAGCTATTGCTTCTTGTTTAAATAATATCGGTCCTGGTTTAGATGTTGTTGGACCAGTAAGTAATTTTGGTTCGTTGCCAGATGTTTCTAAAATAGTTTTAACTTTCGACATGCTGGCAGGACGTTTAGAACTTTTCCCAATGCTGCTTTTGTTTTCACCATCACTTTGGCGAAAGTAGCATAAATAAGAAAAAATCGTGTAGAATATAGAGAGGTGTTCCAATGAAAAAAGAAGAAATAGTCATAAAAAATGCATTACGAATGACTAAAGAGGCCGATGATCAGCTTTCTATCTATGCCACTAAAAATCGTGATTGTATAAAAGTAAAACAGACGATTAGAAATCGTGAAGAATTTGATATCCGATGGCCGTTTGAAGAAGACATTGATCGAATTTTATATTGTAAATCATATCAGCGATATGTTGATAAAACTCAAGCATTATCTTTTTTTAATAATGCTCATATTTCAAAGCGTTCTATTCATGTCCAATGGGTGAGTCGGATTGCTCGTCAGATTGGTCGTGGTCTTGCTTTAAATCAAGATTTGATTGAAGCGGCGGCTTTAGGACATGATCTAGGCCATGCACCATATGGACATGTTGGAGAAAAAGCTCTTGATAAAATTCTGCAGATAAAGGGATTTGGATATTTTGCCCATAATGCTAATAGTGTACGGAATATTCTTTTTATTGAACGCGATGGAATCGGTTATAATGTCTCTTTACAAGTGTTAGATGCGATTCTGTGTCATAACGGTGAAATGTTATCGAAAAAATATATGCCGGATTATGATAAAACTATTGCGCAATTTTGGCAGGAATATGAAGATTGTTGGCACCAAAAGAATACTAGCTTAATTATTCGTCCAATGACATTAGAAGGCTGTGTTGTTCGGGTGTCAGATGTTATCTCATATATTGGTAAAGATATTGAAGACGCAATTAAAGTAGGAATCATTAAACAGTCTGATCTTCCTAAAGAGGTAACTGATATTTTAGGTTTTGATAATAAATCAATGATAAATCGATTGATTGGAGATATTGTTATTCATAGTTATGGAAAGCCATATCTTCGCTTTTCTAATGAAGTGTTTAGTGCTTTGAAAACTTTATTGAATTTTTTATCCAATCGGGTTCATCAACATCCGGTGCTAGTAAAAGAAAATACAAAATTAGTCCGAATGATTAATCAGTTATATCATGTTTATTATGATGAATTAACTGATCCTAATAATCATGATTGTAAAATAAAAGCATTTGTTAATAAGATGGCTCCGGCATATAGTAAAAATGATCCAGCATTAATAGTTGCTGACTATTTATCAATGATGACAGATTCTTATGTTTTAAATGAATATGAATCTATCTTCTTACCTATTCAACATAATGAAATACTTTAATTATTATATTTGTACTATCTTTTGAAAAATCGTAGTATAATATATGTATAAGAAGTATAAGGAGGAGTTAATATGAAACTTATAATCGCAATTGTTAATTCAGATGACAGCTCATCGGTTCAAGGAGCTCTTACTGAAGGCGGATACTTCGTAACTAAATTATCTACTACTGGGGGATTTTTGAAAAAAGGAAATACAACATTTTTTGTTGGAACTAATGATGATAAAGTAGAAGACTGTATTTCTATTATCAAAGCACATTCAAAGAAACGGGTAGAAAAAGAACCTACTGTTCCTCCAACAGAGATGGGAGAATTCTTTACACCAATTATGGTTGATGTTTTAGTTGGTGGGGCAACCGTATTTGTTTTAAATATTGATCAATTTGAAAAATTCTAAAAAAAGAAGTGGCTTAGCCACTTCTTTTATTCTATAATGTTTTAAGGTGGAGAATATGGAATATAGAATATTAAAAGAAAATGAAATAAAAGAAGCAATTGAATTAGTTGCACGAGTAGCTAAAAAAGATATTTATAAAGACTTTGATCAAGAGGGAATTAATAGTTTTAATCAAGTAAATTGTGATACATTTTATCGTAATAAACAAAATTTGACTTATGTATGTTTAGAGAATAAAAAAATAATTGGGATTATTACACTTACTCAGGGAAAACATCTAAGTTTATTATTTGTTGATAATGATTATCAGGGAAATGGGATTGGAACAAAATTATTTGAGTTGATTGATAATTTGGCTTTAGCTGATCTTGAAGTTAATTCTGGAATTGGGGCTAAAGGATTTTATTTAAACTTAGGTTTTAAAATGGTCGGTGATCTAACTAAGAAAAATGGTATATTATATTATCCAATGCTTAAACAAAGGGTAGTCAATAAACGTTTTAATACTTATGATGAGGTAGTTAATTTTATAAATAGTCAAAAAGATCGGGTATACAGCCTTAATAATTTTAAACATTATATGGAAGATATAGGAAATCCTCAGTTATTTCTTGACTGTGTTCATATTGGTGGGACAAATGGAAAGGGTTCAACTACTAATTATATTAAAGAAGTTTTAAAACAGGCGGGATATAGGATTGCAACATTTACCTCACCAGCACTATACTCAAGATTAGATATTATTCGTATCAATGACCAGTTCATTGATGAAGAAACAATGGTTAGATATGCAAATCGATATGTGGAACTATGGTTAAAATATGAAATCTCAATGTTTGAAATTGAAGTATTTATTGCAATTATGTATTTTATTGAGCAGAATGTCGATTTTGCGTTATTTGAAGTAGGATTAGGCGGTTTATTGGATGCAACGAATATCATTATGCCTAAATTAGCAATCAATACTAATATTGGTTTAGATCACGTTGATTATTTAGGTCATGATTATCAAAATATTGCTTTAAATAAAGCTGGAATTGTTAAAGAAGGAATTGATTACTTAACCGGGGAAACAAAGGAAGAATGTTTGGCTGTATTTAGAGATGTTTGTTTAAAACATCATAGTGAGCTTATAACTTTAAAACCAATAACTAAAATTATTGATGGGAATAATGTTAGTTATCATTATCGTGATTATGATATTATTCTTGATACACCGGCTTTATATCAGATTAATAATAGTGCTTTAGCACTAGAAGCACTGATATATTTAAAAGAACATCAATTTGTTGATTTTAGTGATGATGATTTACTTCAGGGAATGTATAATGCTCGCTGGGCTGGTAGATTTGAAATAATTAATATTGAACCTTTGATTATTATAGATGGTGCTCATAATAAAGAAGGAATTGATGCTTTCTATGAATGTGCTAAAAAATATGACAATATAAAAATAATCTTTAGTGCTTTACGGGATAAAGATTATAAACATATGATTGAAAAATTGTTACAATTAACTAAAGATATAACTATTTGTGAATTTGAACATGTTCGAGCTAGTGATGCTAAGACATTAGCAAATGGCTTTGATGTTAAAATTGAGCCAAATTTTAAAACAGCGATTGATAAGGCTTTTACTCATGAGGGGACAGTATTTGTAACGGGATCGTTATATTTCATCTCTAAGGTAAGGGAATATATAATTGATAGAAGTTAGAATCAGGTAATACTGATTCTTTTTTTGCTAAAAAAATTTCATAATGAGTTTTATTTATTATTTTTAATTAGATATGATATAATAATACAAAGATAGGAGGAATGACATGACGTTATTTTTATTATTGATTGCAGTAGTAGTAATTGTGTGTATTCTTGCAACAAGGCTTTCATCTAAATTTGGAGTACCAACTTTATTGATTTTTATTTTGTTGGGGATGGTATTTGGAAGTGATGGCTTGTTTAAAATCAGCTTTGATGATTTTATTATAAGTGAGCAAATTTGTACATTTGCATTAATTTATATTATGTTTTATGGTGGTTTTTGTTTGAATTTTAATAGTGCTAAACCGGTACTTATTAGAGCAACGATAATGTCGACACTTGGCGTTATTTTAACTTGTGGCTTTGTTGGTTTATTTTGTTATTGGGTATTGCACACTAGTTTAATTGAAGGGATGCTGATTGGAGCAGTAATGGCTTCAACTGATGCTGCTTCAGTATTTAGTATTTTAAGAATGAAGCGTTTAAATCTAAAAGCAGGTATTGCTCCATTGCTTGAAATGGAAAGTGGAAGTAATGATCCTACAGCATATATGCTGACAATTATTATTTTGACCCTTTTATCAAGCGGGAAAACTAATATTTATACGCTTATTTTTAGTCAGATAATATTCGGGATTATTAGTGGTGTAGTAATTGGTCTTTTAGCAAAAAATTATTTAGATAAGATTCAATTAAATGAAGTTGGCTTAAAATCGATTTTTGTAGCTGCTCTAGCATTGTTAGCATATGCATTACCAGTAGCACTGAATGGAAATGGTTTTTTAAGTGTTTATCTATTTGGAATAATATTAGGAAATAGTCGTTTAAAAAAGAAAGTTTCACTAGTTCATTTTTTTGACAGTATTTCTCATATGATGCAGATCTTGTTGTTTTTCTTACTAGGTTTATTGTCTTTCCCGTCACAAATTCCCGATATAATAGGCTCTGCTATCCTAATTACACTATTTTTAACTTTTGTTGCGCGTCCGTTAACGGTATTTATCTGTTTAACGCCGTTTAGAGTACCGTTTAAACAACAATTGTTTATTTCCTGGTGTGGTTTAAGAGGTGCGGCTTCGATTGTTTTTGCAATCATGACAGTGGTATCACCTGCATATACGAATAATGACATTTTTCATATTGTCTTTTTCGTTGCTTTACTTTCAATAACATTTCAAGGGAGTCTATTGCCTTTAGTAGCAAAATGGCTCAAAGTGGAAGATGATCAAAATGATACAATGAAAACATTTAATGATTATAGTGATGATAGCTCATTTGAATTAATTCGAGTTTATTTGAGTGATGATCATCCATGGATAAATCAAACATTAATTGATATTGTAATGCCGACTAATATGTTAGTTGCTACAATTATTCGCGATAATCAGATGATCTTACCTAAAGGGACAACAAGGGTTTTAAAAGGTGATCTATTGATTATGTGTGCACCAGGTTACGAAGGAAATGATATTTATTTAGATGAGGAATACATTGAAGAGCATCATCATTGGATCGATTGTACTCTAGCGATGATCAATCCTCGTAATAAGTTTTTAGTAGTCTTAATTAAACGTGATAATAAAATGATTATCCCTGATGGTAAAACACGGATAAAACGTGATGATATGCTTGTAATTTGTAAAAAGGAGTACTTAGGCTTTGTTGATGAATAATTAAATATGTTGAAGTGTCTGCTAATTTGTAGTATTATTTCCATTGTATACAATCTTGTATATAATTTAGAAAAAGGGGGAGTCTACTTTTTAGTAGCAATCGCATGTACGGTCAGTGATCGGAATTAACGCCTGTGGACTAGAAATGAGGTTGAAGCAGGAAAGATTGTAAATAAGTAGCAATCAAGTTATGATTCAAATTATTTGCGGAATTATTTTAGTTTTAATTGGAATTTTTGTATTTTGGAAATTTCCAATTAAGAGTGATACTAAATCACTCACATTAGCAGCTTTATTTATTGTTTTAGCCGCTATTTTAAAAAGGTTATCGATTATGATACCTTTGTTTGGTTTTGAGAGTCTAAAAATCTCAATTGAAGTAATCCCAATGCTTTTAGCAGGGATAATGCTTGCACCAGGATATTGTTATATAATTGGTCTTGCTGTTGATTTAGTTGGATTAATTGTGACACCAACGGGATTTCCTTTTTTAGGATTTACTTTGAGTGCGGTATTACAATGTTTGATTCCATCCATTGTAGTTGCCACGATTAAAGAAAATTATATGAATTATTTAGAAAAGGCAATCCAAGTAATTTTAATTTTTTTAGGAATAGGGGCTTGCTTTTATGTATTTAGTTTAGATCAAGTAGTTATTTCTAAGAATGTTGTAGACATTACACTTAATTTTAAAATAATAATTAGTGTGGTTTGTATTGTGATGATAAGTGTCTTGTTTACTGTTATGCGTTATTATAAAAAGAAATTAAATGATCAGGAATATCATTTGTTTAATCTGTGGTTGATTTCGGTAGTATTAGTTGAAATGGTAATTACATTTATGTTAACGCCTTATTGGTTACAAGTTATGTATGGAATTCCATTTACATTATCGTTATTTATCCGAGTCATTAAAGAATGTATCATGATTCCAGTAGATATCATTTTAGGATATAGTGTTTTAAGAGTGTTAAAACGCCTATAAGAGTCAGTTTTGACTCTTTTTTGTTTAATTTTTTTTAATATGGAAAAAATATTGTGAGGTGAATAATATGAATACATCACAGTATAATGAAATTGCTGAAGATTTAAAACCCCAAAAACAAGTGGGGAAGCATTGTTTAAGTGCATTTATTTATGGTGGCATTATCGGTGCTGTCGGTCAAGGCATTTTAGAGTTTTACATGTATATTTTTGATGTGAGTGAAAAAGAAGCAACACCAATGATGATTATTACGATTGTTTTGGCTGCTGCTATTTTGACAGGATTGGGAATATATGATCGAATTGGAAAAAAGGCAGGAGCTGGAACTTTTATCCCAATTACTGGATTTGCTAATAGTATGACTTCTAGTGCCTTAGAAGCTAAAAGCGAAGGTTTAGTAACAGGTATAGGAGCTAATATGTTTAAATTAGGAGGAACAGTCATTACTTTTGGGATTGTTGCTTCGTTTGTGTTAGGAGGTATTCGTTATGTCATCAGTCTTATCTGGTAGTTCAATGCAGTTGAATAATGTTTATGTTAGAGCAACAGGAACAACGTGCGGGATTGACGAATTTAATGGACCGTTAGGTCAATATTTTGATAGACACTACCCTGATTTTCATTTTGGACATAAATCTTATGAATTAGCAGAAATGGCAATGCTTCAAGATGCGATTAGTCATGCTTTAAAAAAAGGAAAGTTGAAAAAAGATGACATTAATGTCTTTTTAGGTGGAGATTTAAATAATCAAGTCACTGCCAGTAATTACACTGCTAAAGATTTTCAAAGACCATTTATGGCGATGTATGGTGCTTGTGCAACAATGGGGCTAGTTATTAATACAGCCTCAATGTTAATTGAAAATCATTGTATTCATAATGCAAATTGTTTTGTTTGCAGCCATAATGCAACCGCTGAAAGACAATTTCGTTATCCAATTGAATATGGTGTCCAACGTAAAGAAACAATGACAACGACAGCTACAGGTGCAGTCAGTGTAATTCTTGATAATAATCCTAGCGCTGTTAGAATAGAAGCATTAACTATTGGTCGTGTTATTGATATGAACCAAAGTGATCCTAATGACATGGGAAGAGCAATGGCACCAGCAGCCTTTGATACATTAGTTAATCATCTAAAAGATTTAAACCGGCAAGGAACTGATTATGATTTGATTCTTACTGGTGATTTATCAACTTATGGGAAATCGATTATGAAGGAATTAATGAATGAAAATAGTGTTACCTATAATGAGTATGATGATTGCGGCTGTCTATTATATGATAGTGATCAAGATGTTAATCAAGGTGGGAGTGGGCCTTCGTGCAGTGCTTTAGTAGCATTTGGGTACATCTATCAGAAAATGTTAAAACATAAGTACAAGCGGGTTTTAGTGATTACAACAGGGGCATTATTGTCACCGGTTATGACTAATCAAAAACAAAGTATACCTTGTATTGCCCATGCCTTTAGTTTGGAGGTTGTTGAATAATGAATTATCTATTAGCATTTATTTTTTGTGGCTTTGTCTGTGTAATTGCACAGTTGATTTATGAATATTCAAAATTAACTCCTGGACATATTACGAGTCTATTTGTTGTTATTGGTGCTTTTTTAGATTTGTTTCATATCTATGATAAACTAGTTGAAATATTTCATGCAGGAGCATTATTGCCAATCACAAGTTTTGGTCATTCGTTGATGCATGGAGCGCTTGCAGCAACTAAAGAATTTGGCGTTTTTGGATTAGCGATGGGTATTTTTGATTTAACCGCAGCGGGTATTAGTAGTGCTATTTTATTTGCTTTTTTAGTTGCAATTTGTACTAAGCCAAAATCATGATCAATAACAATCCATCATTTGATTTAAATACCCGAACGCTTGATTTTGAAAATGAAAAAGTTACAATTAATTATGTTTCTAGTCTTTGCTCTGATGATCTAATTGCTTATTTAGTTGAAGGGATTACCAACCATCGTGGTGAAACATTAAAAGATTGCTTAAATAATGGTGATGTTAAAGACGAACCGGATTATCAAAAGGCCATGTATTCAATGTTAACTGGTTGTGCAATGATTAGTTATCGCGATAAAACTTATGTTTTAGATACTCGTCACTTTCCTAGTCGTTCTGTAGAAGAACCCGAGACAGAAAAAAGCGTCAGAGGCTCTAAAGATGGTTTTAATGAATCGATGCTGACTTGTGCGGGTTTGATTCGCCGACGAATTCGTACGATTGATCTAGTTATGAATAAACAGACGATTGGGAAAAATAATCCCTTAGATGTTTGTTTATGTTATTTAGATAGCACAGTTGATCAAACTATGCTGGAAACAGTATTACAACGTATAAAAGAAATTAAAAATGAAGATTTGGTCATGTCTGATCGTGCCGTTGAAGAGATGATCTTAGATCAAGGATATAATCCATTTCCACTTGTTCGATATAGTGAACGCCCGGATGTAGTAGCTACGCATATCCTTCATGGTCATATTGCTATTATTTGCGATACATCGTCTTCAGTAATGATGTTGCCGACCACATTATTTGAAATATTGGAGCATGTTGAGGAGCATCGTCAAACACCAATCATTGGGACTTTTATACGATTAATTCGTTGTAGTGCAGTATTAATTTCTATTTATTTAGTACCTTTATGGCTACTATTGACAAGTAAGGGGACTATTGATCTAGTCTTTTTAGGACAAGTCTTGCTTGTTGAATTAGCGATTGAGTTGTTACGGATTGCTACGATTCATACTCCTACCTCTTTGTCAAATGCGATGGGGATGATTGCCGCTGTATTATTAGGACAGTTTGCAATTGATTTAGGAATTTTTAGTGAAGAAATTTTATTATTCTGTGCAATTGGTGATGTCGGTGGTTTTGCAACCCCTAACTATGAGCTATCGCTTACTAATAAATATTTAAAAATATTTTTAATTATTTTTGTTGGTTTTTTAGGATGGATCGGTTTTGTCATTTATCATGTGATCTTAATTGGTTATTTAGTATCTTTAAAACCATTTGGGGTATCTTATTTATATCCTCTATATCCTTTTGATGGCAAAGAAATGCTTAATTTTATTATTCGTAAGCCCAAGACGAAAAGAGGCTCATAATAGACTATAACGTGATTTAAACGCTATAGTTTTTTGTTTGTTACGGTCCTAAAAGAATACTTCTAAAGCAATAATATATATGTTATAATAACAAATGCGTAATCGAAGTGAAGGAGGTATCGATAGTGGAATATCAAGTAATAATTGAAGATTTTCAAGGTCCATTAGATTTATTACTACATTTGATCAAGGAAAAAGAAATGGACTTAGAAAAATTAGAATTGTCTTTGATTGCAGATCAATATTTGCAATATATTCATGCTATGGATCCTTCTAAATTAGAAATCATGTCAGAGTATTTAGTGATGGCGGCAGATTTGATTGAAATGAAAAGTAAGATGCTTATTCCTAAAGAAAAGGTGACAATTAATGATGAATATCAAGAAGACCCTCGTGAAGCTTTGATCAAACGACTAATCGAGTATAAGCGTTATAAAGATGTTTTAGATGAAATTCGTGATAAATATGAACAGCGTCAAACAGTTATTATTAAACCGGCAGAGTCAATGGACGAGTATGTTGTGGATACTAGTTCAATGATTCCTGAAGGATTAGAAGTTTATGATTTAATGAAAGCAATGCAAAAAATGTTTCAGCGAAAAGCAATGATGAAACCACTGGATACACATATTGCTAAAAAAGATATTTCAATTGATGAAAGAACAGCTCAAATACGAAATTATTTTAAAACAAGAGTAAATAAGAAAGTTAAATTTGAGGAATTATTTGACCGTCATGACCGTTTCTATTTTATTGTAACTTTTATTTCAATATTAGTTTTAGCTAAAGATAAAGAAGTAGAGATTATTCAAGATGGGTTATTTGAAGAAATATATGTAGAGGGGAAAGTTTAATGGAACAAAATAATTATTTAGATATTATTGAGGGTATGTTGTATCTAGCTGGTGATGATGGTGTTGATATTAAACAAGTAGCCGGAGTATTAGAAATAAGTAAAAAAGAAGCAACGCTATTAATGGATCAATTTACAGAAATTTATGGGAATAAAGCTTTAAAGGGGATTGTTCTAGTTAATTTTGGCGGACGTTATAAATTAGCTACTAATGCTGATTACTTTATTTATTATCAAAAGATGGTCGAACAAAGCAGTGCTAGTTTATCGAATGCTGCTTTAGAGACATTAGCAATTATTGCTTATAATCAGCCCATTACACGGGCTGGAGTTGAAGATATTCGTGGAGTTGGATGCGATGCAATGATTCGTAAGCTCGTAGCTAAAGCCTTGATCAAAGAGGTTGGGCGAGAGGATACTCCGGGAATGCCTATTTTGTATGGTGTAACTGATGAGTTCATGGATACTTTTGGTTTAACAACACTTGAAGAATTACCAGATCTAGCTGACATTGTTGAAGTGGATGAACAAGAGGATATATTTGCTACACGATATCGTGAAGATACTAGTGACGATATTTCAAAGGCAGAAAGTGAATTAAATGAAACTGTTTAAGCATTTTAAAACAATTACAAAACATAAATTTTATGTAATGAAATTATGTTTCAGATTTGGTTTGTATAAACAAGGGTTAAAACATGATTTATCTAAATATTCTTGGACTGAATTAGTAACAGGTGCTAAATATTATTTGGGCTATAAATCACCAAATAGTAATGAACGTGATACTATTGGTTATAGCAGTGCCTGGCTGCATCACAAAGGACGTAATAAACATCATTGGGAATATTGGATCGATTTTACTAGCAAAGGAATTATCGCCATTGAAATGCCAATTAATTATGTTGTTGAAATGTTTTGCGACCGTGTTGCTGCAACGATGGTTTATCAAGGAACTCAGTTTAATTTTAAAGCACCACTTGATTATTATAATAAGACGCATCACTATTATGTGATTAATGAAAATACAGATAGAATCTTGAGAGATATGCTTGAACGCTTGGCGAATTCTAATTTAGATGAAACAATTGAATATATTAAAGAAAAATATTTAAGAAATCATTAAACTGTTCTTATAGAATAGCTACAAAATAAAAAGGAATATCGTCTATGAGAGATGTGAAGTGAACCCAAATTATTAGGTTCCTTTTTATTTTAAGTTTATATATGAAAAATGGTATAAATTTACTATAATAGAGATGAACGAAGGTGATTAGATGAATGAAAAGGGGAAAGCTGCTCATAGTAACTATGTACGAAGTGTGTATTTACAAATTGTAGCTTTAGCATTAATTATGCATCTAATCTATTTATGTATTTTCTATTTATTAAACTTTAATTTTTTAGTAGTTTACAATCTGTTTAGTGTTATTTTTTATGGAATCATGCTGGTAATAATAAATAACGGCTATTATCGAACTGCAGTATTATCGGTACATCTTGAGGTTATCACATTTGTTGGAATTACAGTTTTTACACTTGGATGGGAAAGTGGTTTTCCCTTGTACTTATTAGCAATGGTATCGCTAGTATATTTTTGGCCATTTAAAAATTCAAGATGGGCTTATTTATGTGCAATTATTGAAGTGTTTATTTATATTATTATTAGAATAATCAGTTCAACCCAAGATGCTCCAATATATATAATTTCTGATAAAAATATTATTTTAACTCTTTCAATATTTAATGCAGTTTGTTGTTTTATTGTTATGATATACAGTGTTTTTATTTCTGATGTTTCTTCAAAAGCAATAGATAAATTAAATGAAAATTTACAAGAAATAGCTGATAATGATCAGTTAACAGGACTTAGAACACGTCATTATCTATTTGATAGTTTAAATTCATCTCCTAATTTAGATTGTAATATTGTAATAGGCGACATTGATGATTATAAGATTATTAACGATACTTATGGTCATTTATGTGGTGATTATGTATTACATAGTTTAGCAAATTTGATGAAAGATAAGATACCTGATGATATTGATATATGTCGTTGGGGTGGTGAAGAGTTTGTTTTCTTATGTTTTAATACAAATAAAGAAGAACTTACTTATGTAATTGAACGTTTTAATAATCTCTTAAGGCAGCACTCTTTCATTTATGAGGGTAATGTTATTAAGATAACGATGACTTTTGGAATTTCAGATACGATGAAAGCAAAGCATTTAAATACTATGATAAAGTGTGCTGATGATCGTTTATATAAAGGAAAACGTTGTGGAAAAGATCAGATAATTGTAGATGATAAAAAGTAAAGAAGTGTGATTAGCGCTAGTTATGGCAAATCGCTTGACTTCTTTACTTTTTATCTTTATTAATTATTTTATTAGTAAAATATGTAATTAACATAATAATAATAACCATCCAGATGGTCCAGGCAAAAATACTGACCATATCAATTTGTGCTCTAGCAAAATACAACTGTTTACCAATTCCTTGATTTGAGGAAACAAAAATTTCAGCCATCACACCGACCTTTAAACTTTGTGGTAGAGCTGTTTCAACGGCTGAGACGATATACCCTTTGATTAAAGGGAGATAAACATGAATTAGATTAAATTTAAATGGATGGTGATAGAGAATCGTAACATCATTTAAATCGTTACTTATGTTTTTAATACCGTTAACAGCATTATTATAAAATACTGGCAAAATCATCAATAAAACAATGATGATCAATGCAGTCAGACTTTTAAACCATACCAATAAAATTAAAATATAGGCAATTTGAGGGATAGTTTGTAAGAATGAGAAAATTGGAGCTAAGTATTCATTAACACTTTTAAACAAGCCACTAAAAACGCCTAAGATGGTCCCAACTATTAAAGCTAAAAAGAAACTTAAAGCAACACGTGATAAAGTTGCTCCAATTGCGATATAGAAGGATTGACTAGTTGCTAGGTTGAACATTTGGTTAAAGACTACAAGTGGTAAAGGCAAGATTACTGCTTTATCAATTGATAAAGCAAAACCTTGCCATAAACCAATAATTAATATTAAAGTAATTATTTTACGTCTCATGAACTTAACATATTTTTATTATAATCAATGTTAAATAATTTTAAGAAGTCTTTAATTTGTTCAGAACATTCACTAGCTTTTTTATAATGGACATTTTGACGATCGATAGATTTAACTGTAATTTCAACACTTGGCAAACTCAATGTCTCGATACCAATTTTTTCTAGATAGTCTTTTAATCCATTGTAATCATTATTAGTGAACTGATCGATTGCTTCAAATAGTTCATCATAGTTGTTATTTTCTTTAACAAAGATAGCGGCTTGAGGATAACCATCTTTACCGTATTCTTTTTGTAAATCAGCAATAATTGAAAGTTCAATTCCTGCTTGTTTAGCTTTAGCAATCGTTGCACTTGCAAGTGGTTCAGCTAACATTCCAACTTGAATGTTGCCCGATAATAATTGTTGTTGTACTAATGTTGCTGATTGATAGTACTTAGGAGTCAATGAAGTATTAATTTTTACAGTATCAACGATTTTTTGAGGAACTGCACCTTCACCGAATAAACCCAGTTCGCCAGTCTGATTTAATGCTTCGTTACTAGTTCCAATATAGTATAAATTACCCCAGGTAATAACCCCTTGAATACGATAATCGGTTTGTTCGCTAGCAATCAATTTAGCACCTAAATTAATTGGGGCAACAATAATATCGTAATCACTGCTATTTTTTGATAATTCAGCAACAAGCTGATCGCTACCATCAACAAAATCTATTTTTCCTTTTTTACTGATATTTTCATACTCACTGACAAAGGCAAGTGACGGAGCTCCCGCAGGACATAGTATTTTAACTGTATTGGATTTATCTTTAGTTTCTGTATTTGAACACCCAATCATCGTGAATATCATCATTAAACATAATAAATATTTAATTATTTTCTTCATATATTCCCCCCTAACGATAATTATTTAAACCGTTCTTTTCTTGTATAATGTGTGTGTAATAAATGATGTGCTTTTTCGCTGTTTGGTTCACCTAAGAAATCAGCATATAATTTTTGAATTTGTGAATTCTTATGGGATTTTCTAACAGGTAATGCTAAGTCTTCATCATACAACGCTTTAGCACGAGCTTGTTTCCAGTCAAAACCGCTATTACGAGTTAAAGCATTAACATATGATTGACCACCACCGTTAACACATCCGCCAGGACATCCCATGATTTCAATGAAATGATATTTAGATGTACCATTTTTAATTTCTTCGAGTAAAGGTTTAGCTAGAACCATACTATGGGCAACTGCAACATTTACTGTCATATCACCAATTTTTAAACTAGCTTCTTTGACTCCTTCTTCACCACGAACTGCATGATAGTCTAAATTAGTTAAGTCTTCTTTTGTTAAAACATCAGTTACAGTTCTTAAGGCAGCTTCCATTACACCACCACTGGCACCAAAGATAACTCCGGCACCTGTGTATTCACCGAACATGTCTTGATCAAAATCTTCGTCTTTCAAATCACGGAAATTAATCCCAAACATTTTAATTAATTTACCTAACTCTCTAGTTGTTAATACCGCATCAACATCTTTTAAACCATCAGTTAAGTTTTCTTCACGTTCTTTTTCACCTTTTTTAGCAACACAAGGCATAATAGAAACAACATAGATATCTTTTGGATCAAGGTTATTTTCTTTTGCATAATAAGATTTAATCATTGAACCTAGCATCATATGTGGTGATTTACAACTTGATAAATGATCTAATAATTCAGGATATTCGTGTTCAATATAGTTTACCCATCCAGGACTACAAGATGTAATCATTGGTAAAACTCCATCATTGCTGATACGATGGATAAACTCGTATCCTTCTTCCATTATGGTCAAATCTGCACCAAAATTTGTGTCATATACTCTATCAAAGCCCATTAATTTTAAGGCATGGACCATTTTACCAGTTACTCTAGTTCCTATTGGCATTCCAAATTCTTCGCCTAAACTGGCTCTAACTGCTGGTGCAGTTTGCACTACAACATGTTTACTGTCGTCATTTAAAGCCGCAATAACATTATGGACTTCTTCTTTTTCTTGTAACGCTCCAACTGGACAAACATTGATACATTGTCCACATTGCATACAGTTGACATCATTCATACTCTTATCATAAACTGGACCAACTTTAGTTTTGAAACCACGATTCATAAAGCCTAGGATTCCTAAACCTTGGGTTTTAGCACATGTTTCAACGCAGCGGCCGCAAAGGACACACTTTGAAGTATTACGAACGATTCCAGGCGAAACTTCATCAAAGGTAGGAGCTGTTTTTTCGCCAGCAAAAGCATCTTCGCGGACTCCTAATTCTTGACAAAGTCGTTGTAATTCGCAGTTTGTATTACGGATACAAGATAGACAATCTTTAGAGTGGTTAGAAACAATTAATTCTACGACTCGGCGTCTTGCATCTAAAGCTCGTTGAGAATTAGTTTTAACTACTAGTCCTTCTCTAACAGGATAAACACAGGCAGCGCATAATGTTTTTGCACCTTCGATTTCAACTTGGCAAACACGGCAAGCACCTGTTCCTGTAACATCTTTTAAATAACATAAAGTAGGGATATGGATTCCGTTATTTTTGGCTGCTTCCAAGACTGTTTGGCCTTCATATGCCTCTACCTCACGGTTGTTGATAGTCATTTTTATTTTCGACATTCCTTACACCTACTTTCTTTCAATTACATTAAAGTGGCATGCTTTAATACATTGACCACATTTAATACATTTTTCTTGATCGATAACATATGGAACTTTTCCAAGTTCACCACTGATTGCTCCAACTGGACATTGTTTAGCACAAAGACCACACTTACGACATTTATCTTCATCGATTTCATATTGTAATAATTCTTTACATACCCCAGCAGGACATTTTTTATCAACGATATGTGCAATATATTCGTCTCTAAATTGATGGATCGTAGAAAGTACAGGGTTAGGAGCAGTTTGACCTAAGCCGCATAGAGCAGTATCTTGAATTGTTGAAGCTAGTAATTCAAGTTCATCTAAAGTTTCCATTGTTCCTTTACCGTCACAAATTTGTTCAAGCAATTCTAGCATTCGTTTGGTTCCTACACGGCAAGGAGTGCATTTACCACATGATTCATCAACAATAAAATCCATATAGAAGCGGGCTACATCGACCATACAGTTGTCTTCGTCGAGAACTATCATTCCACCTGATCCCATCATTGAGCCAAGTTTTACTAATTCATCAAAACCAATTGGTGTATCTAGTTGTTCTTCAGTCAAACAGCCACCTGATGGACCACCTGTTTGAACTGCTTTAAAGCGTTTGTGATTTGGGCAGCCACCACCAATTTCATAAATTACTTCACGTAAAGTAGTTCCCATTGGAACTTCAACTAATCCAGTATTAACAATTTTTCCTCCAAGGGCAAATACTTTTGTACCAGGTGATGTTTCAGTACCAATGCTCCTAAACCATTCAGCACCATGTTGAATAATTTGAGCAATATTGGCATATGTTTCAACGTTGTTAATAATAGTTGGTTTTCCCCAGACCCCTTTATGGGCAGGAAATGGTGGTTTCGGATTAGGCATTCCCCGTTCACCTTCAATTGATTGAATCAAAGCTGTTTCTTCACCACAAACGAAGGCTCCAGCTCCTAAACGTAGTTCTAAATCAAAATCAAAACCACTCTCAAAAATATTTTTACCGATTAGTCCTAGCTCACGTGCTTGCTCTAAAGCTGTATTTAAACGTTCTACGGCAATAGGATATTCAGCTCGAATATAAATATATCCATGGTTAGCACCAATTGCATAAGCGGCAATAGCCATTGCTTCAATAACACTGTGGGGATTTCCCTCAAGAATTGAACGATCCATAAATGCTCCAGGATCACCTTCATCAGCGTTACAAATAACATATTTTTCTTTACCAGGTTCATTTAAAGCAAATTGCCATTTAACTCCAGCAGGGAATCCACCACCTCCACGGCCGCGTAATCCACTAGCTTTAATTACATCTACGACTTCTTGTGGAGTCATTTCGCTAACTACTTTAGCTAAGGCAAAGTAGCCATCTTTCCCGATATATTCATTAATGTTTTCTGGGTCAATTACACCACAATTATGAAGGGCGATTCTTTTTTGTTTATTATAGAATTTAGTATCATTTATATCATGAATCTCTTTTGTTTCTTCATCAGATTCATTTAACATTAAACGATGAACTGGACGACCTTTATAGAAGTGTTCCATAACGATTTCTTTAACATCAGAAACCTGAACAGTTTTATAAATGATATTATCTGGATAGATAGAAATATTTGGACCAACTCCACATAATCCTAAACAACCAGTTCTTAAAACTTCAACTTCTTTTTCAAGCCCAAGAGCTTTGATTTCTTTTTCGAATTCCGTGATTAGCTCACCTGAATTACCGATTGTACAACCAGTTCCAGCACAAACTAACACTTGGGTTCTTTTTGTTGGCATCTTACAACCTCCTATTTCTTATAATGTCCGACAGTATACTCGTCGATTATTTCATCATGTTTTAAGTGTTTTTCAGCAATTTCTTTAGCTTTAGCAGAGTCTACTAATACATATGTTGTTTTATTGTCATCGCGATCAAACACTTCTACGATTGGTTCTAGAGTGCACATTCCAATACATCCAGTTTGTAATACTGTTGCAGGTAATTTTTCTTGGGCAACAGTTTCTACTAAAGTGTTTAAAACAGGACGCGCTCCTGCTGCAATCCCGCAAGTTGCCATTCCTACGACAACCCGATATTTTTGTTGTTCATCTGTCCGCATTGACATGTTGCTTTGAGCAGCATCACGAAGTTTTTTTAAATCTTCTAAGGATTTCATAGTTGCAATCCCTCCTTTATATATTCTTTTAACCAGACAATTATCTCTGGTTGATTAATTGGAACACCCTCAAGAATTTTTTTAATTTCTTGAGTGTCTAAAATAAATTCTAATTTATCACTTGTATATTTAAATAAATAATTAATTTTTTCATCAGCTTGAATTAAAGTAATAATTGTTTCAACAATATTTCCCATTGGTGGCGTATCCAAATGATTTTTAATAAATTCACCAGTTACATGAGTACCTTTTCCAACTTCGGATTCGATTTTAAAGGTTCCTCCAGTAGCTTCAATGTTTTCCTTAAACATTGGGACTCCAAGACCGACTTTTCTAGTGGTTCTTGTTGTATAGAATGGATCAATAACATTTTTTACAGTTGTTTTGTCCATCCCAATGCCATTATCAATAATTTGGATATTAATAATATTTAATTTACTGCTATCGTGAATAATGATCTTGATCAAATTAGCCTGAGCTTTTATTGAGTTATAAGCAATATCGAGAATATTCATTGCGATTTCCTGCATTATATTTTCCTCCACAGTTGATAAAAATCATCTTTATTAATTTGATTGACTGGTTCATTGATAGCTTCTAAATTATGAGCATCGCTGTTATAAAAGACATGTTCACAACGCACAGAAGGGCATCTTTTTTTTAGTTCTTTTAATTCCCTTAAATTACCAACTTCAATACCATCATAAGCTAAATCATCGGGAATTCCTTGATATATCTCATAGATTCCAAATTTTTTAGCTAATACATGAGCTAAAACAGCTATTCCATTAAAAGAATGGATTGTCTCAATGATTTGATATATATCTAGATCAAGGGAACTGATCAATAAATTGTCTTCATGATCGATAATTTCATCATTGACATTAAAGATATATTGATTGCCATAATAATCGGGATTATTTGGAACTTTTATTAAATAACTGTCGATCCATGCTTGAATCGGTTTTAAATCGGTGTCTTTTAAAAAGTAGGCGAGAATATGAATCTCTTCTTTACTCTGTAATTCAACACCATGGATATAATCAATCTTGCCTTTTAAGATTTCATGATTGATGATTTCTTCTAAGTAGTTTTGTTGTTTTAAAGAATTATGATCAGTAATTGCAATTAATTCCAGACCTTTAATATAAGACATATTAAAAATGTTATTGATTGTCATAGTATCATCGCCACAAGGAGAGAGAGCTGAATGAATATGCAGATCGTAATACATTTTAAAGACCTAAAGAAATTAATTGTTTACAAAGATGATAAGCATCAAGCTGACTAATAAATAACGGAATTTCTAATTCGTCAGCTTTAGCGATGGTATCTCCATCCGGAAAACTATTTTGGACAAAGATAATTCCAGCAAAATCATTTAATTCAGCTACTGCTACAACATTTAAATGTTTTTGGACAGTCAACCATAAAGCACCTTCCTTACCATTTGCCATAACAAAACTTAACAAATCTCCAATATATACATTCTCAACAATATTAGTCAAAGGTGCTTTGTTTATTTGTTTGATTTCTAGTTGAAGTATTTCTTTGATATTCATACCATCACCTTCTTTTTACTCGACATAATGAATCATCAACCTCACCACTAGCAATTCGTGAAGCTAGACCGCGACAATTTGCGAATCCACAGCTGCCACAATCATATTGAGGTAAAGTTTCTAAAATAGCATTTACTTTATTAAACCAAGCTAAGCGTTCTTTGAAATTCTTTTCATTACCACTTGTTATTTCATGTGCTTTGATATAATCTTTTTTATCTAACGAAGCTAAATTACCATTACAATTATCGATCATGCTTTCAATATTAAAGCAGCCTTCAAAAGGATTAGACCATAAATAATAGCCGCCGATACATCCTTGGAAACAAGCAAATAATGCCATTAAATCTACATGTTTTAGTTGATCAAATTCAATTAAATCCAAGGCTTTTCTAATTTGTGATAATCCTTCAACACTGATTGCTGAAAGTCTTTTATCTCCATAAAGATCACCAACAATACTTTTTACTCCATATTCATTGATTTCAAGTTCTTCTTGTGAATCATTTTTAAATTGATTTATCCGTGGAAACATTTGTGAAACACTTAAGGCATAATCGATATTTGAATCTTCATTACCAAAAGGTTGTTTAGCAAGTGTTAATTTTCCAACACACTCACATAAAGAATAGATAGCAATATCTTTCTGTGCGTATTTTTGCCGTAATTTTTTAGCAGCAATCTCAACAGGATAATCATATGGTAGTAAATGATCGATCAAAGTAGGGTAATCATTAATAATCAGTTTATTAATTGTCGGGCAAAATGATGTTAACATTACTTCTTCACCATTTTTACTATCTTTTAAACCCTGTTTATATAAAAGTCCTTCAATATCACTATATTGAACTACTTCATCAAATCCAAACTCCTTGATTGCATGAGCAATATTTTTTATCTCATCATATGTTTTTAAATCAGATAAGATTGCAGTAGGAATCAATGCAATATTGTAATCATGTTTTTTTAAGGTGCTTTCAAGATCGATATTTTTAATTCTTAATACTTTCTGGTCACATGCCTGAATACAAATGTCGCAATTAATACACTTATCTTCATCGATAATTACTTGTTCATTGACAATTGAAATGGCATCCATAGGACATGATTTAACACATTTAATGCAGTTTTTACAACCACTGCCTAAATAACTAATAACTTGCTTCATTAAAATGTCATCTTGATGTGGGTTCCCTCATTTGAAGAAGTAATTTCAAAGGTAGAAGCCACACTTTTCATGTTGTAAAGACCCATTCCGGCACCAAAACCTAATTCCCGTGCTTTGGGTGAGGCCGTTGAATAACCGGGTGTTTGAGCAAGGTTTAAATCTTCAATCCCAGGACCAATGTCATCAAAAGCTAAATGAACAATACCGTCATCATCAATTTCAAAAGTAACTGTTCCTCCATCGGAATGAATTGCAATATTGATCTCAGCTTCATAGCAAGCAATCGCTACTGCTTTTAGAATTTTTCGGTCAATTCCTAGGGCTTTTAGAGTCCTTTTGATATCACTTGATGCTTTCCCGGCATCTTGATAATTATCTTTTTCTACTTGATAAGTTTTAATCATCGTCGCATTCCTGCCTCGTATAGCTTGCCGCAAGCTTCAAACATTGTTTCATCAGTTTGGAAGAGATTAATATGAAGATTTTTAGCCATATCAACAATTGTCATGTCTAGTGGCTTTCCTCTAACAAATAAAATTGTATCAATATCTAAAACTTCTGCTGTCCTTAAAGATTGTACGTTGGCTAGACCAGTAATAAATAATACTTCTTCGGTTTCGTTTTTCAATAATGCTAGAGCATCTGACATTAAATCAGAAGAGAAGCCCTTTTTATAGTCTTTTTGATAGATTGCTTGATCATCAATATATATTTCCTTCGCTTTTAGTATATCGACAATCTCTTTAACTAACATGGGGCTTCTTCTTTCAAATAATCTAAGACAAGCATTTTTAAATCTTCTAATTGTTTAGTACATCCAAAAACAATTCCGTCAACACTGACAACTGGCGCAAGACCACAGGCACCAACGCAGCGTGTTGCATCAATTGAAAATAGTCCATCAGGACTAGTAGAATTTACTTCGCATCCCGTCATTTCACAAAGTAAGTCTAGAATAGTTTGGGAACCATTAACATAACAAGCTGTTCCTAAACATACGGCGATAACATGTTTACCTTTAGGTTCAGTTGTAAATTGAGAATAGAAAGTGACTACACCGTATACTTTAGATACTGGAACACCAATTGTTTCAGAAATTTTTTCCATTGCTTCAAAAGGAATATAGCCTAATTCGTTTTGAATCTCGTGAAGCATAAGTTTCATTGGACCTTTTTCATCTTTGTGCTTAGCAACGATTTCGTCAATTTTATCCAAATATTCTTGTTTCAACTTTTTCATTTTTACACCTCTTTCTTTTTTATCATTTGATTTAATTATAACATAAGTTGAAAGCGCTTTAAATACAATTAAGTCAAAAGTACCATATATTTGTAAGTTATAGCGATAGATAAAAAAATATATATTTGATAAATATGCTAGAATATAAACACAATTTATCTTTTCTATGTTAAAATAATCACTAAGGAGATATTGGGATGAATCTATTACATTTAAAATACGTGATTGAAGTTGCAAAAGCCGGCTCAATTAGTAAAGCTGCCAGCAATTTATATATGAATCAGCCGCATTTAAGTAAAACAATTAAAGATCTGGAAGAAAATATGCAGATAATTATTTTTGAACGAACTTCAAAAGGAGTTATTCCAACAAAAAAAGGTGCTGAATTTATTGAACGAGCTAAAAGTATCATTATGCAGGTAGAAGAGATGGAAGCCATGTATCAAGGGTATGATGATAAGTCTGTTCATTTAGATATATGTGTACCGCGGGCTAGTTATGTCGCTAATGCGTTTACTAATTATTTATCGATGATTAATTTTCATGATAAAAATATTAAGGTTAATTATCGCGAAACGAATTCTTTTGATACAATCAAGGATGTTTATGAAGGAGAAGCAAATATTGGAATAATTCGCTTTCCTATTGATGAAGAGAGTTATTTTCTCCATTTACTAGAAACAAAGGAACTAAATTTTGAAAAACTATATCAATTTAATTATCAATTATTATTTTCAAATGAAAATCCGTTATCATTTAAAGAGATTATTTATCTATCTGATCTAGAAACCCAAATAGAAATTACACATGGGGATACAGCTTTACCATCATTACCGATCGTAGCAACCAATCGTAATGATGAAACACGTCATAGTAAAAAAGAAATTTCGGTATATGAACGGGCTAGTCAATTTGAGTTATTAAATCATCTACCTCATACTTTTATGTGGGTGTCACCGATTCCTCAAGAAGTTTTAAGACGTTTTAATTTAGTTACTAAGGAGTGTCAAGAAAATAAAATGAGTTATCAAGATCTGTTGATTACGAGAAAAGGATATCGTTTGTCGAAAGAAGATGAGGGCTTTATTAGAGCAATCAAGTGTAGTATTAAAGAAATTAATATCTAGGTATACATAAAAAGGGATAGGGCTATTCCTTTTTTGTCTCTTCATAACTAAATATGTAAGCGCTATAATTTGGTTATGGAGGTGGTCTGATGCAAAGATTTACATTACCTAGAGATTTGTATCACGGAAAAGGTTCGTTAGAAGCTTTAAAATCTTTAGAAGGAAAAAAAGCGATTATTTGTGTCGGTGGCGGAAGTATGAAAAGAAATGGTTTTCTTGATCGTGCTATCGCTTATTTAGAAGAAGCTGGAATGCAAGTAAAACTATTTGAAGGGATTGAACCTGATCCATCTGTGGAAACAGTGATGAAAGGTGCTGCAGTCATGGAAGAGTTCCAACCTGATTGGATCGTAGCTATGGGTGGTGGTTCACCAATCGATGCTGCTAAAGCAATGTGGATTAAGTATGAATATCCGGAAATTACATTTGAAGAAATGTGTAAAGTTTTTGGTATTCCTAAACTAAGAAAAAAAGCACATTTTTGTGCAATTCCATCAACTAGTGGAACTGCTACAGAAGTAACAGCATTCTCAATCATTACAGATTATGAAAAAGGAATTAAATATCCAATTGCTGATTTTGAAATTACACCAGATGTAGCAATTGTTGATCCTGATTTAGCTGAAACAATGCCACTTAAGCTAGTTGCGCATACCGGTATGGATGCGATGACGCATGCGATTGAGGCATATGTTTCAACTGCGAATTGTAATTACACTGATCCATTAGCGATTCATGCCATTGAAATGATTCAAGCTAATTTAGTTAAATCATACAATGGGGATATGGGTGCTCGTGACGATATGCATGATGCCCAATGTTTAGCAGGACAAGCATTCTCTAATGCGCTATTAGGAATCGTGCATTCAATGGCACATAAAACTGGTGCAGCTTTTGTTGATCAAGGTGGTCACATTATTCACGGGGCAGCAAATGCAATGTACTTGCCAAAAGTTATTGCCTTTAATGCAAAAGATGAAACAGCTAAAAAACGTTATGGTGTAATTGCTGATTATATGCATTTAGGTGGAAATAGTGATGATGAAAAAGTAGCTTTATTAATTGCATACTTACGCAAAATGAATGATGAATTAAATATTCCACATTCAATCAATCATTATGGAGCTGATGGATTACCGGCAGATACTGGTTTTGTTAGCGAAGATGTATTCTTGGCACGAGTTGATAATATTGCAGCACTAGCAATTGAAGATGCTTGTACAGGTTCTAATCCAAGAATTCCAACTCAAGAAGAAATGGTTGAGTTGTTAAAAGCTTGCTATTATGACAGCGAAGTAGATTTTTAAAAAATAAAAACTTTTTAGCGATTTAGACAAGGAAGCAAGGGCCTTGTCTTTTCTTTTATTTTATCAAAAGAATATACTATAATTAGTTGAATAAAGAGACTTATTTGTAGTAGAATAACCGTTAGTTAAGAAAAAATCATTGTGAGTACAGTGATAATTGTGAGTACAGTGATAAAAGTAAAGCAGGTGAATGAAATGAGTCTTTATGTAACGAGACACGGACAGACAAATTATAATGTTAATGATTTAGTTTGCGGAATTAGTCCAGCCGCTTTGACAACAGATGGAATTGAACAAGCCAAAGAATTGGGTCGACAATTAAAATCAATTAAATATGATTTTTTATATGTATCACCGTTACAACGTGCTATTGATACTGCTGACTATGCTAATGTAGAAGGTTTAGAAGTGATTATTGAACCGAGAATCAGTGAAATTAATTTTGGTATCTATGAGGGGGTACATCGTGATGATCCTGGTTTTATTGCTAATAAACATAATTTAGCAATACGGTATCCTAATGGTGAATCGTTTATTGAATTATGCAAGCGGGTCTATGAATTTCTTGATGAAATCAAAGAACAGGCAACCAAAAGTAATGTTTTATTAGTGTGTCATGGTGCTGTTTGTCGGGCAATTAATACGTATTTTAATGAGATGAGCAACGATGATATTTTTTATTATCAAACGGAAAATTGCCAATTGCTTAAATATGATTATTTATCTAGATAATTGCTTAACTCATCATGGTCAACAATAATGATTTTACGATAGGCTAGGTCGATCCAGCCCTTTTGATAAAAATCATTGAGAATTTTAGTAACAGTAACGCGATTAAGTCCTGTTAAAGAGGCTATTTCTTCATGTGTGTATGAGATAGTCTTTTTCTTTTGTTCTAATAAAAAAGCAGCAATTTTTTCATGGCGGTTATAAAAATATGCTTTTTTTACTTGGTTAGTAAGATGATCATTAGTTGAAGATAAGAGCTGCATGATTGCTATAGTTAGTTCTTTTGATTCTAAAATGGCAGGATACAAATTTTCAAGATTACAAGAGATCAATTCAACTTCATCAATAGCACTAACACAAACTGGTCTTGAAGTGTTTAATAAAAATGAAGATTCGCCAAAGATTCTTCCTTTATCGATGATATCTAAAGTGATTTCTTGTCCGTCTTTTGAAATTAAATAAACACGAACACGTCCTTTTAAAATCAAATAAAGATTGTTGCTTGAATCTTCTTGCATATAGATAATATCGTTGGGCTGATATTTGATCAATGTACCTGTATTTTTAAAGTAATTAAAGAGATTTTCTGCTATTTTCATATTTTTTCCACCTTTTTTCTTAATTGTAGCATATGTTACATTCTTTGGTAAATAATTATGCTATCTTATATCCCGAGGTGATAATATGAAAGGAAAATTATTAAGAATCGGAACTATTATATTAGGAAATGTTTTTGTAGCTTTTGCGGTAAGTACTCTGGTTTTAGAAAATCAATTAATTTCTGGAGGAGTAACTGGTCTAGGAATCGTTACTAATCATTATACTGGGATAAATATTTCACTTATCGTAGGAATCATTAATGTTTTATTATTTTTATTAGGATTATTCTTTATTGGTAAAAAATTTGCTTTATCTACACTTATATCAACATTTGCTTTTCCTGTTTTGCTAGAATTTTTCAATACCAATGCAATTTTCCATAATTATTGTCAAGATACTTTATTAGCAGTCGTTTTAGCAGGCTGCTTAGTTGGAATTGGGGTAGGATTAATGATCCGTTCAGATGCATCATCTGGAGGTATGGATATTATTGCGATTATCTTGAATAGAAAATTAGGAATTCCAGTATTCATTATGGTTAACGTATTTGATTTTATTATCTTATGTATGCAAGCAACCTTCAGTAATCCAACTAAAATCTTATACAGTATTGTTCTTGTTTTTGTAACATCATTTATGTTGAATAAAACTTTAACAAAAGGTTCTAAGATGGTTCAATTAGTAGTAATTAGCGACTGCCATGAAATGATCAAAAAAATGATTATTGAAGAAGCGGATGCTGGGGTAACTTCTTTATATAGTCAAAAAGGTTTTAATGAGACTGACACTAAAACCTTATTAACAATTATTCCACCGGTTAAATTAACCAAAATCAAAGAACAGATTAAATTAATTGATCCTGTTGCATTTATGGTAGTAGCAACGGTTGATGAAGTTAGTGGCCGAGGATATACATTAGAACGGCATCATTAGTGATATTTCTTTGAGAATATGGTAAATATTACCATTTCCTGCAAAACGATTAAGATCTTTAAAATCATCAGTTAGCTTGATCCAGGCTAACTGATTTTCTTCACCGTGAATATCAACATTGGTTGAAAGGGTACCAATATATGTTTCTAGAAGAGTATCATCAAGGTAATAGGTAAAATCCATAAAATGGATCAGTTCAATATCTGTTTTAGATATATTAGTTTCCTCGGCTAATTCACGATATGCTGCCTGAAGATGATCTTCATTTGGCTCGATTTTTCCTCCGACAAAATTATAAAGTCCTTTAAAAGGAGCTTTTTTTCTTTTACACATTAATACTTTTGATTTATTTTGATTAAATACGACAATTATGTTTACATTTCTTTTCATTTCATTTTTCCTCTGCGTATATTCTATCATATTAATAAAATCTTAAGAATATATTTAATGTAATTTAGTTAAGATAGTGCTATAATGCACTAGTATAATTGGTGGAGGAGAGTATGGAAATTATTGAATTAATTAAAGTTATTATTTTAGGAATTGTTGAAGGTATTACTGAATGGCTACCAATTAGTAGTACTGGACATATGATTCTAGTTGATGAATTTATTAAATTAAATGTTAGTGCTGATTTTTTAGAAATGTTTCTAGTTGTAATTCAGCTAGGAGCAATTTTGGCAGTAGTTGTACTTTATTGGAAAAAGTTGATACCTTTTGATTATAAAAATAGATGGAGAATAAAGAAGGATACTTTTTCAATGTGGTTTAAAATTATTTTTGCATGCCTTCCAGCAGCTGTAGTAGGTCTTTTGTTTGATGATCAATTAAATGAGTTGTTTTACAATCCTTTGACAGTTGCAATTGCATTGATTGTTTTTGGGGTTCTGTTTATTTTCATTGAAAATTACAACAAAGGTAAAGAAACAAAAATCAATTCATTAAGTGAAATTACTTATAATACAGCCTTGATCATTGGAATCTTTCAATTGATTGCTGCGGTATTTCCTGGTACATCACGCTCAGGAGCAACGATCGTTGGGGCTTTATTGATTGGAGTTAGTCGAACTGTTGCAGCAGAATTCACTTTCTTTTTAGCAATTCCAGTAATGTTTGGAGCCAGTTTATTGAAATTAGTTAAATTTGGTTTTGCTTTTACAACAGCAGAATTGTTATTATTAGTGATTGGAATGCTAGTAGCTTTTGTGGTCAGTATGTTAACGATCAAATTTTTAATGAGCTATATTAAAAAACATGATTTCAAAGCATTTGGCTGGTATCGAATCATTTTAGGAATTATTGTTTTAATATATTTTATGGTATTTTAAAAGCTGAAGGATTGTAGCTATGTTACAACTTTTCAGTTTTTTTATAGGTGAAAATTTATTATCAAGCAAAGTAAAAGAGTATAAGTTTACTATTTTAACTTATACTTTTTGAATTCTATATTTTTCTATTATTTTAATGTATATTATTTCTTCTTTTTCCAACCATGTCTATTACTGTCATTTTTAATACAGTTGTAACCCTCATCATATCGGTATTAAATTTAAAATCTTCGGCATGATATTGTCGCATTAGAATCTTTAATGATTCATATTTATTCTCGTCGGGAACAGTTTCAATAACACCATGACCAATAACACTTTCATATCCCATTGTGCAGCTCATTCTTTCTTCATAAAGAATAAAATTGTGATCACAATCCATTTCAAATGTTACACGGTTATCTTTCGCAATCAAGTCTAATTTTTTTCCTTCCATGGCACAATGAAAATATAAATATACTTCTTTTCCCTGGATATCCAATCCAAAGTTGAGTGGAACAATATAGGGAAAATCTTTATCATTTAAGGCAATTCTACAAACATCACATTTTTTAATAATGTTAATGATTTCATTAAAATCTGTAATCTCTCTATCTTTTCTTCTCATAATATTCTCCTTATCAAAATCATATTTGTCTGTTTAATTTTATGTTATAGTATGATATTTATTGAATGGGTCTTTTTTCTAGATTTGAAAATATATTTATTATTTTGGATAAAATAAAAACCGCTCTAGAAAGCGGTTTATAGACTTCATGGCATCCTCAGTAGGAATCGAACCTACAACTTAACCTCCGGAGGGTTACGTGATATCCATTTCACTATGAGGACAGTACTTGATGATTATATCATCATTACTCTAAAAAATAAATATTAAAAAACTATTTTTCTGAAATAATTTGACTAGCACTGAAGAATAACTGACTAGGTAAGTATAAAATCCAAATCAAAATTCTAAATACAGCAGGGACCGGTAGATTGATATTAGTAAGTGCAACAAAAAAATCACAACATAATAAAAGAAAAATTGCTATAAATAAATAATATTGATGTTTTGATTGATAACGTGATTTAAAACTGTAATAAAGATTGTGTAAACTTAGTAATGCATAATTTGACGCTAAAGCAATAAGAGGATTAACAGGCCATAAGAGTATTGCGACAAAAGGAAAAAAAGTATATTGATCTAAAAGCTTCATATAGTTGCTTTGAACAATGATAAAGCATAGTACTCCAGCAAGCTGATTATTAGTGAAAAGTAAAAAGTAGTCAGCAATGCAGGTGAATAGACTTGCTAGAAGAGCTGTTTTATTTACAGATTTAACGAGTAGGTAAAGAAAATTATTAAAAATAGTTAGATATTTAATCAAGCAGCTATCTATATTATTGAAATCAAGATAAACAAAAATAAAACCTAAAAAAAGATTAAATAGATAAAACATATTTTATCACCAGTTGAATTATTAACTAATGATGATGAATTTAACAGAATTTCTCTACTAATTACTTAGAATATGGTAAAATATCCTAAATGTTATAAAGAGAAAGTAGGTGTAATTATGTATGGTAAGTCTTAGTGCTAAAGCAGTATGTATCATTGATTGTCATAATAAACTAGTCTACATGAATGATTTTTATCAAAATTTATTTAATGAAGAAAAAATTGGTTATAAAACAAAACTAGGGGATGCTGTAATAAATGAGATAAATAAAGTATCTTATCATACAATTCAAAAGACAGATTTTAAAGTTATCAAAGAGGACTTTATAATCAATGATCAAGCCAGCTATATTTATACACTTGAAAGAGTAAATATTAATTCTGTAAGTCCTGTATTAGAATCAGCATTATATGATGAATTAGTAGAAATTAATCTTACAAGAGATACTTATAATATTTTATTTTATCGTAAAGATAAATATATTATTCCAGCATTATCAGGTAGTTTTAGTAAGCAAATCAGAGAAATCGCTCAGAAAATTATTCATCCACATGATCAAAATGATTTTTTGCAGTTATTTAATAAAATGAAAAATAATCATGGGGATTTTAAGCCAGTTATGGGAAGGTTTAGGAGACTTTTAAATAATGGTGAATACAGTTGGATCAATGGTATTTTGATTGCAATAAGTAAAGGACAATTTAGTGATACTGTTTACATGTGCCTTTTTCAAGATGGGGGATTAACTCCGATAAATGTTGAAAGTACAAACTATAAGGAATATGATCAAACAACCGGTTTATTAAATGAGCATAGTTTTTTGAAAGCGGCAAGATTTTTATTAGAAGAAGGAGGTAATGATAACTATTGTTTGATTGCGATAGATATTGAGCATTTTAAATTATTTAATGACTGGTATGGTCGTCAAATGGGAAATAAAATATTAGGGCAAATTGGCCTAGAATTACAAAAGATACAAAATGAATTTAAAACAGTAGCAGGATATTTTGGTGGTGATGATTTTGTTGTCATTATGCCAAATGAACGACCATTGATTGATAAATTATTGACTGATTTAATCGCCCATATAAAAGTAGTAACTGTTAATCCAGGTTTCTTTCCAAAATTTGGAATTTATATTGTAATTGATGGTGAATACGTTGCAGCAATGTATGATCGGGCTTTAATCGCTTTAAGTTCAATAAAAGAAAATTATACAAAACAAATTGCTTACTATGACAGCAATATAAGACAAGATTTTGAATATAGCCAAAGTATTTTAATGGATACCCAACAAGCCCTTTATAACCATGAATTTATGGTATATTTCCAACCAAAATGTAATATGTTGAATGGAAAAATTGTAGGTGTTGAAGCATTAGTGCGATGGAATCATCCAACCAAGGGAATAATTTCACCAGGGGATTTTGTTTTTATTTTAGAAAAAAATGGATTTATTGTAAATTTGGATTTATTTGTCTGGCAAGAAACTTGCCGTTTGTTGAGTAATTGGCTTGATCAAGGAAATCAAGGTGTACCAGTATCCGTTAATGTTTCTAGAACAGATATTTATGCAATTGATGTAGTAAAAACATTTAAAGAACTCGTAGCTGAATATAAACTACCTGTAAATTTAATTGAAATTGAGATTACTGAGAGCTCATATGCGAGTGATTATGAAATTATTTCAAAAGTGGTAGATGATTTTAGACTAGCTGGATTTACTGTACTAATGGATGATTTTGGAAGTGGTTATTCTTCATTGAATATGCTTAAAGATGTAAATGTTGATATTTTAAAAATTGATATGAAATTTCTCGAATTACGTGAAGACAGTATTGGGCGTGGGATTGGAATTTTAGAGGCAATTGTAAAAATGGCTAAATTGATGGGTTTACGAGTAATCGCAGAAGGTGTGGAGACAAAACAGCAAATTGATTTGTTGAATGAATTAGGCTGTATCTATGGTCAAGGATATTATTTTTATCCTCCTTTATCAGTTCAGGAATTTGAAGCTATTATCAGTAATTCTGACCTTGTTGATTATCGAGGGATAATGTTAAAGCAGGTTGATCAAGTTAGATTACAAGATATTTTTATTAATGATATATCAAGTGAAGCAATGTTAAATAATATTTTAGGCGGGATTGCTTTTTATCAAGTTTCAGAGGATAAAATATCGATAATTAAAGTAAATGATATTTTTTATCATATTACTAAAATTAATCCAGCGGATTTTGAAAATATTCGAGATAGAATAATTGAATTTGTACATCCGGATGATCAAAATGAATTTATTAGTTTATTTGATCAAGCTTATCAAAAACCAATAAGTGGTAGTGAAGCTACGATTCGTTATTATTCATTAAAAGGAAAAGTTTCATGGATAAGTTTAAGAGTTTTTTTCTTACGAAAACAAGATAAAAGTCTGATTTTTTATGGTGCTATGAACGATGTTACAAAAAATAATTTGCAAGAACAAGAGCTTAAAGCATCAAAACAAACAATCAATCAATTGTTAGGTTTTCCTGAAGATACGGCTGTAGAAGATTATTTAAATTATCAAGATAGTCAAACAGCAGTTTCGATGTTTTCAAAAGTAGTTCCTGCGGGAATTTTAGGATGTTATCGTACCAAGGAATTGCCGATTTATTTTATTAATCGGGAAATGTTGAGTCTACTTAACCTTACTACAATGGAAGAGTTTAATCTTTTTTGTAAAGGGCAAATTATTAACATTATTCATCCTGAAGATCATCAAACAGTATATGCAGCCATTGGATTAGAAGAAGATGAAGGATTTGAATATACCGTTCGATATCGAATTATGAAAAAAGATCAGACTTGGCTTTGGGTTCAAGAAAAAGGGCGAATCGTTAAAGCTAAAGACGGACTATTAGCTTATATCTGCGCGATTGTAGATATTAATGAAACAATGTCATCAAAAATCGAGTTAGAAAAAATTAATCAACAGTTAATAAAACAAAAACAACAACTTTCATTTTTAAATGAATGTACGTTAGGTGGATATTTTCATTGTAAAAACAACAGCCAATTAGAATTTGACTATCTTAGTGAAAGTTTTTTAAATATTGTTGGTTTTAGCCAAGTGGAAATTATTACTAGCTATAACAATCAATTAGTACAATTGATTCATCCTGATGATCGTCATAAGATTACTGATAAATTAACAGGTAAGAGTACATCGATTAATTTGATGTATCGAATTAATAGTAGTACAGGATATATGTGGGTAACTAATCAATTAGAACTTGTTGCTCATCAAGGAAACCTGATTTGGCGTGGAATCGTTATTAATATAACCGAACGTGTAGAACTAAAAAATCATCTGGAGGCAGTAGTAAATAATTCGCCTGGAGATATTTTTATGATGACACCTAATCATATTGAATTTTTTAGCAGTAATTTATCAACATCGTTAGGTTATTGTAAAGAAGAATATTGTCAGCTGACAAAGCGGAGCTATGATTTAATTGATAAACGTGATATTGATTACGTTAATGAAGCATTTGAGGCAGCCTATAGGGAAAAAAGACCATTAGATGTTATCTATCGTGTTCAACATAAAAATGGGAGTATTGCTTATATTCAAATGATTGCAAGTTATTATGAAGACAAGGCTGGAAGACCATATTTTTATGGTGACTTTATTAATATTACCGAGGTAGTAAATGCACGAAAAAATAATCAGTTAGTTATTGATAATACTATGACCGTAGTCTTTTTAATTCGTTTGAGAGATGCTCCTCCAAATTTTGAAAATCCAGAAATAAATATGATTTCAATCGGTATTTTAGAAAAATATGGATATACAAAACAATCGTGTATCGAAGCAATGAAAAAAGGTGGAAACTGCGGATTGATCAATAAAAATGATTATGCAGCAATTAAAGATGACTATATCAAAGCGGTAGATAATAAAGAAGATTACAATGCGATTTATCGATTTGAATTGGAACAAACAACATTGTGGATGGATTCCAAAACAAAATATTTAAATACTGAAAATGGTTATCGAACATATTTGTGTGTATTAAATGATGTAACATCAATGAAACAAAAAGAAGAGGAGATTTGGCTGTCATCACAAATTCTTGATCGCGTTATAAAAATGGCAAATCTAAATATTTGGCAGTATGATTATCAAACAAAGCAGCTGATTTTAATGAATTTAGAGAGAGATAGTTTTATTTATCAAATATTAGATCTTCCAAGGAATGAAGATATTATTATTGATAATTATTTAAATAAAATCAATAATATTGAAGTAATGAATGAACAAACTAAAGAAAAAATAAGGGAACAGCTGATTGCTCAAACAGTACAGAATAAATTTAGTTATGAATTACCGCTTACGCTTAATAGTAAAATTATTTGGATCAAAGTAGTCGGAGAAACTATTTATGATTACGGTGACCGTCCTTTGAAATTAGTAGGTTATTTTAAAGATGTTACTCTTGAGAAATCATCATTTCAAAAATATTTAGAAAATGCTAAAACATTAGAAGCATTACAAGAAAAATCTTTTTATGAGTTGTCAATTAATTTAAGTCAAAATCGAATTATTAATACTAATATACAGGAGGATGATTTAAGTTTTATAAACAGCAGTTATAGCAGCTATATCAATAGCATAACTGAAAAGATTATTCAAAAAGAATATCAGGATAAAGTTAAAGAAGTCTTAGGATTAGAGGCAATTCTCACTCGCTATCAACAAGGTACTACAACTAATTCTGTGGTGTATAAACGATATGTTGATGGTGAGTATTCTTGGATGGAGGCAACTTATCATATTCTTGATCTGCAGGAAAATAAAGATATTTTTTGCTATTTATATGTCATTGATATTGATAAACAAAAACGGCAAGAATTGGCTTTGAAAAATAAAGCAGAACATGATGGTTTGACAGGATTATATAATCGGTCTAAAGCTATTAATGAAATCAATCAGATCTTGCTTAGTAACGAAATGACGTGCGGAGCATTATTGATGCTGGATATGAATGATTTTAAAGAAATTAATGATAATTACGGTCATGCTATTGGTGATAAAATAATTACTAAAACTGCTAAACGATTAAAAGAGATGTTTAGAAATGATGATATCTTGTGTCGACTCGGAGGCGATGAATTTATGATTCTATGTCGCAATATCGATGAAATATCAATCCGAATGAAATTAGAAGATGTCACAAGACAAATGAAAATACCATATTTGATTGAGGAGTACCAAATTATGGCTCCATTATCGATTGGGTTTGTGATGATCCCTTTGTATGGTACGACATTCAATAATCTTTATAAAAAGGCCGATATTGCTTTATACAAAGCTAAGCAGGATGGTTTGGCTAGTTATCGGATGTATCATGATGATATGAATAAAAAAGCTCTTTAGTAAATCTAAGAGCTTTTTGTTGTTTTAGCATTAGTGGGAATCCCATTTACAGCTTCAATATTGATGGAGTAGTGATGCTTATCTTTAGTAAAACTGATGTTATAGTAGATATTGCTACTGTCATTATCTAACTCAATGTTTAAGTTACTAATATCTGATTCAGTGAAATTAAAATAATTTAAGCTAATTGTTTTAGCTTCATCACTACTGATGATCTTATCATAATCATTGAGAGGAGAAAATTCTTTAACTAAGATTTCTTTATTCTCAATTGTTCCATCATGAATATCAATTTCATATTCATAAGTGTAATTATCATCTTCAAACAAATAGTGATATCCATTTTGATCTTTACCTTGAATCGTAAAAGTAATATTTGCTTCACTGACTTCAGCGTCATTCAATGCGATTTTTTTAGCTTTATCTTCAGCAATTGTTTTATTAGAACAGCCGGTTACTCCAATTAGTGATGTCACAACAGTGATGAGTAATATTTTCTTCATAGCAATCTCCTTTAGCATATGTTATCACATTTAAAAAAAGATGATAATAGTTATGACGTTTTTTATCAAAATTTGTTAGAATATACTAAAGTAGGTGAGAGAATGAAACATATATTTATTATTAAACCTGATCAAAATAATAAGAATATTGAAGCGATGATCGTTAAAGTGATGCAGGGATATCGTTATGAGATTAAATATACACATTATCCACGCCATGCAACTCTCTTAGCTAAAAGTTATAGTGGATGCAATTACCGAATTTACGCAGTAGGTGGTGATGGAATGATTCATGAAATAGTTCAGGGACTTGTGGGGAGTGATAATGAACTGGTAGTTATTCCAACAGGAACAGGAAATGATTTTGTCCGTACGATTGCTGATGAAAATGATCCAGAAAAGTTATTAAAGAAATCATTATCGTTAGCGGCATCAGAAATTGATTTGATTAAAGCTAATGATATTTATTGTATTAATGTTTTATGCTGTGCTTTTGATAGCGATATTGCAAATAATGTTCATAAATATAGTCAAATAAAATATCTTCCTCGTTCTTTGCAATATGCCAGTGTATTAGTTCGGCGAATAACTCAGTATTGTTTGTTTCCAACCGCTTTATTCCAAGATGGTAAAAAATTTTATGAAGGGAATTTAATCGTCGGGGCTTTTTGTAATGGAAAATATTTTGGAGGTGGTTTTAAAATCGGTAAAGAAGCTCAAATTGATGACGGAATGATTGATATTAATCTTGTTTCAAGTCTTCACAAACGATACATACCTTATTATTTAACATTACTATTAGCGGGCAAACTTGAACAAGGGAAGCTCTATTATCATCAAAAATTACCTTATTTAACATTAAAAACAAGACAGCAGGTCAATATTGATGGTGAAACATATCCGTCTGGAACTTATAATCTTAAAATTGTTAAGAATTCGTTAAAGATTGTTTTATATCGACAAAAAGATTGACTTTCGAATGAGTAGAGGATAATATTATGGTTAATAAAAGGGAGTAGCTAACACAATGTGTTTACGATTTCGTCAATACGATGGTTTTAAATCATCCGGAACGTAATGAAATAGCGAGACTTTTATTGCATTTTAAGTATGCAATAAAGGGCTCGCTTTTATTGTGTTGAGAAAAGGAGAAAATGAATGAAAGAATACTACAATGAGGCCAAGACGGAGGTCCGCAAAAGAGTAAATGGTTCATTAAAGCCACTAACTAATGAACAAGTTAAAGCTAACCAAGAAAAGTATGGTTTAAATGAGTTAATTGAAACTAAAGGAAAGAGTATACCTGTAATTTTCTTAGAACAATTTAAAGATTTTTTAGTAATTATTCTAATTTTTGCAGCTATTATTTCTGGAGTATTAGGTGATATCGAAAGTACGCTGGTTATTTTAATCGTTATTACGATTAATGCTATTTTGGGAACTGTTCAAACAGTCAAAGCAGAACAATCATTAAATAGTTTAAAAGAATTATCTTCACCAAGTGCTAAAGTCTTACGAGATGGAAAAGTTATTGAAATTCCCAGTAAAGAAGTAACGATCGGTGATGAGGTTTATTTAGAAGCCGGTGATTTTATTCCTGCAGATGGACGTATTTTAGAAAATGCTAGTATGAAGGTGGATGAAAGTGCTTTGACTGGTGAAAGTGTTGCCGTTGAAAAAAGCTCTGATCTAATCACTGGAGAAGTTGCTTTAGGTGATCGCACAAATATGGTTTATTCCGGGAGTTTTGTTACCTATGGACGTGGTAATTTTTTAGTAACAGGAATTGGAATGGAAACTGAAGTAGGAAAAATTGCACAATTATTGAAATCTACTTCTGAAAAGAAGACACCACTTCAAGTTAATCTGGATAATTTTGGAAAAAAACTATCAATTATAATAATGGTTTTCTGTGCATTGTTATTTGGTATTAATATCCTTCAAGGTGGTAATGTTGGAGATGCCTTTATGCTTGCTGTCGCACTAGCTGTTGCTGCAATTCCTGAGGCATTAAGTTCAATTGTAACAATCGTTTTATCTTTTGGAACTCAAAAGATGGCTCGAGAAGGAGCAATTATTCGTAAATTACAAGCAGTTGAGGGATTGGGCAGTGTTTCTATTATCTGCTCTGATAAAACTGGAACATTGACCCAAAACAAGATGACTGTTGAAGATTACTATATTGAAGGAAAACGAATTGATGCTAGTGAGATTGATCCAAGTATTCCTTTGCATAAAGATTTGATGCGTTTAAGTATCTTATGTAATGATTCATCAAATGTTGATGGTCAAGAAATCGGAGATCCAACAGAAACGGCATTAATTAATTTAAGCGCTCATTTAGGAGTACCAGCAAGTCGTGTTCGGGCAGTATATCCACGTTTAAGTGAAATTCCTTTTGACAGTGATCGAAAAATGATGTCAACCCTTCATTTATTAAAAGATGGGTACACGATGATTACAAAAGGGGCAGTTGATGTTTTGATCGAACGGATTAAATATGTTCGTAAAAATAATCAAATCGTACCAATAACGGCACAAGATAGAGAAGATATTTTAGCGATGAATATGGAATTCTCACAAAATGGATTACGTGTTCTAGCGATAACTTATAAAAAATTAACTGCTGAAAAAAGTTTAGATTATGATGATGAAAATGATTTGATTTTCTTAGGTCTGATTTCGATGATGGATCCCCCACGAGTTGAAAGTGCACCAGCAGTAACAGAATGTCTCCAAGCGGGAATCACTCCAATTATGATTACCGGAGATCACAAGATTACTGCAGCTGCGATTGCGAAAAGAATTGGAATCTTAACAGATATTTCACAAGCTGTTGAAGGTAGTGAAATTGATGGTTTAAGTGATGAAGAACTAAAAACATATGTTGAAGATAAGCGAGTTTATGCGCGAGTTTCACCGGAACATAAAATAAGGATCGTTCGTGCTTGGCAAGAAAAGGGTAATATTGTAGCGATGACAGGTGATGGTGTTAACGATGCACCAGCTTTAAAGCAAGCAGATATTGGAGTGGCAATGGGAATTACCGGAAGTGAAGTTTCTAAAGATGCAGCTGCAATGGTCTTAACTGACGATAATTTTGCAACAATCATTAAAGCGGTTGAAAATGGGCGAAATGTTTATGCTAATATCAAAGATGCAATTCAGTTTTTATTATCAGGTAACTTTGGTGGAATATTAGCAGTTTTGTATGCTTCGATAATGGCTCTGCCAGTACCGTTTGCTCCAGTACACTTGTTATTTATTAACTTATTGACTGATAGTTTGCCAGCGATTGCACTAGGGCTAGAACCTCATAATGCAGGTGTTATGAAAGAAAAACCACGGCCAATGAATGAATCTATTTTAACAAAACCATTTTTAGCAAGTGTTGGAATTGAAGGTTTTGTTATTGCTGTAATGACGATGGTTGGATTTATGATCGGTTATCAAGAAAGTGCATTACTTGCTAGTACAATGGCATTTGGAACATTATGTCTTTCAAGACTAGTCCATGGTTATAACTGTAAATCTAAATCACCAGTATTATTTAAAAAATCATTTTTTAATAATAAATATTTGCAAGGTGCATTTTTAGTCGGCTTTATTTTAATTACACTTGTTTTAACAATGCCGCTTTTACAATCAATGTTTAAAGTTCAAACATTAAATATTAAACAATTAATGATAGTATATGGTCTTGCTTTAGCAAATTTACCAGTTATTCAATTTATTAAATATCTTAGAAATCGCTAAAGTTATATAAATAATGCGTTGGATATATTGACTAAGTAGTTATAAGGATAGAAAATAAGTAAATTTTCTATCCTTTTTCTTTTTTCAAAGACTTATTTATACTATAATAGAACTAAATGAGGTGAAGTAAAGTGGAAGTAGCTTTAAAAACAGATTCACGAGCAGTTAAACCAGGTGATACATTTATTGCCATCCCAAACGTAGCGCGTGATGGACATGATTATATTGAACAAGCAATTGCCAACGGTGCGACAAAAATTATTGCAGAACATGGAAGTTACAAGGTTGAAACAATAATCGTAGAAAGCACTCGTGAATATTTAAAAACATATTTATATGAAAATTATTATCCATTGATTAAAGATATAAAATTAATTGGATTAACAGGAACTAACGGTAAAACGACAACCTGTTTAATGACCTATCAGATTTTAAAAATGTTGAAAAAGAATGTTGCTTATATGGGAACAATCGGATTTTATTATGGTGATGTGAAAAAGCCGATGGTAAATACTACTCCTGATGTCGATGTGCTTTATAATATGTTATTAGAAGCTAAGGAAAATGGTGTAGAGTATTTTGTCATGGAAGTAAGTTCTCATGCCCTTGATAAAGATCGGATTCATGGTTTAGAATTTGATGAGGTGGCTTTTACAAATTTAACTCAAGATCATCTGGACTATCATAAAACATTAGAAAATTATGCTAATGCTAAAAGGATTCTATTTACTAAGACTAGAAATGATAAGATTGCTATTATTAATGGTGATGATGAACATTACCAGCATTTTGTTTTAGAATCAAACAATAATATCATTATTGGTCAACATGATAGTGATGTTAAAATTTTAGAAATGAGCTTTTCACATTTAGGAACAATATTTAAATTTGAATATTTAAATTATGAATATCAAGCTAGATTAAATATGGTGGGGCGATATAATATTTATAATTATTTAATTGCTCTATTATTAGTAAACAAGTTAGGTGTAAAAATCGAAGATATACTTGCTTTAAACGATAAATTAAAGGCACCAGCAGGAAGAATGGAATTGCTTAAATATGGAACAAATAGTATTTTTGTTGATTATGCTCATACTCCCGATGCGGTGATCAATGTATTAAAAAGTGCTGAAGAGTTTAAAAATGGTCGTATTATTACCATTATTGGTTGTGGTGGTGATCGTGATGCAACTAAACGTCCAATTATGGGAAAAGCGGCGTTAGAACATAGTGATTATGTAATTTTTACAAGTGATAATCCGCGCAGTGAAGATCCTCAAATGATCTTAGATGATATTACTAATGGACTTTCTGGAAGTAATTTTGAAATAGAAGTTGATCGCCAAAAGGCAATTATTAAAGGGATGCAACAATTAAAGCATAATGATATTTTAATGATTCTTGGAAAAGGACATGAGGATTATCAGATTACTAAAACAGGGAAACATCATTTTAGTGATCAAGAAGAAGTGATGAAATATATAACTAAACAGGGGACGCTTTAAGCGTCCTTTATCTCATAAGGAGGTTAAAATGAAACAGATAGAAATGCAAGATTTGACTATTCCTCCAATTGCTATTGGCACTTGGGCTTGGGGAAAAGGACCATTTGGGAGTAAATTTATTTTTGGTGTTAGTCATGGAATTGAAGAATTAAAGCCCATATATCATTATGCAGTAAAAAATGGGCTAACGCTTTTTGATACAGCGCCTGTTTATAGTTTAGGGTCATCTGAAAAAATAATTGGGGATCTATCTAACGGTGAAGATATTCTTATTTCAACTAAGTTTATGCCGACATCTTGGCTGCCGCGTAAATCAATGTCTTGGACACTTAATTCTAGTCTGAGTCGATTGAAAAGAGCAGATACTGATATTTATTGGATTCATCGACCTGCCAATGTAACTAAATGGGCTAAAGAAATTATTCCATTAATGAAGGCTAATAAAATTCGATATTGTGGAATCTCAAATCATAATTTGAAACAAATCAAAGAAGTAGAGCTAATTTTAAAGAATGCAGGTCTTAAATTAGCGGCAATTCAAAATCATTTTAGTTTATTATATCGTAACAGTGAAGAAAATGGGATTATGAAATATTGTGAAGAACAAGGAATTACTTTTTTTGCTTACATGGTTTTAGAACAAGGGGCATTAACTGGATATTACAATTATAATCATCCCTTTCCTAAACGGACAAGACGTGCCAGGGCTTTTAGTAAGCAACGTTTAAAACAGATTGAACCATTGATTCTAGAAATGAAAAATATTGGATTAAAATATAATGTCGGTGTTGCTGAAATTGCTATTGCTTATGCTCTGGCAAAAAATACTGTTCCAATTATTGGGGTAACGAAAGTTAAGCATATTGATAGTGCTTTGGCTGCTTTAAAAATAACTATGAGTGAAGAAGACATTCATAAACTAGAATATTTTAGTAATAATTTTCAATTAAAAATCAAAGGATTTTGGGAGAAGAAAATGTAATGATAGTGGTACGAGTAATGACAATTAAAGATTACGACGATGTGTATGAGCTTTGGATGAATACCAAAGGAATGGGAATGAGAAATCTTGATGATAGTCGTAGTGGAATTGCTAAATTTCTTGAACGCAATCCGACAACAAACTTTATTGCGAGTGATGGTAATAAAATTGTTGGGGTGATCCTTGCTGGTAATGATGGGCGCCGTGCTTATATTTATCATACAACTGTGCGAAGTGATTATCGTGGTCAGGGAATTGCGACGCAGCTAGTAAAAGAATGTTTGTCAGCGGTTAAAGCTGAGGGAATTAATAAGACTGCTTTAGTTGTTTTTGCGGACAATCAGCTAGGTAATGATTTTTGGCAGAGTCAAGGATTTAAGGAGCGTGAGGACTTAACTTATCGTGATTTTAGTTTAAATGAGGAGAATATTTGATGAGGATCCAGCAGGTAGATATAACAGAGGTTTTTTTTCAAACAAAGGAGTATACTCAAGGAATGTATGATTCGATTGTTCGAATTGGACTGTCATTTCCGGTAAAAGTAAGTTTAGAACAAGGGAAATTTTATTGTCAAGATGGTCATAAACGGTTAAGTGCAATTGCAAGTATGGAAAAATTAGAAGTATATAAAAAACGTCGAAAAATAAATATTATTGTTATTAATAATGGTAATAGTCGTTCTAATGATTGCTGGAGAGGCAGAAATATGCATTAATTAGGATTAAATATGGAAAATTGGGAATAATATTGATGATCAAGAATTATTGTATTAGTTGCTTTTTAAAACGCTTAATGATAAAATGAGTATATATAAAAGGGAGTAGTTAGCCATTAGGTTTACGATGCCGTCAACTCGATATTATTTTATATCCGTATCGTAATTAAACAACGAGACTTTTATTGTATGCAAATACGATATAGTCTCGTTTTTTGCATAATGTTTTAGAAAAAGGAGAGATATTTATGTATTACAATCGTGAGATTAAAGAGTTAGCCCAGGAATTTTCAACTGATTTAAAAAGTGGCTTAACTGAACAGCAAGTCACAGAGAATTTGGCAAAATATGGTCCAAATGAATTAGAACAGACTAAAAAACAATCTATTATAGTTCGATTCTTTTTGCAGTTCAAAGATGCGTTAACGATTATTTTAATTATTGCTGCAGTTGTCAGCATTATTGTTGAACCAACTGAATGGATCGATAGTGCAATCATTGTTTTTGTGGTAGTAGTTAATGCGATTTTAGGCTTAGTTCAGGAAAATAATGCAGAAAGAGCACTAGAGGCTTTGCAAAAAATGGCGAGTCCTAAAGCTAAGGTTATTCGTGAGGGTAATATTATTACGATCAATGCCAGTCAAGTCGTACCAGGGGATCTGTTAGTGCTTGAAGCGGGTGACTGTATTGCAAGTGATGGGCGATTAGTGGAATGTTTTAACCTTAAAGTTGATGAGAGTGCACTAACTGGTGAAAGTGTTCCTGTCGAAAAAATCAGCTCGATTCTTGATAAAGAAGAGATCCCGTTAGCAGAACGAAATAATATGGTTTATGCTTCTTGTAATGTTACATATGGACGGGGAATCGCAATTGTTACCACGACTGGTGAAGAAAATGAAGTTGGAAAGATTGCAACGATGATTCAGCAGACTAAGCGTGAAAATACACCGCTTCAAGATCAATTGGATCAAATTGGAAGAACAATAGGAGTTATTTGTATTATTATTTGTATCGTTGTTTTTGGAATGGAACTGTTGGAAGGTCTCTCAATTCTTGAGGCTTTTAAAACATCAATTGCATTGGCAGTTGCAGCAATTCCTGAAGGGTTGGCAACTGTTGTTACTGTAGTTCTTGCCTTGAGTGTTCAGCGAATGGTTAAAAAGAATGCAATTGTTAAAAGTTTACCAGCAGTTGAAACATTAGGTAGTACCTCAATAGTATGCTCAGATAAGACGGGGACTTTGACTCAAAATAAAATGACAGTTGTAAAAACATATCTTTATAATCGCAAAATTGAATTATTAGAAACTTGTAGTGAAGAGACTAATCAATTATTGAATTATTTTACTTTGTGTAGTGATGGTAGTATTTCTACTGTTGCAGGAAAGGAAGTTGCAGTTGGTGATCCTACGGAAACTGCTCTTGTTAAAGCTAGTTTAGAAAAAGGATTTACCAAAGATGGTTTAGCCGAATTATATCCTCGATTTAATGAGCTGGCCTTTGATTCTGAGCGTAAAATGATGACAGTTTTTGTTAAACATGAAGATAAGATTATTTCGATTACTAAAGGGGGACCTGATGTTATTTTTGCACGATGCAATAATTTAGACATTGATGAGGTTAGCGTAGTTAATGAAACAATGTCAAATGAAGCACTGAGGGTTTTAGCTTTAGGAATTAGATATTGGGATGAAGAACCACAAGAATTCACCAGTGAAATGATTGAAAATAATTTAACTTTTATTGGGATGGTTGGAATGATTGATCCCCCACGTGAAGAAGCTAAACAGGCAGTGGCAGAAGCTAAATCAGCTGGGGTCAGAACGATTATGATTACCGGTGACCATGTTATTACCGCAAGTGCAATTGCTCGAAGTCTTGGAATTTTAGAATCTGGTCAAAAAGCAATCATGGGAAGTGAGTTGGCAAAAATGTCAGATCAAGAACTAGCTGAGCATATTGAAGAGTATTCTGTTTATGCACGAGTTGCACCAGAACATAAAGTACGAATTGTTAATGCTTGGAAATCCAAAGGTAAAGTAGTAGCTATGACCGGTGATGGAGTTAATGATTCACCAGCTTTGAAAGCAGCGGATATTGGTTGCGCGATGGGAATAACTGGAACTGATGTTGCAAAAGGTGCTGCAAGCATGATTTTGACAGATGATAATTTTGCGACAATTATTACATCAATTCGTGAAGGTCGCGGTATTTTTGATAATATCAAAAAAGATGTTCAATTCTTATTATCAAGTAATATAGGTGAAGTATTGACAATTTTTGGAGCTTCGTTGATCTCATTGTTAACACCACATAATTTTGGGGTGCCATTGTTACCGATCCATTTGTTATGGGTGAATCTAATTACTGATAGTTTACCAGCATTTGCATTAGGAATGGAACCGACTGAACCAACAGTAATGCATCGTAAACCACGCCAAAAAGATGAAGGATTTTTCTCGCATGGTTTAGGTTTTACTATTGCTTGGCAAGGATTAATGATCGGAACGCTAACGTTGATTGCTTATGCAATAGGCAATAACCAAGATCATACAGTTGGGATGACAATGGCTTTTATTACTTTATGTGGTTGTCAGTTAGTGCATTCTTTTAATGTTAAAAGTAGTGCTTCGATTTTAAATCGAACACTATTTAATAATCCTTATTTATGGGGAGCATTAGCAGCAGGGTTATTGTTACAAGTGATTATTTTAGCAATTCCTGAATTAAGTGCGATTTTTAAATTGCAACCATTAAACATTGTTCAATGGGGAATTTGTGTAGGACTTTGTTTATCAACTACTGTGATTTGTGAACTTGTAAAATTTTTTGATAGACGAAAAAATAATCCATCTTAAGATGGATTATTTTATTATCTTATTAAGTAGTTCTACTGCTTCCATAGCATCTTTAGAATAATAATCAGCATTAATTTCTTTAGCATAATCAGCAGTAAGAACAGCACCACCTACAAAAATAGGGCATATATTATCGATTTGTTTTAATAGTTCGATAGTTTTTGCCATTGAAACTACGGTGGTAGTCATTAATGCACTTAAACCGATTGCCTTAGGATGATGCTTATGGAAAGCTTCAACAACAGTTTCTGGTGGAACATCTTTACCTAAATCGATTACCTTATAGCCATAGCTCTCCAATACTACTTTAACAATATTTTTTCCAATATCATGAATATCTCCATGAACTGTTGCCATAATGATTGGTCCTTTTGTAGCAGCAGTATCTTTAAAAGTATCTTTAATTATCCCGAAAGCAATTTTTGATGTTTCAGCAGATTGAATCAATTGAGGTAAAAAGATTATATTTTTTTCATACTGTTTACCAACGGTATCTAAAGCAGGAATGAGAATATTATTAATTATTTCTAAACCAGGTGTTGTTTTCAATAATTCTTTTGTAGCATTAGTAACTTCATCTTTTAAACCATGAAGAACAATATCATTTAAAGTAAATGTTGAAGTGTCCTTTTTTGTTATGGTTTCTTGATTGGCACGACGTTCAATATATACTGCAGCATCATGATCATAGTTGTATAATACGTTAAAAGCATCGATTGTAGCCATTAATTCTTGATCCATTGGATTAATGATTGGGAGATCTAGACCAGCTGACATAGCCATAGCTAAGAAAGTTTTGTTTAATAAAGGACGATTTGGCAGTCCAAAAGAGACATTACTTACTCCTAAAACAGTATGAACACCTAATTCTTTGACCATTGCAACTGCTTTGACCGTTTCCATAACTTCTTTTTGCTGAGCAGAAACAGTTAAAACTAAACAATCAATAATAATATTTTCTTTGGTAATACCATAAGAAGCTGCCTTATTTATTATTTTTTTAGCAATCTTATAGCGGTCTTTAGCAAGAGGAGGAATACCATTTTCATCTAACGTCAATCCAATGACAACCCCGCCGTATTTTTTTACGATTGGGAAAATTGCATCCATCGTTTCATCTTTACCATTTACAGAATTAATCAAGGGTTTACCATTATAATAACGGCAAGCTTGTTCAATTGCTCCAGGAACAGAACTATCAATTTGTAGTGGTAAAGAAATTACCTCTTGAAGTAACTTGATCACATGTTTCATAGTCGCAACTTCATTAATACCGGGAAGACCAACATTAACGTCAAGAACATGGGCTCCAGCTTGATCTTGTTTGATTGCTTCTACAACTAATTCATCATATCGTTCTTCTTTTAATGCTAATTTTAATTTCTTTTTACCGGTAGGGTTTAGTCGTTCCCCACAAACTACAACATGATGCCCAAATTCAACAGTTTTCGTTCCGCTAGAAACCCGAGTGGCTCGTTTTGGGGTAATTTTCTTACGAACAGGTAAATTATTTTTTAGTGAAGCGATAAAGTCGGGTGTTGTACCACAACATCCACCGATAATTGCTACCCCATTTTTTACGTGTTTTAAGCTTTCTTGAACAAACGTTTCTTTATCCATATTGTAACAGGTTTTACCTTCAACAAGGCAAGGAAGGCCAGCATTTGGCTGGAGCAGTACAGGGATTGTAGCTGCGGCTAAGATTTGGTCAATGATGGGGGTTAATTCAATTGGTCCTAATGAACAATTTACGCCTAAAACATCAACATTTAACCCTTCTAAGACATTGACCATAGTTAAAGGATCACAGCCGGAAAGTGTTCGCAGATTATTTTCATATGTCATGGTAACAAATACAGGAAGATCACTATTTTCTTTAACAGCTAAAATTCCAGCTTTTACTTCATAAATATCAGTCATTGTTTCTAATAATACAGCATCAACTTTATCTTTAGCGATAATAACTTGTTTTTTAATAATTTCATATGCCTCATCAAAAGTTAGAGTACCCATTGGTTCAAGAAGCTGACCAATGGGACCAATATCTAAAACAATATAACTATCGTTTTGACGGTCAGCTGTCTTACGAGCAATAGTCGCATTATCAATTGCAGCATTGATTATTTCTTCATAAGAATATGGAGCCTCTGCCATTTTTAGAGGATTTGCCCCAAAAGTATTAGTCGTAATAAAATCAGCACCAGCATTTAAATAATTTAAGTGAATTGTTTGAATTAGTTTGGGGTCAGTAATATTTAAACATTCTGGAATATCACCAGCTTTAAGTCCAGCATCTTGAAGTTGCGTCCCCATCGCACCATCAAAAACCAAAATATCATTTTTTAATCTTTCTTGTAACATCTTTGTCCTCTTTTCCGATACATACAATTTTCTTTATTAACACATGAAAAGCAATGTTTAGTCAATTTTTCATCTCCAAGACCAATTAGTCCGATCATTGATTTTTGCGGTAGCAGCAGATTACTTTCTTGAACAGTCAAACCAATATGTTTGCTGCAATTTAATGCGTTAGCAAGATTTTTGTTTAATTCGAGTGGAACATTACCATATCCCGGACAAAAACGGAAGGTCCGTTTACCAAAATTTTGCTTTGCTTCATATTCATCACATTTAATTTCAATATAACTACTAGCTAAGGCATCCATCACAGTCATTTTCGTTAAATTTATTTTTGAATAATAACGTAACTGTTGATCTAGCTGTAACCCCAAAGTACAGGCAATTATAACGATTCTATCGCAACTGTCAAATAAATCAATTAAATCGGGATAGTTAATCGTTAAGTTTAATTCTTTTATAGTTAAGGGATGATGAGTTAAGGTGTATATTTGATACATGAATTTGGGTGTTACTTGTTCTAATTCTTTAAGACATTCATTTAAAAGAATTTCAGTATTAGAATCTACTTGATTATCTAAATAGCCCAAATATTTTAAAGCATTTTCTTTAATCATTTTTAAACTCAGCTAAAATATTACTAGTTCGTTTTAAAATTTCATGTACAGTCTCCGGTTTATTCATTGTATAAAGATGAATTCCATCTACTCCATTAGTGATCAAATCAATAATTTGATTTGTCGCATAGTTCATCCCAACTTCTTTCATTGCTTGAGGATTGCTTTTGAAACGCTCAATTGAGGCTGATAAATTATAAGGAATATTACAACCACTTAATTTAGCAATATTTAATAACGACTTTGAATTTGTTGCAGGCATTATTCCTGCAATAATCGGAACATTGATTCCTCTAATTCGAGCTTCTCTAACCAAACGATAATAATAGTTGTTATCAAAGAAAATTTGTGTAATTAAATATTCTGCTCCAGCATCAACCTTTTTCTTTAAAGCGATTAAATCTTCTTCCAATGACGCTGCTTCTTGGTGTACCTCGGGATAACATGCACCACTTAAACAAAAAGTATCAGGATAATTTTTACTAATAAAATCATTTAATTCACTAGCATATTTATAATAGTGCGGAGCCTTCATCGGATCGTATCCTCTTGGATAATCTCCACGTAAAGCTAAGACATTTTCAATATTGTTAGCTTTTAATGAATCTAGAACGCGAATTAACTGTTCTGGTGTCGCATCAATACAACTTAAATGTGCAACTGCTTCAATACTATATTCGTTTTTGATTTTAGATGCAATTTCTACCGTGTTTTCAGTTGTTGACCCCCCAGCCCCATATGTAACTGAAATAAAGTCAGGTTTAAGTTTTGCTAATTCATCAATTGTTTGATAGATTGAGCTTATATCCCCATCGTGATTTTTAGGGGGAAAGATTTCAAACGACAAAGTTGGTCGCCGGTGTAATAAATCAATAATTTTCATGTGTAGTCTCTCCTTAAATAAATTACGTTAATTATAAGAAAAACAAGAGGTCTAGTCAACTAAAACCCCTTGTTACTCACTTTCAATATAATAGTTATCAATGATTCCCTGAACGATATTTGTTAATTGATTAGACAATGATGATAAAGCCATGATGCTAATCAACCTTTGGTTATCATTATCAATATCTAAATTAAAATTTTCAACTGTTTTCAATACTAATGGTTTTAATTGATCGCTTTGAAACTTTTTTATTTCAATAAATTGATCATAAATATTTTCTAACGATTCATCATTAGCATAAACAGGAGCCAAAACTTGTTTTATCTCTTGAATAGTAATCGTGTTTTTCAAGTTATAAACAAGAAGCATTCCAATGATTTGCTCTTTTGTATATTTCTTTCCTTTTACTGGTTTAATTACTCCGGCTTTAGAATAATTGTTGATCATTGTTTTGGTAAGTAATTTATCATCAACAAAGCGTTTATTGTCTTGAAGATGGTCATCAAACAAAGTCATAATCTGATCCATATATAGATCTAATGATGGAATATCTTTTGTGGTTAAATCGCTTTTATTTACAACTTTATCAATTATTTCTGATAATTCTAATTGATTCATAAAATCACCTCATGGATATTTTATAATATTTGAGTTAATGTTTCAAGATATGGTTGACATATCTTATAATAATGATATCATAAATACATAATATAGTTATTAAAACTACTTAAGGAGGTTGAGATATGAGATTTTTTAAAAAAGCGATGGATCCAGTTAGTAGTGAAACGCATTTTATTGGTGCTGTTTTATCATTGGCAACACTAGTTATGATGATTATTATTGCTATTATTGAAGGGTCAGATCACTTAACTATAATTGGAATTATTGTTTTTGGACTATCGTCAATTGCCTTGTATAGTGCCAGTTGTCTTTATCACTATTATAACGCGAATGAAGATAATAAAATTAAGCTGATTTTACGAAAACTAGATCATTCGATGATTTATGTACTGATTGCTGGTACGTATACTCCTATTTGTTTGTCATATTTAGAGTATCCGCATAGTATTTATTTTTTGGCAGCAATATGGGCAATTGCTTGTGTTGGTATTATCATTAAATTATTTTGGATGAATGCACCGAGATTTATTTCTACTATTTTTTATTTATTAATGGGATGGGCACTGATTTTTGATTTACCCGCATTTAGTAAGGTTCCGCTTGGTTGCTTGGGATTAATTGCCTGTGGTGGCATTAGTTATACAATTGGGGCAATCATCTATATTGTGAAGAAGCCAAATTGGTTTAAAACATTTGGTTTTCACGAATTGTTCCATATATTTGTAATGATTGGCTCTGCTTTTCATTTTTTGGCAGTCATCATTTATATTTTATTGTAAAGGACAAATTTAATTTGTTCTTTTTTTATAAAGTGACATCTAGTATTTACAGTGGTAGAATTAGAGTGATATAACAAGGGGATTAGGAGCAGTAAAAGTTTAAAATAATGATCATTATTTTAAAGGGAGGAGAAATGAAATGGTGAATTGTAGGATTGAATCAATGTATTTATGTGTCAATGATATGGATAGGGCAGTTAGTTTTTATGAACAGTTTTTTGAACAAAGAGTGACAAAAAAAGATGAAATATATAGTATTTTTGATATTAATGGTTTCCGTCTTGGTTTATTTGCTTATAAAAAAATGAATGAAGAACATATATTTGGCAGTAATTGTTTACCTAGTATTGAGTTTCTTAATAAAGAAGTTTTAAAAGCAAAAATCAGCTCTTATAAATTATGTTTTCCATTAACTCCAATAGGTACTAATTGGGTTGTAGAAATAATTGATTCTGAAGGTAATCATATTGAATTGACTGCGCCAATAGAAATAGTAAAAGAAAGCTAGATTAATAATTATTTCATTGAAGCGTTAAAAGTAATTGAAACCAGTATTGATAATTGTAGTAAGATGCAATCTGAATTTAGGATTGAAACAGCTCAAGTAACATTATTAAAAATATAATTCAAACTTTAGAAATTACTAAAATGTTAATAATGAAAAGAAATGTCAATGATAAATATATAAAAGAAGATTTACAAGTAGCTTTGGCACCAATCACATTAATCATTATCAAGAGTAGTAAGTGACCTATTAAGTTTCAGGAATACACGTTTTAAAAACTTAATCAAAGTCGTTAATATTGCTAAAACTGCTATCATCAATGAAACAGTAATTTTAAGCTGAGAAGTTTATTAATTTTTTACTAAATGAGCAGTGGTGCTTTTTCTTGTGGTTAGTTTTAGATTATTGTATAATGTCGGTGGGTGATAAAAATAATGAATTTAACAAAAAAAAATAAAATATTATATTTAGTTACATTGATATTAGTAGTTGGTGGTGACTTGTTTACAAAACATTTAGTATCATCATCAATGTTATTAGGACAGTCTCATGAAATCATAAATAATTTCTTTTATTTTACCTATGCTCATAACACTGGAGTTGCCTGGGGGATGTTTGCTGGTAAATTAGGGTTATTTATTGTTGTTGCTATTATTGCAGCAGTTGTGATGATCGTATTTTTTAGAAAGACAAAAAGTGAGGAAGTGTTGACACGTTTTGGTCTAGTGTTGACTTTTGGAGGAATGATTGGAAACTTAGTTGATCGAATCTTTTTAGGATATGTCCGAGATTTTATCGATGTAATTATTTTCAATTATAATTTCCCAATTTTTAATATTGCAGATATGGCAGTTGTGATTGGAGTAGCATTGATAATTGTTGAGATTGTTTTTGAGGAGTACATTCATGGAAAAAATTAATTTAATAATTGAAGAGGATAATAATTTACGGCTTGATAAAGTTATTGCGATGCAGTTACAGGAGTTATCACGGACGCAGATCCAAGATATGATCAATCAGGGATTAGTGCTGGTTAATCAAAAAAAGGAAAAAGCAAGTTATAAAACAAAATTAAATGATGAAATTGAAATCACAATTTTAGATAATGTGGATTTGGATATCGAACCGGAAGATATTTCTTTAAAAATTGTTTATGAAGATGAGGATGTAATTGTAGTTGATAAGCCAACAGGAATGATCGTTCATCCATCGGCTGGGATAATGCACGGAACATTGGTAAATGCATTATTATTTCATTGTAAAGATCTTTCAGGAATCAATGGTGTTAACCGGCCGGGAATCGTTCATCGAATTGATAAGGAAACAAGTGGTCTCTTGATGGTCGCTAAAAATGATAATGCACATCGTTTACTATCAAAACAATTAAAGGATCATACTGTTGTTCGTCGATATGTAGCATTAGTGCATGGACTTATTCCTCATGAACATGGGAAAGTCGATGCTCCAATTGGGCGTAATCCTAAAGATCGTCAAAGTATGGCAGTGACACGGACAAACAGTAAAGAAGCAGTTACTAATTTTACAGTATTAAAGCGCTATAATGCTATGAGTTTGATTGAGTGTCGATTAGAAACAGGGAGGACACATCAAATTAGAGTACATATGAGTTATATTGGCTATCCGGTTTATGGAGATCCTAAATATGGGTATCGTAAGGATGATTTTAGTCACGGACAGTTTTTACATGCAAAAAAACTTGGTTTTATTCATCCAACCACACAAAAATATATGGAATTTGAAAGCCCATTACCTGATTATTTCCAAGCTAAATTAGATGAGTTACAGGAGGAATTGAAAGATGAGTAAAGTAATTAATTGGACCCAATATTTTATGGGAGTTGCTAAATTATCAGCTTTTCGTTCAAAGGATCCAAATACCCAAGTAGGTGCTTGTATTGTAAATGAAGCAAATAAAATTGTTGGGGTGGGGTATAATGGTTTACCATGGGGATGTGAAGATAATGAATTTCCATGGGAAGTGCGTGAAGGTGATTTGTATGAGACCAAATATCCTTATGTCGTTCATGCTGAATTAAATGCAATTTTAAATAGTACAGGACAATTAAAAGGTTGTCGTATTTATGTTTCATTATTTCCTTGTCACGAGTGTGTAAAGGCGATTATTCAAAGTGGTATTAGTGAAATTGTTTATGAAGATGATAAATATAAAGGGACTGACAGCGATCGTGCGGCTAAAAGGATGTTAGATGCAGCAGGTGTAAAATATACTAAAGTTGAGCCTTTTGTGATTGAAGTTAAATAAGGTTGTCGTTTTGACAACCTTTTTGTATATTTATTTTAAAAAAATGAATAATAAAAAAGGATAACCATGTTATCCTAGATCAAATCTTTAATGCGTTTAAAGTTAGTCATGTTTGTTTTGGTAACTTTATTAAGCATCTTAGCGCCATATTTGTTAGCTACTTCAATAGCAATGGCATCAACGCTATTACTATTCCCGCGCGGTAACTTCATTTTAAGACTTCGTGACATGTTACTAAAATATTGTAAATATGCATATTTTGATAAAATCATTGAACATATAATTGCTAAATATTTTTCTTCGCCTTTTTGGACAAAGGTTAGATCTTTAACAACGATCACTTCACTTTTTAAATAGTTATAATACGTTTTGGGAGAAACAAACTGATTGACTAGTTTGTTTTTAATTGGCATACTTACTTTTTGCATTACATTAGTAACAGCTTGGTTATAAAGTTTTGCCTTAATATTAGCTAGGTTATTTCCAGCTTTGGCCATTGCATTATAATGAGAGTTATCAAGGATTAATAAGCTATATATAAGACGATCTTTAATCTCTTTAGCAACCCGAACAAGTTCTTTGTTGTCCATGTCTTTAGGGTCGCGAACACCGATACTGACTAACCAGTCAAAATCGCGCTCATCTACATAACAGGCAACAACGCATAATGGTCCAAAGAAATCTCCAGATCCAGTCTCGTCACATCCAATATGACTAATATTAGTATATTTACTAGCGTCGTTTAAGGCACTGCTACTGTCGGCCATACTAGAGTCGCTAAAAGCTACAAGTTTATCGTAAGCATGCATATTAATAATGTTGATTCTTTTTGAACTATTATTTCTAACTACATTCATGTTCATTACTTGTCCTCCTAGTCCTACTAAATTAGTATATCATATTTCTAATCTTTTTGACAGTACAAATTTGTTTTGATACAATGTATATTAAAAGAAATTGAGGTGTTTTAATGAATTTTGCACTAAATTCCATGGCAATCGACACAGTTATTGTTTTTATTCTATTGCTAATGTTGATTTTTGGCTATTTTAAAGGTTTTGTATATCGAGTATATGATTTGATGGCAACAGTAGTATCGTTGCTTGCAGCACTATATGCTTCTTCACCGCTTTCAGCAATATATCAAATATATAAAGTTGAAGGGATTGGGGAAATTGTTGGTAAGACAATAAATCGATTTATTATATTTATTATTTTATTTATTGCTTTAAAAGTTATTTTATTAATTATTGGTAAATTTATTAAACCAATATTAAAAAATATAATCTATACAATTAGTATTTTTGAGCATCTTGATCATCTTTTAGGAGCGTTAGTTAGCTTAATTGAAGGAACGATCATTATTTATTTAGCTTTAATTTTTGTAATTACACCAATTATTCCAGGAGGAAAAGAGAATGTTGAGAAAACAGTTGTAGCAAGCAAAATTTTAGAGCTTGTACCTTCAGTTACTGAAGAAATGAAAGCATTATCAGACGGGTTTGATGTTTTTACTAATATTATTAATGATGGGATAAATTATGATAGTTTTGATGCCCGAAACGTTGCTGCGCTTGCTGCTTCATTGAACAGTGCTTATAAACATGGTTTAATTAATCAGGAAGACCTTGAATCAGCGTTAATAAAATATTATGATGAAATCGATCGGGTTAATGAGCCTATTTCGTTAAATCAAGATCAATATAATGAGGTTGTTGATGTATTATCAAAATTAGATTCAGCTAAATTTGATCAAACAAAAATTTTAAATAAGATAATAGTGAGTGAATAGAATGAAAAATATATATGATACATTAGAATTTAATCAAATTAAAAATAAAATCAGTACTTATTGTGTTAGTTCATTAGGGAAAACAAGGATAGCTGAGTTAATGCCGTTAAAAGATACTGATGATTTGAAGCTGGAACAAAAATATTTAGATCAAGCAATGAAACTGATTTTTAAATACGGGAAAATGCCAATCGGTCATTTTATTGATATTGAACCGTTATTATTAAAAACAACAAAAGATGGTACTTTATTCGGTGAAGATTTTGTCCAAATTGTTTATTTGTTGAATAATGTCAAAGAAGTACAAAGCTATTTGAGCGAAAAAGAATTGGTAGACAATGAGCTGTTGCAATTATGCAATGCGCTAGTTTTACCTAAACAATTATTAGCTGATATTAATCGCTGTATTGATAGTAGTGGAAATGTTTTAGATGGTGCTAGTTCGGAATTAAGACGAATTAGACGCCAAATTTTATCAATTGAATCTAATATTAGAACAAAAATTGATCAAGTAAAAGTTGCTAATAAAGATTATTTAAGTCAAGAAGCTATTTCTTCAAGAAATAATCATCTGGTTTTGCCTGTCAAAGCCGGCAATAAAAATTTAATTAAAGGAATTGTCCATGCAGTTTCATCAAGCGGACAAACAATGTTTATTGAACCTGATATAATTGTTCAAATGAATAATCAGCTAGTTCATGCTAAAGATGATGAACGACGTGAAGTAAATCGAATCTTAACCGTACTTTCGAATAATGTAAAAGACCATTATGATATTCTACATGAAGACCAAGAACTAATGATTGATATTGATGTTATTTTCGCAAAGGCTGCTTATGGAGTCAAAATAGATGGAATAGTTCCAGAAGTGGCTGAAGACTACCAGCATTTTAGCTTGATTAGAGCGAGACATCCTTTAATTGAGCCACATGATGTTGTAGCTAATGATATAGTGTTAAATGCACCAAAGAGAATGTTATTGATTAGTGGATCGAATACAGGAGGGAAAACAGTTGTTTTAAAAACGGCTGGGTTATTAAGTGTGATGGCACTGTGTGCTATGGCTTTGCCTTGTACTAAAGCAACGGTTCCAATGTTTGATCAAATTTGTGTTGATCTCGGTGATGAACAATCAATTGAACAATCATTGTCAACTTTTTCTAGCCATATGAAAAGATTAGTTGAAATAACAAATGAAGTAACTGAAAAATCATTAGTTTTACTAGATGAAATTGGTTCTGGAACAGATCCGCGTGAAGGACAAAGTATTGCTGAAGCAATCTTAAGATATTTACATCAAATCAATCCCTTGATTGTAGCTTCAACCCATTATTCAGGCTTAAAAGAATTTGCTAAAAATGAAGATTATATTTTAGTAGCAGCAGTAGAATTTGATCAAGAACTGATGCAGCCAACTTATCGCTTGATTGAGGGCAGTGTTGGGAATTCTTATGCGATCGAAATTTCATCGCGATTAGGTCTTAATCAAGAAATTGTTGATATGGCTTATCAAATCAAAGAAGAAAGTCTGACAGATACAGATAAATTATTAGAAAAACTGCAAAATGAACTAGCTCAGGTTCAAATTGAAAAAGATCGTTTAGAAGCTTTAACAAACGAAACAGAAGTTAAGATGAATAAATATGAACGCTTAATTAGCAGTTTTGAAAAACATAAAGATGAAATGATGGAAAAGGCAAAAGCGGAAGCTAATAAACTACTTGAGGAATCGAAGCAGGAAATTGATTTAGTGGTAGAAGATTTAAAACAACAAGCTGTTTTAAAACAACATGTTGTCATTGATGCTAAGAGAAATCTTGATTTATTAAAACATGAACCAAAAAAAGTTATTAATGAAGAAGTCCATGAATATCAAGTTGGTGATGTAGTCAAAGTATTATCAGCTAATCGTCAGGGGGAAATTCTTTCAATTAATAAAAAGGGAATTTTAACTATTAATATGAGTGGATTAAAATTAAATGCAAAGCCCGAGGAAGTTAGCTTTATTTCTAAGAAAGTGAAGCCTAAAAAAGTTAAATCAAATCTAAAATCTTTGCGAAAAACAACAAATCAAAGCTATGAGTTGAATATTATAGGTAAACGTTATGAAGAAGCAATGGCAATCGTTGACAAATTTTTAGATGATGCAATTGTTAATAATTATACAATGGTTCGGATTATTCATGGAATGGGAACCGGAGTATTACGAAATGGAGTTCGTAAAATGTTAGATAAAAACAAGAATGTTGTTAGCTACCGGGATGGTGGGCCTAATGAAGGAGGACTTGGGGCAACCCTTGTATATTTTGAATAATGAATCGTCAGATGATTAAAGATAAACTTTCGCTTTTACCGTTACAGCCAGGCTGTTATTTAATGAAAGATAAAGATAATACAGTTATATATGTTGGTAAAGCGAAAAAATTAAAAAATCGTGTTTCTTCATATTTTGTTGGAGCACATAATTATAAAACAACAAAGTTAGTTCAAGAAATTGTTGATTTTGATTATATTGTTACGGATTCAGAAAAAGAGGCATTATTATTAGAGATAAATTTAATCAAAGACTATAGTCCTAAATACAATATCTCTTTTATGGACAATAAATATTATCCATATATACAATTGACTAAAGAAAAGCATCCACGTTTAAAAATTGTTCGCAATGCTCAAGATAAAAAACATAAACATTTTGGTCCGTTTCCTGATGGTACAGCGGCTCGTGAAACATTTAAATTGTTAAATCGGCTCTATCCATTGAGAAAATGTAATCATATTCCTAAAAAACCATGTTTATATTATTCCTTGAATCAATGTGTTGCACCATGTATTCAAGAGGTCAGTGATGAAGTTTATAAGGAAATGACATCAAGTATTACGAAGTTTATTCAAGGGGATACGAAAGAAATCATTAATGATTTACAAAATAAAATGATGAGTGCCAGTGAGGTACAAAATTATGAATTGGCTAAAGAATGCCGTGATTTAATCACTCATATTCAGCATGTGACAAGTAAGCAACATGTGCAATTTAATGATTTAGTTGATCGTGATATTGTAGGTTATTATAGTGACAAAGGATATTTATGCTTGCAGTTATTCTTTATGCGAAATGGAAAGTTATTAGCTCGTGATTTAAATCTAGTTCCTGCACAGGATGACTATCAAGAACAAATTATCTCATTTTTAGTACAGTTTTATCAAGAAAATACTGAGCCTAAAGAGTTGCTGGTGCCCCAAGAACTAGATATTGAATTATTAAAAGAAATTGTAAATTGTAAAATTATCAAACCCCAAAAAGGAAATAAAGCAAATTTAGTAGCAATGGCAAATGAAAATGCTAAAGAACAACTAGAAAAGAAGTTTTTATTGATTCAAAAAAATGAAGCTTCTACAATTGGAGCAATCAAGCAGCTGGGAGAAATATTAAATATTCAATTGCCTCGAAGAATTGAATTATTTGACAACTCAAATATCCAGGGGGCTTATGCGGTTGCAGGGATGGTTTGTTTTAAAGATGGAACACCATCAAAAAAAGATTATCGTAAATTTAAGATCAAGACAGTTGAAGGACCGGATGATTATGCCAGTATGAAAGAGGTAATTTATCGGCGTTATTATCGTGTTTTAATGGAAGGGCTGGAAAAGCCGGATTTAATTATCGTCGATGGTGGTAAAGGGCAAATTAAAGTGGCAAAAGAAGTCATTGATGCGTTAAATCTTAATATTATGGTCTGTGGTCTGGCAAAGGATGATAGACATTCAACTTCAGTCTTGTTAGATAGTAGTGGTGAAGTGGTAGAAATAAATCGAAAAAGTGAGTTATTTTTCTTACTGACAAGAATGCAGGATGAAGTTCATCGCTATGCAATCAGTTTCCATAAAAATGTTCGTTCTAAATCTTTATTTCAATCTATTTTAGATAGTGTAGAAGGAATTGGACCAAAGCGAAGAAAAATGTTACTTAAAGAGTTTGGCAGTGTAAAACAACTAAAAGAAGCACAACTGGAACAGTTAGAACGTGTTTTACCACATGAGGTAGCATTAAATCTATTTAATGTATTAAAAGCAGACACCGAAAAGTAGTTTTCTCATATATTAGAGTATGAGGTGAACGTAAAGATGAATATAATCCTGACTCCTAGAGAAAAGGAAATTTTTAATCTTTTAATTAAGAATCAGTCAACGAGAGATATTGCTAAAACGTTAGGAATTAGTGAAAAAACAGTTCGTAATCATATTTCTAATGTGATTCAAAAATTAGGTGTCGATTCAAGGATTCAAGCAGTTTTTGAATTGATTAAATTTAAGGAATTAGAACTATAATCTAGTTCCTTTTATTATGGTTTTTTAATACTAGTTGGTATATAATGGAACAAGGTGATATTATGAAATTGAAAAGATGGCATTTATATTTAATTGTAACACTTTGTTTTACGATTGCTTTTATTTCAATAAACCGCAAGTATGATCGCTTTTATCGGGTTAATGGAATTAATAATGATAATCGCGCTTTAATAGAGATGTATTTAGATGATGAAGAACAAGATTACTTAGTGGAAAATGCGATTGCAGTCGATCAGTTTATTAAATATATAGAATTTCCGGAGTTTAAATTACAGTATTATGAATTTTATAATGCGTTAAATAGAACAAATAAATATTCAAACTATAGTGATTTGATCAATGTTGGTAATCAGCTGGCAAGTAAATTGGAAGTTTCTTTTGCTAGTAATGCACTATCAAGATGCAATACACTAATAAAAAATGATTTAGTCAATGCTTATATTAATCAAGAAGGTTTTTCTTTCGATAATATTGATTATTACCAATTGTTACGGTCACTTTATGATGAGGGTGATTATACATACATTGCAGATACTAATACTTATTTATCAATTATGAAAGAGTTTGATGGTTTAGAAGGTAAAAAATTATATGATAATGTTAAATTGCTGAGTAATAATTTTACTAAGGGTTCATTAGCATCGCTCTTTAATCATGATTTGCAGCCTAATGCCAAACGAATTTATAACCCAAGTGATTTAGCTTTGGTTGTCAATAACGAGACATATATAGGTGGTTATGAACCGAAAAATCAGGTTGAGATACGAGGAATACCTCGAGTCAAATATTCTATGTATCTTCAAGAAGATGCAAATAATAGTTTAATGGAGATGTATCGGGCACTTAATGATGAGGGATATAATGATATGGTTTTAACAGCGGCTTATATCAGCTATGATGTGGCATCTTTAGGTAGTAGCGGGATCTTACCGGGCTATAACGAATATCAGCTTGGGACCACTATAAATCTTCAAAAAAGGGAAATAAGTATTGCTGATTTTGATCAAACTGACATATATAAGTGGTTGATCAATCATTGCCATGAATATGGTTTTATACTGCGGTATCCAAGTGATAAAGTTGATGTGACAAATCATGAATATAGCTCTACAACATTTAGGTATGTAGGTAAAGAAATTGCTTCTAAATTACATGTTCAAAATTTAGCTTTAGAAGAATATAACGCAAACGAGGAGTAACTATGGAAAGAGCGATTGGGGTATTTGATTCCGGTGTAGGCGGTCTAACGGTCTTGAATTCTATCAGGACCTTGCTGCCTAATGAAAATATTATTTATATTGGTGATAATTATCATTGCCCTTATGGTGAAAAAACACGAGAACAACTATTTAGTTATGCAAGTGAAATAGTTGAGTATTTTATTAAAGAAAATGTCAAATTGATTGTCTTGGCATGTAATACTACTAGTGCTACGGTCTTAAATGAACTGCAAGCTGTTTATAAGGAAGTCTTGATCATTGGAGTGATTGATGCAACAGTGGAAGATTTTATCAGTCGCGGAGTCGATAATACTCTTGTTATAGCAACAGCAGCGACGATTAATTCTCATAAGTATCCAGACACGATTGATTGTTATCAGACTGGAATTGAGGTGTTTACGTTGCCAACACCTAAGTTAGTTCCTTTAGTGGAGGCTGGAATGGATAAAAAAGATATTTATGATGTATTGCATGAGTATTTGGATTCTTATGCAGGAAAGATTAAATCAATTATTTTAGGTTGTACGCACTATCCCATTTTAGAGAATCAAATAAAAGATATTTTACCAGATATTGAATATATTTCCAGCAGTGATGCTGTTTGTAAAAATGTTCGAGATGTTTTAATTAAAAATAATTTATTAAATCTTAATAAAAATAAATTTATTAAGATTTATACAACAGGTAGAGTTGATGAATTTTTAAAATCATCAACAGGTTTTTTTGATTATACAGATTTGGTTGTTGAACATATTATTATAAAATAGTTAGTCGTGATTTTATAATCCGACTAATTTTTTTGATGAAAGTATTTTTATTAAATAAGAAATATATAATATTTATTTGGTCTTTTAAGAGGATCACTTCATATTATTATATTGAGGTGATTGGATGAAAAGAAAACTACGTAATGGTATTATCATTTGTGCTTGTTTGATGGTATGCTTTTTCTGTATTAAACAAGATAATAATAGGAATGAAAAAAAGAATACTGCTACGATGACAGCAAATTATCAAACAGTTGTATTTAGAGACGATAAAAACACATTAGTTCCAATTGAAGTAGATTTTGGTGCTGAAGTCGAAGATGATACAAAATATCGTAATATGATTGAGGTAATGAAGTCTAATGATTACGAGTATTTAGGTTTACATCCTATCTTAGATTCGAACCTGCAAGTGAATGCCATGGCAATTAATGATAAATCATTAACCTTTGATTTAAGTGATAATTTGTATGTTAACAGTAATCAGGAAGCACTTGATATTTTTGAAATGTTTTCTTATGTTTTTTGTAACGGAGATATTGAAAAAGTAAATTTAAAAATTGATGGTAATGATATTAGTACTTTACCGAATAGTACAGTACCAGCAAGCTGTATTACAAATCAGTTGGGTATCAATAATTTTGAAGCAAGCACTAATTATATTTATAAAACAACACCAGTTGTTGTTTATAATACAGAGACTATCAATAACAAAGAATATTATGTTCCTGTAACTAAACGAATTGAAACAAATGAAAATGATATTGATACAAAAGTATCAATCATGTTAAATGAAATGGATTATGATAAACCATTATCATTAGTTGATCAATGTTCGTTACAAGATGGAACACTATCAATTCATTTAGCTGCTAATATTTTAAATGATAATGAATCGATTGATAATACTTTGTATAATCGAATCGTTAAATCAGCTAGTCATTTAGAAAATGTTAAAAAAGTTTCATTATTTGTAGATAATCAAGAGATAGACCCAGTTCAAGATGTAAATGGTGAAGTAGACAACCGAATTAAAATGTAATTTAACTTTGAACCTTAATTGTGTATAATAATGTCAGGTGATAAATATGAAGAAAGTAGTAGTAATGTCCGATAGCCATGGTTATCATAAGATGATCGATGAAGTACAACGTTTAGAACCTGATGGCGATTACTATGTTCATTGTGGTGATAGTGAAGCACGTGAAGAGCAGTTAAAAGGCTGGATATGTGTTCGTGGAAACAACGATTGGATGGCTCCTTTTGATGATGAAGTTATTTTTGAAGTTGAAGGAGTAAGATTTTTAGTTACTCATGGGCATCGTTATGGATATTATAAACGTGAAGAAGCGATGGTAGATGATTTGCTGAGACATGGTTGTGATGTATTATTATCAGGACATACCCATGTTCCTCAATGTGATGAAGTGACGGGTTTTTATTTAATTAATCCTGGTTCAACCACTTTGCCTCGTCGTGGGAGTGGAAAATCTTATTGTACTATTCTAGTTGACCAGGGAAAAATAGAAGTTAAATTTAAACAAATATTTTGTTAAAAAATGCTTGCACATCTCTTTTAGATATGCTATTATATATGAGCAGTCAAGAGAGAGAGGTCTACGTAGCTCAGCTGGATAGAGCACACGCCTTCTAAGCGTGCGGTCAGGGGTTCGAATCCCTTCGTGGACGCCATTGATTAAAAATGGCTCTAAACCAATGGTTTGGGGCTTTTTTTGTTTTATATAAAAGGAACATTTGATGCTCATGATGCATATAAATAAATAGGAGATGAGCAGATGGAAAATTTGTATTGTTATGAACAAAAACTTCAATCCTATTTAGATGAGTATCACTGTATTTTAAATCAAATGATTAATAAAATGACTAGTGTTGAATTGTCGTGCAGCATATCTTATAATTTTATGGTTCAAATGATCCCGCATCATCGTGCGGCAATTTTAATGTCATGTAATTTATTAAAATACACTAAGAATGAAGCTTTACAAAATATTGCTTTTAACATTATAAAAGAACAAACAAGAAGTATTGAGAATATGCGGAGAATTTTATGTGATTGTCAAAATCAGACAAATTCTCAAGAACAGTTGTATGATTATCAAAATAGGCTTGATATTATCGTAGGAACTATGTTCACAAAAATGGCTGAGCCATCATGCAGTAATGACATTGATGTAAATTTTATTAATGAAATGATTCCACATCATGAAGGTGCTATTGCAATGGCGAAAACAACTTTGGAATATCCAATTTGTTCTGAATTAAAAACAATTTTACAAGCTATTATAACGTCTCAATCAAATGGAGTAAGGCAATTAAAAACAGTTTTAGAAGATATAACTTGTTAATTAATATTGGCTATTAAATGGAAAGGTAACTATGATGGATTTAAATTACATTCAAACTCCACTAAGGAATCAAACTATTGAAGAACAAATAAAAGATTTTTATTTGCTTAATAATAAGGAGAGAACATATCAGCATGTTCTTGGAGTGGCTATGGCAGCAGAAAAATTAGCTTTGCAATATCAAGAAGATATTAGAGCCTGTATTTTAGCAGCTTTATTACATGATATTAGTGCTGTTATTACTCCCCAAGATATGATGAAAATTGCTAATGAATTACAATGGCAATTAGATAGTGCAGAAAAGATATATCCATTTTTATTGCATCAAAAAATATCTGCTTTAATAGCTTATGAGTATTTTCAAATTAGGAATTTATCAATTTTAAAGGCAATCGAATCACATACAACACTAAGATCTAATCCTAGTAAATTAGATATGATTATTTTTATTGCTGATAAACTAGCTTGGGATCAGCCTGGGGAACCACCGTTTAAAAAGAATATTGAAATGGCATTAAATGATTCTTTAGAAGCAGCTTGTTATCAGTATATAAAATATCAGTTTGACCACGATCTATTATTATTTCCTCATTGTTGGATCATTGAGGCATACCGATGGTTAGAAAAGTCACATTGTAAATAACATGTGGCCTTTTTGTTTGCTTAAAATTTTAAGGGGGTTTAAACTGTAGGAAGAAGGGAGATTATTAAATGTTAATACGTAAAATAGAGGAAGTTGATTATCAGGACGTGTATCAATTAGTTAAATATGAATTAGGATACCAAAACTTGGAATTTAATAAATTTTGTTGGCGACTTGATCAAATGCTTCAAGATACAAACTATCAAATTTATGTTGCAATTATCGATTACAGAGTAGTAGGGATAATTGGATTGATGTTAGGTTGGGGGTTAGAAATTGAAGGGAAAATTATGAGAATTATTGCGTTGGCAGTAGAACATAGATATCAAGGGCAAAAAATTGGAAGTTCTTTAATTGCATATAGTGAACAATACGCCCTGAGCAAACAGGTAAGTGCCATCACAGTCAATAGCGGACTTGAACGTCGTCGAGCACATGAATTTTATAAGAAAAATGATTATTATAAAAAAGGTTATAGCTTTATTAAGAAATGTGAATAAGTTGTGAATAAAGTACTAATTGTTCTTGAATTTCACCTTTGACAAAGGAATACAATATTGATGAGGTTTTAGAATTGCTTGATATTAAAAATAAAAAAACTGCTTTTATTAGTGAATTATCAGGCAGACCGCATCATTACAATTGAAGATGGAATCATCATTGATGACATTAAAAGTAAATAAAAGCGTAATAATAGATTTTAGAGTTAACGTTATGAGTAGAGGGATTCAACTAATGACGTTACTCTATTTTTATTAATTGAAACAATTAATAACCTTGATATAATAATAAAAAAAGATGATTTTTAAAAGAGGCAGGTGATCTTTATATGGATATTAAGAGTTTGCTAGAGTTATTTAGAAAATCTCCCGAACTATTTTTAGATACAAGTGGGAGATCTGGTGCCAAAACCTACTGCTATCAAGATTATTATTTAAAAATTGGAAAAAAACATGAATTAGAGGCAGAGTATCGGGCATTAATATATTTTAGTAAGTATAATTACAGTCAAGCGGCGCTAGAATATAGCAGTAGTGAGCGAGATTATTTATTAACTAAGAGAATGTCAGGTATGTGCAGCTGTGCCCCAAAACTAATTTCTAATCCAGAGATATTAGCAGTAACTTTGGGAAAGCTGTTAAGAAAGTTCCATGATACAAAATTTACTGAAGCTATATCTATAAATCATAATGAAGAAATATTAAAACGTGTATTTTTAAATTATCAACAAGCCAACTTAGATGAGCAAATGACACAAGGTATTGGCTGCTTAGAACTTGACGAGGTGTTTAGTTATATTAATGCTAAAAAGGATATTTTAGTTGAAGATACAGTTATTCATGGTGATTATTGTTTGCCAAATATTTTTTTAGACCAAGATTATCGTTTTTGCGGTTTTTTGGATATGGGACGTGCGGGAGTAGGTGATCGCCATTATGATTTGTTTTGGGGAAGATGGTCACTTGCTTATAATCTAGGTAATGATAAATATGGTGATTTATTTTATGAAGCATATGGAAATGAAGTAATTGATCCAGAGCGTTTGAAATTAATCGCATATATTGCTTGTCTAGATGGATAAAGGTAAATAACTTGGCGTTTTAAAAATAAAAAATGACGAATATTCGTCATTTTAAAATAAACCTAATAGTGCTTGCATTGATAAACAAACCACAGTAATAGCCACCCAACAGCAAAATCCCATGAAAATTGGTTTGGCACCGCTTTTTACAAGTTTAACAATATTTGTATTTAATCCGATAGCTGCCATTGCCATAACAATAAAAAATTTGCTAAGATCTTTAATTGGTGCGGTAATATTACCAGGCAGGTTGAAGACTGTTGTAATAACAGAAGCTAGGATAAAGAATAAGATAAAGAAAGGAAAAATTTTCTTGAGATTAAAAGTACTTTCACTTTTTTCAGCATCGCGAGTACGTTTAAAAGCTAATACTAAGGTAATTGGAATAATTGCTAGTGTTCTTGTTAATTTAACAATCGTTGCTTGATCTAGGGTATTACTTCCATGAATACCATCCCATGCAGTTGCAGTGGCGGTAACAGAGGATGTATCATTGACTGCACTTCCAGCAAAAAGTCCAAAACCATCATTTGATAATCCTAGCATACCGCCCAAAGTTGGGAAAATTAAGGCGGCAAGAATATTGAATAAAAAGATTACTGATATAGCTTGAGCGATTTCTTCATCGTCAGCTTCGATAACTGGTGCGGTTGCAGCGATTGCAGAACCACCACAAATTGATGAACCAACCCCGATCAGTGTTGAAATCTTTGATGGCATTTTTAATACTTTGCATAGTACATAGGCTACGACTAGAGAAGTTGCAATCGTTGAGATAATTATTGGTAAAGATGAACTTCCTGTTTTTACAATATCGCTTAAATTCATACCAAATCCTAATAATATAACGGCGTATTGTAAGATTTTTTTAGAAGTATATGTGATCCCACTTTGAACTTTGCTTTTATCTTTAACTAAGAATGTAATGGTCATTCCCATTAAAATGGCAAATACGGGACCGCCAATCAATGGCAGTTGTTTACCGAGATAGTATGCTGGCATTGCAATAGCTAGACATAGAATAACTCCTAAAGCATTATTTTTTATTTTTGACATTTCTAATCCCCCTTTGTCGAAGTTATTATACATAAATCAAACAATAAATAAAAATTATATATATTTATATAACGATAATAATATGTTATAGTTATAATGAGGTGATTTAATGTTAGATTTTCGGATCGATACTTTTTTGGCGGTATGCAAATATATGAATTTTACTAAAGCAAGTCAGTATTTAAATATTACTCAGCCAGCTGTTTCGGGTCATATTCGTTATTTAGAGGAATATTATGATGTTAAGTTATTTATGTATATTGGTAAAAAGATGCAATTAACTAAAGCAGGAAAAATTTTGCTTGATGTAGCTACAACATTAAAGCATGATGATATTTTTTTGAAAAATAAATTAAATAATTTGTCATTGAAACAAGAGCTGGTTTTTGGAGCAACACTTACAGTAGGGGAATATGTGATGCCTAAAGTGATTGATCAATTGTTAAATGAAAATCAAAACACAATGATTAAGATGCAGGTTGCAAATACAAGTGAGTTATTAAAGATGATCAATGAAGGACAACTTGATTTTGCTTTAGTTGAAGGATACTTTAATAAATTAGAGTATGATTATCGAAAATTTTGTCAAGATGAATATATATGTGTTGGTTCAATTGATTTTCCATTGTCAATAGTCCATGATATTAGTGAATTATTTAAGTATAATCTAATTATTCGTGAAAATGGCTCAGGTTCACGAGAAATTATTGAACGATGGTTAAAAGAGCGGAATTTAGATATTGATGATTTTAGTAATATTATTGAAATTGGTAATATTAATATGATCAAACGTCTTGTTAAAAATAATCATGGAATAACTTTTATCTATAAATTAGCTGTTGAAAAAGAATTAGCTGAAAGAAGATTGAAGCAAGTCAAAGTAAATGCTTTAACAATAAAACATGATATTAATTTTATCTGGCGTAAAAATAGTGTTTTTAATGACTACTACGAAGAATTATTTGAGGTGTTTCGATTGCAAAATGATAAAGTATTGCTATAATTACGTTTGTAAGGAGTGATGATTATGCCTTTGACAGATGATGATTTTTTAAAGGATAGTAAGTTAGAACTTTATAATGAAGTGATTGAAAGTCTCCAAGAACAAGAAGAAACTACAGATGTCTTGGATTATGAATTTGATTTAGAAGAAGAATAGTGATGTATCCTCGATACATCATTTTTAAGGAGAAAATATGATTGAAGAATATATAGCTAATAATCAATTTCAAGATGCACTTGATCTATTGAATGATATGGATGACGAAATGACGCGGTATCAGCGTCTTGTTTGTCTTTATGGTTTAGGTGAATATCAAATGGCTAAAGCTGAAGGAATGTTAGCAAAAGCGAAAGCAAGTAATACCTATTATGATGTTGTAAGTATTTATGTGGCTACTTTAAAGGAACTAGAGGAGTTTGAAGAAGCAATCAATATCATGGTAGAAGAATTATCAATGCCATATATTCCGTATGAATATGAAGCAATCTTTAATGCTGCTCATGATGAACTGCTGTTAGCTAAACGTGAAGCAAACGAGGGAATGGAACGGCATAATAATGCTTTTAGTTTGGATGATATGGAAAATATTTTGATGAAAGATTTGCCTAATGAGGATTTATTGTATATGGCAATTGAACAAATGGAAGGAATTAATATTCGGCGCCTATTACCAGCTATTCGTAATTTTTTGAAAGATGAAAATAAGCCTAGCTTCGCTAAGAGTTTACTCATTGAATTGATGATTGATCAAGAAATAGATGAAGAAATGACCTTGGTAAAAAAGGGGATTGAATATGGAATTAATCCAAGTTATGCTCCATTAGTTTTGAATCAAGAAGTTGGTGGAACGATCTTAAATCTTTTATCTGAAGGAATTGAAGATGATAATCCTTCGTTATATTCATTGTGTGAGCAGTTTCTAAATTTCTATCTATATTTAGTTTATCCTAAATATATCGATGATTATGATTATCGTCCAATTGCTGCAGCAATTCATTATCATATTGCGTCGATGCAGTATATTGACATTGAATTAGATGATATCGAGTACCTTTATAATTGTGATAAAGAAGAAATTTTAGAAAAATTAAATGAAATTAAAGAAATTGAATATTAAAGTACTGAAATTGCAAGATTAATTGTTCAAAAAAGTTGAATTAATAGTATTGTTAGTATATAATACGTGATGAAACTAAAAAAGGAGAATAGTATGAAAATCAATAATAAAAAATTAGAAAATGCAATCGTAGAACTAACAGTAGCATTTGATAGTGAAGAATGGAAAGCTACTCAAGAAAAAGCACTTGATAAATTAGCTAAAAATGTAAAAATCGATGGTTTTAGACCAGGTAAAGCACCTGCAGCTATGGTAAGAGCAAGAGTTTCTAAAGCTAGTGTTTTAGAAGAAGCAACAGATATGATTTTACAAACAAAATTTGTTGAAATTTTAACTGAAGCAAATGTTGAACCAGTAGCACAACCTGCTTTAAGTGTTCAAAAAGTAGATGCTGATGAATTGGAAGTTCAAATCTTAGTACCAGTAAAACCACAAGTTGAGCTTGGTGAATATAAAGGATTAGAAGTTAAAAAAGGTCGCGTTACAGTAACTAAAAAAGAAATCGAAGAACAATTAGCAAACTATCAAACTCAATTTGCTGAATTAACAGTAAAAGAAGGTGGGAAAGTTGCTAAAGGTGATACTGCAGTAATTGATTTTGAAGGATTTGTAGACGGTGTTGCTTTTGAAGGTGGAAAAGGTGAAAACTATCCATTAGAAATCGGTAGTGGTTCATTTATTCCAGGATTTGAAGATCAAGTGATTGGAATGACTGTAGATAAAGAACAAGATATCGTTGTTACTTTCCCAGAAGATTATGGTGCAGCTGATTTGGCTGGTAAAGAAGCTACTTTCAAAGTGACTGTACATGAAATCAAAGAAAAACATTTACCAGAAATTGATGATGAATTAGCTAAAGATGTAAATATTGATGGTGTTGAAACTTTAGATCAATTGAAGGATCATATCAAAGCTAATATTAAAACTCGTAAAGAATCTGAAAATGAAAATAAATTCATGGATGATTTATATAAAGCAATCGTAGCGTCTTCTAAAGTAGAAGACAGTGATGCTTTATTAGAACAAGAACAAGGATTAATGTTACAAGAAATTGAACAAAATTTACAAAGACAAGGGTTAAATTTTGAAGTTTACCAACAATTTACTGGTAAATCAAAAGATGATATCAAAGAAGATATTAAACCTCAAGCTGAAGAAAGAGTGAAATTAAATGCTATTCTTGCAGCAATTATCGAAGAAGAAAAATTAGCAGTTAGTGATGAAGAATTAGAAACAGAATTAAAAACAATTGCTGAATATTATCAAAAAGAATTAGACGAAGTTAAGAAAATTTTCGAAGGAAATATGAGCCGTATCGAAAACGATTTGTTAACTCGTAAAGCTGTTGATTTAGTAAAAGACAACTTAAAATAATGAAAAGACGCTCATGCGTCTTTTTAGTAAAATAGCGAAATAGGAGGAAATAGAATGAATGAACAAACTGTATTAACGTTACCGGTAGTTTGTACACGGGGCATGATTGTTTTCCCAGAAAACAGGTTAACATTAGATGTTGGTCGTCCAGTGAGTTTAAAGGCACTTGAATTAAGTGCTAATGAACATGATAACAATATCATTTTTGTCTCACAAATCAATCCATTAGTGGATAATCCTTCTTTTGATGATGTGTTCCATATTGGAACTCTTTGTAAAATTGATCGTAAAGTGCGCCGTGACAGTTCGGGAACTATCAAATTAACTGTTTTGGGGGCAAAAAGAGTTAGGCTGACTAACTTTGAAGAACAACAAGGAAGTATCTACTCAACTGTTGAAATTATTGAAGATGAATTTGGAGATCGAAATGAAGAAGTTGCTTTAGTTCGTAAGACAACTTCGTATTTTGAACAAGCAAAACGCAGTATGCCAAATATGCCGCTAGATTCAATCAATCGATTAACTAGTGGAGTATCAGCAAGTGTTTTAGCTGACACAATTGGACAATATTTACCAATTGATCTTAATCAAAAACAAAAAATCTTAGAAACTATTAATATCAATGAACGTTTATTATTAGTAGCTAGTTCAATTGAATCGGAAAAAGTGATAGGTGAAATTGAAGAAACGATTAATCGTAAAGTTCGTGAAAGTATTGATGAAAATCAACGTGAGTACTATTTAAGAGAAAAACTTCGGGCTATTAAAGAGGAATTAGGTGATAGTGTACCGAAGGAAGACGATGCAGAAACGATTCGTGAAGAACTTGAAAAAAATCCTTATCCACAGCATGTTAAGGATAAAATTGAAGAAGAATTACGCCGTTTTGAAACAATGCCAGCAGCTTCTTCAGAAGCTAATGTAGTAAGAACATATATTGACTGGATGATGAAAACACCTTGGTATCAAGAAACTAAAGATGTTGAAGATATTCAAGCAATTGAAGATGTTTTAAATGAAGATCATTATGGTCTTGAAAAGGTAAAGGAACGAATTGTTGAATACTTAGCGGTTAAACAAATGACTAAATCGCTAAAAGCACCAATTATTTGTCTTGCTGGGCCACCAGGGGTTGGGAAAACTTCAATCGCTAAAAGTATTGCCCGTGCACTACAGCGTGAATTCATCAAGGCATCATTAGGTGGAGTTAAAGATGAAGCTGAAGTACGTGGACATCGTCGTACTTATCTTGGGTCTATGCCAGGAAGAATTATTCAAGGGATGAAGAAAGCGGGAGTAATAAATCCGGTCTTCTTACTTGATGAAATCGATAAGATGTCAAGTGACTATAAAGGTGATCCGACTAGTGCAATGCTTGAAGTTTTAGACCCTGAACAAAATAGTCAATTCTCTGATAATTATTTGGAAGAACCATATGATTTATCAAAAGTATTGTTTATCGCTACTGCAAATGATCTAGGAAATATTCCAGCTCCGCTTAGAGATCGTTTGGAAATCATTGAACTATCTTCATATACAGAACAAGAAAAACTAATGATCGCTAAAAATCATTTAATTAAAAAGCAGTTAGCTTTACACGGTTTAAAGGAAGATCAACTAGTAATTGAAGATGATGCAATTATGGCGATTATTCGTCACTATACGCGCGAAGCTGGAGTTCGTGATCTTGAGAGATTGCTGGCAAAGATTTGTCGTAAAGCGGTATTAATCGTTTTAAAAGAAAAACGTGATAACTTAACAGTTAATAAAGAAAGTTTAGAAAAACATTTAGGTAAAGCACCATTTGAACATACTAAGAAATTAGATCATAGCCAAATAGGTGTCGTTACTGGTATGGCATATACGCAATTTGGTGGAGATATTTTACCAATTGAAGTCAATCATTTCCAAGGATCTGGTAAATTTATTATTACTGGTCAATTAGGGGATGTAATGAAAGAATCAGCATCGATTGCATTAGACTATATGAAAGCTAATAAAGAGAAATATGGTCTTGAAAAAATTGCATTTGATAAAGAAGATATTCATATTCATGTGCCTGAAGGAGCTGTAAAGAAAGATGGCCCTAGTGCAGGTGTTACCTTGACCACTGCTATCTACTCAGCTTTTAAAAATCAGCCGGTTCGCAATGATATTGCTATGACGGGTGAAATTACATTACGGGGAAATGTGCTGCCAATTGGTGGTTTAAAAGAAAAATCAATTTCAGCGCATCGTTCTGGAATTAAAAAGATTATTATCCCAAAGGATAATGCTAAAGATATTGATGATATACCAAAATCTGTTCAAGATGAATTAGAAATCGTATTAGCTGATCATATTGATACAGTACTAGATCACGCACTTGAAAAATAGGGTTAAAAATAACCCTTTTTTTCTTATTGTGTGGTACAATGAAAAAGGTGATGAGAATGGTAAAAATAAAGAAAGCAGAATATGTTTTATCCGCAGCATGGAAAAGTCAATGGCCAGAAGAAAGTTTTCCTGAAATGTGTTTGGCGGGACGTAGTAATGTTGGTAAAAGCAGTTTTATTAATGCAATGTTAAATCATAATGGTTTAGCTAAAGTTTCAGGGACTCCAGGAAAGACAAGAACATTAAATTTTTTTAATGTCAATGATGCATTATATTTTGTTGATGTTCCTGGTTATGGTTATGCTAAAGTTAATGATAGTATTACTAAGCAATTTGGTAAGACAATGGATGAATACATAACTTTACGTTTAACTTTAAGAGGATTTATTTTATTAGTTGATTATCGTCATAAACCGACTAAAGATGATGTGCTGATGTATGAATTTGTTAAACATCATGATGTTCCGGTAATGGTCGTGGCAACCAAAGAAGATAAATTAAAAAGAAATGATCTGAAAAAGAATGAAAAAATTATCAAAGATACTTTGGGGTTTCATCCTGAAGATAAATTTGTTCGTTTTTCAAGCTTAAGGAAAAAAGGAATTGAAGAAGCATGGAACTTTATCTATGAGCTATGCGATATTAATTTTAATTAGATTTTAAAAAGTAAAATGATGGTAGATGCAAGAAAGATAGAGCTTTTAAATGTATCTACTTTTATTTTGTTTAAATAATATCAAAGTATCTAGATTCTGGTGGAACAAAGTAGAATGAATTAGTATATTCTATAAAAGGCGGTCTTTTTTCATATTTTTAAGAATCGTGCATATAGTTTGATGGGAGGTATATATGCAAAAGATATATTTTGAAAAATGGATTGATTTAAATCATCAATTGAATGAATTATTATCATTATCAGTAGATGAGTCTATTAATTACAAGATTGAAAGTGTAGGCGTTCGAGCAGTAGGAAGTTTAATTGTTAAAGGAGAGTATAATGGCAATCATAAATTTGATGAAAATATTGAATTAGATGTATTGGCAACATTTGATAAGATTGTTGATCAGCGAGATTTCAATATTAAAGTTGAAGATTTTGATTATTTTATTAAAGATGGAAATATCCAAATTAAGATTGAAGTAGGTATTCATGGGGTGGTAGAAGGAGAAGATCGATATGTACGGTATGAGCATCTTGGGCATGATGAAGCACTTGAAGAAATTGAAAACTTAATCAAGGATACTGAACCAGCTAATGCTTCAATTGAGCAATTAGTTCGAGCTAAACCTGTCGAAGTCCAAGAAACTGGGCCAGTAACTCCAGCTTACGTTGCTCAAGCAAAGCAGCCAGAAAGTAAGCCGATGGCTGCTGAAACTACGACTTCAACAGTAAAAGAGATAAAAGCAGTGGTAAAAGAAATGGATAATCATCCTAAAAACTTAGAAACATCAAAAGTTGCTGTAATACCGCAGAAATCAGAGTCATCAGTACACGCAGCAAAAGAACCGGCTGTTCATATGACCAAAGAACCAATGGCACATGTTGCTAAAGAAGCTGCTGTAATGGAAGTCAGTAAAAAAGAAACAGCTATGGCTGAGGAGATTAGTGAACAACTTCAAGAAAAGGTTTACCAAAGCAAGTCACGACCAATTTTTCAAGACACTAGCGATAGTGTGGGAACTTATTACTTATATATAGTTAAAGAAAATGATAGTTATAGTGAAGTGGCGACCCGTTATAGTGTGGATGAAGAAATAATCCGCAATTATAACCAAGATAAGGCTCTAGAAGCCGGCAGTGTCTTAATCATTCCATATGTTCCATGAACGAATTAATTAAGGAAGCCTATTCACTAGAAGTTATTGGTTATATTAAAGTAACAAAAAAAGTCTATAAAGTAAAATGTCGTGAAGGATTCTTTTGTTTAAAGTTTGTTGAAGACAATGGATTGACTGTTGTTATTGATCATATAGAGAGCTTGCATTTAAAATGCTTTTTGCCAGTAATCAGAAATTATAAAAAACAAGTTCTAACAAGTTATGAGGATAAAACTTTTTATTTAAGTCCTTGGTTAGCAAGTGATAATGCAATCGTTAAAGAATTAAAATTAAAATTTTATTATGAATGCTTATCATATTTGCATTCAACTTCTTTTTTTAATTATAGTGTTTCAAAGAGTTTTTTTAAACGTCAAATTGAAGATATAGCAAATATTATTCATGAGCGTCAAGCTTATTACAATGAAATTATGAGTAATTTTGAAGTTTTATCGTATCGTAGTCCAACAGGATGGATGTTTGTTTTAAATTATCATCGAATTGAAGGTTGTCTAAAAAAAGCCTTAGAACTTTTGGAATGCTATGAACAATATGTTTGCAATCTAGATACGATAAGATTATGTCTGACATATAATAATTTTAATTATAGTCATGTAATGATGAAAGAAAGTAAATTAATTTCTATTGATCAAATTAAAATCAACTTATGTATTTATGATATTTATAATATGTATCAAAGAATTCCAGAGTTTATCTTTGATTTTGACGTTATTCTTGATAGTTATTTTTGTAAGATAAAGCTCTTAAAAGAAGAGCGGCTTTTATTACAGTGTTTGTTACATGTTGTTCCGATCATTGAATTAGGACATGATGAAATTAATAATATTATCATGATGTCTCGCTTATTATATTATTTGGATTCAATTTCTTCGTTAAATAAAAAGTTAGCGATTGACTAGGGCTGATGATTTTGTTAGAATATTTCTAGCAATGATTAGGAGGAGTAGATCCAGAAACTTTTAAGAGAGTCCCTGGCTGGTGGAAGGGGATAAGATAATGGATTGAAGGTAGCCTAGGAGCATGTCTATTGAAAAAAGTAGGTAGACACGTATGACTGCGTTAAGGTCTTGAGGCATAGATAAGCTATGCAAAGTAAGGTGGTACCACGAGCATTCGTCCTTATGACGGTGCTTTTTTATTTTAAGGAGGAAATTATGAGTTATTCAGTGGTTTGGATTTTATTTTTAGGTGGATGTTTATTTTTAATGTATTTTTATAGTGGTAAAATGCGTCAAGTTAAAAAATATCAAAAACAACAGCGGGCTGCATATGAAGAAAACCGGGTTAAGTATAGTCATTTTACAAGCGAAGTGTTTGATCAAACTCCTGATGAAGAGTTAACACATGCTGTTTTATTCCACCTTTTAGCAAAAGAAGATAAATTGTATGAAGGAGAAGAAATTACTGGAACATTGATTGATGTAATGACACCAAGCGAATTACTGATCTACACTATTTATCAAGTAGAACTTTCAATGGAAGGAGGGCGTGGTTCATTGCACTCATTCTTTATTAAGGAACCATATTGCCTTTATCGTCCATATGCCATTAAAGCATTTGAGGCTGTGGATTGCCATGAAATTGCTGAGTTGATGACTGCAGCAGAAAAATTAGCTGTAATGATTGAAAATGAGGAAGAAATTGAATTAGATGAAGATAGTGATTATGGAAAATATAATTTTTCTGATTTTACAAGCTCATTATTGTCAATGTTGAAATCTTCTGGAATTGTTAATAAAGCAGCTAAATTTATTCGTGAAAACAAAAATGATTTTATTGATTTGGAGGTAACAACTGATGAGCAAACAACTGGAACCGAAGTATAATCATCATAAAGTAGAAGAAGGAAAATATCGTCATTGGATCGATAAAAAATATTTTGAAGCTGGTGATACTAGCAAAAAGCCGTATTCAATTGTTATTCCCCCACCTAATGTAACTGGTAAATTACACTTAGGTCATGCTTGGGATACAACTTTACAAGATATGATCATCCGTTATAAAAGAATGCAAGGTTATGATGCTTTGTGGCTGCCGGGAATGGATCATGCGGGTATTGCAACTCAAGCTAAGGTAGAGGCAAGGATGCGTGAAGAAGGTATTTCTCGTTATGATCTTGGTCGTGATGGCTTTTTAGAAAAAGCATGGTCATGGAAGGAAGAATATGCTTCAATTATTCGAGCTCAATGGGAAAAATTAGGTTTATCATTAGATTATTCTAAAGAACGTTTTACTTTAGATGATGGTTTAAGCGAAGCAGTTAAAGAAGTATTTGTTAAATTATATAATGAAGGATTGATTTACCAAGGGAAACGGATCATTAATTGGGACCCAGTTCAAAGAACGGCATTAAGTAACATTGAAGTGATTCATAAAGAAATTGAAGGGGCGATGTATTATTTTAAATATCAAATCGTTGATAGTGATGAACAATTAATTATTGCGACAACACGTCCTGAAACAATGTTTGCCGATCAAGCTATATTTGTGCACCCTGATGATGAACGTTATACTCACCTAGTCGGGAAAAAAGCAATCAATCCAGCTAATGGTGAAGCGTTACCAATCATGGCTGATAGCTATATTGATATGTCATTTGGGACAGCGGTAATGAAATGTACCCCTGCTCATGACCCTAATGACTTTGCGTTAGCAAAAAAATATAACTTAGAAATGCCAATTTGTATGAATGATGACGGAACTATGAATGAACTGGCACATAAATATGCAGGAATGGATCGTTTTGCTTGTCGAGAGGCTTTGGTTGCTGATTTTAAAGCAGCTGGGGTTGTTGACCATATTGAAAAACATATGCATCAGGTGGGGCATTCAGAAAGAAGTAATGCAATCGTTGAACCATATTTATCAAAACAATGGTTTGTTAAAATGGAGCCATTAGCTAAGGCAGCTTTAGAAAATCAGTTAAAGGATTCTAAAGTAAATTTTGTCCCTGAACGTTTTGAAAAAACATTTAATCAGTGGATGGAAAATATTGAAGACTGGTGTATATCTCGTCAATTATGGTGGGGACATCAAGTACCGGCTTGGTATCATAAAGAAACCGGTGAAGTTTATGTTGGGAAAAATCCACCTGCTGATTTAGAAAACTGGAAACAAGACGAAGATGTCCTAGATACATGGTTTTCAAGTGCACTATGGCCATTTTCAACACTTGGATGGCCTAATACCGATAGTGAATTATTTAAGCGTTATTTTCCTACCAATACTTTAGTTACAGGGTACGATATTATTTTCTTCTGGGTGAGCAGAATGATTTTCCAATCATTACACTTCACTGAGGAAAGACCATTCGAACATGTTTTAATTCATGGTTTGATTCGTGATGAACAAGGGAGAAAGATGTCAAAATCGTTAGGCAATGGTGTTGATCCGATGGATGTTATTGATGAATATGGTGCTGATACATTACGCTTCTTCTTAACAACTAATTCGGCACCAGGAATGGATTTGCGTTATATTCCGGAAAAATTAGAAGCATCATGGAACTTTATCAATAAAATTTGGAATAGTGCTCGTTTTGTTTTAATGAATATTGATGATGAAATGAAATTTGAAGAATTATCATTTGATAATCTAAATCTTTGTGATAAATGGATTTTAAATCGTTTAAATGAAGTGATTCGTGAAGTAGATATTAACATGGATAAATTTGAATTTGTTAATGTTGGTAGTGAGTTATATAAATTTATTTGGGATGACTTCTGTTCATGGTATATTGAACTTACAAAAGTACATTTAAATAGTACTAATGATACAGAAAAACAGGCAAGTTTAAATACATTAGTTTATGTTTTAAATGCGATTGTTAAAATGCTGCATCCATTCATGCCATTTGTAACTGAAGAAATCTTCCAGGCAATTCCACATTTAGAAGAATCTATTTGTATTGCTATCTGGCCAGAAGTAAATGATCATTTTACTGATGAAAGTATTAATGATCAATTTACATATTTAATCGATATTGTAAAAGGTATCCGTGAAATCAGAACACAATATACGATTAAAAATGCAATTGAAGTGCCATACGTGATCAATACTAAAAACGATGATCTAGAAGGATTGTTAAATAAATGTTTACCTTACATCAAGAAATTATGTAATGCAGTTTGTTCAGGTTATAATCTTAATGCTGCTGGTGAGGTTGCAAATATTACAATTAAAGGTGGCAATTCATTATTAGTTGAATTAGGGGATTATATTGATAAAGATGCTGAAAAAGAAAAATTAGCTAATCAACTTAAAAAGTTAGAAGGAGAAATTAAACGTTGTCAAAATATGTTGGCAAATGAGAAGTTCACTTCAAAAGCTCCAAAAGAAAAAGTTGAACTAGAAAGAAATAAATTAGCGGATTATCAATCTAAGTATGATGCTGTAAAAGAAAAATTAGAGCAAATGTAAAAAGATGAAGAAATTCATCTTTTTTCTATTTTTAAAAGTAAAAATTATTTTCTTGCAGTAAATAATAATATAAGGTTTAGTGGTGAGTGTGACCTTAAATTCAAAAGAGGAGACAAGAAAAATGAATGAATTACAGCAATGTATGCAAATGGAAGTAATGGGCGGTGGTGTTACGGGATTTTTCTTTTGTGTCGTAATTGGAACTGCAATTTATAAGATGTTTCGTTCGGGGGCTGGACGCGTATCGATTCCTAAAATTATTTCAATCGAGTGGCGTTAAAATGAAAGAATTATCGATTACATCTCAGCAAAAGATCAATGGTGGCGGAGCGATTGTTTATGTGATTTCTTTAGTAGCTGTAGCTGCTGGTTATAGCGTTGCTAAATTATTAAGAAAACGTTTTTCAATTACACGTTAATTGAGCATATTTATAAACTGCTAACATATACTAGATTTGGAGGTGCAAGATGAAAATAGTAAGACTTGTAGTAGTGTTAGCAGTTGCTTTATCAATTTGTTTTTGTGGAATCTATTTGAAGTTTTTTTCAACGATCAATAGTTATATTAATACTTACATAGTTCAAGTAGGAATATATAAACAAGATGAAAACGCTAATGAAATGATAAAAAAGTTATCAGATTTAGGGAAACCGAATTATAAGTATCAAAAAGATAATAATTTCGTAGTGATAACAGGTGTGTTTTTGGATGAAAAGGAGGCAAAGGACATGGGGAATACAATTAGTGAAAGTGGAATCACATGTGTAATAAAACAAACGAAATTCGAAAGTAGTTTTAAAGAGGTTATTGAAAAACAAGATTATGAAGCAATTATTAAAGAATTAGGGTCATGAAATTAAAAAACTATCCATTGGAAGAACGACCGCGCGAAAAAGCCTTCCATCACGGAATTGAAAGCCTAAATAATATTGAATTATTAGCATTAGTCTTAAGAACTGGAAATAAGCAAGAATCAGCGATTGAATTGGCTCAACGTGTTATAAATGAAATTGGGGGTTTTCGTTATTTGCATGATATCAATTATTATCAGTTGATTCAGATTAAAGGAATCAAACAAGCTAAAGCAATAGAAGTTTTAGCTATTATTGAAATTGCTAAACGTTTGGATAAACAGCCTGTGGCTATGTCAGCTATTAAAGAACCGCGTGATGGTTATGAATTGTTGAAAAATCAATTAATGTTTGAACAGCAGGAAAAAGTGATTGTATTATGTTTAAATTCACGCTTAGAGGTAATTAAAGAAAAAACCGTATTTATTGGTGGGAATAACATATCTATTATTAGTGGGAGAGAGCTGTTTAAAGAAGCATTGATCTGTGGTAGTAATCGTGTGATGGTCGTTCATAATCATCCTTCGGGTAATCCTGAACCATCAATTGAAGATATTGAAGCAACCGAGCGCCTATATAGTATGGCAAAAGAATTAGATATAGATGTAGTTGACCATTTAATTATTGGTCGTAGTAGATTTTATAGTTTTGCTTCAAATAAGATTATTGAAGTTTAAAGATAATTGATTATTTTATATTAATGCCTTATAATGATATGGATGTGAGGTGGTAATTTGAATAATCGTAAAAAACAAAGAAATAAGAGAATAGTTTTAATTATAACGGTAGCAATTGTTGTTTTTTCTACTATATCATTGGTATTTTCAAGAACCCAAGGGGGACTTGAGCGAATGGTCAGCGATTCGATTGCTGCAATAGAGTATTATGTAGTAAAAAAACCAGTTGAATTTGTAAGTAATTTATTTAGTGAATATAATGAGTTAAAAGATGTTTATAAAGAAAATAAGATTTTAAAAGCAAAATTATCATCTTATGCCAGTGTCGAAGTTAATACTGATGTTCTTTCAAAAGAGATTGATGAGTTGAAAAAGATGCTAAATATTGAATATTTGCCAACTGATTATAATGTTAAGACAACATCATTTGTTCGTGAAAGTGATGATTGGAATAACGAAATTACAATTGATTTAGGAAGTTTGGCTGGAGTTAGCAAAGATATGGTCGTAATTTCTTCAAAAGGAATGATTGGTAAGGTTACTTCGGTTACAGAAGTGACGGCGCGAGTTCAGTTATTAACAGCAGAGAATCCTACTTCTGCATTACCGATTCAAGTTATTAATGGTGATCAAAATGTTTATGGACTTTTGAATCGTTATGACATTGAGTCAAAATGTTTTGAAATTACTCTATTTAGTGATGTTGAAAAATTTGAAGATAATGCCAAAGTAATAACTTCTGGCTTAGGTGGGAAAGCGCCTAAAGGAATTTATATTGGAACTGTAGAAAGTTCTATTGTTTCTGAAGATGGAACATCAAAAACAATTAGAGTTAAGCCGGCAGCAGATTTTAATGATCTGTCATATGTTGCGGTAGTGTTTAGGAGCGATAGTAATGAATAAGCAATTATATCGTTATTATCTAGTGATGGCATTAAGTTTTGTTGTTGATAGCATTATTAGTTATTATTTACCGTATAATTTTGATAAATTAGGAATAACAATTGTTCCTTGTGTTAGTTTGATGATGTTCACATTGCTGAATAATACAATTGGTGATGAACACCGATACATATTTGCAACTGTGACTGGACTTTATTATGCGATTGTCTACGCAAATAGTTTACTGATTTATGTGTTGCTTTATTGTGTTTATGCTTTTTTTGGAAAGAAATATACTAAATTAGCAACTTATACCCTTTTAGAGATGTTTATCGCCGTAATTGTGACAATAATCGCCCAAGAAGTTGTGATATATTGGTTAGTGTGGATAACAAATGTTACGCAGCTATCAATCGTAGCTTTCTTGACAAATCGTCTTTTACCGACGTTAGGAGCTAATTTATTATTGATTGCACCAGTATATTTTATCCACAAGAAATTAGGATTCGAGGGTAAAGTCAATGCATATCAAAGTAAAAGGAGTTAATAATCATCTAGTTTTTGTTTTAGATGATAATCAAGATTTTAATAGTTTAATGAATGAATTGGAAAGTCTCTTGGAATCACCATTGCTTAAAAGTGATGGCTATTATCCGAGGGCTTTTTTTGATTTTAAAAGTCGAATTTTAAGTATTCATGAATTATTAAGATTATTGGATTTATTATTTAGTAAGCAGGTATTATTGTTTGATGGAATCAATATGGCCAAAGTAGAGAAGAAAAATAAGATTAAAGTAATCAACAAAACTGTTCATGCTGGAGAAATTTTAGAATTGGATCAAGATGCTTTGATTATTGGTCAAGTTAATCCCGGAGCTATTGTTAGATTTAAAGGAAAGTTGTATGTAATGGGGCGCGTCAGTGGATTGGTTGAGGGATTAAATGCTCGAGCAAAAATTAGTGGACAATTCTTTAAAAATGCCCATGTTAGAATTAATGGGGTATCTCGACGAAATTATACAAGTTATGAACTTACGATGCTTTATTATAAGGACAACGAAATATTCTTAGATAAGGGGGATATGATATATGTCTAGAGTTATTGTAGTTACTTCCGGAAAAGGTGGGGTAGGTAAAAGTAGTGTTAGCGTTAATCTGGCTAGTGCCTTAGCTTTTTCAAAATTTAAAGTATGTTTAATTGATGGTGATTTTGGATTGAAGAATTTGGATGTGATGATGGGGTTAGAAAATCGTGTAGTTTATGATTTAAATGACGTCGTTGAAGGCCGCTGTACAATTGAACAAGTATTAGTTAAGGATAAGCGTATAGATGGATTGAGCTTATTACCGTCATGTAAATCTTTATCATTTGAAAATCTAGATACAGAAATAATGAATTCATTAATTGAACGATTAAATAAAGATTATGATTTTATTATTGTGGACAGTCCAGCTGGAGTCGAAAAAGGTTTTCAATATTCTGCTTCATTAGCTAATGAAGCAATTGTTGTTGTCAATTTAGATGTATCATCATTACGTGATGCCGATCGCGTTGTTGGTTTATTGATGAAAAAGGGAATTAATACTATTAATATGATCATTAATAAAGTTAATGTTGATGATATTGAAGGAGCTCGCTCATTAACGGTGGAAGATGCTCAAGAGATTTTATCATTACCGCTGCTAGGGATTGTTTACGATAGCCATGATATGATTGAAGCTAATAATCGTGGTGTGCCGATTTTCTTAAATAATCAACATTTATTACATAGCTGTTTTGTTAATATTTCAAAGCGCATACTCGGGCAGCAAGTACCTTATGCTAAATATAAAAAGAAAAGTTTAATTCGTCGATTTTTTTATTCATAATTAACGTCTTTAATATCATCAGATTCATATAATGGAATAGGTGATAGAATGAGTGATCTAGATGATGTAAGAAAAAGAATGCAAAAGCGCCGGGGCACTAATAAAAAGCCATTAAATGATGATAATTTTAAGCGATTCTATAATTTTATGGTAAAGTTTATGGTCGTAATTTTAGTGGTTTTAGTATCAATGTCATATATTAAAATCAATCCGGATTCTAATATTAAGAAAATGATTTTGAATGATACTAATTATAAAGCGGTAACAAGCTGGATATCTGATAATTTATTTTCTTTTTTGCCAAGTGATGATGTTAGTGTTTCTAGTGGCGTGGAGTATCAGCATGTTAAAGATGACTATTATAAAAATAATAGTAATGAGGTATTAAGTATTGAAGCTGGGCGCGTAATTGCAACTGGTAATGATGAAAACTTGAGCGGATATGTAGTAATTCTAGGCAAGAATGATGTAGAAATTACTTATAGTAATATTGATAATGTAATGGTGACATTGTATGACGAGGTAGATCAAGGGATGGTTTTAGGCAGTTATCAAGATCAGTTTGTTTTACAGTTTGAACATTTAGGTAAGGAAATTAGTTATGAAGAGTATCAAAGGATGGAGTGATTGGTATATCCATCCTTTTACTTTGATTTATCTAATCGCTGCTTGGTTAAATGACAATTTATTTGCTTATTTGAGTGCTTTGTTTATTGTCTGTACTCATGAATTTGGACACTATTATTTTGCTAAAAAATTTAATTTTGAAATTGAGAAAGTTGAGATTTTCCCTTTTGGAGCTTTTTTGAGTTTAAATGATTATGGGACTCATCATATTATTGAAGAACTGGTAATAGTCATGGCGGGTCTATCTACTCATTTGGGAATGTTTATAGTAATAAAAGTATTTTTTGATAGCGAATATTTATTGGCAGTTAACCAATTAGTATTTGTTTTTAATCTCTTACCGATTTATCCTCTTGATGGATCAAAAATATTATTACTAGTTTTTTCATTATTTAAAGATTATTATCGAGCAGTCAAGTTACAAATTAAAGTTTCAATTTTTTCTTTATCAGTTTTGATTGTATTATATAATCAAATGGGATATATCTTAGTTTATTTTTATTTGCTCTATATAAATTATCAATATATTAAAGAGTTCCGTTATATAATTATCAGATTATATTTGAAAAGGATGCATGATAATCAATATCATCGGCTTAAAATTAATCATGACTACCGTTTTTACCGCCCATATGAAAATTATTATTTGATTGGTGGGAATGGTTATAGTGAAAAAGAAGTACTTCAATATTTAATAAAAAACTTAAAAAGTAATTGACTTTGATGGGTAAAAATAATATAATGCATATGTTGTAGACCTCTAGCTACAACCGCACATAAAAGGTATTAAAGCAATGCTGCCTTGGTTGGCGAGTCTTAGAATATTATAGGAGGTGCGATATGTACGCAATTATTGAAACAGGTGGAAAACAATTAAAAGTTGAAGCCGGAGATACTATCTTTGTAGAAAAATTAGATGTTGAAGCAGGAGAAAAAGTTGTTTTTGATAAAGTATTAGCTGTAGGCGATAAAACAATGAAATTAGGTGCTCCTTATGTAAAAGGTGCTACTGTTGAAGCTACTGTTGAAAAACAAGGTAAAGAAAAGAAAGTTGTTATTTATAAATATAACGCTAAAAAACATTACCACAAAAAACAAGGTCATAGACAACCTTATACAAAATTAGTAATCAATACAATTAATAAAACTGCTAAAAAAGCTGCTGAAGAAACTGCAGAAGCTTAATCAAATGATTAAGGTTTTAGTAAAACAAAATAATAATCAAATTGTTAATCTTAGTATTACAGGTCACGCTGACAGTGGAGAATATGGTAAAGATTTAGTTTGTGCTGGTGTTTCTACTGTTGGTATTGGAGCAATGAATATGCTTGCAAAAAAGGGATTCTTAGCTAAAGGCTTAGGAACGATTGAGATTAATGAAGGATATATAAATGTAGTTGTCAATCATACTGATGAAGTTTGTCAAGTGGTGCTAGAGACACTTGTTGTAACTTTAGAAACGATGGTTGAAAGCTATGGTCGATTTATTAAGATATCTAAAGTGGAGGTGTAACATATGATGTTCAAATTAGATTTACAATTATTCGCTTCTAAAAAAGGGGTAGGGTCAACTAAAAATGGTCGTGATTCTAAATCAAAAAGATTAGGAGCTAAATTATCTGACGGGCAATTTTGTACTGCAGGGTCTATTATTTATAGACAAAGAGGAACTAAAGTTCATCCAGGTACTAATGTAGGAAAAGGTGGAGATGACACTTTATTTGCTACAGTTGATGGAGTTGTAAAATTCGAAAGACTTGGTAGAGATAGAAAACAAGTTTCTGTTTACCCAGCTGCATAATTAAAATCCCTGCAAAGGGATTTTTTCTTGTACTAATAACTGATTATTTGTATCATAATAATAAAGAGATGAAAAGAGGTGGATATATGCAGTTTATTGATAAAGCAAAAATTAGAGTTGAAGCTGGAAAAGGCGGTGACGGGACAGTAGCTTTTAGACGTGAGGCCCATGTACCAAAAGGTGGTCCAGCTGGAGGTGATGGCGGTCGTGGTGGAAGTGTGATTTTTCAAGCGACGACCTCATTATCAACTTTGTTAGATTTGAAATATAATCGATTATATAAGGCACCATCTGGTCAAAATGGGATGGCTAAAAAAATGCATGGTAAAGATGCTATTGATACGGTCATTAAAGTACCGGTTGGAACAATGATTCTTAATGAAGAAACTGGGCAGATCATGGCGGATTTAACCGAAGATAAGCAACGTGTTGTAATTGCTAAAGGTGGCCGTGGTGGTCGCGGAAATGCGCGTTTTGCAACTTCACGGAATCCTGCACCACAAATTTGTGAGCGTGGTGAACCTGGTGAAAATTTCGATCTTATTTGTGAATTGAAATTATTGGCGGATGTGGGATTGGTTGGTTTTCCATCAGTAGGTAAATCAACACTCTTATCAGTTGTTTCACGAGCACGCCCGGAAATTGCAGATTATCATTTTACTACGATCGTTCCTAATTTAGGAGTGGTTCAAGTAAAAGATGGACGTAGTTTTGTTATGGCTGATTTACCAGGATTGATTGAGGGAGCGGCTCAAGGTAAAGGTTTGGGGCATCAATTCTTGCGCCATATTGAACGTTGTCGAGTAATCGTTCATATTGTTGATATGGGAGCAGTCGATGGCCGTGATCCATATGAGGATTATGTTACTATTAATAAAGAACTTGGTGAATATCAATATCGTTTATTAGAACGTCCTCAAATCGTTGTAGCAAATAAAATGGATGAAGATGGGGCTGAAGAAAATTTAGTTCGTTTTAAAAAACAGGTTGGTGAAGATGTTAAGATTTTCCCAATTAGTGCTATTATTCATGATGGTGTAGATCAGGTTTTATATGCGGTTGCTGATGCGTTAGCTACTGCACCAACTTTCACAATGGAAGATGAAGTTGAACATACTGTTCTTTATACAATGGGTGATGAGGAAGATAAACCATTTGAATTACATAATTTAGGTAATGGTAATTGGCAAATTACTGGCAAGAAGATCGAGAGAATGGTGGCAATGACATCGTTAGTAAGTGATGATTCATTAAAACGACTATTGATTAAAATGCGTAATATGGGTGTTGATGATGCACTTAGAAATGCCGGAGCTCAAGATGGTGATAATGTTGCTATCGGTGAGTTTGAATTTGATTTTTATGAGTAACCAGCTAGTAATACTAGTTGGTTTTTTTCTTTTACAATGCTATAATTGTTGAGAATGGTTTGAAACGATTTTGAGATAAAAAACAGTACGATGTGCTGTATAATAGTAAATGTGAAGGAGTAGGGAATGTATAGTTACTTAATTGGTACGGTAGTTGAGATGAATATTGATCATATTGTTGTAGAAAATAGTGGAATTGGTTATTTGATATATGTCAATAATCCATATGAATATACACGAGGTAAAGAAATAAAGATTTTTCTTTACCAACAAGTTAAAGAAGATGCATTATTATTATATGGATTTAAAACAAGTGAAGAAAAAGAAATGTTTTTAAAATTAATTCTGGTCAAAGGGATTGGTTGTAAAACAGCGATAGGAATTTTAGCTACTGGTGATGTAACAAGCATTATAAGTGCAATTGAAACAGGGAATGTAGCATATTTAAAGAAAATTCCTGGAATTGGACCAAAAGCAGCGCAGCAGATTATTTTAGATCTTCAAGGTAAGTTTAAAAATACACCAACAGCAACAACACTGATAAATAATAATGATTTAGACGAGGCGGCTGAAGTATTAATTGCCCTAGGTTATAAAAAATCTGAAGTGGATAAAGCTTTGGCAGTCCTATTAAATGAAAAACTAGATACTAACGGTTATGTAAAAAGAGCTTTAAGTTTATTAGTAAAGTAGGAGGTAGAAAATGACAAGGAATGAGATTCTTGATGCAAATGTTATTGATGATGATAGTAGTTTGCGTCCTTCATCATTCGATGAATATGTTGGTCAAACTAACTTAAAAGAAAATCTAAAAGTTTTTGTTGGGGCAGCTAAACTGCGTGACGAATCACTAGATCATGTGTTATTGTACGGGCCTCCTGGACTAGGAAAGACAACGATGTCAATGATTATTGCTAATGAGATGGGGACAAATATCAAAATTACAACTGGTCCAAGTATTGAAAAAACTGGTGATTTAGTTGCTATTCTAACAGCATTGGAACCGGGTGATGTTTTATTTATTGATGAAATTCATCGTTTAAATAAAGTGGTTGAAGAAATTCTTTATCCAGCTATGGAAGATTTTTGTGTTGATGTAGTGATTGGTAAAGAAGCATCAACACGTTCAGTAAGAATTGATTTACCGCCATTTACTTTAGTTGGAGCAACAACTAGAGCTGGTGATCTGTCAGCACCATTACGAGACCGTTTTGGAATTATTTCTAAACTGGAATATTACGATGAAACGGATTTAAAAACGATTATTGATCGGACCAGTCGTGTCTACTCAATGCCAATGGATGATGACGCTAAATCGGCTTTGGCGATGCGTTCCCGCGGAACACCGCGTATTGCTAATCGATTATTTAGACGGGTTCGAGATTTTGCACAGTTCAACGGTGAAGAAATTATCAGTAAAGAGCGGACGATTGAGGCTTTAGATCGTCTTAAAGTAGATCAATTAGGACTAGATGATGTGGATCATAAATACTTGTTAGGAATCATTCATCGCTTTAAGGGGGGACCGGTAGGTTTGGAATCTCTGGCAGCTTCAATTGGAGAAGAACCACAAACATTAGAAGATGTCTACGAACCTTATCTTCTTCAAATCGGTTTGATAAAGAGAACTCCTCGCGGTCGTGTTGCAACGAGTGAAGCATATAAACATTTAAATATAAATATTGATGAATAAGGCTGTTTTTACAGTCTTTTTTTGTGGAGGTATTGTGAAAAAACATGAAATTATTGGTTTGTTAATTATTTTAATTATCTCAACTGTTTATTCATTTACATTGCCTGAAACATCATTAAATGAAATTGAATCAGATCCACAAGTAAAAATAATTGTTGAAGGTAAGTATAATGAAACTTTAGTATTTAATTCTTCACCAACAATCGAAGATGTATTTAAAGCATTAAATACTGATAATGTTTATGGATTTGATCAAAAAACTGTTTTGGATAGCCAAACAGTTTTTTATATCCCTATAAATAAAAATTTAATTTCTTTAAATCATGCATCAAAAGAACAATTGATGACGATTAAGGGAATTGGACCAAAAACTGCAGATAAAATTATTGATTATCGTAATGAACACCCATTTGCTACCATCGAAGAGATAAAAGAAGTATCAGGGATAGGAGAAAAAACTTATTTGCGAATAAGGGAGTTATTATGTCTTTAAGATATCATTTGATTTACTATGCGGTAGCATGTTTGTTAGGTGTTTTGGTCATGTTGATTCATCCAGTTTTTTTAGTGCTCTTAATTATTTATGCGTTCTTTATAATTCGTCATTTTGGGTGGGGGCGACTTGTAACGATAGGGCTGGTTATGATTTTCTTTTTAGTGTTTATTAGGTGGCCTCAGCCGACCGATGAACCAATTATAAGCGGGTATATAATTAGTAGGGATGAAAAGAGCATTGTATTGAAAACAACAAAAACAAAGATCAAAGTATATGGTGAGTTTATTGGCTATGAAGTTGGTGATGAATTAGAAATTGAGGTTAATTATTTTGAAATTAGTCGTGCAACAAACGATAACGCATTTGATTATCGTAACTATTTGTATAGTCAAGGGATTACTAATAATGCATCTTTACTACGCCTTATAAATAGTCAAAAACATAATACGCTTTTTCAAAAACTTCAAAAACGAATAGACGGTAAAGAGCTAGTTAATAGTTATGCAAGCATGTTTATTTTGGGAATAAGAGATGAAATGATCAATGATTATTATCATCAATTAACAGAGTTGTCGATTGTTCATTTGTTTGCTTTGTCAGGACTACATATTCATATATTAAGAAGGTTGATTAAAAAAGTATTAATTTTTTTATTACCGGAATATTTAATTAATTACCTCAGTCTAATTATAATTGGTGTGTATATGTATATTATTCCATATAATATTTCTTTTATGCGGGCGTATTTAGTAATGCTTTTGATGACTTTGTTTAAAAAGTATCTAAATCAATTAGACTGCTTTAGTCTTGTTGCTATGTTTTTTGTATTTATGAATCCATATATTATTTATAATTTATCTTTTGTTTTTTCCTATTTTATGTATTTAATAATTATTTTGATTAATCATCATAGGTACCTGAATGAGATAGTTTATGGAGCTAGCGTACCAATCGTTATTTCGATTCAATATCGAATTAATATACTGTCATTGTTTTTAGGGATTATTTTAACACCACTGATTTCAGTGTTATATCAACTGCTATGGTTATATGTGATTTTTGGTAATTTCTTTAAACCGGTTATTAGTCTAGTAATTGAAGTTCTAGATAATATTGTTGTTTTTAGTACGGACTTCTCTTTTTTTATTAATTTTTCTAAACCATCTTTATTTTTTATTTTAGGATATTACTATATTTATTTTAAATTAATAGTCAAAATAAATATTAAACAGCGAATTCACCGTGAGATTCTATTACTGCTAAGTTTAGTGATCATGTTTTATTTTAAACCATACTATCAGACTTTTGGTCAAGTGGTTATGATTGATGTAGGTCAAGGTGATTGTTTTTTTATTCAACAGCCTTATAATCAAGGAAATATTTTAATCGATACTGGGGGATTGCGAAATAAAGATCTAGCTGCTTTAACATTAGTACCATATTTACGTTCGGTAGGAGTGTTTAAATTAGATCATGTTTTTATTTCTCATGATGATTTTGATCATAGTGGAGCTTATCAGTCACTTGCGGATCAAATTGAAATTGGACATACTATTACATCATACCAAGATAAATTTAAAATTGGGCAGGTAGAAATTGAGATACTGAAAACACCTGAATCAACAGATAATAATGATAGTTCGTTAGTTTTGTTGGTAACGATCAATAAGTTGAAATATTTATTTACAGGGGATATATCCAATGCAGTAGAACGACAGTTGATCAACGATTATCCAGAGCTTAAAATTGATGTATTAAAGGTTTCCCACCATGGCAGTAATACGGGGACTAGTGCAGCTTTTTTAAATGCAATAAAACCTAAAATTGCCCTAATTAGCTGTGGTAAAGATAATTATTATGGTCATCCCCATGATGATGTAATTACCCGCTTAAATGATTATGGAGTAAAGGTTTATCGTAGTGATGAAATGGGCATGGTGAAGATTGTTTATTATGGTGATGATAATTATATTTTCAATGACTTTAATGATTAAATAGTCTATAATTATTACTGTTGGAGGAACGATAAATGATATTTGTAATATATGGTGAAGAAAGTTTTTTGATGGAACAAAAATTACAGTCTTTAAAAAAAGAATATGATTGTAATGAGGATAATATGAATATTTCAACATATCGGGCTAATGAAGATAGTTTAGAAGAAGTTTATGAAGATTTGATCACACCTCCTTTTTTAACCGACAAGAAAATGGTTGTGTTGAAAAACCCTTATTTTTTAACGACAAAGAAAGTAAAAAAAGATAATAATGAGTTAGAGTATTTTGAAAAATGTTTAATTAATAGTGAAGAAGTAATATTTGTAATTTATCATGTTGGTAAAGATTTTGATGAGCGTAAAAAAATTGTTAAAAATTTACGTAAACAAGCACAATTTTTTGAAATAGATAAAGTTAATCATTATAAGCTATCAGACAGTACACGTCAAGCAATCAGACGTCGAGATGCAACGATCGATGATGATGCATTAGAATTATTATTGAGTCGTTTAGGAGATAGTTTGAATAATGTTGCTCTTGAGGTGGAAAAACTATGTTTGTACAGCAAACATATTACATATGATATTGTTGATGAATTGGTAAGTAAGCCGTTGGATGAAAATGTTTTTGCATTAACTAGTGCGATTCTTCAAAAAGATCGAAGAAAAATGTTTTCGATTTATCATGATCTAATGATTTTAAATGAGGAACCAATTAAGTTGATTGTTCTTATAGCGGGTCAAATGCGGCTAATTTACCAAGTTAAATTATTGGATCGTAAAGGTTATAATGATAAAGAAATTGGAAAAATACTGGGAGTTAATCCTTACCGATTAAAATATGTTCGTCAAGAAGGAAAAGATTTTGATTTAAATGAATTATTGCAATGTTTAGATGATTTATCACGTCTTGATGTAGAAATCAAAACAGGTAAAATGGATAAAAAAATGGGTTTAGAATTATTTATGGTAAGAATTTAGGAGGTATTATGGAATCATTAAGAGAGTTATATAAAATTGGGGTTGGACCATCTTCGTCCCATACGATGGGACCACAAAGAGCGGCATTAAAGGTTAAGGAAACCTATCCTCAGGCTACACATTTTGAAGTATATCTACATGGCTCGTTAGCATTGACAGGGAAAGGCCATTTAACAGATTACATTATTGAAGAAACTTTAGGTAAAGATAGTGTTAAGATACACTTTGTTAATACAGCATTACCTAAACATCCAAATGGGATGATTTTTGAAATATATCGGGAAAATCAATTGCTTGATAAAATTACAGTTTATTCAGTAGGTGGTGGAGCTTTAATGTATGATGATAGTTCTTTGCAACCTTCTAAGCAAGTATATCCGCATGGTAATTTAACGGAAATTTTAGAATATTGTGATCGTAAAGGAATCAATTTATATGATTATACAATCGAGTATGAAGATGAGCATTTTAAAGCTTATTTATTTGAAGTACTAAATGCAATGTTTGCTTGTGTTGAAGCTGGATTATCAACAACGGGAGTTATTCCAGGAAAACTGGGATTGAAAAGAGTTGCTAAATCAATGTATCAACAAGCAATCAACACACGTCGTAGTGGAGAACGAGATCGCTTATTAGTTAGTAGTTATGCTTATGCGGTTAGTGAAGAAAATGCCAGTGGACATCGTATTGTTACTGCACCGACATGTGGAGCTAGCGGAGTTTTACCAGCAGTCTTATATTATTGTTACAAACAATTAGAAATTCCTCGAAAAGAGATTATAAAAGCATTAGCAGTAGCTGGAATATTTGGCAATGTTATTAAAACAAATGCAACTATTTCTGGCGCTGATGGTGGTTGTCAGGCAGAAATCGGAAGTGCTTGTGCAATGGCAGCGGCTGCTTATGGCTGGATTTTAGAACTTAATAATAATCTGATTCAATATGCTGGTGAAATGGGCTTAGAACATAATCTTGGTTTAACATGTGATCCTGTAGGCGGCTATGTTCAAATTCCTTGTATTGAGCGTAATGGTTTTGGTGCACTTAGAGCAATGGATGCGGCGATGTATGCTAAGCAGCTGGGTTACTTGAGAAAAAATAAAGTTTCTTTTGATGCGGTTGTTCGGGTGATGAAAGAAACAGGAAAAGATTTAAATAGTGCGTATAAGGAAACTTCTTTAGGTGGTTTGGCTAAAGAATTTGGTTTTGAAAATGAAGACTAATTCATTATATCTGCATATTCCTTTTTGTGAACAAATTTGTGCATATTGTGACTTTTGTAAAGTTTTTTATAACGAACATCAAGCCGATGATTATTTGGCGGTTTTAAAGCATGAACTTCAAGCTTTAAATATTACAGAGCCGCTAAAGACTATATATATTGGTGGTGGAACACCGAGCAGTTTAAATGATGAACAATTAGAATGGCTGATGGATATTATTAAACCATACATAAGTAGTGAGACTAAAGAGGTGTCCATAGAAGTTAATCCAGAAAGTATCGATTATTATAAATTAGATATTTTAAAAAGAGGTGGTGTTAGCCGTTTAAGTATCGGGGTTGAAACATTTAATGATATCCTTTTAAAAAAGATTAATCGCCAGCATACGAGTATACAAGTTGAGCGGATTATCGATTATGCACGCAAAATTGGTTTTAATAATATTTCAATTGATCTTATGTATGGTTTGCCTAATCAAACGATTACGGATATAAAAAATGATTTAGCTAAGGTTAGACAGTTACCGATCGAGCATATTTCTTACTACTCACTAATTTTAGAAGATCATACTGTCTTGAAAAATCTAAATTATCAACCGCTTGATGAAGAGGTGGAATCGAAAATCACTCAATTGATAGAGGAATCTTTAGAACAAATAGATTTCCATAAATATGAAATCAGTAATTTTGCGAAAACTGGATATGAGTCACTTCATAACCTAGCTTATTGGCAGTATGATAACTATTATGGAATTGGGGTAGGAGCCAGTGGAAAAATTGATGATTGCTTAATAGAACATAATCGTAATTTAAATGCTTATTTACGTCGTCAAAATACAATCACAAAGATGATTAATTCTAAAGAAGAAACGATGTTTAACCATTTAATGATGTCATTACGTTTGGTGAAAGGCTTAGATTTAAAAGAATTTGAAAAGAGATATGGTCTTAGAGCAGTTGATGTTTATCAAACTGCTATTGATAAACATTTGAAGATGAAAACGTTAGTAATTGAAAATGATTATTTACATGCAACTAGTGAATCAATTAAGTTATTAAATGAAATCTTAATAGATTTTTTATAAACGGGGATAATTAGATGAGTTATCGTATAGTGAACGGTTAAATCTTCTAAATTGGGTTTGCAATAGGAAATAAAAGATGTATAATCAAATAGTAATCATTACTAATAAGGAGATTGGGATATGAACAATAAAGCATTTTTTAAGTTAAGTTATGGGTTGTATGTTGTATCTAGCAGTTGTGATGGTAAGGATAGTGCTTGTATTGCTAACACTTTTGTACAGGTTACTTCAGAGCCGGCACGAGTTTGTATTACGCTGAATAAAAATAATTATACTACATCGTTAATTGAAAATAGTTGTGTTTATAACGTTGGGGTATTACTTGATGATATTGATATGGATGTTATCAGAAGATTTGGTTTTCAGTCTGGTAAAGATGTTAACAAATTTGATGGGATTGATTATGAAGTTGATTGTCAAAATATTAAACAAATCACCGAAGGAATAGCTGCTTCATTTAGTGTTAAAGTTATTTCAATGACAGATGTTGGAACACATATTATGTTTGTTGGCGATGTTATTGATTGTAAAGTGATTAATGAAGGTGAAGTATTAACTTATGCAAATTATCATAATAAGAAAAATGGAACAACACCTAAAAATGCTTCTAGTTATCAAGCAGATACTTCAAAACATGGTTGGAGATGTACTGTTTGTGGATTTATTTTAGAAGCAGATGAATTGCCTGAAGATTTTATTTGTCCAGTTTGTAAACAACCGGCAAGTGTTTTTGAAAAAATTTAACAGCCTTAGGGCTGTTTTTTTTGTGATTTTATCAAGGAATTAGATTGATTATAGAGTTGTTTTAAATAGAAATCGGATTTATAATTCTTTTTTTATTTTTTAGCACAAAGGTGTTGACAGTGCTAATTATTGATGTATAATGTATTTAGCACAAAGGAAAGATGAGTGCTAAGGGTGGTGAAACTGATGCTTACAGCGAGGCAACTATTAGTATTTAAATGTATTGTTGATGAGTTTATTGAAACGGCTGAACCAGTTGGGTCAAAAGCTTTGATGACAAAATATCAATTGCCTTATTCAAGTGCAACCATTCGTAATGAGATGAGTTTTCTTGAAGAGTATGGTTATTTAGAAAAAACTCATACATCTTCCGGACGAGTTCCTTCGGTTGAAGGATATCGATTCTATGTTGATAATCTTGCAAAGCGGGATCTAGATGAAGGGATTAAAAACCAAGTAGCGCAAATTTTTAGCGATCGTCATCGTGGTTTGAATGAAATCATTCATGAAAGTTGTGAGATGTTAAGTGAACTAACGCATCTAACATCGGTAGTCTTGGGACCAGATTCTAGCGAAGATACTTTGCAGCAAATCAATATTGTTCCTTTGAATGATAACCGAGTTACTGCGATTATTATTACGAATCAAGGCTATGTTGAAAACAAGGTGTTTGATTTAAACCGTAATCATAAAATTGATGATTTGGTGAGTTGTGTTGCAGTGATGAATGATTTATTGATAGGGACACCGATTGATCAGGTAGCATTTCGTTTAGAACGTGATGTAAAACCGGTGTTATCAGCTAAAATCAAGGAGCATGAGGAATTATTTAATGCTTTTCTTGAAGCTTTTGTTCGATTTGCTTCGAGCAATGTATATTTTTCAGGAAAAGAAAATATGTTATACCAGCCTGAGTATAATGATGTAAATAAATTGAGAAGAATCGTTAGTGCATTTGAAAACTCTCAAGTATGGAATGCCTTACAACCTTTATCTGATGAAGAAGGAGTAACGGTAAGAATTGGTTCTGATTCACCGATTAATGAAATTGAGGATGTATCGGTCATCTCAGCTTCATTTAGAACAGGAGAGAGAACCAAGGGATCTATTTCAGTAATTGGGCCAACAAGAATGCCTTATGAAAAAGTAGTTTCCTTAGTAGAGTATATTTCAAGGAATATTGAAGAGGCGTTCTTTGACGAATCAGATGATTCAAACGATGAATAGAGGTGAATGTAGTGGCTAAGGAAAAAGAAACAGTAGTAGATGAAGAATCTACAGAAAAGACTGCAGAAGAAACAGTTGAAACAAAAGAAGATGAAATTACAGTTGAAGATCAACTTAAGAATTTAGAAGATGAAGTAAATACTTGGAAAACTGATTATTATAAAGTGTTTGCTGATATGGAAAATCTTAAGAAGAGATTACAAAACGAACATGCTAATGCAATGAAATTTATGATGCAATCATTTATTGAAGAATTATTACCTGTTGTAGATAATTTTGAAAGATCGTTAGCTGTAGTTGATCCTAGTGATGAAATTAAAAACTTTTTGAAGGGTTATGAAATGATTTATAACCAACTGATGGAAGTATTAAAGTCACAAGGTGTTGAAGTAATTAAAACTGAGGGTGAAGAGTTTGATCCAAACTTCCATCAAGCAGTTATGACCGTAAAAGATGATAACTTTAAAACAAATATGATTGTTGAAGAGTTACAAAAAGGATATAAGTTAAAAGATCGCGTTATTCGTGCATCTTTAGTAAAAGTAAGTGAATAAATAGGAGGAATTTAATTATGGGTAAAATTATTGGTATTGACTTAGGTACAACAAATTCATGTGTCAGTGTTATGGAAAACGGTGAAGTTAAAGTAATCGCTAATCCAGAAGGAAACAGAACAACTCCTTCAGTAGTATCATTTAAAAATGGAGAAATTATCGTTGGTGAAGCTGCTAAACGTCAAGCAGTAACTAATCCAGATACAATTATGTCAGTTAAACGTCATATGGGTACTGATCATAAAGAACATGCAAATGGTAAAGACTATACACCACAAGAAATTTCAGCAATGATCTTACAAAACTTAAAAGCAACAGCTGAAGCATATTTAGGTGAAACTGTAACACAAGCAGTTATTACAGTTCCTGCATACTTTAACGATGCACAACGTCAAGCTACTAAAGATGCTGGTAAAATTGCTGGTTTAGAAGTAGAACGTATTATCAATGAACCAACTGCTGCTGCTTTAGCGTTTGGATTAGATAAATTAGATCAAGAACAAAAAGTATTAGTATATGACTTAGGTGGAGGTACATTTGACGTTTCTATCTTAGACTTAGCTGATGGAACTTTTGAAGTATTAGCTACTGCTGGGGATAATAAACTTGGTGGTGATGATTTTGATGAAAAAATCATGAATTGGGTTGTTGAAGAATTCAAAAAAGATCAAGGTGTTGATTTATCAAATGATAAAATGGCAATGCAACGTGTTAAAGAAGCTGCTGAAAAAGCTAAAAAAGACTTATCAGGAACTATGCAAACACAAATTTCATTACCATTCATCTCAGCTGGTGCAGCGGGGCCTTTACACTTAGAATTAACATTAACTAGAGCAAAATTTGATGAATTAACTCGTGATTTAGTTTTAAGAACTGAAACTCCTGTACGTCAAGCATTGAAAGATGCTGGTATGGACCCAACTGAAATTCATCAAGTATTATTAGTAGGAGGTTCTACTCGTATTCCTGCTGTTCAAGAATCAGTTAAAAAATTATTAGGAAAAGATCCAAATAAATCTGTTAACCCTGATGAAGTAGTATCTATGGGTGCTGCAATTCAAGGTGGGGTTATTGCTGGTGATGTTAAAGATGTATTATTACTAGATGTTACTCCATTATCATTAGGTATTGAGACTATGGGTGGTGTAATGACAGTATTAATTGAAAGAAATACAACTATTCCAACAACTAAATCTCAAGTATTCTCAACTGCTGCTGATAATCAACCTGCTGTAGATATCAACGTTTTACAAGGTGAAAGATCAATGGCTAAAGATAATAAACAATTAGGTTTATTTAAATTAGACGGTATTGAACCAGCTCCACGTGGTGTACCTCAAATCGAAGTAACTTTCAGCATTGACGTTAATGGTATCGTAAATGTTAAAGCTAAAGATTTAAAATCTCAAAAAGAACAATCTATCGTTATTCAAAACTCAACTGGTTTAAGTGATGAAGAAATTGATAGAATGGTTAAAGAAGCTGAAGCTAATAAAGCTGAAGATGAACAAAAACGTAAAGATATCGAAACAAGAAATAAAGCTGAACAAATGATTAATGAAATCGATAAAGCTTTAGCAGAACAAGGTGACAAAATTGATGCTACTCAAAAAGAATCTGCTGAAAAATTAAAAGATGAGTTAAAGGCAGCTTTAGATAACAACGATATGGCTACATTAGAAGCTAAAATGTCTGAATTAGAACAAATGGCACAACAAATGGCTTCATATGCATATCAACAACAAGGTGGAGCAGGAGCTAGTGATACAAATACTGGTACAGCAAATGCACAAGATGATAATGTTGTTGATGCAGATTTCGAAGAAAAGAACTAATCATTTAAAGCCAAGGCTTTGCCGCCTTGGTTTTAAATAGTATAAAAAGAGGGTGAAAATATGGCTGATAAAAGAGATTATTATGAAGTCTTAGGTGTAAGTAAACAGGCTTCAGCCGATGAGATCAAACGAGCTTATCGTAAAAAAGCAAAACAATATCATCCTGATGTCAACAAAGAGCCTGGTGCTGAAGAAAAGTTCAAAGAAGTCCAAGAAGCTTATGAAGTATTATCAGATGCTAATAAAAAAGCCACTTATGACCGCTTTGGTCATGCTGCATTTGAGCAAGGTGCTGGTAATGGTGGTGCTGGTGGTTTTGGTGGATTTGGATTTGAAGATGTTGATTTAGGAGATATTTTTGGATCTTTCTTTGGTGGTGGCGGAAGATCACGTCAAAGAAATACAGGACCACGTCGTGGTGATGATCGCTTAATGCGTTTAAATATCAGTTTCATGGAAGCAGTAAATGGTGTAAAGAAAGATATTAAAGTTACTTATGATGCACCATGTACTCATTGTAACGGTAGTGGGGCTAAAAATCCTAATGATGTCCAAACGTGTTCACGCTGTGGTGGACGTGGAACTGTTCAACAGCAGCAAAGTTCACCATTTGGGACATTTGTAACTGAAACTACTTGTCCTGACTGTAATGGAACTGGAAAAGTTGTTAAAGAGAAATGTCCACATTGTCATGGACGTGGATATGAAACTAAGACAGTGACAGTACAATTAGATATACCAGCTGGTATTAATTCTAATCAACAATTGCGCGTAGCTGGCAAAGGTGGACGAGGAGCAAATGGTGGACCTAATGGAGATTTATTTGTAGAAATTCAAGTAGGAAGTCACGAACATTTTAAACGTGAAGGGCGAAATATTCATATTACTATTCCTGTTTCTAATGTAGATGCTACATTAGGATGTGAAGTTGATGTTCCAACTGTTCAAGGGGATGTTACAGTAAAAATTCCTGCTGGAACACAATCAGGAACAATACTGCGTCTAAAGGGTAAGGGCGTTAAAGATCTTCGTAGTACTAATTATGGTGATGAAATGGTTAGAATCGAAGTTAAGATTCCGACTAAACTTTCATCTGAAGAAAAAGAATTATATACTAAATTATCAAAACTTTCAAAGAAGAAAGAATCAATTTTTGATGCATTTAAACGTCAATTTAAAAAATAAAAACGAAGGAAAAATATTCTTCGTTTTTTATTTTTTTAAGAATGATTATTTTTTTTCATTTCAATGATTAATCTTTTCATATGAGCTTCAAACATGATATACATGCCAATAAAAATTGTTTCAGCAATCAGAGAAAAAGATATCATAATAACTACAACAGAAGCCAATGGACCGTATACGCTAGTATAATCTGCTATGCTAAAATAAAATTCAAGAGCAGATAATAAAATTAACATCAGTATACTTGAACAAAAGGCTCCTTTTACAATGTCAAAAATGTGAACATGAACATCTGGAATAATCTTATATAATAAAAATAAAATAATAAAAAAAACTAAAAATAAATATAAATCACCAAGTACTAAAATATCTTTAAAATTAATAAAATAATTAATTAGAGGGATGATTGTTAATATGGATATTATTAGTAATAATAAAACGAAAACAGCAATCGTTTTTAAAAGCATTAATAATTGTTCAATAATTATATTCCTTTGATGTGCAGAAGGAAATAAGTTTTTTGAAATTCCATAAAGCTGGTTGATTCCTCGACTAACAACAAATAATGAGATAAATAAGATAATTATTGATGATAAAGTAATATGACTTGATTTTAAGGATGCAATTATTATGTTAGAAAATTCAGGAGTTAAGTAGTTTTTTAGTAATTGTTCTAAGGTGCCAAGATCAACATTTAATATGGAGGCAAAGAAGGCAAACAGTGAACAAATCGGTATGATTGACATGATTAAATAGTAAGCAAAGCATAAACCAGCATTTTTATTAACTTTATAGCGGTAGTCGAGGACCCGATTATTAATACGATAATATAATCTTTGAATTAGTTTTTTCATTTCTATCACCTACTTTTTATTGTACCTTACTTTTTATTTAGATGTATAGATATTAAAACAAAAAAATTAGCCAAAACGGCTAATTTTTAGATTAATCATTTTTTATATCGTCACCATTGGTAGAAATAACTTTTTTATACCAATAAAAACTTTTCTTTTTATAACGTTTCATATCTTTTAAGTCTTTATCATCCCGATTAACATAAATAGTACCATAGCGTTTAGACATCTCTCCTTGAGAACTCAAAATGTCAATTGGTCCCCACATTAAATATCCACGACAGTCAACACCTTCATTAATTGCTAATGCGATTTGCTCAAGATGATCTTTCATGTAATTAATTCTTGTATCATCGATAACGGTTTCATTTTCTAAAATATCACGCATTCCAAAGCCGTTTTCAACGACCATAATCGGTAAACGATATTTCGCATAAATATCCCTTAAACCAATACGTAAACCAAGGGGATCGATTTGCCAACCCCATTCACTAGCTTTTAAATATGGATTGGTAGCTGCTTTTGCATTACCGTTCATTTCAATGCTTAGTTTGCCATGTGAAGCTACTGTTGAAAAATAATAACTTAATGATAGCCAGTCAACCTTATTCTTTTTGAGCAACTCTAAATCTCCATCTAGCATTTTTGGCAGATTATTTTCATTTTTCATTTTTGCCATCATGTAACTTGAATACTCCCCGTACGTAAACATATCAAAATACATGTCTGTAAGTGCCATTTGATTTCGAGATTCTAGCTCGTCAAGAGGATTACAAGTGGCGGCATAAGCAGGAATATATATTACCATTCCTAAGACTTTAGCATCAGCGATAGTATGAACTTTTTCAACAACTTTAGCATGAGCAACAAAAGTATTGTGAACCAGCTGATTAATAAATGTTTGTTCGTCAATGTCTTTTGGACAAACGGCACCATAAGCTACCTTACTGCTGCCTGGTAAAGCAATTGCATTTTGTTCGTTAAATGAAATCCATTTTTTTACACGATCACCATAACGGTCAATTATTTTATTAGCATAGGTAACAAACATATCTACTACTTCCCGTGAATAAAATCCGTTATATTTATTCATTAGCAATTGGGGCATTTCGAAGTGATATAATGAGCACATTGGCTCCATTCCATGCCGAATCATTGAATCAATAAAATCATCATAGAATTGCATACTTTCTTCACTAAAGTTAATACCATCTGGGCATACTCTTGACCAGTCAATTGAGAAACGATAACTGGTGAAGCCCATTTCTTCAAATAATGAAAAATCGTCATCATAACGATGATAGCTATCAATTCCGTCTTTAAAATCACTATGTTCTGGTTTAGGGAAGAGATCACACACTGCAGGACTTTTACCACCTGCGTTATAAGCACCTTCGCTCTGGTGAGCGGTTACAGCACCACCCCATAGAAAATCTTTTGGAAATGTCATTTAATTATCCTCCTAATTTATATAGTATTATCATATTAGGAAATAATTGAGGTGTAAATACATTGGCCTTGTTTATTAATATAGTTTCATTGAATAAGAAAATAATGTAAATTTAATGAAAAAAAGTTTCAAAAAAACCAATCATAGAATAACTATAATTGGATAAAATAAAAATAGTACCGCAGTACTATTTATATTATTAAGCTGATTTTCTCAAAGTTCTTAATTCTCTAGCAGAAATTCTTACAGTCGTAGGTTTACCATCTACTAAAATAGTAGCTTTTTGTAAATTAACATTCCATTTTCTTCTACTTGAGTTTAATGCATGAGAACGTGTATTTCCAGACATAGGTCCTTTACCACTGATTTGACATTTTCTTGACATAGGTTCTCCTCCTCTTCATTAGTAGTGTTTTAACGTACTTGCATATAGTATCATTTTTAGTTTTAAATTGCAATTATTTTTTGAAAAATTATTACATTTTTTTTGCTTGAATTTTTTTTATGGTTTGTTACAATAATTTCTGACTGCAATATAATTGTCAAGAACGAATTTTTAAGATATAATTAGTTATTGATGAATACAATTCAATTGTATACGAGGAGGTATATAAATGATTGAAAAAAATAATAATATGGGAACTGTTAACATTTCTTTAGATGTTGTTGCTACAATTGCTGGCGGTGCTGCAATTGAATGTTATGGCGTTGTTGGAATGGCAAGTCAAAAAAAATTAAAAGATGGTTATTATGATTTGTTACGTAAAGAAAATTATTCTAAGGGAATCGTTGCTCGAGATGGTGAAACTGGTTTAATTTTAGATCTATATGTTTTATTAGGATATGGAATTAAAATGACGGAAGTATTACGTGAAGTCCAAAAGAAAGTTAAATATGTAGTTGAGTCTACTTTAGATGTAAATGTCGAATCAGTGAATGTATATGTTCAAGGTGTTCGAGGAATAGAGTAGAGGAGATAGAAGATGAAAGTTGTAACTGGAAAATTATTTAAAGAGATGGTTTTATGTGGCGCAAATACGTTGCATAATAATCATCCTGAAATTGATGCATTAAATGTCTTTCCTGTACCTGATGGTGATACTGGAACAAATATGTCTTTGACATTTTCTGCTGGTGCTAAAGAAATTGAGGGAATGGATTCAAATAATATTGGAGAAATTTCAAAAAAATTATCTAAGGGACTTTTAATGGGAGCTCGAGGAAATTCTGGAGTTATCTTATCACAAATTTTTAGAGGGGTTTCAATGGCACTTCAAGGTCATGAAGAAGCTGACGCAGTACTTTGGGCTCAAGCACTAGAAAGTGGTGCAAAGGTTGCTTATAAAGCTGTTATGCGTCCTGTTGAAGGAACTATTTTAACAGTGATTAGAGAATCGAGTGAAGCGGTAGTAAAATACGCAAAGCCTGGAATGGAAATTGAAGATGTTTTCTCTTATTTTGTTAAAGAAGCAGAGGCTTCATTAGAAAGAACACCGGAATTATTACCAGTTTTAAAAGAAGTTGGAGTAGTAGATAGTGGTGGAGCAGGACTACTATTAGTTTTTACTGGCTTTTTAGCTGGATTAGCAGGAGAAACAGTCGATTATGTAGAAATTAAATCATCTGATTCCGCGATGAATGCTGTAGCTGATATTGAAGGTGGAGAAGAAGGTTATGGATATTGTACAGAGTTTATTGTTCGTCTAGAGCCTTCTTTGGTTGATAAATTTAAAGAGGAGCAATTAAAGAAAGAATTAGCGAGAATTCCTGGTGAAAGTATTGTTGTTGTTCAAGATGAAGATATCGTTAAAGTTCATGTTCATACTTTAAAACCTGGTAATGCTTTAAACATTGCTCAACGATTTGGTGAATTTGTTAAACTGAAAATTGAAAATATGCAAGAACAGGCAGATACTATTCAAAGTAATGCAGGAACGATTGTCGGAGTTGATGACAATGCTAAACCAAAACGTGAAGCTAAAGAAACAGCAGTTATCTCTGTTTGTGCAGGTGATGGTCTAAAGGATGCTTTTTTAGAACTACATTGTGATTATGTTGTTAGTGGTGGACAAACAATGAATCCATCAGCTGAGGATATGGTTCAAGCAGTTAGAGATGTAAATGCGAAAAATGTAATTATTCTTCCAAACAATTCTAATATTGTTATGACTGCGCAACAAACAGCAACAATTTTAGAAGATGAAGTAAATGTTATTGTTATTCCAACGAAAACTATTCCTCAAGGGTTATCAGCATGTATCATGTTTAATCCTGATGCTTCATTGGATGATAATGTTGCTGAAATGACAGAAGCAGTAGGAAATGTAAAAACAGGACAAGTAACTTTTGCAATTAAAGATACTAATATCGATGGTGTAGAAATTAAAGCTAACGACTATATGGCTTTGGTGGAAAAAGATATTGTTGCTTGTAAAGATAATAAATTAAAAGCATTAAAAGTTGTTTTAGAAAAACTAGTAGATGAGGATGCTGAATTGATTACATTGATTTATGGTGAAGACGTAAATGATGATGACATTGAAGAAATTGAAAGTTTTGTTGAAGATAATTTTGAGGCTGAATTAGAAGTAGTAAATGGTAAACAGCCTGTTTATTCATTTATAGTTGGTGTAGAATAATAAAATCAGTCAAAAAGTGCCGATAAATAGGGCGCTTTTTGTATATATAAATATTTTTGGTGTTTATTTGGTGTTTAAAGTTGTTTATGGTTGATTAATTTGAATAAAAATACTTATGATTCAAGATTAAATTCAATTAATTGTGCAACGACTTGTTGTTGCGATTTTAAGACATCAATGTAAACGTTCGCAGTTGTTTGAATATCGTTATGACCTAAATGGGCAGATACAATTTTTAAATCAACTCCATTCATTAATAGTAAAGTTGCATTTGCATGACGTAAGGAATGAACAGTGATATATTCATAGTTTGTTCCTTTTTTTAATGAACTTAATCTATTATTTATATTTGCTTTTTGGATATAGCCACCAGTATCTTGAGTAAATACTAAATTTAAATCTTGCCAGACATCTTTTAATGCTTTTTTCATTTTATCTTGTTCTTCTTTGATTTGTTGAAGAAGACTATACACTGTGTTGTTCATTCCTAGTATTCGGTAACTGTTATCTGTTTTTGGAGGACCAATTTTAAACTCACCTTTAACATAGTTGATTGTTTTGTTAATATTGATGGTACGTTTTTCAAAATCAATATCATCCCACGTAAGTGCTAGTGTTTCTCCAATTCTCATACCTGTGTATAGTTGAAAGTGAATCACAGCATTATAGGTATCAAAATTTTCACTACGTTTCAATAAATCTTTAATTTGATCAATTTCGAACGGGGGAAGTTTTTGAGTTTTGTTTCTTTTTGGCTTTATCGCATTTGTACAAGGATTATCTTTGATCCAACCTTGCTTAACTGCAATGTCAAAGAGTGTGTGTAATTTAGAAAAAATCAGTTGGGTGTAAGAATCTTTATAGTATTTTGTTGGTTTAATAGGTTTACCATCTTTATCTTTATATATAGCAACATCATATAAAAAGGCGGTAATTCTATTAGGTGAAAAGTCACCTAACTTTATATGTCCTATTTCTGGTAGAATCTTTGCTTCAACGATATTTCGCATCGTTTCTTGCGTGGATTCTCTTAGATAGTTTGGAGCGTAATATTTACTAAACCAATCCCATACTTCAGATAGTTTCATGCTAACACCACTTGCTTGATTTTTTTTATATTGATCTGTAAAATCAAGCTCCATTTGTTGAGCTATCTTTCTAGCTTGTCGTAGTGGCATATCTTTTGGAGGTTTAAAGGTTTTAGTTTTTCTTACTTGTCTATAGTTACCATTTTTATCTATTTTATATCCGTCATATGCAGTAATTCTAAAACTAATTCCAGTTTTAGTTTTTCTTTCTTGTATTGACATATTATTTCACGCTCCTTGTTTGTATAGTTAAAATGTAGTTTTTTAAAATATGATTTCTAATAGTGTAATCAGAGTCAATAGTTAAAATAGAAATTGATTTTTCATCTAATCCTAATTTTATTTGGATAAATTCATCATGGTTTCGAAAATTATCTTCGTTTAAAAGATAATCTAAAGAAACATAATAGAGTTTTGGTAGAGCATATAGGATTTTATTGCTGGGAATACAAAGCCCATGTTCGTAGTGAGATAAAGCTTGGAAACTAACAAATTTTAAAATTCTAGAAACATCACGTTGGGAATAGCCAGCATTTATTCTCGCTACTTTAAATCGATTGTTTATTTGATTGATTTTCATAATTTAGAATTTCCTTTCTAAGTTCATGTTGAACAAACCAATTAACTTTTTGAGTTAATTCTTTATTACTAGATATTTCAAATAGTAATTCTAGAAGTTCATCATTTAATCTTAATTTAGATTTTGCATATTCTATATGAGATGAGTAATCATCTAAACATAAGAGATAATCAAGAGATACATCAAAAATGTTTTTCATTTTGATTAAAGTTGTAACATTGGGCAGACGTAAATTTCGTTCATAGCATCCAATAGTTGCTTTTCCGCCCTTAAATCCTAAGGCAGTACTGAGTTCTGGTTGTGATAGACCAGCTTTTAATCGACATTCTTTAAACCTATTGGGTAAGGTTTTATCTTTGTAATAAATAGTCATTTTAATTCTCCTTTCATGAAATGTAAGTAGTTGGGAAACACCCTATATATACTTACAGGCTCTATTTTATTGGAAAGAAAATTATAAACAACGGTACGAATTTTTGATTTGTAGGTACTTCAATGCTTCTCTTTAAATTATTTGGAGTGCAGTTGTCGCATTTTTAGTGAAGTGTATTTATTTTAATGAAAAAAATTAAAAAAATTTTTTCTAATTTTCCTTCTTACATATCCATTTCAAGCGTTTGGTTATGTAGAAAGGAGTTTTTTTATGGAAAACAAATGTAAAGTGATTGCGATTGCCAATCAAAAAGGAGGTGTGGGAAAAACAGTAACATCTGTATGCTTAGGTGTTTGTCTTGCTCAAGACAATAAAAAAGTCCTCATAGTTGACTTCGATCCGCAAGGAAGCCTTACTAAAGGACTAGGTTATAGAAGTCCTGACTCTTATCAACAAAGTATTAAAGATTTACTGTTTAATGAGATTAATGAAGTTGATGTTGATTATCGTGATTCTATCATTCACACAAATGAGAAATTTGATTTATTACCATCAAACATTTCTCTATCCGGAGCAGACATTCAATTATCAAGTGTCATGAGTCGTGAAACTGTATTTAAAAGAGTATTAGATAAAATCAAAGATGATTATGATTACATTCTAATAGATAGTAATCCAGCATTAAATTTATTTACGATTAATGGCTTAGTAGCAGCAGATAGCATAATCATTCCAGTTCAAGCCGAACCATATGCTACTGACGGATTGAATGATTTACTGCATACGATTGCTACTGCAAAGAAACAAATTAATCCTAATTTAAAAATTGATGGAATCTTAATCACAATGACAGATGCAAGAACAAACTTATCAAAACATATTGCAAATGAAGTAAGAGAAAATTATGGTAAGTTTATTCGAGTATTTAAAACGGAGATTCCTAGAGCGATTAAGACAAGTGAAGCAGCATTATCTGGTCAAAGTCCTATTCAATATGCCCCTAATGCAGAATCTTCTTTAGCCTATCGTAGATTAGCAAAGGAGGTGGAGCAAATTGGCAAAAACATTACCAAAACTAGACATGAGTTCACTCGATGATCTATTTACTACTGAAGAACAAAGACAAGATGCTCAATTAGAAAAAGTAATGAAAATACCAATAAGTGAAATTCACGAGTTTAACAATCATCCTTTTGGTGTTCGATTAGATGAAGATATGACAAAACTTATTGAAAGTATTCATGATAATGGTGTATTAGTTCCAGTACTTGTTCGTCCAGACAAAGATGGCAAAGGATATGAAATGGTGTCCGGACATCGTAGAATGTTTGCCTTAGAAAAAACAGGTGCGAATGAGATTGATGCTATTGTTCGTGAATTAGATGATGACCAAGCAACAATTATCATGGTAGATAGCAATATTCAGCGTGAAAACATCTTACCTACTGAGCGTGGTTATGCTTATCGAATGAAATTAGAGGCAATGAAACATCAAGGAAAACGCCCAAATATAACTTCTACCCAAGTTGGGCAGAAGTTGAATGGAAAATATTCAGTAGAATTATTAGCCGATGAAATGAATGCTACTCGTTCACAAATACAAAGATATATTCGATTAACTTATCTTGTTAAGCCATTAAGAGATATGGTTGATGGTATTCATGAAGATGGTTTTAAGATAGCTTTAAACCCTGCTTATGAACTATCTTTTTTGACCACAAAAGAACAAAATGAATTAGTTGATTGTATTACTACCTGTTTAGCAACACCAAGTCTTGCACAAGCACAAGAATTAAAGCGAAAAAGTCAATCGAATGAATTAGATGAAACCATGATGATGGATATGCTTATGAGTGATAAGCCAAATCAAAAAGAAAAGATTAGTCTGAAAATGGAGGAAATTAATAAATATTTTCCAAAATCATATACACCTAATCAAAAGAAAGAGTTAATTATTAAATTACTGGGTGATTGGGCTAGAAAAAAAGAAAGGAGTCAAGAAAGATGAAAATTTGAAATTCATACCTATGACTTAAAAATTTGTAAAAAAGGCTGAAACAAGGGATAAGTCCGGACTTTTGCAAAATGACAGCCTCATTCTGCCCAAAAGCGTGACTGTGTTTTCCCCCTACAACCCCCTTTCAACATACCGAAGAAAAATTCCGTATGTAAAGAAAGATAATTCATTCTTAAAAGATAAATAGATCTTATATCTAGATAAGTATAAATAAGAAATAGAGTGATTTATACATTAGTTCTTTTATAGATAACAATCTAAAATGAAATTACATGAATGGAGGAATGTAGATGAAAACACGAAAATGGTTGATGATGTTAGTGACATTGCTTTTGATAACGGGATGTAGTCAAAATGATAGTTCTCAATCTAAAAAAGATTTAAAAACAGAAAGTGCTGTAAACCAGAATACGATTGAAACACAAAAAGTGAAGACAGATGAAAAATCAAAAAAAGATGTTAAAACAACACAGAAACAAGAAATTAAGAAAAGTAAAGTGGTAAATGAAAAAGAGATTATCCACATGAAAAATGAATCAAATAAGACTGTAAAAGAGGAAGTTAAGGAACAACCAAAAGAAGAATCTAAACCTATTGAGAAACCACCTGTTGAAACAACAACTCCCCCTTCTCAAGATAACTCAGTAGTTGAAGTTCCTGAAACTCCAATTGTTGAAGAACCAGTCAAACAAGAAGCAATGGCTCAAGCCGTTATGAACCAAATCAATGCTTATCGACAACAACATGGTTTACAACCTTTAGCACAATCTAGTTATCATCAACAAAAAGCAGATAGTCATGCTTATGAAATGGCAAAAGCGAGAGCCTTATGGCATCAGGATAATGGAGAATGCATTACAAATTCTCCAGATCCATTTAGTGCTTGGGTTACTTCACCTGAACACAACGAAATATTACTAAGAGAAAATAATACACAAGGAGTGGTGTCAATTTACTATGTAGATGGATATTATTACTCCGTATTCAAAACATCTTGGTAGACAAACAATTGAATCTATTGATACAGACACGACTATACCTCGTGTCTTTTTTCATGAAAGGAGAAAAATTAAAATGAAAGGTATATGGAAAAAAATCATGTTATTAACTGCATCATTTGCAATGATATTCTCATCCGTATTTTCAAATATTGCTGTTCCTGTTTATGCAGCAGGTAATGAAACGACATTCTTTGAGATAAATAAAGCAGACGATGTCATCAATGAAGCAAAGAAACATTTAGGTAAGCCTTATGTTTGGGGTGCTGCAGGACCTAACAGTTTTGACTGTTCTGGATATGTGAGCTATGTTTTAAAACAAACAGGATTATCTTTAGGTGCTGATCGTATCACAACAGATACTGCAATTAAATTTTTGAATGGAAAAGGTGTTACTGCTTATCAGTATCCAACTAATGAAAGTAATCCTAAGAATGCTAGAAAAGGAGATTTAGTTTTCTATTATGATAAAAATGGAGATGCTCTTCATATGGCATTTTATATGGGTGAAGGAAAAATTATTCACTGTGCTGAAAACATGCCTAGTGGACCACAAAAACAGGTTATGATAAGTAATGTGGATGATTTATCAACTAAACACGGATCAAGAATGGTAACTTATAAAGTTTATCGTATCTTCCCACAATCTGGTGGAATGCGAATCAAGAAAGTCAATGAAAATGGACAAGCTCTTCCCGGAGTTGTCTTTGAAATCACAAAACCAGATGGAAGTAAATCCAATGTTACAACTGGTTCAGATGGTATTTGGGATAGTGAGCGAGAAAAACTTGATTTAGAAGTTGGAACTTATAAAGTCAAAGAAATTTCAACGATTGAAGGATATTTGCTTGATAGTTCAGTGAGAACTGTTGAAGTCAAAGCTGGTCAAAAGGCAAGCGAAAATGTTTTAGTCGTTACAAATAAAGCTCCTACTGGAGAAATCACATTAACAAAATACAATGATGATAAAAGTGCAGGAGTTGCAGGTACAACATATCATGTTACAAGTGATACTGGTTATGTGAATGATGTGACTACCGATGACAGTGGAAAAATTCATTTAACAGGATTAAAACTTGGAACATATACATTTGTTGAAACGCATGCAGCTGATGGATATTTACTCAATGGAGAACCTATCACAGTAACTCTATCTTATAAAGACCAACATACTGCCATTATTACTGGTAATGCTGAACAAACTAATAAAGAACCAACCGCAAGTATCTCTTTAACAAAAGAAGATAAAGAAACCGGTGGAACTGCTCAAGGTGATGCTACTTTAAAAGGTGCAGAATATCAGTTGATTGCTGCTGAAGATATTTACAATAAAGCACATACCAAAAAATTCTATTCTAAAGGTGAAGTCGTTGCTACTCGTATTACGGATGAAAAAGGAAGCATGGAAGATGTGAAAGGATTGCCTTTAGGCTTCTACCAATTCAAAGAAACAAAAGCAAGTGAAGGATATCTAATTGATCCAACTGTTTATGACATTCATTGTGATTATGAAGGACAAAATGTAGAAGTGGTTATTAGAAACCAATCATCAAAAGAACAAGTAAAGAAACAAGCATTTCAAATCATCAAAGTATCTACTGAAGGAAGTGAAGAATCTGATCTAGTTGCTGGTGCTGAGTTTACTGTGAAATTAACAAGTGAAGTCAATCAAGTTGGGTGGGATAAAGCAAGAACTTACAATATCTTAACGACTGATAAAAAAGGTTATGCTAAATCAATCGAATTACCTTATGGAACGTATACAGTGAAAGAAACAAAAGTACCTGATGAAATGATGCCAGTGGAAGATTTCCAAGTTGTCATTACGGAAGATTCAAGAGAGCCACAAGTGTGGCGAGTATTTAATGATGCTCCATTTAAAGCATTGATTAAAGCAGTCAAAATAGATCAAGAAACTGGAAAAACTGTTTTACTTCCAGATACAACATTTAAAATTAAAAATTTAGATACAAATGAATATGTTGGTCAATGGGTATGGTTCCCTATTCCTCATTATGTAACTGAATTTAAAACAGATGAAACTGGTACAGTAACGACTCCTAGCACATTAGAAGTTGGTGAATATCAGTTAGAAGAAATTCATGCTCCTTATGGATATGTCTTAAATACGGAACCGATTAAATTCAAAGTATCAACATCGACTCCTTATCAAATTGCTGATGATGGAAAAACATCAATCATCATGGTCACAAAAGAAGATAAATCTGTCAAAGGACAAATCAATATTACTAAGATTGGTGAACAATTGGTTGATACAAAAGAAGATGAAAATGGAAATATCCAATTTATCTATGAAAAATTACCTGTTGATGGAGCAACATTCATTATTGAAGCAGATGAAGATATTTACTCTGCCGATAATCAAAAAGACTTAATTTATTTAAAAGGGCAAAAGGTTGCAGAAATCACAACTGAAAATGGTTATGCTCAATCTAAAAAATTGCCTTTAGGTAAATACAAAGTTTATGAAAAAAATGCTGGTGATGGATTTGTGTTAAACAAAGAAATCAAGAAAGTAGAATTAACATACGAGAATGAAAATGTACCTGTTGTTTTTGAAAATGTTGAATATGAAAATCAAAGACAAAAAGTAGATTTAAGTGTCATTAAGAAAGATAAAGAAGATGATACTTTATTAAAAGGTGCAACTTTTGGTTTATATGCAAGCGAAGATATTTATGGAATTGATAATACTCCTCGTGCTAAACGATTATTAATTGAAAAAGGAAAATTGATTGAAAGAGTAAAAACGGATGAAAATGGTAAAGCTATCTTCAATGCCGACTTGCCAATCAATGCAAAACTTGAAATTAAAGAAATCAAAGCTCCTATTGGTTATGCAAGTACAGATGAAATCATTTCCATTGATACAACATATCAAGGACAAGATAAAGAAGTGATTACATTTGAGGAAGTATTCAAAAATGAAATCACAAAAATTGAAGTATCGAAAAAGGATATTACGAATGATGAAGAAATCGAAGGTGCATTCATGAGCGTATATCCTAAAGACGATAAAGGAGCAATCTTTGATGCATGGATTTCTGGCCAAGATGGTAAAAATGAAGATGGTACAGTTAAGCCTCATATGATCAAAGGATTAGAAGTTGGTACAACTTATATCTTAGAAGAAATCAGTTCTCCTTATGGATATGCGATTGCTAATGAAATTGAATTTACTGTAAAAGATACTGGTGAAGTACAATCGGTTGAAATGAAAGATGAAATGGTCTTTGGTCAAGTGAAATGGAATAAGACTGGTGAAATCTTCATGCAAACAGTTACTGGACAAACTGAATTTGGTAAAACTGTTAGTCCTGTATGGGAAGAATCAAATATCTTAAATGCTGAAATTACTATTTATGCAGCACAGGATATTACCATTGGAAACCACACTTACTATAAAGAAAATGAAGCAATTCAAACATTAGAAAGTGATTGGAATGCAGTATTAAGTAAGAAATTACCTGTTGGTCGTTATTACTATGTAGAAACAAAAACTCCACATGGATATATCAACAATACTGAAAAACATTATTTTGAAGTAGAAGATAATCAAATCAATGAATTGCAAACGATTGAAACAACATTGGTTAATGATCGTCCTACTGTAGATATTGATATGACTAAGATGTTAGAAGAACAAGAAATCTTTAAAAATCCAAATGCTTATAAAGACATTGTATTTGGAATCTTTGCTCGTGAAGATATTTATAACTATATGGGTGATGTAGCCATTGAAAATGGAACAATGATTTATACTTCTGGTATAAATGAAGATGGACATTTAACATTAGCTGATACTTTCGATTTACCAAATGGTGTTTATTATTTAAAAGAACTTTCTACAAATGGTCAATATGTATTAAATGATAATGAATATGATTTTGAAATTGCTTATCATGGTGAAGATGTATCTAAGTATACTGTAAAGATTGGCAATGATGGAATTATCAATAATGAACTTGCTCGTGGTATGATTCAAGTGAAAAAGACGGATAAAGATAATGAATCTAAAGTATTATCTGATGTGCCATTCAATATTTCTGCAAAAGAAGATATGAGTGAAATCATCAAAACAGTTAAAACAAATGATAAAGGGTTTGCTATCTTTGAAGAATTAGAACTTGGAACGTACTATATTCAAGAAGCGAAACAAATTGATGGTTATGTATTAAATGATCATATCTATAAAGTTGAAGTTACGAAAAATGGTGATGCTTTAGAAATCAATTGCGTGAACACTCCAACAGAAATGCAATTTAGTAAACAAGATATTACAACTGGTAAAGAATTACCTGGTGCAACCATTACAGTTACCGATAAAGAAACTGGAAAAGTAATTGATGAATGGGTATCTACCGATAAACCACACATCATTAAATATCTAGTAGAAGGTAAAGAATATATCATGACTGAAAAAATCGCACCTAAAGGATATGACATTGCCGAAAGTATTACCTTTACTGCCGAACATGGAGAAAAGATTATCATGAAAGATGCATTAAAACCAAAAACTCCAGAAACTGGCGATCAAACAAATCTTAATTTATGGTTAGCGCTAGCTGGTATTTCATCAATCGGTGTATTAGGTTCTATCTACTTATCAAGAAGAAAAAAAGAAGGTACGAATGAATAACGCTGATTTAATGACTTGGAGTGTAGTTGGAATCTTATTATTCCTAGTTACTATAAAGATTTATTTCCAAGTACGTTCAATAAAAAAAACATCAACAAAGATTAAGGGAGAAGAAATAATTTTCTCCCTTTTCCTATATATAAATATAAATAATTGAAAGGAGCTTATTTATGGAATTATTAAATACAAAAAACAAATTAATAAAGCAAATTGCAAAATTCGAGGAGGATCTTATGGATAAGTTTGCTCAACCATCGTTATTATTTCTATTGAGTAATGATATTAAAAATATTATTGGAATTTATGATGAATGTATGGATGTAGAGTATGTCGTATTAAATTTAGGAGATACTTATACTATATTAGAAAGAAATGAGATTAACTTTTCAAAACTTCAAAAAGAAGTATTTGATTCACAAATGGAGTCCTATGTACTGCAATTATTAGATGATGGTTATAATTTAAAATTTATGGACTTAGATTTTGATGCTCGTCTTTGGGATTTTATTGACGAATTCATTTATGAAGTAAATTTATATGAAAACGGATTATACAAATATCTAAGTTTTTGTGAAAAAACTGGAATCTGTTATAAAACATTAATTCAGCATACTTCTCAAATTATTTGTACTGATGCGTTATTTCATTTTTATCATGTTGAATTTAGAAATCATGGTGTTATTTTAGATAATTGTATTGGAGATCAATATTTATTATTAGGTTCTAGCTTTGATGAAAATGATAAACGATATTATTCAGTTATGCTATTAAATGATCATCATGAAGTTATTGATAAAAAAGATTATTACCAACTAGAATCTTCTATCATTGACTATAACAATCGCTTCTATGATTTAAAAATTAAAGAACATAGAGCGTGTGAAAAATATATAAGTGATTCTATTCACGATCATATTGAATTTCTTAAAGAAAGAAATGAGGAAGTACAATGAAGACGAATGAATCATATAATGAATGTTTAAAAATCTTGAAGAATCATCATTACAAACATTATAAAATTGATTATATTCTTCAAATGAGTAAATCTGATAATCATCATTTCATTGGATATGCAACTTCAAAAGAAAATAATGATGATATGGTATATATTAAATTCAAAGACAAGAGTATGTCAGAAGTATATCCGATTCCAGACTGGGACTTTAATGTAGATGGTTATCTATTATCTGAACTTGAATAAGGATATACAATTGATTATATGTCATTAGAATGCCACGATAATACATGGTGTAACATTGATGAGTGGCGTGATGAATTAGAACATTTTGATGGACTTCAAACATATCTATCCTATTGTCAAAGAAACGATATTAATTCCAATATTATGAGCATATATTCTAATAACCATTTAAATATCATGGATATGTATAAGGAAAATAATGCTGGATATGATATTATCGCATCAACTTCTATAGGGAGTCATACGATTGTATTAGGATATAACAAAAGAAAAGATGAATATGTAACTTGGCGTACTTCCCCAAATCGTAATGGTGGTTATGATGTAGGATTTTACTATACCAACTATAAAGATGCTTTCAAAAATTATGAAGGACGTTGTAATGATATATTAGAAAATCATCTTTCTTTTGAAAAGAATAAAATCAAACCAAAAGAAAAAGGTTTTGAAAGATAAATATATGTATTTATACATTAAGAATGGTAATAATAGACTCATATCCATATTCAATAAAATTATAGGTAATTAAATTTCCTAAATATGTGAATGGTGATTTACGTATTTTTGAACGCTATTCGAACGGGGATTTACGTATTTTTAGTGTTTACTTGAATGGAAAGAAAATCGAAGTAATAAATATGCATTATTAATCAAAGGAGCAAGACGTATCGAGAAAAGTACAATTGCTGAAGAGTTCACTAAAAAATGAATTTAAGTCATATATTTTAATCAATTTCGCACATACAAGTAAAGAAATCATTGATTTATATGAGGAGGATTTTGTTAAAATTGATGGTACAGGGCTTGCAGGAGATATTTACGATGCAATACTAGCAAATTTAAGCGGTAATGCATCAAGATATGTCTTATCAACTGCTAGAGAAGGCATAAGAGCGAATAGAGTACGTGAATTAATTCCTGATATGCTTAGTTCATTTACTATAAATATTGCGTATCATGCAAACAATCCTAATGTGGGTATGGCTGTAGAAAAGGATATTAGTCGTTATAAACTATTTTTTTCTGATGTGGGATTGTTCATAACACTTGCATTTAAAGATAAGGACTTTACCGATAATATGATTTATAGTAAACTCTTGTCAAATAAACTTGATACAAATTTAGGTTATGTGTACGAAAATATCGTAGCTCAAATGTTATTAGCAAATGGTAATAATTTATTTTATTATACAATGGATAGCGATAGTTCTAATCGTCTATACGAAATTGATTTCTTACTTTCAATAGGCAATAAAATATGTCCAATAGAAGTTAAATCTGGAAATTATAGATCTCATAAATCCTTAGATTTATTTAGTACTAAGTTCAGTAGTAGAATTAAAGAAAAATATGTTATTCATACGAAAGACTATAAATCAGAAAATGGAATTCAATATATTCCTATTTATATGGTTCCATTTATATAAAAAAGACATTTAATTTATTTCGCCAACCGGCACAGTAAATGGCACAGTAAACTAGTGCAGATATTGATTTAAGAAATAATATTTATAGGACAATTATAAGTGAAACTATAATGGAACTGTAAATTTCAAATAGTTTTGATAAACTATTTGCTTAATTTTCCTTCATAAAACTAAATATACTAAATTATTAGGAATTTCAAATGTTGGAGTTCCTTTTTTCATACAAAATTAAAGGAGGTGCGAAAATGCCAAGCAAATATCAATATGTTCACGAACTATGGCTAGAACAATCTCAACATATAACTTCTTCACCAGAAAGTTGGATGACATTTCTAAAAACTGCTTCATGGACATATAAATACCGATTTGAAGATCAAATTTTGATTTATTCTCAAAAACCTAACGCAAGAGCCTGTGCTGATTTTGATACATGGAATCAAAAGATGAATCGTTGGATTAAGAAAAATACCAAAGGAATTGCTTTACTGAACGAAAAAGGACATGGTCTTCGTTATGTATTTGATATTAGTGATACACGAAGTCCAACAAATAAACCATTACACCTTTGGAATATCCAAGAAGAATACTATCCTGAATTTATTGAAATGATTGATAATAAATATGGTCCATTTCAACATTCAAGTAATGATTTAGGTGAGATATTAATGAAAATGGCAGAAGTTATTGCACAAGATAACTGCCAAGATTATTTATCTTCTCTTGTTAAATATAATCGAGATAGTAATCTAGAGTACTTAGAAGAACATGAAATACAAACACTATTTGAAAGTTTAGTATCGAATACTATTGCCTTTGAATTTATCAATCGCTGTGGTTTAGATACAAGTTTATATTTTGATGAACAGGATTTTTATCCTATTACAAATTTTAACTCCCTTGATACAATCGGGCAGTTAGGAATGACTTGTCATGATTTATGTGAAATGGGAATGCAGGATATTTCTGTAAAAGCACGAGAAATTATGATTCGTACATTTGCAAAAGAAACGCAAACAATAGAAAATGATAGTGTCAAAGATGAAAGGAGCGATTTACATGAAAACAATCACATACAGTCAAGTGGGAGATTACCAGATTCCCAATCTAATGGCGAACGAACCAATTCTCAACAGCCATTACGCACGATTAAGATACCAATACCTAAAGAACAATCATCCGGGACATTTATTCGCACTGAAAGCGAAGAATCAACTCAACCAACATCTCAAAGAAATCGAAGTACAAGCCCAAGAGAGAATGGAAACAATGATGCAACAATTATTAGTGAAGTATCCAGCACCGAACAAAGAAAACAATCAAATGGAATGGGTAGCTTATATGAACAACTTGAAATCAATAGCCAACGAAGTAATTCTCAAGGAGATTATCAACAATTAGATTTAGGATTTGGATTAAACGATACAGGTGGTGACGAACAAAGTTTACCACCTTTTAATATGGATTATTTATCTACTTTACTTTGTACAGATATAGGATTAACAAAAAAGAAAGAAGACATTGTTCAATACTTTAAAGAACATACCGATGATGAAGAACGCACTGCTTTTATCTCTGAATGTTATGATGATACATTGATTCAAACCTATCGAAATCCGCAATGGTATGATTTTAACTATATTGGATATAAGAAAAATAGACATGGGTTAGACATTTGGGAAGGAAACTATTTAAATAAGAAATCTTCATCGTTTCTATCTTTTATGGAAATTCAATCTGAAATATCCAAGCTAATTGATAACTATGAATACACATTACCAAATTGGGATGGCATGTCAGGTGTTCAACTTGCTTATCAAAATAAAGTATTCAATAAATATGCATTATTTCAATTCATGATTTATAGAGCAGAGTTATTAAAACCATCAAGTGAGATTATCGCATATTTTAAAGAACATACCGATAAAGACGAACAAGCTCACTTTATTCAGGACTGTTATCCAAATCATGTTGTTGAATGGCAAGTCGATGGTGTGCCTTTGGGATATGTAAAAAATCATGAGCATCTTCACCTTTATTATGGTACTTATGATAATCAATTAGAAAGTGTTGATTACACATGGAGTCGAGTAGCTTATGAAATTGATGGACTGATATTATCACGATATTACGATCCAAATGTTCAGATACCTACTTTAGAAGAACAACAAAATGCTGTATTTGAAAATGAAGAATCTTTAAGAAATGGAATTTTCTTTTCACAAGAAGAAATTGATAGAGTTTTAACTCGTGGCAGTGGCTTTTCTCAAGGAAAATATCGAATCTATCAACAGTTGCAAAAACATAGATCATCAAAAGAAAAAGAGGCCTTTTTAAAACATGAATATGGTATTGGTGGTTCTTCTCCTGCTGTTGGATATATTAGTGAGGATCATGATGGTAAAGGAATCACGATCACACGAAGTATCGAAAATCGTAAAGATGAAATCAAGGTTACTTTAAAATGGGATAAAGTTGTAAAAAGGATAAGTGAATTGATTGCGTCAAATCGTTATCTAAGTCAAAAAGAATTAGAATACTATCCTACTTATCTGCAAGAACAAATCAACAATGAATTAGATAAAGAACGTAAGCAACTAGAAAGCACACAAACATCAAATCAAACAGAGGAAATAATACCTGCTGATGTTCCCAAAGAATATCAATGGCATATGGGAGATACGGTATATATCGGTATTTCAGAATACGAGATTATTCAAAATAATGATACGATTGTGCTTCAAGATAAAGAATTCCCATTATTTAATGAAACTTATACTCCTGATGAGTTACGCAAAGTGTTAGAGGAAAATCCTCTAAATGATGGTTTACTTGTTCCTATCCAAGAAAAAGAAACAACAAAAGATGAACTGATTCAAGAGTATATTCCTTTATTTCTTGATAAGATTAAACGTTCTTCTATTTATCCGTCTCTTCGTGATCGTGATACAACCATTGATGAAGCTCAAGATTTAATTGCTTCAGAAATGATAAGTATTATTGGTTCGATAAACGCTGAACATCGTGAAATATATGAGTTATATACGAGTGATGAGGTTATGCGTAAGATAATCATCAATGATTTAATTGATAAAACATATCAGGATTACAGTTTTTCTTCTATACAAGAAACAACTATGCCACATATGTTATATCAACAGTTAACCCAATTAAATAGTCGAATAGCTGAAACAAAATCAGCATTAATTGTTTTATATCCAAGAAACGATCGTGAATATCCGCTTATGCTGTCATATGATGATAAAACACATACAATAGATATGTTTCATTTTTATGAAATAGATGGTATAGAAGTCAATGAACCGTTTATGACTTTTAAAATTGATGCAGAAAAGCAAGTATTAACGCCTATCTATTATGAAAATCCTTTGATGAATGTTCAGTTTGATTTAAACAATACTCCTGAAGAACAAAAAGAATTTGTATCTAAGGATATGGAAAACTATGCATCAAGTTGGCTCAACAATATGATTCAAAAAAACTATTATATTGAAAGTGAGCAATTGTATAAAACTTCAGATCATAAGGGTATCTATCGTATTTATTATAATGAGGATGAAACTATCAAAGTTTCGGATATGCTTTATACTCAGTTAGCTGAGTTTGCAAAAGAATATCATTATGATATCCCAAATGACTATCGAATGTATCAAGAAATAGAAACGATTGAAGATATTTTATCTTATCTAAATATAGAAGATATCGAAGTACAGTGGGATGATGAATTTGAACAGATTATTGCTGCAGATGAAGATAATACATGGAATGGAAAAGAGTTTTATGATTTCTTACTCAACGAAGCCATTGTTTATGATGATAAAGATGCTCCAAATGGAATACCAACTTCTGTATATGAACGATTAAAAGATTTTGCTTCTATTCAAAAAATACCGGAAATTAAAGAAAGTCCTAAAATTGATTATCATATTGCTGATGAACATTTAGGTGCAGGTACTCCAAAAGAACGATATAGAAATAACATTGCAGCCATCAAGCTGCTTTTTTCTTTGGAAAAACAACATCATAGTGCTACAAAAGAAGAACAAGAAATCTTGGCAAAATATGTTGGCTGGGGTGGACTTGCCGATGTCTTTGATGAATCCAAATCCAACTGGACAAATGAATATCATGAACTGAAAGATTTACTGAACGAAGATGAATATAGAAATGCAAGAGAATCCACTTTAACTGCATTTTATACGCCATCTGTAGTTATTGAGAGTATCTATCAGATTCTTTCTAATTTAGGTTTTCGATATGGAAATATATTAGAACCAGCATGTGGTACCGGTAATTTTATGGGACTTGTTCCTGAATCAATGAAAGATTCTAAAATGTACGGAATTGAACTTGATTCTATTACTGGTCGTATTGCCAAACAACTATATCAAAATGCAAACATCAGTATCGAAGGATATGAAGATACTAAACTTCCAGATTCTTTCTTTGATGTCGCAGTCGGTAACGTTCCCTTTGGACAATTTGGTGTAGTCGATAAACGCTATGATAAGTACCATTTCAATATTCATGATTATTTCTTTGCGAAAACATTAGACAAAGTACGACCGGGAGGTATTATTGCATTTGTTACTTCTCGATTCACGATGGATAAAGCAAATAGTTCAGTTCGAAAATATATCAGTGAACGTGCTGAATTATTAGGAGCAATTCGTTTACCAAACAATACCTTTAGCGAAAGTGCAAATACGAAAGCGGTCAGCGATATTTTAGTTCTTCAAAAACGAGATCGTCCTATGGTTGTTGATGAAGCATGGTTATATACCGAAAAGGATTCTCAAGGAAATGTCATGAACAGTTACTTTGTTTCGCATCCAAATATGATTCTAGGAAATGTTGAAAAGTCAAAAAATATGTATGGTCGAGAAGATCTAACAGTAACACCTTATGAAGATGTTACCCTTAAAGAAGCATTAGATAGTGCAATACAATCTATTCATGGACATATTGAAAATAGTATTATCAATGAATTAGAATTAGATTCCAATGAACCGGATATTGTATCTATTCCAGCCAATCCTGATGTACGTAATTATAGTTATACAATGGTCGATGGCGATATTTATTTTCGTGAAAACAGTCAGATGGTCAAAATGGAGTTATCGAAAACAGCTCAAAATCGTATTACTGGTTTAATTGATATTCGTGAGTGTGTTAGAAAATTGATTGATTATCAAAAAGAAGATTATCCAGAATCCATGATTGAAAGCGAACAGAAACACTTAAATGAACTCTATGATACTTTTACAGCCCAATATGGACTGATCAATAGTCGTGGAAATGCTCTTGCTTTTCGAGAAGATAGTTCCTATTATCTTCTTTGTTCATTAGAAAATATAAATGAAGATGGCACATTAAAATCAAAAGCAGATATGTTTACAAAACGAACAATACGAAAAAAAGAAGTTGTTCAAAGTGTCGAAACATCACAAGAAGCTTTGATGTTGTCATTAGCTGAAAAGGCTACAATCGACTTTGACTATATGTCATCCTTAACTGGATTCGATAAGGAAAAGATGATTAACGATTTACATGGAGTGATTTATAAAATCCCAAATGTGAATGAACCTAGTTTAGAAGAATATGTAACAGCTGATGAATATTTGAGTGGAAATATTCGTGAGAAACTTAAAATCGCAAAGATATCAACTTTAATTGATCTTCAATATCAAGACCATGTAGATGCTCTTACAAAGGCAATGCCACAAGATCTAAGTGCTTCTGAAATTGAAGTACGACTTGGTGCTACATGGATAGATTCCGATATTTATGAACAGTTTATGTTTGAAATCTTATCTACATCCGGTTTTGCAAAACAGCATATCCATATTACCTATTCTAAATTTACAGATACTTGGAATGTATCTAATAAGAATTGGGATCGTGGCAATGCAAAAGCTGAAAAAACTTATGGAACACACCGAGCCAATGCTTATCGTTTGATTGAAGATTGTTTAAATCTTAAAGGGACAAAAATCTTCGATTATGAATACGATGATGATGGTAAAAAAGTCGCAATATTAAATAAAAAAGAAACCATGATTGCGCAACAAAAACAGGATTCCATTAAAGATGCTTTTAAAAACTGGATATGGAAAGATTTTGATCGCCGAGAGCATTTAACACAAAAATATAATGAATTATTCAATTCAACAAGACCAAGAGAATACAATGGAGATCATTTAGAGTTTCCAAATATGAATACGGAGATCACTTTAAGAAAACATCAAAAAGATGCGATTGCTCATATTCTTTATGGAAATAATGTTTTACTTGCACACGTCGTTGGTGCTGGAAAGACCTACGAAATGACTGCTGCCTGTATGGAATTGAAACGTTTGGGTATTAGCCAAAAAGCAATGTTTGTAGTTCCCAATCATTTAATTGAACAATGGGGTTCAGAATTTCTTCAATTGTATCCTAGTGCTAATATTTTGGTTGCTAGAAAACAAGACTTTGAAAAAAGTAATCGTAAAAAGTTTTGTTCAAGAATTGCCACTGGAGATTATGATGCGATTATCATTGGACATTCTATGTTTGAAAAAATACCCGTATCCATTGAACGACAAAAACGAATGATTGAAGAACAAATCGAAGGTATTACCCAAGGTATTCAAGATTTAAGACAAAACAATGGTGAAAGATATTCCATTAAACAATTAGAAAAGACAAAGAAAACACTAAAAAAGCGATTAGAAAAATTAAATAGTGATGAAAGAAAAGATGATGTTGTAACTTTTGAAGAATTAGGAGTCGATCGAATCTTTGTAGATGAAAGTCATAACTATAAAAATCTATTCCTATATACCAAGATGAGAAATGTAGCTGGATTATCCCAAACTGAAGCCCAAAAATCATCAGATTTATTTATGAAGTGTCAATATTTAGATGAATTAACAAATGGAAAAGGAATTGTTTTTGCGACAGGAACGCCAATTTCTAACTCTATGACAGAGATGTATACGATTCAACGTTATCTTCAATTTGATGCTTTAAAGAAACAAGGATTAGAACATTTTGATGCATGGGCTTCTACTTTTGGAGAAACAATTAGTGCAATAGAACTTGCTCCAGAGGGCACTGGTTATCGAATGAAAACACGATTCGCTAAATTTTACAACTTGCCTGAACTTATCAATATGTTTAAAGAAGTAGCTGATATTAAAACAGCAGATATGTTAAATCTACCAGTGCCAACGGCTCATTATGAAAATATTTCAGTAAAACCAAGTGAAATGCAAAAAGAAATTGTAGAGTCACTTGCTGATCGAGCGCAAGAAGTTCGAGATGGTAATGTTGATCCAACACAGGATAATATGCTTAAAATCACAAATGATGGGCGTAAACTTGCATTGGAACAAAGATTAATTAATCCTTTACTTCCCGAAAATGAACATAGTAAAGTGAATGCTTGTTTAGAAAATGTCTTTCGTATTTATGAAGAAAACAAAGATAAAAAATCAACGCAGCTTATCTTTTGTGATATGTCTACACCATCAAAAACATCATCGACTTTTATTGAAAGTTTAGATTCATCAGAAAATATTCCCTATACTAATGTCTATGATGATATAGCACATAAACTGATTGATTATGGTATTCCGCCTAGTGAAATTGCTTATATTCATGATGCTGCTACCGATGTAAAGAAGAAAGAATTATTCTCAAAAGTTCGTGCCGGTACAGTACGAATTTTATTAGGTTCGACACAAAAGATGGGTGCAGGAACAAATGTTCAGGACCGCTTGATTGCGATTCATGATTTAGATTGTCCATGGCGTCCTAGTGACTTAGAACAACGAGCAGGAAGAATTGTCAGACAAGGTAATCAAAATAGTGATGTTTATATTTATCGTTATGTTACGGAACAAACCTTTGATGCGTATTTGTATCAGTTAGTAGAAAATAAACAAAAGTTCATTTCTCAAATCATGACAAGTAAATCGCCTGTTCGAAGTGCTGAAGATATTGATGAAGCTTCGTTAAATTATGCAGAAATCAAGGCATTAGCAAGTGGAAATCCAAAGATTAAAGAAAAGATGGACTTGGATATTCAAGTCAGTAAATTAAAACTGGCAAAAGCGAATTATTTAAGTGAACGATATGACTTGGAAGATAAGATTATCAAATATTATCCAATGAAGATTGCTTCTATTAAAGAACGAATTTCAAATTATCAAAAAGATTTTGAAACTACAAAAGATGTTGAACAGTTTACTGGTATGAAAGTTCATGGAAAGTTCTATGACGAAAAAGAATTGGCAGGTAATGCATTGTTGCTTGCATGTAAGAATCATAAAACAACAGATTCTAAATCAATTGGTCAATATCGTGATTTTGAAATGCTATTATCCTATGACAGTTTTTATAATTATCACAAGATCACTTTGAAAAAGAATGCTCAATATGTTGTCGACTTAGGTGATGATGTCTATGGAAATATCACTCGTTTGGATAATCAAATCAATTCTATTTCTAAAAAATTAGAAACTGAAAAAACATTATTAGTTGATATTGAACATCAGTTTGAAAATGCAAAAGAAGAAGTCAATCGTCCTTTTGAAAAGGAACAAGAACTTCAAGAAAAATCTTCTCGATTGTCTGAATTAAATAAGGAATTGGATATTGGCAATAAAGATAATCACGCTGAAGTATCGTTAGATGATGAAACTGAAGAAATCGAATCTAGAAAAAATGAAATATCAAGATAAGGGAGTTTGTTTGACTCCCTTTTATCATGGAAAGGAATGTAATGTATGAATAAAAAATTATTAAAATTTGTTCCTCAAGAACAAATAACCATCATTAAACAAATTGATCTTCTCACATATTTAAAACTATTTGAACCCAATAGTATTGTCAAAGTTGGAAGACATTATGAATCGTGTATCCATCATGGATTGATTATTACAAATAAAAAATGGCAATGGAAAGAACTTCATTTAAGTGGTAAGAGTGCTATTCAATATCTTGTTTTCGTAGAACAAATGCCGTTTATAGATGCTGCTTATTTATTATCAAAATGTTTAAATGAATTAGGACTATCATAATGAGCAAACGTAAAGGTATTAGTAAACAAGATTTAAAACGAGTAAAAGAATTGGACTTACTCACTTATTTTAAAAACTATGAGCCAGATGAATTAGTTAAAAATAGTCGTGGGGATTACACAACAAGAACACATTCTTCTTTACATTTATCGAATGGATTATGGTGCTGGTGGGCTCAAGGGATTGGAGGTAAAACGGCTTTAAAGTATTTTATTGAAGTTGAAGGATGGGATTTTTTAGATGCGGCATTGCATATTAATGACTTGCTTGATAATCAACCACCATTAAAAATAGAACAAAAAGTAAAATCAAATTATCGTTTTCGATTACCATATCGTGCTGAAAATGATGATAAAGCCATCAGTTATTTAGTTAATGAACGCTGTATAGATAAAGATATTGTTCAGTATTGTAAAGAACAGTATCTTTTTTATGAAGCTGAGAATGATCATTCTATTGTCTTTATTGGATACGATGAACAGCGAATACCAAAATATGCATGTAAAAGAGCAACTGATGATAACTGGAAAAAAGATGTATTAGGCAGTGATAAACAATACAGTTTTTCAATTACGAATAGTGATAGTCATTCCCTTCATGTTTTTGAATCCGTAATTGATTTACTTTCTTATATGACTTTATTGAAAAGAAGTGGTCGAGACTATTTAAAAGATAATTACCTTTCCATTGCAGGAGCAACTATAATTGGTAAATCTATTCAAGATTCAACTGTTCCGATTGCACTAGAAACATTCTTAAATAACCATCCAAGTATTACAAATTTATATCTTCATTTAGACAATGATAGAGCTGGAAAAGATACAACATTAAAGATTATGTATCATTATGAGGATAAATATAACATCATTGATGAACATCCTACAAAGTGTAAGGATTTTAATGATTTGTTAAAAATGAAAGTTAGATTAAAGAAATATTGTTTAATTAAGTAATATATATTGTAGTTAATATTTGAAAATGAGATAATAATTCTATATAAAATTTGAGGTGATACAAACATATGGAATTAGAGAATTTTATACAATTTATTAAATCCTTCGAGCCAAATGATTGGGTTGTTATGGTATCAGCAATAATATCTGCAGGTAGTGCATTTTATTTAGGATATAAGAACAAGAAATTCGAAGAAAAATGGAAACAAAAACAAATTGATGCTGATTTAGTAGCAAAATCAAGAATACAATGGATACAAGAGGCAAGAAAGCATACTGCTGATTTAATTTCCTTATATTATAAAATTTTAAATGAAGATAATCAAAACGAGATATATAAACTGATTTCATTAGCAAGAGAAAAGAATGAATTATTAATTTTATACTTTGGTCCAGAAAAAGGTGAAAATCAGTATATTAAAGAAAATGATAAAGATATATTAATGAATGAATTTAATAATAAAGGAAAGAATGTATATATTATTAATTTTCTTGAAAGATTATTTTATGATTTTTTAAAATATTATAAAAATGGAATTAAACCTAAGCAAAAATATCTTAGAAAACAATTAAAGAATGCAGAAAAAGAATTATATAGTAACCTTTTAGAACCACAGCATGTGATAGATTACGAATATGATGAATATGGTAATGAAAAGCCAATATATAGTATTCCTTTGCTTGATCCAAAATTAGAGATACAAATGAAGAAAATAGAGGATAACCTTATAGTCACTAACAAAGAAATTAGAGAATTACAACAAAGCATCAAATATTTTAGAGATATTATGAGACTTTATCTGAAGATAGAATGGCGAAAAGCAAAAAGAGGAGAATAGTAAATTCAAAATAATATCTTTTTGAAATATTTAACCAAATTAAAATTTCTACTATCTTTGTAGCTTAATATAGAACAAAATGCCAGCATTTCTTTGATTGGTTGAAAATAAAACCTTAAGGTTATATATAGATAAAACATTTTGTATTTCATATTAGAATGTGAAATATTAGTATTAAAATTCAAAAAGGAGGATTTGAATGTATGGACGATTTTTTAAATATTAAGAAGAAATACAATACATTAAGGGAAAATGAAAGAAAAAAAATAATAGATTCTTTGGCAAGCAAAATTGATAAAGATGGAAATCACTTATTCACTAAAAAAGACGGAACAAAGTATTGTAAAAAAAATCTTTATTGCGGAGGTAGTGGGAAACATAATTATACTTCTAATAGAAAGTTAGAGAAAAAATATGATTTATCAAATCACAAATATATAGAAACTAAATATAAAGGACAGTATGTTTTTATTTCATTGCAAAGCTTTGATATTGATCCATGCACTAAAAATATTCATATATTATATGATCGTATAGGAATAATGTTTGAAGAAGATAATATAACGAAGACAAAAGAAAATGTTGAGGTATCTAATGCTTTTATAAAAATGAAAACAACAGATTGGGAACTTCCTTTATCAAATAAAGACTTAAATGATATGATAGATTATATTATTAATCATTTTGAAAATAATAATTAAAAGTAATAGGCTTATTATATTTACAACAAAATTGATTAATTATTAAAGAGTAATTTTATAAATAGGGTGCTCTTTTCTTATGCTCAAAAGGAGGTATAACATGAAAACATATTTAGTAAAAATTACAGAAACACTTCAAAAACAAATCACAATCACAGCCAATTCTCGTGAAGAAGCTACACAAAAAGCAAAAGAAAATATAAAAATGAAGAAATTGTTTTAGATGAGAGTGATTATGTTGATACAGAATTTGAAGTATTAAAAGAAAAAAAGAATGATATTTAGAAAAGATAATTACCTCCGTATTTGACTTCTTATTCATGCTGAAAATGATGAAAAAGTTATTGATTATTTATTAAATGGCAGATGTATTGATAAAGAAATAGTTAATTGTTGTAAAGAATATTATCTATTTTATGTAATTGATAAGTCTATACAAGAATCTACTGCCCTAATTACCTTAGAAACATCTCTAAATAATCATTCTAATAACACTGATTTATATCTTAATTTACACAACGACAAATCCTGTAAGAATACGATACTAAAGACTGTTAATAATTAAGAATATAAGTATATTAAATAATAGAAAAATATAATTTGATATATTAATATTATATTTTTACAAAAAGATACATTTTGTATCATTATTTAAATATTGACAACTTATATAAGTTTGATAGAATAGATATGGAGGTATATTTATATGAAAGAACTAGTTAGGATTGAAGAGATTAAAATAAACGGTATTAAGAATGTATGCCATGGTAAAATTAGTTTTAATGAATATAGTAATATTTTGAAAGGAAACTTTCATGATTTAAAATCTGTCTTGGGTATTTATGGTCAAAATGGTTCAGGTAAAACAACAGTTTTAGAGGTAACAAAACTATTAAAGAATATTTTAATTGGAAATAAATTACCAGATTACTTTGATAAATTTATTAACAATGAATGTGAAAATGCGGAAATTAGTTATACTTTTTTTATAAATTCTATGGCTTCAAAGCAGTTGGTAACTTATACTTTTTTGATTGGCTTGATTGATGAAAAATATCAAATTTATTCAGAAAAAATCGTATCAAAGGAATATTCTGAAACTGAAAATAAATGGAAACCACAAGTAACTTTAATTGAATGTACTAATCAAGAAATTGTTTTAAAGAAACTTGCGAATAAGATTTCTAAGGATAGTTTAATTGAATTACGAGTTGCACAAGATATTGAAAAAGGGACCTCTTTTATCTTTCACAAAAGAAATAATAAAATATTATTGGAACAATTAACAAATACAATTCGAAATGATGATCAAAGACTAATTGATGTATTACGTTTATTACCACTCTATGCTGAAACTAGCTTAATCATTATCGAAAATGATGTGATGGGTAGTATTAATTTGAATACTTATGTTCCAATTAACTTATACCTTTCTAAGAATGATTCGTTAAAGATGGGAGAAATAGCTGTCAATTTATTGAAACCTAATGAAATGCCTATGGAAGTATTTAAAGATTTAGAAATAGTTATCAAGCAAATTGATATTGTTTTAAATGCAATTATCCCTTCAATACGATTGGAAATCACAAATCAGAAAAAGCAATTTTTAAAAAACGGGGAAGATGGTATTAACTTTGAAATAGTTAGCATCAGAAATAATAAACTCATTCCCCTAAAATACGAATCTGAAGGTATTAAACGCTTAATTTCTGTTATCAGTTCAATGATAGCTGCATTCAATAACTATTCTATTTGTTTAATGATTGATGAATTTGATTCTGGTATTTTTGAATATTTGTTAGGAGAGTTAGTTGAAATTATTGATGAATCTGCAAAAGGTCAATTTGTTTTTACTTCTCACAATTTAAGGGCACTAGAAAAATTATCATATAAATCTATTATCGTTACTACTGCTAATACAAATAATCGTTATATTCAATTAACTGGAATCAAATCAAATAATAATGTTCGAGATTATTATTATACAAACATTCTTTTAGGCGGACAATGTGAACCTATCTACGAAGAAACTAAGAATTTTAAAATTAAACGTGCATTTAGAAAGGCAGGTTCTTTTAATGAATAAAAAAATTCTATTATTTCTTGTAGAAGGATTAAGTGATAAAGATGCATTAGAGCCAATTCTATCTGAATTAGTTGATAGTACTAAAATACACTTTGAAGTTCTAAGATGCGATTTAACTGCGAGTTTAGATCCTGAAGTGCGTAATTTAAATATGAAACAACGTATTACTAGAGTAATTAAGAGTTTCCTAGAAAATAACCATGGTATTAAGAAAAAGCATATTGAAAAAATCATATTCCTATCAGATAGTGATGGATGTTATATTGATGATTCCTATATTTATTTTTCCGAAAATGATATTTCATTCCGCTATGAAGATGATGGAATATATACAAATCGTCCTAATGATGCAATTGATAGAAATCAAAGAAAATCTAGAAATTTAAATATGATTCATTCTACTGCAAAAGTGTACGCACTCCCAATTGAAACATATTATTTCTCTTGCAATTTAGATCATGTATTGCATAATAAAAGAAATTTAGAACAATATCTCAAAGAAGATTATGCGTTTGATTTTGCTGATAAATATGAGAACAAGGAAGAACAGTTTATCGATTTTGTGAATGATTCTTCACTATGTTTAGCGAATAATTATGCAGATACATGGACAATAATACAAGAAGATAGAAACTCTTTACTAAGATTTACTAATCTTAAAATATTTTTTGATAATAATTTTGAATTCTTGAAAGATGAAGCAAAAGAAAGAGTAGTACAGTATCAAGGAGGATAAGCAATTGGTTAGTTCTTATTATAGAAATCTTATTAAACAAGTTCTCTACAATTCTTACGGAGATACTTGGGAAGAAGCAGTTGAAGAATGGGAAATTATTGATTGGGAAGAGGATAAACAATGTAATTCTTTTTGTGTTTGTGGAAAAGAAAATATCCGTTATCTTTATACAATTCAAAATATATATACAAAGCGAATTCTATATCCAATAGGTTCATCGTGCATAAAGAAGTTTGAACGTGATGATTTAGATCAAACCACAATTATCATCGAACAAATGTTTAAACTTTTAAATGCAATTAAAAATAGAGAACGAATTGAATTAAATTCTAAATATTTTACAAAAAAACTAATAAAATACCTTTATGATGAAGGTGCATTAGATTCACAATCTAATGGTTTTGATGGTTATAATGATTATCAATTTATGCTTGATATGTTTAGAAAACGAGATAAGAATAGTATTAGTCAGAGGCAAAAAAGTAAAATTAATGGTATTATCGGATTTTCAATTAAACCTTATCTTATAAAAAAATTAGAAGAAAAAAATAGTAGATCCATTGTATAAAATAGAGTAATTCAATTTGATTTTTTATCTAAAATGGATGAATCTATCTTGTAGTTATCAGTTGAAAGTGAAATCCAATAAATATTAGATAACGATAAATTAGAATTTGAAAAGGAGAATTTAAAATGAAACCATTAGCTGAAGAAAGTAAATTATATAAGGAAATATCTGATTTATTTGATAAAAATAATGGAAAGATAACTTTGGATAATTATAAAGAAGCTATAAAAATAGCTAAAGAATATGAAAAAGAAGAAATTCAATATGTATTGTTTCGATTAAAATATGTTAACAGTGACGTAGAAACAGGAGTGATTGTAGTGGATAAAGGGCTCAACATCTTAACGAAGATAGCGAACACTTTAAAAAGAAAGGACTATAAATTAGCATTTATTTATTCTGTTTTGGAAACTGTATAAAATAAGTATAAATTTTGATTTATTGGTATGCTTTAGTTATTTAATAAAGAGTAATTCATTATGAATTGCTCTTTTTTTATTTTAAAAATGGAGGTACAACATGAAAAAATATTTAGTGGAAATTACAGAAACACTTCAAAAACAAATCACGATTACAGCTAGTTCTCGTGAAGAGGCTGAACAAAAAGTAAAAGAAAAATATAGAAATGAAGAAATTGTATTAGATGAAAATGATTATGTTGATACAGTTTTTACTGTATTAAAAGAAAAAAGAATGAAAGATATTGAGGGAAGATGATTTAAATATTGTCTTTCCTTTTTTCATCGGCAAGTAAAAAATACGAAAGGATGATGCACATTGATTAAAAAAATAAACAAAGAGATTCATCGATTGGAACAACAAAAGGAGTTGAAATCATCTCAAAAATCAAAACTTGAATTAGAAATAAATGAAATTTCCGGTAAATTGAAAGAATTAAATTCATTAAAAAATCAGTATGAAAAATTAGAAGAAGGAGTGAAAAACTTCTTTAACCCAACGGGTGAAATGGGACATTTATAGAATGTCCTGTATTGTAGCAAGCACTGATTTTGTCCGTACACAAAATCGCTTGTTAGGGTTGAACCCTAATACCCACCATGAAAGGAAGATTTTATGAAGAAGAAAAGAAAAAGAACGCATCGTGTTGAAGTAGCCATGAACGATAAAGAATACGAACAGTTTCTAACATACGTTCATGGTTGTGGTTTATCGCAACAAGCCTATTTATTATTGTTAATCAAGAATAGAATTCCACAACCATTACCAAGTGATGATTTTCAAGAAGTCATCAAACAGTTACGAAAGATTGGAAATAACTTAAATCAGTTAACAGTTATTGCTCATAAAACAGGAAGTATTGATATTATGAAATATAAGGAAGATATGAAAACTTTAAACAATTCGATTGTAGAAATTCGTGAGCAAGTCTATTTACAAAAGGAAGTATCATAATGGCAACAACAGCAATATGGGATGTGAAAGATAATCTTCAACGTGTATTGAATTATGCTTCTAATCCTAATAAAACAGAAGTTCACGAAAACAGTTATCACTATAATGGTTTAGAACAAGCCATCAGTTATACGACCAATGATTTAAAGACAGAAAAGCAATTATATGTTACTGGTTTGAATTGCAATCTTGCGACGGCTCATAAAGAAATGATGATTACCAAAAAAGGATTCAATAAGACAGATGGTATTCTTGCCTATCACGCTTATCAATCTTTTGTTCCCGGTGAAGTAGATGCAGAAACAGCACATCAAATTGGAATTGAATTAGCACAAGAAATGTGGGGAGATCATTTTGAAGTTTTGGTATCCACTCATTTAGATAAAAAACATTTCCATAATCATTTTATTATCAATTCAGTATCTTTTATTGATGGTAAGAAATATAAAGATAATAAAGAGAATTATAAAAAAATGAGAAAATGTTCCGATGATTTATGTAGAAAGTATAGGTTATCGGTGATTGAAAATCCTCAAAATAGAAAGATGCACTATGCTGAATGGATGGCTGAACAAAATCATAAACCAACATGGCGTTCTGTAATTCGTGATGATGTTGATTATGCTATCAGTCATTCAATGACCATGAAACAATTCTATTCAAATTTAGAAAAACAAGGCTATGAAATTAAATTTGGAAAACACATTGCAATCCGACCTAAAGGAAAAGAGCGTTTTGTTCGATTAAGAAGTTTAGATAAAAAGAATACCTATACTGAAGATAACATTAAGGATATGATTTTAGCTCAATCGGTTATTAAATGGGAGTCTATATCCGAACCTAAAAAACAGACACTTTATTATAAAGGTAATTTATCGAAAGCAAGAAAGATTACCGGATTTAAGGCATTATATTTTAAATATATGTATATGATGGGGATTTTACCCAAGAATGCACCTAATAAAAAAAAGGTGCATTTTTTATTGAAAGAAGATCTTATCTATATGGATAAGATAACCCAAGAAGTAACTCTTATTTCAAAAAAGAAAATTGATAATATCGCTGATTTAGATGCCAATGAATATTTTGCAAAAAGTAGATTAGATAATCTCATCAAGGAAAGAAGATGTATCTACAACAAAGTGAAACGTTGTCGAAAGCCAGAATTAAAGGAACAGCTTCAACAAGATATATCTTCATTATCAAATGAGATTAAGGAACTACGAAAGGAGGTGGTGCTTTATGAGGGTATTCGTCAGCGTTCTTTAACAATGAAGAACAAGATGAAAATGATTGAACAAGAAAGAAAGGAGAATAACGAACATGAACACGGGAGAAACATCCGATCAAATCGTTAGAATGACTTTGCAAGGAATTGAAGTTGCTGCCAATGTCGCATTAAAAGCTGGTGGTGAGATGACAAGATCATTGGCTGCTACTTTATATGCAATACTTACTGACAAGAAAAAAGTGAAAGGAAAAGCAAGACTAGATTCTTTATTGAAGTCTGGAAAAGAACTGAAAGTATTTGCAATTCGTCATGAAGATTTAAAGAAATTCTGTGAAGAAGCAAAACGTTATGGAGTTTTATATTCTGTACTAAAAGAAAAAAACAATACCGATGGTATCTGTGACATTATGGTACGTGCTGAAGATGCTTCAAAGATTAGTCGAATCGTAGATAAATTTGAACTTGCTACCATTGATACAAAGGCTATTCGAGAATCTATTATGAATGCGAAAGAAAATCCACTGCAAGATGTTCCTACACTTACTGATAAAGAACATGATGAATTAGTCAATGCTTTAATGAATTCTACGGTACAGGAGAGAAAGGTTGAAACTCCACAAAACGAAAACCCCACTCTGGCTCGCAACAAGACGAGCGACAATCTGTTCGAGCCTACATCAGAGAAAGTAAACGTCGCAGAGGATACTACTAAAGAAGTTAGACCATCCGTTCGTAAAGAACTCAAGGATATTAAAGAAAAACAACAAAAAGAGATGAAGAAAAACAAACAACAATCTCAATCAAAATATCCTCAAAAGAAAACAAAACATAAAAGAAAGAAAAAGGAGCGTTAAATCATGAACAATATATATGATGTTTTTAATGATGAACATACTAAACCACAACAACAAGAAAGAAAACCAAGATTGTCAAAAGAAGAATATGCTCAGATGATGAAAGAAAAAAGACAAGCATTATTCAATATGGCAAATGAGCAAACTTTTAAAGCAGTTGAAAATCCAGATCAATATTTGCAATATCTAAAATTACAAAGTATTTTGGATTACACTGTCACCAATACTTTATTAGTTATGGCACAAAACCCAAATGCTACCATCTTGAAAGATTACACGCATTGGAGAGAGATGAATAAATATGTTCAAAAAGGTGCTAAAGGAATTACTATTTTAGAACCTGGAAAAGAATATCAAAGACAAGATGGTTCTATTGGAATCAATTACAACCCAAAAACTGTATTTGATATTAGTCAATTAAATGGAAAAGATAATAATCCTCCCCTACCTGCAAGATTTAATATCAAAGAACTTGTTGGAGCTATTGTTCATCGAGTTGATATTAAACCAGAAATCGTTTCAGAAGATTCAGATATGCCAAAAGATGTTTATTTTGATAGAGATAGAAATTCTTTATTTGTTAAAAATGGATTGCAACCTGAAGCAATGCTTACTGGTTTAATTCGTGAGTATTGTTTTATTGATTGTGCAGATCAATTCAATTCAAGAAGTGAAGCAAGATTTATGGCAGAAAGTGCTGCTTATATGATTGCTCAAAAATATGGATTGGTGCATTATGATAAAGACTTTGTCAATAACATTTATCATCATTTTGAAGGTAAGGAACAAAAAGATATTAAGGGTGAATTAGAAAATATCAAAATATTAAAAGATAGTGTTGTTGAACGTATGGAACATGGTATTTATGTGCAACAACAAAATCGCCAAGAAAAGCAAACAAGACGAGATTCTTATTCTCGCTAATAAATGATGAAAGAAAATCATTATTCAATTGTCGTTACCGATATGGAAAGACGAATCATTATCAAAGCATTAACTTTATTAAAGGATAAGCAAATCCATGACAATAAGAAATTTGATTTTATTGATGATCTTATTGTGCGTTCTTGTGATGCACCATTAATCAATAAAAAGAATCGATTTTATGAAGAAAGATAGAACAGATGAGTATATTCTTTTAGGTATCCTTGTTGTACCAGTGATATGGGGAGCATTGTTATTTGCTCCCTATATGCATGATGGATTATTGAATGCTTTACCTCAATTCATTGAAGCTATGAATCATCCTTTTGCTATTACTTGGTGCAGAGATACTTTAAAAACAATATTTATTTTTGTACTTATGTATTTGATGGGTATTGGAATTTATTTATCTTCAATTAAAAACTATCGTAGGAAAGAGGAATATGGTTCTGCAAAATGGGCAAATAGTTCTAAAGTGAATAAAAAATATGCAAATCGAAATGTATTTGAGAACAAACTTTTTACCCAGCATTTTCGATTAGGGTTGGATGGTAAAAAACATCGGCGAAACTTAAATTCTTTAATCATTGGTGGAAGTGGTGCAGGAAAGACACGATTTTATGGAAAGCCCAATATTATGCAATGCAATACGAGTTTTGTCGTGCTAGATCCTAAAGGCGAAATTTTAAGAGATACAGGATATCTACTTGAAAAAGAAGGTTATGTCATTAAAGTTGTTGATTTAATCAATATGTCAAAAAGTCATTGTTATAATCCATTTCATTATATTCAAGATGATAAAGATGTACTGAAATTGATAACAAACCTAATTCGTAACACTACACCTAAAGGAAGTCAAACGAATGATCCATTTTGGGAAAAATCAGAAACTGCCTTATTAGAAGCATTATGTTTATACCTTATTCATGAAGCGCCAGAAGATGAACAAAACTTTACAATGGTCATGGAAATGATTGCATCGGCTGAAGTTAGAGAAGATGATGATCAGTACCAAAGTCCATTAGATGAACTATTTGAAAGACTGGAAATGAGAAAACCCCAAAGTCTAGCCGTAAAACAATATAAGATTTACAAACAAGCTGCTGGAAAAACCGCTAAATCAATTTTGATTTCTGTTGGTGTACGACTAGCAGCTTTTAATTTAGATAGTATTGCCAGTATTACTGCCGTAGACGAATTGGAACTTGAACAAATGGGAGAAAGAAAAACTGTGTTGTTTGCCGTAATTCCAGATAATGATTCTACATTTAACTTTCTTATTGGTATGTTATATACACAATTATTTCAAACGCTTTATTATCAAGCAGATATTGTTCATGGAGGAGAATTGCCTATCCCTGTTCATTTTTTGATGGACGAATTCGCTAATGTTGCATTACCTGATGAGTTTGATAAATTACTAAGTACGATGCGTTCAAGACAAATATTTGTATCAATCATCATTCAAAATCTAGCTCAAATCAAAGCACTGTATAAAGATTCATGGGAATCTATTGTTGGTAACTGTGATGAACTTTATTATCTCGGTGGTAATGAACAATCCACACATAAATTTATGAGCGAGTATTTAGGAAAAGAAACTTTAGATACAAATACCTATGGTAAGTCAACTGGACGTAGTGGAAACTATTCTACAAACTATCAACAAGCAGGACGTGAACTATTAACAGCTGATGAAGTAAGACTACTTGATAATGATTATGCTTTACTTTTTATTCGAGGCGAACGACCTATCTTTGATAAAAAATATGATATATTGAAGCACCCTAATATTAAATATACAAAAGATGGCAAGGCATTGCTTTATCATCATGGTGTTATAAAACACAACTTTGAAAACTGGCAAGATATTGTTCTATCCGATAATGAATATGAATTATATTCTGAAGAAGATATGGAAGAATACTTTGCTGAAATTGAAAAGAATACGGAGGAACATTAAATGAAAAAATGGAATAAGAAAACAACGAAATATTTTATCTTTTATGCAGTTATGATTATGACATTAAGCATGGGCGTATTACCAGTTCATGCAGAAGGTGATCCATTAACTGTGGTTAATAATTTAAGTAATTTTATCTTTGGATTGATTCGTGCAGTAGGTATGATTTTACTTGGTTTTGGTGTCGTTCAAGTTGGTTTGTCTTTGAAAAGCCATGATCCGAGCCAAAGAGCCAATGGATTTTTAACTGTTGCCGGTGGAATCATTATTACTTTCGCTAAAGAAATCTTAAATTTGATTGTTGGTGGCTAACACTAACAATCTCTTTGAAAGGAAGTGATTTTGTTGGATGGAATTATTGATAACTTAGAAAATGCAATACAGACATGGAATCAAAAACTAGCTGAAATATGGACCTTGCTCACACAATCACCTCAAGAATTTAAAGGTGGTGGTATTTGGAATATTATAACTCAAATTCATGGAGCATTGCTTGCGATAGGACTTGCGCTTCTCGTATTATTTTTTGTTTATGGAGTTGCTAAGTCCTGCACAAATCTAACAGAAATAAAACGACCAGAACATGCATTAAAATTATTCTTACGCTTTGCGATTGCTAGAGGGCTTGTCGTATATGGAATGGAATTGATGGTAACAGTATTTGAAATAATACAAGGTATTACTTCTACCATCATGACTACTGTTGGACTGGGTAGTGCAAGTCAGACAGTATTGCCCCAAGAAATCATTGATGCCGTAAGTGATTGCGGATTTTTAGAAAGTATTCCCTTATGGGCAGTAACATTACTGGGTGGTATTTTTATCACCATACTTTCTTTTATTATGATTTTAACTGTATATGGTCGTTTCTTTAAACTCTATATGTACACAGCAATTTCTCCTGTCCCATTATCTTGTTCTGCTGGGGAAACAACACAAAATATTTCAGTTACATTTATGAAATCTTATGCAGGTGTATGTTTAGAGGGTGCAATCATAGTTCTTGCTTGTATTATCTTTTCAGCATTTGCAGCTGCACCACCAGTGATAGATCCAAATGCGAGTGCAATTAGTATGGTATGGAGTTATACTGGAGAATTGATTTTTAACATGTTAGTGCTTGTTGGAACAGTTAAAATGAGTGATAGAATTGTGAAAGAAATGATGGGATTATAAATGTTATATCATTTTAATTTTAAAGATGGTAAAATGAAAACATAAAAATATGTAACAAAATCTAATGCAATAAGGAGAGATGCAAATGAAGAAAAGTATAGTCGATGAAATCATTAATGTAGTTTGTGAAACTTGGAAGAATAATATTAATAAAGATTATCTTGAAGGATTATTGTTAGAAGAACACATTGAAATGCGCTTTTTATCATCATCTAAGAACAAAACTTGGTAAATTATTAAATGAAAACAATCTTTGCATATATACTGAATATTTGGGTTCAGAATTTAAAGAATTAGGTTATCGACCAGATATGGTTGTTGTAAAAATGAAAAAGGATTGTGATGAAAAATACTTGATAAATCACATTGAAGAAGTTGTTGTAGCATTCGAATTTAAATTTAAAGATAAATACGAATTTAATACAATTGTTGCAGATGCTGATAAAATTTATAACTATATAAAACGAATCAACAATAATTGCCAATATGTTATGGCTATCATTCACGAAAAATATTGGGAAAATCCTTTTTGGCTTACTAAAAAACAAACTAATAATTGGGCAAAAGGAAGAGTAACGGAATTAGTAGCAAGTTATAACGACGAAATTACCGAAGAAATGAATTTTCTTTCTAAAGGGTATTGATGAACTAGCATTGTGCTGGTTTTTTTATTTGGAGGAGTTTATGGAAATCAAAGTAAATAAAGAAGTAAGGAATTATACAGAGAGTATATTTCTTGGCTTATCTATTCGACAATGTTTTTTTTCAGTCATTGCTTGTATAGTAGCTGTATTGATGTACTTTCTATGTATTGATTCTTTAGGAATGGAAATGACCAGTTGGTTATGTATGCTAGGTGCTGCACCTTTTGCATCACTTGGCTTTATCACATATCAAAACATGAATGCTGAACAGATTGTATTAACTGCTTGGCATTCTTTTTTATTGTCAAAGACGGATTTAATATATAAACCATTTAATTTATATCAAGAATTATTTAAAGATGTCTTTGAGAAACAAAAGAAGGAGGCGTTAGGTAAAAATGATAAAAAGTTACGCAAAATTAAAGAAACAAAATAAGGAAAAATTTAAAATACCGAAATCTGCACAAGATACTGTTCCCATTGATACCATCTACAAAGATGGTATTTTTCGTATGGGAAATAGATATTCTAAGAGTTATCGCTTTTTAGATATCAACTATTCGATTGCATCAAAAGAAGAAAAAATGGATTTATTCTTAAATTATGGAGAATTATTGAATTCGTTTGATTCTTCTATGATGGTAAAGATTACGATTAATAATCGTAAAATTGATTTAAAGCAGTTTAAAGAAGATATTCTGATACCTTTGCAAAATGACAAATTAGATTTTTATCGCAAAGAATATAATCATATGTTATTAGATAAGCTGGCAGAAAGTGATGATATTGTTCAGGAAAAATATATTACAATTACCATTTTTAGAAACAATATAGCGGAAGCACGTTCTTTCTTTTCTAGACTTACAACTGAGCTAACTTCTCATTTTTCTAAATTAGGAAGTGGCTGTATTGAGTTAGATGTCTATGATCGCTTAAAAATATTACATGATTTTTATCGAGGAGAAGAGGAAGAATTCGTTTTTGATTTAAAGGATTCCGCTAATAAAGGTCATTCTTTTAAAGATGTTATTTGTCCTTATGCTCCAAAATTTAATCATAAAGGCTTCATGTTTGGAGATAGATATGGACGTGTTTTATATTTAAGCAATTATTCAAGATTTATTAAAGATAGTTTTATTTCAGAACTATGCGATTTAAATCGTAATCTTATGTATTCAATGGATATTATTAGCGTTCCTACGGATGAAGCAGTCAAAGAAATGGAAAATAAGTTATTAGGTGTCAATACCAATATCACAAATTGGCAAAGACGTCAAAATGCAAATAATAACTTTTCAGCGGTTATTCCCTATGATATGGAACTACAAAGAGAAGAATGTAAAGAGTTCTTAGATGATTTGACTATTCGTGATCAACGAATGATGTTATGTAATATTACGATTACTCATCTTGCAGATTCAAAAAATGAATTAGATAATGATACGGAAATACTCAAGTCTATTGCTAGAAAGTATATGTGTGAGTTATCGACATTGTTCTTTTCTAAAAGACAATTAGACGGAGTATTAACAACACTTCCTATTGGAGTGAATCGTTTAGATATAACTCGTACATTGCTTACTGAAAGTGCATCGGTATTTATTCCATTTAGAGCACAGGAAATTATGGATAAAGGTGGTATTTGGTATGGTCAAAATGCTATTACTAATAACCCTATTTTATGTAATAAGGAATTGCTACAAAATCCCAATGCTTTTATCTTAGGGGTTCCGGGTGCTGGTAAATCATTCTTAACAAAAGAAGAAATTGAATTTATTATTATGTCCACCAATGATGACGTCCTTATCTGCGATCCCGAAGGTGAATATGATCCAATCATTAAAGAATTTGGTGGTGAAGTGATTGAAATATCCGTAGGAAGTAAAGATCATATTAACCCTATGGATATGGAAGAAGGATATGGTGATTCTGGAAATCCAGTTGGAGATAAATCCCAATTTATCATGTCTTTATTTGAACAGTTAGACAGAGAAAATAAATCAATTACACCGATCGAAAGAAGTTTGATTGACCGTTGTGTATCTATTGTTTATGCAGAGTATAGAAAAACAAAAATAATGCCAACACTTAAAACTTTAAGAAATATATTATTAAAGCAACCAGAAAGTGAAGCAAGAACGCTTGCTTTACGTTTGGAATATATTGCTGAAGGTACATCTGATATTTTTGCTCATGAAACGAATGTTGATGTATCTAATCGTATTATTTCTTATAATATCTTTAATCTAGGAACACAACTTAAAACAATTGGATTATTGATTATTACGGATGCCATGTTGAATCGTGTTATTTCGAACTGGAAAAAAGGAAAACGAACTCATGTATTTATTGATGAAATTCATGTTATTTTTGAGAATGAAGAAAGTGCTACGTTCTTTGCTTCTGCTTGGAGACAGTTTAGAAAGCGTGATGCTTTTCCTACGGGTATTACCCAAAATGTGAAGTATCTTTTATCTAGTCAACAAGGCACATCTATGTTATCGAACAGTGAGTTTATTGTTATGTTAAATCAGTCGCCTAATGATAGAGAGGATTTAGCTGATTTATTAAAGATCAGTGAAGAACAAATGAGTTATATCACCAATGCTCAAAGTGGTTGTGGTTTGATTAAATATGGAGCATCTTTAGTCCCATTTATTAATCGCATGCCAAAAGATATGGAACTTTATCGTTTGAATACAACGAAACCTACGGATCGAAAAGAAATGCTTGTACAGATTGAACAGTCTAATTAAAGGCTGTTCTTCTTTTTTATGAAAGGTCAAAGTTTATGAAAAACAATCCAAATAAAATTAAGATAAAAGAAACTGTACATGACATTAAAACAAAAGATAGTAAACAAAACATTAAATACTTTGTTAAGGATGTAGCCATCCATGAAAAAGAAAAAATCAAAGCAAATGATAATGGGAAAACCAAAAATGACACGACACAAGATTATGCTCCAAATCGAGTGGATGAAGTACAAAAAGCAACTGCTAAACAATCTTATCGAAGAACAAAGCAATTTATAGACAAGAAAAGAAAAAGAAATAAATCATTGAATGGAAAAGATATTATTGAAAATAAAGATAGCTTATCTTTAATACAGCCAAAACAAAAGGAAAAATTGATTTCCAATCATAAAAAAAGGTTATCTATAGATTCCAAAAATAAGATTCTTACAAAGAAACAGAAAGTTAAACAAACACTTCCTTATTCCAATTCATTTCAAACAAGTGATACTTATCAAAAGAGAATGAAGTCTTTCATGATGGTTAAGCATAAAAACAAAGTAAAAGCATCGAAAGAGATTGTCAAAAAGCCTATTCAAGCAGGAAATATTCTAGTAAGAACATGGAAAAGTGGTGCTTATGTTTTAACAAAAGCAGTACATGGAATATCACACCTTTGGACCTATGGAATGGGATTAATCATATTAGTTGTGATTACTTTGTTTATCGGTGTGTTTGCTTGTTTATCCGATGATGGAGGTATTAATAGTGAGATTGAACCATTAAGTGCGGAAGTATTAGCTTATGAAGAAACCATAACAAAATATGCCGAACAATATAAAATAGAAGAGTATGTTCCTATTTTAGAAGCCATCATGATGCAAGAATCTGGAGGAAAAGGAAATGACCCAATGCAATCTAGTGAAAGTGGATTTAATACAAAATACCCTAGAAAGCCAAATGGTATCACTGATGCAGATTATTCAATAGAAGTAGGAGTTCAAACATTTTCGAATTGTCTAACAAGAGCGAAAGTTGAAAGTCCAGCTGATACAGAAAAATTATATTTAGCCTTACAAGGATATAATTACGGTAGCGGATATATCGAATGGGCAGTAACAAACTTTGGTGGATATACTAAAGCAAATGCAAAATTGTTTTCAGATAACAAAAGAGCCGAGTTAGGAACTGATGTATATGGAGATCCTTTTTATGTCAGTCATGTTATGCGATATGTCAGTTTTTCATTTCGTGGAGGAACAAAACCAAATTTTGATAATTATGATGCTTGGGTAAACAAAAATCCATATGCTCAAGCAAAGTTGTATGGACAATGTACTTGGTTTGCATGGGGACGTTTCTATGAATTATATGGATATTCACCGGGATTTATCGGAGATGGTTGGAAGTGCGTAGATCAATTATTAAAAACACATGGAGATAAATTTGAGCGCTCAACAACGCCAAAAGCAGGTGCTGTATTTTCGGGTATTGGAAGAAATCATGTCGGCATAGTCATTGATGTTAAAGGAGATGTTCTTATCATTCAAGAAGGAAATTTAGATGGGAAAACTAACACTTTTAAAGATGCACGAAAAGATTGGCATACTAAAGAATACACGTTATCTCAATTAAGAGCTGCCATGCAAGGAGTTATATTTGCCAATCCAAAATAAAAGGTACTGATTATTTCAGTACCTAATTACATATAAATAATTTATTCAAAATTTTATATCTAATTTGCGATTATCCGCATAAACACTATACTTTTAAGCATTTTGAAATATAAGAAAACACTCATTTTACCACGATTTTACCACGATTGAATGAGCCTTGATATGACCTATAAAGTAACACCCAAAAGACATCATACATCTAAATGGTGTCTTTTTTAAAAGCAGCTAATCCTAAGACTAACTGCTTTGTAAATATTGATATTTCTTTTTAGTTTACAAACGATTTAAAATGGTCGCTAAGTTCTCTTTATGCCATGAAGCACCAACCATTGTCTTATTTACCTTAAATGCTAATGTACCCTTTGATGTAGTAATTTCTAATTCGTAAGACATCAACTTTTTATTGAATTTAGTGCTTGCTATTTCTTCCTTAGAAACGAAAAGAAATGCTTCATCTTCTAATTTGCCCGTTACATTATTTAAACCGATAATAGCAATACCACTATCACTAAAGTTTATTGCGTAATACTGCATTGAAAGAGCAGTAGCAATCGGTCCAAGAGCATATGTGAATTTACTCGGAAATATAACTCCAATAATAGATGAATTTTCATTAAATGTAATATCCTTCTTCTTTAGATATTCTCTAATATCTTGTTCTTTTAGCATTTTAATATCCTCCTGTAAAATTTAATTTGTCATAAATGGTTATTCTCATTTTATCATTTGAAAAAAACGATTACAATAAAATATCATCCCATTATAAAAATATCATCCCATTATAAAAATATTATACCATTATAAAAATATGTTTAAACGAATAACGCAGATAAACCGACAAAAATACACATTACTCCAAAAATCATACACATTACATTTTTGATACCGACTTTTTTGTTAAGTACGAAAGATGATGGATTTTTAGGGTTTATATATATACGATATTCATTTCCCTTAACCATATCCTTATCTAATTTCTTAAAGCTATATGTGTTAGAACACTGACGGACATATGTTTTTCCGTTGTACTTGTATTTAAAAATAGGAGCATAGCTTGATACTGTTTTACTTGGATACGAATTATAGCCTTGATAGACCCCCATAATTTCTTCATTACAAATAGCAACAGATTTAATATTATGATAAAAAATCATCGTAATCATTCCTCCTATTGTAACGCCTATTAATATAAATGTATATTTAGCTCCGCCTGGGATAAGAAAACATATAAAAGCTAATAAAAGCCCACCGAATATCAACGCAAGAAACTTAAATGATTCAGGATCCATCTTATGCATTTTTTGTTTAAAAGCCATATAAACAATCCAACCAAAAGCTGCTACACAAAATAATAATTTTAATCCTTCAAAGTTCATTGTTTATCTATTCCTTTCCTTCAATCTTACTTACTACTATGTTTCCTATGCGTTAATGTCAAAGCAAGATATTTTTAATTCTTAATCTTTTTCATTATTTTGATTTTGTTTTTTCCATTCCTTATAATCTTTTTTTGCTTCTTGTTGTCTTTTAACATCTTCCATTTTTTCTAAAATCGCTTCTACATCTGGTTGACTGTGCTGTTCTGGTAGAGAATAGAAAATAATGTTATCATCATTTGTATATACTGAAATATTAAAAACCAAAGCACTTTCTACAATTTCTTGCATGATATAGGAAATTTCTTCTGCATATTCTTCGTCTGTTTTTCCCTCGTTAAGATATATACTTGTTTCTATTTCGTATTCTCTTTTTTTCAGATATTCTTCTACACTTTCCTTACCATTCCATTCTGTTGTGGTTGTATGCCCTTGAACTTCAATTTGATAATCTCTTATAAAAGGCTTATCTTGAAATAAAGGAGTTGCAAGTTCTTTTATTTCATCAGAAAAGTAATAAACATGGTAACTATCCTCAAAAAGTCCAGTATTTCGTGTATATACAGTAGCAGTTTGAGAAGAATTTTCTTTACTGGAAACTTCTGCCATAATCCAGTTCAATCCTATTTTTTCTTCTTTATACTTCTTCACTTCTGTAATGATAAATTCTTCATTGTATTTGTCCTTTAATTTGGATAAGATATATTTTTGTGCTTCTTCACTAGAGTTAAAATCATGCGAATAACCACTACAACCATTTAATATTCCCAAACAAAGCACGCCTGCAATAACACCTAATAAAATTTTTTTATATCGCATAATCGCCACCTCTATGTGATTTGATGATTTAATACAGTTCTACAAACTGGAAGTTACAAGTCAGTTAAAAAAATTTTTGAAATACCTTTTTTCTGAAGTTTGTATTTTTGAACTTGAGATAATGGAATTTCAAATGCTGTGCTTGTCTTTGGGAATTTATTGTTCAATATATCATCATAGAGAACGGTAATAAATTTCCCCCATTCTTTTAAGTCAGTTATCTTTGTTGAATCGTCTAAGAAAGCATAACCATCACTTAAATAAAATATCTCTAATGCTAGTGCTAAATCACAACTGGGGGCAGCAAGTATTTGTTTTGGAATTTCAAATCCGTCATCCCAGTTGTATTCATTTAGTTTACTTCTTAAATCATTATATACCATTTTTATATCTCCCAAATTCTAATTTACTGCACTACAAACTGGAAGTTGTCTATTTAAAAGAAAATTACTAAATATCTTTTTAGCGGTCATTTTAATTCTCCCATAGCTACCTTAATCTATTAAAAGCTCTTAATCTATCAATAAAATCATCTAAGGCTTCTTCCTCATCTAAATAAATATCTTGTGAATTTGTAACCTTACTAGCCCTTTCATCTGTTGCATAAACAATCCACTTATCATTCTCACGCATTAACACAACTTCATTTTCTCTATCATCTTTCCTTTCATTCATATTATAACCTTGTAATTTCTCGTCCTGTATCATTTTTATTGCTTCTTTTATGTTCATGTTTCATGTTCCTATTTTTGCATTGCAACTTCAAAGTTGTCTATTCATTTTTCGTAACAGTATCAACGATTTCTTGATATTCTTCATCTGTTAATACTTTCGCCCATAATCCATAGTGAACTTCATCAAATTCTTCATAAAATGTAGGATCATTCGACTGGGTAACAGGAAATAATGCATGTCTATCTTCGCCCATCACACGATAAGGGGCAAGATTGCATAAAAAGCCTTTGTAATATATTTTCACTTCGCATTCCTCCACATACAATTTGGATTGGTCGCTTTCTTCATATCCATATTATAACAGTTACGTATATCCGCTACAATGAAAATCTATTTAGGAATACTATTTTTTCGGCTGTCCCTGCGGTGTAGGGTTCTGTGGATTGACTGCGTTCTGGTTGCCTTTATTCTTCAACACAATATTTTCTGCCTTTACATATAAATTTATGTACAGTATTGGTATTTCAAAAACAAAATAGGTTATCCCTTTCTTCCTCTTGGCTACCAAACACAGAAAAGAAAAAGTGTGATGTCATACTCAATTTTTTTATCTTGCACGCATAAAAAGATTGAAAGAGGTGTTTGTTTCCAGTATAATGTTTTTGTATAGAAGCAAGGATTGAATTTTTTGAAAGAAAGGGTTGACAGTCATGTTCACAAATTGTTACGCTTGCGACAGACAGACAGACAGACAGACAGACAAGTAAATTCTGCCCTTTTTTCAATTTTATCAATAAGAAACAGAACGCACAGGTTACCCAGCTATAAGGGGTGCTTTGTGCGTTTTTCTATGCAGAAAATTTATGAAGAACAAGGAGCGAACAAACTATGAAGAAAAAACAAGTCCTTGCAGTAAGTTCCGCATTGATGATCGGGACAACAACTGCACTTACAGGGCTTCCTACTCCTGTCATGGCACAGGAAAACACAGAAGTTGTGCAGGAAGCCATTGTAGAAGAAAACAAGACAGAGCAAGTTCCTGTGGAACAGGAAACAGAAAACGCAGAAGTGCAGGAATATGCAACAAACAAAGAGCAGGAAAAAACAGCTGAAAATGCAGAAACTTTAAAAGAAGATTTAACAGAAGAAAGTACAAAACAGGAAACACCTGCAACACCAAAAAAAGAAGTGGTTACTGAAGATAAGACAGTCGAAGAAAACAAGAATACAGAGGTAAAGGCTGGAAGTATTGCTATTGATGAAGCACATTTTCCTAATCAGGCATTTAGATTATTTGTAGAAACTAATTTTGACAAAGATAAGGACAAAAGTTTATCAAAAGAAGAAATCAATAATGTTACTAGCATGAAAATACAAGAAAGGTATAATCAGGAATTTACATCTATAAAAGGTATAGAATACTTTACAAATTTACAGGATTTATCTCTTGCTGCACCTCTTAAAGAATTAGACTTAAGCAAAAATACAAGTTTGAAAAATCTTGAAATAATAGGTTTAAATATGTGGGGATTTGATGTAAGTAAAAATACAAATTTAAAGTCTTTAACTGCTGATACGCACTATACATGGTATAACATTGGCAACAATCCAAATCTTGAAACTGTAAATGTTGGAAATACTAACCTTTGGACTACAACAGAAAAAAATCACTTCTATTTCAAAGATATATGTAAAGGAATAGATATTTCAAAAATTACTATTTTGCAGAATGGGAAATTAGATAAAGATACAGGAATTGCTTATATTGATGATGTAAACAAAGAATTCATTTATCAATATGATTGTGGCACATATAAAGGGGGTAAAAAAACATTAGAGATTACAATACATATACTTGGAACATCATCTCTACCCGATATTTTTGCAGAAGATGTCACATTAAAAGTGGGGGATACATTTGACCCATTGAAAAATGTAACTGCCAGTGATTTTGAAGATGGTCCAATTACTTTAACACGAGAAAATATAATTGAAAATGATGTAGACACTTCTAGGGCTGGTGTTTATCATGTAACTTATGAAGTAACAGATAGTGAAGGAAAATCTAGTAGAAAAGTTATTACTGTTACTGTAGAAGGTTCAACTGATATTCCGAATACTGCTCCAACTATTTCTGCAAATGATGTTACATTGAATGTAGGCGATACTTTCAACCCATTGGCAAATGTTACAGCAACGGATAAAGAGGACGGAACTATCACTTTGACAAAAGATAATATCATTGCAAATGATGTTGATACTTCTAAGGCTGGTACTTACCATGTAACCTATAAGGTAACAGATAAAAACGGAGCTTCTTCCGAAAAGACGATTACTGTAATTGTGAAACAAAATACAGGCGACCTTAACTCTGTTCCAACCATTTCCGCAAATGATGTTACATTGAATGTAGGCGATATGTTCGACCCATTGGCAAATGTTACAGCAACGGATAAAGAGGACGGAACGATTACTTTAACAAAAGATAATATCATTGCAAATGATGTTGATACTTCTAAGGCTGGTACTTACCATGTAACCTATAAGGTAACAGATAAAAACGGAGCTTCTTCCGAAAAAACAATTACAGTTACAGTAAAAGAAAAAACAACAAATAACCCTGTAAGCCCACACCAGCCACAGAAACCGAACAAACCAACTACTCCAACAAAGCCTAGCGGACAAAAGAACCCTGTAAAAACAGGCGATGTAACAAACGTAGGATTGTTCGCTTCTATGTTTGCTGGTTCAACTGGTGCATTAGCTGTTTTATTCCGTAAAAAACGTAAAAGAAATAGGAACGATTAACAAAATGTATAATAACAATCAATAGCGACTAATGATTGTTCATGTAAAAGGACACCAAACTATAAGGTGTCCTTTTCAAATTCCTATCGTCATATCAAGGCTCGTTCAATCGTGGTAAATTCGTGGTAAAATGAGTGTTTTCTTATATTTCAAAATGTTTAAAAGTATAGTGTTTATGCGGATAATTGAAAATTAGATATAAAATTTTGAATAAATACTTTTCGCTACTATTGTTCTTTTACCAATTTATTTGATGATTAAGCTGATAGAACCAGAAAAGTTATTCATTTCAAGAATAATATAATTACTTGCAGAAGGTAATGATATCATTTCAAAATATGAACCATTACATCAAATAGTGTTTTTGGTTTAGCTGCACCAGTTTTTAAAATTAATTTACATGAACCATCTTTAATAATGGAATTGTATTTAATTTGTAAGTTGTTACTGTTTTTTCTTTCTAATGCAGTTCCCCCAAATAGTATTTCTTGTCCAGAAAAATGGCTATATTCGGCATCATAAGTTCCTACATAATTATCTTGTCCAAAATTACGATTACCTTGAAGTTCTTTATCTTTACTCAGACTAATATCACCTATTGTTTGTAATATGTTGTTATACTGTTCAATCATTTCGTCTTTAGTGCAAGCAGATAAACATAGTAATAAACAACATATAGTTAAAATTAAGCCTTGTGTCACTAAATTAAATAACATGTATGTAGAACTTTATGAATAAAAAATAGTTTGTATAAGGCAGAGATATCGTTGATGTCTCTGTTTTTTTGCTCATATTCGTTTAAAATGGAGTATTCTACTAATAGTAGGTTTACTTGCGAATGGAAATAACTAATAATGTGCTTGAGGAGGGATAGATTATGAAACAAATAGACAATGAAAAATTTGGTAAGTTTATTACTGAATTAAGAAAAGAAAAGAATTTAACACAAAAGAAATTAGCAGATCAATTATTTGTATCTGATAAAACTGTGAGTAAGTGGGAAAGAGGTGCAAGTTTCCCAAATGTAGTATTATTGATTCCAATTGCTGAATGTTTAGAAGTTAGTGTGACAGAACTATTGATGGGAGAACATCTAGATAGACATGATATGATTCAACACGATGATGTAGACAATATGGTTTCGTATTCATTAGAATCGTCTGTTAAAGCAATGGTTTCCTATAATAAAAGAAAATGGAAAATGATTTGGGGGATATCTTGTTTTATTGTCATTTTAGAATGTTTATATTTATTGGTATCTACATACCCGTTAGAACATATAAGAGGAATTGCTTGTGTTTCAGGAGTAATGATGATTTTTGCACTATGGGCGTGTGTTTATGCCAGAGAATTACCATCTTTTTATGACGAAAATAGAATCAATTATGTATCACAAGGTATATTTAGAATTCATATGCCAGGCTTAACTTTTAATAATTCAAACTGGCCAGAAATACTAAAGTTATTACGCTTTGATTCTTTATGTATGGCGGTAGGTACTCCTTTGTTTTATCATATCTCTATATTAATGGTCCGCTATCAATTGTTTGATAATATCAAATTGTATGCTTTATGGATTGTTATCCTTATATCAATAGGTGCAGTATATTACATAGGAAAAAAGTACGAGTAAGAGTTGTTTAACTTTTTTTGTAAAATAAGTGTATGTTATTGTAAGAAATTATTGTAAGAAATTAACTATTTTGATAAAATGGAGTAAAAGTTAATGGTAATATTTAATTAAGGGAGAGATTGTTATGCACATGAAATATTATTTAGAATGCAATTCAATTGTACTGCAAAACCCATATTACCTTTTAACATGTTCAAATTTAAGATGATTTTTAACGCATAATAACGGATAAAATTAATTTAGTTATTATGCGTTTTTTTATTTGAATAGGAGCGATTTATATTGTGAAGAAAATATTGGCATACGCTATGACTATATCTTTATTACTTTGTGGTTGTAGCTATCAAGAATCTTATAGAGGAGGGGTTGAAATGGATAAATCATATAAAGAATTATCAACTATTTTTAGACAATATGGGCTTAATGGCCTTAATGATGAGTTAGTTTATAATCTAGAACAAAGATATAAGGAACTACCTTCTGAAATAGAATTTAATAAAGCAGCGGATTTATTAACATCACTTGGAGAAGGGGATATCGATTATGAAAATATGACATGGAAACCATCTGAAAATGGAGTTTATGCTTTTGACGTAGAAATATTTGATGTTGAAAATATGTATAAAAACTTCTTAATTGGTGTTTCATATTTAGATAGAGAAGAACTAAATTTTACAAATATAGTAGAAGATACAAGTCTTGTTGATTGGGAAGATGGCACTGGATCTAGAAGTGTTTCATTTGATTGGAATGGACAACATTTTAACATTGATGCAAAAGTTGAAGGAGATTGGTTTGATTCAAGTGTTGCAGATGATTTAAATAGAATTATTATAAGTCAAGATACAGGCAAACAATTGTATTTTACAAGTGATGGATATCAAGAAGGAATTGTATTTTATTGCGATAAAGAATGGGCTAATGATTTTGAAAAGGACACAGGTTTGAAATTAGAAGAATTTAATCAATGATTGAAATTTTTAAAAAGGATTGGTGTTTTATGAGAGAACTATATTGTAAAAAATGCGGAAAGAAAGTTAATACAAAGTTATGGATGGTTCCTAATAGCTGTGTTTGTGGTGTAAATCTTGACGAATGGCAAAAAGATAGTGGAAGAACTACTTTTCGTTATTTGCTATGCTTATTTTTATTGATGCTTCCTTTGTTTTTGCTTATTTATTTACTACGAACGCTATTAAAGAATTTGATTATATTATATGCTCTTATTCTTTTGATTTCGATGATATGGCTTCGGCAAGCTGATGGACTTTTAATTCGTATAGGAATAGTAAAGATGAAGAATATTATTGTAAAGTAGTATTTCTTATTTAAATTATTTCAATCATAAGAATAACTTTGTAATAGTGAGGTGATGGAGATGCTTATTGTTTTTGGAATTGTTGTGTTGGCTAGTGCTGTATTGTTACTTTATTTAAAGTATCGTGTAGTGCTTGGCGGAGATAAATGTAAAGCCACAATTGTTGACGTTGCTAGTCGTAATGGTGGTTATGTCGTTGGTGGTGTACAAGTTAGAAAAAAAGCATTTATCGTTAAAATTAACAATCGTAAATATTATACAGCACATGGTTGTATATTCGAAAAATTTGGAAAGCAAAAAATTGGAAAAGAAATCACTGTTTATAAAAAGGAACAGTATGGTAATGAAGTTTTTAAAATGCACGATTATCGAATTGAGATTGTAAGTTTAATTTTAGTGATTTTTAGTATATTTTTAATCAGATATAGTCTATAGATACTATAAAGAAGTTCCAATTCTAAAAGTATAAATTATATAAAATAAGAAGGTGAGAATATGAAAGATTCAAACTTAAAAATAACTTCTATGAAGGATATATATGAATGATTTCTTGAACAAGGATATAATGTAACAATTGATAATGATAATTCATTTATATCTGTTATTGGAAAAGATTTTATTGTATGTGGCGATGATGATCTCGTTACATCAAAAGGGAAAAAGGATTTATTTACGACAAGTAGTCATGTTATAAGCGGTGACTTGTATGTGTATGAGGAAGTATATAAACTATTTAAATATTATACTGATAATGCAGACCAGTATATTTCAAAGAAAATATTTAATTTGTTGTGAATGATAAGTAAAAGCTAATGCTTTCTAAAACTTAGGGGGATGATATATGAAAAAAGAATTAAGACACATAATAATGATTATTGTTGCGTCAGTAGTGGGTAGCATAGTCGGTTATATCTTAGGAAAAATTCAGATTCAGCAACTACAAGATCCGGATTTTATCCAACAGCTTATGAGCCATAATATGATGATTCATGAACCTATTGGAGTTATAAACAGTATGCTGCTAGGTATTTGTATTTTTTCTGGTGTAGCTACGGGCTTGATAATCTATAATCATTTTACTTGTAAATTTACTTTAGCAACGAGAATGATTATTGGTATTTTGGCATTCCCATTCTATTCAATTCTTGGAATTTTGGGTGTTATACCATATTTTATTTATAACGTAGTGCTTTTGATGAAAAAATAAGAGGGTGATGATTATGAAATTAAAACGATTAGTAGCAGTGTTTTTGCTTTTAATATCTATGAGTGTTAGTGGCTGTGCATCAAAAGATATAGTAGATAAAAATAATAATTTAATCTATCAAGAATCAATATCTCCTAATGAAAAATATGTTGATAATAAAGAAGATGTCGTTCGCTATATCGTTGAAGTCTACCAAGAAAATGATGAAACAATTTCTATTATAGCAAAGTCAAACAGTAAGTTTTTTGAACCTTTGGATTATGAATTTTATATCAATAAGTCTTTTTCAAAAGACGATATTACTGTTGAATGGACAACGCTTATGGGCAGTACTGAAGCGACAAAAGAAAATCAATTATGTGTCGCAATGGTAAAGGTTAAAGGAAATGAAGAGGCAATAAAGATTAATTTTTTTAATAAAGGAATTGAATTGATAGAAGATGCCTTAGCTAAATAAGTAAGTTTAAAAGAGTTGAAAAAGGAGTTGTTGTTTGTAGTGGGATTTTTTAAGAAGAATAAAGAAAAATTAATAACTTTTATAATCTGTGGAACTATTTTTATTGCTGTTTTATCCGTTATTGCTTTATTTAGTGGAGCAATAATGCGATTGTTTGGTTTTCAATATCATTCTGTAGGAAGTATTATTTTATTCTTTGTTATCGCAACAATTGTTTCATATCCGATTAATCTAATTGCGGGTGGATTTCCGAAGGCTCTTTATAAATTGAAGCGAATCAGTAAAAAAAGTACAATCGGTTTATATCTAATTTTAGATACTATTGCGACATGTTTTGGATTAATGATTGTGGACTATTGTATGTCTACTATTTTTGCAAGTGATCTATCAATACTAGTCATTTCTTTTATATTAGCTTTGCCGGGCATTGGTGATTTTAAAAATATGTAAGAATACGATGGAGGATTTTATATGGAAGAAGTAGTAAATAATGGAGAAATTGTTGCAACATACCCAGCTGTATTTGTGGGTACAGCAATTGGTGGCACAATATTTGAATTTATCTGCATGATTGTTTGTATAGTTGCAGCACCACCTGAACAAAAAACACTTTTGACAACCTTATTATTAGTTATTACATCAATTTTGATTATCATTAGCATTGGTTTTAAACGCTATAAGGTTATTGTTAATAGTGAAGGCATTACAGAGATTCCATTATTAGGAAAAAGAAAATACGTTAGTTTCAAAGAAATTAAAAGCATTAAAATCAAAGGATCAAAAGCAATCTTAATTTTAGGCAATGGTGTAAAGATTTATATTGATCCTTCAGCAGTAGGGCATAAAGAAATATTCAATGTTTTTTATGAAAATGGATTAATAAAATCTTCATTCTCCAAATAAGTTATAAATTTGAGTTTTAATCTTCTGTAGTATTATCCAATCATCCTATTTCCCGTTTTTAAAAGATGTATTGAATAGAATAAGATATGTTTTAGTCGGGATTTATCTCTTTTATCAATCTATTCGATTAATGAAGACAAAAAATGAAGTTAGAAAATAATTGGTTTTCAAAAGAAATGAAATTTTAAGTTAAGGAGGCGTAATTATGTCAGTAACTGCAAGAATTAAACAAAAATCATTATTTAAGAAAAAAATGAATCTAGAAGATATTATTAAATTTACAGGATTATCTTATGGTGTTTGTGATGAAAACTATCGCCTTGATAGAGATGAGATAGGCGAACATACTCTAATTTATGATGAAGCAAAATTAGCTAGAGGATTTGAGTTGTGGCTTGAAGGGAGTGATGTTTTACTTTCTTTAAGTTTACCAACTGCACCATCAGAAATTAGACTATTCTATAGCTTAGTAGAGAAACTTTGCAACGAGTTCAATACTAAAAAATATTTAAGAGAAGATGAAGAAGCTTATTTATATGAAGACGAAGAATTTATTAAATGGGATGAAGAAGCAAGTATTGTTGCACTAGAAGAGATGACAAGTAAAACGGAGGATGAGTATCGCTGTTTTGAAATATTTGGTATTTATAATCCAATCGCTATTGGACAAAGAGAATTACAAAGAATTGATTGCAACTTAAATAATCTTGAAGAATATCTAAATGAAATCCAATCTCTAGATGTTTATTATGCAACACCAAGCGTATATAGGAAGAAAGATACGAATGAATTATTTGGGATTTATTCGATTGTTGCTGATATTCCTTGTGTTGTTCCTAATAAACCTTATATCATTCTTGATCAAATCAAAGGAATTAATTATTGGTATGTCATGATTAGAAAAGGAATGACAGTTACATACGACGATTTTATCAATCATATCTCTTCAAAAGAATATTATGATGCAAATCATGTTATTGCCTTATTAAATGATGATGAAATTGATGCTTTGATTGAACAATATAGTGTCGAAATTTAGATTAAATGGGTAAGGATAAGGAGGCACTCTATATGGGATTGTTTGATAAATTTAAGAAGAAAAATGAATTATTAGATAATGAGCAAAATGAAGAAATTGAAGCACTAGGATGGGATGCAATAGATAAGTTATGTGATAAAGTTTATCCTAACCAAAAGAATCCTAAGCATTATGGAGCGATGATAAAATGGAGATTGGGCGGTAATGATCCCCTTGATGGTATTAGTGTATATGATGGTGGTGATTATTGGCATTTTATAACTTATGGACTATCTGAACTTTATGAAAAAGAAAGCGAAGATAAAGAGTGGAGTGGTTATGGTATGGAGTTGACTTTGAAACTCAAAAAGGATCACTACGAAAATGAAGAAGATGAAATACGTTGTATATGTGGTATATTACAATCTATTGCCAGAATTACTTTTACCCAAGGTGAATTATTTAATGCTTACGAATATCTATACACAGGTCAAACAACAGGTATAGATAGTAAAGGGACATCCAATATTACAGGATTTATAACGATACCAGATGATAAATTTGTTGAAATAAATACACCTAATGGAAAGGTAATATTTGTTGAATTTATTGGAGTGACAGATAAAGAATTAAGAGCCATTCAAAACAAGGAATATAGTGTAATAGAATTACTTGAGAAATTAAACACAGATGTTACGAGTTACACTAGATCATCAATAGTATAAGGCTGTAAGGTTAAAAAGGTTGTCACGTTAGTGAACAAGAAAATATTAGTTAATAATCATTTTATGTCATCAAATCATTATTGAAGTGAAAACATTTTAAATGGGGATAATTATGAAAGAGAGAAGTTACTTAATTAGTGTAGGAATTGTTATTTACATTGTTATGTCGGCAGTTGATAGGTTTATCTACCATATACCTAATATTATTTATATTCCATTGGCAATTCTTGGTATTACCTTAATTTTAATTGGCTTTTTCAAAGATAAATCTCAACAGCATAATATAAATGGTTAAAAAGATAGGAACTGAACTAATAAAGGAGATAAATATGGGAATATTTGAAAAGCTAAAAAAGAAGAATCATGAATTAAAATCTTTAAAAAAAATAAATAAGGTAGATATTACTCATATTGAAAAATTATTTAATATTAGTCTGCCTAGTGACTATGTTACATTTCTATTAAAATACAATGGTGTAGTTAGTAATGACGCATTTAATGAAATCTACTTAAAGGATATAAATGAAAATGTTAATGTCGATGTTATTTATGGAATAGATACAGGGAATGATGCTTCAAATATAGAATATTGGACGAATGCTTATATTGATGATTTATTTGGAAGCACTGTTATTATTGGGGATAGTATCCAACATGGTTTCTTTGTTTTAGTTTGTGATGGGTCAAATGACGGAGTTTATTATTATGATGATTCTTATAGTCTAAGTTCATCAGATGATGAGAACAATGTTTATTTTATCGCTAATACTTTTGATGAGTTTTTTACATTATTATATAACTAATCATTGATTTAAAGGTGGTGTTATTATCAATGAAAAATAAGTATAAAGTAGGTTTAATTTTTATATCAGCTATTGTTCTGTTGTTTGTTGTTTATGTGTTATATTTTTTCAATTACATCCCACATCAAAAATATTCAAATAGCGATTTTAATATCACAACCTATAAGAGTTCACATGATGAAGATGATGATGGCATCGATGATCAAACAGATATTTTGAATAATGTAAAAGCGTATGTTAGTAGCAAGCCTAAATATAAAAGTAAATATTACGGTACAGGTTATCCCAATGATCATTTTGGAGTGTGTAGTGATGTAGTAGCTTTTGGACTAAAAGATGCTGGCTATGATTTAATGGAGTTGGTTAATCAACATGTCCAAAATCATAAAGAAGATTATGATATAGATATTATTGACAAAAATATTGATTTTAGAAGGGTGCAAAACTTGAAGATTTATTTCAAATATAACGCACAATCATTAACAACCGATATTCACCGAATTGAAGAATGGCAAGGCGGAGATATTGTCATATTTGAAAATCATATTGGTATCGTATCGGATCATCGGAATAAAAATGGTGTAAGTTTTGTTATTCATCATGCTAGTCCATACCAAAGATATTATGAAGAAGATATATTGGAGTATCGAAATGATATCGTCGGACATTATAGAATAAATTGATTTAAATTAAGGAGTAATAGCTATGGATATAATTTTAGTTATTTATGCAGTTTTAGTGTTTTTGATTGGACCTATATGGATTATCAAGAGTGTGAAAACTGATAGCCAAAATAGAATAAAAATGGTTATGACAATAATAATTGGTACTCTTTTGGTTGCAAGTGTAATTTATGCATTAATCAGTGTACTAAAATAGAATTAAATATTAAGAAAGTTGGGATGATTATGGAAAAACAGGTAATAGGATGTTCAAAGTTTGTAAAAATATTAGGGATGATAACAACTGTGGTATTTGGACTAATATGTTTAGTAACACTTATATCAGGTTATTATATTGCTGCATTTTGTTTTCTGCCTTTTGTGTTTTTAGGTGGTGCACTTTTACTAGCATGTAAAAAGCAAACGATAGTCATAGATAAAAACACACTTACTTTTAATTATGTATTAAAAAAATCAATTGAAGTACGTTATACAGAAATTAGATGTTTATTATTGATACCACTAGGAAATAGAACACAAATGGCACTGATTGATAGAGGTTATAATCGTTTAGTGACATTAGATTATGCATTTGCTAATTTAGAATTGCTTTACGAAGCTTTAGCTGAACATGGTGTAGAAATTGTTGACTTTGAGGAATTGTTAGAAAAGAAAAAAGATGTATCCAAATATGTTGGTACATTTAATGCGATTGAGCGTAATTATTATAAATCAATTGTTGAAGAGTCTAAAACAATAGAAAGAATTTCTTCAAATCACTGTGGATTTTATTTAAATAAATCTAGGAAAATTTTACGTATTCTTGGAATAGTCTTTATCGTACTCGATGTAATTGGGTTTTTAATTGGTGGAAAACTTATGATGATTATGTATGTTTTTGTAATACTTGGATCACATGCAGTATACCTATGGTATTATCCATATATTTATATTGAAACAAAGACTAAAAAAGGTGAAGAAGTCATGTTACAAATGCCATTTCTAGGTGCTGCAATTGCTTTGCTTTTAAATTTAGCGACAGCAAAAATTTTTGGGTATGATTTTATTGATTATTTAAAAATAACATTGCTTTTAACAGTTATTTTCTCCATTCTTTTTATCATTAAAACATTGCGTACAAAAGTTCCACAAAGATTTGGTCGTAAATTATCGGTTATTTTTGCAGTTTTGGTGTTCTCGTTTACAATTACATTTCCTGTCAATTTCTTATTAACGTTTGGAAAGCCAGAACATGAAACAATTGTTATTACAGATAAAGATGTCGATACGGGCAATAGTTTGACAGATTATCAATTAATTGCTTCTTGGCGTGGTGAAGAAAAGGAATTTAATGTATCGAAAAGTCAATATTTAAAAACTAATATTGGTGACAGTCGTAGAGTATGTATCCGTAAAAGTTTGTTAGGCTTAGAGTACTATAGTGTTCATGAGTAAAATTATTAAGTTCGAGGTGTTTATGTTATGGCGATTTTGGTTCATATATTAACAATTCTATTTGGTTTCGTGACGTTTGTTATTATAAAAAATAAAAGATACAAAGATGTTCCACTTGTTAGTTCTATCATGATTTTCTCTTTTGTGGGATTTGGTATGATTTCGGTTATCACTATTTTTGTCCCTTCAGGAAAATTATTAGTTTTTCCTTTGGGTTGCATTATCTTTGGGCTAATCATAATTTTGATGCTCATTAATGATGTGTATTCACTTGTTAGATGCAATGAAAAAATTAATGGTGTGTATTGTGGATACAATACTTACTATGGTGGTAATGGAGTTTCTACTCAAGCACCAGTGTTTGAATATACATATCAAGGTCATGTATATAAAGAACAAACAACTCAAAATATTTCCTACAAACAATTAACAAAAAAGATGAGAGAAGGAGAAACTTATCAAATTTATGTTGATTCAAAACATCCAGCTGTATTTATTCTTCAAAAAAAGATCAAAATGAGTTCTATTGTCGTAGCATTTTTTGGAATTCTATTTTTAGTAGGTGGAATAGTTACTCTCTATGATGCATTTCCATACTTTTTAAAGATTATGAATTAAATATTTTTTTAATTAGAGGTTTGTAAAAGGTGTTTGACAAACAAATTTCATGTTGACATGTATATTGATGAATTAAGATACATTAAGATATGAGATGAAAGGAGAGAGAAGAAGATGGATGTTAGAACAAAGTTGAAAAAAGCAAGGAAGAATTATGGTCTGTCACAGGATGACCTAGCACTTAAATTATTTTTATCGAGGCAAACAATCTCTAATTGGGAGACGAATAAAACGTTACCAGATATTAAAAGTCTAATTAATATATCCTATATCTTTAATGTATCTTTAGATAACTTATTAAAAGAAGATTTGGAGGAAATGAAGAAAATGGTTGATAAAGGATTTGTTAAAAGATTTAATAAGCTCAGCATCTTGTTTTTTAGCGAATTAGTTCTATTGGCGGTTACGGCATATCCATTGTTTATGGAGGGTGTTCTAGGTTTCTCTACATGGTTTATTTTATTTTTGGTAACACTTTATACATCTAGTAAAGCCGAGAATTAAAAAAAAGAAAATGATTTACAAACATATAAAGAAATTATTGCTTATATTGAAGGAAATACACTAAGTCATGATGAGATAGAACAAGAAAAGGGTAAGAGGTCATATCAAACGATTGCATTTGTATTACTGGTTGGTATAACTACATTTATAATCATGCTTATCTCTATATTGATTTGCCATCAAGTTTTATGATATCTACACCTAAAAGCGTAAAAGAAGATAAGTATTTTGGTGAAGTGGATTAAAATTCTATTTGTTAAAGAGCTTTGACAATATTTTAAAGGTCTTTGAGGTTGCGTATTAAGATTTATATAATTGATTACGATGAAAAAAGCGAAAAGTGAATTTAGAGAAGAATATTTTAACATTTAGAAAAAAGTTAAGACTTTCTTAAGAAAAGTTAGGCAATGTAATTAGAGTAACTCGTCAAACTATTTCTAATTGGGGGTGTAGTTTGCTAATACTAGATGCATATTAATTGCTAGCGTTGGCTAAGGCACTACAGGTAAGTTTGGATACGCTTGTAGGTAATTTATTAGAATCTCTAGATATTGAAAAAGTAAATACTGTAGAAGAAATTAAAAACGCAAATTGCTTATTGAATTTGTTTTAATGATTTCAATTGGTAATATTTTTATTTTTTTAAAAAATGCTTCGATAAATATCTGATTGCTAGAAGCATTAGATGTTTTGTATGTGGGTTGAGCAATTACCTGCTTCATAAGTACGTATTAAAATCAATCTAATAACTAGGATACTGTGGGTTCAGTTTTATTAACTGAACTTTTTATTTTTACTGTATATAATATATATTGACAGTATTGATAGTTAGGTATATACTGTCTATGTAAGATATATACAGTATATAAAATTACGAGGTGAAAAAATGGAAATTATACTTAGTAGCTCGAGTTCTAAACCAATTTATGAACAAATCGTCATACAAATTAAAGAAATGATCATGAATGGTGAACTCAAAGCGAATGATCCTTTACCTTCGATGCGCAAGTTGGCCAAGGATTTACATGTTAGTATTATTACAACGCAAAGAGCTTATGATGAATTATCAAAAGATGGATTTATCCATGTTATTCCCGCAAAAGGAGCATTTGTATCTAAACAAAATAAAGATTTAATTCGAGAAGAAAATCTACGCAGAATTGAAAAGCAAATGGATGACATATGTTTGTTGGCAAAACAAAGTGGAGTAACTATGGATGAATTGGAAAAAATACTTCATTTGATGTATGAGGAGAGTTAATTATGGAAAATGCAATTGAAATTAAAAATCTAAGTAAAAGTTATGAGGATTTTTGTTTAAATAATATAATATTAAATATTCCCAAAGGAAGCATTGTCGGTTTGATTGGAGAAAATGGGGCTGGTAAATCAACATTAATTAGTTCGCTATTAGGGATTATAAAATCTTCTTATGAGGAATTAAAAATATTTGGAATGGATTTTAAAACAGATGAAATTCAAATAAAAAAAGATATTGCGGTGATATTTGATACCACACACTATGATGATGAGTTTACTCCAAAGTTTATAGGACAAATATTGAGTAAGGTTTATTCAAATTGGGATCAAGCAACTTATCTTAAATATATTCATCAATTTAATTTACCAATGAAAAAGAAAATCAAAAAGTTTTCTCGTGGTATGAAAATGAAATTAGAATTTGCGATTGCATTTAGCCATGATGCAAAACTATTGATATTAGATGAAGCAACTAGTGGGTTAGATCCAATAATTCGTGATGAGATTTTATCAATTATTCGTGAGTATACAGAAGATGAAAATCATACAGTATTGATGTCTTCACATATAACAAGTGATTTAGATAAGATTTCGGATTATATTGCTTATATTCATGAAGGCGAGCTTTTATTTATGAAGCCATATGATGAGCTAAGAGAAGAGTATGGCGTTCTTCATGTGGGTAAAGAATTATTAGATTCATTAAATCGAGAAGATATCATTGGATATACTAAAGGAGCCTATAGTTATACTATATTAGTTAAAAATCGTTTGGCAATACAAAGCGTTTTTAAAGATCTTGAAATTATGAGGCCAACGGTTGAAGAAATTATGTTGTTTTATGCAAAAGGGGGATGCTAAGTATGCTAGGGATTATGTTAAAAGATTTTTATGAAACATTTTGTATAAAGAAGAATCTATTAGGATTTGTATTTAGTATTTTATTGTATTGTTTTATTTTCTTTTTGATGCCAAGTGAATATATTATTATACTTTTAGTAGCATTATCAGTTCCAATGATGAGTGTCTCGCCATTACAGTATTCTATTGAAAGAGATGAAATTTCAAAATTTGATCAAATTTTGCTGACATATCCAATATCTAAAAAACAAATTGTAATTACTAAAATTTTAGAGACATATATTTTTACTGCTATATGTCAATTAGTGCTTTCTTTACCGATTATATTGATGTCTGTTTATGGGTATCATATTTTAGATTTGCAAGAAGGATTACTTATATTGTCAGTAGGGATTATTTTTTCTTTAATTATGTTACCAATTAATAATGCTGGATTTATGGCGCTTGGAAATAAAAAAGGAGCGATTATGTATGTAATTTTACTTGTTGCTTTTGTAATTGGATTTATTGCTTTAAACTTTGTAGTAGGAATAGAACAGTTATTGCTTATTCCTTTAAATAATTGGTTGTTATATGGTAGTATTTTAGCAGTTATATTAAATATCTTAGGATATTTTGCTTGTTTGAAAATATATGATATAAAACATTCTTAAAAGAAGTGGTAAATCTGTTTTGATGAAAGAATAGATTAACTATTTGGGAGTAATTTCAAGATTATCTTTATTAATTTTATAGATCTTTCTTTTGAACATTTAAAGAATATTGGTACTATGTCAAGAAAAAGTACCAAGTATCAAATTGGAAGAATGGAAAAAGTTATCCTGATTTGGAGATGATTATCAAGATTAGTAATCATTTTAATATTTCTGTCGATAACTTATTGAAACAAGACCATCAAATTGTATCAAAAATAGATTTTCAAAAAAGAAATCAAGAGTTTATTTTGTTATGTTGATCATGGTTTTAGTTATAAGTATTTTAATTGTTATGGGCATATATTCTTACTATAAAGAAAGTAATGCGGTTGCCTTTTCAATGAATAGAGATGAAACTTATAATGCTAGTGAAACTAGTAAATCAGAATTAAAAGTAGCAACTGGTTATTTTTCACTTGCTAAATCTGAAAAATTAAATGTAGATATAGACGCTAGTATCGATGATGGTAAAATGCATATCTATATTTTAAATGAAAATGATAAGCTTTGTTATCAACTAGATGGTCAGGATATTGCAGATTTACAAAAATTATTTTTAGAAAAAGGCTCTTATATGGTTCAAGTCGTTGTTGATGGATATAAGGAGGATGTAGTTTCGTTGAATTACGATATTAATATTCATAATTAAATAACTATCATCAGCTTAATTAAATTATGAGAAAATTATTTTCAGGAAGTACATTAAAAGTTATAGCAGTGAGTGCAATGCTGTTAGATCACTTTGGACAAGTTGTGTTAAAAAATGGTATAACATTAAAAGTACCTTACTCTATGTTTACGGACTTTCAATTTTCAAACTTATTGAATATAATTGATGTCTTACATATGATCGGTAGATTAGCATTTCCAATTTTTTGTTTTTTACTTGTTGAAGGATTTATGCATACACACAATTTAAAGAAGATTTAGCAAATTTATTAATATTTGCTGGTATCTCAGAGCTAATATACGATCTATCGTTAACAGGAAATATATTTGATGTAAGGCAGCAAAATGTATTGTTTACACTTTTAATAGGACTTCTTGTTATTGCAATTATTAAAAATAGCAGTAATAATTGGATTGTAGCTATTCCAATAATTTTAGGTGGAGCTTTTATATCATATATTTGTATGATGGATGGTTCGTATTATGGTATTGGCTTAATTAGTGTTTTTTACTTGTTTTATAATAGAATGTATTGTAAATATATTATTTCTATTATTTTTATGTTTGTTTGTGGACTAGATTTTTTAATTTGTGGATTGTTTGATGGGTATTTTTTAACTGCTGTTTTTTCGATATTACTGATAAGTTTGTATAATGGTAAAAGAGGAGTTAATTTAAAGTATTTCTTTTATATATTTTATCCCGGTCATTTATTAGGATTATATCTAGTGGCACTATGGATAGGGTGTCTATTTCAATAGAAAAGTAAATATATGTGTAATCTATTAGGTTATACATTTTTTTATTATTATAGAAATTAAATGATTTTTATACCAATTTTTTAACATATAGAATATAATATTTTATCATAATATAAAATAAATTAGATTACAAAAATATATGGAGATGGTATGAAGTGTACAAGATTATGATTATTGAAGATGATGCAGTCATTGCTCAACAAATTAAAAAATACTTACAAACATGGGATTATGATGTAGAGTGTGCTTGTTGTTTTAATCATATTATGGATGATTTTTCACAGATGAATCCAGATTTGATTTTATTAGATTTAACATTGCCATACAAAAATGGATTTTATTGGTGTAATAAAATACGAAAGATTTCTAAAATACCGATTATGTTTATATCATCGGCTACTGATAATATGAATATTGTCATGGCTATGAATGCTGGGGCTGATGATTTTATTTCTAAACCGTTTGATCTTAATGTGTTACTTGCAAAAATACAAGCTTTATTAAGGAGAAGTTATGATTTTACTTCTCAAATGAATTATTTAGAATATAAAGGGGTTCGATTGAACTTAGGAAATAGTGTTGTAAGTTATGAGGGTAAAAGTGTTGAACTGACAAAAAATGAAAGTAAGATTTTAAAAATATTATTAGAATACAAAGATGAAATCGTGGAAAGAGATACTTTGATGGAGTATCTATGGCAAACGGACTGTTATGTGGATGATAATACGTTATCGGTCAATGTCAATCGTTTAAGAAAAACCTTAGAAAAGATCGGTATTCATGATTTGATTAAAACAAAGAAAGGGATTGGATATATCCTATGAAGTGGTGGTCACTGATTAAACCTTATTTAAGGGAACGAAGTTTTTATATTATCACATTGTCTATTTTTATTGTTATTTATTGTGGTGTTTATTTTGTTTATGATATTGAATTACAAGCTGTATTTTATGCTACATATTTAGTTTTATTTATATTAGTTATTGTTGCTTGTATAGATTTTTATACTTATTATCGAAAGTATCAAGAATTAAAATTAATGAAGCAAAATGTATTGGTATTTAATAATCCTAGCTATAAGTTAGGATTATTCGATAAAGAGTATCTAGATGTTGTTGAGGAAATAAAAAGATTATATTATGAAAATGATGGAATCACTAATCAACAGTTTAAAGATTTAGAAGATTATTTTACTTTGTGGGTTCATCAAATTAAATTACCTATCTCCGCTATTAAATTATTGTTAGAAACGGAAAAAGTGCCGGATAAAAAACTTTTAAAATCTGAACTTTTACGTATTAATCAATATACAGATATGGTATTGGCTTATTTAAGAATGCGAAGTATCGATACCGATTATGTCTTTGAAATTTATGAATTAGATGATTTAATTCGTCAAGCTATTCGTAAATTCTCAACTGAATTTATTCGAAAAAAGCTTCAAATTCAATTTGATGAAACACATATAAAAGTATTAACTGATGAAAAATGGCTTGTCTTTGTCTTAGAACAATTACTATCTAATGCAATTAAATATACAAATCAAGGGTACGTTCATATCTATGGAAATGATAACACCTTATATATTGAAGATACCGGAATAGGTATTGATGCTTCAGATTTACCTAGAGTATTTGATAAAGGATTTACAGGATATAACGGTCGTAGTGATAAAAAAGCATCTGGATTAGGTTTATATTTATGTAAGAATATTATTGATAAGTTATCTCATAGATTAGAATTAGAATCACAAGTTGATAAAGGAACAAAGGTTATTTTACATCTTGAGCGTAAGGATTTAAGAGTAGAATAGCCTTTTCTTACAAAAATGTCCAAAATGATATCAAAGTGTAAGATAAATCGATGGCTAACAATCGTTGTATTTTTTATACTTGGAGATGTAAAAAGGAGGAATTGAAATATGATGTTATTAAAAGTTAAAAATTTAAAAAAGATATATGCTACTCGATTTGGAGGACAAAAGATAGAAGCATTAAAGAATGTTAATTTAGAAGTAGAAAATGGCGAATATGTTGCAATCATGGGTGAATCAGGGAGTGGGAAGACGACCTTGTTGAATATGTTAGCTGCTTTAGATAAACCAACTAATGGCCAAATTATTTTAAATGGAAGAAACATTGTCGATATTAGTGATAAAGATATTTCTGCTTTTAGAAGAGAACACTTAGGTTTTGTATTTCAAGATTTCAATTTATTAGATACCTTTTCTTTGAAAGATAATATCTTCTTACCATTAGTTTTATCGAAAACAAATTACAAAGAAATGGAAAATCGTATCGTTCCTATTGCAAAAGATTTAGGAATTAGTGATTTATTAGAAAAATATCCTTATGAAGTATCTGGAGGACAAAAACAAAGATGTGCAATAGCAAGAGCGTTAATCACAAAGCCAGAACTAATATTAGCAGATGAGCCAACAGGAGCACTTGATTCAAAATCTACAAATGATTTATTGACACTGTTTAATAAGATAAATGAAAATGGACAAACAATTATTATGGTGACCCATTCAACGTTGGCAGCCAGTCATGCTAGTCGTGTGTTGTTTATCAAAGATGGAGAAGTTTTCCATCAAATTTATAAAGGAACTAAAACAAATGAAGAAATGTATCAAAGTATCTCTGATACATTAACATTATTGGCTACAGGTGGTGTTAGAAATGAATAAACTTTTTTATCCTAAACTAGCACTTACAAATATTAAGAAGAACAGTAAAACTTACATACCATTTTTGTTAACGTGTATCATAACGATTGCTTTGTTTTATGATATATGCTCATTAGCTGGTAATAGCGGATTAGATTCTATGCCAGGTGCGGGTGAAATGAGAATGATGTTAATACTTGGAACTTATGTAGTTGGGTTCTTTGCAATTATTTTCTTGTTTTATACAAATAGTTTCTTAATGAAACGTAGAAAAAAAGAATTTGGTTTATTTAACATATTAGGAATGGAAAAAAGACATGTGTCTTTGATTATTGCTTATGAAACATTATTAACAGCAGTTATTAGTTTGTCATTAGGCTTTCTGATTGGTATTTCTTTAGATAAACTTTTATTTATGGCAATTGGAAAAATGTTTGATTCTAATATAACTTTAGGCTTCTATATTTCATCAAGTGCAATAAAAACTTCATTGATTTTATTTGGCCTTATTTTCTTATTCATGTACTTGAATTCTATTCGACAAATTAAGCTCGCAAATCCAATTGAACTTCTTCATAGTACAGAGTATGGAGAAAAAGAACCAAAGTCGAAATGGATCATGACAATTTTAGGAATCGTGTGTTTATCGATAGGATATTATATTTCCTTAACAACGAAAAATCCGATAACTGCGATGATGTTGTTTTTTGCTGCGGTCATCTTAGTTATTATTGGTACTTATCTATTATTTACTGCAGGAAGTGTAACGTTATTAAAAGCATTAAAAAAGAATAAAGGATATTTCTACAAACCAAATCATTTTATTAGTGTATCAGGTATGATTTATCGTATGAAACAAAATGCAGCAGGACTTGCCAATATTTGTATACTATCAACAATGGTATTGGTAATGATTTCTACAACCTTTAGTTTATGGATTGGTATTGATGATTTAACTAGACAAAGATATCCAAGAGAAATTGTTGCTTATACAAATGCGAATGAAGATGATATACAAACGATTCGTGATGTGTCAGATCAACTTCTTAAAGATAAGAATCTTGAAAAAGAGAATATACTAGATTATAGATATGTGGAATTTACAGGTTATCAAAAAGAGCAATCCATACTTACAGATAGAAAAAATATTTATGCGAATATGACAGATGCAATTTGTACAGTAATGGTTACAGATTTAGATGATTATAACCAAAGTATGAATACAAATTATACACTCAATGAGAATGAAATATTACTGTATGGCAATAGAAAAGAATTTGAATACGATCAATTTGAAGTATTTGACTATAAATTTAAAGTAAAAGAACAAGTTGATGAATTTATGGGAAATGGTAATTCGGCAGCGAATGTTGCATCAGGATATTTCATCGTTGTAAAAGATGAAACAATTGTAAATGATATTTATCGATTACAAAAAGAAGTATATGGTGATTATGCCTCTAATTTATATAATTATTATGGATTTGATATAGATGCATCGGATACTGTAATCAAGGAATACTATCATTCATTGGTAAGAAATCTAGGAGATGTTGGACTTGAGGGTTATGATGTTGAATGTAAAACAATAAGCTATGCAGGATTTATTGCATTGTATGGAGGATTCTTATTCATCGGTATTTTCTTAAGTATTCTATTTATCATGGCTACAATTTTGATTATTTACTACAAACAAATTACGGAAGGTTATGAAGATAAAGAAAGATTTGAAATTATGCAAAAAGTAGGAATGGACCATAAACTTGTAAAGAAATCTATCAATTCACAAGTATTAACTGTATTCTTTTTACCATTAGTTACAGCGGTTATTCATTTAGCATTTGCATTTCCAATTGTAAGCAAACTACTTTCTATGTTGATGTTATCAGATATTGAATTGTTTATATATTGTACATTAGGTTGTATTGGAGTATTTACATTAGTTTATATATTCATTTATTCAATTACAGCGAAGTCATATTATTCTATTGTAAAAAGAAATTAGTAGATATTAACAGGTCAATATAAAAGGAAGGTATGATTTATGGGCAAGAGAATTAAATTTATTTCATCATTATTAATTGTAACTATTATTAGCTGCTTTCTAACAGGATGTTCGTTACAAGATAAAATAGATGAATATGCAAGTGATAAAGAACAATGTTATTTGAATTCTGAGGATGTAACACAGTTCATATATAAAAAGAAGAATTATACAATTTTAGAAGATACTGTTTCAGATAGAGAACTAGGTGATTGGGTTGGATATTTTAGACAGTTGGTTGTTGTTGATGAAACTGGAAAAATTCTTTATCAGGAAGAAACAAAAACAAATATTATTGATTCATTAAAGGATATGCCGGACAACATTGCTAGTGAATCTTATGTTATTCCTTTTCTAAATATTTATACGAATACAAAAGATGATAATTCCTTAATAGTAGAGGTAAATGGAGAATATCATAAAGCAATATTTAATAAAAATGTAAAAGATATGGATAAAATCTTTGATTTTAAAACTTTAAATCAATCAATAAGTGATAAATTTGAAGTCAATCCTGAAAATACAACACAACTTATTTATGGGAAAAGAATTTATCAAATTACCACAGAAATTATTTCAAAAAATGAATTAGGTAATTACATTGATGTTTTAGCAGAAAATATCGTATTCGATGCCATAACAAAGATTCCATTGTCTGATAAAGAATTAGGAGAAATTGACTGGTCTGGAAATGAAAGTAATCATCAACGTGAACAATGGATATATAAGGATATTTATGAGATTAAAAACATTGATAAAAATGAAGCAATAGCAGTAATGATAAATAATCAGTATTATGTTGCAAGACATCAATAATAGAACTTGAATAAATAACAAGGCATTAAGATTATTCTTAGTGTCTTTTTCTAAATGAGTTAAAATGCTATATGGAAATCATGATTTAGGAAAATACTCGATTCATAATAAAGGTACAGTTGAAGAAATAACATCATTAATTGAATCGAATGGAATTTATATGTCAAATGATGAAATTACACTCATTGGTAGAAGTGATTATAGTTTGCATGATAGAAAAGAAATGAGTTCTTATGAGTTAAACAATAGTACATATAATATAGTGCTTGACCATCAACCAAGAGAACTTGAAAAATGTTCTAATAACAATGCTGATTTGCATTTGTCGGGATATACTCATGCTGGACAAATCTTTCCATTATATTATGATTATGAGTTTTTAAATATTAATGAACTAAATTATGGATTAGAAACAGATAATCAAATGAATGCCATAAATACTTCGGTATTTCTGGATAGGGATTTCCAATTAGAACCGAATAACATAGTGAATATGTAATTGACATTCGTTAAAAATAATGTACTTTATAAATTTATTATGAGATAATGAAAATAAATTAAGGAAGTGATAATTGTGAAATACATTTTTCTACATGGATTAGGTCAAACATCTTCAAGTTGGGATAAAGTAATAGATAATTTAGATTTTAAAGATGATATTTTATGTCCTAATTTATCAAAATGGACTAAAAATAAAGAAACTTGTTACCATACATTATATACGGAACTTGAAAACTACTGTAGTGAAATTAGAGAACCTATATGCCTTTGTGGACTGTCATTAGGTGGAATATTAGCAATGCAGTATGCTATTGAACATTCTAATAAAGTTCATGCAGTTGTGCTAATCGGTACACAATACAAAATTCCAAAACTATTATTAAAAATACAAAATGTTATATTTCGTTTTATGCCTCATTCAATGTTTTCTAAAATGGGATTTCAAAAAGCTGATTTCATTCACCTTTGTAAGTCTATGATTGAACTAGATTTTACAAATGATTTAAAGAGAATAAGTTGTCCTGCTTTGATTTTATGTGGTGAAAAGGATAAAGCAAATAAAGAGGCTTGTATCCAGTTACAAAAGATGTTATCAAATGCGACACTTAAACTTATTTCCAATGCAAGTCATGAAGTTAATATTGATAATTCAAATATATTAGCAGATATTATCAAAGATTTTTTTGGTAATCATTAACATAAATAATAAAAATCAAATCGTAAAATTTAGTTTACATTACATTTTTGCGTAGAAATTGAAATATTATAATGCATTATCCGGAAATGATTAGAGTTTTATAGAAGGTTATATTAGAAAAAATTTAATCGAATAAAATTCTATGTTCAAGTAATGTTGCTTATAATATGAAATTGATATATCATTCCTATTATTAATGGATATATTTGAGTTTATCTTGTTAATTGCTTTTGTATAGGAATTTTAAATCATTTGTTTTGTATGAAATACTTGTTTTGCTAGATGGAAAAGAGGTGTATTTATTATGCAATATCTATTAACATCTGATTTTATATATGAGTTATTAGTGTTATTGGCTAATACAATCACTGTTGCAGGTATTATGTCGACTTATTTAAAAACGAGAAATATAAAGCCGAAACTTAAAATATATTTTATAGCACTTATTTTTGTGATGATAAGCTATACGTTTATTTTTGACATCTTATTAAAACCTTTGGTAGAAAATCTAAATCCAGATAGTTATACTGATATATTAATTTCTTGGTTATATGCAAATCTTTCAAACTATTCAATGATTGTTTTATCAATTCATCTATTTCTGGATAAAAATTTAAAATTGAATTTATTTATAACATCTATATTTTGGTCTATGTATGGATTATTATTTTTCTGTTTTAACAACTTTCTATATTTATTTACATCTCCTGAAATGTTGTTATATCCAATGCTTGGAATAATTATGGCTATTGTTATATTTATTATCCAATATTCTTCTGTAAAATTTTTGCGATTTAAAGAATTGTTTGAAGAATTTAACAATAGAAATTATCCATATTGGTTTGTAATTTCAGTTTCTATACTTGTCTTAATGATTGTTGTATGGGTTCCAGCAGTAATACCTAGATATGATTCAGAGTTTAGGATAGAAGAATTATTTACACTGGTTGTTATTCTTTCATTATTAGTACTACTTGTACGATATTCATATAATCTTATCCGTATTAAAACAGAATACGAGTATAATCAAATGATTTTAAATCAACAAAATTTATACATTAAAGATTTAGAAGATATCCAACAAAATATGCGTATATTTAAACATGATTATAAAAATATGATGTCTAGTATTTATCTGAATTCAAAAGAAGGGAATTTAAAAGAAATTGAAAATTTAATTTCAGATATGATTGATGAATTTGATGAAAATATTGATTCTAAGATGTCCTTGACAACTCAACTTTCAAATATACAAATTAATGAAGTTAAGAGCTTACTTTTTAAAAAGATTACTGAGATTCATAAGCGAAATATAGATTTTCATTTAGAAGTTGTAAAACCTGTTCAAAAGAATAACATTCAAACAGTTGATTTAGTAAGAATGTTAGGAATTTTGCTAGATAATGCAATTGAGGAAGTAGAAGAGAATCATGGAGACATAACACTACTTATGATTCAAGATGAAGACGCGCTTACAATTGTTGTAGATAATTATGTAAATCGAGATGTAAATATAAATGAAATTGACGGAAATGGGTTCAGCACAAAAGAAAATCATTTGGGTATAGGACTTCATAGTTTAGAAAATATAATAAACAAATATTCAAATATCTCTCATAATATATCTTGTAAAAATAATCGATTTGTTCAAGAAATAATTATTTTAATGGTTAGGAGGTAAAGAAGTGTTAAATGTATTTATATGTGATGATGAAAAAGAAATTTTAGATTTTATAAGTAAAGAAATAGAAAATCAAATCATAATCCAAAATTATGATATGAAAATTATATCAAGTACAATCAATCCAAAAAATCTTATAGATAACCTAAAAAAGAGTCAATCAAAAAGAAATTTATATTTTCTTGATGTAGAGTTTAAAAATAGTCAATATGATGGATTTGCTTTAGGAAAAGAGATTCGTAAAATAGATCCGAATGGAACAATTGTTTATATCACAAGTTATAAAGACCTAGCATACAAAACTTTTCAATATCATTTGGAAGCCTTCGATTACATTATTAAAGATACAGATAAAAAATTAAGAGAATCAATTTGTGATTGTTTAAAGTCTATAATTGAAAGCATGGTACAAGAAACAATAGATCCAAGTGAATTTTATACATTTAAAACAGGTGAAAGGTTATGTCATATACCACTTGATGAAATTGATTATTTTGAAACATCACCAAGATCTCATTATGTGGTTCTACATGCTAAGCATGATAGAAAAGAGTTTATAGGTAATCTATCGGATATTGAAAAACAATTGTTTCCTAGATTTTTAAAAATTCATCGTTCTTACTTAGTTGCATTAGATAAGATAGATCAACTTGATTTAAAGAATAACCAAGTTTTTATCGAAGGAAATGTTTGCTTAGTATCTAGAAAGATGAAATCAAAATTATTAGAAGAAATGAACAGGATACGCTAATGTATCTTGTTTTTTGCTGTTTAGGAAATAAAATGACCATTTAAGAAATTTTTGACATAGAAAAATATAGTTCTTTTATAATCATCATGAAAGGAATGGTGATTATGCAAAAAGTGTATATTCGATTAGAGCATATATCTAAGAGTTTTGGAAGTACGCAAGTACTGAAAGATATATGTGGAAAATTATATAAAGGAGAAATACTAGGTTTTTTAGGCCCAAGTGGTGCTGGTAAGACAACAACGATTAAAATTCTTACAGGACAACTAAAAGCCACAAGCGGGGATGCCTATGTATTAGATATTCATTCTAATAATATAGATGAAACAATTTATGAACAAATTGGAATTGTTACGGATAATAGTGGTGTCTATGAAAGAATGAGCGTATATGATAATTTAAGATATTTTTCAAGGATATTAAATGTACCAAAAGAAAGAATTGACTATTTATTAAATAGAGTTGGTTTATATGAACATAAAAACAAACTTGCAAGTCAGTTATCAAAGGGGCAAAAACAAAGATTAGTTTTAGCAAGGTCTATCTTACATAATCCAAAAGTTTTATTCTTAGATGAACCAACGAGTGGATTGGATCCTTCAACAGCTTTAGAAATTCATAAATTATTACTTGAACTTAAAGAAAGTGGAATGTCGATTTTTCTTACAACTCATAACATGGAAGAAGCTACTAAATTATGTGACCATGTAGCTTTGTTGAATGATGGAAAAATTGTAGAATATGGAACACCTAAAGACTTATGTATCAAATACAATACAGATAAGAAATATAAAGTTACTTTAGTAAATGATGAAGAATATGTATTAACAAGTTCTATAAATGATATTAAAACTTTAATAAACTTAATCAATGAAGGAAAGATTGAAACAATACACTCTTGTGAACCGACTTTAGAACATGTATTTATTAAAGTTACTGGAAGGGAGTTGAATTAGATGATTAGCTTTAGAAAAGTATTTGCGATTATGGATGCAAAAACTAAAACACTAATGAGTAAGAATTTCTTTCTAATGATGTTATTTTCTATTGGTTATGGAATATTAATGAATTCAGTTATAGGTGAAGTAACTACTTATGCTCTAGCATTAGCGGTCGTATGTAATGTTGGAATGGCTTTATATATTACCACACTTATACTAGCTGAAGAAAAAGAAAAGAACACACTACGAGTTCTTATGACTTCATCAGTAACTGGGATTGAATATTTTTTAGGAACAGTGATTCCAATATTGATTGAGTTAGAGATTGTTAATTTAATTCTAGTCATTGTTTTAGGGGTACAAATGAGTTTAACAGCATGGATTATTTATATATTAATGACGACTCTAGCTACACTTTCATGTGCTATGATAGGAATGATTTTTGGAATTTATGCAAAGAATCAAATGAATGCTAATTCAGTAGTCACTCCTGCTGTACTTATCTTAATGTTAATTCCAATGTTTGCTGATTTAATGCCTATTATGGCTATTCTTTCTAATTATCTATTTACAGGAGTAGTTATTGAAAGCATAAATAGTCTTACTTATAATTCCATTATAGTTACTCCTATGCAATGGACAGTACTTCTAATAGAATGTGTATTATCTATAATCGCTTTTCTTTTTCTTTATAAGAAAAATGGATTTGAAGCATAAATAAACTTAATCAATATATATAAGTATGATAAGAGGTGGATATAAATTGATTTCGATGTCAATGGTGGGAACTAATAAGGCAATTTTGGTATTTAAGTTGTAAATTATAATTTATACTGGACACAAAGCAGTCAAGGGATTGACTGCTTTATATGTATAGACTAAAGTTATAATAAAATTAAATGGATATTAAATCATAAATTTTATTTTATATTACATTTTTGCAAGGTATCTCATATTTATTGAACTCTCGTCCATAAAGTTTATAATAGATAGAAAAGGAGTGATATTATGTATGATATTACTATTCTTATTGTTGAGGATGATAAGATATTAGCAAATGAATTTAAAGAATATTTAAATAAATATGGATATCAAGTGAATCTTATTGAAAATTTCTCAAAAGTATTGAATGAATGTATGAATATTTGTCCTGATTTAATTTTAATGGATATAAACTTGCCATTTTATGATGGCTTTTACTGGTGCTCTAAAATTAGAGAATATTCCCAAGTGCCGATGATCTTTATCAGTAGTAGAAACTCCGATAATGATAAAATTATGGCCATTGCTCAAGGCGGAGATGATTATGTTGAAAAGCCATTTAATTTACCAGTTTTGAGGGCAAAAATAGAAGCTATTACAAGAAGAACATATCAATATAAAGTAAATCAAAAAATATATATTAAAGATAATATCTTTTATGACTATTCAAATAACTGCATTTATTTTAAAAATGAAAAAGTTGATTTAACAAAATCAGAAAATATTATCATTAAAGTATTGTTGGAAGAAAAGGATAAAGTGGTATCAAGAAATGCACTTATGGATGAATTGTGGAATACGGATGAATTTATTTCAGATAATACTCTTACAGTATTAATATCAAGGTTGAGATTGAAATTGAAAGATGTTATTGGAGACGAATTAATATGCACAAAAAAAGGACAAGGATACTACATTGAATGAAATATATAAGAAAAAATTTTAAATATTTATTCTGTTTAGTATTAATTTTTGTTTCCTTTAACCTTTATTTTATTTTTCTTCTTCCAGAAGTAGATAATCAGTATTTACTTTATTTAGATTTATTACTTAGTGTTTGTCTAGGGATTTTCTCGTTTGTAGATGGAATGAAATTCTATCGAAGAGAAAAGGAAATTGAAGAGTATTTAAAATTGGATGATTTTATTTATACAGAACTAGATGATTTAGAACATAAAGATATTATGGAGCATGATTTTCAAGTTTTTCAAGTAAAATTGAATGAACAAGTTGCGATTAATCAAGATTTACAAGATTTTTTTGCGAAATGGTGTCATGAAGTCAAAATACCACTTTCTGCAGCAATGTTAATGAATGAAAAAATAGAGAATTCACTATTAAAACTACAATTAAAAGAACAATTAGAAAAAATGAATCTATATCTAAATTTGGCTTTAGTAAGTTGTAAAGTACAAGGAGCATTTGATGATTTGCAGATACAAAAACTGAAATTAAAAGAATGGGTTAATGCTTCTATAAGAAATAATCGTTTTTTCTTAATGAACGAAAATGTGAATCTAAAGATTGATTTACATAATGAATACGTTTATTCGGATAAAACATGGCTTGTGTATATCATTGATCAACTTCTAGGAAATGCAATAAAATATGCTAGAGAAAATGCCAAAATTCATATTTATAGTGAACAGAACGAACGAAGCGTTCAGCTATATATTAAAGATGAGGGAGAAGGTATAAAAGATTATGATTTGCCAAGAATATTTGATCGAGGTTATGTGGGGAGCAATCATCATAATGGAAAATATAAATCAACAGGTATGGGATTATACATGGTCAATCTTATGATTAAAAAACTCGGACATCAAATAAGTGTTGATAGTCAATATCAACAATATACTTGTTTCTGTATTACTTTTCAAAACATAGAAAAGCACTTCAATCTCTAATGTTGCAGCAATGTAATACTAGAGATTGTTTTTGTAACATAAATGCAAGGATTTATTTTTGTGCATTCTCTATAATGAAAGATGTAAGGAGGAATTTATATATGAGCGAAAATACAGTTTTAGAAATTAAGAACCTTGTTAAAAATTATGGTACAAAAGGATTCAAAACAAGTGTTTTAAAAGGATTGGATTTAAAAGTAAATAAGAATGATTTTATTGCGATCATGGGACCAAGTGGTTCTGGAAAAACAACGTTATTAAATATTCTATCTACAATTGATAAACCTACACAGGGATCTGTCATTATTGATGGCAAGGATATTACAAAATTAAAAAACAAAGAATTATCAAATCTTCGTAAGGATAAGATTGGTTTTGTTTTTCAAGATTATAATTTGCTAGATACGATGACGTTACAAGATAACATTGCTTTACCACTTTCATTAAATGGTGTATCAAGTAAAGAATGCATTCAAAAGACAAATGAATTGGCAGAAATGTTTGGATTAAGAGAACATTTAAAAAAATATCCTTATCAATTATCCGGTGGACAAAAGCAAAGAGGTGCAACTTGTCGTGCCTTAATTACGGATCCAGAAATAATCTTTGCTGATGAACCAACGGGAGCTTTGGATTCTAAGTCAAGCCATGATTTACTTGAATGTTTAAAGTTAGTAAATGATAATGATCAAGCAACTATTTTAATGGTTACGCATGATGCTTTCAGTGCTTCCTATGCGAAAGAAGTTTATATTTTAAGCGATGGTGCAATTAAATGTAAACTTACAAAAGGGCAAAACCAAAAAGAGTTTTATGATCGCATCATTGAAATGCAGGCATCTATGGGAAGTGATTTCTCATGAGTATGTTAAAATTAGCTTTTCAAAACTTTAAATCTAGTTTTAAAAGTTATTTATCTTTGATTATTTCTCTTTCTTTTACTATTTTAATCTTATCTAATTTTATGAATCTTGTTTCTTCAGGTATTTTAAATCAATTAGGAGAATCACAAGCATCTAATATTGAAGTATTTATTCAAATTTTATCCTTTGTAGTTTCTTGTTTTATGGTGTTTTTTGTATGGTATTCTACGAATGTATTTTTAACAAAACGTAAAAAAGAAATTGGAACTTATGTATTCATGGGGTTATCGAATCAAAAGATTGGAAAACTTTACATGATTGAAACTTCATTGATTGGTTTGGTTTCTTTGGTAATTGGAATTGGATTTGGAGTTTTAACTTCACAATTATTTACAATGATTATCATGAGATTATCTGATATTGCCATTCAGATAGAGTTTAACTTTACATTAAGTTCTATTTTAATAACATGTTTGATATTCACTGTGATTTATCTGATTTTTGTGATTAAAGGATATGTTAATATTGTAAGAAGCAGTGTATTAGAAATGGTTTCGGCTAATAGACAAAATGAATATGTAAAACAAAATAATGTAGTTTTTATATTGAAATCTATATTAGGAATTGTACTATTAGGCGTTGGTTTTTATCTTGCGACAAAAGATGCAGGATTAGAAGTAGTAGGGAATATTCTAATTGCAACAGTTATGGTTATTGTTGGAATCTATATGCTGTTTGGTGGACTTGTTCCATTTGTTTTTCAAACACTAGCAAAGAATAAGAAATTTTTATACAAAAAAGAAAGAAACTTATGGATTAACAATATGATTTTTCGTATGAAGAAAAATTATAGAACGTATGCTATTGTATGTGTACTTATGCTTTGTTCAGTAACAGCATTAGGATTTGGATTTGCAATGAAAAATAGAAATGATAATATCAGTCATTTTGAAAATACTTATACTTATCAGGTTCTGGGTAGTCAAAAAGGAATTCGGGATGAATTTACTTCTTTGATTAAAAAAGAAAATGAAATTAAATATTCATCAGAAGTTGAAGTTGCTGTTCTTCCAAATGAAGTAACCGATAATGAGTATGAAAATACACCTTATGCTATATTATCTTATTCACAAATAAAACAAATCGCAAAAGATACAGGTCTAGAGTTTGAATTGTCTGAACCAAAAGATGACGAGTATATCAAATTAGGACATTTATATCTTATGTCGTTAACGAATGATAGTATAGTTAATACGAGTGAGATAAACAATAAAGTATACACAGAAATAGAAGAATCAAGTGTTCCGTACCTTGGCTATCTTCAAGAGGACATGGAATATATGATTGTAAATGATACAGTCTTTGATGAATTGCACGAATTAGGACAATCTATGTATCTATACAACTATAAATTAGCACAACCAAAACATTTTGAATTATCTGTTGATGATATTCAAACAAGTCCACATTATTTAGGTTTAGTGAAAATAGATCCAGAAAGAAATGAGAATGCATGGATAAATATCATGTTTAGTGTATCATTCTTTGTGTTCATGGTCTTTGTATTAGCAAGCGGTAGTATCTTATTTATGAAGATTTATAATGATGCATTTGAGGAAAAAGAACGCTATCAAGTATTATCAAAGATAGGAATTGATAGAAAAGTATTAAATAAAGCAATTGCTAATGAATTAAAGGTTGCATATCTTCTTCCTCTGATAGTTATGACAATATCATCTTATTTTTCTATTCAAGCAATTGCTAATTTGATGCAAAGTAAATCATTGTTGCAAGTCAATATAGTTAGTATTCTTATTATTTATGGATTCTTTATCATTTGTTATTTCTTATCGAAAGCTATGTATAGAAAAAATTTAAATATTTAACAAATAAGGTTATGAATAGAAAACACTAATCCAAAATTAAATAAGTATGTTATAAAATTTATCGAGTAATGGGAGTTCTTAATAGAATTCCTGTTTTCTTTTTGTGTTGACTAAAATATTATATCATTTTCAATTTCTGTGATATATAATATAAATTAAAAGGAGGGACCTTAATGAAAAAAATTCTGATTGTTGAAGATGAAGAGGATATTCAAGAGTTATTAAAATTTTTTCTAGAAGATAATGATTATCAAACCATGATTGCAAGTGATGGTATAGAAGCTATTGATACGTTTCATCGTTTTCAACCGGATATGATTTTGTTAGATATTATGATTCCCAAGATTGATGGATATGCAGTATGTGAGTTAATTCGTAAGGAATCAAAAATTCCTATCATTATGATTACTGCACTATCTGATGAGACTAATCAATTAAAAGGATTTGATCTTTTGATTGATGATTATGTTACTAAGCCTTTTTCTATGCCTATCTTACTTAGAAAGATACAAGCAATATTTAGAAGAATAGATAATGATTTGAATACAAAACAAGAGCTGATTCAATACAAGGATATTGTTTTAAATATGAATGAATACACTGTATCAATTAACAAAGAATTCATCGATTTTACTCGTAAAGAGTTTGAAATCTTGAAGGAATTATTAGCACATCCGGGATATGTTCAAACAAGAGAGATGCTTTTAGATAAAGTTTGGCAGTATGAATATTATGATAGCGATCGTGTGGTAGACAATCATATAAAAAATATTAGAAAAAAATTGGGTAAGGATTATATAAAAACAGTAAAAGGAATTGGGTATAAAGTTGAAAAAGATTAGACAGCATTTAAATGCAAAAGTATTTATTATTACCACAACTTTACTAATGTCTATTAGTTTAATAACATATTTATTCATATTCTTTACAGCTCCTAAAAGTTATTTAACTGAAATAAATACAAGTGTTGATCGTGCAGCACAAAACTTGGTTTCATATTTATCTAATGCTGACAAAGATGAATGCATTACATTGTTAGAAAACTTTGCAGAAGAGCATAATATTTCGTATGAAGTTTACGATAAAAAAGGAAATCTATTAAATTTCTCAGCCACTTCTATTCAACCAGCACCAAATCAAGAGGCTCAAGAGCTAGCAAAAAAAACACATACAATTAAACAATATAAATTTCGTTTGGAAGATTCTCAAGAGGAGTTCACATTAAAAGTTTTAGGTACACAAGAAAGAGTGAATTTATTTGCAAATACATTAAAGAAAAATCTTCCTTTTATAACATTACTTGTTTTCTTAATATCTATTTTGATTTCTTATTTCTATTCCAAATTTATTACCACTCCTATATTGCGAATTAGTGATTTGTCAAAAAAACTAGCTTCATTAGATTTTTCGGTTAATTTTTCTAATAATAGAAATGATGAAATTGGTGTGTTGAGTGATAATCTAGATGATTTATCTAATCAATTATCATCTGCGCTTGAGGATTTAAAAATAGCAAATAAAAAACTAAAAGAAGATGTGGAAAAGGAAAAACAATTAGAACAGCAACAACTTTCTTTTTTCTCAGCAGTATCTCATGAATTAAAAACCCCGATTACAATTTTAAAAGGGCAACTTCAAGGTATGATTTACAATGTAGGAGGTTATAAAGATAGGGATAAATATCTTCAAAAAAGTTATCAAGTAACTGAACGTATGGAAAATCTTGTTCAAGAAATACTTTCAATTTCAAAGATGAAAAACTCTACTTTTGATTTAAGTTTGAATAAAACCGATATGGCACAATTACTGTATAGTTGCATCAATGAAAATAACGAGCTAGCAATTCAGCACAATATTGAAATTATTGAACAAATAGATAATTCTATTTTTGTGAATGTGGACAGTTCACTTATGAAAAAAGCATTGAATAATATTATTCATAACGCTATTGTCTATTCACCAGATGAAAATGTGGTTCAAATTAAATTACATAAAATTCAAGATAAAATTATATTAGATATAGAAAATACAGGCGCTCATATTGATGAGCACGAGATTTCAGAGTTGTTTCTTCCTTTTACTAGACACGAAAAGTCAAGAAACAGAAATACAGGTGGGAGTGGTTTAGGACTATATTTAGTGAAAATGATTTTGGATTTGCATAAGATGCCATTTACAATGAAAAATACTAAACGGGGAATTTTATTTTCTATTTGCATGGAAAGAGATTGCATGAAATAGGATTAGTTATTAAAATTTTCAATTGTTAAATAACTTTGACAATGTTCAAAAGATTTTTGGTAGATAAATTAACTCTCAATTTATATAATTTATTTGATGAAAGAAGTGAAATGATGGATTTAGGAAATAACATACAGATATTCAGAAAGAAGTTAAGACTTTCTCAAGAAAAACTTGGTGAAGCAGTTGGAGTTACAAGGCAAACTGTATCTAATTGGGAATGTAATTCAACTGTGCCTGATGCATATCAACTGATTGCATTGGCAAAGGCTTTACAGGTAAGTTTAGATACTCTTGTCGGAAACTCTGTCGATTCTTTACTTATAGAAAAAGTGAATAATGTAGAAACAGAGGTTGTAAAAGCAAATAACCTGTTAAAAATTTCAATCTATATTTTAGTATTTGTTATTTTACTTTTACTATTTGTCTTCATTTCGTCAAATTAGTTATATTGGAGGTAATTATGAATAAAGCGAAACTGTTAGATGATTTTAAAGTTCTTTTTGTACTTATCATTTCCATTTTAGTAGGAAATGTGTTTATGCATTTTTTTGGAAAAATGCCTTTGAATATTTGGGTGGCTAGAGGAATTGGATGTTTGGTATGCGGAGTAGTTTATATTCTAATAGATAAATATGTACTAAAAAAGCCGACAGATAATTAAAGTATAGCAATATAAAAGTAAAGACTATCAATTATATTTTTAAATTTCGGTTAATAAATTAAAAAATATGTATTTCAATAACTCATTATTTTGATGAGTTTTTTTGTGCATCTATTTCTACACATAAAAAACACATAAAGCATACATTGATTATATTTTGGTTTGTTAAACTCAATATGTATTCAAAAACTAGGAGGAATTTCAAATGAAAAAGAATAGATTGTTTTTAACAAGTTTAGTAATTGGAACTGTAATGTTAGGAGGTTGCTCTAAAGATGTAGAACCAGATAATCAATCATCTCAAAATAATACTGGTTATCATAATGAGAATAGTTCTAGTAATCAAAATAATGGAACAAGAGATGTTTTGAATGATGCAGATTATACTGGATATGTTACAAAGTTTTCAAACGAAGGGTTTTCTTTGAATCTTGTTCGAACAGAAAAAACAGAGGATGGTGGAGACTTAGCTATTGTAGGTAGTGGTAATGGGGAAAACAGTGGTACGGGTAATTTAGATGTTCAATATGCTTCTGATGTTATTGTTAAAACGATAGTAATAAATATGAGTTCTTCAACCTATACAGTATCGGATGATGGAAACAAAGAGGATATTTTAAAAGATACTCAAGTTGCAATTCATGGAACATTAAACGGAAAGATATTTGTCGCCAATGAAGTTTATCTTATAAGATATGTGGGGTAGTGACATGAACATATTATCGCGAACTATTAAATATATTACTCGAAAAAAAAGTAAAAGCGTTTTGCTTTTGTTAGTATTTCTTGTTGTTAATGTTATGCTGCTTTCAACAAATGCAATGATTCATTCTTTAGAAAATACAAAAGATCAAATTAAACAAAATACGAAATCTAAGTTAATAGTGAATATTCTTGATGATAACAATCCAATAAAAAATACTGTTATTCAAGAATTAGAAGAGTTAAATAATATAAATTTTATCAATAAACGAAGTAGTATCATTATGTCTATGGATACTTTGAAAGCAGTAAATGATACATCTGATAAAAATTTACTTAATATTATTGCATATGATGATTTATCCAAAGATAGTTTGTTTGAAGAAGGAAAATATAAATTATCAGAGGGTAAAATACAAAATTTACATGGGGATGAAGTTATTGTTAATCATACTTTTGCTGAGGTTAATGGCTTAGCTATAGGAGACATATTAACAATTAAAGAAGATATAGTAGTTAAAATTGTTGGTATTTTTATGTCGAATGATGAAGAAAATCAACCAAAAATGATTGCTTCAAAAGATAGAATAGAAAATCAAATTTATATTTCACAAGAATTAATGAATAAAATTAATGATAATCCAGTTTATACAGAAGTATATGCATATGTGGACAATCCAGATCTTATTCAAACAATGCAAACGAAAGTAAGTGATATTTGCAAAGAGTATGTGGTAACAAACACAGATACTTTATACCAGCAAATTAAAATTCCAATTGATCAAGTGCAAAGGATTGCTAGTCTTATTCAAATAATTACGATCATTACTTCTTGTGTGATTACTACATTAATATTGAGTATGTGGATACGTGCAAGATATAAAGAAATGGCTGTTATGATAAGTTTAGGAATTTCTAAATTTCACATATATCTTCAAACATTTTTAGAGTCATTTATATTATTTATCATAGGAAGTATAGTGGCAAGTGGATTAACATTTATTTTTCTAGATACACTTACAACATTCATGCCTATGGTAGAAAATGTTTCTATTCATTTGAAATTAACATTAAATGATATTTTTATGCAGATAGGAATAGGAACAATAACAATTACAATTGCTTTGCTAGTTGCACAAATACCGGTATTAAAAACTAATCCAAAAGAAATATTATCTAAAATGGAGGGATAGATGTGAGCGATTTTAATAGAGCAATACGTTCAATGTTTAGAAAACCAATGAAAAGTATTTTGTTACTTTGTGTTGTTACGTTTATTGGTGTATTTATGGTTGTTGGTTTTGCAACTAAAAATACCAATGTCAATTTACAAGATAACGCTCGACAAGCTATAGGTGCTAGTTATCAATTAGAATTAAATATGAATAATCGACGAGAAAGGCTTTTAGAACTGTCTGAAAAACTTGGAGAAAAAGAAGGAGAAATAGATGGATATTGGCAAAAACAAACCGAATCAGGACAATGGCTAACTGGGACTGATAATGAATTTGAAACAGTTTTTTATGAAGATGTAATGAAAATCAGTGAAGTTGATGGAATTTCGAAATTTAATATAACAACCTTAGATACTGCAGTAAATCCATATAATTTTAAAAGAATCGAAGATAAAAATGCAGATCAAAGTTATGATTTAAAAGGTGTTCATTTAATTGGCAATTATAGTTCTAATATGGATAAAAACTTTGTTAATGGAAATGTAGAATTAATTGAAGGTAGACATATTACAAATGAAGATAAAGATGTATGCATTATCTCTGAAGAACTTGCTAAATTAAATCAACTTAATGTTGGAGACAGTATTCAATTTAATGACTCACACGATCTAAACAAATCTGAGGTTTATACTGCTAATATTATTGGTATTTATAAAACAAGTAAACCAATTCCCGCAACAATTACAGGGGATACTTATCGAAGTGAAAATACGATTTTTACAGATTTAAGATTTCCAGAAAAGCCAAGTGGTCATAAAGATGATCCCTTATTTATGACGGCAACTTTTAAGGTAGATGATGTTAATCAATATGAAGAAGTGAAAGAAAGAATTTTAGATACAGATATTAATTGGGAAAGATATGATTTGCTTGATGATAAAGGAAATTTAGATACAATGTCATCAAACTTTAATACATTGGAAGAGACAAGTAATATGATGATTATTGTTATAACGATAGCAAGTTTTATAATATTAACTTTAATTTTTATATTTTGGATTAAGACTCGTTCAAAAGAAGTGGCAATTTATATGTCATTGGGTTTAACAAAATTTAATATTATTAAACAAATCTTGATAGAAGCACTACTTGTAGGCATAGTGGCACTTTCAATATCAGCAATTGCTTCTATTCCTGTATCAAAAATAGCAGTTAATTATATTGTTGATAATCAGGTGCAACAAATGGAAGAACAACAAATTATGCAGCAAGGACAAGTCAGTGGATATGATGAAAATGCAGGTCAAAGTGTAAAAGGTACTGAAGTAAAGATTACACCTTCTATATATGGAACATCTTTTGCAACAATTTTAATCTTAGAAGTTTTAACTGTAAATGTTGCAGGTATATTGATCATGAAAAAGAAACCAAAAGAAATATTAAGTGAAATGAGTTAGTTAAGGAGAAAATAAATATGTTAGAAATTATAAATGTGAGTTATTATTATAAGACAAATAAAAGTAAGAAGATATTGGATGAAGTCTCTATGCAGTTTGAAGAAGGAGTTTTTTATGCGATTGTTGGACCAAGTGGTTCTGGTAAGACTACGTTTCTATCTTTATTAGCAGGTTTGGACACTCCGATTGATGGAATGATTTTATATGATGGTATGCCAGTAACTAAAAATAAACTGACAGAACATAGAAAACATAATATTTCGTTGGTATTCCAGAATTACAATCTTATTGATTATTTAACGCCTGAAGAAAATGTGCGATTAGGTGGAAATAGAAATGCTGTTCTACTTTTACAGGAGGTAGGAATCGATAAACATGATATGAAACGTAATGTTATGCAACTATCCGGAGGACAACAACAACGTGTGGCAATTGCACGCGCATTAGCGAGTGATGCAAAGGTATTGCTTGCGGATGAGCCGACTGGAAATCTTGATGAAAACACTGCTGAAGAAATAATTGGACTCTTAAAGAAAAGTGCTCACGAATTAAAGAAGTGTGTTATTGTAGTTACTCATAGTAATTTGTTAGCTGATGAAGCAGATAAGGTAATTGAGATTAAAAATGGTAAACTTATGGATGTGAGTCATCAATGATAAAAAGAAAGAAAAAAATAATCTTACATAGATTATTTGCATTAATCATTTTATTGGTTTTAATCTGTGGTTCAACACTAATAATTTCTCGTATTATATCTCCTGATAAAAATGTAGATGATTCAAATATAGATTCACCAATTTTGGATACAACTATTGATTCTAATGAAAAAGACTTTTCAAATTTGCCTGATACTGAAATATTTAGAAAGCTTAAATCCATGATTTCTCAAGATCATAGAATAGAAAATATATTACTAAATTATGGAGAATATCCAGAAGAATTATTAGAAATGTTATCGAAAAACATTGAAATGTTGGAATTTGTAATTGATTATCCAGAGAAAAAGGGAAAACTGTACTCTGATAATATAGGAGAAGTTACAAAAGGAGATATTCCTTTGTTATTGCAATGGGATCAACGATGGGGATATGTAGACTACGGAAATAGTTCAATTGCAGTGAGCGGATGTGGACCTACTGCTTTATCTATGGTTATTGCTGGACTCACGGGAGATAATACAATTACACCTTATACCGTTGCTAAGTTTGCTGATAATAATGGCTATTATGTTGAAGGAAGTGGTAGTAGTTGGTCATTAATGACAGAAGGTGCTGCTTATTTTGGAGTGACTGGAGAAGAAATTTCTCTTTCTAAGGATACGATTTATTCTATCTTAAGATCAGGAAGTCCAATAATTTGTAGTATGCGACCAGGAGATTTTACAACAACAGGACATTTCATTGTTTTAACAGGTATTAAAGATGGGAAAATACAAATCAACGATCCAAATAGTAAACAACGAAGTTATAAATTATGGACGTATGAACAGATTGCTCATCAAATCAATAATTTATGGAGTTTTACATTATAGAAGAGAATGGTTAAATGCCATTCTTTTTTAGTAATAGCAATTTTAATAACATAAAATAGAATCATAATTATAGAATATATATGCAAATATTTATTATGGTTCTTAATTATAATAGTGTTAATTTCATAACTGTGGGGAGAGATGAGTTATGATTCATAATCGTGGACCTCCTATTTCTTATTTTTATTTTTTATAAAATATGAGGAGGAAATAGCAATGAAAGATTATAAATATGATTACAATAAAAATAGTTTTAAGGTAAATGATAATGAAGAACATAGAAAGTATTACATAAAAGTGAATAGTGAGTATGTTGAAGTAAGTGAGGAGGTGTTCAAAACTATTAGAAGTAGTTATGATCAAATGAGATATATACATCATATGGAAGTGGCTAAATCAGTCTTGTATTTTGAAGATATTGATTTAGCTACTTTTTTTGTGTCTAAGAATGAAACAGAATTGATAGATAAAATTGTTGTACATGATTTATATATGAAAGTTTTAAATGAAATATCTTTATTAAATGAACCGAATAGAACAATAGCGAATCTTATCTTTATTGAAAATAAGTCAATAAGAGATGTTGCAAAAATACTAGGAGTAAAAAATTCAACCATTATTTATCATAAAAAGCAATTGCAGAAAATAATTCAAAAAAAGTTAAAAAAATTTCTACCACTTGACGAATAACTTTCACATATATGGGTGAAAGGCTTTTGTGTTAAAGAGGGAGGTAATTATCATGCAAAAACAAATAAAAGCTTGGATTTATTGTCGCGTTAGAGAAGGTGGTTCAAGGATTTTATTGGATTATCAAGCTGCTGCACTAGAAGATTATGCTTTAAAAAACAATATGAATATTGTTGGTGTAATTAAAGAAATATCAGAAGGTAAATGGCTTGACTCATTTAAAATGAATTTTTTGATTAACGCAATACGTAAAAAAGAAATCAATATTGTTTTAGTGTATTGTCCTTCAAGAATTTCAATTTATAGAGATATAGTAGATGAATTTGAAATGTTTTGTCATGTTCATCATGTACAGTTGATTTCAATAAAAGAGTATATGATTTCTCAATTAACTTGATTATGATGGATATTGTTCATTGTCGTGATCCGCCATATCTGCCCATTTTATTAGTTTAAAGTGGAGGTATCATATGAGTTACGACTATAAGAAAGAGTACAATCTTTGGAAACAATGGAAAGATAATGAAGAAAAAATATTAAGAAAGCATAATGTTGATGAAAAAATAATTTCAGATTTACGCAAATTTGATATGGCACAATTTAATGCTGAGAGATCATTTAAAAGACATCAAAATGTTACAAAAGATATTTTCTTCATTACTCAGCCGGTATATGACAAAATAGAAATTAAAAATATAGAGAATATATTAGATCAAATTGAAAATGAGTCTTTATATGAATATTTGAAAAGAGTAGATCCAATGATTCTAAAAATAATAGAACTCAAAATTATTGGATACAATATCAATGAAATTTCTCAAATGTTGGATATTTCTGTGAGAAGCATTTACCGAAAAATAAAAAAAGTGAAAAATTCTCTAAAGAAGTGACAAAAAATTACGTTTTCGTGGCATATATAGTGAGCCCACTTAAAAAGTAGGTTTCACTGATCCTTGAAAACAAAATAACAGCTATTAGATACATTCCTAATAAATGAGCCGTTTAGACAATCCGCCATGACCAGTGATATGCGAGCGATTAATATTGTGCTAAAAAAATTATTTGGCAAATAATTTGCAATGATATTTATTAGGTATAATGATACTCCTGTAATGCAGTTGTGTGAGTTACCACACGAAGGTGAAATTCCTGTGAAAGCAATGCTAATGCTTGTCTAATAGTATCCTTAATGTTTTCAGGTACTCAGGGAAAAATGGAAAACAACGATTCATATGATAAATTAACCAGATTCATTTTGAGTCTGGTTTTACATAGGAGGTAACCTATATGAAAATCAAAAGGGGACAAATTTATTTAGTAGATTTAAGTGAGGGGTATGGTTCAGAGCAAGGTGGCGTAAGACCAGTATTGGTTGTTCAAAACAATAAAGGTAATAAATATAGTCCAACGATTATTGTAGCTTGTCTTACAAGTAAGGTTTATGAGAAGCATCATCTACCTACCCATTATAGTATTCCGACTACAGTAGGATTGAAATATCCTTCGATTGTAATGATGGAACAAATAAAAGTCATTGATAAAAGTAGGATCATTAAATATATAGGTAGTGTTTCGCCAAGATTTATGAAACTGCTAGATAGACGTATTCTAATAAGTTTAGGATTGAATAAACAAAGGAAACAAAATTGATGTCAAATGTATAAACTTCAATAAAAGTATGAATTTGTACATTTGTTAATCTTTAAAATAAAGAATAAGATGTAGGTGAGGTGAAAGATATGAAAATAATTAAAAAGAAAAACATTGATTTTGAAGAACATCAAAACGAGTTATGGGGAAATTATTTACTATATTTTTTAGGAAGATTTTTACTTTAATAAAGTTATACTGTTATTTCCAATATTTCTATTTAGTATGTATCCAAGATTATGAAAAAAATTAACTTAAAGTATTTATATCCAGATATATATCATAAGGATAAATTAGTAGTTGTTACTGATGATGTATATGCATTATTGCGGAAGAACAAGAAACAAGAATATAATGAATATTTTTGTTTTGAAGAGGAATTAGTTGATATTAAATCAGAACTAGATAAGTTATATTATGATGAATTGAGAGAATTATTATATTCTTCATTAAATCAACTTACTTTAAAACAAGCTAATAGGATTTATGAAGTTTATTTTTTCAATTATACAAAAACAGAAATAGCTAATATAGAAGGCTGCAGTGAATCCGCAATACGAAAATCAATTAATAGAGGATTGGTTCAACTTAGAAGAAAATTACGCAAATATGATTTATATAATCATTGAAAGGAGCAAAAAATATGGAAGAAATTGAAAACAAAAATATATTAACTATAAAAGAATTTAGTTTAAGAACAGGATTAAGCGTTAAAGCTATACGTAAGTTAATAATTGATCATAAACTTGTCTTTATTAAGACAACTCAAAAATTTTACATTGATTACGCAAAATCGATGGAAATTCTTTGGAATAGATGAAAGAAAGTAGGTGTTTTAGATGACTAAAGAAATTGTATCAATTAGAGAATTTGCAGAGATGACAAATATTAAAGAATATGTTGTTAGAAGATTGGTAAAGGAAAATAAACTTGTATTCTTTATGAGTGGATCAAGAGCATATATAAATTATCCATTATCAGTAAAAAAACTATGGTCTAATGAACAATAGAACTATTAACATATAGTGAGATAATTGACGGTTACGGTTTAAGGTGAATTCTAAATAGTATATATTGAGATTTATAAAAACAGTAAAGCTATTGACTAAAGTACAAATATTCATTAAAATATAAATGAAAGATATATGTGTATATACATTTATATCTGGACATATTATTAAGTGAACAGAAATGTTCAAATATTATCCGCTAGCTGGTCCGCGGGATATAAAAGGCCAGCATTCAAATATTATCCGTTAATTCGTGTACGGGATATAAAAGACGAATGTTCAAAATGCCCCACTAAGGGGCATTTTATGTAGGAGTAAGATTTAATGATTCAATTAGGAAATCTATATTTTATAAAACAGTCATTTTTTGATTTGGTACAAGATAGTACATTACCAATCAATAAGCCAAGTGATGAAATGGGAGAACATGGACGTCCTTCTTTCTGTGCAATTAAGATAGATCAGGGCAATTATTACTGGGTAATTCCATTCTCTCATCAAGTTGAAAAATATCAGAAAGTATACGATAAGAATATTCAAAAATATGGTCGATGTGATACTATTGAGTTTGGGTATGTCTTAGGAGAGAAAAAAGCATTCTTGCTACAAAATATGTTTCCAGTAACTGAAGGATATTTTAAAAATGTGTATATTGATAAAAATACAAAAAAACCTATTGAACTCTCTGAAAAATTGAAACGTAGTTTAAAATCAAAAGCTAATAAACTATTATCGTTCTATTATAGAAAAGGTATCAAGTTAATGTTTACAGATGTAGAAGGCATTTTACAAAAATTGAATGTTATCTAAGAAATTAAATTCATGGATTGAATGCTCATGTTCTGGAGTTTATTTGGAGTTTAAAACCCCAAAAAATTCTAAAATGTTATATAGTATAGGTAAAGTCACTATTTAGAATAATCGCCTATTTATCAACTATTTTTAAGATGGGTGAAAGTAAGTAAAATACACCGATAATTGGTGTAGAATAATAAAGAGAAATTAAAAAATAATGTATTGTAGTGACCCCTAAAAGGAGGTCACTTTTTATATGGGATAGTAAAAAATTTAAATTAGAATATATTTAAAAATATAAGGATGGGAATATCTAAAAAATCTATCGAGTGTATGTCATAAGAATTTTTGACTCGACGAGTAGAATAAGATTAGAACATAATAAGCTGACTTTATCCATCGAAAAAAATGGAACTAATAAATAGAGTTGGAAACAGAAAAAATTATCGGTTAGTAGCTTTAACTGCCAGTATAAGGCGATGTATTAATAAAAAACTCAACATCTTAGTTTGCAATTATTATTTAATCTCAAAAGGATTAATCTTTCATTTAGATCAAGAATGACATTGTCAGCATAAAACCTATCAAAAATGGTTAAGTGATAAAGAAATCAAGTAATTACATTCTCATAAAGAAAATTGCATGAACAATTCAAAGCTGCAATTATTAAATATATCGAGTATTATAATAATGAGAAAATTAATACAAAAAGAAAAGGATTGAGTTCGCTTGCATGTAGACTACAGACCTTTTCAAAATTCAGTTTTAATTTAATATGTCTAACTTTTTGGTGACATTACATAAATATAGCGTTTTATAATATAAATAAGTGAATAAGAGTAAAAGATAAGAAAAAATTTGATATTGGGGTAATTTGTCATTAACCGAAGTATATGTATATAAATATTCAATAATTCATATATATTCTTTGCATAATCCTTGAGAATCAAAGTGATTATTAAATATCATGCAAAATTAGATTTTAGAATGAATAGTAATGTTTTTAAAATAAGTTAGTAAGGAATGTGATAAATATTGGAGTGTCTTTATTGTTTTAAACACATTATGTGAAATATTACTGTTCTAATATATAAATTTATAATAAATATCTTGTAAATAAAAGTGAGTTAAATGATAAGATACCAAATGATTACATTTAGTGCCTTTTTAAAAGTTATGTTTGAAATTCAAATAAGTTATAATATTATAGATAATGATCGCTATCATGGATATAACAGGGATTAATCAGAAATTATAAAAAATGATATATTCTACTTAAATTGTAAATTTTGAGTGGTAACATAAAGACTGTTTTTATGGACTAGTATATAAATTAAGTTTTTTTATTATTATAAATTGGTTTGGCTCTACGATTTTTATCGTAGAGTTTTTTTGTATTTAAATTGAGTGTAGAATAGGGCACTTACTATTAAACGCTAGATCATAAAATTTATTTCTTATGCATAAAAGATTCTCATAAAGAAGCCACAACTAATTTCTTATTTCCAATAATTTAATAAAAACAGGCTGAAATAAAGTAATTAAATTTTATTTTTAACCTGTTTTAAAATAAAATTATTTATAAAAAATTATAGTCTGGAAATTTTATTAATTTGTTTCTTTTTAAATTCTAAACTTGAATGTACATAAAGATTAAGCGTGGTTCCTACATTTGAATGACCAAGCATTTCACTAAGTGATTTAGTATCCACTTCGTTCATAACGCAATTAGTAGCATAAGAATGGCGAAGAGTATGGAAGTTAGTATTAAAATCAAACTGTTTACATAATTTGTTAAAACGATACTGAGTTGTTCTGGGATCAGGTATTTTATTATTGCCGGTAATGATAAAAACATTATTATCTTCGATTTGATATCGACTTTTATAATTAACTAAGAATTCATTAAGAAATAATGGAATAGGAACAATTCTTTTAGATGAACTGGTTTTAGGGTTAAGTATCATGAGTGCAGTTTTATTACCGGTGTCCTCCTTGCTTTTTAAACGTTCAACTGTTTTATATACATAAATATAGTTGTCTTCAAAATTAATATCTTCCCATTTTAAAGCACAAATTTCACCAATCCGAAGACCGGTATATAAAGAAATGGCAACAGCTATAGAGATTGGTTGAAAATTATTAAAGCAGTAGTTAGATAAATTGATTTTTTGAGAATTAGACAACGTATTAATTTGTCTTTGTTTCTTGGCAATTTTAATTAGCTCAAAACTACAATTATTAGTTTTATATTTTTGATGAGAATAATTAATAATGGCTCTTAATACATATCGAATACTTAGAAGGGTACTATTGGCATAGTTTTCTTTAGTAGACAGTTTATTAAAATAGGCAATGATAATATCTTCATTAAACTGTTCCATCGTATAATCATTGAATTGATGGGCTAACTGTGTGTCAATAACGACTCTATATTTAGCAATTGTCGGATATTTTACTGATAGCTTTTTTAACTCAATCCATTCATTTGATATTTCTTTAAATTTTTTTGTCTTCATAATTTGCTTTTCTCCTTATTTTTATATTTACTTTTCTATGAATACGTCAATTATTTGACATTAAAAAAGTATAAAGAAAAAATTAATATACAGATAGTGTCAAAAATCATTACAAAAATTTATATTTAGTTTTTTTAATAAAAAGATAACAGTTATTGCATGGTTTATTTTATTGAATATGGGATAAAGAAGATTAAAGGTATCAAAGATAATATTTACTAGTTTTGCTATTTATAATGCTTTAAAGGTATCATACTGATAGATGATAGGTATTAGACATTATAATATTCCTAATATACAATGTTTTTGTAAAGAAAAAGGGAGGTAGAAACAATGTTTTCTAATAAGGCATTAAAAAAACTAATTTTACCACTGATCATTGAACAAATTTTAATCATGGCAGTAGGAGTAGCTGATACTGTAATGGTATCTTATGCAGGTGAGGTGGCTATTTCAGGTGTTGGATTAGTAGATATGTTCAATAATTTAATCATTACTGTACTAGCTGCTATTGATGCTGGTGGAGCGATAATTGTTTCACAATATATTGGAAATAAAGATCGAAAGAATGCTAACAAAGCATCTAGTCAGCTTTTGACGATTACAATAGTAATTGCTACTGTAATTATGCTGGGGTGTCTCGTATTTCATCGTATACTCCTTAGTACATTTTTTGGTGCGATTGAAATGGATGTTATGAAAGCAGCAACGACGTATTTTCTAATTTCAGCTATTTCTTTTCCATTTTTAGGTGTGTATAATTCAGCAGCGGCATTATATAGATCAATGGAAAAAACAAGAACTACGATGTATGTATCAATCTTAATGAATATTATTAATGTTGTTGGAAATTATATTGGGGTATTTATTTTACATGCTGGAGTAGCAGGGGTAGCTGTACCAACATTGATATCAAGGATTGTTGCAGCGATTATTATGTTCGCATTATCACTAAACTCATCTAATTTAGTTTATGTAAAGATTAAAAACGTATTTGCATGGAATCAAGAAATGATTAGTAGAATTTTAAAAATTGCAGTACCTAATGGAATTGAAAATGGATTATTTACGCTTGGTCGGGTGTTAGTAACGAGTATTGTTGCTTTATTTGGGACAAGTCAAATTGCTGCTAATAGCGTTGCTGGAAGTATTGATCAAATTGCAGTTGTTGTTGTAAATGCAATTAATTTGGGTATTGTAGTTGTTGTAGGACAATGTATTGGAGCCAATGATTATGAGCAGGCAAAATACTATATAAAAAAATTAATGAAAATATCCTATATTGTCACAGGAATCATTGGCAGTGCTGTTATATTGTTATTGCCGTGGATCTTGAATCTATATTCTTTATCAAGTGAAGCAAGAAATTTAACTTTTATTTTAGTTATTATGCATAATATCATGGCAACAGCATTACATCCAACTGCTTTTGTTTTACCAAATGGATTACGGGCTGCTGGTGATGTTAAATTTTCAATGGTTGTTGGAATTGTATCGATGATCTTATTTAGACTAGGTGCAGCCGTGTTATTTGGAATTATCTTTAATCTAGGAATTATTGGTGTATGGATTGCAATGGGGTCTGACTGGTTATGTCGTTCAGTTTGTTTTGTAATAAGATTTATAAAAGGTAAATGGCGTCAATTTAAAGTTATTTAATTAATAGTATAAATAAATGAAAACCTATATAATATTGATATAAGTGATTGAAATTGGTATATTGATTGTTTTTTGCCAACTACCTCATTATTATTTAGGTTTTATTTTATCATAATTATAAACGACTATTAAGAAGGTGAAAAAATGGAAATAAGAGTATTGAAATATTTTTTGACAGTAGCAAGAGAAGGAAATATCACTCGTGCAGCAGAATTATTGCATATTACTCAGCCTACTTTAAGCAGGCAATTAATGCAGTTAGAAGATGAACTAGGTGCCGTCCTTTTTATTCGTGGAAAACGCAAGATGGTCTTGACTGAAGAGGGAATGGTTTTGAAAAGACGAGCCGAGGAAATTATTATTTTATCTGAAAAAGCGGAATTAGAAGTTGGCAGTCAAAGTCATGATATCAGTGGAGAAATAGCAATAGGCTGTGGAGTTACAGAAGCTACTCAGACAATGGGAAAATTAATAAAAAAATTTTCAGAAATATATCCCCATGTATCTTTTCGAATAAGAAACGGAAATAGTGATTTTATTTTAGAAAATATTGATAATGGCTTGCTTGATATTGGAGTTGTTTTAGAGCCGGTTGAGCTTGAAAAATTAAATTTTATTCATTTTAACGCTGAAGAAAAATGGGGAATATTAATGAAAAAGAATGCTTCACTGGCAAAAAAAGAATATATAACATCTAAAGATCTAATAGATTTACCTTTAATTGCTTCAGCGCGTAGTGAAGCGCAGACTATATTTTCCAACTGGTACGGAACAGGATATGAAAATCTATCATTTTGTGCAACTTCTGATTTAACGACTACGGCGGCAATATTAGTGAAAAATGATGTAGGTTATGCCGTAGTGGTTGAAGGGTCAATTTGTGATGCGGCAAGTGACGAACTATGCTTTAGACCTCTCTATCCAAGTTTAAATTCACATTCATTATTTGTCTGGAAAAAATATCAGTCATTTAGTTTAACTGTTACAAAATTTATTGATTTTATTTCTAAGGAAATAAAGAAGTTATAGAAAATTATTAAGAGATTGACGATACTAGTCTAAATTATCATTGATTAATTTCTTTTTACTAAGTTCATAAAGAAAAAGATAATAGAGATTAAAAAAATTTTGTTTAATAGCTAAAGATGCGATATAATAGTACTAAACTTATTTTGAAAATAGTAAGATTAATGAAAGAAGGTATTAGAATATGATTATTGGAATTCCTAAAGAAATAAAAAATAACGAGAATAGAGTATCAATGACGCCGGCTGGAGTATTTGCCTTATGCAAGGCCGGACATCAAGTATATGTTGAAACAATGGCAGGAACTGGCAGTGGTTTTAATGACGATGAATATAAAGAAGCCGGAGCAATAATCTGTAGTTGTGATGAAGTTTTTGCTAAAGCAGATTTGATCGTTAAGGTAAAAGAATATCTAGAAAGTGAATACAAATATTTACGCGAAGATCAAATGATATTTACTTATTTACATATTGCAAATGATCAACCGTTTGCACAAGCATTGATTGATTCAAAAACAACTGCAATTGCTTATGAAACCGTTGAATTAAATCATAATTTGCCACTTTTAACCCCAATGAGTGAAGTGGCTGGACGTATGGCAGTCCAAATAGGGGCTAACATGCTACAAAAAGCAAATGGCGGCAGTGGCCTTTTATTAGGTGGCGTACCTGGAGTAATGCCGGCTAAAGTTGTGGTTATCGGTGGTGGAAAAGTCGGTTTAAATGCTGCTAAAATCGCTTGTGGGTTAGGTGCTAGCGTAAGAGTTTTTGATATTAATGCAGAACGTATGGCATATATCGATGATATTAGTAATGGGGTTATTCATACGATTTATAATAATGAATATAATTTGCGACAAGCTCTAAAAACAGCTGATCTAGTAATTGGAGCGGTATTAATTCCCGGAGCTAAAGCCCCTAAATTAGTAACCGAAGATATGGTTAAAACAATGAAAGAAGGTAGTGCGATTGTCGATGTTGCAATTGACCAAGGTGGGTGTATTGAAACTTGTGATCATATCACTACTCATGATGATCCTGTTTTTATAAAACATGGAGTATTACATTATTCAGTGGCTAATATGCCTGGAGCAGTACCAAGAACTTCAACTATTGCTCTATCAAATGCAACTTTACCATATATTTTAAAACTTGCCGACAAAGGTATAGAGGCGCTTAAAGAAGACGCTGGATTTATGAAAGGATTAAATACTTATAAAGGATATTTTACTTGTAAGCCGGTAGCTCAAGCACTTAATGGTAAATATAAAGAAGTAGAAGAATTACTTTAAATACAAGTCCTTAACGGGACTTGTATTTTTTCTAAAATTGAACAAAATTTGTCGATATTTAAAATATATGGTATGGTTATAATATTAAGATAAAAAATATTGAAGGGAATCTAACGATGGATAAAACAAAAAATTTATATTTAATGGTTTCCAAAACACCAACAAGATTTGGTTACATGATTAGAAAAGTTGGAAGGATTCGCTATAATCATAGTGCCATCGCATTAGATGAAAATCTTCAAGCGTTATATTCATTTGCTCGTCTACAGCATAATTCATTATTTTTAGCCGGGATTGTCCTTGAAACAATTCCTCGCTATACATTAAGAAAAGAAACATTTGTTGATGTTGCAATTATAAAAATTCCGGTTAGTTTAGAACAATATAAATTAGCTAATGAGATTATTGGGGAGTTGTATGGTAATGAAGAATATTTATATAACCTTTTTTCGGTTCTTACTTACCCAGTAACAAAGGGATTTGCTACATATCAATCATATACATGTGTTGAATTTGTTATCCATGTGTTAAGCCAAATCGGTTTTAAATTCAGTGCCCCGGGATATTATTATAAACCCGATGATCTACTTACTATTTTTAAAGACAATATTTATTTTGAGGGGAATCTCTTGGATTATTGCCCAGATGAAAGAATCGATGAACAGTATTTTGCACCAATGAGTTTTGAAGTTGCTAAAAAGAGTGCCAAATGTTTTGGCAAAATAGTTGGACGCAGTATATTTTGTCGAGGTGATGATTATTTTAAAAACAAGGAAATGTTTTGGGATAAAAACAATTTTCACTAAAAGGGTTGACAGTAACCGTTTACAATGATAGTATTTAGTTTGTAAAAATTGAAATAGTGTGTAACTGGTAATGCAGGCATCAACTATACTAGATTTATATTAAGATATTTTTTATCTTTATATATTTTTTTAGTATATGTTGATGCCTTTTTTGATGAAAAAGCGCGCGTTCATCTTTATCCTATAGCATACATCTTTTTACAGTTTTATATGGAGGAGAAAATCGATGAGAATGAAAAAAAGAGGTATCATGAAAAAAGGACTGATTTTAGGATTGTCATGCATGATGTTGGGCTCTACAATAACGATTACAAGAGCAGCTGAGAATACAAAACCCCTTACTGATTTTGGAAATGTTTTAGATGTAACTGCCGATCCAAAAGAAAAAATCTACGGGACATATAGTACAAATGAATATAATAACTTTTCAGATATGGGAGCTTGGCATGGTTACTATCTACATCAAAAAACAGCAACAGATCTATATGGGGGATTTGCTGGACCAGTAATCATTGCAGAAGAATATCCAATTAATTTATCTGATTCAATTAATAAAATTAATTTAGAAAAAGTAACAGCACAAGGAAATGAAAAAATTGATTTAACTAAAGCGACTACTAATGAGGTATATTATCCAGGTCGTCTTGAACAAACTTATGATTTGGCTGAGTTAACATTAAAATTAAAATTAATTTTTGGTACTAACCGAAGTGCTTTGATCGAAACAAAAATAATTAATAAAACTAATAATGATTTAAAATTAAATTTATCTTGGGATGGACATTTATTTACTTGGTATACTAGTGAAAATAAAAGTATGGGAACTACTTTGAGTGAAAGTGCAGATGGGGTGAAAGTTAACTTCATTGAAAAAAGAGGCACTTGGGAATATATGACAACAACTGAAAACTCATTTGATGTAGTATTAAGTGAAGATGATATTAAAACAACGGTAAGTGATGATCGGTTATCATATACAATTACCAAAAATGAATCAATAACGATTGGAGCTGATAGCGAATATAATACTTATCAAACACAAAGTTTTACTTTCACAAATGAAGAAAGAGTTTCAGAAAAAACTAAAGTAACTAATTTATTAAAAAATCCTCAAAAATATTTCGAGAAAAATAATTCTCGTTGGCAAGGATATGTAGATACTATTTTTGAAAATGGAGTAGATGCTAATGTTAATTATCAACGGGCTGCAGTAAAATCAATAGAAACATTGATGACTAACTGGTTTTCTGCTGCTGGAGCAATCAAACATGATGGAATCGTTCCATCAATGTCATATAAATGGTTCATCGGTATGTGGGCATGGGATTCTTGGAAACAAGTAGTAGCTACAACATATTTTAATGAAGAATTAGCTAAAGATAATGTTCGTGCTTTATTTGATTATCAAATTAAAAGTGATGATGCAGTACGCCCTCAAGATGCAGGAGCTATCATTGACTGTATTTTCTATAATCAAAATGAAGATCGCGGTGGTGATGGCGGTAACTGGAATGAACGAAATTCTAAACCAGCTTTAGCAGCATGGGCAGTTGAAAATGTTTATCGTCAAACTGGTGATAAAGAGTTTTTAAAAGAAATGTATCCCAAATTAGCTGCTTATCATAACTGGTGGTATACAAATCGTGATATTGATAAAAATGGTATTGCTGAATATGGTGGAATGGTGCATGAAACATGTTATGATTGGCGTAATTATGAATATACAGTTGGTCAGTATGTTGAAGGGTTTGGTACAGTTAATGAAGACGGTTATATTTTAGATGATAATGGGGAACGTATTGTATGCCCAGAAGCTGGAATTGAAGCGGCTGCTTGGGAAAGTGGAATGGATAATGCAACACGTTTTGACCGTGAAGGAAACGGGGCAGATGATAAAGGCATTGAAATTTATACAGTAAGAAATAATCAACATGCGCCAATTGGATATGTTATTAATCAAGAATCAGTGGATTTAAATGCTTATTTATATGCTGAAAAAGGTTTCTTGAAATCAATGGCAGAAGAATTGGGGTATCAAAATGATGTAGTAAAATATACACAAGAGGCACAATATATTCAAGAATATATTAATGATAGAATGTACGATGAAGAAACTGGATTCTATTATGATGTTCAAACAAATGAAGATGGTTCAGAAAAGAAATTATTAGTGAATCGGGGTAAAGGAACTGAAGGATGGATCCCACTATGGGCTAAAGCAGCGACTAAAGATAAAGCTGCACGAGTTGTAGAAAGTATGACAGATGCTAATAAGTTTGATACATTTGTACCTTTCCCAACAGCTTCAAAAGATAATAATAAATATGCACCAGAAAAATATTGGCGTGGACCAGTATGGCTAGATCAAGCTCTATATGCGGTAGAAGCTTTACAAAATTACGGCTATTATGATGAAGCGAAAGTGGCAACAACGAAATTATTTGATCATGCTAAAGGCTTGTTAGGAACAGGACCAATCCATGAAAATTATAACCCTGAAACGGGAGAAGGGCTACATACTAAGAATTTTAGCTGGAGTGCTTCCGCTTTCTATCTGCTATATCAAAATACATTAACTTCTACTAATACAACATCACAAACAGGATTCGATATTCCTAATGTAAATATTGAAGTAAATATAAATAAAGAGTTATTATTAGAAGCTATAAAAAAAGCAGAATTAATCAAAGAATCTGAGTATACTAAAGATTCTTATCAGGGTTTAGTAATTGCTTTAGAAAACGGTAGAGCTGTATATGATGATAAAAATGCAACGCAAGATATGGTTGACATAGCAGCTGCTAAATTAAATGAGGCATTGAATGCACTTGTTAAAATTAAAATAACGGATAATGAAGGCACTAGTCCTAAAACTGGAGATAGCATTGAAACTATAGGCTATGCTGTTTTATTAGGTCTTACAGGAGGTGCATTAGCATTAGCAGGTAAAAGAAAAAAACACAATTAATGCTGTGAGGATAAAAACACACGATTAGATTCGTGTGTTTTTAGAATGTAAAAAATGTTTTTGATTCAATACAATTTATTGACCGAAAGCACTTTCAATGATACCATAGAGAAAGTGGGTTTCGTTGGATTCGGAGGAAAGAATGAAAGAGCGAATTTTTGCGCTGTTACAAAGAATCGAACGAGGTTTTATGTTATCAATAGCAGTTCTACCAGTTACGAGATCGGTGTTCGGATTAGCAATTGCTTTTGCAAATGAAACAATGATCACTTCATATAATTTGTAGAAGATTTTAGGCGAGGTGACGATAATAAATGCTCTACTTGTTATAATGAAAAAAGCGGGTTTAGGAATCATTGATAATCTATCTTTTATTTTTGCAGCTGGAATGGCTTTGGGAATGGCAAAAAGAGAAAGAGCAGTTACGGTTTTATCGTCGGTGATTGCTTTCTTTGTAATGTATGCATTAATTAATGTGTTATTGGTAATTAACGGTCAAATCTTAGCTGATAATTCGATAGTAATAATGTTTTAAAGGGTACGATTACGGTAATATGCGTAATTCCGACTTTAGAAATGGAAATTTTTGGCGGAATAGTTGTTGGAACGACGGTAGCGTACTTGCATAATCATTTTTTTACCGAACTAAGCTTTCTAAATGTGTATCCTGTATTGAAAAATTAAAATTCACACCGATTCTTTCGATTTTTATTATTATGGGAATTATAATGTATGTGATTTGACCGCAGATTTAAAGTATTATTTATACACTGGGAAGTTTGGTAAATGAAACTGGATATTTAGGGACTTTTATTTTTGGTGTAATAAAGCGTTTATTAGTTCCCTTTGGACTGCATCATGTATTTTGTCTACCATTTTGGCAAACTGCAGTAGGCGGGAGTATGCTTATTGATGGTTTATTAGTTCAAGGTGGACAGAATATTTTCTTTGCCCAACTAGCTGATCCTAACATACTCTATTTTAGTGTAGCAGCTACGCGCTATTTTTCAGGAGGGTTTATATTTATGATATTTGGACTACCTGATGTGGCTCTAGCGATATATCAATGTGCCGATTCACAATAAAAAAGTTGGTATGTAGAATATTGCTGACTGCGGCATTAATGTGTATATTAACAGGAATCACAGAATCGATTGAATTTTCTTTTATTTTTATGGCACCAATGTTATTTGGGATGCAAGTATTTTGGCGGAAAGTGCTTATCTTGCTGCACATATTTTGAATATTACAGTAGGATTAACTTGATTTAATTATATTCGGGATATTGCAGGGGAACGCCAAAACAAATTGGCTGCTAATAATTCCAGTGGGGATTATTTATTTTCTTTTATATTATAGTAGTTTTAAATATTTAATTCTAAAATATAACTTAAAAACATTGGGACGTAGTAATAACGGTAAGTTGCTATTGCAGCAAGATGAGAAAAATTTTGATGTTTTAACAGCCAGTAAAGTTATAGATGGTTTTAATCAGCAATTTTATTATATTGTAAAAGGACTGGGTGGAAAGAATAACTTTAAATATTTGGATAGTTGAAATAATAGGTTTGTTAATGATCTTGCAAAGATAGATGAAAATATACTAAAGAAATCAGGTGTTATAGGAATTATTTATCGGGAATTAAATATCCAGCTGGTCTTTGGCCTAAGGCATCAAACCTAAAAATGAAATTAGAAGAATATTTAGAAAAGCTAAATAAGGTTTAATTAGGTAAGAGTAATATAAATCAAGTTAGATTATAGTAAGTTTATAATGGTGATAAACATGTGAAACATAAAATGATTTTGCTGCTTAAGGAAAACGGATAAGATGGGAAGGGATAATCATGTATCGAATAGAAAAAGTGTTAAATAATAATAGTATTTTAGCAAGTAAAGATAATCAGGAAGTTATTTTTTTAGGTAAGGGTATTGGTTTTGGTAAAAAGATAAACGATATTTATATTCCAAGTGATGGAGTTAAAAAGTATAAGATGGAAACAAAAGAACAGGAAAAAAGGTTGCCACACGAGATTATCAGGAATGTTGATCCCGTTTTTATTGAAATCGCATCCGATATAATTAGATTTGCTCAAGAACAATTTGATCACGTAGATACAAAGATTTTATTGCCGTTAGCCGATCATATTGATTTTGCAATTAAAAGAATCCAAGAAAATGTTAATATGTCTAATCCGTTTACCAAAGATATTGAATTACTATTTCCAGAAGAATATAAGGTGGCATTAAAAGGTAAACAATTAATCAATTCAATTACTGGTTTCGAAATAACTGAAGATGAAGTTGGTTATATAACATTACATGTTCATTCAGCCATTAGTACTGATCATGTTGGCGAATCGATGCAGGCAATGGAAATAATTCATGAGAGTATTGATAAATTACGAAAAGAATTGAATATTGGAATTGATCGTAATTCAATCTCTTATATTCGACTGATGAATCACATTAAATATTTATTATTACGTCTTAATACTGAAGAAAAATTACAAATGGATATTAGTGATTTTACCCAAGAAAGATTTCCTTTTGCATATGAACGTTCTAAAGAAATTTGTATTCGTTTATCAAAGGTAATGAAAAAAGAGATTCCACAATCAGAAATTGGTTATTTAGCTTTACATTTAGAAAGAATTTTATCAATTGAACTAAAATAGGGGATATTTTACTATATTTTTTCATAAAATAAACAGTGAATCGTTTTATGTCAAAATTTATTTTTAAATTCTGAAAATTGTAGTAATTTTAATTTCATTGTGATAAAATCGTTTCATATGTAAATGATAAATGTTTATGGAGGTATATTTATGTATAAAATTTTGCTATGCTGTGCATCTGGTTTAACTACTAGTATGCTTGTAAATGCAATGAAAAAAGATGCAAAAGAAAAGAACATAGATGTGATGATTTGGGCAGTTGCTGAAAGCGCAATCGACTTATCTTGGGCTGATGCTGATTGTATTTTAGTTGCTCCTCAAAATGCTGGAGATCTTGAAAAGGTTAAAGGTATCGTTAATAGTTCTATTCCGGTTGCTTCAATTGATGGTGTTAACTTTTCTAAAATGGATGGGCAAGCTGTTTTAGAACAAGCAATTGAAATGATCAATAAATAAGTTATTCGATTGAATAACTTATTTTTTTATATTTTGAAAAAAGAATAAAAAAAGTTTAAAAAGTAGTTATGATTGTCTTATCATATAAAAAGGGGAATAAATATGTTTGATGTGTTAATAAAGGCTTTAGGTTTTGTAATTGTAATAGTTATCGGTTTTTTATTAAAACAATTTAGAATATTAAAAAAGGAAGACGGTTATACTTTGGCAACAATTATTATGAATGTTACATTGCCATGTGCACTTTTTTCTAATGCTAATGGAATTACGATCAATGGTGCTATGATTGTTTTAATTTTAATGGGGATTATTTTAAACGTTTTAATGGTTGCAATTGGGTATTTTGTTAGTAACGGGAAATCGGCACCAACAAGAGCAGCGTATATGATCAATTGTTCGGGCTACAATATTGGTAATTTTGTTTTACCGTTTGTTCAAGCTTTTTTCCCAGGAATGGGTGTAGCTTATTTATGTATGTTTGATGTTGGAAATGCGTTAATGGGATTAGGGGGAACCTTTGCGATTGCTTCAAGTGTTGTTAGTAGTGAACAGAAGTTATCCGTAAGCAATGTAATAAAAAAATTATTTTCATCAATTCCTTTTGATGTATATATTGTTATTTTCTTTTTAGCATTATTTAAAATAAAAATACCAGCTCCAATTTTATCAATCACTGATTTTATTGGCGCTGGAAATGGTTTTTTAGCAATGCTGATGATTGGACTGTTATTAGAAATTAAAATTTCGCATGATGACTTCAAGGATTTAATCTCTATTTTATCATACCGTCTTTTAGGAAATATGTTATTAATGGCTTTGTGCTTCTTCTTATTACCATTGCCGCTGCTTGCTAAAAAGATTTTAATTATTGCTTTAGCTGCACCGATCAGTACAGTATCTGCAGTCTTTACAAGACAGTGTAAATATGAAGGAGAAGTAGCTGCTGTAGCCAATTCTTTATCAATTTTAATTGGGATTGGAGTCTTAGTTGTTTTATTAATGCTTTTTGTATAATAGTAGATATTTTTGTTTAAATAATATACAATGTTCGTGGTGATAATATGACTAAACAAATACCGTTACAACAATTAAAAATAAATACAAATCGTATTGAATTATTAAATAATATGAATATCTATTCAGTTCGCGATCTTGTTTTACATTTCCCTTATCGTTATGAATCGATTGAAGAAACACCTTTAATAGATAACGAAAAAGTTATTATTGAAGGTGTTTTAATTGATGAGCCTAAAATATTTTATAAGGGGCGCTTATCTAGATTATCTTTTCAAATATTATATAAGCAGGAGGTTTATAAAGTAACTTTATTTAATCGTCATTTTTTGAAAAAAAATATGACTAAAGAAATGCCTTTGACCATTATTGGTAAATATAATAGTAAAACAAAAAGTATCACTGCTAGTGATTTACGATTAAAACCACTTGATGAAATCAGTGGGATTACACCAATATACTCATTAAAAGAAGGAATTACTCAAAAATCTTTTCAAGGTTATGTAAAAAAGGCATTAAATTTTTATCATGGTCATATTCAAGACGAGGTTCCTACTAATTTATTAATTAAACATCATTTAATCCATAAAGAATTAGCATTGAATTTAATTCATTTTCCTAGTAATAATGGTGATGTAAAAGAGGCGTTACGTTATCTAAAATATGAGGAATTTTTACGTTTTCAATTAACTATGCAATACATTAAATTATCTAGGAAAGATAATTTGGGAATAAAAAAGCAATTTAATCGCCAAACTCTAGATGAGTTTATTGCCCAATTGCCTTTTGAATTGACTTTTGATCAAGAACAAGCAGCGTTGGAAGTAATTAATGATTTACAAAAAGAAACAATGATGTATCGCTTTGTTCAAGGAGACGTTGGAAGTGGTAAAACAGTGGTTGGAGCAATTGGTTTATATGCAAATTATTTAGCTGGATATCAAGGAGCAATGATGGCGCCAACAGAAATATTAGCTACTCAGCATTATCGTTCATTAATCAAATTATTTAAAAAAATAGATATCAATATTGCTTTGTTAACAGGACATTTATCAAATAAAGAAAAACAAAGAATCTATAATGATTTAGAAAACGGGACTATTGATATTGTGGTTGGAACACATGCGTTATTTCAAGAAAAAGTAATTTATCAAAAACTTGGTTTAGTTATTACAGATGAACAACATCGTTTTGGAGTAAATCAACGTAAAGCACTAAAAGAAAAAGGTAAACAAGTAGATTTTATGGTTATGTCAGCAACTCCGATTCCTCGAACACTGGCCATAAGTATATATGGGGATATGGATGTATCAACTATTAAAACGATGCCAAGTGGAAGAAAACCAGTAATTACAGAAGTTTTTAAGACACATAGTATGAAACCTATTTTAAACCGTTTGAAAGAGTATTTAGCAAGTGGAGGACAATGTTATGTTGTCTGCCCTCTGGTTGAAGAAAGTGAAGCTATCGATAGCAGGGATGCTACGGGAATATATAATGGGATGAAGGCCTATTTCAAAGAACAGTATCAAATTGGTCTGCTTCATGGTAAAATGGACGATGAAACAAAGGATCAGATCATGGCAGCATTTAAAGCTAATGAGATTCAAATCTTAGTTTCAACAACTGTAATTGAGGTTGGGGTAGATGTAAGTAATGCAAATTGGATTGTTATTTACAATGCTGAGCGATTTGGATTGAGTCAGATTCATCAGCTGCGTGGTCGTGTTGGTCGTAGTGATCAGCAGGGATATTGTTTTTTATTAAGTAATTCTTCAAGTCAAGAGGCATTGGAACGTTTAGAATTTTTAAGAAATTGTCATGATGGTTTTGAAGTTTCTTACTATGATTTAAAATTGCGCGGACCGGGGGATATACTTGGAAATCAACAAAGTGGATTACCGGTGTTTAGTGTTGGAAATATTTTCGAAGATGCCAATATTTTAGAAATTTCTAGAAAGGATGCATTAGAACTGCTTGAAAGCAAATCTAATGATTTAATATATTTAAAATTAATAAAAGAAATCGAAGAACAATTAATCAACAATAATAAATATATTGATTAATTTATGTTATAATTATGACTAATATGAGGTGAAGTAGATGAAATTAGGAATTGATGCCATGAGTGGTGATTTAGGAAGCAGAATAGTTGTGGAAGCATGTCTATCATTTTTAGAGAAAAATAAAACAGATGAATTATATGTTGTGGGAAAGATTGAGGAATTAGAAGCATTAAAACCATATGATCAAGTGACTTTGATCGATGCGCGAGAAGTTCTGGAAATGACAGAAAATATTTTAGCCATTCGTCGTAAAAAGGAATCAAGTATGGTTAAAACAATGATGCTGGCTCGTAAGGGCGAAGTTGATGCAGTCTTATCTTGTGGAAATACTGGTGCCTATTATGCAAGTGCAATGTTATTTTTAAAACGTATTGAAGGTGTTGAAAAATCTTGTTTGATGGCAATGATGCCTACTTACAGTGATAATAAAGTAGCAATGCTTGACGTTGGGGCAAATTCAGAAAATACAGCTGAACAGTTGAAATCATTTGCAATCATGGGTAACGCTTATGCTAAAAATGTTTTAAAAATTACCAACCCTAAAATTGCTTTATTAAATATTGGAAGTGAACATCATAAAGGTGATGAGATTCATCAAGAAACATATAAATTGTTAGAAGATATGCAAGAAATTAATTTTGTTGGTAATATTGAAGGTAAAGAGATTTTGGATGGTGAAGTTGATGTTGTCGTAACGGATGGCTTTACAGGTAATGTAGCATTAAAGACAATTGAAGGTGTTGCAAAAGTGCTGGTTAAAAGTTTAAAAGATGGTTTTATGTCATCAACTAGAACCAAGGCAGGAGCGGTTCTTGCTAAGCCGGCTTTAAAACAGTTATTGACTAAATTTGATACTAAGGCAGCAGGTGGTGCTTTAATGATGGGTTTTGTTAAACCGGTTATTAAAGCCCATGGTTCAAGTGATGCAATTGCTTTTGAAAATGCAATTAACTTAGCTTTTGAAATGGTTTCTAGTGACGTTGTGGAAAAAATGAAAGAAGGATTGAATTAACGTGGAATTAGAACAATTTTTACAAAAAATGGAAATACCTTATCAGAATATAGAAATATTTAAGGAAGCTTTTACGCATCCTTCATATGCAAATGAAAATAAAATGAAAAATCATGATTATGAACGGTTGGAGTTTTTAGGTGATGCGGTTTTACAGTATCATGTTTCTCGGCATATCTTTGATTTATATCCGGAATTGCCAGAAGGCCGTCTAACCAAACTTAGAGCAAAACTTGTTCGTGAAGAATCATTAGCACGTTTTGCTAGAGAACTTGATCTAGGCCCGCTTATTTATTTAGGAGCAGGTGAGTTGAATAATGGTGGGCGTGATCGTGATAGTGTTTTAGCCGATATTTTTGAAGCTTTTATGGGTGCGATATGTCATGACTGTGGACCAGAATATGTTGAAAAAATGCTGGATATTACGATCTATAAGCATGTTGAGGATGTTAATTACGATGAAATTACAGATTTTAAAACAAAATTGCAGGAATTGATTCAGGCTGATCAGAGAAAGACGGTAACTTATGATCTAATCTCATCATCAGGACCGTCAAATAATCCAGTATTCGAAATGGCTGTTAAAATGGATGAGATGGTATTAGGGGTTGGAGTAGGTTCTTCGAAGAAAAGAGCAGAGCAACAGGCAGCTAAAGATGCATTAAATAAATTAGCAAGATAACGGACTTTTTTATGAAGTCTGTTTTTTTGCCTATTTATTATTTTTTTATTTGAATAGGTTATGGTAGGAGGGATGTACATGTACGAAGATTACATGGATAATTTGTTTGATCGGCGACCAATGCCAACAGTTGCACCAAAGGTAGGTGATATCTTTCTATATACTGTAAATCGTGGTGATAACGTTTATGCAATTGCACGACGATTTAATACACGAGTTGACTATATTAAAAATATGAATAGCCTAGATGATAAAATGATGATCTATCCTGGGCAACAATTATTAGTTCCAGTACTATTTGAAAAAATGCCACCAATGAAGCCACAGCCATTACCACAGCCGCAACCACAACCAAGACAGTCTTATGAACTATATTTCTAAAATAACTAGATTTTTATAAGAAAAAAGTTTATTATAATGATAAATATATACAAGGAGAACAATAGATGGATTTACATGCAGGAAGTAAACGTAATTTAACATTGGTAATGGATCTATATGAATTAACAATGTCTTATAATTATTTTAAACAAGGCAATAAAGATGAATATGTGTATTTTGATATGTATTATCGTAAAAATCCAGATAATGGTGGATTCTCAATATTTGCTGGTCTTCAGCAGTTGATTGAATGTATCGAACACCTACATTTTAGTGAGGGAGATATTAAATATCTCCGCTCACTAAATAAGTTTGATGAAGAATTTTTTGATTATTTACGAGATTTTCATTTTACGGGGTCAATATATGCGGTTAAAGAAGGTACACCGGTTTTCCCTAATGAACCTTTAATTACAATTCGTGCAAAATTTATAGAAGCACAATTAATTGAAACTTTATTATTGGTAACTGTAAACCATCAATCATTGATTGCTACAAAAGCTAACCGCATTGTTCGAGAAGCAAAAGGACGACCGGTTTTAGAATTTGGGGCAAGGCGAGCTCAAGGCTATGATAGTGCTACATATGGAGCTCGAGCTGCTTATATTGGTGGAGTTGCCGGGACAGCTACAGTTTCTGCGGGGATGATGTTTAATATTCCTGTAGTAGGAACAATGGCTCATTCATTTGTTCAATCATTTGAAAGTGAATTTGAAGCTTTTAAAGCGTATGCTCTTACATATCCGGATGATTGTGTATTATTAGTTGATACATATGATACATTAAAAAGTGGTGTGCCTAATGCTATAAAAGTAGCAAATGAAGTTTTAGCGCCGTTAGGTAAAAAATTAAAAGGCATCCGCTTAGACAGTGGTGACATTGCTTATTTATCAAAGCGAGCGCGAGTGATGCTTGATGTTGCGGGATTAGTTGATGCTAAGATAACAGCATCAAATTCATTAGATGAATATTTGATTCGTTCTTTATTGGATCAAGGAGCCCAGCTGGATTCATTTGGGGTGGGTGAAAACCTTATTGTTTCACGGAGTGCGCCAGTTTTTGGTGGTGTATATAAGTTAGTGGCTCTGGAAAAAAATGGAAAAATTATTCCTAAAATCAAAATTTCTGAAAATACGGAAAAAATAACGAATCCAGGATATAAAAAAGTATATCGCTTATTCGAAAATGAAACAGGAAAAGCAATTGGTGATGTAATTGCTTTTCATGATGAAGAGATTTCCAGTAGTCACGATTTAACAATATATCATCAATCGAATATTTGGAAATTTAAGACAATAGCTGCTAATACATACAGTGTAGAAGAGTTACAAGTACCAGTCTTTATTAATGGTAAACGGGTATACCCCGAATATACTGTAGAAGAAATTCGTGAATATTCTAATCAACAAAAAGCACGTTTGTGGGATGAAGTGTTCCGCTTAGAATACCCTCATGATTACTATGTTGATTTAACAAAAAAACTGTTAGATTATAAAATTAAGATGTTAGAAGAAAAAAGAAAGTAGTTAATGGAGGAATAAAAGTGGCAAGATTTGATCGTAAGGTTGAAAGACAAAAAAAGGAATTTGATTTTTATCATAAAGAAAAAACTAAAAAATCTAAGATGACTGAATTTAAAGAAAATTTTAGTTTTCGGTGGATAAAGATAAATTTACGAACAGTGATTTATATAGTTTTAGATTTTTTGGCTGTAAGTTTAGCTTTCATTCCTTTATTAATGAAATACTATGATGCTAAAACTGCCTTTATTTTAGGGCATGGGGTATTGACTAGTTTGTTAGTAGTTTTAACATTCTATTTTATCAATAAGGAAGAGAAACCGCCACTAAGCGCTTTGTTTATTCGTTATTGTTTTATGGCATTGCTTTTAGGGGCAACGTCATTGATTGCAGTATTTTTAGTTTAAAGTGTAAGAAATATTATAATTTTATGGAGCTTACTTTTACTGAGAATAATATTACATATAAGGTAAGACCAGATAATTAAATAATCGAGGAGGTCTTTATGATTATTACAGTAGTAGGTCTCGGAGTAGTTGGAGGCAGTTTTGTTAAAGCCTTAAAAGGTCAAAGTCATGAAGTTTATGGGATTGATATCGATGAAAAGACTTTACAAATGGCGAAAAATGAAGGAACTATAATTGAGGGATTTACAGATGGAAAAGAAATTATTGCACAATCTGACTTAACTATTATATGTTTATATCCTTCATTGGTTTTAAAATTTATTAAAGAGAATAAATTTAAAAAAGGAAGTATCATTACTGATGCGGTAGGGATTAAATCTTATTTCTTAGAAGAAGCAATGACAATTATTGATCCTGAAGTTGAATTTGTTAGTGGACATCCAATGGCTGGACGAGAGAAAAAAGGATATGGGTACGCTAGTAAAGAAGTTTTTAAAAATGCTAATTATATACTGATTGAACATCCGGTTAATCAAAAAGAATGCATTAGTTTTATGGAACGTTTTGTTGGAACTTTAGGTTTTAAGAGTGTTAAAATCATGTCGCCACAAGCTCATGATGAAATTATTTCATTTACATCACAGTTGCCACATGCAATTGCAGTGTCTTTGATTAATAGTGATAATGAAAAATATGAAACTGGTAAGTACATAGGAGATTCATACCGTGATTTAACTCGAATTGCAAATATTAATGAAAATTTATGGTCAGAGTTATTTTTACGAAATAGTGATTATTTGTTGGCTTCAATTGAAGCATTTGAAGAACAACTAGACTTAATTAAAGTGGCTTTAAAAGATAATGACGAACGATTACTAAAAGATTTATTTATTAAATCTTCGTTACGACGGGAAAAATTAGAGAAATAATAGGTCTAGGCCTATTATTTTTTTGCTATTAAGTATAATATATTAAACAAATTGTTAAATGATAGTTGCTTTATTGACAAGATTCGTTATAATTAGACTGTTGAAAAGAATAAATGATGGAGGTGTCTTATGGATATCGGGAGTAAGGTAAAAAGATTACGGCAAGCTAATGGTTTAACTTTAGAAGAACTAGCCAATCGCAGTGAATTAACAAAAGGCTTTCTATCGCAATTAGAACGGGATTTGACATCACCTTCGGTTGCTACTTTAGAAGATATTTTAGAAGCTTTGGGAACTAATCTGCAAGAGTTCTTTAGTGAAAAAGAAGCGGAACAACTAGTTTTTAAACAAGATGATTTTTTTGAAAATATTCAAGATGATTATAAAATTTCATATATTATTCCTAACGCTCAAAAAAATGATATGGAACCAATTTTAATTGAATTAGAAAAAGATAAACAGTCAATGATAATTGCTCCTCATGAAGGACAGGAATTTGGGTATGTTGTTCAAGGACGGGTTAAGTTGATTTATGGTGATAATGAATTTGTGTTGAAAAAAGGAGAAACTTTCTATTTGAAGGGATTAGTATCGCATTATTTATTTAATCCTGGGGAAACTAAGGCTAGGGTTATTTGGGTTTCAACACCACCATTATTTTAAAGGAGACATTATGACAAAATTAATTGAATTAGACAATCTAACAAAAGAATATAATGGTCAAGTTGTTTTAAAAGGTATTCATTTAGAAATTAATGAAAAAGAATTTGTAACTTTACTTGGACCAAGTGGTTGCGGTAAGACTACAACTTTAAGAATTATGGGTGGTTTTGAAGAAGCTAATGGTGGAACTGTTTTATTTGATGGTCAAGATATTAGTGGGTTACCGCCGTATAAAAGAGAACTAAATACAGTTTTTCAGAAATATGCGTTATTTCCTCATATGGATGTTTTTGATAATATTGCTTTTGGTTTAAAAATAAAAAAAATGGACAAAGAAACAATTAAGCATAAAGTTAATCGGATGCTTGATTTAGTTGGGTTAGCTGGCTTTGGACAAAGAAATATAAATCAGTTATCAGGTGGACAGCAGCAGCGAGTAGCGATTGCACGAGCTTTAGTAAATGAGCCTAAAGTGTTGTTATTGGATGAACCTTTGGGAGCCTTGGATTTAAAAATGCGTAAAACGATGCAAATAGAATTAAAAAATATTCAGCAGGAAGTAGGAATTACTTTTGTTTATGTTACTCATGATCAAGAGGAAGCTCTAACGATGTCAGATACGATCGTAGTTATGAATGAGGGACAAATTCAACAAATTGGAACACCAATCGATATTTATAATGAACCTGAAAATCGTTTTGTAGCTCAATTTATAGGAGAATCAAATATTATTGAAGGGATTTTTGTAAAAGATTACTTAGTTGAATTTGATGGAAAGCAATTTGAATGTGTTGATAAAGGTTTTGATGATGGTCAAGATGTTGATATTGTTTTGAGACCAGAAGATTTAGATATTGTTGAAGTTGGTAAAGGAAAAATAGAAGGGGTTGTAACTTCTATTGTTTTTAAAGGCGTTCATTACGAGATTATTGTAGAGACAAAAGATCGTGATTATATGGTACACACAACAGATATTAGTGAAGTAGGGAAAAAAGTTAATTTGGATTTTTGGCCTGAAGATATTCATGTTATGGATAAAATGGGTAGCTATTAATGAAACAGTTTCGTAAGTTGGTTGGCCCATATTGTTTTTGGCTGTTTGTTTTGACAGTTGTACCAATGCTTTTAATTATGATCTATGCCTTTGTTCAAAAAGGAAATACGATTACTACATTTAATTTTACATTAGAAAATTTTTCTAAATTTTTTGATCCAATTTTTGTTTCAGTATTAGTCAAATCGTTTGTTTTAGGTGCAATTACAACGGTTTTATGCTTGGCAATTGGATATCCAGTGGCTTATGCAATTTCAAGGTGTAAAGAAAAAACGCAGACACTTCTTATTTTATTGATTACGTTTCCAACTTGGATCAATATGTTGATGCGAACATATGCGTGGATCAATATATTGAGTAGTAAGGGAATCATCAGTAATTTTGTCCAATTTCTAGGATTTGGTGAAGTTAGCTTTTTATATACGGACTTTGCCGTTGTTTTAGGAATGGTTTATGATTTCTTACCATTTATGATTTTACCTATTCATACCGCTTTAACTAAAATGGATAAATCTTTAGTTGAGGCAAGCAATGATCTAGGAGCGAATCCGATTACTACTTTTTGGAAAATTACTTTTAGATTGTCATTAGGTGGGGTATTAACAGGAATTACAATGGTATTTTTACCAGCTATTTCCTCATTTGTAATTCCAAAATTGTTAGGGGGTGGACAGTACTCTCTAATTGGTAATTTTATTGAACAGCAATTTATTAATGTAGGGGATTGGCATTTTGGTAGTGCTGTTTCTTTGATTTTAGCTGTTTTAGTTATTGTCCTCATGGGACTTATTAACCGGGTTGAAAAATACGCGGGGTATCAAGAGGAGGCTAAACGTGAAAAAACTAAAAAACTTTAAGTTTAATTTTAATAGTAGTTTATGGATTGGTTTTGCTTTAGCGTTCTTGTATTTACCGCTTGTGATTATGGCAATTTTTTCGTTCAATGATTCTAAATCACTTTCAAGCTGGAGTGGTTTTTCATTACGCTGGTATCAAGAGTTATTTGTAAATCAACAAATGATCGATGCTATTGTTGTGTCAGTTAGTATCGCAATCCTTTCAACCGTTATTTCAACAGTTTTGGGAACGATCACAGCAATTGGAGTATCAAAGTCAAAACCATTATTACGTAAGTTAGTTTTACAAGTAAATAATTTACCAATAATGAACCCTGATATAGTTACCGGGATATCCTTGATGTTGTTGTTTTCGTTTATTAAAGTAGAAAAGGGCTATTTAACTATGTTATTAGCTCATGTAGCTTTTTGTACTCCATTTGTAATTACAAATGTTTTACCAAAGGTACGACAGTTAGATGTTAATTTAGCCGATGCTGCGATGGATTTGGGGGCAACTCCATTTCAGGCTCTTACAAAAGTAATTATCCCTCAGATCAAACCGGGAATAATTTCAGGGGCTTTATTGGCTTTTACTATGTCATTTGATGATTTTATTATTTCTTATTTTGTTAGCGGGAATGGAATTGAAAATATTTCGATCGTTATTTACAATATGTCGAAGCGAACTAATCCTAGTATTTATGCACTTGCGACTATTATATTAGTCGTTGTATTACTTTTTGTGGCAATTGGAACATTAGTGCCGAAATTCTTTCCAAAAGCGACAAATAAACTATTAAGCAGTAAAACTGCTAAGATAGTTATTGCTGTTTGTCTAGTTTTATCTGTAGTGTGGTCAATTTCTACTGGTGTCAGTCGTAAAACGTTACGAGTGTATAATTGGGGAGAGTATATTGATAAAACAGTTATTAGTGATTTTGAAGATAAGTTCGATTGTCGGATTATTTATGAAACGTTTGATTCAAATGAAATTATGTACACTAAATATATGAGCGGAAATAGTTATGATGTACTAGTTCCTTCAGAATATATGATTGAACGAATGATCAAAGAGGATTTATTACAGCCTGTTGATAAATCATTAATTCCTAATTTGGATAATATTAATGAAGGAATTTTAGGACAGTCATTCGATTTGAGTAATAATTATTGGGTACCGTATTTTTGTGGTAATGTAGGTATTTTATATGATAAAACTGTTGTAGATGAAAAAGATTTAGAAGCAGGATGGAGTATCTTACGGAACACAAAATACAAAAATCAAATTTATATGTATGATTCAGAGCGTGATAGTTTTATGGTTGCTCTCAAAGCTTTAGGATATTCAATGAATACTACAAAAGAACGTGAAATAAATGAAGCTTATCAGTGGCTGTTAGAGCAACGTGAAGAAATGAATCCGGTTTATGTAGGTGATGAGTCAATTGATACAATGATCAGTGGTGTTAAGGCGATGGCGATAATGTATTCTGGTGATGCAGCAGCAGTAATGTCGGAAAATCCTAATATGGGTTACTATATGCCGAAAGAAGGGACTAATGTCTGGTTTGATGGATTTGTTATTTCGAAAGAGTGCAAGCAAACAAAACTTGCAAATGAATTTATTAATTATATGATAAGTGATAAAGTATCTTATAAGAATACTGTCGAAGTAGGATATTTAACTGCAAATGTTAATGCAGCGGCTCAGGCTGAAAAAGAGGAGTTTAAAGATATTAGTGCTTATGGACTGCGCACTGGCCCGAATGATGAAGTATTTGCTTATCAGGATAATGCTGTAAAAGAGATGTATAATTCTCGCTGGACGAAAGTGAAAGCAAAATAGTTAAAACTGTTGATTAAAAATCAGCAGTTTTTTTAAAAATATAAATATAAAAATTATTGATAAAATGAATCTTTTTTAGTGTGTTTTTTCTTATATATAAGAAAATGGTAATTTTTTTATAAAAAATACTTGAAATTATTTTCTGTTTAACATATAATAAATGAGCAGTCTGGTGATGACACCGACTGATAAAAACAAGAACAACAAGTTAATGGTTCCATGGCCAAGTTGGTAAGGCAACAGACTGCAACTCTGTTATCATCGGTTCGAGTCCGGTTGGAACCTCCATTAATGTGTTGCCCAGGTGGCGAAACTGGTAGACGCACAGGACTTAAAATCCTGCGGACCTTAAAATCCGTGCCGGTTCGATTCCGGCCCTGGGCACCATTTCTTAAAAGAATAAATCTTGCAAAAGCTAATAAGATGTGTTAATATAGATAGGCGTTGTAAGTG